>JAESGH010000046.1_pt1 | contig 495000 bp, 435 predicted proteins | sample 9269641 | NCBI WGS metagenome assembly JAESGH01 (sample SAMN14515345, study PRJNA621665) | algae metagenome | isolation source: Phormidium tanganyikae FI6-MK23 and co-occurring heterotrophs from granitic... | place: USA: Fort Irwin, California | collected 1998-05-24 | reverse complement strand
TGCAACAGGTTGTGAATCTCCTGGTGCCGGTTATGTAAGAAGCGTAACCAACGGCGGCGGTGACTGTGCTGATAATGATGCCACACTGAATCCGGCTACTGTATGGTACCTGGATGCTGATGGTGATAACTACCACGCTGGTACTGCAACAGGTTGTGAATCTCCTGGTGCCGGTTATGTAAGAAGCGTAACCAACGGCGGCGGTGACTGTGCTGATAATGATGCCACACTGAATCCGGCTACTGTATGGTACCTGGATGCTGATGGTGATGGGTTTGCTGCCACTACTCAAGCTTCATGTACTTCTCCTGGTGTTGGATACACAAGAACCGTATTGCCTGTTACTGATTGCGCTGATAACAGTTCTGTAGTTTATCCTGGTTCAAGAATAACCATTACTGCATCAAACGGAGGTGTGCCTATTCCGCTTACCACAACGGTTACATACGGTTATAGTGTTACAGGAAGTTCTAATGCTGTTTGGAATTGGACAGTAACATACTACGACGGTACTACAGATCAACCTATTTCAAGCAAAGGAGGAGTTGTGACATCTAATCTAAATGGAACAATCACTATCAAGTGGCCGACTGACCTGCCAAGGGTATATAAGGTACGTGCGTCTTATAACGTTGCTAGTTGTCTTGCATCAGCAGAAATGTATGTTGCTGTGTACGATCCAAATGCTGGATTTGTTACTGGTGGTGGATGGATCAATTCTCTACAGGGCAGTATAAGGCCTAATAACAGCCTAGGCCTAAGCAGTGAAGCTACAGGTGTTGCTAACTTTGGTTTCGTAGCCAAGTATAAGAAAGGATCTAGTACTGTAGAAGGCAATACTGAGTTCCAGTTTGTAGATGGCAACTTAAATTTTAGAAGCTCTTTACTTGAAACAGGAACCCTTGTAATTGATAGGGATAAAGCTACTTATAGAGGAGTAGGCAGTATTAATGGTGTGCCAGGTTTCAAATTCACAGTGATAGCAACCGATGCTGATATTTTGGGATTATCAAAGCAAGATAAATTCAGAATCAGAATCTGGGATGTTAATGAGGAGCTTCTTTATGATAATAATGTAACTGCTCTTGTAGGTGAAGAGTACAATACAGGAACACAAATTGGTGGTGGCTCTATTGTAATTCACCAGCCAGCAGGCAAAAAATCCGAAGCTGCAATTGCTAGTGCACAAGTTGCAAGCATCAACGTAGCGCAACGATTAACGCTGAAAGCATATCCTAACCCGGCTGTATCACAGTTCAACATCAGCCTGGAAAGCAATAACACCAGGGATGCCATCACGCTGAAAGTGTACAACCAACTGGGCCAGGTGGTGGATGTGAAACGCAACCTCTTCTCCGGCCAGGTAGTACAGGTAGGTGCAGCTTACAAACAGGGAACTTACTTCATTGAAGTAACCCAGGGTGAGCAAAAGCAAAACCTGCAGGTGGTTAAAACCAACTAATCGTGTAAACAGATCATAACCATTTTCAAGGTGGCCTTTGGGCCACCTTTTTTGTTTGGTACAATGGAAAGAATAGAAACAGCTTCACGGCAATACCGAATAGCTCTTATAAGCTTTGCCAAACAGCAGGCTATCGTTAATGGATAAGTGTAAAACTAACCATGCGCTGAAAAGTTTTTTTCTCCATCTCTTGCAAATACAAAAAACGCATTCTACCTTGCGCCTCGATTCTGATCCTATCCCGTGATTGAATGTTCGGTCGCCGCATTCTCCAAAGCCGCCAGACCATCCTCTGAAATTCCACGTTTCCATTTTTCTGTAAACTAAACCGACCCTATCATGAAAAAAATGCAATCGGGCATGCTCGCCCTGCTGCTGTTATGCGGCTTCGTCTCTTGTCAAAAAAACATCGCTTCAGAGGAACTCTCTCTTGCTTCAGCCAAACCCCAAACCTCAGACCCTGTACAAACCATTCCAGATGGGTTTCCAGTAGGCTCCTGCCATGATTGTGTGGCTGATTTTGCAGCCACTACGGAAACAGCGGTAACCAACGGTGTGCTCACTCTGGATGGAAGCAGCCTGACACCTTCCGGAACTACTGTCACAACTATTGCCAACACCCAACAAACGTATACCGTAGGCAACGTAGTGGTTACGGTAAGTCATGATGCTGCGAATGTCTACTTCACCTTTGAGCGCAATAACACTAACGGTAAATTTGGCAATATCAGATTTTACTCTCCGGCTGTTGTACCTGTGCCTACAACAGGGAATGGAAACAAAGCAGGATATGAAACAGAAGTCAGCAAAATCCAGGTAGTACGTTCCAGAGCATCCATGGCGGCTTGTTCCTCCATCAGCTTTTCCTTCAATGTTAGCGGGGGCGGTAACGCAACGGTTGCCGGTGATGTTACTTCTGGTGCACTTAGCTACGTGTTGCGTGACGTATGTCCGCCAGCTTGTACAATAGAAATTGGTGACTATCGCACCCATTCCCGCGGCTATTGGAGAAACAACGATGGCCAGGCCTTTCTAACTGCTAACACCTCTTTATTTGATGTTACCATCGGTGATGGTGACCACACAGAAAGTTTTTCTACACCCTCTTCGGTGAAAACATTCCTGGAATCAAAACCTGTTGCCAACGGTACACCCGGCGTGTTGCCAAACGGCGGCACCTATGCAGCCCAGGTGCTTTCACTGGCCCTCAACCTGAAAGCGGATGAACAGATAGAAGATTACAGCGCTGCTGCAGGTAAACTTGGTAACCTGGTTGTGGCCATCGATGAAGCCGATATTGCAGCACATCCCACCTGGGCGCAGCTGACCATCTGGAACGGCATGTCTGTAGATGAAATCTTTGCCGTTGCGCAGCAAGTATTGGGAGGCACTGAAACGAAGTATTCACCCAGCCACATGAATATGCTGGTCACTGCCATCAATGAGGCCTACGAAGACGGGACGGTTGATACCGGGTTCCTCTCCTGCGGCAAATAAATGCTTTACACACCATCCTTGTTCGCCAAAAGGCCCGGCACCTGCCGGGTCTTTTTTTATACCGGTATGCGCCGGTTGCCCTGTTCGCCTCACCCCGATCGGGTTGTAGATTTACAGCTCATGGCGGACCTGAAGAAATCGAGCGGATACAAGGTTGTAAAAGCATGGTTGAATAGCAAGGGCTATCAACCCTTTGCCTACCAGGAAGAAGCCTGGCAGCATATTATCAACGGGCGGAGTGGCCTGGTGAATGCCCCTACCGGTACGGGTAAAACCTTTTCGGTGTTCCTGGGCGCCGTTATCCGGTTTATCAACGATCATCCCAAAGAATATGGTTCCAAAACAAAGAACGGCCTGCAGCTTATCTGGATCACCCCCCTGCGGGCCCTGGCCAAGGACATTGGCCGGGCCATGGAAGAAGTGATCTTTGAGCTGGGACTGCAGTGGAAGGTAGGCATCCGCAACGGCGATACCTCCTTATCGGAACGGCAAAAGCAAAAACGCCAGATGCCCGAAGTGCTGATCATCACCCCCGAAAGCATGCACCTCCTGCTCTCGCAAAAGGGGGCTGCCGACAGCTTCAAAACCCTGAAAGTGATTGCCGCCGATGAATGGCACGAACTGATGGGCAGCAAACGCGGTGTGCAGGTGGAGCTGGCCTTAAGCCGGATTATTTCCGTGAGTGGTGAGTGGTCAATGATGAGTCCGGCGTTAAAACTCACCACTCACCACTCACCACTCACCATCTGGGGCATCTCCGCTACCATCGGCAACCTCGAACAGGCGATGGATGTCCTGCTCTCACCCTTACAACTGCTAAACAAACCAGCGCCGCCAAGCGAGGCTGGTGTGGATGGTGATCCCCCCTCGGAGGGCAGGGCGGCTGGTGTTATCGTCAAAGCCAAGCTTTCAAAAGGCCTGGAAGTTCTCTCCGTACTTCCCGATGAAATCGAAAAATATCCCTGGGCCGGTCACCTGGGCATTAAGCTGGCGCACAAGATCCTGCCCATTATCGACAGCAGCCGCACCACACTGATCTTCATCAATACCCGCGGCATGAGCGAGTTGTGGTACCAGACCTTGCTGAACATTGCTCCCCACCTGGCCGGCGCCATTGCCCTGCACCACGGCAGCATCGAGATGGAGCTGCGCACCTGGGTGGAAGAGGCCCTGCACGAAGGCAAATTGAAAGCGGTGGTCTGCACCGCCAGCCTTGACCTGGGGGTGGACTTCCGCCCCGTGGAAACGGTGATCCAGGTGGGGTCGCCCAAGGGTGTTGCCCGTTTCCTGCAGCGGGCCGGCCGCAGCGGGCACAGTCCGGATGCGGTGAGCCGCATTTATTTCCTGCCCACGCATTCGCTGGAACTGATTGAAGCCGCCGCCCTCAAAACAGCCATTGACGAAAGCTTTATCGAAAGCCGCGAGCCCCTGACCCTTTGCTATGATGTACTGGTGCAATACCTCTGCACCCTGGCCTGTGGCGATGGCTTTGTGCCGGCCCAGATCTGGAAAGAAGTGAAGGCCACCCATTGTTATGCTGACCTTACCGAAGCCGAATGGAATGACCTGCTCTATTTTATCACCTCCGGCGGCAATGCCCTGCAGCAGTACGATGAATACAAAAAGGTGGAGATCGAAGGCGGTGTGTACAGGATCAATAGCCGGCGGATTGCCATGCGCCACCGCCTGCACATCGGCACCATCGTAAGCGATGCCATGATGAAGGTAAAGTTCCTGGGCGGGGGCTATATCGGTATCATCGAAGAATATTTTATTTCCCGGCTGGATGTCGGCGATACGTTCACGCTGGCCGGCCGGCAGCTGGAACTGGTGGCGATCAAGGACATGACGGTGATTGCCAAAAAGTCCACTTCCAAAAAGACCAATATTCCCAGTTGGCTGGGCGGACGCCTGCCCCTGTCGGCCAGCCTGGGCAAGGTGCTGCGAAGGATGGTGGACAGGGTGAGTGGCGGAGCGTCAAAGGGGAAACGGCAAACGTCAAACAGGGGGGCGTTGAAGAGCGGGGCCTTGCCCATTGAACTGGAAGTGCTGGAGCCGCTGTTTGCGTTGCAGCAACAGTTGTCGCATTTGCCGAAGGAGAATGAATTGCTCATAGAGCAGATTGAAACAAGGGATGGTTTTCACCTCTTTGTTTATCCCTTTGAAGGGCGGCTGGTGCATGAAGCCATGGCGGCGCTGCTGGCCTACCGCATTTCCCGCATCCTGCCCATTACGTTTTCCATTGCCATGAATGATTACGGTTTTGAACTCCTGAGCGACCAGCCCATTCCCGTGGACGACAGCAATGTGTACGACCTGTTTTCTCCCGCTAACCTGATGGAAGACATCCAGCGAAGCGTAAATGCCACGGAGATGGCCAAACGTAAATTCCGGGACATTGCCGTAATTGGTGGGCTGATCTTCCAGGGTTTTCCCGGTGAATACAAAAAAGCCCGGCACCTGCAGGCCTCCGCCGGTTTGCTGTTTAACGTGTTCAATGAATACGATGCGGACAATGTGCTGATCCGCCAGGCCTACCAGGAAGTGTTCGACCAGCAGATGGAAGAGGCAAGGCTGAGGGAGATGCTGCAACGGGTGCAGGGCTCTAAAATTGTACTCACCTACCCGGAGCGGCTCACACCGTTCTGCTTCCCCATTAAAGTAGACAGCCTGCGGGAAAGCCTCACCTCCGAAAAGCTGGCCGACCGGGTACGCAGGATGCAGTCTGAACTGGGATAATCCGGATGTGTGGGATGTTTGGGAGTGTGAAGAAAAATGTCTTAAAAACAGTCCGGTATTTTAGGAAAGATTTGCGTCATGGGCAACCCAGCGATCCCAGAAATCCCCGTTCTGACGGTAGTTTTGCAGCCCTTTATGCAGGCCCCGATTCATTATAAAATTCAGGAGCAGCACCTGTGGCTTTCGGCCCAGCGGGCTCTTTTCTGGGAAGAGGAAAAAGCCCTCGTGGTTTCGGACCTGCATTTCGGCAAAACAGGGCACTTCCGCAAGGCCGGCATCGCGGTTCCGCAACATGTGTACAAGGAAGACCTGCAACGCCTCGTGTCTCTCCTGCATTATTTCAAACCCTTGCAACTGATCGTGGTCGGTGATTTCTTTCACAGCAGCGCCAATACCGAACTCGATTGGTTCCGGCGCTGGCGGGAGGATTTCTCCCCCCTGCAGATCACCCTCGTGCGGGGAAACCATGATATCCTGGCCGATGCCTGGTACAGGGATGCCGCCATCGAGGTGGTGTATCCCACGCTGCAGATGGGACCTTTTCTGTTTTCGCATGACCGGTGCGAAACAGCACCGGGCCTTTATGCCTTTTGCGGGCATATTCATCCCGGTGTACTAATCCACGGCCTGGGTAAACAATCCCTGCGCTTTCCCTGTTTTTATTTTATGGAGCGGCATTGCATCCTGCCGGCCTTCAGCAAGTTCACCGGCGCCGTGGCCATGAACCAGGCAGAAGCCAGCGCCATTTTTGCTATTGTTGAAAACGAACTGATAAAGCTTGCATGAAGAAACCGGGAACCCTCCACATTGCTTTTGATCCGATCTATGCGCACCCCTTGCCCGAAGGGCACCGCTTCCCGATGCTGAAGTATGAACTGATCCCGCAGCAACTGCTTTATGAAGGTGTGATCACCGAAAAGAATTTATTTTCTCCTGCGGCTTGTGCCGATGATGTGGTGCTGCTGACGCATACTGTAGCATACCTCGAAAAGCTAAAAGGGCAAACCCTGTCGGCCAGTGAGCAGCGGCGCATTGGGTTTCCGCAGTCGCCGCAGCTTACGCAGCGTGAACTGATCATCACGCAGGGCACCATCGATTGTTGTTTGCATGCGTTTGAACAAGGTGTGGCGCTCAATGTAGCCGGCGGTACGCACCATGCGTTTGCCGACAGGGGAGAAGGCTTTTGCCTGCTGAATGATTTTGCCGTAGCTGCGAATTACCTGCTTCACCAGGGACTCGCCAAAAGGATCCTCATCATCGACCTGGATGTACACCAGGGGAACGGTACAGCAAAGATTTTTGAAGGGGAGGAAAGGGTGTTCACCTTCAGCATGCATGGCCGCAACAACTATCCTTTCCACAAAGAAAAAAGTGACCTGGATGTGGAGCTGCCGGATGGTACGGCTGATGCGGCTTACCTGCAGTTGCTGACGTCACATCTTCCTCCCCTCATCGAAACCATAAAACCCGATATCGCCTTTTTTTTATCCGGTGTCGATATCCTGGAAACCGACAAATTCGGCAAGCTAAAGGTCACCATCAACGGGTGCAGGCAGCGGGACGACTTTGTTTTCTCGTCACTTAAAGCGGCCGGCATTCCTTGCGTGGTAGCCATGGGGGGCGGGTATTCGCCGCAGGTAAAAACGATCGTGGAGGCGCATTGCCATACGTTTCGCCTGGCCAAGGAGGTTTGGGAGTTGGGGTAGGTTATTGGTTATTGGTTATTGGTTATTGGTTATTGGTTATTGGTTATTGGTTATTGGTTATTGGTTATTGGTTATTGAAAAATAGTAAAAGGTAAAATAGGATAAAGCAGACTGTTTGTTTTATTCCGAAGGAGCCACGTGTTTCTGAACGGGATGCATTTATCTTTCCAAAGCTATTAGCACATTACATTTCCCTTTGCGAAAATGCCAGGTTTATCAAACAACTGCAAGCCGGGGTCAAATAAACCATCTTGCGGGTTGTAAAAAATGATCTTCATATGATCTCTCATAATAACTTAATAACCCAATAACCTAATAACTAAATCTCTCCCCTTCTTCCCGTACTATTTTTTCCTGCGCAGCTGGTTGTAGTCGAGGAAGTAGATCAGTTTTACGGTCAGTTCGTTGCCGTGTGAAATGCGGAAGGTGTTCTTCAGGTTATGGATGTAATCGGGACCGGAACCCACGGCATAAGGGTCGCCCAGCCAGTTTTTATAACCAACGATCACCCGGCTGCCCAGGCGGAAATCCCAGGTAAGAAATGCATCCACATTGAACAGGTTGTAATTGTCGTCCTGGCCGGTAATAAAAGCCCGGGGAAGATGGGAGCCATCGGCCGCTACGTTGTAAAAGCTGTTGTAGGCGACATTGTTCCAGTAGTGGCGGGTGCGCAGGGAAATATTCAGCCGCGACGTAAAGCTGTAGTTGCCCGTCAGGATGGTGGTGGTCTGAACATTTTTCCGGTAACCAATAATGGGCTGGCCGTTCGGCTCCCGCAAAAAGGCAAAGCCAATCTGGTTCTGGTCGTCTTCGCGGTTGAGCGAAAGGTCCAGGGTAAAGCGATTGTTGAACCGGTAACGGGCACCGAGGCTGGTCTGGAAATAATTCCCGTCTTTCATCTCCGAACGGGTGTAGCCCAGCGTGTAGGAGACAAAGAGCTTTTTGCGGCTGTCGGTGCTGCCCTGTACCGACAGGTAATGAAATGCCGGCCGTTGCAGGTAGCGGTTGGGTGTACGCAGTTCAAAATAGTCGTGCTGCGAAAAAGGCTGCGAACCGATGTTTACCGACACATCCCAAAAGTTCCGGAAGTACCAGAAAGCCGTGGCATACAGCTCGTACTGGTTAAAAGCATTGGGCTTGTACATGCGGGTGTAGCGGGTGCCAAACCGGTAGCGGTAAGAAATGAACTTATCTGTTGCCGTTAGCTGGTTGTGGCTGATGGTAGCGTCGTAGATTACCTCGTTGGGCGCCTGCAGGTAGCCCATATCGTTTGGATCGTACTGGTGCGAGGTAATGCTGGACGTGAAATTGTACTGCAGTTTGCCACTGACCTTGCCGGCAAAAAACGTGGTTTTGAAACCATCGTAGGGTTTCACCATCAATCGCCCGTTCACACGGGTTGTATCATCCACCAGGTTGATGCCATAAGAGGAATAGTCGAGACTGGGCAGACCCGAATAACCAAATATTTTGCTGTACCGGCCTGTGACCTTTACCTGGTACTGGTTATCGGGAGTGAAATAGGCATAATCCAGCCCTGCAACGTTGGCATCCCTGGCCGCTCCGCTTCGTACCACGTTGGTATTGGTAAACGTAAGAAACGAACGGTCTTTCAAGGCTTGGTCCAGCACCACCAGGTTAAAATTGGTCAGGGGCTCCGTTTCAAACGTGGAATCTTTCCCTGTAAGGTTTTGTCGCACCGTTGCCGACATCGGTGCCGTCACAGCATTGAAAACACCAATCCCCAGCTTGCCCTTTGTGCGTCCTGAAAGTTTGATGGCGTTGTAAAGCTGTGTAATGGAAGGGTTTTTCACCACGGTGCTGTTGGGCATTTCCTGTGCGGTATAGTACCCGCCGGGGACAGCCCCGATCCGCCGCGAATAAAACAGTCCCGATTTTTTAAACAGCTCGGTTCCCTCGGTAAAGAACGGGCGGTTTTCCTGGAAAAGCTGTTCAAAGGGGGAAAGGTTGTTGATGACATTATCCGAGATGACCTGGCCAAAGTCGGGGATGAGGGTGGCATCCAGGGTAAAGCTTTCGTTAATGCCGTATTTCACATCCATGCCACCATTGCGCAGCACTTCTTTGTCTTTCACATGATTTTCCGGGTAATACCGCAGTCCGCCCGAGAGGTAGGGCGAAAAGCTTAACCGCAGCGGCGGCGTAATGTTTTGCAGGTTGGCAAACTGGCCAAACTGGTTGATAAAGCCGTTTTCGTTGGGATTGACCGGATTCCAGTAGGCCATCTCGTTGCTGCGGCGGATGTAGCGCAGGAACTGCAGGCCCCAGGTTTGCACCTCCTTTTTAGCAAAGCGGATGGAAAAATAAGGAATGCGCATTTCCACGGTCCAGCCATCCGGGGTCTGGCTGGTTTCGCTCTGCCAGACGGCATCCCAGGAGCGGTCGCCAAAATCGCCCCAGCTTGCATTGGCCGAAGCATTCAGCTTGGCGTCCGTTTGCACATTGGCTGGTGTTACCAGGAACTGGAAGCCGTTCTGTTTGTCGTTGTACGTGTCCAGGAAAACAGAAAAATAGTCGGCATCCTGCTGCAACTCACCGTCTCTTGCCGTCAGCTGCTTGCGGATCAGGGAAGGCTGGTCGAACAACTGCGCGGCGATGTAAACCGCATCATCATCATATAAGATACGAACGCTAGTTTTTGCCGATGCCGGCTGGCCGTAATTGGGAGAATGCTGCATGAAATTATCTGCAAGAGGGGCCTGCTGCCAGATGGCATCGTCAAGCCGACCATCAATGACAGGTGGTACGGATGATTTGACAGCAGTTAGTGTTTTTTGTGTTAGCCCTCTAAACGTCAATAGCAAGACGAAAAGGAGGATCAGCCCTCTCAACATGCATGCAGTTTTGGCGAAAGCGTAAATATATACGACATCGGCAATATTAACGCTATGTTCGCCCGGAAATTTTACGTCATACGTTTTTTCAGTACGCTCACCTGTTGCTGCAGGTTGCTGACAAGGTTGGCCAGGTTGTTCACATCCCACCGCTGCTGGGTATTGGCTTTGGAGATGATCATTTGTGCCTGCCAGAGCTCTAAAATCTCGTCGGCACCGACGTTATATGGCTGGTAGGAGGGGTTGTCGCTTACCAGGGTAAATTTGTTTTTCTGCCGGTTGTTTTTCAGCACCCGCTTGTACACAATGCCATCGGTTTTTGATACCACGACATAGGTATTGTTGGATTTGATCTCTTCGAGGTCCTGCACTTTTTCGCCAACAATCACGCTGCCGCTGGGGGTGGGCATCATGGAGTCGCCCACGATTTCAAAGGCACGGTAGTCGCCGCCACTCAGCATGGGGAGGGTAAAGGTGTTCAGTTCGTCGATAAATTCCGGGTCGGAGTAACCTGCCAGGTAACCGGCCGCCGCTTTTACCGGGACAAAGGGAATATCTGTGCGTCCGGCTGCCAGTTTTTGGGCCCGGCGGCGGGAGAGATAGCTTGTTTTGTTGTCGCTGACATCGCGGCGAAGCAGGTCGTCCAGCGTCAGCTTGAACATATCGGCTACGGCTTCCAGGATCTCGATCCTGGGCTCCGCTCTTTCTTCTTCGTAGGCACCCAGGAGCGAACGCTTGATGCGCAGTTTCTGGGCAAATTCTTCCTGTGTCCATCCCCGCAGTTTGCGCAGGTATTTGAGGTTTTTATTGGCAAACGACATGCACTAATAATTTTAGCTGCAAAATACTAATTTATTTAGAATTGTGACTGGTGAATTGTGCATGGTGAAATTTTTCTTCCCTCATCCTTACCAAAATAAATGGCCTTTGGATGGCAGGTGAAGAAATGGAAAAGGAAACATTCTTCTACGCACCACTGACCGCTCACCATTCACCATTTGGTTTTCCATTTTTTCTGTGTCAAATTTGCAGGAATCATAAATCGACAAGAATGGAAGAAAAGCGAGAACCGGTGATCCTTGTAACCAACGATGATGGCATTAATGCACCCGGGATACGGAATTTAGTGGAAGCTGTAAGAGGGCTGGGAAAGATTGTTGTGGTGGCGCCCGACAAACCGCAGTCGGGGATGGGGCACGCTATCACCATCGGAGTTCCGCTACGACTACACCGCGTTCATCTTTTCGAGGGTATCGAGTCGTACCAGTGCACCGGCACACCGGTGGATTGCGTTAAGCTGGCTGTGGACAAGGTGCTGCATCAGAAGCCCGACATCTGCATCAGTGGTATCAACCACGGCGCCAATCACAGCATCAATGTCATTTATTCGGGTACCATGTCGGCAGCGGTGGAAGCAGCTATTGAGAGCATTCCTTCCATTGGTTTTTCGCTGCTGGACTATGCACTGGAGGCGGATTTTAGTGCAGCCCGCAAATATGCCCGCATCCTGGTGGAGCAAATGCTGAAAAATCCACCCGACAAGCATTGTGTGCTGAACGTGAATTTTCCCATTGCCACACCTGAACAAATTAACGGTATAAAAATCTGCCGGCAGGCCTATGCCAAATACGAAGAAGACTTCCTGGAGCGTTTAGATCCGCATGGGCGCAAGTATTACTGGCTCACCGGTGAATTTGTCAACTTTGATGAAGGGACCGACACCGATGTATGGGCGCTGGCGAATAACTATGTCAGCGTGGTACCGGTGCAGTTTGATTTAACCAACTATAAACTAAAGCAACAAATTGAAAACGACTGGGACATTTTTTCTGAAAAAGGATAACCTGCAACTGGGATTGCTACTGGGCTTTCTGTTACCCCTGGCTGTTTTCCTGATTATTTACCTGGTGCGCTTCAACGAGGCATCCCTGCCGGATTTCCTCGATACGTTTACCACGCAGAAAGGACTGATCACGTTTTTCGGCGTGTGGAGCCTGGTGAGTAACATTGCACTTTTTACCTATTACGTGAATACGCAAAAAGACAAAACGGCCAAGGGTATTTTTGCCATTACCCTCCTGTACGGCCTTGGCATCCTGCTGGCAAAAGTGCTGATTTAAGGAACCGCAGAATAATGAACAAGGAATAAAGAATGTAAAAGTATCCAAATCCTTCTTTCGCTACAGCTTTTAGGCACTTCGCTAACGGGAGAAAAGATGAAATGGAACTATTCCTTCGGCATTCACTGCCCCCTGTTCGTCTGTTCGCTATTCCATTCTTCGCTCTTCTCCTTCTATCTTTACCGTTGATGAAATATTACATCATTGCCGGCGAGGCATCTGGTGATTTGCATGGCAGTAACCTGATCAAAGAATTGAAGCAATTGGATAAGGCTGCTGATATCCGCTGCTGGGGCGGCGACCTGATGGAAGCGGCCGGCGGCAAGGTTGTAAAACATTACCGCGACCTGGCATTTATGGGCTTCGTGGAAGTGGTGATGAACCTCCGAACTATTCTATCCAACCTTAAATTTTGCAAACAGGACATTGCAGCCTTTGCCCCCGACGTAATGATCCTGATCGACTACCCCGGGTTTAACCTGCGTATTGCCAAATGGGCAAAAGAAGCAGGCCTCCGGGTGATTTATTACATCTCGCCGCAGGTATGGGCCTGGAAGGAAAGCCGGGTGAAAGGCATCAAACAATGGGTGGATAAAATGCTGGTGATCCTGCCGTTTGAAAAAACCTTTTACCAGGAGCGGGATTACAAGGTGGAATACATTGGTCACCCCCTGGTGCAGGTGGTTGCAGAAGCCGTGCAGGAAAAAATGGGTGTACCTCTCCGTTGTACCGGGCCGGCAACGGAAAAAACAATTGAAATAACAGCAAACGAATGGGAGGGAAAACCGCTGATTGCCCTGTTGCCCGGAAGCCGGAAGCAGGAGATTACGGTCAAACTTCCGGTGATGCTGGAAGCCGCCAAAGCTTTCCCGGATTACCAGTTCATCATTGCACAGGCGCCGGGACAACCGCTTTCCTTTTACCAGGAGCTAACTTCTTCTTACCAGAATGTGTGGATCGCCGTGGCGGGGCAAACCTATACGCTTCTTACAAAAGCATGCGCAGCGCTTGTGACCTCTGGTACCGCTACCCTGGAAACGGCGTTGTTTGGTGTGCCGCAGGTGGTTTGTTACAAAGGTTCAGCCCTTTCTTACCAGATTGCAAAGCGGCTGGTTAAGATCAAATACATCTCCCTTGTTAACCTGATTATGGACAAACCCGTAGTGAAGGAACTGATCCAAAACGAGCTTACCGTTTCCAATATTCAACATGCGTTGGGCGCCATCCTGCATGATGAAACCAGGATTGGCCAAATGAAAGCTGACTACGGAGAATTAAAATCCATCCTGCAAAAAGAGGGCAATGCTTCGGCCAGGGCCGCCCAGGAAATTGTAGGCTACCTGCAGGCAACTATCGCGTCGAAAGCCGGATGATCAGGATAATCAGGGCAAGCAAAAACAGCAGCAAACTCAAACGGTTGATGCCGTGCATGTATTTGACAAAATTTGTCTTGGGCCTGTCAGGATCAGGCTTACGCAGGTAAAGGTATTCGGCTAATTGTTTCAGGACTCCCATACTTGTTTTCTGCCGATAAAATTAAGGGTTGTTACACAAGCAGAAATGTGAAAACGTGAGACGTCAGACGGGAAACAAAAACATACTTTAGATTGGAGGCCATATTTCACCTTTTATGTTTGACCTTAAGGCGCCGGGTTGCGCCGGAAGCTATCCTGGCGTTTGGCCAGATCACGGATATTCATGCTGTCGGGGGTAGCCCTGGGAAACACCATACCGGTGGAATTGCGTTTTTTTCTTTTGTCGGCAGAAGACTTGCCGCCTGCGGGGTGTACCACGTGTTCAAAGTAAGTAAAAACGATATGCAGATACGTGTTCATTTTCAAGAGGATTTTGGAATAGTTTGACATCAGTTTTGGCAAAAGGTTTTTTCAAACAATTGTTAATACCATTGCTTCAAACATACAGCAAGAGACCTAAAAAGTCAAGCGAAAAAATACAGGAAAAATGGGATGTCCAACCGCTGCCATTTTACTACGGAAAGAAAGGATATTCTTTATCCGAAAGCTTTTGCTGTTGCTCCTGCTCTACCTCCTCCGGTGTTTTCATGCTGTTGTAACGCAGCTTCATGGAAAGTGCATAGCCATCCAGGTCGGGGAACAAACTGGCCCGGTGCAGATTCATTTTCAGCAGTTCGCGGAGGGCCACTTTTTTATCGCAGGATGGAATCTCCAGCTTTACAATGGCTTTGGACATGGTATTCTGCAGAAACAGCAACTGCTCCATAAACGGTGCTCCCGATGTGCCGGTGCTCAAAAAAATGGATTGCTGCAGGGAGTACCGCCGGTTCATGCGGAAAGGTTCGACGGGAAAAACCAGGTGTTTGTTGTTTTGATAAAACAGCACTTCAAACAGCTTTTCGTTGATCAGGTTTTGCGTTTCTTTCAGGGCCTCGCCAAATTCCTGCGAAAGAATATCCAGGGCGGCATTCTTCAGGTGTTCTACATTCAGGCACCACACGGCTACATGCTGCTCTTCTTTTGCAGGGGCAAATTCAAATGCAAAGTAGGCCGCAATAAACGGTGATTTGGTAAGGTCAAGCAGGCGGGTAGGAGCACCGTGGTGTTGCATAAGGGCCAGCCATTCGATCAGGTGTTCGGGTATCTGGTCTTTTGTGAGGTAGTTGCGGGCACCCCGCTGAAATTCGGCCACAAACTGTGCTTCCACGCTGTTGCCCTGGTGAATAAAATCGGTACGTTCAATTGCGTTGTTCAAAACCCAGGCTGCATTGGCCTGTCCACGAAACGCCCATTTTTCAGAAAACTGCTGCACATAACTGCCGAATTCCTGCCATGAAGCCAACCGCACTGTCGTATAACTGTACTGATCCATCGCTGCAGGCCGTAAAAAATTTGCGCCAGCAAATCAATGCCTTGCCATTTTTTCATCGTCGGTGTAAGCGCCTTCCTTCAGCAGGCCGATGATCTCTTTCAATGACTGGTTCATTTCACGCATCTGCAGGTAATTGGCGTAGTTGATCTGGCTGTTCACCCAACGCAGGTAGATGGCTTCGTTTTCGTGTGCATTTAGTCCGGTTTCAAGGTGGAAACGCTCCGGTGTGAAGGGCTCAAAATAGTGCGTCATGGAATTGGAGGTTTGGTGTCTTATAACGAATATAATAAATTCATCTATGCGCCAGTTCCAGCGGTTGATGAAGCCGGCAAAAAGCGGAAAACCACGTTTTTGCCTGGATGTAGGATTTACGGTAATGCCGGTTGTTTGTGGTTAAAAGCTGAAGTTGTAACCCACATTCACGATGGGGCGGTTGCCATAAGGTGAGCCGGGTTTTTGCAGCACGTCGTACATAACGGTAAACATCATGGCGCCATTGCCGGTAGGGGTTACCATACCGCCACCCATCAAAAGCGAAGGGATAATTTCGGCATCCAGCTTATACGTTTCTTTTACCGGCTGGTAATAAATCTCTTTTCCAAAAATATAATTGCCTTCGGGTTGCACCTGTATCATGAACCGCTGGGCGGGATAGAAACGAACAAAGGTATTCAGCCCTGTGATGCCCTGCACCAGTTTGTGATAATTGTTTCCGTAAACATCTTTCTGCTTCTGGCTGGCGTACACGAGGTTGAGACCAATGCCGGCACCCAGGAAGCGGTTAAAGCGGTAGCCAACCTGCGGGTTCAGGCTGATCAGTGTATAGCGTCCGAAGGAAAGGCCAAAATTGCCCCCGCCAAAAAACTTGCTTCTGCCTTCCGCCTCTTCTCCTTCCTGCGCCATTGCGGAAAGGCTGATCAATAAAGCTACCAATACGGCATTCCATTTTTTCATAGTGGATTTTTTCTGCGATATTATGCTATCCTGTTTAAAGCAAACGTACCATACCCGTGCCATCTTTCAAAGCGTTGGCCGGTGTGATGTGTATGGCGCCAACCCGGTATTCCGGGTTGGCGCCACAAAAATAGAAAAATCTTATTGTCTGAACGTAGGACAGAGCGACTGCCGCCTGTTGCCGTTGAAGCTGTCGAACAAGCCTTCCTTGATCAGCGAAAACTCGAAAGCGCCGCGGGTACCGTTGTATGTGCGCAGCGATGAAACAGTGGCATCGTAGGAAAAGGCAAAGGTGTAGTCTTTCACCCCCAGGCCGATCATGGGAATGACGGCTTCGTTGTGCCGGTAGTACAGGCCTCCAATAAGCACATTTTCGCCCTCGCCGGAAAGGTTATAATGTGCATTCAGGCCAGCCACCAGCTCGGAGGCTGTTACCTGGCGGGAATAGTAAATGTTGGGATTGACGATCCATGATTCGTTCACTTTAAAGCTGCCGTTCAGGAAGCCTGTGTAGCGCAGGGGCACCCGGCTGGCACTTTTATCGCCCTGGTCCACAAAAAATGATTCGTTGGGACGATTAATGTGCTGGGCGGAAAAGCCGCCGTTGAGATAAATATTGCTGTTGGGAAAATAGGCATAGTTCATCCCCACATGCAGATCGAGGTAGCTGATATTGGTGCGGTCCAATATGGCTGCCGTGGGAATCTTGCTGTCGAAAAATGTTCCGTCAAACTGGTCGGGAAACTTCAGGTTAGCGGTATTGATTTGTTTGTTGGCCCAGCCGGCATTAAACCCCAGGCTTAACAGACTTGAATAGCCGAGTGTTTGGTGATACGCCACCGAGCCAAAGACCTTGGTAGAAGTAAGGCTTCCGCTTCCGGCCACATCCCGCAGCACCATGCCACCCAGTCCCAGCCAGCCGTTCTCGGAGTTGTTGCGCAATAACTGCACATCGCCAAAGGCGCTCATGGTTTTGTACGGCACCGACATTACCGATGACCACTGGTTGCGGTAATTGATACCCAGGCGGTAATCGCCTTCGGGCATAAAGCCGGTGTTGGCAGGGTTGGTGTTCAGCGGTGAACGGAAAAACTGTGAGAAATGAAGGTCCTGCGCATAGCCCGAAGTGGCTATTACAAGCGCTGCAATCGTAAGTGTAAAATAAAGTTGCTTCACAAAATGAGTTTTGACGGTTTTCAAACGTGTAGTCTTCTCATTTGCAATTGGATTTTGATTTGGTTCTCAGCAGCCGTGTTACTGTACTGCTGCTGTTTTGTCGCACCCTTGCCCTTCTATGTCCGGTTACCTTTTCGGTAGTTGTCGGCACCCGGACAATCTGCTATGCTTCACTATCCTATTCGTTGGAGCTTATCTATACTTCTACGCTCCGTTGTTCCTTGTGCATCTGTTGTTCTGTTCTCTACCGTATCAATGTTATATCGCCTTTTTTCTGGTGTTTTTTGCCATCCACGAACTCCACGTCCAGCGTATAGGCATATACATCCATTGGCAGCAACTTGCCTTTGTACCGGCCATCCCAGCCGATTTTTTTGTCGTTGCTTTCAAACACCTTTTCACCCCAACGGGCATAGATCGAGAATTTCATTTTGGCAATGCCATAGCCCCGGACAAACACATAACTGTTCACATCGTTGCTCAGGGGTGTAAAGGCGGTGGGAACATCCACAGCCGGTTCTACCTGCGTGGTCACCGGCTTGCATACCTGTGCCGGACAACCGGCTGCATTGTAAGCAATCAGGCAGGCATCGTAGGTGCCGGTCAGGTTATACTCGTGCTTCACCGGTCCGCGTGACGTTGTTTCCAAAGAGTCGCCGTCGCCAAACAACCATTTGAATGAAACCGCATCGCTGCTTGCCAGGTTGGTAAACGTAATGGGTGTATTGGTGATCGGCGGTTGTGGTGCCGCGGTAAAATCAGCCGTCGGGTTGCCATACACCGTAATGGTGAAGGTGGTATTATCGGTCAGGTTACAGGTGTTGGGATCGTTCGCCGTCAGCCGCACCGTGTAAGTGCCCGGCTGCAGGTAGGTATGGGTTGGATTCTGTTCCGTGGAAGTAGTGCCATCCCCAAAATCCCAGATAAACTCGGCACCACCCTGCGATATATTGTCGAATACGGCGGTATAGGGCGCACAACCGGTTGCCGGGGTTTCAAATGCTGCTTTTACGTTGGCGGCTACACGTAAAGTTTTTACCAGCGTATCCGGCGAATTGCAGTAAGCCGTGTCGTTAATGATTAGTTTGACCAGGTAGGTACCTGCTGCCGCATAGGTATGGAAAACGGCTTCCGGACCTGCTGTAACCAGGGGCGAGTTGTCGCCAAAGTCCCAGGTAAAGGTTCCGGCCTTGAAGGGAATGCCCACCGGAGCACCAGAGGTATTGTCGAACCGGTAACGGAAAATATCACAGGGCGGGCTCAGTTTCACCGGATTGAAATCAAGTTTTGCTTCATTGTTCCCAACACGGATGGTTACATACGACGTATCGCGGGTGATACATTTATCCGGGTCGATGGCGATCATCATTACCCGGTATGAGCCCACCTGGTTGAACGTATGCTGAATACTGGGCGTTGTGGTTGTTTCCACCGGGCTGCCATCCATAAAGTTCCATTCGTACTGCATGGCTTCCTGGATCGTGTCGATAAAATCGACCGTCAGGGGTACGCAACCCGATGTTTTCCGCGGAATGCCGTTCACTGATGAACGAACGCTACCCTGTACGCCGTCCAGGTTGAAGGCAATTTTTACCATTGCCAGGTTACAGGCGCTGGTTGGTTTGGTGGTAGCCCAGGCACCGGCCGTGGTAGGAAAGGGCAGGTTGTTGCTGCAGCTGGCGCACATGGCCTGGTAAATCACACCCCGCCTGTCGAAGCGGCTGGTGCCACCATCCACATGGTCGCCGTACTGACCACCGTTTTGCCCGAAATAACTTCCGTACAGCTGCGCCGTGGCATCCCGCTTCAGCACAAAAAAGTAAAAGTCATCGCCCATACCCGTTTGCGGGTTGATGTCGGGTGCCGGCTTCATGGCATCACCGGTTACCGGTAAGCCATCGGCACCGGCATTGCGGTAGTTCGTACTAGGAATCTTTCCGCCCCAGCCGGAGATATAAACATTCTCGCAACGGTCGACCAGGAAAGCAACAGGAGAAATATCCGGTGCTGCCTGGCCTTTGCCAAACATGGTGGAATACACAAAATTGGAAAGGTCGGGCTGGAGTTTGGAAATAAACTGCTTGCCACGTGGCTGGCTCCAGGCTGCATTTATCGCCTGCCAGTCGCCGGTTGTTTGGCCCATAACGTAGGGAAAACCATTGGCGTCAAACTGGATTCCGTATACCTGGTCGTCGCCAAGAGTGCCGATGTAAGATGTTTTGATGACAGAAGAACCGTTCGGGGCTACAATGCTTACAAAACCGTCAATGCCGCCAAACAGGCTGGGACCCAGTGTTCCTGCACGGGTGCCATTCAGCAGGTTATTGCTCTCCGTGCCTCCCGCAACATATATATTACCATCAACGGGATGGATTGCCAGCACGTAGGCAGCGTCATTGGCGGAACCGCCAATAAATGAACCAAACAGGTAGTTGGAAAGATTAGGGTCAAATTTCAGCAGTACGCCATCCTGTCCGCCGCCGCCAGTCGGTTGAAAGGCGTTTTGTACGGGAAAGCCGTCGGCAGAACCGTCAACTGACTGGGTACAGGAAGCCACGTAAATGTTGCCTGCCGCATCCAGGATCACCTCACTACGGCCATCATCGCCATAATTCTGTTGCAGGGAACTGCTGGATCTTGATGTACTGATGTTGACGCCGTCATCTTTCTTTCCGCCAATGCGTACCGAACCAATCAGGGCTGAACCCGCAGCGTTCAACTTGGTAACCACAATATCAAAGTCACTTCCGGCATTGGCCGGGCCCACATAGCCCACGGGACCGTGAACAGGATAGGGGGTTCCGCTGCTGCGCGGTGAGTTGGTGCGGCCGGCAATTACCAGGTTTCCCTGGTTGTCAACCACAAGGCTGTGCGGCTGATCCTGTCCGGCACCGCCAATGTAGGTAGCATACACCCGGCTGGAGCCGTCGGGTGTGAGTTTGATGATAGACATATCCCACTCACCGCCATTAAAGGATTGCTGGTAGGCACCCGGGTTGGTAGGAAAACCCTGCGCCCATGTAATGCCGCCACCATACATCGCCCCGTCGGGTCCATACGTAGCCGTAAAGCCCCAGTTGTCGGCCTTGCTGCCGCTGAACGAACAGAAAACAAGATTGGGGTCGATGACCAACGTGGTTTTGGGGTTGTAATTTTTGACATCAAAGGTGACTACGTTGCCTTTTTTCACCACGTAACGGGTATGGACATCTACCCGGCCCCGCTCGTTGTATTGGTAGGTATAAGGATCTGTCTCCCGCAGGTCACCCACCGATGTTTTTATCAGGAGTTCTTTGTTCCTGACTTCCAGGCCGTCCGCACCTTCGTATTTCAGTGCAATGGCAGAAGGATCGCCGCCGGGATGAACAATCAGGTCATATTTTACCGATCCGCCGCCGGAGTAGTACCGCACGTCGATGTTGGGATAAACGTTCTTGATGGTAATGCCCTGGAAGATTTTACAATTGGCGGCCCATTTAGAGGGGTCGCTGCCGATAAAGTAATTGTTGTACGTAAATAAGGGCTTGTCGGCAATGATTTGTGGCGAAGGATTGCCGCCCAGGAATTTTACCTGGAAAGCATGGGAGCGGAGGGAAAGCTTATTGGAGGTGGAGGCGGGTGAATTGGGCCCGTGGCCGTGGATCACTTCCGTTATTTTGCCCCAGTCTTCGGGACTGTGCTGCACAACTGTAAATCCGTTTTCTTCAATGAAGAAAGCCCCGGCATCTACCTTGCCCATGTACTTTACGCGGCTGTCCCACTGTCCCCGGTTCTCAACAAATTCAATGGTTTGTGCAAACAAGGAAAGGGTATACAGACTGGCGATTGCAAAGAGTATGGAAAACTTGTACGTCAATTGTTTTTGAAGTTAACTATAAAATAGGACAAATTATTGTTTCAACAACCTGTTAAGATATTTTGCTCCAGGGTGTTTTTCCTTTTTGCGCTATAAGATACTGTTTGATGGGTGCGTTCTCGGGAAGGGTTAGTTCCGGGTCTTTCTCTACCATTTCTTCCGCCCATTTTTTGGCAGCATCCAGTATCGGTTTATCCTGTACAATGTTAGCCAGCCGGAAGTTCAGTACACCGCTTTGTCTTGTTCCTTCAATATCTCCCGGCCCGCGGAGTTCTAAATCTTTTTCTGCAATTTCAAAACCATTGTTGGTACTGACCATGGTTTTGATGCGTTCCCTTGCCTCGTTCCCCAGTTCCGTTGCCGTCATCAGGATGCAATAACTTTTTTCCGCTCCCCGTCCCACACGACCCCGTAGCTGGTGCAGTTGGGATAGTCCAAATTTTTCCGCACTTTCTATCACCATCACCGATGCGTTGGGAACATCCACACCTACTTCAATAACAGTTGTGCCCACCAAAAGTTGGGTGTCCCTGTTCTTGAACCGCATCATATTGGTTTCCTTCTGCTCCCAGGTCTGGCGGCCGTGCACCATGCTAATCCAGTATTTCGGTTCCGGGAAAAAAGCTTTGATATTCTCATAGCCCGTCATCAGGTTTTCATAATCCATCTTGGCGCTTTCTTCTATCAGGGGAAATACGAAATAAGCCTGTCGCCCGATTTCAATTTCACTCCTGACAAACTCCAGCACTTTCATGCGCTGGGTTTCGTAGCGGTGAACGGTGGTGATGGGTTGCCGGCCGGGTGGCAATTCATCCATTACGCTATAATCCAAGTCGCCATAGGCGGTCATTGCCAGTGTTCGCGGAATCGGTGTGGCTGTCATGACGAGAATATGCGGGGGGATAGGCGCTTTTTTCCAGAGCCTTGCCCGTTGCTCCACACCAAAACGGTGTTGCTCATCTACAATGGCCAGTCCCAGGTTTTTGAACTGCACGGTTTCTTCAATGAGGGCATGCGTACCAATAACAATATGAATCAGTCCTTCGGCCAAACCCTGCTGGATTTGTTTGCGTTCTTTGGCCGGAGTAGAGCCGGTCAATAATTTGACCGTAACCGGCAAGCCTTCCAGCAGCCGGCTGATGCCGGCAAAATGCTGCTGTGAAAGAATCTCTGTTGGCGCCATCAGGCAACACTGGAAACCGTTGTCGATGGCAATGAGCATGGAGAGCAGGGCAACAATGGTCTTGCCGCTTCCGACATCGCCCTGCAGCAGGCGGTTCATCTGGTGGCCAGCAGCGGTATCGGTACGGATTTCTTTCAGCACCCGTTTTTGTGCACCGGTCAGTTGAAACGGCAGGTGGTGATTGTAAAAATCATTGAACAGGTCACCTACTTTGTGAAACACCACACCCCTGGACCTGCGATGGCGTTCGATGCGGACCATTGCCAGTCGTACCTGGGAGATGAACAATTCCTCGAACTTCAGGCGGCGCACAGCCTGTTCGTACATGGCAGCAGAAGAAGGAAAGTGAATGTTGCGCAAGGCTTCGGCCCTTGAAATGAGTTTTAATTTTTCGAGTAAATAAAAGGGCAGGTTTTCTTCGATCTCCCTTTCGGGGATGAGTGAAAACAGCGCGGCCGTCAGCTTACCGATCTGCCGTCCGCCCAGTCCCTTTGCTTTGAGTTTTTCGGTGGTAGGGTAAACGGGTTCGAGGTAACTTTTTACCGCAGCCGAAGGATTGGTTACCAATTCCAGTTCGGGGTGAACGATCTGCGGCTTGTCCATAAAGAACGAGATCTTCCCAAAGGCATTGTATACCTCATCGGGCTTTAGCATCCGTTCCACCCAGGTAAGCCCTTTAAACCAGGTTAATTCAATCACGCCTGTATCATCCTTCAGGTAAGCCATCAGGCGTTTGGCACTGCCGGCACCCAGGGTTTCGTGGTACCAAAGTTTTCCCTGTACCTGGGCATAGTCGGTCATGGTGGTCAGGTCTTCGATCCTGGTGATGGAAGTTTTATCAATGTGCCGGTAGGGAAAGAGGTAAAGCAGGTCCTGGTAGGTAAAAACACCCAGTTCTTTCTTCAGCAGGTCGGCACGCAGGGGACCAACACCTTTGAGGTACTCGATGGGTTGGGATAGTATGGAGGCAAGGTTGGCGATAGGGCAAATATAATTGGAGAAGCGAAGGAATTGTACCGCAGGTTATGGAACAGGGAATCCTGCATGTAGAAGTTACCAAGGCTGGTTATTTCCAGACATACAGGCCATCCCTAAAGAAAGGCTGAACAGAAGAACCTCCTTCGCTATTCCTTGTTCCCTGATCGTCTGTTCACTATTCAAAATAGTCTCTCAGTTTAATAAAAAAGCGAAGGGGTCTCCTTCGCTTTTTTTGTTGATCATCCTGTTATTGTTATTGGGAATCACCTCCACCTTCACCGGTCAGGTCAAACACCAGGGAAAAACGCAGTGTATTGGCCAGGGGGTTCTGGTTGATGCCCGAACCGGTTGGAATCAGGTAAGAAAAGTTCAACCCAAACACATTGTATTTTAACCCAACTCCAGTTGTAAAATACCGGCGGTTGCCTTTTGTTTTGTTCTCGTAAAAATAACCGGCACGCAGGGCAAACTGGTTGGCATAAACGTATTCGGCACCAGCTGAAACCTGGAACTCTTTCAACTCTTCGCTGAAGCCGCCCGGAGCATCTCCAAACGAAGAAAACCAGGAGCTCACGACGCTTTTCTGGCGGTAAGCCACCAGGCCGGCAGAGTCGCCAACAGCAGGCGGTGTGGGTACCAGCAGCTTGTTGATGTCAATACCAAACGAAACCCTGTTTGTTTCATCCATTACGCTGGTATACGTGGTACCAATGCCCAGGTTGGCCGGGATAAAGTCACGCTGGTCGGCGTTATCGGTATAAGAGATTTTTGCACCCAGGTTGGTCAGTGCTGCGCCAAAGGCCCAGCCTTGCCCCACTTCGTTATGCGTGTTGTGATAAATGCCCAGGTCACCGGCCACCGAAGTTCCGGCTTTGTAAGTGTTACCACCCACACTACCACCTGCCAGGTTCGAATAAATGTATTTCAGGCCCACACCAAAACCGGTGCGTTCGCCCAACTTACGGGAATACCCCACATCAATCCCAAATTCACGGGGATTAAAGCTTTGCAGGGGATTTCCAAAATTATCGGTGAACTGAATGGAGCCCAGGCTGAAATAACGCAGTGAGGCCGAAATGGCCTGGTCGTCATCCAGTTTGTGATAGCCTGCCATGGAAGCCAGGTAGACATCGTTTACAAGGCGCTTGAGCCAGGGAGTATAGGTTACATTCAAACCGGTACGTAAATCATTAAAAGGAACTTTGCCCAGGTTAAAATAAGAGGAGCTGGCGTCTGGGGTTGTGGCAATGGCCAGGTCGCCCATCCCGCCGGCACGTGCATCTGGAGAAATGCGAAGGAACGGAACCGCTGTGGTCACCACGTTGATGGGTTGGGCATTTTGTGCTTTTGCAGCGCAGACCCCTCCCGCCATTAACAAGGTAACAGCAGCCAGTCGTAAAGCAGTTGATTTCATAGTTTGTTTTTAAAAAGTGCGTGAAAATAGAGAGTTTTTACGTGTAATAATAATTTGAGACAGGACATCTACTGCAGAAGGGCCATTTTCCCCCATTGGCTGGCGTTTTTCCCATTAGCAGTTTTTACAGCCAGGCGGTAGATATAGATACCCCGCCCAGGTTTTTCTCCCCATTCATCTCTTCCGTCCCACGACAACTCAATGGAACGGGTTCCGGGGGTGTTTATTGTTTGTGTAAGGGTTTTAATTTGTTTGCCGCTTACGGTAAAAATCTCTACCCGGCAGTACAGGTCAAGGCCGGGTTGGTTGTGTTCGAACCAGAAATTTGTGCTGGTTGTGAAGGGGTTAGGATAGTTTAATACGCGGGATAGCTGTAATTTTTCATTGTTGGCTACCGTAAAGCTCAGCAGGGTTTCCGCCGAGTTGTTCACCACATCCCAGGCTTTTATTTTTAAGGTATGCGGACCGGGAGTAAGGCCGGGTAACTGGAACCGCACCATTCCTTTCTGGTAGCTATCCAGGTCCGATTCATAAAAATTGTTCAACACAAAATACTGGTCGTTGTTATTGTCAAGGGTAGCCACAATATCGTGGTCAATGCCGCCGCTTCCGGTGTTGATGCCCGAGGAATCGGAAAGCTTCAGGATCAGAAGGGGGGCTTCATTGGTGATACTGCCGTTGACAAACCGTTCGTCGTTCAGATAGGCTTTGATATCCGGCCCCGTGTTATCCGCCATGCCGCCCTGCGCCATGCCACCAATTACCACGTTCCTGGAGTAGCCGTTGCCATCCCTGGTCCCGTCTTCCGCATACAGGCTAACCTTTCCGGCGCCGTATTGAAAGTTGATGTCTTTGGGCAGCCGGAACCGGAATGAAAACTTACCACCGGTGGCCGTTGCCTTTCCCCGGAACAACACCGAGGACTGGTCGGGATAGGCAACGGGCAAACTGCCGGCATCATTGCCCAGCGTTGTAATGCTTCGCTCTTTGTCGTACAAAGTAAGGTGTACCGTTCCGTTGAAAGCCGTTTGCAAGGTTCCACCGTCATCCTGCACTTCACCTTCCAGTGTTACCATTTCCGTTGCACCGAGGGTATCAGGCTGCGAGGCTAACGGTTGCCCGTTTACAACCGTTAAGGCAACCTGCAGAGATGGGAAGGCCAGGCGCATGGCCGGATCGCCCAGCAGGGAAAACTTCCTGTTATTGATCACATCACCGGAGGTGGTGTAGGTGAGGTTTTTCGAGGCCTGCACGGCTTCACCCAGGGTTTTGTACTGTCCGGCCGCATCTTTTTCCAGCGCCAGTTTTACGTAGTTATTGTTCATCACCCGGTTGCTGTTGGCAAACACCACCCGGGAAGTGGTCATCAATGCGATGGCGCCGGTTTTGGGTCGCACCAGCAGGTCTTCACCCAGGGAATAAATCAGGGGGTTATCATAGGTTGCAAAATCACAGGTGGCGGTGATCAACAGGGGTAGCCGGAACTCATTCTTCCAATTGGCCACGATGGATTGGTCCAGCACAACTTCTTCCGCCAGCCGTTGCGGTCCTCCATGGCCGGTGTAATTCCACATCAACGTACCATTATAGATATTACTGTTGATAACCGCATTGGCAGCCGGATAACGACCGCCGGCCTGCCCGCTTTCCTGCTGAAAAGCATCCAGGTAAATTTTGCGTGGGTTAAATACCGGTGCTGTTGCCGATACTGTTGCCGTTACGGCCTCCGCGTCCTGCAGGTGGAGGTTCTGGTCTTCGTCGTCGGCTACAAAATCCAGGTGATTGCGCCAGGGGCCAAATGCAGCAGGGGCGTGGTAGGCCAGCACTTTATCCACAAAGGCGGTTGCTTCTTCCACCGTTGTTGCCGGAATGCGGCCAATGCCTATGTCCAGTGTATTGACGATTGCAGTGGAATTGATGTCTTCCGCATCTTCCAAAAAACCAAAAAAATCATCGGAGGTGTACGTGGCCAACGGATCCAGCGAAGCATCGCTTTCATACACTGGCACCAGGGATGTATTATTCTTAATCCGGTCTTTATAATCAAAAGAACCCTTTCCAAAAAGCAGCAGGTACTTCCCTCCATTGTTCCAGGTTGCCCGGTAGCGATCAAAATACAGTTTGGCAAAATCGCGGATGGCGGCGGGGTCGGGAATGCCGCCTGAAAATTCATTAAAAACCTGTTCGGTGGTTGCTACTACGGTGCGCAGGTTCCGCCCTTCGTGAAAACCGGCCAGTCGTTGCGCCTGCGGCAGGAAGGCAGGAGCCGTAACAATCAGGTAATCGGCTTCGGTGGTAGCGTGCAGGTTTTGGGCCGCTACGCGGCCTTCGGCTTTGGGCACCGGGAAAAAACTACCAAAGGCGATGTATTCCCGCAACCGCGCCGCATCGTTGCTGAATCGAAGCCCATTACCTGCAAGGGTAATCGTCATGCTCACCGGCGCAAACGGATCGGTTACATCCCAGACCTGTGCGTTGGCATCGGGCACAGAAAGGCTGAATTGTACAGCCGCGTTGCCAACGCTTTGCCAGTCGCGGAAGGCGAGCTGTTGACCGGCAGGCAATACCAGGGACCTGCGGCCAAAAAACCGGAACCAGTTGATCCATCCCTGGCTGTTAACGCTGCCGGGCGAAAACGAAAAGGTAACGGTTGCCGTTGTCTCATTGAGAGGAACACCGGAAGTTTGCCTGGCCTCTTGTGCAAACAGGGCATATTGCCCCGTGGGAATGCTGCGAACCGGTATTTGTGCCACCAGTGAATTGTTCAGTGAAACCGCAAAGCTGCTGCCGGCATTTACCGAACGTGCCGCCACATCGGCTTCCAGGGTAGCAGTTCCGGGGGACAGGTTGGAGAGGGGCAGGGGAAAGCTGCGGCTAAGGCTGCGACCGGACAGGGCTGACAACTCTTCGCCCCACCAGCCTTTTCCGCTGGAAAGAAAGTTCACCGAGTCCAGTTCGTGGAAATACCGTTCGTCAAAGGTGGTGACGGTAACCGTTGCGGCGGGAGGATTGGTTTGAGCGGCAACGCGTTTGCCATTGCCGCCAATGGTTATAAAATAATAAGCCTTGTCTGCATACAGGTTTTTCTGGTGGGAAAAACGCCGGGCCGCAGAATCTTTCAACCATTTGTGCGGTCCTTCTGCGTAAAAAAGGGCATAGTCAGTGCCGTTCAATTGGCCGTCGCCACCATCATTTACTGCAATGGCAACTTCTTCCAGGTCGTCGATGCGGGGTTCGCCGGCCCTTTCGGGCAGCATGCCGTTGCTGCCGGCAAAAACGCGGATTTGTGCGGAGGGTATGGCGCCATTTACCCCAAGGGAGGCGAGAAAAGCAGGATCGATTTTATAAATGCCTGCTGCCGGCACACTGATCCTGTACCAGGCTCCCGTAGCGAAAACAGACGCCGGTTTGAACGTTCGCTGGCCCTGTGCAGGCCCTGAAAACCACAGCAAACAACATAAAAAAAACAGTTTTCTACAGGCAGTCATCAGCAGGTTAGTAGAATTCACATGCAAAAAACGTGTTTTCCACTCTATAATTTTATCGTAAACCATCTATATTCGCAAACCGCCTCAAAAAAATGCTTTGCACCCTTACAATAATTGGTACCAGGTGCCGTTAATGTAGTTCGGAACAAAGGTTTTATATATAGGCGGCACATGCAAAAATCCATGTGTCCTTTAGAAAGACAAAAAAAGCAACCATGCAAGTTAAAAATCTGGTAATCCTATTATCCTGCACTGCTGCTCTCGCAAGCTGTAATCTGTTTAAAAAGAAACCACAACAATCGGACGTAACCGGCTGGAACTACAACGACAAAAACCAAGGCGGCTTCCAGGTGTCAAAGGCCACCGAGCAGGCCACCGGACCCGGTCTGGTGTTTGTTCAGGGTGGAACCTTTACCATGGGCCAAACCGACGAAGACGTTATGGGCGAATGGAACAACATTCCCCGCCGCGTTACCGTGAACTCTTTTTACATGGATCGCACCGAGGTGGCGAACGTTCATTACCGCGAATACATTCACTGGCTTACCCGCATCTTCCCCCCGGATGAAGAGCAGGGCCAGAAAGTATTGTATGCTGCCCTGCCTGATACCCTGGTATGGCGTAGCGAGTTGAGCTACAACGAACCGCTCGTTGAATATTACTTCCGTCACCCCAGCTTTAACAACTACCCTGTTGTTGGTGTAAGCTGGAGACAGGCACATGATTTCTGTTTGTGGCGTAGCGACCGTGTGAACGAAGGCCTGCTGATGGAGAAGGGCCTGGTTTCTCCGCAGAATATTAAGTCGCAAAACGGTGCCGGACAGGACAACTTTACTACCAAGTCTTACCTGTTAGGTTTGTACACACCGCAGCCCGGCAAAGGTGTCAACTCGAAAAAGAATCCCCTGCGTGATGCTGACGGTCGTCCAAGAGCACAGGCTACTATGGAAGACGGTATCCTGCAGCCCGATTATCGCCTGCCGTTTGAAGCCGAGTGGGAGTATGCCGCTTATGGTTTGATCAACCAGAACCCGCGTCCTACCAACAAAGAAGGTAAGCGTGGTGAGGAATTGCAATCCAACAAGCAGATCTATCCCTGGGCTGTTAACGTAAACGGTTTGCGTGATACCAAACACGGAAGCTGGCAGGGTCAGTTCCTGGCCAACTTTAAAAGAGGGTCGGGTGATAACGCCGGTGTGGCTGGTGGTTTGAACGACCGCGCCGTTTACACGGCTGAAGTAAATGCCTTCTATCCGAATGGTTTTGGTCTTTACAACATGGCCGGTAACGTGAGCGAGTGGGTATTTGACGTGTATCGTCCATTGAATACGCTGGATATGGAAGATGTTGCCCCGGTTCGTGGTAACAAGTTCCAAACCTTGATGAAGAACGAGAACGGAGAAGCCGAAGTGGACAGCATGGGTCGTGTACGCATGCGTGATGTAACAGATGCAGAAAGCCGTAACCGCCGTAACTACCAGCGTGGTAACGTGATCAACTTCCTGGATGGTGACTCTCTTTCCAACTCTTCGTACGGCTATGGCCTTACCACCCTCATCTCTGATAAAACAAGGGTTTTCAAAGGTGGTAGCTGGAACGACCGGGCCTACTGGCTGAGCCCCGGCACCCGCCGTTACCTGGAAGAAGACCAGGCCATGAGCACCATTGGTTTCCGTTGCGCTATGGACCGTATGGGTAGCCCCGAAGGCAACAAGCGTAAAACCGGTAACTTCTGGAAAGCCAAAAAACAACGTTAATCAGTTTTCATAAGCTTAAGAAAGCCCGCCCCAAAGGCGGGCTTTTTCGTGTGCCATCCATTTATCCACATCCGGCAATACGAACATTTCTTTTTTCGTTTTATGGAACATGAAACTCATCATCCTGCTCCTGCTGACCCTGTTCACAGTGCCTAAAGCGCCACCTGAACTGGACAGGCAGGAAGCACAGAAAGCCTTTGCTATCCTGAATAAAATCCGGGCGAACCCTGCCGCGTTTGCCGAAGAAATGCCATTCCTTGCCGAAATCAGCAAAAAACCTCTTCTGAAGTGGAATGATACCCTGGCTGCCGTGGCGGAGGCCAAAGCGCTGGATATGGCCACCCGGCAGTATATGTCGCATGTTGACCCGGAGGGGTATGGGATGAACCATTACATCAATAAAGCAGGTTATAAGCTGAGTGCTAAATGGTTAACTAAAAATGAAATGAATTATTTCGAATCGCTGAGCGCCGGTGCGCCGGATGGTGAAACGGCGATCCGGAACCTGATTATCGATAAAAATGTGCCTTCGCTGGGCCACCGGAAACACCTGCTGGGTCTCGATGAATGGAACGCTACGCTTTACGATATAGGGATCGGTTATGCCCGGCCAGTTGAAAATTCAAGATTCAGGAGTTATGTTTGTGTGCTTATTGCCAAGCACGATTAGAAAGAAAGTTGATTGAAATACTTAAAATAAAGGAAAGAAGGAAGTCGCCAGGACTTGCTTGTCGCTAACCAAGGACTGGACTCCATTCTATCTTTTTGTTTATTGTAACTGCTGCCCTTGCAGCTTTAAAAATCCGCTTATGATACATTCTATCAAACGAAAACTACCTGCTCTGCTTTTTTCTTTGTTGTTGAGTAGTGCCGTTCAGGCGCAGAAAGTGGTGAAAAGGTTCATTAAAAAGTACGAGCAAATTGCCGTTGAAAGTATGCAAAAGCACAGCATCCCGGCCAGCATTATCCTGGGTGTGAGCATTGTGGAAAGTGCAGCCGGCGAAAGTGCCATTGCCAAAGCACTCCGCAATTTCTTTGGCATCAAAGGCAAGAATGCCAGTTCGCTGGAAAAACTGGGTTACAAGTCGGCCTACCGCGAGTACGCCTCTGCCGAAGCCAGCTTTGAGCATTTTTGCCAGATCCTGAAAAAGAAAAAGTTTTACGTAAAGCTGAAATCCAGCGCTGACTACAAACAGTGGCTGAAAATGATGAATGCTGCTTCGTATGCAGAAGCAAAGGATAAATGGGTGGCAGATATCACCCGTACCATTCACAAGTATGAGCTTTACAAACTGGACGAACAGCCTATGCAGGCTAGTTTCTAAGGAGGAAGGTCGTTAGCATCGGGCAAAATCAGCCCTGGCAAACCGGCTGCGCCAGTCAAAGCCTTTATTTCACCACGCAATTGACAGCTTTGGGAATGCTCAGCTTGCCAGTACAGTGGTCATCAAAAGATGTTGGAAAACAAAAGCCATCCCGGTACTGTTCAGGATGGCTTTTGTCTGTTACATCCACACTCCGTGTTGTTATAAGATCAATCCCCGGTCTTCGTCCTTTTCTGTCATTTTTCTTTTACCTGAAACCTGGCCGCCCTTTTTACCGGCCTCTCTTGCTTCTTCCGTGCTCCATTCGTGGGCAACCCCCTGCTGGTGTGCTGCACGACCTCCCTGGCTGGCAATTTCCCGCTGCCGCTCGGGGCTCATTGCTGCAAAACCTCTTCTAGATTTCTGTTGCTCCTGTTTTGGGTTTTCTTGCATAAGATAAATTTTTAAAATTCTGAAATGGTGTTGAAGGATCTGCACTGCTTTCCTGTATGATTGCAGTTGCTTGAATCGAAAGAAACAGGTGAAAAGAAGATGCCGCTTTTTTAAGGCTTAAAATCACTGTTTTTCAGGGGTATTAAATAAAAAGCTAAACAGTTTGAGTACACAACTCTACAATAAGCTGGTTTGCTATAAAAAGAAAAGTAATTCACATGTGTGCGTATAGTGCCGGGGATGATTCCGGAACAGATCGTGTGAATAACCCAATAACATTCCTAATGCTTTTTCCGGCTTTTCAACGCTACACTATCAGAAAACACAAGTAAGCTGAAGAACAGGCTATTCTTTATGTGTATAGCTATTCGCAACAAACGCAATGAAAAGGGAAGGTTGATGGTACATGGTTCCGGACCCATCTAAACAGCGCTGGTGTTCCATTGTGAGGATTTCCTGGCCTTTTTGCAGGTTCATTGCTGTATAGGTTAAACCCAGCCCCATTGTCGTGCTTCGGTAACGGCGGTGGTTTTGGGATCAGTTCCGCCCAGGTAATCCGCAGCAGCTTCTCTTACCTGCTACATGTAGTTGTTTTCCACTTCCTCGGTAAACAGTACTGGTTCTTTATCCAACTGCTGGGGGTATTTATCTATCGCCTTATGTACCGGCGTATGATGCGATACCACAAATTGTGAGGCGCCCAGGTGAATGTATTTTTTGTCGTGTGCAAATAGTTGGGTTATCTCCTTCCAGTCTATTGCATTACGGATCTGCTTTGCGTCCAGATTTATTTTTTATGCGGTTCAAAAATTTTGATACCAAGAAAACAATCAACAATTCCTGCGTTTACTTTGTCATTTTTGGTGGCAAAGTCATTGCAGATTTATTCCCTCATTTATGGCTTGGTTGATATTAATTATTGCAGGTTTGTTCGAAGTTGGTTTTACCACTTGTCTGGCCAAGGCAAAAGAAAGTTCGGGTACAGCCTACGGCTTATGGATTCTTGGCTTTTTTATTTCCATGACCATGAGCATGTACCTGCTCTACAGGGCAACGCTTACCCTGCCTATGGGTACTGCTTATGCCGTATGGACGGGCATTGGCGCTGCCGGAACAGCCATCATCGGTATTCTCTTTTTTAAAGAACCTCTTCACCTGTGGCGGATATTTTTTCTCTTTACACTCATCGCTTCCATCATCGGGTTGAAATACGTATCACATTAAACTAGGAAAAGCACTCACCGGCATGGTTACTTTGTGCAGGCGTTGCAGGATCTATCCGGTAAGGCAATGCACCAACTGTTCTCTTTTGTAATGTATTATCCCGACAGGTTTCTGCAGGGCCACGGTAAAGCTGAACGTAAGCCTGGCAGCACGAAAGATTGCAAAGCGTTTTCGTTCAACGCTTGAATTTCAAAGAAGATGTCACCGGTTTTTTATAAAGGCAAAAATCCGATCCTGCACCTATTTTATCAAAGCTGAGATTTACTGCAAACACACTGCCCATCATCGTAAGCACGTTTCCCGGGAGTCAAAAAACCGATTTGTTACAGATCCAATAGTTATCCATCCAGCATGTGTCATCCTCCTTCCTGCTGTAGGAACGATCATGTGTATAGAGTATATGCTCTGCGCTTGTATAGCTTTTACAAAGCTTACAAAACATCGAGTGACAAAGGAAGAGATCCTTTTGTGGAACACGGCATGAAATTCTTTGACGGGCTTCGTCCAATTTCTGTTAGAAGGGTTTAGTCAAAAGCTTGTTGTTAACATGGCAGCCATTGTTGTGCTGCGCCGGGGAAGCATATGAAAAGGAATCAAGTATTCTTTGATGGATGGTGATGACAGTTGCCTCAACGCCGTTGCCATACAAATGTCCGGGAGAGGTACCTCAGGGCCTGCAAGTGTTGTTCGCAATCCTGTCGTAAGGCTATATACCGGTGATGGATAGCTGTAGTGTGTTGCAAGTTAACGAAAGGGTGAAGCCCATCAACAGCTCTTACCATGCAGGGAGGCCGTACCGTTTCAACTGCCGTCAAAACAAAACGTATACACCTCGCGGCTTTTTTGTTGCGATGAGGGAAAAACCAGTACGCCAGCAAACTGGTTTTTCAATATGTGTGGCCTGCTGAAAATAGGTTATCAGTATAAAGCATCCGATTCCACTTGCCGCACACCAATATGGGTGAATGCAGCCATGTTATAAAGCATGCGAAAGCTGGCAGCGGGTGTAATGGATGCATTTGTCTGCTACAGGTTGCTCCTGTAACAACCTGATCATGTTCAGCAGCAGCCGGTTGACAGTGTGCTGATGAAATACCCCAGAGTTGTGGACAGTGGCAGTGACAGCGTGGGAAAACCGGAAGATCAAAATGCCCCAATACACTTTCTCATATTGCAGAGTCTCCCTGTAAAAAGTTTAGCCATCAACAAGCGATAACGATCACTAAAAGGCAAGTGGTTCGTTTTTAAGCATTGATGAATTGTGTAGTAAAATGATCGCGTCCTTTTACCAGGCTGTTCTATTCGGCATAACATAAAGCACGAAGAGATCATAAATTTTTTACAGTGAGTATAATGCATGGGCATAGTTTGTGTGACATCAACAACAATAAAACTATAGGATATGGATAATATGAATCATTTGAGAGATTTATTGGTGCACGATGTACACGACCTTTATTCTGCCGAAGAGCAAATTATCAAAGCGATGCCGGCTATGATTGCCAATGCCAGCAATCCGCAGTTAAAGCAATCCCTTGAGCAGCACCTGCGTGTTACCGAACAGCAGCGTGATCGTCTGAAGCAGGTAAGGCAGTTGTTAGGAGCTGATAACGACGACAGCAATACCGGAAGCGGTATTTTTGCTGGTTTGTTTGGCTCCGGTATTAAATGCAGGGGTATGGAAGGAATTATTTCAGAAGGCGAGGAAGTGATGGGAATTGATATGGATCCGGCTGTAAAAGATGCCGCTATCATTTGTGCCGCGCAGAAAGTTGAGCACTACGAAATCTGTGGGTATGGTACCGCCAAGGCGTACGCTGAAGAACTGGGCCTGATTGATGTTGCCCAATTGTTGCAGCAAACCCTGATGGAAGAGTATGATGCTGACGACAAGCTGACGTCGCTGGCGATCGGCAGTGTTAACCGCAAAGCTGAAAGAGGAGCGGGTGCTGCCTCCGCTACATCTACGATGGGTACAACCACAAACCGTAGTTTGTAAGTGCAGAACCAATTCAGAAAATCAATCCATCCTGTTCGGGATGGATTTTTTTGTTTTTGTGAGTATCGGCAAAGAGCTTTACGAGAACAGGCAATGCGTTAACCAGAATGAACAGTTGTGTATCCGGCAACCGGTCAAATGAAAAATATAGAAATTGAAGCATGAACCAACAGGAGAACATCTATCACCATCTGCGGGTAAAAACGATAAAAGAAGAAGTCAGGGATTTTAAGACGATTGTATTTGAAGAGGGACATAATATCCGGTACAAAGCAGGCCAGTACATTACCTTAGTAAGGTTTGAGAATGGTGAGGAATTGCGCCGCTCTTATTCCATTACCTCATCGCCGGTTTTGGGCGAACCCCTTTCCATCGGGGTTAAGCGGGTGGAGAATGGTGCTTTTTCCCGCCGGCTGATTGATCGTACCCAACCCGGCGATGAACTGTTATCGACGGGCAGCGGCGGCTTTTTTGTTTTGCCCGATGACGCCAGCCGATACGGGCAGCTTTTCTTTTTTGCTGCTGGCAGCGGCATTACACCGGTTCTTTCCCTGATCAAAACCGCATTGCATGCCTTTGCGCATATCCGCGTGGTGCTGGTATACAGCAATGCTTCGGTTGAAAAGGCAGTTTACCTGAAGGATCTGCAAGCGCTGCAGCAACATTTCGGCAACCGGTTTTCCCTTGAAACCCTTTTCAGCAATGCGGCTGATCTTTCCCGTGCCCGGCTCCACCGCGACCTGTTGCTTTCTTACCTGGAGCAATTTGCGGGAGAAGAAGGCAGCAATACCCTTTATTACATCTGCGGGCCGGAAAGTTACATGCGCCTTTGCATCTATACCCTGCAGGAAGCGGGTGTGGATTCTTCCCACATCCGCAAGGAGAATTTTTATTTCAGCAACCAGGTCAGGCGGGATGCGTTTCCTCCCGATACGGAGAATCATCTGGCAGTGATCCGGCTGGGCAATGCCGAATACAGCATCCCGGTAGATTATCCCGATGCCATATTAAAAGCGGCAAAAAAACAGGGACTGGTTCTGCCTTATAGCTGCGAGGCCGGCCGTTGCGGCAACTGCGTTGCCAAATGTGTACAGGGAACTATATGGCATTCGTATAATGAAGTATTGACGGAAAAAGAATTAGCGCAGGGTTTGATCCTCACCTGCGTGGGTCACCCCGTTGGAGGGAATGTTATCCTGGAAATCTAAACCTCAGGTGAGCCTTTTTTCATTGATGGCATGCACCCATTTTTTATGCCTACAGGTTGGGCAGCTATGAAGCGGTGCAGGCTCCAACCAGGCTGTATAGCCGCAAGTGGCGCAGGCGTAGTGTCCTCTATCGGTAATGCCTACCTGTCTTTTTTGGTTGGCTTCCGGAATGATGGGCAGCCCGTATTTTACTTCATCGGCCTGGAAGTAGAAAATACTAACCTCACCGTTGGTCTCCAGGATAGCCAGCCTTACCTGTCCCAGGTGCGAAACACAATTAAGGCGGAGCTGTGCATAAAACTCATCCTGCGCAATCGGTTCTTTGTTGAAGTTTTTGATCTGTAAACAACCATCTTTTAAGATGATCACCGGGTCGCCTTCCATGAATTCTTCAAAACGATGGCTGCGATTGATAAAGAAAGTAATAAGCCGATACAAGCCGAGCACAATGGCAAAGACAATAAACCCGGGAAGCAGTCCTACATCTTTGTAAAACATAGGGTCGCCGGCTGCGGATCCCAGCCCGATGATCACTCCCAGTTCAAAGACCGAGAGTTGCTTGATGCCCCGTTTGCCCAGCAGCCGCAGGCTGAACATGATCACCAGGAACATTACAAAAGTGCGCAGCATGGTCTCCGGCAAAAAGCTCCAGGTTTCGCTGCCGAGCAGCAATTCTTTCCATTCTATCTTCAACAGAATTCGTTCCATGTTAGCCTGAAAGGTGGGTTGATGGCAGTTGCTGCACTCTCCGGCAGATCGCCGGGTCCTGTATCAAAACCGGTATCGAAAAAGATCACCAATCGTATCCCATTCACCTGCCATTTTACTCCCCGGGAGCTCTTCAATAACTGTACCCCGTTTAAAGTTTCTGGATTACTGTCCGGCTATTCTTTAACAGGGAAGTATGGTATTGAAATTGCGGCAAATTGAATTCTTTTCCGTCCGGCACTCTTGTTAACGCACCCTTTATTATTCAATTTAAACCATTCAACAACAAGGTATGAAAGCGGCTGTATTTCACAAGATCGGAGACATTTCAGTAGACAATGTAGATGACCCTAAGATTGAGCAGGATGAAGACGTGATTCTAAAGGTGACTTCTACGGCTATTTGCGGCTCTGACCTGCACATTTACGATGGCTTTTTCCCTCAGCTCAAAGACCAGATTATTGGCCATGAGTTTATGGGCATTGTGGAGGAAATCGGTAAGGGCGTGACCAAACTCAAAAAAGGTGACCGTGTGGTGGTGCCTTTTCCTATTTCCTGCGGCCATTGTTTTTTTTGTAACCATGACCTGCCGGGGCATTGTGAGAACTCGAACCCGGAGCACTACGGGCCGGAAGGGGATATGATGAAGGGCAAGGGTGGCGGATTGTATGGTTATACCGACTTGTATGGCGGTTATAGTGGCGGACAGGCGGAGTATGTACGGGTGCCATATGCCAACAGCGGTCCGCGGGTGGTGCCTGATGGTGTAGGTGACGAGCAGGTACTTTTCCTGACGGATATTTTCCCAACCGGGTGGACGGCCATTGACTGGGCCGGGGTAAAAGGCGGAGAAACTGTTGTGATTTTCGGCTCGGGTCCTGTAGGACTGATGGCACAAAAGGCAGCCTGGATCCGCGGTGCCGGAAGGGTGATTGCCGTGGATATTGAGGACTATCGCCTGAACCGCGCCAGGCAGGTGAACCAGGTGGAAGTGCTCAACGGGAATGATGAGGACCTGATGGAAAAAATTTATGCAATGACGGATGGCAGGGGAGCTGACGTTTGCGTGGATGCGGTTGGCGTGGAAGCGAATCGTTCGGTTGGTGAAAAGCTGAAAGCCGTCATCAATCTGGAGAAAGGCACACCCAAGATCATGGAAAACTGTTTTAAAGCTGTGCGCCGGGGCGGGCATGTATCGGTGGTTGGTGTGTACGGGTCTCCTTACGACAACTTTCCCATCCACCGCATTTTCGATAAGGGCCTGCATCTTCATTTTGGCCAGGCGCCGGTTCAGAAATACATCGATGAATTGTTTGACCTGACCCTGAACGGAAAGGTGGTACTGGATGATATCATCACGCATCGCCTGCCCCTGGCAGAAGCGGCTCACGGCTATGACATCTTCAAAAAGAAAGAAGACAATTGTGTAAAAGTGGTGCTGAAACCCTGAATGCAATAATTTACTAACGATAAAAAAAACAAGCATGGCAGATACCAACAACAGCCGGTATGCATTGATCACCGGTGGTACCAATGGGATCGGATATGAACTGGCAAAGCTTTTTGCCGGCGATGGCTATAACCTGATACTGGTAGCCCGGACAGTAGAAGACCTGCAGCAGCGCAAACAGGAATTCTCGGAGCAGTATGGCGTGAATGTGATCACCCTCTCCAAAGACCTGTTTCAGCCCAATGCACCTTTCGAGGTTTACGATGCGGTCAAGGCCGAAAATGTAGTAGTGGATGTATTGGTCAATGATGCGGGGCAAGGCCAGTTTGGCCTGTTTGTCGAACAGGATATTCACCGTCTCCAGGAAATTATTCAGCTCAATGTCAATGCGCTGACGGTGCTCACCCATCTTTTCCTGAAAGACATGGTGGCCCGCAATGAGGGCAAGATCCTGCAGTTGGCGTCGATAGCATCTCAACTGCCGGGGCCATGGCAGGCCGTATACCATGCTACCAAGGCCTATGTACTGTCATTTACCGAAGCCCTGATCAGCGAGTTGAAAAATTCTGCAGTGACGCTGACGGCCCTGCAGCCCGGCGCTACCGATACCGACTTTTTCAACAAGGCCGCTATGCAGGATTCGAAGATCCTGGATACCAAACTTTCTGACCCGGCCAAGGTTGCCAAAGATGGCTATGAAGCCCTGATGAGCGGTGATGATAAAATCGTTTCGGGCTTTAAGAACAAGGCCATGGTAGGTATGAGCAATCTGATGCCGGAGTCGACGGTAGCGAACCAGATGAACAAGATGCAGCAGCCGAGGGATGAGGAGTAGGAGCCAGGAGTCAGAATGCAGGAGTCAGGAGGGTGAAATCAGCAATAAGCAACAGGCAATGGACAAGAAAGATGTTGGCTTCAACTACGGATAACCATAACCGTTCGTACTTCCTGCTAACCGGCTGTAAGCTGCTCTTTTTGATGAAGCGCATAAAAAAAGAGTCTCCGGCCGGAGACTCTTTTTTTCAAATGACTTTTATTTGATGGAGACGGGGACCTGGAGCTTTTCCCATTTCAGCACAAAGCCGTTGCCGTTTACATCATACACCAGCTGTTCGCTCATGGATGCGGCAGCAGTGGGTTTTACCGTTACGGCCAATACATCTTTTGCTTCATCGTGTTGGGTGCCCCACTGGCCGGTTTGCGAGTTGAACAGGATCTTCCATTCGTTTTCTCCCGGAACGGCAAACAGGCTGTATTTACCCGCAGGCAGTTTTTTTCCTTCTACGGTAATGTCTTTTGAGGTTTCAAAGGTTGTAGCCGCATTGGCGCCGGCACGCCATACCTTACCATAAGGTACCAGTTCGCCCCAGATAGTGCGTCCTTTTACCGAAGGACTGCTGTAATTGATAGTAATGTCTGCGTCGCCCACTTTGCCGGTGGCGGTGGCGGCAGGAGAAGCCCGGTTACCTTGCGCACAGGCAGTAAAACTCATGAGAAAGAAGGCCAGTAAAAACGATAAGCTGACCCCAATGTGTTTTTTGTTCATATGATAAGTGTTTTCGGTGTTTTAAAGATAGGGATATTTTATGCCGCAGCCCATCCTGATTATGATAAACGGCGGCACACCGAAAAATGGGGAAAGCACTTACCGGTGGATGTATTTGCGAATCAGGTCATCCACCTTGTCTGCAGGCCCGTTGCTGTTATTCTCGTACGGCAGCAGGATCAGGTGCGAGATGTCGTTCCGGGATTGAAACTGCTCTACTTCCTGCGGAGGATTGTCTGTGTTGTAAATACTGTTTACCTGGTGCTCCCAACCATAAGCTGTACGCAAGCTGTTACTCAGAACAGCAATGGCTTTTCCCGGCGGAGCCGTGCTGCCGTTTTTGATAGCATAGATCCGGCCTGAGTAGGGCTGACCGCTTTGTCCTGTCAGTTGAATGGCTTCGCCTGCATCCCTGTTTTCTGTCATAAGAAATAAAATTTTTTCGGGTGAAAATGGCCGTACAAAAACCTGCGTTTCCTGAATTCAGGATCAATAACCTGTGGACAGGCTGTTGATCAAAATGTAGAGTGTTGTTCCCACAAAGGCTAACATCAACACCAGGATCAGGAAAGCCGGTATCGGTTTAAAGTGATTGTTCGACTCCTGCTGCACAATTCCAATCTTCTGCAAATACTTTATCATACTTGGGGTTTCCCTAATGGGTGCAATATCGTGCCATAAATGCTGTGCTGCTTATTCTCAGTTGCAACTGGAATATTAATCAATAGCATTTCTCGCCGCGCTACCGACCGGCTTTGCAAACAGAGGTGGTGGCTTTCAATAGCCTTGATGCGTTTCCGCACAACTTACAATGAAGAATCAGGACCTGCGTGTATAAAAAGAAAACCGGTAAAGACAACGCTTTTTGTTTGTCTTTACCGGTTGAAAATTTATAAGGCCTGTTTGATTAACTTTCGAAGGGGTGCGCAACGGCCGGGATCTTCAGCCCAATCAGCTTGTTGATGCTTTTCAGGTTTTTCAATTCCTGGCTGCCATCGCAAAATGAAATTGCCATACCCGAGGCCCCGGCACGACCCGTACGGCCAATGCGGTGTACATAGGTTTCCGGTACATCGGGAAGGTCGTAGTTGATCACATGTTCCAATGCATCCACATCAATTCCTCTTGCGGCAATATCGGTTGCCACCAGTACTTTCAGTTTGCCACTTTTGAAATTTGTAAGGGCGTTCTGACGGGCCGTTTGTGATTTGTCGCCATGAATGGCATCGGCTTTCACGTTGGCTTTTTTCAGGTGCTTTGCAATTTTATCTGCACCGTGCTTGGTGCGGGTAAACAGCAAAGTGCGTTTGATGTTTTGCTCATTGAGCAGGTGTAAAAGCAGCGTGTTTTTTTGTGCCTTGGGTACAAAGTATACGGCCTGCTCAATCTTTTCAACCGTGGAAGAAACTGGGGTAACCTCTACCCGTACCGGCGACTGCATCAGGGAAGACGCCAGCTGGGCAATCTCTTTGGGCATGGTAGCCGAAAAAAGCATGGTTTGTTTTTCCTTTGGCAACTGGCGCACTATTTTGCGTACGTCGTGAATAAAGCCCATGTCCAGCATGCGGTCGGCTTCATCCAGCACAAAGATTTCCAGGTAATCCAGGTGTACATAGCCCTGGTTCATCAGGTCGAGCAGTCGACCCGGTGTGGCAATCAGGATATCAACGCCATTTCGCAGGGAAATGGTTTGCTGCGTTTGCGGTACGCCACCAAAGATCACTTCGTGCTTCAGGCCCATAAACCGGCCATAGCTTTCAAAGCTTTCGCTGATCTGCACGGCCAGTTCGCGGGTTGGTGTCAGGATCAGGGATCGTGTGTGACGGTACCCTTTCGGGATAGGGGCGGCTGCCAGTCGCTGCAAAACAGGGATGGCAAAAGCGGCCGTTTTACCGGTACCGGTTTGGGCCAGGCCCAGGATATCTTTTCCTTCTAAGGCATGCGGAATGGCTTGTTGTTGGATAGGGGTAGGGGTGGTATATTGTTCTTTTTGGAGCGCCTTTAATACGGGCTCTGTCAAACCTAATTGTTCAAATAACATTTCTGTTCTGTTTTGTAATAAAAAAATGCTCGTTGGGAGCGTTGGTCTCTTTTGAAGGACCAGATGAGCTTCTACGGAAGGGGGAAGAAATTTATCAAGTCAGCAACGAAGAGGAAGCGAAGATAAGCATTCTGATGTGAATACTTTGATAAAGGAAGCGGATATAAAAAAGAAAGCAAAATCTGGGTTTGCAGTTGCTGAATCTAGGCTGGAGGCCGTATCTTCATTTCAAACAAACTTTTATTTATACATGGCAAGATCAAGTCAGTCTTTCAACAAGCGGGAAAAAGAAAAACAAAAAGCAAAAGAGCGGCAGGAAAAGCGTGAGCGGGCCGAAGAAAGGAAAGCAAATGCAAAAAAAGGAGCCGCGCTGGAAGACATGATGGCTTATATTGATGAGAACGGGAACCTTTCGTCGACTCCTCCCGATCCATCCAAAAAACAAACTTTTAACGCCGAAGACATTGAGATCGGTGTACCCAAGTACCAGGAAGAAGAGGAAGATCCCGTTCGTACCGGTACGGTTAATTTTTTCAATACTGCAAAGGGTTTTGGTTTTATCCGCGACGCCAAGTCGGGAGAAAGCATATTCGTGCATGCCAGCCAGTTATCCGCTCCCCTGAATGAAGGTGAGAAAGTGAAATTTGAAGTGGAAAGAGGTCCCAAAGGACTGGTTGCCGTTAACGTGCAAAAGGGCGGATAGCCGCTTGATTCCTTACGTTGGTTTAACGTTTTAGCCATTGCACCAGGCCTCCGAAAAGTCATCCATTATTCGGCGCAACGCGTAGCGATTTTAAGACAACAGTTGATTTCATTCGTTATTGAAGCACGGTACATGCCGTGCTTTTTTATGCTGCTGCCGTTTTCCATTCCAGGTGTGATCAGTTCCGGCAAGCGGACAAGGGCATGTACTGAAACGTTTATTTATTGCCGTTACAGACCCCTGCCTGAGATACTCCGCAACAGTTAGGAGGCCAGCCTGGAAGCAAAATATTGGTAATTCCTGTTGCTATTGCAAACCACCCGGGATTCACCTTATGACCATAGACTACAAGCCGCATTGTGATAGTGCAAACTGTATTGTACATACGTTTAAATGGCTTTTAGTTTTGATACTATAAACAATAGCAGAACAAAAGGGATCATTGCATACAACAACAGGCGGCCTTTTCTTTAAATGGTCACGGATAAAGCGGAATACCAGGGAAAGAAGGAACAGGTGAACTTTATCGCGTGACCTTTCAACAAATACATGCTGGTGCCGGACGAAAATGAAGCGGGGTTAAATAATTGACTAGGTTTACAAATGCTATACAGGGCCGTACTTATTTTCCCGGATCAAAATAGCCTTGCTGATTTTATCGGGCAATTTGAAGTGCCGGGTGAAACCAACAACCTGGAAACCGCCTTTGTTGGTAACCTTGACGAGGAACAAATCAAGATTGCCTGTAAAACCTTTGGTGCTTATGTAAGGGTTGCCCGGGAACTGGAATCAATTCACAAAGGGTTGAATGACTTCTCTTTTTTCTTCCTGTTCCGGATGGATCAAATAACTATACACAAGCTGGTACTGTGCGCTACCGGGATTTGCGTGTTGCGCTTCTTTGTATTGTAAGCGCTATTTGTCTGTAAGAATATATGTGGGAATCTATTAAAAATTAGTGTAAATTAGAAGTCATATCCAAGATCCTCCATCAGAAGCCCGCCTGCTTACCTGCACTATTTCTTCACTCTTTTTAACCTAACAACATGAAAAAGATTCGTCTTTCTCTGCTTGCACTTGTCTTTCTTGGCGCCTGCCAAAAAGAAGCCCGAAACGTTGATAACAGTGATGAACAAGCCTTGCCTCAAGTCAGGGGCCAGGAAGCTGCCCAAAGGGGCGGAAGGCCATTTGTTGTCATCCTCACCGGTGCACAGGAGGCACCAGGACCAGGTGACCCCGACGGCAGCGGCATTGCTGAACTTTACCTGAACCAGGGCCAGGGAACTATAAGTTACAAGATCACTGTTTCGGGCATTGCAGAAGTTACGGGAGCCCATATCCATAAGGCTCCCGTTGGGGAGGCAGGTCCTATTGTTGTTCCTTTGACCGCCGTGGCCGACGGAACAGTAACCGGTGAAGCCAAAGTCGAGCCGGAACTTATCAAGGATATCCGTCAGAACCCAGGTGCTTACTATGTAAATGTTCACAGCGTAGAATACCGACCCGGCGCCGTACGTGGACAACTTTCCAAGTAACTTCTTAGCAGCGCTAAAAGCGAAGGCCGTCTTTGGGTAAGACGGCCTTTCCCCTATACAGCAGGCTACATACCCGTTGATCTGTTCGTTTAAAGCAGAAGCGAAGCGTGTTATACCGAAAGAAGTAATATTTTTCGTCAAACCTGGTGAAAACGGCCATAGCCATGGACGATCTCATTTAACAAGAAGACACGATGCTACCCCTTTCATCCATATCAAAAACAAACAAGAAAGTTTCCTCCCGTTTAAGCATGGTGCTAAAAAAGCATAGGCAAGGCTGAAGCCCTGGCGGTAAGATGATCCACCAGACAATGGGAAGCATGGCCCTATGAGGGCCATACAAAAAATGCTGGTTAATGCCGGCTTTATTCAGCTATCCACTTCAGTACAAGGGCAACGGTGCCAACTGCCAGGAGCAGGGAAACCGCATAAAAGCTTAGCAGAACAAGAAAAGTTTTCAGGCTGGTGTGCTTCGATAGAAGCGATTGCATGTGTTTCATGTTTGGGTACAGGTTGGTTTTTAATAAAATTTTCGATCCGTGGTTTTTCCTGGAGGATTGGAAGAATTTTCCTTTTGTTATTTACCGGTACAGGTGTCGCCCGGTTCAGAACAGAAAATAAAAAAGAAGTTGACGAAGAAAATAACGGCTAATCTTACACGAAGAAAAGAGGCGTGAGCAGAGTTTTCATTCAGGCAAGGCAGCTTCAGCTTTTCAATTGGTATAGGATCGTTCCAAAATCAGAATCAACTTCGGGGACCAAAATAGTGGCAATGCCTAAAATTTGCAAGCGTAAAACTGCGCTTTTTGCCATCTCCCCTTCCCTTTGTGTTAACAACCGTAAGTAGTTATATTTGTTTTCCTGTGTCAAGCTGACTGCCTATAGAGAGAGCACTAAACCACCTATTGATGACAGATCACATGCTTGCCATTACCCGTATTCTTTTAGCAGATGATGATGCCGATGACCGGTTCATTTTTGAAGCCCTGTTGCGGGAGGTGGCGCCGGGTATCAGCCTGGATTTTGTTTCCAATGGCAATGACCTGCTGGCCCTGCTGCAACATTACATCCCTGACCTCCTGTTCCTGGACCTGGAGATGCCGTATAAAAACGGGCTGGAGTGCCTGGTGGAGATAAGAAGCCATGCGCAGCTAAAAGACCTGCCGGTGGTGGTGTTTTCTTCTACCACCCGTCCTGCCAACATCCAGACAGCCTACGAGATGGGGGCGCACCTGTTTTTTATCAAATCACCCAAGGTGTCGGTGTTTACAGAAGCCCTGCATGCCATTTTAGGCCTGGACTGGAGCCGGCCTGAGCGCATAAAAGCGCAGTACCATACCGGTGACCGTTACCTCACGTTTAACGAAGCTGCGTCCAATGCCTAAACCTGTAAAAGAAAAAAAGGACAGGCCGCAACGGGACTACAAAAACTTTACTGATTAAAGGTGTGCAGCCTGTCCAACTGCTTTGTGAGAGACAGTGAGGCTCCAGAGAAAACCGTGCCGTTCTATCCATCATAAACCAACATCGATTCTTTCATACAACTATCTATGCGCCTGGAGGCAAGATGTAATTTAATCCATTATGCGCTTTCAGACTATGCTATTGCCGGTTTCACTAACAACACCTTAACGCTTTTTCTCAGGATGAGAACTGACAAATCTCAGGATACGAACAAAAGACTTGTTGCAGTTTTGCTTTGTGATGAAAACGACTTGTGTACAATTCAAATCCCTGGAAGACCTGGCGCAGTTCAGAAAGGTGATCAAAACAGGAAGCTATACCATTGATACCAGTGCCCTAACCCTGAAAGCATTCTTGTCTGAACTGGAAACTGCCATCGCCGTTGAAGAGTATTCGGCCCGTGTACTACGGCAAACAAACCTGCAAACCTGATCTATATGAATCCTGTGGTGTTGTATTTTAAAGACGGCATTAACCTGAAAGCTTTTGTCCTGGTGGAGAACCTGCGTACGGCCTCCGTAAAGGATGAGCAGTTCCTGCTTTTGGGCGACCTTACCGAAACGCAGATAACAAAAGCCTGCCTGACCTATGGTGCCGCTTTACATGAATTTCCTGACGGGAAGCATCTGCCCGAATAGAGAGAAAGCAGTTGTTTTCCCTTGCACCTGCACACAAGATGCTGTCTCTACAGTAAAAAGAAGGCAGGATAAAGATCCCGCCCTGGTGTAAAATCCAATTTCCTATGAAAAATCAAAGAAGAAAAAACAAATCTCACGCCGGATTCATCTATTGTTAGCCAGCGCTTTATTATGCCCAAAGCGTACTAAACAGTGTTAAGATTAATCACCAACCTGCCTTGTTTTCTCCACAACCTCCTGGCACAAAGCCGTTCCGGTACAGTAGTTGAGGCGATTTACCTGAAGAGATTTGGTGATTATTTACAAATTGAACCCGTGCTGGAATGGAACTTGACCCTAGATACTTAGATACCCAAGCCCTGAAAGCGCTGTATGACAAACAGTATGCAGAATTATCGGATGCACTCCTTAATGGCGTTGCATGGAAGGATGTACAGGACAAACGGTCGGTGCTGATTGCCCTTACCAGACAGCTTTATCAGAGAGGAATCGATCATCCGGCAGCATCCCGCAATCGAATTACTTAATCGTTTACTTGCATACATTCTTTCTGCATGGTTTGCCGTCTTTAAAAATAATCCTCGCCTGCAATGATGAAGAGCCTCAATATAGTTTACTTTGATTTCTTTAGGATAAAGTAGCCGTGTCTGGTGTAAATGCCAGAATAAAAGGCGTATCTGCAGTTGGTGAGAAAATTGACACCTCTTCCGTATCTGTCAAAGAGATAGCTGGTCGTGCTGACCTTGCTGAACGCATACCCTTACCCGTACCATTCGAAACAGAGCGCCGTTCGCGATGGCAGCCCTTCCCATCTGAAGGGCTTCTTTTTGGCACAGTATTGTCGTTGGGTTTGCTATGCATGCGAAAGGACCCATCATCGTAATAGAAGACGACCAGGACGACCAGGAGATTCTCAAGGATGTGATGCAGGATTTGGGTATTAAAGATGAACTGCGGTTCTTTGATGACTGCGAGCGGGCATTCGACTACCTGGTATCCACACCCGATAAACCGTTCCTGATCATTTGCGACATCAACCTTCCGAGGATGAACGGTATTGAATTAAAGCAGCGTATTGACGCAACCAATCATCTTCGCCAAATGGCTGTTCCTTTTATTTTTCTAACCACCTCCGACAACCAAAAAACCGTCAATGATGCGTACCGCACCACCCATATCCAGGGCTATTTCACAAAGCAGCCCATGCTGGATGAGATCAAACGGAAACTAAAACTGATCCTTAATTATTGGACAGAGGCACTCCATCCTGTTTGATTTGTGCTCCTGATGGGAAAGCAGATCCTGATTTCACAGCCTTCTCCCGGCGCACTGCGCAGTTGAAAGTTTGCCTGCATGTTTTCTGCCCGTGTTTTCATGTTGGTAATGCCGATTCCTTCTCTTTTTGCCGCGGTATCAAAGCCTTTGCCGTTGTCGGAAATTTTTACGCAGAGTTCTTTATCGTTCAGTGTCATTTCAAGATGGGCCTCTGTAGCCTGGGAGTACTTTAGAATATTGTTCAATCCTTCCTGCACAATGCGGTAAACAGCCAGATGGAGATCTTCGGCTACCCAACAGCGTCGGATGTTTTTGGGCAGGTAAACAATTTTGACCCGCCGGGTCAGGTTGATAGAGTTTACCAGTTCCTGAATCGAATCATGAAGGGCAATCTTACCCAGGAGGGGGGCGGACAGCCGCTTGGAAATGCTGCGGATTTCATTAATGCAATCCTGGGTGTATTGGGTAGCTTTTACCAGCAGTTCCTTGTCCTGTACATGACCTGTCATGTACATTTCGTTGTACAGCTTTACCGTGGTTAAAATCTGGTTGACATTGTCGTGCAGTTCCAGCGCCAGTTGGGAGCGTTCCGATTCCTGGGCTTTGATCACTGCAGCCGTGATCTCTTTCTGTTTATTCACCAATTCGCGGTGGAGCCTTTTCTGCAAGCGCACCCGTTCGGTAATGTTGCGGACGTTCAGCAGGATGCCGCCAACCACTTCCTTGTCCTGGTAGTTGGTTCCCCTGGACTCCAGCCAGAGCCAGTTCCCGTTTTTGTGCTGAAAGCGGTGCTGTACGCCTTTTGCATTGGTGCCGTCTTGTAAAAGGGTGAAAATTTCCTTCTCCAGTTTTTCCCTGTCTGCCGGGTGGATAAAGCCGAAGGCATTCTTTCCCACCATTTCCGCCGGAGTATAACCCAGGACTGCAGCGGCGTTATCACTGATATAAGACAAGATTCCTTTTTCGTCCATCACTACAATCACGTCAGAACCCTGGCGCACAAGGGCACGGAAGCGTTCTTCCGCTTGTAACCGCGCCTGTTCGGCAAGTTTTCGGTCTGTAATGTCTTTTCCCATCGCCAGCAACCAAACAGGTTCTTCATTTTCATCAAAAACAGGTTGAATGGTTAAATCGAGCCAATATTCTTTTCCTGTTTTGCTGCAATACCGGTTCTCGCTCCTGACAACCTTTCCTTCCATCAGGTCCTTTCGCGTTTTGAGGAGTGTAGCCGCATCTTCTTTTTCAGGCACGAAGATGTCTTCCGGACGTTTGCCAATTACTTCCGCAGCACTGTACCCGCTCAGGTGGAAAAATGCGTTATTGGCCCAGGTAATTTCATTTTTGAGATTGGTAATCAGCATGGGCGTTTGTGATTCCTGCGCAATGAGGGAGAGCTTGCGGAGTTCGTCATCTCTCCGCTTTTTTTCCGTTACATCCCTGGAGTTGACCACCACACCACCAATGGCAGGATTGTCGAGGTGGTTGGAAGCAGTGGTTTCTACCCATCGCCACTCACCCCTGCCATTCTGAAAGCGGTAGGGTCCCACTGAAATGGTCTTCTCCCTCATGAGTTGTTGCAGGGCGGTGGCAATCATCTCAATATCGTCGGGATGAATGAATTGCAAGGCATTTTTCCCCAGCAATTCGCCTGCACGGTAGCCCAGTTGCTCCTGCACGTTTTCCGCTACAAAAAGATAGGTCCCCTGTGCGTCCAGAATGCCAATAAGATCACTGCCGTATTGCACCAGGGAGCGAAACCGCTCTTCCCGCTGTTGCAGGGCCAGTTCTCCGATCTTTCGGTCTGTAATGTCTTGCAACATGCCAATGTTTTTCACGGCTTTGCCATCCTTGTCACAAATGACTTCCCTGATACGGTTAATGTAAACCACTTCTCCATTGGGCCGTATAATGCGGTATTCAAGTGTTGAACTTAAAAGGTTTTCAGGGTGTAGAACGTTTCTTCTAACCAGCGCCACGTCATCGGGATGAATAAGACGCCAGAAAAGTTCTGGCGTAAAGGATGAATATATCTTTTGATCAAGACCAAAAAGATCAAAAATGGTATCAGAGGTATAGGTATAACAGTTATTGACGACATCAAACTCGTAACTGGCAACTTTTGCTACCTGTTGCGCTTTGTGCAGGCGTTGTTCCATTGCCTGTTTTTCTGAGCCATCCCGTGCCACACAGTACAGCAGTTTGTCGGTTTCATCCCATCGTCCTGACCAGATAACGGGTACCAGGGTTCCGTTTTTATGGTAGTAGCGGTTTTGAAAGTTGGAAGTCTTGCAATCATGGGTGCGTTCACTTACAATTTGCACCGTTTTTTCAATGTCATCGGGATGGATAAAGTTGAGAAAGGAAGCACCTGTCATCTCCTCAGCACTGTAGCCAAAAAGCTGAAGACAGGAAGGCGAAACAAACTGAAAGATCCCATTTTCATCAATCGCAAAAACAACATCAACAATGGCCCCATAAACCTTCAGCGGTTCTATGCGGGGGATAGAAGATGACAAAGGAATGCCAGGTAGGGCAGCTACGGATTGGTTTTTCATGCCTACCAAGATCGCTAAGGTTTCGGTTAAATGGTTGATTTTGAGCAAAAATTTCAACCGTTTACAGAAAAGCACCTATGAAAACATAAGAAAACTCGCCGGTGTTGCCCGGCAAAACACCGATTGTTCCATCTGTCCTTTGTTTGATTGTAAATGGATATTCCGGTAGCGTAAGTCAAAACCCGTAACTGACGCGTAAAAAGTACTTCCGGGGGTTAATTGCAGGCCTTGATTTTGGGTACATGCGGCTGCACCTGCGTTTGTGTTATTGCGCATTTCACCAGCATGAAGGGATTGTTTCTATTGAACTGATTGTTGAAGGCGTTTCAAGGTTGGAAACCAGCCTTTATTCTTCCACAACAGCCTTTATGTTTTCCGGTGCAATATGCAGTTTTACCCGCTTTCCCTCATTGGTAGTCGCCTCAATAACCAGGTAGTGAACGGGTGGGTGCACGTCTGGACAAAAGTATTCTGCTAGGGCTACCTCGGGAGGGGTTTGCGTGAGCAACTGGAATTCAGTTCCATTGACCAGATAAGCGGTTACAGATAGGGTATTTGCTATCATAGATGGATCAAATTTAGGGGATGGAACGAAATGTGCGCAACAGGCGGATTGCTGACTTTTCCATTCTGTTGATACGGCCGCTGCTGCCGGCTATATACCTGGACCCGGGTTCCTGTTAAACTTCGGCAACAAAAGGTGTTTCGAAGGGGATGTCGAGGAGCAAAGTACATCCTTTGCCGGGATGGCTGTATCGTATCAATTTTCCCCTGAAGCTTTCTGCCCGGGAGTGCACGCTAAACCGGCCCGTTCCTTCGGAACATTGCGTAGGATTGAAACCCGTTCCGTAATTGGTTATCACCAGGGTCAGTTTCTCCTTTGTCTTTCGCAGCACTACTTCTACCCTTATGGCTGCCGCGTGTTTCAGATGTTGGTTAGGGCTCCTGTAAAATCCGGCAGCCAGCCAGCTTTACGTTTGAACATACTTTTTCAGCCACTACTTTTTCAATGTTCAGGCTATTGTGTGGCTGCCGCTTTCCAGCACCGGCATTCGTGGCAAAGAACTTGTGCCACAAGAGAAAAGTTTCCATGAAAAAAGCATTAGTATTTATCGTAGGGTTCGTTTTTCTGCAGTCGTGTACCGATAATCACGGTGGTACAATGGATGTGTACAACGATGGCATCAGTCAACGGGATAGCAATGGTGGTTTGGCAGATACGGCTTACCATAATGAATCTGCTACCGATACGTCGAAGCTCGAGCACAGGGTAGACATTTCAAGAAGAGACACGTTTGACTCTCCTTCTCAATAAGTTAAGGGGTTACCATGTTTTGTCTCTTTTTGCAGGTGGTGTTGAGCGCAATATGCTCATTCTTCTGTGTAAAGGAAGGGAATGCCTGCAGTAGTCGGGCAGGAGATTTGCAAGATCAGATAGTATGAAAAAGTTTACTCACATAACACTGTTACTATTTGTTCTTTCTGTTGTCTTTTCATCCTGCGAGTTAATCGGGGATATATTTCAGGCTGGTCTTGTTGTCGGGATCATAGTTGTTGTGATTGTATTGGCTTTGATTATTTGGATTCTGCGAAAGATATTTTGATTGTATCTGGCGAGGAACGCTGATGGTGGTCAAAAATAACTCCTGGCATTTTGATCTGGCAGGGCTGCGTTATACAATCTCTTTTTATGCCATAAAGAGCGCCTGTTTCAAGATGCAGCTATCTGCAGCATCGCCTCTTTTTCAGTTGTAGTCTGTTGTTGGTACAACCTTTATCATGCATTCCATTGTAAGCGGTGGCTAATGTTGCTCTTCAGGCCAATACACCGCATAAAACTTTGGTGTAAGCAGCAGTAAACAGAACGGGATGGCTGCGGTGTGATCATGATTTTTCAGTTTTACCGTCTTGTTGTACGATTTCTTCTGCTTCCAAATTTATCATCGTTGATTTTTGCTGTACTGCCTGCTCTCTCTGCATTAGGATTGAATTAAAGAACCATCTGAGCAGTTGATGGTGGCTTACTCTTTGTGACGGATACCCTACTTCTAAACGCTAAATCAAGAAAACTATGGCAGGAAATTATCATCAGTACCAGAACTGTATTGAAGCATGCCTTCGGTGTGCTGCTATCTGTAATCATTGTGCGTCCTCTTGCCTGCAGGAAGAGCATGTTAAGATGATGACTCGGTGCATTCAGCTGGACATGGAATGTGCCGCCATCTGCTACACGGCTGCACAGGTGATGAGTATGGGCGGACAAACGGCAGAACAGATTTGCAGGATCTGCGCAGACATTTGCCAGGCATGTGGCGATGAGTGCGCCAAGCATGACGACCAGCATTGTAAAGAATGTGCAGAGGCTTGTCACAGGTGTGCAGAAGAATGCCGTTCTATGGCTGGTGTGGCTGCCTGAGACAGATGATCACATAATATCCCTTTCTGGTATATGCTTACTCCTGATGCAGTAAGCATATACCATCCTTTTGTTGTAAACAGTTTGAAGAATGAAATACCTATTGATTGTTTTTGCAGCAACGCTGATTGGCTGTAGCGATGGCGGAGAGCAGGTAGAAGGAAGAACAACACCTGCTACGGATCCTTCACATCTGCAATCAGATTCGGTGAAAGGATCAAGGCTGGAAGAACCTGCACTTGACAGACGTGCTACAGACACGCTACGATGAGTTGGTAACCCAAATTCAGGCGGTGATCCGTATTCGTACAATTGTTTGCAAACGCATGGTGGCAAATGATTGCACGAAGCGCTGCACAGCTAACCTTCCTGGTATCTAAAGAATCCTGAGGCAGCTTCCGTGCAGTCATGTGACTCTTACCAACGGTATTGCTTCTTAAAAAAACTCGTATGCCACAAGACTCCGATCGGCAGCAGTTGAGCTTTCAGCAAAAACTATTGCTGGTTGCTGTTGTTGTTATCTTGCTTTGGATTATCAAAGCAACGTTCAACGTGTTGCTCCTGATCCTGGCCGGGGCACTTATTGCCCTTTATTTCCGTGGACTCAGCGGGCTGATTCACCGCAAGCTTCATCTGTCTGAAAAATGGAGCTTGCCTGTTGCTATCATCGGCTCTTTGCTATTGCTCCTCTTGTTCTTCTGGCTAGCCGGAAGCAAGATCAATCAACAAGTGCAACAGCTGTCCCAAACGCTTCCTTCAACAGTGGCAAAGGCCAAGCAGCAAATCAGTCAATCACCTGTTGGGCAACAGATTCTTCAACAAGTGCAATCTGGTGGCAGCATGCAAAAGGCAGCTTCTACATTGCAGTCTTTTTTCAGAAGCACCTTTGGTGTGCTGGGAGATGTATATGTTATTTTGTTCCTTGGATTATTCTTTACTGCGGCTCCCAAAACGTATCGCAACGGCTTTCTTGCACTTTTTACCTCCGAAGCCAAACCGAGGGCAGAAGGTGTTACCAATAAAGTTGGACTGACACTTACCAAATGGCTGAAAGGAAAGATCTTCTCCATGCTGATTGTAGCTGTGCTTACCATTATTGGCCTTTTGCTGATAGGTGTTCCAATGGCGTTTACACTGGGACTGATTGCGGGGCTTCTAAACTTCATTCCCAACTTCGGGCCATTGATCGCCCTCATCCCAGCTGTTCTTGTTGGATTGCTACAAGGACCAACAACGGCTCTCCTCGTAGCAGGCTTGTATATTTTAGTGCAGGTGCTGGAGAGTAATGTCATCACACCACAGATACAAAAAAGGTTAATCGAAATTCCGCCTGCCATCATCATCATCGCACAATTATTTATGGGTGTGCTTACAGGCGGCTGGGGACTGGTATTGGCTACACCTGTCGTTGCCATTCTCATGGTGGTTGTGCAGGAGTTATGGATAAAGAAGCAACACGGTAAGTGAAGAGCAGGGCTTTATGCCCTGTGATTGCAGCATTCGAAGGTGGTGCCAGGATTCCCTTCTACTTTACTGTAATGGCAAATGATAAGTATCAGGAACACACCATAGGACGTATGAAATGGACGGCTGTGAATACCTTAGGCCGACCAAAGACGTTTGGCAATTTCAGAATTCACACAGCATATCGTATGGTTGTAAGTCATTGCAATATGGCGTAAATTAACATAGCAAGATTTTGCGATCCTCCTTCACTGCAAACGCGTTTATATGCATACGTCATTATTTATACCAAGAAAGCATGCCATTGTACTGGGTGGCAGTCTTTCCGGACTACTTGCTGCAAGAGTGCTTGGTGAACATTATGAACAGGTGACCATTATCGAAAAAGATACGGTTCATCGTGCGCCTGAAGCCCGGAAAGGACAGCCGCAGACACGTCACCTGCATGGTCTGCTCCCCGGTGGTTTGCAGATTTTATCCGGCTACTTTCCCGGTCTGTTAAACGAAATGTCTTCACACGGTGTAAAGGTTCTCGACTTTGCACATTCAATGAAATGGTATTGCTACGGCGGTTTCAGAAAATCGTTTACCATAGGCATTGATGGTGTGATTGTGACAAGGCCGCTGCTGGAGCATATTATCCGTGAAAGGGTTTTGGCGCTGTCAAATATTCACCTGCTTGATCAGACTGCAGCAACACAACTGCTTGCTACTGATGACAGGCAAAGCATAACCGGCGTCATGGCAGAACAAAAGCCTGCCGGCCAGACAACGCAGCTTTCTGCTGATCTGGTAGTTGATACAACGGGCCGTGGCTCACGTACGCCGCAATGGTTGAAAGAACTGGGTTATGGAGAGGTAGGGGTGAGCGAAGTGAGAGTGAACGTCGGCTACACATCGCGTATGTACAAAAGGGATCCCCAAGATGTCCGTGGTGAAAGCTGGATCATTTGTACGCCAGACGCACCAGCCGAAAAGCGATTTGGGGCAGCCTTTCCAATTGAGGGGCAGCGGTGGATGGTGACGGTTGGCGGGTGGCATGGCGATCATGCACCAACGGAGCAGGAGGCTTACCTGGCATTTGTAAGGAGTTTACCGAATCCGCATCTTTTTGATATTGTCAGTAAGAATGAACCCGTCTCGGAGTTTGTTCAATACAAATTTCCCTTTAGCCAGCGACGGCACTATGAAAAGCTAAGACGATTTCCTTCAGGGCTTCTGGTGCTGGGCGATGCCATTTCAAGCTTTAATCCCATTTACGGACAGGGTATGAGTTCTGCCGCCCTGCAGGTTGACGTGCTGGATAAAGTATTGCGGGAAAATACACCGAACAACCTGTTGGCCAACGTGTTTTTCAGCAGGAGCAAAAAGGTGGTTGATGTTATCTGGAGTTTAGCGACAGGAGAGGATTTCCGGTATCCGCAAACGACTGGTGCTAGGCCACCCGGTATTCGACTGATCAATCGTTATGTAGCAAGCGTACATCGTGCAACCCTGCGGGATGAAGTTGTTTGTGGCGCCTTTCTGAAAGTAATGAGTTTATTGAAGCCTCCAACATCGTTGTTCCATCCACAAATTCTGTGGAGGGTGCTGCAATCAAAATCGCTGTAAAAAAGAGGCTTCCATGTATTGCTGCATTTAGCTAAAGGGTACCGGGATTGTGACCAGTGCACGGACAATAGTTGCAAACATCATTTACCTGGGAGTGAAAGGCATTTGTTTCCTGGTTGCTTACAAACCATTTTCTTCCCTGAACAGGTATTTGCTTTTGATCTTTCGGAGCACTTCATCCATACTGGGCCGGTGATCCGTTTCATCCCACTGTCCCCGTTCCCATTTTTTTAATTCTTCATCGATCTGCTTTTGCTGCATTGCTGTCAGCTTTTCGGTCAGTTCATCGGTCATTTCCTGTTGCCTGCGGTGAAAAACTTTCCTTCTCTCATACGTTACACCTCTTGCGGTTTGTATAGCATCCTCGTCGGCAGCCATTTGCAGCAGCTCCTCTCTTGCCAGCGCCACATCATAAGGGCCAACTGGTAAGATAAGTTTTGAGATGATGGGTCCTGTTTCTACCAGGATGATCAGCAGGGAAACCATCAGGAGAGCCCACCATACGCTTGCCTCTTCGGCTGCCAGGTCAGACAGGGCTTTGTTTCTTTCCAGGAAACCAAGGTTGCTGCGGGCCATGCTTTCAAACTGTTTGCGCCTTTCTTCAAGGGATTCGCCGGATGAGCTGATGAGGCCCTGCTGTGCCTGCAGGCTGCTGTCGATGAAACGCAACTCGGGTGCATAGCCTTCTTTTGCCCTGAGAAATGCTTCCTGTTTTAAGAGCGTTAGCCGTTCGATACCCCTTTGTCCGGAGCCTCCTGTACCATCCGCCTCTTGCAGGTAAGCGGTCTGCAGCCTTGCCAGGGTATCCTCGATAGCCGCTTTCCGGCTTTGCAGCCGGCTTCTTTCTGCGGTAGCCGCATCGATCGTTCCCCTGCTTTGCAAGTGCAGCAGGCTATCGTTCCGGAGAACTTTCTGGTGCAGGTTTTCCTCCATCTTCACCGCAATCTCTTTTTCAAAAATCTTTAGCTCCAGCGGCCGTGCAATGGTAAGGCCAATGAGCAGGGCCAGGGAAAACCTGGGAAGGGCCATCAGCAGCTGCTTTCGCCTGCTTACCCTGTACTTGCGCATGGTGGACACCAGGAACCGGTCCAGGTTGAAGATGATGGCACCCCAGAGCAGTGCAAACAAGCTACTCCATAACAGGTTGCCGAAAACGGTGTAAAAGGCGTACCCGGATGACAAAGATGCCAGGGCGAAGGTTGCGAGCACCACTCCGCCCAGGCCACTATACTTTATTTGTTCAGCGGGAAACTGCTTCAGCAGCTTCTGGTGGGCACCGGCACACCACCACAAGAACCTGTTAGTTTGCGCAGGTTTACGGCCTTCGAAAGACTCGTATGAAAAACTATCTTTATTGTGCTTTCCAGCGGTTGATGATTCCTGTTTCACGGGCTCTTTTATTTCGTTTTAACGGGTTGTATATAACCATTTCAGGGCTATACAATAATTGCAGCTCAATGGTAAACGGATGCCGGGAAATCAAACCGATAAATGTGATGAAAACAACAATCAATGGGGTGAAATCCCCTGCAGGATCCCGGACAACGCCAGGCAACTTTAGCTAACGTAAAGACAATATGCTGATGGCGGAAAAGCGGCAAAGGCGCCTTCCGGTTATACAGGGTTGATACAAAATGAAGCAATAGGTCCGCTGCTACAGAACGTGTAAACAACAGTGGCGGGAGTATTACCCTTCAAGAAAGCAAAATTCATCAGCCTGCAGAAACTGTAAACCATCGAAATCCATTCTTCGCCAATCGCTCACTGTTGCAGTTCACTTCAGGATTGATGAGGCGATCTCTTTCGCTCCTGTTTTCGTTTTTTCGACAGGTATCTTCTAACGGGATTATCATACAACTTCATCACCAGATACACAATAAGGACCAGTAAGATGGTGCCTGCAATAATGATAAATGCTAATTCAGCAGCCGGGGGCTTTCTGCTTGTAAAATAATTTCCAAAGACCCATATGGCTGCATAATGCGTCATGTACAGGGGACAGGCATGAAGTGGATGAATAACTTGTAAACCATAAATGGTTTTTGTTTTGAGGAATGTCAGCTCCCTTTCTTCGGCAAGACACAGAACCTTGTCAGTCCTGTAGTAGCCAATACAACATTTTAAAAACTCGGGGAAGAATAGTAACTTACAAGTAGGCCTACGCTGCCTTTTTGTAAAGGTTTCCTTCAACATACTGCCAAAAATTTTTGTTTATGTATAAGATCGATGAAATCGCTCCCGATGTATACCGCATCTCTGTATTTGTACCCGAAATACAACTCCAGTTCAATCATTTTCTTATCAAAGACGATGAGCCACTGCTTTATCATGCAGGCTTAAAGCAAATATTTCCCATCCTGCATGAAGCTGTCAAAAGCTTACTTGATCCGAAGTTGATCCGATGGATAGGCTTTAGTCATTTTGAAGTTGATGAATGCGGCGCACTGAACGAATGGCTGCAAATAGCACCTCATGCAAAAGCTGTTTGCAGCGAGGTGGGTGCTTTGGTCAATATGGCTGATTTTGCGCTGCGTCCTGCGCTTGCAATGAAGAGTGGCGAGACCCTGCAGACCGGGAAACGCAAGTACCGTTTTATCCGTACACCACATCTGCCACATGGCTGGGATGCCGGCGTTATGTTTGAAGAAACGGAAAAGACACTGCTTTGCTCTGACCTGTTTCACCAGAATGGTGATGTATCGGCTCTTACTGATAAAGACATTTTGGAGAATCATAAATCTTCTCTTCTCTTTTTTGAAAGCGGTCCTTTGATGGATTATTCACCTTATACCCACAACACCAAAGGCATGCTTGATGCGCTGGCGGCACTCCAGCCAAAAACACTGGCTACCATGCATGGCTCCTCTTTCTTTGGAGATTGTGCACAGGCTTTAAGGGACCTGGATGAAGTCATGAAAGAAGTATGGGGTGAAAAAACGGCAGCAGCCGGCAAACACGAATACCTGGTCAAATAAATCTTTCTATAGACCGAATGACTGTTTGTACGGTATGCCTGTAACAAGCATTTCACTTGTTGCTTTGTTCCGTTCATTTTTGTTGCTACAGCAACAATATTGCTTAATTGAACAGTCAACATTCTTACCAGGTAAACAGCCATTCCGTTGGCTTTATGCAATGCAGATACCTTGGTGCTGCTTTAGGTATTCGACTACAAAGAATTGGAAACCGGTAAATGTCAAGCGGGCAATCTTTGGCAATGAAAGATGTTTAACTGCCGGAGTGAAACCTTTAAAAAGACTGCACATCCAAGCGGCAGGCAGTTTATCTCCTGCACCTTTTTCTGTGTTTCTAAAAGTTATTTCGGTTAAAAGCCTGATACATTCTTTTTGGTTTTTTGCCGGCCAGGCCACGGATAACGGTGGTCTGATTTTATCAGGTGAAGGTTCAAAGACAAAAACTATGCAGACTATGCCATTGACGGTTCGACGGGCAATTGAACTTATGGGTTTGTACTTTCTGGGTACCATCATCTTTATTGGCCGTGATGTGATTACACCCCTGGTCATGGCATTTTTTCTTTCCATTATCGTACTGCCCATTTACCGTACGCTACGCAGCCGGCGGGTGGGGGAAGGGCTTTCCATATCGCTTTCTATTTTACTGCTTCTTGTGGTTCTCGGTCTGGTTATCTGGTTTTTTTCATCGCAGATCAGCAACCTTGTTTCTGACTTTCCACAAATCAAAAACAACGTCACAGTACATTTAAATACCCTGAGCCAGTGGATCGGCGATTCCTTTGGGGTTTCGACACAGCGGCAAACCGAGATGATCAGCGACTATAATGACAAACTGCTTGGTTTTGCCACCGGCCTGCTGGGTGGTGCGGCTTCATCTGTCACCGGTATTTTCATTTTTATTGGCCTGTTGCCCATCTATATTTTCCTGTTGCTGTTTTACAAAAACCTGTTGCTGCGGTTTGTGTTTTTATGGTTTCCCAGGGAAAATCATCCGAAGGTAGAGGAGGTAATGCGGGAGTCGGAAATCATCATTAAAAGCTACCTGGTTGGCCTGCTGATCCAGATCACATACATCACCATCCTGCTGGGAGGCATCTTACTAATTTTTGGCATCAAGCATGCGATTCTGATTGGTGCCATCTTCGCCGTTCTGAACCTGATTCCCTATGTAGGTGCATTGATCGGGAATATTATCGGGGTGTTGCTGACGATTTCTTCCACCACCGATGTGTGGCCCATTTTTGTGGTACTGGGTACCATCGCTTTTGTGCAGTTCCTCGACAACAATATCCTGATGCCCCGCATTGTAGGCTCCAAGGTAAAGATCAATGCGCTGGCTACCATCATCGGTGTGATTGTCGCGGGAGCCCTGGCGGGTGTGTCGGGCATGTTTTTGTCGCTGCCTGTGATTGCTGTGATGAAGATCATCTTTGACCGCACGGATAGTTTAAAACAATGGGGTGTTTTGCTGGGTGATGAGAAACCAAAGCGAAGCCCCATGCAATGGCCTGTCCTGCGATCAAAAAGCAGGGAAGTGCAAAAAAAGCTGGAAAGGCAAAACGATGTGGAGCCGCCCCATGAAACGGATGAAGGCAAATAAAGCAGGGAAGGGCACCTTGCTGTTATCCTGTTTCGATAAGGATAAAAATTTGATAAGTGATAATTCAGTGAATGCAGTTTCTTTTGTCTGGATTGGATTGTTTTACCTGTCTGTTCAAAGAAATGTTCCTGCCTTGACCTTCAAGGTCGCCTTATAGCTCGCATTCCCATCTTCGATGCAGATCCATCTTTCTGCTGAGGGGTTGATTGCAGGGATTTCACCGACTGAATGTTCTGCTTCAACCAATAATTTTAGAAACAGGCATTTGGCGCTGTAATCTTGTAGTGCAATCAAAACAAAACCAAACAATCGAAACTACCTGTACCGCCAGACCTATTGATTCCGACTAATTATTTTTAAGCCCACTGTAAAAGGTGGGCTTATGTTTTTATTCTGCCCTGTTCTTCGTAAATGTATTTTGTGCAGGATATGAAATAAGAGTTAAGATCCATTTGAGAGTCCTGGCTTCTTTCCAATAAAAATCGTCAGGTGATTTAAGTGGCGCTTTATTGTCTCCTGCTAATTTTTCTTTTGTTCACTTTGTATTGTTTTCATGGGCAATGCCTTTTTCATTGTCATAAAGCACCAGTCTTGCAGCGGGTACCGGAGCTTGTACTTACCATCAAGCTACTCTTCATGCTAACAGTGATGATGGTGATCTTGTTCATTCTTTTAAAAGCTAAATAACCGATTCGTTCGCAACATTGTATTGCTACAACGGTGGTTGTGGATAGTAGATGTTAGCAGTGCGCCTGCTTCAGAGAGTTGGATAGGAATGATTTGATTTCCCCATTCTTTGAAGGACTAACCTGTATGTTCCTAATCGCTTCTTCAAAGGGATCTTTTTTCGTCTTGCTATCTCTTGGGATATCTCTTTGCCGTTGGCTATTTGGTTACCGCCAGGATGCGCCCTGTGCAGCACCCCTGATCCTGATTAGGAAAAAAGGCAGATTTGCCCATTCTTCTTTTCATATGCACCGTTTTATATTACCTTGGCCTTTCTATCGATCCATATGCCTGAACAGACCATCCAGCAGATCGCTGCAAAAGAGAACCATTTCTTCTGCTTCCGGGAGCCTACCCCTGAACTCATGGCGGTGCTTGACCGGATTCCGGATGGATTTTTTGCTGTAGACCGGGAATGGCGAATAACGCATATCAATCATTGGCTGGAAATACAGTTTTCTATCCGGCGGGAGGATTATTTGTTCCGTGATCTCTGGACCGTTTACCCCACCTTGCATTCCTCTGTTTACGAAGAGCAGTTTCGCCGGGCAGTACAAGAAAACGTAACTGTAAAAATGGAACGCTTTTCCAAGACGCACCAGTGCTGGTTTGAACTAACAGCCCATCCTTCGGTTTCGGGACTAAGCGTTTTTTTACGAGACATTACAGAAAGCAAGCAGTCCCAGGAAGCCTTGCGCCAGGCGAACGAGCGGTTTCGCCTGGCTGCCAATACCGACGCTATCTACGACTGGGATATTGCCTCTGATTATATGTACTGGGGCGAGGGCCTCCAGGAAATCTTTGGCTATACTACCTATGAATTGCAGATGGCGCAATGGTACGTTGCGGTTCATCCCGATGATGTTTGCTGGTTGGGAGAGAACCTGAAACGCACCTTGGAAAGTGCAGATGCTTCGCTATGGAAACAGGAGTACCGCATGCGGCACAAAGAGGGGCACTATTGTTATGTGTATGAGCGGGGAAATATTATTCGTGACAGTGAAGGAAGGGCCGTTCGGATGGTGGGTATCATTCACAACATTACGGAGCGAAAACAGGCGGAGGAAGAGTTGCGCAAACTTTCGCTGGTAGCCAAAGAAACGGAGGATGCTGTTATCATGCTTGATCCTGAGAGCAGGATCACCTGGGTGAATGCGGCCTTTACCCGTATGACGGGATACCGTTTTGAGGAGGCCATTGGAAAAATGCCTAGTGTACTTTTAAATGGAAGCGATACCTGTGCTGAAACCCTTGCATACATCAATGCGCAGCAACAACAAAAACTGCCTGTACAGGTGGAGATACTGAATTATAAAAAAAGCGGTGAACCTTTCTGGTCTGACATGAGTATGCAACCCCTGTTTGACCGGAATGGAAACGTTGAACAATACTTCAGCATCCGAAAAGATATTACAGAGCGGAAAAAACTTGAAAGCGAATTAACCGAACAGCAAAAGAAGATTACTGCTGCCGTGATCAGCGCCCAGGAGCGGGAACGGGCACAGGTGGGAAGAGAACTTCACGACAATGTGAACCAGGTACTCACAACCGTAAAACTATACCAGGAACTGATAGCTGCAGGGGTAGGAGAGACAGGGGTGCTGGTAGAAAAATCCATCCGTTTGCTGCAACAGTCGATCACGGAGATACGGAATCTCTCGCGGCGACTTTCTGCGCCTACCCTTGGGAATATCTGGTTAAAAGATTCTGTAAGCGAACTGCTCTCCAATGTGGAGGCAACCCATCGCTTTGTTTTGATCCAGGATACCGCTGACCTGGATGAACTGGAAGTGGCCGAAGCACTGCACCTTGCCGTTTACCGCATTCTGCAGGAGCAGCTCACCAATATTTTAAAATATGCCGGGGCAAGTGTTGTTACCGTACGCATCACCGTTGAAGGAAGAAAGCTGGTACTAACGGTAACCGATAATGGCAGTGGGTTCGACACGGGACAAAAGCGCAGCGGGACTGGTATTACCAACATGCGGATGCGGGCGGAGAGTCTTGGGGGAGAATTCGCCATCAACAGTGACCAGGGGAAAGGATGTGAATTGAGGGTTACCTTACCCCTTGAAGTATAAGACCATTCTTTATCTAAGTTTTTAGAAAGATAGGTTCTACAGTTGCCTTTTGTAACGCGTTATTTAACCTTTGCCAATACCATCAATAAACAGACAGCAACTTCTAAGCTTGATTGAAGACTTCATTCCGCGAATACAATCTATCCAAGCAAGCTTGTTTTTTGTGATTGCTCTATTCTCACAGCTATTCGAACAAGGCCGCTATTGCGTTCTACCAGGGGCTTGTTGTGATCCTGATCCATTTGAATTGTGGAACTATTTATTCAGTATCATTCGCATTCATTATTCCACTCTAACTGGCTAAGTACCGGGAGAAACAAAGGTGTATAAGCGATGGAATAACAGGCTTGCATATTTCTCATCTTTCAGGGCCAATAAAAAAGGTATAGCAAGCTGCTATACCTTCTCTTGTGAATGCTATGACGGGTCCTTATAACGTACTTCTGGAGCGGCCGAAAATCAGCGACAGGACAAACAAAATCAAGAAGATGAAAAACAGGACTTTGGCTATTCCTGCTGCACCGGCTGCGATCCCACCAAAACCTAATATGGCTGCTATAATGGCCACGATCAGGAAAATAACTGTCCAACGTAACATAACTTAGTTTTTAAGGTTATCAAATACATTCTATGCTGTTAAAGAACCATGCCAATTTTATTTTCAGGAGGTACCACTGCCTGAAGTTTTTGCTCTTTTTGCTTATACCATGAAGAGATTTCCCCGGCCCTCTGCGCTTCGCCCGGGTTTACCCAATTCGTTGTTTTTTGTTTTGCTCTTGTTAAGGGAAATCGCCGGTTGTATAAGGATATCACAGCGTATAATCTGTCAGTCCTATCAGCAACAAGGCCGCCGAAGCCGAAACTGCGTGTTTGGTTGTTGTGTCATACTTCAAACCAGGACAAAACAACATCAAGTAAAAAGCCTGTGTTGTAAATTACTTACTGTTACGTTTCAAACGATACCTGTTGTCGGTTCTTCAAAGGAAGTTTGGTTTGTCTAAAATTGGTTTTGCATGCAGTATCATCCTGCACCTGTTAAAGGGTATTCTGTGAGCGACTGGCTTCGACAAGCTCAGCCTGACAGTCCTGATTGGTTTAACGACATGTTCTAAATAATCAGTTTCAGTATACGTTCATTTCCGTCTATTTAATAAACTCATATTGGGCAGACGGTCTCCCGAATCAAATTGCATGAATCAGTTTTGCAGACATGCAAACCAGAAACTGTACAACTTTACTGATAAGGCAGTCTTCGAAAATTCAAAGCCGGTTTACTATATGTGCTCCTATGAAAAGTCATTCCGGTAAATAAAATTTTTATTCTTTATGAAGGCATTTACATTTAATCCGAAAAGAACACTTACCTTTAGTCTGTTAATTTGAGCCTCGCATCAGTAATCGGTAATTATCCTGCTTTTTTGCATCGTAGTTAGTTTCTTACTTCTTGCTTTCCTCAGATCATTTTTAAATTTTTAATTATTAAGCATGAACATTTATGTTTCCAACTTAAGCTTCAACGTACAGGATGAAGACTTAAGAGAATTTTTTACTCCCTATGGAGAAGTAACTTCTTCTAAAATTATCAGTGACAGGGAAACAGGACGATCCAGAGGATTTGGTTTTGTAGAGATGACAGATGATGAAGCTTCCAGGAAAGCCATTGCCGAACTGGATGGTGCAACAGTTGAAGGAAGAACCATCAAAGTGATGGAAGCAAAGCCCAAAACAGAAAAATCATCCGGCAGTTTCAGCCCGTTCCGCAGCAACAGCGGAGGCAATCAAAAAAGCCGTTGGTAATTACACTATACAATCGGATAAAGGCCTTTGAATTTTTCAAAGGCCTTTGTTTTTTACAAGGTTCATCGGTTTTGCCAATCAGTTCAAAACCTGATTCATTTCTTCTGAATAAATCTTGCGCTATCCCATTGCCAGATTTTGAAAGGGAACTACCTGTAGCCTTTTCTATTCTGTGCTACAGAAAAAGCGTTATTGATTTTACCTGCTATCGTTTAGCGCTTCTATCATAGAAATCAAACCAGTCTTTACCAATGAAATTCCTTTGCAAAAGCAGTATGGGTGCGGAATAAATCACCTGTTTGGATAGAATAAGCCTACATTACATTCAATACTAAACCTCAGAAGATGCGGCCACTAAAGATCACACAGTCAATCACGAATCGGGATGCGGCCAGTTTGGAAAAGTATTTACAGGAGGTTTCCAAAATTCCAGCCATTACACCAGAGGAAGAAGTTGCGTTGACACAAAAGATTCGGAGCGGTAATCAACATGCCGTTGAAAGCTTAACCCGGTCGAATCTTCGTTTTGTTGTGTCAGTGGCAAAACAATATCAAAACAGGGGATTGCCACTTTCTGATTTGATCAGCGAGGGCAACATCGGCCTGATAAAAGCAGCGAAAAATTTTGATGAAACCAGGGGCTTTAAATTCATTTCCTACGCGGTGTGGTGGATACGACAATCGATTATAGAAGCTGTGAATACAAAGTCGCGTCTTGTGCGGCTCCCTGGAAATAAAGTCAACCAACGCAATCACATCAAGGCAAGCGTGGTGCAACTGGAGCAGGAACTGGAACGTTCACCTACCAGTGAAGAAATTGCCCGGCATACGCACCTGGCTGTTGACGTTGTAGAACTGATTACCGGTACTGCCGATCACCATCAGAGTCTGGATGTGCCGGTAAACCATGAGAACACAGAAACAACCTTGCTGGACAGCCTGCCTGCCACAGAAAATATTACGGATCAAAAAATGGCGTATACAAAATCCCTGCAACAGGAGATTTCCCGGTGCCTGTCCTCCTTAACGCCAATTCAAAGAACCATTCTTTCTTATTCTTATGGATTGGGCCTGCAGGACGAAATGAGTGCAGATGCTATTGGAAAGCAGCTAAATCTTTCGGGTGAAAGAGTGCGCCAGATCAAGCAGAAGGCAATTGTACAAATGCGTATGGAAAAAAGAGCCGTTCTGTTAAAGCCATTCCTGGGTTGATCCATTCCACTAAGCACGTAATACAATGCTTCCGGAAATTGATCAATTGCTTTGGTTTGCACACGGATGCTGTCGATAGATACTTTATACTTTGCCTGTCCGCATGCGTCTCACCAGGACCTAAGCCAATGCCACTCTTTCTGTTTTCTTCTTTGCAACATAGCGCAGCTCTTTACCCTTCAGCATGTAATAAATGTTTTGCAGTTGGTGAAGAGACGTAAGTTCCTTAACAATGGGTTTGCGCATAAAATCGATGATGGTGTAATCCCTGTCCATGTCCATCTCAGAGCGAAAACCATCGTTGCTTTCTATCAGCTGCCAGAATTTGAAATAGTCGTGGTAAAGGAAGCCGCACTGCCCCAGTATTTCGTCTGTGAGGAGCACAGGGCGGATGTTTTCCAATGGAAACGTTTTCGCTGTCTGGGTGTCGCCGGGCAATGTCGTTGCTGCCAATGAAGAGGCCTGGTCGATCATGGAAATTTGCTGCAACTTTTCATCAGCGATGACAAAGTTTCCAATTCTTAATTCCTGAGAAGGTATCATGATATGTAATTTTTATGGTTCAGATAAATTCCTGTACTTCTAATTCTAAAATAATTTGTTTCATCACCGAAAGTGTTTCATCCTCCCAATCATTGGCATCAACAATGCAATAATTGCTGTAGCGGAATACCAATTCTTCCGGCAGGCCTACTGATAGTCTTTCTACAGTTGAGAGTACCGGTACCGCTTTGAACCAGCCGTTTTCCCGGTAGATGGTAAAAGCAACAAATCTTTCAGTTGTTATATCCTGCAGATCGTAGATCGTTACAGGTATGGTAACAGCCGTCAGTTCTTTTGTGATCGTCATCCGCTTTGTTTTGATTTTACAAACCGGGGTGAACTACTTCACCTTTTGTTAAACAGGTAACCACGTAATCTTCAAGATCGCGCTGAAAGGCTGGATTGTGGCGGCTGGCTTCGAAAAGCTGTTCCAGTACATTCAGCGGTAGTTCTTTTTCGCTGATCTGGCTGGCAAGTTGCGGGTGGTCTTGTACCTGTTGCGAATTGATTGCATGGTATTTTGTGAACGAAACAATCATGGCCGTTGATGGTCCTGCTGGTGCTGTTGCCAGTTGATTGATGGTTTGCCGGAGGCAGGTATTTAACTGGGGAAAGGAGGCCGGATCAAAACGATCTGTCCCTTTGATCAGGAACTTTTGATAAGTAAACATAAAATTGAAGCGTATTAACGAAATGAAAAATTGCAGGATGCAAACTTGAAACGATAAGACGAATGGAAACCTTGCAAGATGCGAATACAGTACAAGGTAACCTTTATTTTTGGTACGCATCTTTTTCATTTGCAGGCGCAGGATGCTTTGCTTTGCAACCTGTTTTGGCCTGCGCAATGGATGTAAATGGATAGCATATGCTTTAGCGGCCAGGATAGCCAGGTTGCCTGATGAAGGGTTACGTATACTTACCGTGAACCAGATTGGTTTTTATGTGATCCGGTTGTCAATTGAATCCGGTGATAGCAACGAAAGCGTTTGTTGCGTTGTTACAGCTGTATTGGTCTTGTGGCAGGATACCTTTCAAAACGAAACCGGCTCATCAGTGAATGTGCCAGTCATGCTTACAGACCGTACCCGTATCCTTATCGTGTGTTCCTTGCTGGCCTTTCATTCTGTGAGCACTAAGGATCAGGGCGCAGGTATGCTTATTGAAGGGATCAATTTATGCAAGATGGATTGCCATTTCGTATTCTGGTGGTAGAGGACGATGAAGACGACAGGATATTTATCGATGAAGCGTTTATGCATATTGGTTACGGAGCGGAGGTAAAAAAGTTCAGGGATGGGAAAATGCTGTTGGACTACCTTGCGCAAGTGAAGCCTGCACAATATCCTTCGCTGATTGTTCTGGATAATCATCTTCCGGGCTGGGATGCGGCCGATATGCTGCACATTTTGAAAAATCATACCGCGTACCGGAATGTTCGCATTGTTGTTTACTCCACGATGCTCACGCCGGCCCTAAAGGAAAAGCTAGTTTCTGCGGGTGCTTATGCCTGCATGGAAAAAGGTAACAGCTTTGAAGCGCTGGTTCAGCTGGCAATGGCGTTAAAAAACTTATCGGAGGAATGCATCAGGGAACGTTAGTTTTACCAGGCAGGATGATCGTGGATACAGCCGGTGAAATATAGCAGGCCTGGTTCACCGCCTGAGCATTCGAGCTAATTGCAAGTAAAAACAAGACAACATATGACCAAAGGACCAATCATCATCGTAGAGGATGACAGGGATGATCAGGATGTATACAGAGCAATGATCCGGGAAATTGGCGTGCCCAATCAAATCTATTTTTTTGAGGGTGCCCAGCAGGCATTGGATTACCTGTTGACTACCGAAGACCAGCCTTTCATTATTTTGTCCGACGTAAACATGCCCGGCATGACCGGGCTGGAGTTTAAGCGAACCATGCAGGATGATCCTTATCTCAGGGCGAAAGGCGTTCCCTTTGTGTTTATCTCCACCAATGCCAGCGCAGTATCGGTTCGGCATGCACATGCCTTAAGTGCACAGGGCTATTTTGAAAAACCAAACAGTATCGACGAGATCAAAGCCATGTTTCAAATTATATTCGACTACTGGAAACTTTGCAAACATATCAACAACACATTGTAGCCGTACTCTTGCAGCTGCCTATAAAACAACACAAGCCAACCGGCATCATACGATTGCTTCCTTTATCGATGTGTTGAAGGCGGGGGATACCTGCGGATGAAGCGGAAGAAAGAAAGGCCCTTCTTGTATCCACGCTTTTTCTGATCAGCCGGTCCCGGATCTCCAAGGCAAAAACAGATATCCGTGACTTCCTGGCTGCGTTGTAAAACCTGTATTGTATCCTGTTGAATATTGCTGCTATTGCATAGCCGGAAGGAACCTGTGAAGTGCAAAAAGCCATCACCTGTCAACAGTACGTATTTTAAGAAATGCGGAAGGTCGTTTGTTGGTAAGAATAAACGAAAGTGGATGATAGCTTCCTGTCAGGTGTAGATTGTACGAATGGCAAACAAGATAAAGCGGAGGCACTCCCAAAAAAGAGATCAATTTTCCAGGTTCAGAACCGACCAGCCTTTGTGCGTAAAATGCGATACCAGGAGCTGGTGTGCCGGTACCTGTTTGTTGGCTTCCAGGGTGAACTGTGCCTGCATGGCCTGCGCTTGTGAAATGCCCTTCCAGAGCCGCAGGTTTTTTTCGATGCAGTGGTAGGGGTTGATATGTACCAGGCGGCTGGGTAAAAGCTCAACTTTCAGTTGAACATAAAGGCGGCTGATGACAAAACTTATGCTGGTGGGTTCAGGCATGGTTCTTTTTTTAAGGCACTACCCAACACTGCCCTGAACTGGCCGATAAAACGTTTAATCAGCCTTTCCTGTGCGGCCACTTTACTGCACTTTGTTTTTGCTTCGGCAAAGCCAACCAACTGCAGGTGCTTCAATGCTGCCAGCAGGTCATTTTCAGCCGGATTGCTACCGTAGTGGCGGGCTACCTGCAGTGTTTCGTAAAACAAGAGTTCTACTTTCAGGAAATTGCATTCTTTGGACCCAAACTGGGTGAGCCGTTTTTTGACATCTTCGAAGAAGTGTTTGTCTGTACTGGAAATTACCTGCATAAAAATATTTTTAATAATCAATCACTAACCGTTACATATTCCGCGAATGCGACCAGGAGGAGTGGGGGACGGGATCGTACATGACCGGTTCAACAGCTATTTTTTTTCCTTTCAGCATGGTGCCGTTAAGGGTGGTGACGGCAAGTTCGGCTTCCCCGGAAACAGGCATGTTCACATAACCACGACCGTGCGAACGGTTATTCAGTTTGTCGCGAACCAGTTGTACATCTTCCACTTCGCCAAAGGGTGCAAAGAGTCGTTGCAGGTCAGATTCGAGCAGGTTGCTGTGAAGGTTAGAGATATGGATTTGCATACAAAGTGTTGAAGGGTGATGAAAAATCAAAAGAAAGGCAAGATAGTAGGCCGATAAGAGTTGAATGCTGTTGTATGCGCTACTACGGTGCGATGCTAAAGATGCTAACCGCTTAAAGGTAGTCTTTTCGCCGCAGAAGCCCCGATTTATTATTTCGACAGCATCCAGCGAAATAGGGCTACCTTCAAGCACATTGCCGCTTCCGGTTGCCTGCGTGCAGTGCAGAATGGTGTTTATGAATATCCTTGTTTCCAACTTAAGTGAGAGTATCAATAACAGCGACCTGGTGTCTTTGTTTTCAACCTTTGGAAGCGTCAGCTATGCTGCCATTGTGCGGGAAAAAAAGAGTGGCCGGTCAAAGGGTACGGCCTTCCTGGAGATGCCATTTGAAGCACAGGCCGAGCAGGCCATTGCCGCCTTGCATACGTCTTACCTCGATGGCAGGCGGATCTCCGTACAGGAGATTGTGTACAAGCCGGGGGAATTCAATAATTAGTGAGTGTGAGTAGTGAGTTTTATGCAGTGTTTCAAATTTTTCATATGAAGGATCGCCATTAAAAACACTGGATATTAAAACAAAAAAGCCTTTGCGGGTGCAAAGGCTTTTCTTATTTTTTGTGGATAGCTTACCATCTGTTTTTGTTGAAGCCGCCGCCGCCGCTATTGCCACGGAAACCGCCACCGCCACCACTGCGGGCTGGCCTGTCTTCTTTCGGACGGGCTTCCATTACTTTGATGTTGCGGCCATCTACCGTTGCATCATTCAGTTCTTCAATGGCTTTGTTGGCAGCAGCGTTATCGCTCATTTCAACAAAACCAAAGCCACGGCTCTGACCGGTGAACTTGTCGTTGATTACTTTAGCAGAGGTCACTTCCCCGTAAGGAGTAAAAAATTCTCTTAAGTCTTCATCTTTAATATTGAAGCTTAAGTTGGAAACATAAATGTTCATGTTCTTGAAATTGAAAAGGTTTAAAACTTGAGAGATGCAATGGTAAGGGTTGAATGAATTTTGCTTGGCAGAATTGATTAACGAATCCAATGCGAGGCTCTAAATAACAGGATGAAGATAGGTTTTCTTTTTAGCAATACTCCCAAAACTATCACAAAGACCCAGGTGCAGCTGAATTGCTTTAGCAAAATAAGGTTATCTTTGAAAGGATACATGCGTTCTTAGCATACAGGTTTCATCGTTTTCCCACCGCTGATGTCTGCTGTTTTGCTCTTCGCTTCAACTTTAAAAAAGGCATTTATGAACACAGAAGACATTGAAAAATTCTTTGAAAAAAAAGCAACGCTGAATGAAGATTATGTAAAGATCTCCTTTCGGCAACGGGAAGCTATTTATGGTTTGTTCCTCAAAGATGCCGACTACAATTACCTGAAGGCAAAGAACTTCTGGCGCATTGTACCCCAAAGCCAGCTGGAGGCCTACAAAGCTACCCGTAACATAAGCCTGGCCCGAATTTTCAACGGCGCCGAGTTTTCAAAGCTCTCTACCTACGCGGAAAGCTTCGACTAAACACTTCCTGCAAGAGTATTCAATCCATTGACGCTAACGATGTAAACAACGGCCCCGGCCGCACCAACTTATCTAATTATTGTGCTATGGCATTTATCGATGATGTACTGATGAAGCCTTCTTATGGCTGGCGAAATGCTGACGGAACCCTTTCGGTTCCTACGTCTAAACAGCTCTGGAAAGAAGCATTTAGCCGTATGAATATTTTTCGTACGCGAAAAAACTGGATCTCATTTGCCAGCGTGGCAATGATGGTTCTTTTTATGCCCTTTCTTTATCTTTTTCTTTTTCACTTTTTTTCATGGCAATTGTTAATTGCTTTTGTGGTGTATGCCATGATCATCATGGGTACGCACGGTACCATCTGGTTTCACCGGTACGGTACGCACAAGGCGTATCGTTTCAGTCATCCTTTTTGGCGACTGCTGACGCAGAACCTGGTGGTGAAAACCTTACCTGAAGAGATTTACATCGTATCGCACCATGTGCATCATTCCAAGTCCGATCAGCCCGGCGATCCTTACAATGCACGGGCCGGTTATCTGTACTGCATGCTGGCGGAGTTTAACCACCAGCGCATTGCACCGGACCTGAGCGAAGCCGATTACAAAAAGGTTGTTCATTTTATGCAGCATACCGGTGCCGGCCTCAACAATTACCAGCAATACCAGCGGTGGGGTTCGGTTGCGTCGCCCGGCTATACCATTGGCTTATGGATCGTAAATTGGGCATTCTGGGCTACAGCTTTTTATTTCATGGGCGGAATTGCCCTGGTCTGCACCCTCTTCAGCGCTGCCTTCTTTTGGTTTGTTTTCGTACGAGCCTTTAATTACACGGGACATGGCAAAGGCGAAGAAAAGCATGTAGAAGGCGTGGATTTTGATACGTCTAATTTATCGGTCAACCAACTGCGGCCGGGGCTGTTTGCCGGTGAGTGGCACAACAATCACCATCTTTACCCCGGTTCGGCAAGGGCAGGTTTCCTGTCGTACCAGTTAGATCTTCCGTGGATCTATATCTATACCTTATACCGGCTGGGTGCGGTTTCCTCTTACCGCGATTCGAAACAAGAGTTTCTCCGGAAGTATGTGTTTGCCAAAGCTCCGGCGGTCCAGGCATCGAAACATAATGCAGGGGATCACAGTTTAGGCTGACCATAGCCGTTATAGCGGCACTATGAATGCGATTGTTTGCTCCTTTTTGTACAAATTTTTAAAACAGTTTATCATGACAAACGTTTGGTTAAAGTACCTACCCATTTTACGCATCATTTTAAAACGGGCTTTGACAGAAGAGCAGCAGTTTGCTTTAAACGTGCCTGATTTTGAACGGGCGGGTTTTAAGCGCAAATCCGGCTATAAATTTTTTATCCGCCTAAAAGACGGACGACTGGATAATGTGCTGGTTGATACACCCATTGCTTCCTCGCTGGCCTCAACCCTGCTGGAAGATCCCGCTATCCGGGAACTGGTGCAAACAAATGAATTACACATCAGCATGAATGCAAAATTCCAGCTCACGATCCGGCACGTACCGCAGGCCGAAGCCGTTGTGCAGGAACCTGCAGCCACCGTTGCATAACCGGTGAACAGCTGCCAAAAAAATATATAAACAGCAACTTATCGATGAATTATTTCACAAAAACAATAGATGGGATCGAGTTCGGCTTTCAGGGATTTATGGAAGGAACCGATGAAGCCTGCAGGGTAACCGTAGACAGTCACAATTTTAAAATGATCGTTGGCGAGAGCGGCGAATGGGAAATCTGGCAGCAGGTTCCCAACTGGATCAAACGCCTGGAGAAGGAATTGAGCGAAGCCATTGACAAGGAATATTGCTAGGAACAGTTGATGCACCCGGAGCATCCGGCAAACGGATAGCCAGCGGTTGCGAAATCAACTATGCCTGCCCGTTACCTTGTACCTGGCCTGTGTATTTCGTCCTGCTTTTTTGAATGGCAGTTCCCGTTTCTACTTACTAAAAACAAAACATATGAATATTTACATTGCAAATTTTGATACTGCCTGGAAGGATGAAGACCTGCGCCAGCTTTTTACACCGTACGGGGAAGTAGCCTCGGCTTCCATTGAAATGGATGTTTTTACAGAAAGATCAAGGGGCTTTGGGTATGTGGAAATGCCGGATGACGCCGAAGCACAAGCGGCTATTGACGCCCTGAAGCAAAAAGACATAAACGGCAATAAGCTGGATGTAAAACTGGCTGAGCCCAAGGTTGTGAGCAAGGGCTCGTATAAAGTGGGGAATGGTGGTGTGAATCCCTACCGGTTCAAGAAAAATTAATATGCATTGAGAGACAGCACGATGTGCTTTGCTTTCCTTTTGGATGGGTGTAATGGATTTCGGTAGAAGGGCTGGTCTAACGGCCCTTTTGTGCATTTGCGATCCACTGCGATTGTAGAACAGCAAATTTGCTTTTAACGCTGTACAAGCCTGGCCTGCTTCCACAAGCGATCATCAACAGCAGTGTGTGGCTTGTTCACCAGATTAAATTAGCCCCGGTTTACCGGGGCTAATTTTTGGCGTTATGTTTTTACCGTCCATCATCCGGACCGCTGCTGTCCGGCTGCCCGGTTCTTCTCCGGCCCGAAGCCTGTCCGCCTTTTTTACCGGCTGCCCTGGCTTCCTCGGTGCTCCACTCATGCGCTACGCCTTGCTGGTGTGCGGCCCGGCCGCCCAAACTGGCAATCTGGCGCTGGCGTTCGGGGCTCATGGCGGCAAAGCCACGTCTTGATTTTTGCTGTTCATTTCTGGTTTCTTCCATACATCACGTTTTAAAAGTTGGGGTTTTCTGCGTTATATCCATTCGCACCATCGGCTGTGCACCTACGTGGTTCACGGCTGGTCCAATGGCCGTTTTAACTGCCTGAAAAAACTGTCTTCGGGGTACGCTTCATTCGGGGTTGTGGACTTCGGTTTGTTCCCTATACTGCCTGGTTGTTTTTTCATCCCGTCTGCATTGCAGTTTCCTGCAACAGGGAACAGCGCTCTTGCTGATTCAAATTAGTGCGAAACTGGGTCCGAAATACATTTAAAAGAAGTTCTATTTATCCACGGCAGAAGCAGGGCAGTACCCCATGCCCAACAGAAAACCGGTGTGGAAAACGCAAATCAAAGCGCTTTTCACCCTTAGGCAGCAATGAAAACGGTATAAACACGCCTTGGGTTTGGCCAGCAGGGTTACCCGGTCTGGATGTATTCAGATCAAGCGTAAAGCTCCTGCACGGATGTGCTTTGATTTCTAATCATCGAGGTTGCCCTGTTCAACAACGCCTGTCCTGGCATCCAGGTAAAGGGTGACTTTTCCCCAAGGGCACTTCGTTTGTCATCCAGGTTCATTTGTACGCCATTTTACGGTTATCGTAAGCCGTTACCGTGCCTGCCTTCCGCAATTCTCAGGCTTTGGTAAAATGGAAGAAGATTTCACCACCATTGCGTAATTGTCATCCGTAGCGGCACAAAAGCTTGCTTTCCGATCTTTTCCATCCACACAAAAAGTATAGAGCAGGTCCCGCTTTTCTATCGCAAACTTTTCGTATTAGGAGAGTGCTTTCCTGCTGTCTGCATCCTTCCCGGCTTTAGGGCATAGCAATTGCTGCAATGGGACATGAGTCAACGAGCAGGTGATGATCCAAAATTTATGGTAGTTGTAGGCACGTCGGCAGGTGGTATCCGTGCATTGGAAGAACTGGTAATGCAACTGACGCCGGATATGGATGCCGCCTTTTTTGTCGTACTGCATCTATCCCGCAAAGGCATCGGAAAATTCCTGCTTCAACGGCTGCAGGAATCAGCCAAACTCACCTGCAAAATGGCCGAACACGGAGAGCCGATCAGGCGAAGCGTTATTTACTTAGCCCCTCCCGATGAACATATGCTGCTTACCAGGGAACACCTGATCATCGGAAAAGGAGCACCGGAAAACCGCTGGCGGCCTTCTATTAATAACCTCTTCCGTTCGGCTGCCGCCACGTTTAATTCGCGGGTGATTGGCATTATCCTGACAGGGATGCTGGATGATGGAGCGTCAGGCATGGCTTCCATCAAACGCTCCGGCGGCATTACTGTTGTACAGGATCCCAACGAAGCCGATTACCCCGATATGCCGCTTTCTGTATTGGAAACGATTGAGGTGGACCACACCGAGTCGTTGTCGAAAATGGGGGTCCTGCTTGCCGAGATCATTGCGAACACGGAACCGGTGGAAACGGAAGCGCCCTATGATGTGAAACTGGAAACGGCGATTGACCAACGGGTATCGACCCGCATCGAGGATGTGGCACAATTTGAGAAAATAGAGGTGAATTGTCCCGACTGCGGCGGTGGCCTGTACGTTACCCAAAAGGAGCATCCCACGCATTACCGTTGCCATGTTGGCCATTCGTATACCGACCGCGAATTGCTTATTCGTCTTTCAGAGGTGATGGAGACTACCTTCTGGACATCGTTGCGCATGATGGAAGAGCGGAGGGCCTTGTTGTTGAAACTGGCGAAAAAGGACCAGGAGAGAGGCTACAATTCCACGGCCAACCGGCACCTGGAAAAGGCAAAAGAAATGGAAGTGCACATCGAAAATCTGAAGCAGATTTTATTTGCCGCTGCGCATGTTGACTGAGCGCTTCCCCCCATTTCGGGTAAAGCGGATGTCCTCGCTCATTAATTCCTGGGTAAAAACGGAATCGTGAATGACCCTGGCCCGTTTGGCAATTTCATCGGCCTTTTGGTTGAATAGTTTGGCATCGGCCGTATTGCCAATCGATCGATAATGATCCCCAATCTGCCGTAAGAGCATGTCAGTGGCCTCCAAACCCTGCATGGCTTCCCAGAGCTTTTCTTCCACCTGTACGGTAATGCCGGCCAGCAAGGTGCTGGACGTATAGGCATGGCCTGTATGGCAGCGAAAACGGATCATTTTTCCTTCACCAATGCTCACCAGGGCGCCCTTGCATTCGGGGCAGGCAAAGGTGGTCAGGCTTCCCATCTCCAGGATTCCGATCTCAAAGGCGTTGTCGCGGGTGGCAATTACCACTTCCATTTGCAGCAGCTCCATTTCTTCTTTAGTACGTTCGGGCCGCTTGGGCGCTTTTTCTGCCGCCAGTTTGGCTATCAAACCGCCAATGCCGCCAGCCGGTAACATGTGATCCACTTCTACATACTGCATCACGTTTTGCGGCATACTGGGAAAAAGGGCATCTTCGGGATCCTGTACAATGGCCAGCCCGCCGTTGCGCTTGATGTTCCACATGCCCGAGGTGCCGTCGTCCAGCAGGCCGCTCAGCACAATGCCAATGGCCCTTGGACCGTAGATGAGGGCAGCCGAACGGAAAAGGGCATCTATTGAAGGACGGAAACGGTTTTCTTTCGGCCCTTTGCTTACAGCTATCCTGCCGCCTTTTTCCAAAATAAGATGATGATCGGGTGGTGCCACATAAATTTTCCTTCTTTCTATCTTTTCGCCATCCCGTGCATGTACGGCGGGCAGGGCACAGGCCCTGCTTAAAATTTGGGGCAGGTTGCTGGTGGTGAAAGGGGAAATGTGCAAAACCACGAAGATGCTTGCATCCAGGTTCTGCGGAATTGACCGGGCAAAGTTCAGTAAGGCTTCTACGCCGCCGGCTGATGTGCCCAGTACTATAATATCGCGTTTGGCCATGCTATGTATCGTTGATGAAGGATAAGGAAGATACAAACTATTGGTCCGAATTGAACAGGGTCACAGCAATTGCTGGAGCTCGGAAATATTGATTTCCCGTAAATACGCATCCAGCAGGGCCGTATCGTCGAAGCTTTTGATCCGCATATCCTTTTTATTGTAGGCCTCAAAATACACTTCCGCATAAAAGCCTTTGATCTGGTAAAGCACCACATCTATTCCCGCTTCCTGCCGGATGAATAAGAAGGTTCCCTCGCTTTTTATCAGTTTGATCTGGTCCTGCTTTTCCAGAACGGCAAACTCCGGTAAGGTCATACACACAATTAAGCAGAAAGGGGTGCAAACGCAGTACCGCAGATTTTGAACAGATCTGCTAAGCTGTTTCACCACTCTGTGCGTAATCTGTTGCGCAAACTGGTGGCGCATCTCTACATTGGTATCTGTTCAACCGTCCCTTTTAAGCAGTTGCATTAACTGGCACTGCATTTGGCTTATAGAAGGAAAGAATGGTAAAACAGAGCGGTTGGTTGGGGGTGGATGAGAAGATAGCGTGGAAGTGCATCCAACCCTTTGTTTGCCGGTTAGTCCGCAACCTATGTCTATATAAACGTATTTCCGTGTGAGAGAGAGTATGTGTGGAATGAAACAGGCAGCCTTAACGGCTGCCTTTCTTTTTTCCGTATTGCTTGAAAAACTGTACGACACTATTCGACTCCTTCGGGGTCAATCAAAATAGAGGATCTTCTTTCCGCCGGTTGCACCGGCGGCTATGGACAGTAATGCCCTCCGGGCTTAGCGGAAAAAAGCATTTGTATTGCGAGTAGAAGAAAGAAAAAAATAAACAGCTCCTGGTGAAACTAATTTGAAATTGGTATTGCTGAACCAACAGGATAACCTATTCGCCTTCCATCTGCGCATTGGATTCTTCAAAACAATACTGGAGCTTTTGTTCCACCACTTTGATCTCGCTGAACAATTTTCCCATATCCTGTAAGGGTGTGTTGTTTTGCAGGCCTTCGGCCAGCTTGCGCCTTTTGTAATCGAGCTGCGCCTGCAGATAAGCGATCTCCTGTCGTAGGTCTGAATGGAACATAGCACTAAAGGTAACCGAATAAAGCAACGTAAACTAAAATGACAAACCCTGCATTTCCTGTATAAAAAAAGAAGTCGCCGGTTGGTTTATTTCTATTCCGCCAGGTTCGGGGGCACTTCCACACAGGAGCCGATAAAGCCAATAAACCGGCCTTCGTGCGAATAATTGGGTTTGCCTTTGCTCAACAACAATTTATATTCCCGCCCTTTTTTGATGCGGTACTGAATGGTGAATTCTTTTTTCTTATCAAAACTCCTGTCCAGTATTTTTTTTGTTTCTTTCTCGTCCTCGGGGTGCATTTCCTCTACCCAGTTCTTGCCAATCACCTCTTCCCGCAACACGTCGCGGTACTCCAGCCAGGACTCGTTTACGAACTCCATCTTTTTTTCCGAATTGGCTACCCAGAGCATCATGGGCGAATGGTCGGCTACGGAGCGGAACCATTCTTCCCGTTCGGCCATGACCTTTTGTGCCTTGCGGTGTTCGGTAATGTCTTCCATGGCCAGCAGGATCAGGTGTTCGGCGTGCAGTTTGCGCACCAGGCGGCGGGCATTCAGCATCATTACTTTTTCGCCGATGCGGGGGAAATTGTGCGTTACCTCGAAATCCGTCACCTGCGCATTGCGGGGAATGATCTCTTCCAGCAATTCTCTCAGCCGGGGAATGTCCCATTGATGGCTACCTACTTCGTACAGCATCTTGCCCTGGATTTCTTCTTCGGTTACCCGGAAAGTTTTGTAGAAGGTGAGGTTGGCGTTTTTAATGCGCAGGTTCTTGTCCATTATCAGCAGGCTTTCCCGGATAGTGGTATAAATCGCTTCCGAATACTCCTGGATCTCGGCCAGTTGCTCGTTGCGCATCTGCAGTTCCTGGTTGATGGTCACCAGTTCCTCGTTGCTGCTTTCCAGTTCTTCTTTTGATGTTTCCAGTTCCTCATTGATGCTTTGCAGCTCTTCGTTGCTCGAAACAATTTCTTCGTTCACCGACTGCAGTTCTTCATTGGCGGCTTCCTGTTCTTCCAGGATGGTCCGCATATCTTCACGAAGGGCTGCCAGTTCTTCTTCCAATTGTTTTACCCGTTCGCTGCTGGGTGTGTCGCCATTCAGTACCAGTTTTTCTTCCAGGATGTTTTCCGTAAAGGTCACCAGGAAATATTTTTCCGCGCTGTAGTCGAGTTGCTTCAGTGGCACGGCCTCAATGGCCACCCGTTTGATCTTTTTGCCGCCGGCGGGTTCATCCCAGGACTTCTGTTCCGCCTCACCCGATTTGCTAGCCTTGTACACGAGGCTGCGCAGTTCAAAGCCAAGCCCCGGCCTTGCCATTTTTAACAGGTTAAGCGAGGCCTTGCCGGGAGCCGGCTCCAGGAACAGGCCGGTGGAACCGCGAAACTGCATGATCTCAAGGTCAGTATTTACGACCACGCTGGGTGGTGTAAATTTTTTCAGCAACAACTGGTCTACTACTTTGTCGAGGTCCATTTCTGCGGTTCTTGTTTTCGGAATGATGGGTTGCCTTGCCTCTTTTTCCGTCTCGGGTCCCCGGTAGGTCATTTCAAAAAAGGCTCTGGCGGCGGCATCTCTCTTTTTTGCGTAAATCTTGTATTTTTTATCTACCTGGCTAAACAGGTTGGTGGCACTGCCGATGGTTTCGGACTTGCCCAATACCAGGTAGCCGTTGTTACAAAGCGAATAATGAAAGGTAGACAGTACTTTCTTCTGCAGTACCGGCTCCAGGTAAATCATCACGTTGCAGCAACTAATGAGGTCAAGCCGTGAGAAAGGCGGGTCTTTGAGCACATTGTGCGTGGCAAAAACGCAGCAATCGCGAATGCTGCGGATAATGCGGTAGCTGCCGTCGATCTTTGTAAAAAAACGGGAGAGCCGCATTGCCGAGACATCAGCCACTTCGTCTTTTGAATAAATGCCCAGCCTTGCTTTGTTTACCGCCGACTCGCTCAGGTCAGTGGCAAAAATATTGAGCTTGCTGTCGGCTGCTCTTTCTCCCAATACTTCCAGCACCATAATGGCAAGGCTGTAGGCCTCCTGGCCGGTAGAGCAAGCCGGTACCCAGATGCGGATAGACTCGCCGGCCGGTTTTTGGGCCAGAATTTTCGGCAGCAATTCTTTTTTCAGGTAATCGGCCGCTTCGCTGTCCCTGAAAAAAGTAGTGACATTGATGAGCAGGTCCTGGTAAAGCTGGTGCACTTCGCTGGTATTGTGCTGTAAATACGTTACATAGCTTTCCAGCCTGTCAATTTCGTGCAGGATCATACGGCGCACAATGCGGCGCTTGATGGTACTGGTCTTATAATGCGTAAAATCGGCGCCTGTCAGCCGTTTGATTTGCCGGATAATGTCCAGCAGGTTTTCGTCGCGGTCAATGATGGTGTCGCCGCTGAGCTCCTGCAGGGACTCCCTGTATTTTTCCTGCTGGTGGGCCAGGCGGGCCAGTTCTTCGGCCATACGTGTTGGCGACAGTACCAGGTCCACCGCTTCTTCGGCTATGGCGGCTTTGGGCATCTCGGTAAAGAGGGCCGTGCTGTCCTGGGCAAAGGTGATGCCGCCGGCCGCCTTGATGGCCTTCAGGCCAAGGGTACCATCCGGTGCATTGCCCGACAGCAAGATGCCGACTGTTTTTTCCATGTATTGATCGGCCAGTGCAACAAAAAAATCATTGATGGGCGAAACGCTGTCCGTTCGTACCGGCCGGAGCGAAAGTTTCAGGGTTCCATCCACAAGATGCATGTAGCGGTTGGCAGCAATCACATACACCTGGTTCGGAAGCACCTTGGTGGCTTCTTTTGCTTCCTGCACGATCAGTTTTGTGCCGCGTTTGAAATGCTCAAGCAGGCTGCCATCGTTACCATCCGGGTGCTGGATGTAGATATAGGCCATGCCGGTGTTTACCGGCAGGTGTTTCAGCAACTCCGAAAACGCTTCGGCACCACCCGTGGCGGCACCGATGGCCACAATCGGAAAGGAAGAAGGCTTTTTTTTCTCGTTCTTTTTGGGTGAAATGCTTTTCATTGGGATTACCAGGTAAATAAAATCTTCGTTGCTGTCGTTGTTAAGGTAAGAAGAAAACACTGGGGCCATCTAAGATAAGATCATAAAAATGAGGGAACAAAAAACGTTATACACATCTGTTTTTTTGCGGGAGTAAAAGCTGGTCGTAACCATTTGTGGGGAAATTGTACTATATTGTTTTAGTCTCTGTCTTAATTTGCCTTTTATCTATCAACACATCCTTTGAAAATATGGTTTGTCTTACCAAGAATAAGGCTAATCCTGACACCGGGCAATTATTCTGTTTCACAAAAAAACTCAAAGGAGTGAGCGTTTGCAAGAGCTGAAGACAAAATCGGTAGCGGAAGGGGTGCAAGCAGAAGGAAGAAGTGTAAGGATTTTTCTTCAATCCACATTTTATACGGTAAGCGGATCCTGGCAGTGGGAGATGGCAACTGACGCTGTTTTCTGCAGCGATGTCATGCTCTCTCTTCCCCTGGATTTCGCCGGTACCCGGTCTATTTTTCACCCCGACGATGTAGCGGCGGTAATAGAAAAGCTCTGCTCCCAACAAAGCATCACTCACCTGGCGTTCCGCATTATCACCACCTACGGCGAAGTAAAAACCCTGGTAGGTGAAAACCTGGTTGTGACAGAAGAAGAGCAGGAACCGGAAGCGCTCCAGCACCAGGCTATCGCATCGCTTATACAGGAGGTAGAGGAAAAAGCCGCCAACAGTCACCTGCTCCTGCTCAGGGAAATCTTTGAAAAAACAGAGCGCTTCAGCGGTGCCGGCACCTGGTATTTTAATGCCACCACGCATCAGACCTGGTATTCGGATCATGTTTTCCGGCTGCATGACCTCCCGGCGCAAAGCCTTAATGCACACCTGCATACATTTCACCCTTTTATTCATCCCGAAGACAGGGACCTGGTGGTGGAGTTCACCGACAGGGCGGTGCGGGAAAAAAAGCCGCTGTACATTGAATACCGGATACTGGTAACCGGTAGTGAGAAATGGCTTTCCTATAAAACCATGTGGTTTTACAGTGAAAAAGGGGAAGATATTTTGAGCGGCGTTTTCCAGGATGTTACCGAACAGAAAGCTGCCGCCAAGGAAATTGCGGATTATAAAAATTTAGTACAGTTTCAGCGGCAACAAGCCCTGTACGATGAACAGCAGGTGGGCTTTGGCCACTGGCAGGTAAACCTCATTACCCGCAAAACCACCTACTCGGACCAGTACTACCGCATTTTTGGGCTGAAGCCCCATTCGCTGGCACCTACCATTATTTCGTTTCTCAACTATGTGCACCCCGATGACCGCGACGGGGTGGAAGCAGCGTATAAAAAAATCATCTACGAACATGCGGTACCGGACCTGGAGTTTCGCATTCTCCGGAGTGACGGAAAAATCCGGTACGTTTTGCAAAAGGCAAAGCTGCTGATGTATGAACAGGAGATCATTGTTTCCGGCATCATACAGGACATTACCGTGCAACGCATGCTGGAAACAAAAGTGGGCGATCTTCACCAGAGCCTCCAGCAGAAAGCCTGGCTGATGCAGCAGAACGATGAGGTGGGCAACACCGTCAGCTGGGTGATGGACCTGGAAGAAAAAACGATTGAGTGGAGTGAAAGTTTTTACAAGTTGCTGGGTTATGCAAAGGTCCCGCCGTCTAACATAACGGAGAAGAGCCTGTTCTCTGTCATACATCCGCACGACCTGAAAGCCTTTCGCCGGCTGTGGGATGATGCCGTGCAGGAAAAGCAGGCTGCGGCCTTTCATTTCCGCGCCTTGCAGCGGGGAACGGTGCGCTACATTCGGGCTGTTTTTTCGTTTCAAACCCTTCAGGATAAAGCGTATTTTGTTGGTACCCTACAGGACACAACCGGCGAGGAGGAGTTGCAGCAACAGTTATCGCAAAGGGTACAACTGGCCGAGAGCCTGACGGAAAACATCCGGGACAGGGTGATCATCACCGATAGTCATTACAACATCCTGCTTTGGAACAAGGCCTGTGAGGCCGCTTATGATCGCAAAAAAGCAGATGCCATCGGGCAGAACTTTTTTGATGTGTTCCCGCACCTGAAAACCGAAGCGCATGTGCAATTGTTCCAGCGTGTGCACCGGGGCGAAAAGGTGGTACAGGAAGGTCACTCTTCGGCCCTTGGCAATGGGTACTATAACCTGTACCTGGTGCCGCTTTACCAGGCGGAGGAAGTCACCGGCATTCTTCACGTCATCAATGATGTAACCAGGGAAACAGAGCTTCGCAACAACCTTAACGAACGACTGCAGCTTATTGAAAACATTGTGCAATCGTCGGTTGACCGCATTATTGCGCTGGACCGCAATATGAACTACCTGTACTGGAACAAAAAAGCAGAAGAATTTTACGGCCAGACCCGTGAAAGCGTGGTGGGCAAAAATATCCTAGAGGTTTTTCCAAGGCTGGTGAACGACCCGACCTATGCGGAACTTCGCCGGGCCCTGCGTGGTGAAACAGTGCATTTGCCGGTGGATGCGGATAAGGAAAACTATTCGGAAACCTATCTTGTTCCCATCAAGGGAGAAGGGGAAGAGGTGTTCAGTGTTTTGTGGATTGCACACGACCTCACACGTGAGTACGAGCTGTTCAAAGAACAGCAGAAAGCAGCGGAGATTGTCAACACCATCCATGCGGCCTTTATAGAACTGGACAATGAATTCCGGTTCCGGTTTGTGAATGACTTGGCCGCGGAATATTTGGGCAAATCCTTCAGCGAACTTTCCGGTAAGGTGATGTGGGACCTGCTCCCCGAAGCCGTGGACACAGCCGGTTACCATGCCATTGTAAAGGCGAACACAGAAAAGGTCAAGACAAGTGTTGAATATTTTTCCGCTGTTTACAAGCGGTGGGTGTATATGTCGGTGGCGCCGCTGGAAAATGGCGTACTCCTGTTCCAGTACGACCGGCAGGAAATCCGGGAAGCTGAGCTCCGGCTGAAAGAAAGCGAAGCCCTTTTAAAGGAGGCCGAACAGGTAGCGCATACCGGCAGCTACGAAGCCGACCTGCTGAACAATACTTTCCGTTTTTCGGATGGCCTGTACCGCCTGTTTGGTGAAGAACACGGCGCCTTCGTTCCAAGTCTCGAATGGATCGATGCGCATTCGCACCCCGATGATATTGAAAAGGTAAGCACCATCTTAAACCAGGCCGCTGCTGATAAAAAGCCTTATCACTACACCCGTCGCATTTACCGCAAAGATGGCGAGCTGCGCATCCTGGAGGCGCATGGAAAGGTGGTGACGGATGCAGCCAGCAATGCTGTCAAGTTTATTGGCCTGGTGCAGGATATTACAGAGCGTAAAAATGCCGAAGAACAGCTAAAGGGAAAGGCCCATTACCTGCAGCGTATTACCGAGACCACCCCGGACATGCTGAGTATTGCGGAACTGGAAAGCATGACGTTTACCTTCCTGAACGAAGAAACCTTCCGGACGCATGGCTTTAACCCGGTGGAGATAGTAGCGAAAAAAGATTCCAGGGAATGGCAGCTGATTCACCCTGATGACAAGGAAGAAGTCGCCCGGTATTTTAAACGGTTTCACTTGGCATCAGATGACGACACCATTACGGCTGAATACAGGGCCCGTTCGAAGGGTGGCGAATGGAAGTGGTTTTCGGTCAGGGGAAAGGTTTTCCAGCGAAACGAAAATAAAGTCACCCATGTTCTGAATGCCATCGAAAATATCACCGAACGCAAGAGGGCTGAAGAAGAATTGCTGCGGCTGAAAGAAGAAGTAGCGCAAAAAGCAACCGATAAGTACTACACCCTGTTCAACGCCATTGATGAAGGCTTCTACCGCTGCGAGGTCATCTTTGATGAAAATGGTGAGCCTGTTGATATTCTTTACCTCGAAGAAAACCCTGCGGCTGTTCACATCATTGGTGAGAGCTTTGTAGGAAGAAGGCTCAAAGAAATCAATCCTGCCTACGAAGCGTATTGGTTTGCAATATGGGGTAGTGTGGCGTTAAGCGGGGAAAGCAAGCGCATGGAGCAATATTCCGCCCCGGATAACAAATGGTTTGATTTCCATATTTCAAAATTTGGTGATGACAGGAGCAGAGAGGTTGTCATCGTTTTCCAGGATATTACAGAGCGTAAAGAAGAAGAAAGACGGCAGCAATACCTAATTCAGCTCAGCGATACCATCCGTGCACTCCTGGACCCGGAAGAAGTACAGTTCCAGGTCGTCAGCCTGCTGGGTCAATATCTTGGCGTTGGCCGTGCATTCTTTTGCGAGGTAGAACCGGATGGTGACCATATGTGGATCCGCAGGGGCTATACGGATGGTGTAGAGAGCCTGGCTGGCTTTTTCCGCATCAGCGATTTCGGGCCATTTCTTTTGGATGCCTACCAGACAGGACAAACCGTTGTTATAGAAGACGCGGCAACAGATCCCAGGTTATCGGAGAAAGAACGGGCAGCCTACCTGTCTGTAAATGTCCGGACATGCGTTTGTGTTCCTTTATTGAAAAATAACCGGCTTTACAGTGTACTGACTGTAAACCACCTTACGCCAAGAAAATGGCGTGCTCAGGATGTGTCGCTCATACAGGAAACGGCCGAACGCACCTGGCCGGCGGTGGAAAGAGCAAAAGCAGAAGACGCCCTGCGGAAAAGTGAAGCACAACTGGCCGCCGTATTTGAAGCCTTGCCGGTGGGCATCGGCTTTATTGACAACAATGGGCAGATCATCCTATCCAACGAGGTGATGCGTCGCTTTTTGCCCGGCAGCCTCATTCCTTCCCGGGACGATGAGCGCCACCAGCGCTGGCTGGCATACCACCCGGAGGGACATCGTTTGGCCCGCCAAGATTTTCCCGGCGCCCGTGCCCTGCGGGGAGAAACGGTGGTGCCCGGCATTGAAATGCTTTATACCGAGGACGATGGCAACCAGGTCTGGACCCGTGTTGCTGCAGTACCCATCAAGGACGAAGAAGGCGTGATCATCGGGTACGTTGCCGTGGTTACGGATATTACCCTCCTCAAAGAAGCTGAAGAACAGTTACGGGATTTTACGCTGATGCTGGAACAGCAGGTTGCCGAGCGTACCCGGGACCTTGAAGAAAGCAAGCGTTTTGTAGAGCAGGTTATGGATGCCTCGCCTGACTTTATCATGGTTTTTAACCTGCTCACCAATAAAAACGAGTTTGTGAGCAAGGCAGCCTACAGGGGCGATGAAGAACGCTATCGCGAAACCCTGCAGATCGATTACGAGGCCATTCTTGCCAGAGCGCATCCCGATGACCGGGAGGTACTGCACCGGTTTATTGATAGCTTCCGCACGGCGCCGGATGGGGTGATCCACGAAGTAGAGTACCGCGTGGTTAAAGAAAAAGAAGTGATCTGGTACCGTTCGAGAGGAAAAGTGTTCCGGCGAGACGGAGAGGGAAGGGCCACTCACTATATCAGCGTGGTGCAGGATATCACCGAACGGAAAAAAACCGAAGCCGAGCTGCAAAAGAATTTTACCATCCTGCAAAATGCCGAAGAGTTGGCGCAGATTGGAAGCTGGGAATACGAGATTGCCACCGATACCTTAAATTGGAGCGAGGGCATGTACCGCCTGTTTGGCCTACCACAAGGCATAAAGGTGAAGCCGGAAACTTATCTTGACTTTGCCATGGAAGAAGATCGTTCGGCTGCCAAGCGCATCATCAAAAACCTGAAAAAGAACCATCAGCCATTTGAAGAACTGGTGCGGATTCAGCGAAAGGATGGTGTACGGCTCCTGAAATTAAAGGCTTCCGTTGAACACGATGAGCAGGGAAAAGCAAGACGGGTTGTAGGCGTTGACGTGGATATTACCGACATCCGGGAGGCCGAGCAAAAAATGGCAGAAACCCGTAACCTGCTGGAGCTAACTGCAGTGGCTTCACCCGATGCCATCACCATCTACGATCTGGTTAAAAAACAACCCTACTTCCTGAACAATTGCCTGGCCGAGTGGGTGGGGATAAACAACGAAGCGTTACTGTCCATGGGCATAGAGGGCCGGTTGAATCTTATTCATACCGACGACCGCCTTCGGATTCTTCATTTCAATGAAAAAATGAAAGCGGCCAAAGACGGTGAACTCCTGAGCATTGAATACCGGATTCATGGCAGAGACGACAAGTTGCTGTGGATACGCAACCGGTGCAAGGTATTTCAACGGAATGCGGCCGGTAATGTAACCCATATTTTAAGTGTGCTGCAGGATGTGACGGAAGCCAAGGCCTCCGAACGGGTGCAGAAATCCTTAAATGCTTCGCTGGAAAAGAAGAACCAGGAGCTGGCCATTGCCAACGAAGAAATCACCTCGTTTGCTTTTGTGGCCAGCCATGACCTGAAAGAACCGCTCCGGAAAATTCACACCTTTAGCGACTGGCTGCTCAACAAAGAAGCAAATCTTTCGGAAGATGGACGGCAGGCAGTGGAAAAGATTGACAACTCCGTAAAACGGCTGTCCCTGCTTGTGCAGGATATCCTGACGCTGACCAAGGTGCACGTGGATCATGAAGGGCTGAAACCGGTTGACCTGAATAGCCTGATGGACCAGGTAAAAACAGAATTGCAGGCCAGATGGCCCAACGCTGTGATGGAAGCCGGGCCGCTGCCAACCATTCTCGGTACGGCCAGCCAGTTGTTTTACCTGCTGAAAAATCTTGTGAGCAACGGCCTGAAATTTCAGGAAGAAAACACTACGCCGCACATTGCCATCGGGGCCAGCAGAGAAGATAACTTTCTGAAACTGTCCATCAGGGATAACGGAATCGGAATTCCCCCGGAATACCACAAGCGGATCTTCGAGATTTTCCGTCGCCTGCACGGCCGCACCGAGTATGAAGGCACCGGCATAGGACTGACCATCTGCAAAAAGATCATGGAAAAACACGGCGGGAAAATTACCGTTGAAAGCGAACCTGGAAAGGGATCCACCTTTACCTGCTGGTTTCCGCTGGCGCTATGCACATCAGAAAACGTTTCTTCTCCAGTGCAGAGCTGAGGTTTGTTTGTGCATAACTGCAGGCCCGGCAAGCTTTCTGCCTGTAGGCACAGCAGCAAAAAAGCCAGTGTAGAAAAATACGTGCAAAATGGCCTCATTGCCTCTAAGTTTTGGCTCTTATTCAGCTGTGGCAGAATAGTTGAAGGATTAAAAGGACAGATTTAGATTAACCCTCAACAAAACGAAGTTATGAAACGAGTACTTTTTATGGGCGGACTGGCACTGGTGCTTTTTAGCTGTGCCAATAGCGGAAGCGGCACAGAAGGAACGGATACAGCAACATCCACGATAACTACGACAGAGACCGGCGCAGGCGTTGGCACTGGTACAGGAATGGGTGCAGATACCAGCATGGGCACAGGAACTGGAACCGGAACAGATACAGGTTCCGGAACAGGCACTGGTACAGGTACGGGTACAGATACCAGCCGCAACAACCAGTAGCTTTATCTCCATGTTGTAATGCAGCGTAAGCAAGTCTGATGCAAAGGCTGCTGCCTGCAGTGGAAACGATTTACTGTTCCTCAGGAAGAGCCCTGTTTGGCCCTGTGCAAACGGGGCTTTTTCATGGACTCACCCTTTTACCGGCGGCCTTTGGCAGAATAGTTGAAGCAGTAGAGATATTCCAGTGAATGGATGCAAATTTTGATATATGAGACAAATGTTGATGATCCTTGGATTGGCCCTGGCAATGGTAAGCTGTGCAAATAATGAGGGCAGCAGTACAGGCGGTAATTCCGATTCGGTTACCACCACAACCACCAACACCACCACCAGTTCGGGTGCAGCGGGTACAGGGGGCGTTGGCGCAGGCTTTGGTTCCGGCGGTAGTCCTACAACCGATACCGGAAAGGTGATCCGTTCCGATACGAGTGGTACACAAAACCAGCAGTAAGCTAACTGGCTATGCCGTATCCCTATAGGTAACGAGTAAGCGTAATTGTTTTTCATTTGCGCTGACTTCCCATCCCCCTTTGTGCTGCTGTTGTGTGGCTTTTTGGATAGAAAAGCGACAGCTGTAAAGGCGGGATGTCCTAAGTTTGGGTTTGTTCTATAATTTGCTACGCAACAAGCCTTGGATTCACTTACCCATATCGTACTAGGTGCCTGCATTGGCGAAGCCATTGCCGGCCGCTATATGGACAAACGGGCCCTGTTTTACGGTGCCCTTGCGCAAAGTGTACCCGATGTTGATTTTGTGACGGCCTTTTTTTTACACGGTGCCGAAAACGTGGTAGCCCACCGGGGCTTTACGCATTCGATTCTCTTTGGCATTGGGGCAACCGTTTTCCTGACATGGCTGGTGAAGGATGTAATTCACAAAACCCCGCTGCCGCTAAAAAATGTTTTCCTGCTCTTTGCTGTTAATATTTTTACGCACCTGTTCATCGACACCTTCAATGCCTACGGTGTTGGACTGCTGGTTCCTTTTGATGATCACCGGTTTACCCTGAACCTACTTTTTGTTGCCGATCCGTTGTTTTCCATTGCGCCTTTCATTTCGTTTCTGTTCCTGCTGTTCCTGCATAAGTCACACCGGCGGCGGGTGGCCTGGATCCGGACCGGCATCCTTGTTTCTGCAATTTACCTGGGCATTGCCGTTATGAATAAGCTGATTGTGACAAAGGAGGTACGGCAGAGTCTTGTACAGCAAGGCAAACCAACGGAGTTCTTCACCACGCCTTCGCCCTTCAATACCCTGCTTTGGTTTGTGGCGGTGAAAGACAGGGATGGCTACCACACCGGGTATCGTTCCGTGTTTGATAAAGGCCCCATGTTATTTGCATACGTTCCCCGCAACGAAGGCCAGTCCGATACGATCAGTAACCAAAGGGACATCCGCCTGCTGAAAAAATTTGCGCAGGGTTATTACACCTTTGAACAATGGGGTGATACAGCCGTACTGAATGTGCTCCGCTTTGGCCAGGTGGTGGGCTGGTACGATACGGCGCAGCCGTTTGCCTTTCATTATTTTTTAACCTATCCCGGTGAAAACGACCTGGTGGTGCAGCGGGGCCGGTTTATGCATTGGAACAGGGAGTCGATGCGTGCATTTTTCAGGCGGATGATGGGAGAGAAGGCGGGGTACAGATGAATATTCAACAGAGGAACAAGGAACAGAAGAAGGAAGGGAGAATATAGATTTTTGAATGTAGTATGTAAACTTGTTCAATTGGTCATTCTTTTCAACCTGCAGACTGCTTGTTAGTGAAAGAACTGATGAACGGCGGAAACCACTTCATCCAGTCATCTGTTCCTTGTTCATCTGTTCCTTACTCTTCCTGCTTAAAATAAAATGTTCCCAGGGTCAGCATCATGCGCAGCGTATGAAAGCAGAGAAACCGCCACAGCTGGCGCAGGGAAAAAAGCGTAAAGCTGTAATCCTCTTTTTTGATCCTGACGCATTTTTCTTTGATCACGGTTTCTATTTCTCCCTGCAGCCCGGCGGCCAGTTCAGTATCCCTGACCAGCAGGTTCAGTTCCACGCTGGCCTGTGCACTCAGATCGTTGATGTTGTAGGAGCCCACCGTTAAAAAACTGCCATCCACCACCGCCACTTTTGCATGCAAAACCGTTGGCTGGTACTCATAGATCTCAATCCCATTGCGAAGCATCCAGTTGTACAGGTAGCGTTCGGCCTGTTTGGTAAGGGCTACGTCTGACCTGCCGGCAAGGATAACTTTCACGGCAACACCGCGTTTGACGGCTTTACTAAGCCGGTTGCGCAACGAAAGCCCCGGAAGAAAATAACTGCAAACGATGGTGATGCTTTTTTTGGCTTCTTTGAACAGTTTGTGATAGGAGAAATAAATTTCGAGCTTGCGGCGCACCCAGTCGTTTTGCAGTACCCGTACTCCTACCGCGTCTTCTTTGGCGATGTAATCAAAAAGATCATGCAGCTTTTTACGCAGCAGGTTTCGTTTGGTGCGGTCGCGTTCCCAGATTTTGATGCAGATGTCATACAGTTCCAGCACGGAATCGCCTTCTACCAGCAGGGCCATATCAAACCAGGCGGGCTGGCCGGGCAGGTCGTTGTAACGGTCTGCAATATTGCTACCACTCACCAGTGCCTTTTGGTGATCGGCCACAAATACTTTGTGGTGGAGTCTCCGGCCGAAATAAAAATCAGAGCCACGGAACAGGGGTTCGAAAAAGCGGAAGTGAATGCCGGCGCTTTCCAGCTTTTGAATAAACTCTTTCGGGAGGGCACGGGACGCATAGCCATCGGCCATCATGTAAACCGATACCCCACGCCGGGCAGCTGCCATGAGGCGTTCGGCCAACGCTGTTCCCGTTTGATCAGCGGAAAATATGTAGGTCTGCAGGTGAATGGAATGCCGGGCGCCATCAACCAGTTCGTGCAGCTTGGCAAAAAAAGATGCGCCTCCTTTTACAAGGGTCACCTTATTTTTCTGGCTGAACTTTTCTGTTGCCCGGCCAAACTGAATCCTGTTGAAAAGATTGGTTTCCATGTCTGCGTAACCAACAGGCAAATTAAGCTCTAAGGGGCAAACCAGCAATTCGGGGCAGGCTGTCCTGGTATCTGCGCCGGTTTACCCAATGAAGGAGGGGCTAAGCTGGTCTATTATTTGAAAGTAACTTTACGAAGCGCTTAAAAAGATCTTTATGGCAAAATATAAAAGCGAAGATTTGCTCAACGATTTGATCGCCGATGTAAACAGGATAAAAGAATCGGCCGTCTTTTTCCAGTCCTCCGATCGCAACAAACTGGCCTACAGCCCTGATAAAACAAAATGGAGCGTGGTGCAGATCCTGGAGCACCTCAACGCTTACAACCGGCATTACCTTCCCCGGATGGAGAAAGAACTGGCTGTTACGTCGCAGGGAAAGAGTGCCTGGTTTGACTCCGGCTTTTGGGGTGAGAAGTTTACAAAAATGATGAAGCCGACCAATGTGTACCAGGTAAAGAACAAGATGAAGGCAATGAAGGCCTATACTTTCGGCAATGACCTGAATATTGATACGGTGCTGAAAGAATTCATCGGTCACCAGGATAAATTGTTACAGCTGCTGGAACTGGCCAAAAGCAGGGACCTGAATACCATTCGCATTGCCACCACGCTTACCAACCTGGTAAAACTGAAGATCGGTGATATGTTCCGCTTCCTGATTGCGCATGAGCAACGGCATATGATACAGGCCCGCAACATGCTGAAGGAAGTTGGTATCACCACCGAAAAGTTCCCCGTGATCCTGCAGGCGGTACCGCAGTAAATATCATTGATAGATTTCCAGTAATCCCTCGGGCAGTTGTACAATCACCTGCCCCTTTTTTTTGTCTATCCGGACGATGGTTTCTTCGTGCAGGGGAATCAGGGCTTCTTTGCCATTGAGATCGATGCGGCAAAGTACCTGGTGGGGTTGTTCGATGACTTCGAGGATCTTGCCCAGCACTTTTCCCTCTTCCACAATCTCAAATCCCAAGAAGGAAATGGGAGAGGACTTGGAGGAATATTTTTTAAAGTCGGCTTCGGGTAGCCATACCTGTTTCTGGGTGAGCCGGACGGCCTGCTCACGGGTATTGATGCCCTCGATCTTGATATAAATCTCTTCTTCGTTTTTGATCTTGGTGCTTTCGATAAACCAGGGCAGGAAGCTTTCTTTTTTTTCTTCAACAAAAACGGCTGTAAGTCCTTTGAGCGAGGTTTTTTTGCCCAGTGTATGCTTTAATACAAGCTCGCCCTTTAATCCGAAGGTGGCAACAAATTTTCCGATATTGAAGTATTCCGTCATAAAAAACTGGGGGCAAAGATAAGGCCGGGAGAGACGGATCATCCCCTTCCAAAATCCGGCCCTGCTGCCCTGGTCGCAGCCGGTGAGAGAAAAAAATGAGAAATCCGTACGCGGTTTGCCGCACTCCTGAGTCGCTAAAAGCCAGGCATTTGTCCCTGAAATGGCTGTTCCAGGCCGTTTATCCGGCTGTAAAAACTTTATCAACTCTTTTTGTTTGATATTTTAGATGCAACACTTAGATTTGCACACTTAAATTTTATTGTTTCACCGCATTTAAATTTCTATTTAAGATGCCAGTTAAAATCCGGTTACAAAGACACGGGTCTAAAAAGAGACCCTTCTACTTCATTGTAGTTGCAGACGCAAGAGCTCCCCGCGATGGTAAGTTCATTCAGAAATTAGGTACCTACAACCCCCAAACGCAGCCTGCTACCATTCAGTTGGATCGCCAGCGTGCATTGGACTGGTTAGGCAAAGGCGCCCAACCTACGGATACCGTTCGGAAGATTTTATCGTACAAAGGTGTGTTGTACCTGAAGCACCTGCTTCGTGGTGTATCACTCGGCTTGTTTGATGAAGCTACGGCAATGACGAAATTCCAGACATGGCACACTGAGCATGAAGCGCAGATCCGTCGTCGTCAGGAAGAAGCTCAACGGGAAAGAAGAGCCAGAAGAAACCCTGCTTACCAGCGCCGCGAAAGAAGACCGGCTCCAGGTGGTGCGGAGTCTGAAGGATAATTCATCATCCGAGACCTTCAAATTTTTAAGTCCCGCTTTGGCGGGACTTTTTTATTGTCTCTGAACTGCGATGTTTCAGATTTGTGGGATAGATGGGATCAATTAAAAAGGGCCGTTCAGATTTGAACGGCCCTTTTTACTATAGAAGAATATTATTCCACGTATCCCCAAACATCCCATAAATCCCGGTTCAGACATTATCTTTTCATCCCCGGCATTCCCGGCATCATCCTGCCCATGGGCATTTTGTTCATGGTCTTCATCATCTCCCGCATCTGCTCAAACTGTTTCATAAAGGCATTCACCTCGCTGATATCCTTACCGGAGCCTTTGGCAATGCGCTTGCGGCGGCTGCCGTCGATTTCATCAGGGTTGGCCCTTTCAAAAGGCGTCATGGAGTTAATGATTGCTTCTACGCCTTTGAACGCATCGTCGCTGATGTCGATATCTTTCATGGCCTTACCCACGCCTGGAATCATGGCCATCAGGTCCTTCAGGTTACCCATGCGTTTGATCTGCTCCAGTTGCTGTTTAAAGTCGGCAAAGTCGAACTGGTTCTTGCGGATCTTTTTTTCCAGCTTGCGGGCCTGCTCTTCGTCAAACTGCGCCTGCGCTTTTTCCACAAGCGTGGTAATGTCACCCATGCCCAGGATCCGCTGTGCCATCCGCTCGGGATAAAATACATCCAGCGTGTCCATTTTTTCACCGCTGCTGATAAACTTGATGGGTTTATCAACCGTGTACTTAATGGAAAGCGCAGCACCACCGCGGGTATCACCATCCAGTTTGGTCAGCACCACACCGCTAAAATCAAGGCGATCGTTGAAGGCCTTGGCGGTGTTTACCGCATCCTGGCCGGTCATACTGTCCACCACGAACAGAATCTCATTCGGATTAACAGCGGCTTTGATGTTGGCTACCTCTGTCATCATCGCCTCGTCAATGGCCAGGCGGCCGGCCGTATCGATAATGACAACATTTTTGTTTTTGCTGCGGGCATCGCGAATGGCATTTTGTGCAATGTCAACCGGATTTTTGTTTTCCAGTTCCACATGCACATCCACACCAATCTGCTCACCCAATACCCGTAACTGCTCCATGGCCGCAGGACGGTATACGTCGGCGGCAACGAGAATGGGAGAGAGGCGCTTTTGCTTTTTGAGGTAATTGGCCAGTTTGGCGCTGAAGGTGGTTTTACCCGAACCCTGCAGACCTGCAATGAGGATCACGGCCGGGGCACCCTTGGCATTGAACTCGGCGGCTTCGTTGCCCATCAGCGCTACCAGTTCATCCTTCACGATTTTCACCATCAACTGGCTTGGCGAAATGGCATTGATCACCTTTTCACCCGTGGCCTTGTCCTTTACTTTGTCGGTAAATTCCTTGGCAATTTTATAGTTAACGTCGGCGTCCACCAGGGCCCGGCGTATTTCTTTCACGGTGGTGGCAACATTCAATTCGGTGATGCGGCCTTCGCCTTTCAGGTTTTTAAAGGCGCCTTCTAATCTATCCTGCAATGAATCGAACATATTGTTATAAATATTTCTTCGTAAGAAAAATAAAAAAGTGAACATAAAAATGTTCACTTTAAAAAGTTGAGGCAAAGATAATGAGGATGATTGTTGTGTAAAGTTTAGGTTCCCAAATAACTCCTTAATAAATCACTTTTCTGGTGACTCCTCAGCTTCAAAATAGCTTTGTCCTTTATTTGGCGCACCCTTTCCCGTGTCAGGTTAAAGCGTTCGCCGATATCTTCCAGGCTCAGGGGATGATCTACCCCGATGCCGAAGAAATAGCAGATAACGTCTTTTTGTCTTTCGGTGAGGGTTTGCAACGAACGATCGATTTCTGTTTTCAGCGACTCGTTGTAGACCAATACACCATCGGTTTTTTCGGCGTTTTTGTTTTCCAGCACATCGTACAAGGTGCTTTCTTCGCCTTCTGAAAGCGGCGTGTCCATGCTCAGGTGGCGGGCATTGATGCCGAGAGAGGATTCTACTTCGTCGAGATCCATCCCCAGCAGGTCGGCCAGTTCTTCCGGCGATGGTTCGCGTTCGAATTCCTGTTCCAGTTGCGAGAACGCCTTGTGAATGCGGTTGGTCAGGCCCACTTTGTTCAGCGGCAGGCGAACGATCCGTGCTTGTTCGGCAATGGCCTGCAGAATGGATTGACGGATCCACCACACAGCGTAGGAAATGAATTTGAAACCTTTGGTTTCGTCGAAGCGTTGGGCGGCTTTAATGAGTCCGAGATTGCCTTCGTTGATCAGGTCCGGAAGGGAAAGGCCCTGGTTTTGGTACTGCTTGGCAACGGATACCACAAAGCGCAGGTTGGCTTTGGTCAGCCTGTCCAGTGCACGTTGATCGCCTTGTTTGATGAGTGTTGCTAAGCGGACTTCTTCTTCTGGAGTGATTAATTCGACTTTCCCGATCTCTTGCAGATACTTTTCGAGACTTTGAGATTCACGATTGGTAATAGATTTCGTGATCTTCAATTGACGCATGCTCATAGGATTGATTTTGATTGGTTATTTCAAGATTGATGTTTTAAGTTTTGGTTAGATAACATCCCAAAATACCCATCACAGTTCTGGTACACAAAGCAATTGGTTTTGGTTTTGCAGTAACCAAATTAGGGAATAAAAGCATATGAAAAAATTTTTTTAAAAAAATTTCGTTCAACCCCCTTTAAAATTGTTTGAAAAATATTTTGACCGATGCACTATTTTATTATTATTGCAGCCCTTGACGGCAGTAAAAAAGCAACATGAGCAAAAAACAATTATACACGTTAGAGTACCCGGTGCGTTGTTCGCCTACCATCTTATATGACTTTCTCGCAAACCCTTCCGGGTTGCAGGAATGGTTTGCCGATAAGGTGGATGAACGCGATGGTGTATTCTATTTTTCGTGGAATGGATCGGAAGAAGAAGCAGAAGTCCTGGAAAAAGAAGAAGAAAAATTTATCCGCTTTCACTGGAGCCATGCCCCGGATGATGAATATTTTGAATTTAAGATCGAAAAGTCAGAAGTGACCAATCAAACCATTTTGGTCATTAAGGATTTTGCTGAGAAAAGAGACATTAAGGACCAAAGTATGCTTTGGGATCACCAGGTAAAAGACCTCTTTCATCGCTTAGGCAACTAAGCCTGCCAGATAGTGCCACGACGCACTTAAACGATTTGCTGCCGCATCCCATTCGGAAAGGGACCAACGGGCAGCAATTTTTGTATGCGGTTGCTGCTGCAGAATGGCGTTGAATTCTTCGGGTGTAAGTGAGTTTATTTCCCTGTAATTGGAGGGGTCGAAGTGGTGTTGCCAGGGATCGCTGTGGATGCCTATGAAATAATTCTTTTCTGCAAGGGCAGGATAAGCTGCTGCCAGTTGGGGCAAGGCCATTTCTTTGTACATGCCGGCCAATTGCAGGGTGCTGCTGAAATAATGGCCCCACCAAAACATGCTGCGGATAAAAAACAGGTCTTCGCCCTGCGAGATGCGTGGGTAATCCAGCACAACATACGGTAGTCCCAGGTAATTTTCGCCTTTGGATATCTTTGGAGAGGAAGAAAAAGAGAGGACAGTATTGCCTGTTGTAAGGTGCTCCTGTAACTGCGCCAGCAGTGCTACCATTTTTTGAATGATACTATTTTTTGTTAAGATGATCTCCGCATTGCCAATCAGCGCTGCCTCCGAAGGGGAAAGTCTTATTTTTGATCCTTGCATTTGCTAAAGGTAATCCGTGTTTAAAAAATTAGATTTACTGGTCGTTAAAGCCTTTGTTGGTCCCTTCATCGCAACGTTTTTTATAACGCTGCTGGTGCTGGTTATGCAGTTTTTTTGGCTGTACATTGATGATTTTGTAGGCAAGGGACTGGGTGTAGGCCTGATCATAGAGTTCATTGGCTACCAAAGCACTTCCCTGGTGCCCCTGGCCCTGCCCCTGGCCGTGCTGCTTTCGTCGCTGATGACCTTTGGCAACCTGGGGGAGAGCTATGAACTGGTGGCCATCAAATCGGCCGGCATCTCGCTGCTCCGGTTTATGCGGCCCCTGTTTTTTATGAGTATCCTCATCAGCGGGCTGGCTTTTCTTTTCTCTAATTACATCATTCCTGTTTCCAACCTGAAAAGCCGTACCATGCTGACGGACATCGTCTATGCAAAACCTGCCTTTGACCTGAAGGAAGGTGTGTTTTATGATAAGATTCCAGGGTTTTCAATCAAGATAGGAAAGAAAGAAAAAAACGACAGTGTTATCCGCGATATCATCATCTATGAGCAAAAAGATTACCTGCAGGATAATTTTATCGTTGCCTCGGATGGTATCATGCGCATTGCCGATAACAAGCAGGACCTGGAGTTTCACCTGAAGAACGGTTGGCGCTATGAGGAAAGAGGTGTATCCGGAACGCCGACCGAATACATACGGCTTGGATTTAAGGAATACCGCAAAAGTTTTGACCTGAGTTCCTTTGGTTTGCAGCAACGCACAGCCGACAGTGTGAACAAGAATAATGCACGGATGCTGAGTATGCGCCAGTTAAATACATCGATCGATTCGATTGAAAAGGTAAATGCAGGCATCAATGACAGGGTAAAGAGAGATGTATTTTCTATGGTTCCCGCAGTCAATAACATGGACAGCAACTGGAAGCAAACTGCCGTGAAGGTGAAGAAAAAAACCTTCGACGATTTTATTCCCGATAGCATTGAATCTACCATCAACCAGCGGGTTTTAAGTAAAGTGGAAAGCCTCCGCTCTGCAAGCGAGTCCAGCCTGATGCTTTACAAAGACCAGGCAAGAACGCTGCGGCTCTACGAGATCGAGTGGCATAAAAAGCTCACCCTTTCCCTTTCCTGCGTGGTTATGTTCCTGATTGGCGCTCCCCTTGGTTCTATTATCCGGAAAGGCGGTCTGGGAACGCCGCTGGTATTTGCCATTGCCTTTTTCATGGTTTATTATTTCAGCAGCACATCGGGCGAAAAATTTGCCAAGGAAGGATCGTGGAGCATGATCACGGGCATGTGGTTCTCGTTTCTTATTCTCATCCCTGTTGGTATTTTTCTTACCTATAAGGCTATGAACGATTCGCAGGTGTTCAACAAAGATTTTTACAAGCGCTGGCTGCGTAAACTTCGGCAACTGGCCAACTTTGATGCTGAAAGAGTGAAGGCTTAGGGATGGCTACCTTTGGTAAAAGCATCTGGCATTGTTAATACAGGACGGCACCTTCTGCTTCATTCGATTTTCTCACAATTTGGGTCTATGATGCGTACAGAAAAGAACATCGTTGCACCGACACATTTTATCCCCAACTTTGCGCAGCGATTATTTCCATTTGTACAGGTAACAGGCGGTTTCACATCTATCCCTTAATCAGAAAGGTTTGACAGCAATCCATCATCCAAGCAAGAGCAATATAAAACTCCAGCGTACCATTGCACTGGTATCATCGGCTTTGCTGATTGCCAAGTTCTGGGCCTATTATATCACGCATTCCGTAGCGGTGCTGACCGATGCGCTGGAAAGCATTGTGAACGTGGCTGCAGGATTCATCGGTTTGTACAGCCTCTATGTTGCGGCCAAGCCAAGAGACATTGATCACCCGTACGGCCACGGCAAGGCCGAATTTATTTCGGCCGCCGTGGAGGGCACAATGGTGTTGATAGCCGGTGTATTGATTGTTTACAACGCTGCAAAAAACCTGATCTACCCGGTACCGATACAGCAACTGGATCTAGGCATCTATATTGTTGCAGCCACAGCAGTGGTCAACTGGCTGTTAGGCTTTATTTCCCTGCAACAAGGGAAAAAGAACAAATCACTTGCCCTGGTAGCCAGCGGTAAACACCTGCAAACCGATACGTATTCAACCCTGGCCATTATCGCAGGACTTTTACTTATTTCCATAACAGGGCAAATATGGATCGATGGCGTTGTTGCCATCTGCTTTGGTGTTTATATTATCTATACCGGTTATAAAATTTTACGGGTGTCCCTTGCCGGTATCATGGATGAAGCTGACATGGAGCTGCTGGAGAAGCTGGTAGACCTGCTGGAGAAAAACCGTCATGATAACTGGGTGGACCTGCACAACCTTCGTGTGATCAAGTATGGGAATGTGCTGCATGTGGATTGTCATTTAACCGTTCCCTGGTACCTGAACGTAGCCCAGGCGCATGATGAAGTCGATTCTTTGGGAAAACTGATCCGGGGCAAGTTTGGCGAGTCGCTGGAGCTGTTTGTGCACAGTGACGGTTGCCGGTACTTCCAATGTCATATCTGCAAAAAGATGGATTGCCCGGTTCGGCAGCATGCATTTAAAAACGTTATCGACTGGAACCTGGATAATGCCCTTCAAAATGAACGGCATGGTTACAGGGATCTGCTGGAGCAGGAAGAACGTGAATCGTGAGCCGTGAATGGTCAATAGTGTATAGATGTTCCTCTCTGTTTTTTGCACCTGGCGAATGTTTGAGATTTAGGCGATGATCCATTCACGCCGGACGCTTGACTTTTTACATTTCGCTATCCATCCTCATCTTTGCCTTCTCAAAAAAATAGTATGAAAACAACCACCATCTGGAAAGGAGGAACGGCTTATGAATCGTTTCAAAACAGCGCAAAAGTTGAATTGAATTCGGCTACTGGCATTAGCCCGAAGGCTCTGCTGTTAACAGGACTTGCCGGTTGTAGCGGCATTGACGTGGTGGAGATCCTGGAAAAGATGCGTGTGCCATTTGCCAACCTGGAGATTGATGCCGAAGCCGATCAGACCGAGGACCACCCACGGGTTTTCAAAACCATTCACCTTACCTATAAAGTGAAAACGGAAGAAGAAAACCGGGAGAAGATTCGGAAAGCCATTGACCTGTCGCTTGAAAAATATTGTGGCGTTGCCGCAATGTTGAAGAAGAATTCTGCTATCGAATATGCAATTGTTATAACAGAATAACCGTATTTTTAGAACCTAAAAAACGAAAGATATGAGCTTACGTTTAGGCGATGCCGCCCCTAATTTTAAGGCACAAACCACCGAAGGTGAAATTGATTTTTACGAATTTCTGGGCAATAGCTGGGGAGTGCTTTTTTCGCACCCCGCGGACTACACACCTGTTTGCACTACTGAACTGGGCCGTACGGCGCAGTTGAAGGATGAATTTGCAAAGCGTAATGTAAAAGTGCTGGCTGTCAGTGTTGACCCGCTGGACAAACACTTCGGCTGGCGGAATGATATCAATGAAACACAGAACTGTAATGTTGACTTTCCCATCATTGCAGATGAAAATCGCGAAGTGGCTTCTTTGTACGACATGATCCATCCCAATGCGTCGGCTACCGCTACGGTTCGTTCGCTCTTTGTGATTGCTCCCGACAAGACCATCAAGCTGATGATCGTCTACCCGGCTTCCACCGGAAGAAACTTCTATGAAATTTTGCGAGTGATCGACTCGTTGCAACTGACGTCCAAACATAGCCTGGCTACACCTGCCGACTGGAAACAAGGCGAAGACGCGATTGTGGTGCCGGCGGTTTCTACCGAAGATGCCATGAAAAAATTCCCCAAAGGGGTAAAAGTAATCAAGCCTTACCTGCGTTATACGCCGGTTCCGGATGAGGAGTAATCCCCCTGTCCCTCTGAAGGGGAAACTTAGGAGAATCAGACTGTTTATTTTTCAGTTGTTCTTCTAGCAATAACTTTCCTACAATACAAATTGCCTGTTCGAAAAAGACAGGCAATTTTCTTTTATGTACTGAGCTGCAGTACTACTATAAGGCTTCTGTTGGCGTTTATGCTGAGCGCAGCCGAATCATTGCACTCTTGTACGTTCAGGAATGCTATGCAACAAAAAAAGCAACACATCCTGCTGGAGAAAATGATGAGATGGAGAAAGCATCACCGATCTACGTCTCCCCTTCAGGGAGACAGGGGGAGTGGCAGAATTCTATTTCACCCTCTTGCTTAGCTGGTTAATACTTGCCCGCAGATCTTTTGGCAACGGGGCTTCCAGCGTAATGTCTTCGCCGCTGATACCTTTAAAGCTCAATTGTGATGAGTGCAGGGCCAGCCGCGAAAGAATCGGACGTTCTTCATCCTGCGCCTGCGAAAGCTTGTAATCACGCTTTATTTGCGAAATAAAAAGGGGCTTGCCATCGCCATACATCGGATCGCAGGCAATGGGATGACCGAGGTGTTTCATGTGCACCCGGATCTGGTGCGTACGGCCGGTAAGAATGCGAAATTCCATCCATGAGAAATATCGGAAGTTTTCCAGCAGCCTGAATTCAGTTATCGATTCCTTGCCTTTGCGCCACACGGTCATGTAACCTTTTTTAGTGGGGTGTTCTGCAATGGGTTCATTGATGAGACCTTCTGTTTCCACTGGTTTACCCAGCACAAGACCGTTGTAGATCTTCCGGGTTTCCCTGGCTTCGAACTGCTGCGACAGGTGTTTGTGCATGGTTTCGTTCAGCGCAAACGCCACGATGCCGCTGGTGTCCCTATCGAGGCGGTGAACGGTAAACACCTGGTTAAACCGCTCCTGCAAAAGGCCTTTGAGTGAAATTTCTTTTCCTTCCCGGTCGGGGATCGTCAACAAACCTGAGGGTTTGTTGACGGCAATAAATGATTCGTCTTGAAATATTATATGATCGTTCAGCTTCAATGCCATTCTGATACTTGTTTGGTAAAGGAGAAAGGAAAAATGAACAATAAATGGTTACAGTTTCAGGCCTTTCGTCTGCATCATTTTCCCCTGCCAAAGAACTTTAGATCCCGTACTTCCTTCTCTGTAAGGAAACGCCATTTGCCACGGTTGACATTCTTTTTGGTAAGGCCGGCAAATACCACGCGGTCCAGCGCTTTCACATCGTAACCGAAATGTTCAAAAATGCGGCGGACAATGCGGTTGCGGCCACTGTGCAGCTCAACGCCAACCTCTGTCAGGTTTTTGGCATCAGGAAAAGCCAGTACATCCACATTCGCTACACCGTCTTCCAGCGGAACACCCTTGAGGATCGCATCAAAATGGGCTTTTGTTAAAGGTTTGTCTAACGTTACTGCATACACTTTTTTGATCTCGTTGCTGGGATGCGTGAGCATTTGCGAAAGATCGCCATCATTGGTGAGCAGCAATACGCCGGATGTATTTCTGTCTAAACGACCCACCGGGTAAAGACGGGTGTCCGGAGCGTTTTTCAGAAGGTCCAGTACCGTTTTGCGCTGGTGCGGATCGTCGGTAGTGGTCAGGTAATCTTTGGGTTTGTTGAGAAGGATGTAAACAAGGTCTTTTACGGGAGCAATCTTCTTCCCGGCTACAGCTACGGTATCGGTAAGTTTAACCTTATGGCCGGGTTCAAGTACCAGCGTACCGTTCACCTTCACCTTGCCGCCTTTGATAAGATCTACCGCATCGCGTCGGGAACAAACACCGCTGTGTGCAATGTATTTGTTCAGCGGCATGTCTTCATTTACCGGCTTTGCCTTTTGCACCTTGAACTTCGACCTAGGTGCTTCCAGGTTGTACTTCGGCGCTTCAGCTCTTTTTTCCGGCTTGTCGTCACCTGCTTTGGTTACTCCAAAGCGTGACCGGGAAGGGCCAGATGGTTTTGCCTTTTTAAACCGTTCTTCTCTTTCTTTTCTTGCTTCGCGTTTTTCTTTGCGGAACTCTTCTTTTTTGGCTGCGCCTGTTTTAGGTCCGCCTTTGTAAAATTTCTCGAAGCCTGAGCCTTTTTTCATGTTGGGGAGTTTTGCTGTTTTGCAACAGGATGAAGTGCAAAAATAGAAAAGCCCCGCCATCGGCAGGACTTTGCTATGTTATTTTTCAATAGGGATTAAAGATTTCTGTCTTTTTTAGACATGCGTTTGCTTTTCAGCTCTTCAAACTTTTTGACTTGCTCCGGTGTCAGCACGGCTTTACCTTGTGTCATGTATTGCTGCGCCAGTGACTGGAACTGTGTTCTTTTTTGCTCCTGGCTCAAATTGTTGTTGGCCCGGATGTCTTTTGATTTTGTTTGAAACTCCTGAAAGATGCTTTTCAGCTTTGTTTCCTGGTCAGCTGTCAGGTTCAGTTCTTTTTTGAAGAAAGCAGCTTGTTGACCGAAGTTGCCACCTCTGTTACCTCTTTCACCTTTCTGACCTTTTTGGCCTCTTTCTTTCAGTGTTGCGCGGTTCTTTTTCAGCTCTTCCTGCTGTGCAGGTGTAAGAATCGACTGGTATTGCGTTCTGTATTTTTCCTGCAGGGCTTTACGCTGCTCAGGAGTTACATTGCCGCTTTTTCTCAGGTCCTGCATTTCTTTGCGCTGTGCTTCGCGAAGGCTTTGCAGTTTTGCTTTTTGATCAGCTGTCAAATTCAGGTTTTGAAAAGCCTGTTCTTTTTTTTCGCCTCTGTGATCGCGGCCTTTGTCTTCAGTGGTTTGTGCCTGTGATGCACCTACAAAGAGTACGATTGCCAATGCGGTGGATAAGATTTTTTTCATAGTATAAATTATTGTCTGTTTTTAAACGGAACGGTATACAGACGAACACCTTCGTTGTAAGTTTAAAGCAGGCTGGGTTAATTATGGTTAATCAATCTAAACCGAGTTTAATTGGCTAAAGCACGATTGATAAGGGTTTGAGGGAATTTGCCGGAAATAAAAGTGGTATGCTGCTGACTGCATGTGCAATAGAGATGTAAACAAAATAAAAGAGCCGTTACTGACGAACGGCACTTTTTAGAGTGTATGTTTTTCTTTCTTATCGGTCAAACACTTTCTGAAAATCCTATCAAACGTAGTTCAGCCATTTATTACGCGGTTCCCAGTTCAGCTGTCTTATTTGCCAACTGTCCACAAGCCGCATCAATGTCCTTACCGCGGCTGCGGCGAAGGCGGGCATTCACCTTGTGCTTTGCCAGATAGTCCATGAATTCGGTCATGCGCTTTTCTGTCGGTTTTTCAAACTTCGCGAAGTCAATCGGGTTGTACTCAATGATATTAACAAGATCAGCAGGCACCTGGCGGTACACTTTGATCAATTCATCGGCATCTTTCTGGCTGTCGTTGAAATTGTTAAAGAGTATGTATTCGAGTGTGATCTCGTTCTTTGTCTCTTTGTAAAAATGATTTAATGCATCGATCAGCGCTTTCAGGTTGTTTGTTTCGTTGATAGGCATGATCTCGTTTCGCTTCTGATCGTTGGCTGCATGCAACGAAAGCGCCAGTTTGAATTTTACCTTATCATCTCCCAGTTGGCGTATCATTTTGGCCACACCGGCCGTTGAAACGGTAATGCGCCGCGGACTCATGGCAAGCCCGTCTTCAGCAGTGATCTTTTCAATGGTCTTTAACACATTCTTGTAATTCAGGAGTGGTTCCCCCATGCCCATGAATACAATGTTCGAAAGCTTTTTGCCATAGATGCGTTCGCATTGCTGGTTGAGCAGCACCACTTCATCATAGATCTCGTCAAACTCAAGATTGCGTTTTCTTTCGATGTAACCGGTAGCGCAAAAGCGGCAGCTCAGAGAACATCCGATCTGCGAGGAAACGCAGGCGGTATAGCGGTTTTCTGTAGGGATTAGCACCCCTTCACAAAGATGGCCTTCGTGTGTTTGAAAGCCGGTTTTTACGGTGCCGTCTGCACTGTGTTGCGTGGAATGAACGGTCAGGGCAGGAAGAGAGAAGTTCTCACCCAGCTTTTGGCGAAGTTCTTTGCTAAGGTTGGTCATATCCGCAAACGAATGGGCATGCTTTTGCCAAAGCCATTCCCAAACCTGCTTTACACGGAATTTTTTTTCATCCATGGTAAGGAAGAAATTCTCTAGGTCTGTATAGCTCAGCTGCCTGATATTCCGGGCCAGTTTTGTCTTCGCTGTTGCTGTTTCTGCCATTGTGCAAAGATACTTTAAAGCTTTCAGGTGAAAGTGGTGTAAGCCTTATCTTGCACGGGTTTTAACAACGTGAGTGGTCAGTGGTGAAGGGTGCGTTAAAGCGCTCATATATTCACTATTGGCCACTCGCCACTCATAATTCTTGCTATGCGAAATGTATATGTAATCGATGCCATCCGGACACCTTTGGGTAAGTATGGCGGTGCGCTGGCCATGGTTCGGCCGGATGATCTGCTGGCCCATGTGATCCGCGAATTGATCAGACGAAATCCTTCTGTCGATACAGAGGCAATTGAAGACGTTATTGCCGGTGATGCCAACCAGGCCGGTGAAGACAACCGCAATGTGGCCCGAATGGCGGCGTTGCTGGCCGGACTGCCGGCTACGGTTCCGGGTAACACCGTAAACCGCCTTTGTGCTTCGGGACTGCAGGCAATTATGGATGGTGCCAGGCAGATCCGATGCGGGGAAGCCGAACTGATCATCGCCTGCGGAGTGGAAAGCATGAGCCGGGCGCCGTTTGTAATGGCCAAGTCGACTTCTCCTTTTCAACGTACCACCGAAATTTATGATACCACACTAGGATGGCGTTTTGTGAACAATAAACTGGCCGATATGCATTACCCTTATAGCATGGGTGAGACAGGCGAGAATGTTGCCAGGCGCTGGAACATCAGCCGTGAGGCGCAGGACGAGTGGGCTCTTTCTTCCCAGGAAAAATACTTTGCTGCGCTGGAAGGTGGCAAGTGGAATAAAGAAATCGTTCCGGTAGAAGTACCCGGTGAAAAAGGTGCTGTAAAGCTTTTTGATACCGATGAACATCCGCGGAAAACATCCCTTGAAAAACTGGCTTCTTTAAGGCCGGCCTTTGTTAAAGAAGGGACTGTAACCGCAGGGAATGCCGCCGGGTTGAATGATGGTGCTGCGGCTATGCTGCTGGCCAGCGAGGATGCCATTGTAAAATATGGCCTGAAGCCGTTGGCGAAAGTGACTGCTGCTGCCGTTGCCGGCGTCGATCCGTCAATCATGGGAATGGGTCCGGTGCCTGCAACCCAAAAGGCTCTACAACGAGCATCTCTTTCCGTTGCCGATCTTGACCTGATTGAGCTGAATGAAGCTTTTGCCTCTCAGGTTTTGGCCTGCATACATGAACTGCAATTGGATCCGGCCAGGGTTAATGTCAACGGCGGTTCCATTTCATTGGGGCACCCCCTGGGTTGCAGCGGTGTGCGGCTCTCCACCACACTTTTATACGAAATGAAACGCCGGGGTAGCCGATATGGGCTGGCGACCATGTGCGTGGGTGTAGGGCAGGGGGCAAGCATAGTTTTTGAAGGCCTTCAGGCATGAGAGTGCGAATTGCAGGTTTTGTTTTGCTGGTTGCCTTTTATTCCTGTTTTCTTTTTAGGGATTACAAAAGAGAGGAATTCACTTATACCCAACAGGGAGCAAGGACCACGGTGCCGCTGGTTGTTCCAAGAGGGTTTGTAAAAGAAGAGAGCGTGGATACGGCCGGTGTTTTTCTGAAAACGTTTTATTACGGTAATGGCGCCATGCTTTATGCAGCGTACGTAACAGATACCGCAACCATGCTGCAACCGATCAATAACCGCGTTCACCAACCCCAGTATCACCGCTTAGGCGGGCTTGTTTATAAAGGGCAGGATCAAAATGAATTGTTCTACCGGGAGATCCAGCAAGGGCATCTCCGGTTTGGATACAGGAAGGTGCCCCGTGACTGGGAGTTACTCTTTGATTCGGCAACCAATCATGCTTCGCTGCAGAAGAATCATTTACGTTAGACAAGGTGTTCACAATAGGCTGTCCTCTCTTATGCAAAGCTGAACCGGCCCAATTCATCAAACGCAACTTTTTGCTGCTGGCCGTTACGCAGGTCCTTTACCACGGCTGCTCCTTCAGCAACTTCTGAAGAACCGATGATGACAATAAAGGGAATGCCTTTCTTCTCTGCATATTTAAACTGCTTGTCAAATTTTTGCGATTCGTGAAAGATCTCCCCGGCAACGCCAGTTTTTCGGACCTGCTGCAATAATTGATAAGCTGTTTTGCTTTCTTCCTCTCCCAGGTTGAAGAATAGAACCCGGGTGCCCTCTGCTACTGCTTGTGGAAAGAGATTTAGTTCTTCCATCACGTCGTAGATCCTGTCAACGCCAAAGGAAATCCCAACACCAGGAATGTTCGGTACACCAAATAAGCCTGTAAGATCATCGTACCGGCCACCGCCGCCAATGCTGCCCATTTTTACCCCCAGGGCTTTGACCTCGAAGATGGTGCCTGTGTAATAGTTCAGTCCTCTTGCCAGGGTAGGATCAACAATGATCTTGTTGGTAGAACTGATGTCTTTTGTTTGTGCAAGGATTGTTTGCAGTTCATTCAGGCCGGCAACACCGGTTTCATTTTCGCCAAACAGCTTTTGCAGTTCTGCAATGATCGTTTCGTTATTGCCGGCTTTTTCGGTTACCTGCAGATAATTGGCAACGACGCTGATTTGTTCTTCACCCAAACCTCTTTCCGCCAGTTCGTCTTTTACTTTTTCCAACCCGATCTTATCCAGTTTATCAATGGCAATCGTAATGTCCATCATCTTATCGCTGCCGCCGGCAAGCACTGCCAGGGCAGCAAGAATTTTCCGGCTGTTCAGGCGGATCTCCACGGGAATCTGCAACTGCTCGAAAACGGTTGAATAAATATTTGTGAGTTCTACTTCATTCAGCAGCGATCTGCTTCCTACCACATCGGCATCACACTGGTAAAACTCGCGGTAACGGCCTCGCTGCGGCCGGTCGGCACGCCATACGGGCTGCACCTGGTAACGTTTGAACGGAAACGTTAGTTGACCGTGATTCATGGCTACATAGCGGGCAAAAGGAATGGTAAGATCATACTTCAGGGCTCTCTCTGTAAGGTTCTTGTCATTCTTTCCCTGCAATACATTTTCAAATGCAGTTTTTGATTTGTCAACATTCTTCGGATCACCAAGGCCATTATTCAGAATTTTAAAAATCAGCTTGTCGCCTTCTTCGCCATACTTGCCCATCAGTGTTTCCAGGTTTTCCATTGCCGGTGTTTCCAGCGGTTGAAAACCGTACAGTTCAAAAACGGCTTTAATGGTACCAAGAATATAATGGCGTTTGCGTACAATATCAGGACCAAAATCACGGGTGCCTTGTGGGAGAGAGGGTTTCATGAAAGTTTACAGTTTACAGTTCAGAGTTTTCCGTTGTGAGGACAGTATTATTTTCCCGTTTCCACATTGGCATATTTGCGAATGATGGCTTCACAGGTTTCATTAATCAGTTTATATACTTCGTGGTAACCGGGTTCGGTGCCGTACCAGGGATCGGGAACGGAAGCATTTTTCCCCGGATAAAGCTCATTTAAAAACAGGTCCACTTTTGCGGCGTCATATTTTTCTATGGCAATCCGCCTGATGTCATCCATCACATCTTCGGCCATCGCATAGATCTTATCGTAGCGGTCAAAATCTGCTTTTACAAATCGCCTTGCCCGTTGTTCACAAATATCTATGCCGTTCAGCCTTGCTACCTTCTGTGACAGGTGGTGCGGCGCCTCGCCAATGTGATAACCATTGGTGCCGGCGCTTTCTACCGTCCAGTCAAGACCTGCTTCTCGGGCCTTGTGTTTCAAAACACCTTCTGCCAATGGGCTGCGGCAAATGTTCCCTAAACACACCATCAATATTTTCATCAACTGATTTTTTGCTGCGCAAAAGTAAGCCATTGCACCGGGAAGAATTTCTGCCCCTCTTATGGAATGTTTCAGCCAAACTCATCTCTACTGGAAACAACACACCATGACCAGCCAACAAATTTTATCTTCCGATGTCATCGACATTCTGTTTGAGCACCGTAACAAGCAATATGGTGCTTACCAACTTCGTAAAGATTATAACCGGCACCTGCTAAAATCCGTTGCCATTGGCGTAGGCCTTGCCTTTTTACTGGCTTATCTGATTCCTGTGTCAGCAGAAAAGATTGTGGTGAAAGATGAAAAGCCTGATGTGGTTGTGCATACGGTAGACTTGACGCCGCAACAACCCAAACCCGAGCCTCCGCAACCTCCCAAAGAAGCACAAACACAAGCAGTGCGGCAGGAAAAATTTATCGATCAATTCAAGATTACCAAAAATGAAGTGGTGGACCCGGTGCCTACCATAGACATGGTGGCAAAAGCTGCGGTTTCTTCCCATACTGTCAGCGGTAACGAAGTGCCGGCCATTCAGCCTTTGATGCCTGAGGCAAAGGGGAATGGCAATGGCATTGTTGAAGAAAAAGCACCGGCAAAAGAGGAAGTGATTCCTGACAGGCAGCCCCAGTTTCCCGGTGGCGTTCAGGCCTGGCTGGCTTTTCTCAGCAGAAACCTGGTGGCACCCGAATCCCTCGAAAGCGGTGAAAAAAGAACAGTGCTTATTCGGTTTCATGTGGCGGAAGACGGCAGCATTACTAATTTTCATGTGGTGCGTTCAGCCGGGGCTTCCTTTGATAACGAGGTAATAAGGGTCTTGAAAAAAATGCCAAAATGGACACCAGCCATGCAGGGAGGCCGTCCACTTCCTGTAAGTTTTACACAACCTGTGACCTTTGTGGGATTGGAAGAATAAAAATTGGCTAACTTGCCCAACCCAATAATTTGCTATGATTGAAGAATTTCAGGAGAAACAGCGCAAGCAGCGAAGCAAGGTGCGATCAACTGTTGATTATTCGATGGGCTCTGTTTTTTTGCTCCTTGGGATCTATTTCCTGGTCTATGAAAAGTTAGGCCTGACACTGTTGGATCGGGAACCTTCCAGCATTGATTACTTTATTGGAGTTATGTTTGTTTTATACGGCGGATGGCGCATTTACCGGGGTTACAAAAAGAATTATTTCAGATGAGAATTCTGGGAATTGGGTTGTTAACAATTTTGGGGGTGTTATTTCTGAGCGGTTGCGGTAATCAGGCTGCCGAAAATGTAGGTAGCCGGTTCGACAGCGGAACGCTTTATATCAGTTGCGATGAAAGTTTTAAACCGGTAATTGATGCCCAGGTGCAGGTGTTCCAAAATGAATATCCACAGACGAATATCGTGGTACACTACAAGCCGGAAGCGGATTGCCTGCGGGACTTCCTGGTGGACTCTATCCGGATGGTGATCGTCACCAGGGCCTATACACCCGGCGAGAAACGCCTGATTGCCGATTCCTTAAAACTGGATGCGGATTATGCAACGGTTGCCTACGATGCAGTTGCAGTGGTGGTGCACCCACAGGCTACCGATTCTTTGTTTACCATGGAAGAAATCAGGGATTTATTATCCGGAAATTCTAAGAAAAACCTAATTCCGGTACTGGATGGGGTTAGGGCGACAAGTACGGTGCGGTTTATGTTAGATTCGGTGCTTCGCAACCAGCCCTTGGGAAAGAATGTTGTAGCAGCCACCAGCAGCCGCGAGGTGATTGATTATGTAGCAAGAACGCCTAGAGCAATTGGCTTTGTTGGCAGCTCGTGGGTAGGCAATATTGATGACACGGCACAACTGAACCAGTTAAACAAAGTACGGCTGGCCCGTGTGGAAAGTACCGACAGTGCCGGTGGATTTGTGTTACCTGTGCAGTATCTGATCTACACCCGTACTTATCCCATGATCCGGAGTCTTATTTATGTACAAAAAGGAAATGAACAGGGACTTGCCGGCAGCTTTGCAAATTTTTTGCGAAACGACCGCGGTCAATTAATTTTCAGGCGCTCTTACCTGTTTCCTGCCATCCGGCCGTTTTATATGCGGGATGCGCAAACAGAGTGAACTTTAACAAGTACTCATTAAGCGAAAGCAGATAATTTTAAATCTTAAAAAGAAAATCGAAAAAATGAAGAAGTCAGCAATTGTTTTATTTTTCGCTGCAGCGTTCTCCTTCAATGCCATGGCACAAACCGTGCAGGAAGGTGTGTCGCATTGGTATGCAGAAAGATACCAAAGTGCCCGGCAGACATTTGAGAAACTGACGGCTGCCAATCCCAATAACCTCGAGGCTGTTTACTGGTTAGGACAAACAATGCTGGCTCAGGACGACGTGGCCGGTGCAAGGGCGTTGTACCAAAAAACACTGGCTGCTAACGGCAATGCTCCCTGGATCCTCGTAGGTATGGGGCATGTAAACCTGCTGGATGGCAAAAGCGCGGAAGCCCGTCAGATGTTTGATGCAGCCATTGCCGCCAGCAAAGGCAGAAAAGCCAATGACCCGAATATCCTCACTGCCGTAGGCCGTGCCAATGTACAGGCCTATACGGATCAGAAAAAACTGGGCGATCTTGACTATGCCATTGCAAAGCTGAACGAGGCTGCACAGATTGCACCGACCAACAGTGATATTTATGTTGTGCTGGGAAATGCCTATCGTAAGCTGCACCGCGGTGGCGATGCCGTTCAGGCTTATCGCAAAGCGGGTAACTATGCACCGGCACTGTATCGCGTAGCTTCTCTGTACCAGTCGCAGCGCAACTGGGATGTGGTAACTGAAAACCTGAACGCAGCCATTGCTGCCGATCCCCGGTTTGCCCCGGCTTTCTACGATTTGTACTATTACAACCTGTTGTATAAAAAAGACTTTACAGCGGCTGCTGATTTTGCCAACAAGTTTATTGGTGTGGCAGATCAGAGTCCTGAAAACCTGTACCTGAAAGCGCAGACAGAGTTTGTGCAGGAGAAATATACGGATGCCATCAGTACGGCCCGTCAGATTATTTCCGGTACCAGCAACAATCCACGGCCACGTGTATACCGCCTGCTGGCAAACAGCTTCCTGCGGACAAAAGATACAACCAGTGCCTGTACCAACGCCAACCTGTTGTTAGAGAAAGCAAAGGACGAAGACCTTTATGGCACAGATTATATCTTACATGCTACTTCCTGCGGCAAGGGTAATCCTGACCTGATTCGTGCTGATATTGCCAAGGCTGTACAAATGGACAGTGTGCTTTCCCGCCAGATCGAAATGCTGAACGAAGCCATCGAAACGGCGCAGGCAAACAACAACAAATTGCTGGAAGGTGAACTTCGCCTGATGTCATACGAGCTTCGGAATGCGCAGGGGCGTGCTTCAAAAGATGAGTTGATCAGCTATATCGCGGTGCCATTCTACCTCGGCGGCAACTACGAAAAGGCTGACAGCATCGCACAAGTATATTCGACCGCTTCTCCGGACAGCATTCACGGTTATTACTGGAGCGCTTTGTCAAGAACAGCCATCGATACCAATATGCAGCAAGGTTTGGCTATGCCTATGTGGGATAAGGTGCTGACCATTGCGGAGAGCAGCAAGGAGCGTTTTGGCAACCAGGGTGTAAGGGCTGCAACATCGCTGGCCGTTTACCACACGAACATTAAAGCCGACAGGGCAACAGCCTTGACATACGTTACCCGTGGGCTGGCATTTGATCCGGCCAATGAGAATCTGCTGAACATTCAAAAAGTGCTTACGCAGGCAGCCAAACCGGCACCACGAGGAAAAGGGAAAGGAAATTAAAAATGAATGATTTCAATATGCAAAGCCCCCGTTAAAACGGGGGCTTTTTTATACACCAAGCTCAGGAAATTAATCCTACTTATTGGTGATCCTAACTTATTTTTGCCTGCCATTTTGGAAAACTATGTTTACACTTCTCCAAACAGATTTTAGCAGAGCTATATCAGATGTGAACAGCGCCGGCAGTTGGTTGCCCATTGCTTTCCAGTTTTTGTTTGCATTTGGTATGATTGGTACACTATTGATTGTGACCCACCTTTTGGGACCCAAACGCAAAACAACAGATAAACTGCAGACCTTTGCTTCGGGTATCGAAAATCATGGCGAGGCCCGTCAGCCGGTGGCTATCAAATATTTTCTGGTAGCAATCCTGTTTGTGCTGTTTGATGTGGAAATCATCTTTTTTTATCCTTATGCGGTAAACTTTAAGGCATTGGGTTGGAGTGGTTTTTGGGCAGTGTTTATGTTTGTTGCTTTCTTCTTATGTGGATTTATCTACATCATCAAGAAAGGGGCATTGAAATGGGAGGATTAACAGGATAATGCGATAATGTGCCAATGTGATAATTGAACAAGCGGTGGGGCCATTATCAAATTATCGAATTATTGAATTATCTAATTATCAAATTAAAGTATTATGGCTCGTCCAGTTTCATATAATATCAAAGAAAAACCCTTAGAAAAGGATATCAGTATCGTGGATATGCCGGATGGCTACCAGGGTGAAGGTTTTTTTGCCACTAAACTCAATGAAGTGGTTGGTTTGGCAAGAAAGAACTCCCTCTGGCCTTTACCCTTTGCCACAAAGTGTTGTGGGATCGAATTCATGGCAACCATGGCTTCGCACTATGACCTGGCCCGGTTTGGAAGCGAACGGGTTGGATTTTCACCGCGGCAATGCGATTTGCTGATGATAATCGGACTTATTTCCAAAAAAATGGCGCCGGTTGTGAAGCAGGTGTACCTGCAAATGGCAGAACCCCGGTGGGTTTTGGCCGTTGGCGCCTGCGCAACCAGCGGAGGGATTTTCGATACCTATAGTGTGTTGCAAGGCGTAGATCAGGTAATCCCTGTGGATGTGTATGTGCCGGGCTGTCCTCCGAGGCCGGAGGCGATCCTTGATGGGTTTATGCGGATTCAGGACCTGGTAGGAAAAGAAAGCTTGCGTAGAAGAAACAGCGAGCATTATAAAAAACTTTTAGAAAGTTACGGCATACAATAGCGAAGCAATGAACCTTGAGCGGTGAGCCATTTGGTTTCACTAGAGACTCAAGGCTAAAAGCGCAATAGACTATGGCTTTAAGCAACGATCTTATTAAACAAAAACTGACGGAACGCTTTGGTGAGCAGGTTTCCGGATTTGAAGAACCCTATGGCATGCTGACCTTTGAAGTGGCCAGGGAACTGAACGTGGAAGTGCTTCAATTTTTATTCGACGATCCGCAGCTGTCTTTTCAGTTTCTTACCGATTTAACTGCGGTGCATTACCCTGCCTATAAAGGCCGCGAGCTGGCAGTTGTGTATCACCTGCATAACCTGGTAGAAAACTGCCGCATCCGCTTTAAGGTATTTGCACCTATTGAACAGCCGGATGTTTTCAGTGCTACCAGGGTTTTCGAAGCCGCAAACTGGCTCGAGAGAGAAGCCTATGACTTCTATGGTGTCAACTTTGTTGGCCATCCTAACCTGAAGCGAATTTTGAACGTGGAGGAGATGGATTATTTCCCCTTACGGAAAGAATATCCGCTGGAAGACCAAACCCGTCTTGATAAAGATGATGAGATGTTTGGAAGGGGCGGCAGTTTTGACTTCGGCAACCGGCAGGATGATGGCTCTCCGCGGCAGATACCTGCCGCCGAAAAAGAATAAAATCATGTCCTCTTTCAATGGAGGTGATTTGAAGGCCAAAACATAAACTGCTGTGAGACTAAAAATTATAATTGCTGTACTCTTGTTAAGTTCTTTGAGTTCAGACGCACAGCAATATTTTATAGGAAAAGCAAACGACATGACCTTTTGCAAAATTGTAAAAGAATATCCCGGAAGTATCCGGGTTGGGATTGAAGGCGTAAAAGGCAAAACTAATTTGAAGGCTTCTGAAATTACGGAGTACAAATTTCGAAACGTGCCGATGGTAGCCAAGAAAGTGCTCAAGCAAAAGGATAGTATGTATTTGTTTTTTCCTAAAAACAGGAATTCTTTTGAATATCTATTCAGTGATCCACGGTTAAAAACTACCTCTAATGGCAAGACAAGTTTTTATGAGATTGTTAGCTACGGTTCACCGGACAATATGGTCGAAGTGTAACGGTTGAATATTTTTTTAGATAACGATACTCTTGGAGTTTGTCAGTTGCCAGGTATGGGATTGTTTTCGGGAAGAAAAGCAAAGGATCAAACAATAGAAATTTTGAAAGCATATTGTGCCGATCACAAGGCAGTCATACAAAAGTTAGAAGAGGAAGATTTGCCTCTGAACAACAAACTGATGCTTGAGCTGGTTAGTGAATATCTGGGTAAGGAACTGACAAAATAACCGGCAGCCAGTTTTAAAGGAGTTAAACTATGTCAACGACAGAAAGAAATATTACACTTCCGGAAGGAGGTATTCAGTCAGCAACAACACGGATCAATCTGGGTCCAACACACCCGGCAACGCATGGTGTGTTTCAGAATATCCTGGAGCTGGATGGCGAGACAATCGTTTCGGCAGAGTCAACGGTTGGGTATGTTCATAGGGCTATTGAAAAAATTGCCGAACGCAGACCACTGTACCAAATCACTCCGTTAACCGACAGGTTGAATTATTGCTCATCACCCATCAACAATATGGGGTGGCATACTACCTGTGAAAAGCTGCTGGGTATTCAAACTCCAAAGCGGGTTGATTATCTCCGTGTCATTATCATGGAGCTGGCTCGTATTGCTGACCATCTTATCTGCAATTCCATTGTTGGTGTGGATGCCGGGGCTTACACCGGGTTTTTGTACCTGATGCAATATCGTGAGCTTATTTACGAAATCTGGGAACAGGTTTGCGGATACCGTCTTACCACCAACATTGGCCGAATTGGTGGGTTCGAACGGAACTTCAACAACATTGCCTGGGAAAAGCTGGAAAAGTTCCTGGCTGAGTATCCAAAAGCATTGAAAGAATTTGAAAATCTGTTCTTACGCAACCGCATCTTCATGGAACGTACCATCGGTGCAGGTCCCATCAGTGCGGAAAGAGCGTTGAACTATGGCTTTACCGGGCCCAACCTTCGGGCAGCCGGTGTTGATTATGATGTACGGGTTCATACACCCTATTGTAGTTACCAGGATTTTGAATTTAATATTCCAACAGGAAGCACCGGCGACTGTTATGACCGCTTTTTGGTTCGGCAGGAAGAAATGTGGGAATCCCTGAAAATCATTGAGCAGGCTTACCGCAAAGTGCAGGAATTCAAAGGAGCGGAAGCAGAAGTTTTCCATGCGGATGTTCCTGAATATTACCTGCCGGAGAAAAAAGATGTGTATACCAAAATGGAGGCGCTCATCTACCACTTTAAAATTGTGATGGGTGAAGTAGAAATGCCGCCCGGTGAAGTGTATAACTGTGTAGAAGGTGCCAACGGAGAATTGGGATTTTACCTGATCAGTGATGGTGGCCGCAGCCCCTACCGGTTACACTTCAGAAGGCCGTGCTTTATTTATTACCAGGCCTTTGAGGAACTGGTTAAAGGCAGTATGTTGAGTGATGCCATTATAGTAATGTCGTCGCTGAACCTGATTGCAGGGGAGATGGATGGATAAGTTAAAAGCGAATGTGCAAATATGAAAATGACCACCTTATGGTTTAAACATTTTCTCATTTGCTAATTTTCAAATTTTCGAATTAATGACGTTTTCAGAAGAAAAACTAAACAAGGTTCACGAGATCGTTGCCCGCTATCCGGAAGGAAAGCAGAAGAGTGCCCTGATTCCTGTTCTTCACCTGGCGCAGGAAGAAAATGGAGGCTGGTTGAGTGCTGAAGTCATGGATTACGTGGCCAGTCTGCTCCAGCTAACTCCAATTGAAGTGTATGAAGTTGCTACCTTCTACAGCATGTATAACCTGAAGCCGGTGGGCCGCTATCTTTTTGAGGTATGCCAGACGGGTCCCTGTATGTTGAATGGCAGCGATGAGATCATAGCATATATCAAGGAAAAACTTGGGATTGGCATTGGCGAAACAACGCAGGATGGTATGTTTACCCTAAAAACAGTGGAGTGCCTTGGTGCCTGCGGATATGCGCCGATGATGCAGATGGGCAAACATTACAAAGAGCATCTGACCAAAGCAAAAGTAGACCAGATCATTGAAGAATGCAGGCGTACGGCTGCATCGCAAAACTGATGAAGAAGACTCTTTTCATATTAGCCTTTTCATTCGTCTGCTCGATTCTTTGGGCGCAGTCCAAAAAAGAAAGAGAGCTGACGGAAAGAACGTATCTCCTGAGTCAGACTGTTTTTGGAACCAAAGACAGCCTGACGGTGGAAGACCTGTTTGCCAAAAAAGCAACCTATGGTCACTCCAGTGGCAAAATTGAAACAAGGGAAGAAGCCATCAGGGGAATAACTAAAAACCTGTCGACGTATAAGGATACAGCCGTCAGCAACATTCGTGTGCTGGTAGCGGATGACGATGTTGCTATTGTTCGCCACCTTTTTAAGGCCAGCGAGCATAAAGCAGATGGAACCGTGTCACCGCTCAACTTTAGTATCATGCTGGTTTGGATAAAAGAAAAGGGCAAATGGCGGCTGATGGGAAGACAGGCTGTAAAACTATCGTAGAACATAAACCAAAAAGCAAGGGCAGGTTTGCCGTTGACTTTGGATTTGACTTTACTAAATGGGACGAAAACTATTATTAGAAAACGCACATATCGAGAACATCCGATTGTATGATGTTTATCGCAGGCACGGCGGGTATGCTGCCGTGGAAAAAGCTTTCAAAATGGCGCCTGCCGATATTGTGGAAGAAGTAAAAAAGAGCGGCCTCCGGGGCCGGGGCGGTGCCGGTTTTCCTACGGGTATGAAATGGAGTTTTCTGGCCAAGCCGGAAGGCGTTCCCCGCTACCTCGTATGCAATGCGGATGAATCAGAACCTGGAACCTTCAAGGACCGTTACCTGATGGAATTTCTTCCGCACCTGCTGATTGAGGGGTTGATCATTTCTTCTTTCGCATTGGGCTCCAACCGCACGTATATATACATCCGGGGCGAATATGCCTGGATCGTTGATATCCTGGAGCAGGCCATTGCAGAAGCAAAGAGCGCCGGCTTCCTGGGAAAAAATATCCTGAACACTGGTTTCGACTGCGAAATTTATGTGCAGCGTGGCGCAGGTGCCTACATCTGCGGTGAAGAAACCGCTTTGCTGGAATCACTGGAAGGCAAACGGGGGAATCCCCGCATTAAGCCGCCATTCCCGGCTGTGAAAGGTTTGTATGGCTGTCCTACCGTTGTGAACAACGTGGAAACCCTGGCGGCTGTCGTTCCCATCATCAATATTGGTGGCGAAGAATATGCAAAATTTGGTGTAGGGAAATCTACCGGTACCAAGCTGATTTCTGCCTGCGGCAACATAAATAAGCCAGGCATATACGAAATCGATATGACCATTTCTGTAGAGGAATTTATCTACAGTGATGACTATTGCGGCGGTATCCCCAATGGGAAACGCCTGAAAGCTTGTATCCCGGGTGGATCATCGGTTCCCATTCTGCCGGCTAACCTGCTGCTGAAAACAGCCAAAGGAGAGCCGCGGATGATGACCTATGAAAGCCTGGCCGATGGCGGTTTTGCCACCGGCTCTATGATGGGATCGGGTGGTTTTATTGTGATGGATGAAGACCAGTGCGTAGTGCGGCATACCATGTCATTGGCCCGCTTTTATCGTCATGAAAGTTGCGGACAGTGTTCGCCCTGTCGTGAAGGAACCGGCTGGATGGAAAAAATTCTGACCAATATTGAGAATGGCAAGGGCAAGATGAGCGATATCGATTTGCTTTGGGATATTCAAAGCAAGATTGAAGGCAACACCATCTGCCCGCTGGGTGATGCGGCTGCTTGGCCGGTGGCGGCAGCTATTCGTCATTTCCGTGATGAATTTGAATGGCATGTGACAAATCCGGACGAAGCATTAACAAGAAACTTTGGGTTGGCTCATTACGCCGATCCGATAGAAGTGGCGGCAACGCCGTAAAATACAAGCTGTGAGCTATTAGCCATGAGCTTCGAGCAAAAGACTCGGCTCACGGCTCAAAGCTCATCGCTCAAAGCTGGAATTAAAAATGGCTGAAGAAAAGAAACTATTTAAAGTAACGATTGATAACATTACCACGGAAGTGGAGCCGGGTACCACCATCCTGATGGCGGCCCGCAAAATTGGCGGTGACATTGTGCCTCCCACCATGTGTTATTACAGCAAGCTGCAAAACACAGGTGGCTATTGCCGTACCTGCCTTGTACGGGTGGCGGCCGGTTCTACTGCAGATCCCCGGCCAATGCCGAAATTGGTGGCTAGCTGCCGCACAGCGGTAATGGACGGTATGGTGGTAGAAAACATTACCAACCCGGCTGTGCTAGAGGCAAGAAAAGGGGTCGTAGAATTCCTGTTGTTGAACCATCCGCTTGATTGCCCGGTGTGTGATCAGGCCGGCGAATGCGACCTGCAGGACCTGAGCTACGAACACGGTACCGAAGGCACCCGCTATGAATTCAAGCGCAGAACGTTTGAACGCATCGATATTGGTCCGTACATCCAGCTTCACATGACCCGTTGTATTCTTTGCTACCGTTGTGTGCACACGGCCAACCAGGTAGCAGGAAACCGTGAGCATGGTGTATTAGACCGGGGTGATCATGCACAGATTGCAACCTACATACAGAAATCGCTGGACAGCCAGATGATCGGTAACGTCATTGACGTATGCCCTGTTGGCGCCCTTACCGACAGAACATTTCGCTTCAAGCAACGGGTGTGGTTTACCAAACCGGTAGAAGCGCACCGCGACTGTCCGCATTGTAATGGCAAGGTCCGCTTGTGGATGCGTGGTGATGACGTACTGCGGGTAACCGCTCGGAAAGACCAGTGGGGCGAAGTGGAAGATTGGATCTGCAACGAATGTCGTTTTGAAAAGAAAAAAGTGAGCGATTGGGTGATTGAAGGTGCTACCAAATTGAACAGACATTCCGTTATCAACGCTGGTCATTATGTTAACGTGTTAAAACCCAAAGAGACCCTGCCAGAGGTAATGGGTGGTCGGGATCCGAGACGGTTGCTTGATATCAAAACAATAACGGAAGTGAACCAGGTTGACCTGAATGAGATTCCCGGACCCGCTACCAGCGCTACATTCAATGGCAATCCGAAAGCGTTTGGCAAGAATGTAACCGATGTGAAGACGGGAGAGGGGAGAAACCTGGCGGGAACGGATAGTACGAACCCGAATACGCCGTAGGAAATTGCAGAACAGACGAACAAGGAACAGATGAATGAAGAAGGTTAGGTGAGGATTGTTGCACAGAACTACTGAACGTACACGTGTGCGACGCAACGAAAGTTGATAGTAGAAAAAAAGTTAAGTACATAAAACCAATAGCTACAGTAAATGAGCGCAATGCTCGTTTACTGACAGCTCAAATCCTGAACATGTTATTACAAATTGATTGGTTCATTATTCTGGAAAAATTTATCCTGATTGCCGTGATCGTTACCACTGCACTAGTTGTGGCGATGTACAGCACTTATGCCGAAAGAAAGGTTGCCGCTTTTTTGCAGGACAGGGTAGGTCCCAACCGTGCAGGTCCTTTTGGTCTGCTGCAACCCCTGGCAGATGGTGTAAAGCTGTTTATGAAGGAAGAAATTATTCCATTGACGTCTTCGCGGAGCCTTTTTATTATGGGGCCGCTTTTGGCTATGATCACTGCTACCATGACCAGTGCTGTGATTCCCTGGGGATGGACGATCGATATTGCCGGCAGGCAGGTACCCTTGCAGGTAGCCGACGTGAACATTGGAATTCTGTACATCTTTGGCGTAGTGAGTCTAGGTGTGTATGGCATCATGATCGGGGGCTGGGCTTCCAACAATAAATTTTCGCTCCTGGCAGCTATACGGGGCGCTTCGCAGATGATCTCGTATGAACTGGCCATGGGGCTCTCGCTGATAGCCGTGCTGATGTTGGTTGGCGATTTGCGCATGAGCGCTATTGTCAATCACCAGGTGGCTAATGGGTGGAATGTCATTTACCAACCACTGGGTTTCTTTATTTTTCTTGTTTGTTCACTGGCTGAGTGTAACCGAACACCGTTTGACTTACCGGAAGCAGAGAACGAACTGAACTTTGGTTACCACCAGGAATACTCCTCCATGAAACTGGGTTTTTACCTGTTTGCCGAGTATATCAATATGTTTATCAGTGGTGTGGTTATGGCAACCCTGTTCTTCGGCGGTTATGATATTCCGTTCATCAATGAAGCTGCCTTGTGGGGGGCTCAATGGTGGGTGGGTCTGATCGGCTTTGCCGTACTGATGGCCAAATCGTTCTTTTTTATCTTTCTGTTCATGTGGATCCGCTGGACTATTCCGCGTTTCCGCTTCGACCAGTTGATGAACCTTGGCTGGAAAGGCCTTTTGCCTTTGGCGTTGGCCAATATGCTGATCACTGCCGTAGTGGTTTTGCTGCTGAATAAATAAATCATTTTTTAAACAACGGATGGAACAGAACGGCTAATTTTGCGGCCGTTAAAAGTAGAAGAGGAAAAGACGATGCAAGCATTAACAAACAGAAAAAAAGAGGTGGAACGCAAGCCAATGACCCTGGCTGAAAAGTTGTACCTGCCTGCGATTTTCAAAGGCATGGGGATTACGTTTTCCCACCTATTCAAAAAGAATCCAACCATAAAATACCCGGAAGAGAAACGTCCATTTCCAGACGTTTTCCGCGGATTGCATATTTTGAACAGGGATGAAGAGGGCCGCGAACGTTGTACGGCTTGTGGCCTTTGTGCTGTTGCCTGCCCGGCAGAAGCCATCACCATGGAAGGCGCCGAACGTCAGCCCGGCGAAGAACATCTGTACCGGGAAGAGAGATATGCCGCCAAGTATGAGATCAACATGCTGCGTTGTATTTTCTGCGGTTTGTGTGAAGAGGCCTGTCCGAAGGATGCCGTTTACCTGACAAAAACTTTTGCGACAGCGAACTACGACCGCAAAGGCTTTATCTATAAAAAAGACGATTTACTGATTCCAAACCCGGTAACGGATCCTGAAGGTTATGAAAAAGCCAAAGGAACCTTTTCTAACGGCGCGGAAAAAAAATAGAACCTACTGCATGGGTATTACGCAAATACTTTTCTGGGCGCTGACGGCAGTTGCCCTCTTCAGCGCACTGCTGGTGATCACCAGCAAGAATCCAGTGTACAGTGTATTGTGGCTGATCGTGACGTTCTTCACCATTTCGGGCCATTACCTGTTGCTGAATGCGCAGTTCCTGGCTATTGTGAATATCATCGTTTATGCCGGCGCCATTATGGTGCTGTTTCTGTTTGTGATCATGTTGATGAACCTGAGCAAGGAAACGGAACCGCAAAAAAACAGATGGCTAAAGCTCGCCGGTGCTGTAGCGGGTGGCAGCTTGTTGCTGGTATTGGTAGCTGCATTGCGCACCACCGAAACAAGAATGACAGAACTGGGCACCGGTGAGATTGGACTGATCCAAAATTTGGGACATGTGCTGTTTACTGAATATGTCGTTCCTTTTGAGATTGCAAGTATCCTGTTTTTGAGTGCGATGATTGGTGCCGTAGTGATTGGTAAAAGAGAAAAGCAGGTGATAGAAGACGAGATTCTGGAAGCTGATGTAGTGAAATCAGAGATTCACGAAAACGAAACAGCCGGATACCTGAAGCACTAATTGTTACATTTTTACTATGGACATCAAGTATTATATTTTTCTTTCCATTGCCTTGTTTGTCATTGGAATTGTAGGGGTGCTTACCCGCCGCAATGCCATCATCATATTCATGTGTATAGAACTGATGCTGAACGCCGTTAACCTGTTACTGGTGGCGTTCTCCAAAATGCATCACCTGGCCGGTGCTGCCACCAATCCTACGGCTGGAAGCGAAGGGCAGTTGTTTGTATTCTTTATTATGGTAGTGGCGGCTGCTGAAGTGAGTGTGGGGCTTGCTATTATCGTGATGCTTTACCGCAATACACATTCCGTGGATGTGAACTTTTTAAACAGACTAAAACATTAAACAGCCATGAGCCGCGAGCTATGAGCTTCGAGAATTTTGACTCACAGCTCATGGCTAATGGCTCACAGCATTGCTCAACATGAAGAACTTAATTTTACTCATTCCGCTGCTACCGTTCCTGGGCTTTTTGATCAATGGGTTGGGACGTAAACATTTATCCAAAGGCCTGATTGGTACCATCGGCAGTGGCGTGATCCTGGGTTCCTTTGCTATCAGCTTGTATGTGTTTCTGAACCTGGATGCATTTACCGGCGAACGGGCCATTTCCTCCAGTGCCCGCATTTTGGGTAACCCGGTCATCCGGTATTTTGATTTTATCCGCGTGGGTTCATTCCGTATTCCGTTTGCCTTTCAAATTGACCAGCTATCCACGCTTTTTCTCCTGATCATTACCGGTGTTGGCTTTCTCATCCATGTTTACTCAACGGCTTACATGCACGAAGAAAAGCGGGAGCATTTCGGCCGCTATTTCGCTTACCTGAACCTGTTCGTCTTCTCAATGTTGCTCCTGGTGATGGGTGCCAACTTCGTGATTATGTTTATTGGCTGGGAAGGCGTAGGTCTCTGTTCGTACCTGTTGATAGGGTATTGGTTCAAGAATATCGATTATACAAAAGCCGCCAAGAAAGCTTTTGTGATGAACCGTATCGGCGATCTTGGCTTTTTGCTGGCCGTTTTCTGGCTCATTGCCAAACTGGGTACGGTGAATTACACAGATGTCTTTACGACAGCTGCTCTTGACCGCCTGAATACAACTGATCTTGTTGGCATTACCCTGCTGCTGTTCCTGGGTGCCACGGGTAAAAGTGCACAGATTCCGCTTTACACCTGGCTGCCCGATGCAATGGCGGGTCCCACACCGGTATCAGCGCTTATCCACGCGGCTACGATGGTAACCGCCGGTATTTACATGATTGCCCGCAGCAACATGTTATTCACAGCGGCGCCCGTTACCCTTACGGTGATCGCCATTATTGGTGCGGCCACCGCTTTTTTAGCAGCAACAATTGCCTTACGTCAGAACGATATTAAAAAGGTCTTAGCCTATTCTACCGTCAGTCAGCTGGGATACATGTTCCTGGCGTTGGGGACCGGCGCATACGTGGCGGCTGTTTTCCACGTCATGACGCATGCATTCTTCAAAGCTTTATTGTTCCTGGGTTCCGGTTCGGTGATTCATGCCGTAAGCGGCAACCAGGACATCCGCACCATGGGCGGTCTGCGCAAGAAACTACCGGTGACCTATGCTACTTTCCTGGTTGGCTGTTTGGCCATCGCCGGTATTGCACCGCTGAGTGGTTTCTTTTCTAAAGATGCCATCCTGCTGAGTGCTTTCGATACCAATAAGATTTTGTACGCAGTGGGTTTGCTTACAGCAGCCATGACCGCATTTTATATGTTCCGCCTCCTGTTCATCACCTTTGGTGGTAGCTTCCGCGGAACGGACGAACAGCGGCATCATATTCACGAGAGCCCTGCTGCCATGACCATTCCGCTGATCATACTTGCAGTGCTTTCCATTGTTGGAGGCTGGATTGGTATCCCTGAATTGTTTATGCAGGGGGGCGACCGGCTGTCGGAATATTTAGGTCCGGTTGTGCGGTCAAAGCAGATTCATGTCGATCATGCTACCGAATGGATACTGGTGGCACTGACAACTGTGATTGCCTTGGTAGCTATTATCATTGCCTACATGCGTTACCGCAATTTCAGGGAAGAAAAAGAAACAGGACTTTCCAGAGCATTGGAGAACAAATGGTATGTGGATGAAATCTACGATGCTGCAATAGTACGTCCCCTGAACCGGTTTGGCGGGTTTGTGCATTCTTTCATTGAAAAGGGTACAATCGATGCCATGGTGAACGGTGTAGGCAGAATGGTGAATTATGGCGGCCGCCAGTTGCGCTGGCTGCAGAGCGGCCAGGTTGGGAACTATGTGCTGCTGATGGTGATCAGCATGGTGCTCCTGTTTGTGCTGCAATTCTTTTTGAGAAAATAAACTGGTGAGTTGTGAGTGGCCGTTGGTGAGCAGGTCTTTCAAGCCTCACCATTCACCACTCACCACTGACGCTAAATTTTGATATGATTGTTTTATCCCTTTTTCTGGTTCCACTGCTTGGCGGGTTGATCTCCTTTTTTATAAAGGATGAAAAAGCCGTTCGCATATGGGCATTTGTTGTTTCGCTGGTGGCAATGGCACTTGCGATTGCCGGAACCCGTTTTGTTACAACACAAGATGCCCTGCAGTTTTCGGCTCCCTGGATGGGCGCCCTGAATTCGAGCTTTTCGCTGCAGCTGGATGGCATGGCCAAACTGCTTTGCCTGTTAACGGGAATTGCCTATCCTGTGATTTTCTTTTCCACCTGGAACACTGCTTATCGCAAGCCGCATAACTTTTTTGGACTGATGCTGCTGGCACAAGCAGGACTGATGGGCGTGTTTACTTCCATGGATGCCCTGCTGTTTTATTTCTTCTGGGAACTGGCGCTGATACCGGTTTATTTTCTTTGTTCCGGCTGGGGTGGCGAAAGGAGAATTCCCGTTACGTTCAAATTTTTCATTTACACGTTTACTGCTTCGGTGCTGATGCTGATCGGTCTGTTATATCTCTATTTTCAAACACCCGATCGCTCGTTTTCCATAGAATCGTTTTATGCACTTGCAAGCCAGGGCAACTGGAACCAGACACTGGCTTTCTGGTTGCTGTTTGCTGCTTTCGCAGTAAAGATGCCGGTGTTTCCTTTTCATACTTGGCAGCCTGACACTTACGAGCAATCGCCTAACGCCGTCACCATGGTGCTAAGTGGACTGATGGTGAAAATGGGTGTGTATGGGGTTATCCGCTGGGTATTGCCGGTTACCGCTACGGCAGCGTATTCCTGGGGTGATGTGGTTTCAACGATGGCCGTGATCGGGATCATATATGCGTCGATCCTCGCCATTCAGCAAAACGACCTGAAACGACTGATCGCTTATTCTTCCATTGCACACATTGGTATCATGGCGCTGGCCATTTTTGCCGAAACGCAAATGGCCCTGCAGGGGGTAATGATGCAGATGTTCAACCACGGCATCAACATCATTGGATTGTGGATCGTGGTGGAGCTGATCGAACGCCAATTTGGTACCCGCAAGCTTTCCGAACTGGGAGGGATTGCGGCCAAAGCACCGGCACTGGCCACGCTGCTGGTGATCATGGCCTTTGCCAATATTTCGCTGCCGCTTACCAACGCTTTTGTGGGCGAGTTCATGATGTTTGCCGGCATCTTTACGTCAACTTTCAGCAAATACAATTTCATATTTACGGTGCTGGCCCTGCTGAGCATTATCCTGGCAGCGGTTTATACCTTAACGATGGTTCAGAAAGTGTTTTTTGGACCGGTGAATGACCGTACAGCAAACGCGGTTGATATCCGGCTGAATGAAAGGCTGGCGCTTAGCGCCTTGGTGATACTCATTTTTGCGCTGGGCGTTTACCCGCAGCCACTCCTGAATATTACCAACGAATACACAGAAGCTATCATCAATAATTCAACAAGGGTGTTGACCCAAACCTTGAACAAATAATATGAACGCATTACTTATTTCAGCTGTTTCCGGTGTGATTATGATGTTCAGCGGTTTTGCGCTGAGCCGCGGAGCTGTTCGAACCCTTGCCCAGCTGCTTCTCACCCTGATTGTAGTGGCTACTGCACTGGAGTTAAGAGGGGTTTCATTTTTTGATATTGATACAAAAGGCATGTTGTCTTTCGACAACTTTGCTTTGCTGTTCACCCTGATTGCCGCGCTTTGCACACTGGTATTCACACTCCTCTCGGGAAAGGATATGGAAAGGGTAGGAAAGAGCTATTCGGATTATTTTGCCCTGATCTTTTTCATTCTTGCAGGAATCGTGATTTCTTCTTCTTTCCAGTCATTGCTCCTGTTGTTCCTGGGCATTGAGATCATTTCTATTCCGCTTTATATTCTGGCAGGTACCGATAAACACAACCTGAAAAGCAACGAAGCCAGTTTAAAATACTTCCTGATGGGATCTTTTTCCACCGGCTTAATGCTGATGGGTATTGCATTGGTATATGGTGCCACCGGGACATTTAGTACAGTGAACATGAGTGTATCGACAGAAACGGTGCCTGTGTTGTTTTTGGCAGGCTTGCTGTTACTGATGTTCGCTATGTCGTTCAAAGCTTCAGCCGCGCCGTTTCACTTCTGGACGCCGGATGTTTATGATGGTTCCCCCACCGTGTTTACATCGTTTATGGCAACGGTGGTAAAAGCAGCTGTATTCATTGCCTTTATGCGTCTCTTCTCTACTGCATTCAGGGATATTAGCGCCGAGTGGAAACTGATAGCTGCCATCATTGTGGCAACAACCCTGTTTATCGGCAACATTACAGCCGTTTTTCAGCAGAGTGTAAAACGTATGCTGGCATATTCTTCCATTGCGCAGGCAGGCTTTATGATGCTGGCCGTGTATACGCTTACGGCAGAAGCCAAAGAAGGCCTGCTCCTGTATGGTACGGCCTATTCACTGGCTACGATCGGCATCTTTGCCGTGTTGGCCAAAATGCCTGATTACACCTTTGATGGTTTTAACGGGTTTGCACGGCAGCAACCGCTGGTTGCCGCTACATTGGTGATCTTTTTGCTTTCGCTGGCAGGTATCCCGTTGACAGCCGGTTTCCTTTCCAAGTTTTATATGCTTAAGGCAACGGTTGCTGTTGGTAATATCTGGCTGGCTGTATTTGCTGTATTGATGGCAGCCGTTTCGGTTTATTATTATTTCCGCCTGATACAGGCCATGTATTTCAAAGATGGCACTGCAACCATTAGAAACGTAGGCACGGCTTTTAAAGTAACGCTGATTGCTGTAGCTGCCGTCACCATTATCCTGGGCGTGTATCCCAACCTGCTGTTGTACTGGCTTTACTTTTAAAAGTATTGAATAGTGAGTGGAGAATTGCAAGTAGCCTTCACTTCAATCATACATCATTATTAAAGACCTCCTGATTATCGGGAGGTCTTTTATTGTAAGGACCGATCGGGTTTAGTGGCTACTTGCATCGCACTACTCACCACTTCCTGCACTTCTTGCCTATCTTCGGCTTCAGCATGAAGAAGGCTGATATACTTTCGCTTTCCCTTCGCACCATCCGCAGCAATAAACTTCGCAGCGCCATTACCATTGCCATTATTGCATTGGGTATAACGGCATTGGTTGGAATCATTACCGCCATTCAGGCAATGAACCAAAAGCTAACAGAAAGCTTTTCAACCATGGGGGCCAATGGCTTCACGATTCGTTTTAAGGAGAGAGGGTTCGGCGTCAATTCCCGGCGCAACGAAATAGAAATAAACAGAAAAGGTACAATGCAGGAAAAAAGGTCTAACCTGGGCCAGCGTATCACCCTGCAGCAAGCAGAAGCCTTTCGGGAGCTTTTTACGTATCCCGCTACTGTGGGCTTGTCCTGCTTTAGCGGAAGTATGTTCAGCATTGCCACGACTGCCAGGCGACTTAATCCCACCGTTTCCCTGTTCGGTGTGGATGAGAACTACCTTGCATTGAACGGTGTAGAGCTTGCAGCAGGAAGAAATTTTATTCGGCAGGAGATAAGGGCCGGTAGTGAAACCTGCATTCTTGGTCATGATGTGGCTGCAAAACTTTTTGGCGAAAACACCCATCTCGCTGTTGGCAAGGAGGTGCGCATTCAGAATATAGCGTATCGTGTAGTAGGCGTATTGAAAAGCAGGGGCTCCTTGTTTGGTTTCAGCAGGGATAATATTGCGCTGATCAGCTACAAAAACCTGGTGCAGAACTTCCGCTTTAACACCTTTCTCATTGGCGTGAAAGCGCCGGAACTGACACGGGTGGAAGAGGCAATGGGAGAGGCGGAAGGAACGTTCCGGCAGGTAAGGAAACTGGCAGTTACCGAAGCCAGCAATTTTGCACTGGAGCGGAACAACAGTCTTGCCCAAAGGGCAATCAATAGTTTACGGTATATCACCGTAGCCGTTACCCTGATAGGATTTATCACCCTGATTGGCGCGGCGATAGGCCTGATGAATATTATGTTGGTGGCAGTTGCGGAGCGTACAAAGGAAGTGGGGCTGCTGAAGGCAATTGGGGCAAAGAAGGCCACCATCCGGTTTCAGTTTTTAAGTGAAGCGGTTTTGATCAGTCTTGCCGGTGCCTTGATTGGGATTGCGATGGGAATTGCACTTGGTAATCTTTTTGGCCTTTTACTGCAAACAGAATTTGTGATACCATGGATCTGGATTTTATATGGCGTCATCATTTGTACGCTGGTAGGTTTGGCAGCAGGACTTTACCCTGCCCTGAGAGCCGGCAATCTCAATCCCATAGAGGCTTTGCGATATGAATAGAATTAAAATTTAGTACCCGGATTGCATCTAAAAAAGATTGAACCCCTTAACTTTAACGCTCTTTGATTGCAGTTGTAAACAGTTCGTTTGTAAAAAAATAAATCAGGGTAAACATTCGATTGATTTTTTTCAGTAGAATTGTGCAATCAACAACGCAATATTTTCTTAAAATTTCAAAATTAAAAATCTACAATCATGGCAGAGTCTAGACCGACTGCAACATCAAACGTGAAGGCGACAACATCAGTTCAAGCGAAGAAATCAAGCAATGCCATATCGTGGCTGGCTCCAATTATTTGTGTGGTTGCCGGGTACTGTATCTGGCGTTTCATTTTTGGTAATGCCGACGGCTTTAGGCAACCTGATCCTGCCGGTGGTTTCTGGCCGCATCACCAAGGTCCCAAAACAGCCATCAATGGTATCTATGAAGGTGGAATCATCGTACCCCTCCTGATTGGTATGTTTTTAATGGTTATTGTATTCTCTATCGAGCGTTTCCTGACGATCAGCAAAGCGTTGGGTAAAGGCAACATTTCTGACTTTATCCGCAAAGTGCAGTATCACCTGGCTAACCGTAACGTAGATGCAGCTATGGCTGAGTGCGACAAACAACGCGGATCTGTTGCCAATGTAATGAAGGCTGGTTTGCGTCGTTACAAAGACATGATCGATAACAATGAATTCAATATGGAGCAAAAAGTTGCTTCTATCCAGCAGGAAGTTGAAGAAGCGACTGCACTGGAACTGCCTATGCTGCAAAAGAACCTGGTGTTCCTTTCTACCATTGTATCGGTAGGTACCCTTGTAGCCCTGTTGGGAACGGTTATGGGTATGATTCGTTCGTTCTCGGCCCTCGGTGCTGAAGGTGGTGGCGGTAACGCAGGTGCCCTGGCACAAGGTATCTCTGAGGCCCTTTATAACACGGCTATTGGTATCGGTACGTCTGCCCTGGCCCTGATCATGTACAACATTTTCACAACTAGGATAGATAGCATCACTTACGGTATTGACGAATCTGGATTCACTTTAACACAGTCTTTTGCTTCTTTATACAAATAAGGAGCATCCTGTTTATGGAATAAGAGAACCATTTGAATCTCAATACAAAATTTGATTAGTATATGCCAAGTGTAAAAATGCCAAAAAAAAGCACGGATACGGACATGACTCCCTTTGTGGACGTGGCCTTTATCCTGTTGACTTTCTTCATCATGGCAACAAAGTTTAAACCACCGGAGCCATTAACAATCACAACGCCGCAATCTGTGTCTGCATCCAAACTGGAGGAGAAAGATGCGTTGATGATTTCTTTCGATTCGGCCGGCAGGGTATTTCTGAATGTAAACCTGGTGAAGGATGAGGACAAAGATCTGAAGAGAGATTTCATTGAGCGTGTAAACAATGAGGCCAAGCTGGGACTTGGAGAAGCAGAAATTCAGAAGTTTGTTAACAACTCTGTGATTGGTTCTCCTTTGACAGATTTGAAAGCCGTAATGTCTCGTCCTGCAAGTGAGTGGGATAAGATCAGGCAAAAGGGAATTCCTGTGGATTCGGCTAATAATGAACTAGCCCGCTGGATGGGTGCTGCCCGTCAGTCCTTTGGTGCCCGCCAGATCGACATCATGATCAAAGGTGACAACAATGCCCGGTACCCGGATTTTAAAGGAGTTATCGAAGCCCTCCGAACCAATGAGATGTTTAAGTACAAGCTCATTACAGATCCAAGAGGTGTTCCCGTTGGCACTGAGCTCTATAAGATCAGGCAAGCTGGTGGAGGTCAAGAATCCGATTCGTAAACAATTAAAAAGTAAAACATGGCATCATTAGATACTGGCGGTGGCGATAGTGGCCATAAGAAAGGGCCTGGCGTCAAAAAAGCCAAGAAACTCTCTACCCGTATAGACATGACACCATTGGTGGATCTGGGATTCCTGCTCATCACGTTTTTTATCTTCACAGCAACGATGAGTACGCCCAACACCATGCGCCTGATCATGCCGAAAGATGAAAAAGATCCGGAAAAGCAAACAGAAGTAAAAGAATCTTCTGCTTTGACAATCCTGATGGGTAAGAACAACAATGTATTCTATTACGAAGGACAGTTGGAAGGCGATGGCTCTAACTTTAACAGCACCACGTACAAAGACCTGCGAAAAGTGATCCAGGACAAACGCACGGCGGTTATGCAACAAGGCCGGGCCTTGGGTCATCACCCGGATTCTTTGGACAAGGATCTGGTTGTTGTGATCAAGCCCAATTCAGAGGCTACCTATAAAAATACTGTAGACGTATTAGATGAGATGACTATTAACGGGATCAAACGTTTTGCGATTGTTGACATTTCTGATGCAGAAAAAGAAGCTATTGCTTTAACCCAGGCAGGAAGCCCCGGTCAATAAGGAGCAATATTTGTGGAAACGTTTTTAAATAGCATCTAATTACAAATAACTGAAACATGGAAGCAAACAAGATTTTACAGGTCGATCTGCTTGACCTCCTCTTTGAAGACCGTAACAAAGAGTACGGTGCTTACGAGTTGAGGAGAAAGTATAACAAGCGTATTACATTAGCGCTTGTTATAACAGCAACGATCGCCGCTTTAATAGTAGGCGCTACATTCCTTTCAAAGGCATTGGGGCCCAGCGATGACGCAATGGTAGAAGTGCGGGATGTAGTGGTGGAAAATATCCAGGAGGAAGCACCACCGCCACCACCACCGCCACCGCCGCCGCCAAAAGCGCCACCACCACCACCACAACTGGAAACGGCAAAGTTTACCCCACCTGTAATTAAAAAGGATGAAGAGGTAAAACAGGAAGAAATTCCGCCGATTGAGAAGCTGGAAGAAGTAGTGGTAGCCGATAAAACCCAGGAAGGTTTGAGAGGACCAGACATCTTGGCTCCGCCGGTAGTGGATAAAGGAACCCAGGTAGTTGAAGTAAAACCTGTGGAAGATGAAAACAAGGTATTTGAAAAGGTAGAAATAGAAGCCAGTGTGAACATCAACCAGTGGCGTCGTCACCTGGAAAGCCAGCTGCAACGCTATATTGAAGATGCAGCCAGCTCAGGCATGACTCCTGGTACATACACAGTAAACGTACGTTTCCTTGTAGAAAGAGACGGTAGCATTACTGATGTAAGAGCACTGAACGATCCTGGTTATGGCCTTGGTCAGGGCGCTGTTGAAACGGTAAAACGTGGTCCTAAATGGAACCCGGGTGAACAGAACGGTCGTAAAGTTCGTTCGTACCACACACAGCCTATCACTTTTGTGATCCAGGAAATGTAATTCAACCTAACGTCGTCATAAATCCCTCTGCTTGCAGAGGGATTTTTATTTTAAGGCTGTTACTTTTGCCAATGAGTATGCACTTATCAGGTTGGGATGATACCATCATTGCATTGGCCACACCACCAGGCATCGGGGCCTTGGGTATCATCCGGATGAGCGGGAAAAATGCAGTGGACATTGTCAATTCCCTCTTCCCTTCAAAAGATCTCACCCGCCAGGCTTCACATACATTGCATGTTGGATTGCTCAAGGATGGTGAGTCCGTGCTGGATGAAGTTGTTGTTTCGTTATACAAATCGCCACGTTCCTATACAGGGGAAAACATTGTCGAGATCAGCTGTCATGGCTCACCATACATTCATCAGCAGGTAATTGAAGCCTGTATTCAGAAAGGCGCCCGGTTGGCTAAGCCAGGAGAGTTTACACAACGTGCTTTTTTGAATGGCAAACTTGACCTGACGCAGGCGGAGGCTGTAGCCGATTTGATTGCCAGCAATACTGCAGCTTCACATCAAACGGCGCTGAACAATATCCGGGGCGGGTTTTCGCATGCGTTGAAGGATTTGCGGGAGCAATTGATCCGCTTTTCTGCCCTGATTGAACTGGAACTTGATTTTTCCCAGGAGGATGTTGAATTTGCCGATCGGACCCAACTAAAGGAACTTGTGCAAAACGCAAGGGTCCACACGCAGCAATTGCTGCAATCCTTTAAACTGGGAAATGTAATCAAGAATGGGGTTAGTGTTGCCATCATTGGCAAACCAAATGCGGGCAAATCAACGCTGCTGAACAAGTTGCTAAATGAAGAAAGAGCCATTGTAAGCGACATTCCCGGCACAACAAGGGACACCATTGAGGAAGTCATCAACATTGACGGAATTTTGTTCCGATTAATTGACACTGCCGGAATCCGCTCACATACCACTGACACCATTGAGTCGGTAGGAATTGAAAAAAGTCTGGAAAAAATGCGGGCCGCAGACGTAGTGATCTACCTCTTCGACGTGAATGAAACTGATCCCACTGACCTGGAGAAATCGGTAAAAGAGATGAAGGAAGAAGGCATTCATGCCCTTCTTGTGGCAAACAAGGCAGATGTGGTGAGTGAAACAGTTGTCCGGCAACGATTCTCATCCATAGCCAGTGTGCTTTTTATTTCTGCTAAATCAGGGCTGCACCTGGACTTACTTAAAGAAAAAATGGTAGACGTTGTTTTACACGATAGTGTGCAGGGAGAAAACGTAGTAATTACCAATGCACGGCATTTTCACTCCCTGCAGGAAGTGGATAAATCCTTGCAAGATGTTGCGGAAGGAATGGATAACGGGTTGCCGGGTGATCTGTTGGCGCTGGATATTCGCAGGTGCCTGCACTTTTTGGGAGTGATTACCGGCGAATTAAGTAATGATGATTTGCTCGACTATGTATTCAGTAAGTTTTGTATCGGAAAGTAAATGACTGTAAGATATTGTCTTTACGTTCCGTTGCTTTGTTCTGGATAGCGATTAAATCCTGCTAAAGATCTTTTCGTTAAAAAATTAAAAGCCTTTTTGTTCAAGTAGATTGATTCCTTTACTTTTGCACCCTCTATTTACAAGGGCTTCTGTGGTTATCATTTTGAAGTTGTTGTAAACCGGTTCGGGAAGTAGCGCAGGCCGGTAGCGCACCTGGTTTGGGACCAGGGGGTCGCAGGTTCGAATCCTGTCTTCCCGACTAAGCCTATAAATCAACGATTTATAGGCTTTTATATTTTATTTAAATGCCTAATTTGTATTGCCTTATTACACGACTTAAGCATATAACTTGTTCATTTAAATCACTTTCAATTCATTTTATCTTGCACTTTTCAATTTATCTCCTTTCCAATTCAGTGAGTAATCTGTGAGTAGCTCACATTCCATTTTATAACGCACTCGTTTCTATACAATTATCTTCCAGTTACGACTTCCTTACCCGATTCGAACCTTCTATGACCAAAAATTGCAGGCACTGTCTGCAATTTTGGTTTGAATGATAAGTGCGATTGATAAAAGTATAGTACATAGTAATGCATTTGTGGCAATTCCACTGTCGCCGCATTGCTAACGACATTTATGTGTGCATGAAGTTGGATTGGAACTGAACTACCTAATAAACAACCGAGGGATTTAGAAGTAGTTAAATGATAGGATAAAGTTCATTCACTGGGTAACTTTTACATGAACAAAGACTTACCGGCTATTATGGTAAAGTGTGACTCGAGTTTTCTCCATATGCTTAGCTAGAATTTTAATCCGATTGTAATCCCATAGCTTCTCGGATCGCCCAGGTGCACCGCGCCAAAATCATAAGCATAACTGATATAACGTTGACCGGTAAGATTCCTGCCCCATAACACGACTTCTGATGTTTTGTAGGTCATTATTCCAAGGCGGGTGTTGAACAAGTGATAGGAGGGCTGTAGGATGGCATTAGCTAGATCAAAATATTGGGTTCCTAAATACTTCCATTCCCCTCTAAAAAGGAGGGATGCATTGTTGCCGAGCGGATAAGTATACTGCGCAGTGAACATGGATGTGACATCCGGCGTAAAGATTTGCCGCTTGTCTTTCAGATCTACTTCACTTCCGTTCTGCGAAACTTTCAGGCTAGCGTATCGAGCATCAGTATATCCGAAATTGTAATCGATAGCCAGACTTTTGAATGGTGCAGCACGTATTTCTACCTCTATGCCTTTACTCACTAGCCTTCCCGTATTTCGTGTAATGGTAACCGCATCAGGTAGAACGAGTGTGGGCAACTGCACATCCGATAGGGTGGTATGAAAAAAAGCAAGATTGAAAATTAGCTTCTGTTGCAGCAACGTATGCTTCCAACCCAGTTCCGCACTTTTGCTGAACTCAGGCCTGAAGGGATATAAAGCAGGTTGTGAAGGATCAGAAGATAAAGGCGTTAATCCGCCGGCACGGAAGCCGCGACCAAAGCTTGCGTAAACGGTTTGTTTATCGTTTGGATAAAAGGTTAACGTAGCCTTTGGCGACCAAGCTGAAAAATTTGCGTTGGCCATAGTATCGCTTCGGTAAGCAAACATTGGATTTGGGTCGGGATCTTTTTGGTATTCGCCCAGAATTTTCTGCTCTTTTTTTTCGTGGTCATAACGGAGGCCGGCTGTCAGTTCTATTTTCTTAGTAAATGCATAGCTCAATTTCCCGTAAACAGCTACGCCGGAGCCTTTGCCTTTGCTGGTGTTGACGAGTGAAAAGTTGTTGTCTGGTGCGCCAACCAACTGCGCCTGTTCGCCAAACCTGGTGGCTTGTTTCACCGGATTATCCTGATGAAACAAATATGTTCCTGCAAGCCACGTCAAACCGTTATTAGAGGTTGTGGCGGATCGCAGGTTGATCTCCTGCGTCCATACCTTTATTTTGTTCCATTCATTGCCATAGTTATTGATGATGCTGATGGCATCAAGAGTCGAAAAGTCTGCGTCAATCGGGTTTGTATAATAGCGATGATTGGATTGATAAGCGGTCTGTGATGTAAGGTGAACAGCTGCCCCTGAATAAGTTATGGAAAGCGAGGAGTTAAAAACATTATCGATCATTTTTGTAGCGGCGTTCTGTGCCAGCCGGTAGGGATTGTTCAGGGCTTCATCCACGCCGAATACCAGCGGAAAGGCGCCGTTGTTTCGGTTGCTGTTGTGTTTTGCGTTCAGCGTAAAAGCCCATTGTGTAGTTGGCGTGTACCGCAGGTAATAATTGCCAATGATGTTATGGCGCTTGTCATAGTTACTGTTATTATACTCGTTTGTATAAAACCCCCTGGTTCGGTCATACAAACCTGCTGCACCAGCAAAAAGTTTGTCTTTGACTACCGGAGTCCGAATGCCGGCACTATACCGCTGCTGCCCGTAATTACCGATACTTAACTGCATAAATCCATCTGTATAGTTACCGGGTTTTTTCGTAATGATATTAATCACGCCGCCCATGGCATTGCGACCATACAGCGTTCCCTGCGGTCCTTTCAGGACCTCTATTCTTTCTACGTCGAAAAGATGAGGGATGTAAGTATCCAAACCAAACTGGTTCACGCCATCAACATAAGTGGCAATTGCCTGGTCGTATGAAGTATTGACAATGCCGCGGATGGAGCCCACGTTGCGGCCATCGCCCGGATGCGCTGCATAGAAGTTGGAAGAAAGAGCCGTGAGATCGCTGATTGACCACAGGCGGTATTCTTCCGTCTTCCTCCCCGTCAACGCTGTAATGCTCAAAGGCATTCGCTGCAAGAGCTCCTCCTTTTTTTGGGCTGTCACCACAACTGTTTCAAGGCTTTTGGTGATGCTTGTTTGTACGAGTTCAATTTGATTGGAGCCGATTTGAACGACTGCCAATTGAAACCGATCGGCATACCCTGGTGTCATCAGCTGGATGGTATACGTTGCTGGAGACAGGCCGGTTAACTGAAAAAAACCACCAGAATCGGTACGGGTAAGATGATGCGTATTCAGCAAACGGATTGTAGCTCCTGCTATCGGCTCCGATGCCTCATTTCTTAACGTTCCCTCGAGCACTGCCTGTGCGGAACAGACATTTGCAAAAGCAATGAAAATGAAAAGCAACAATCTTGGCTTCATGGTTCACCTTTCGGTTTTTATAATTCTTTTGTGTGACGGATTAACTGTTTTCCTTGCGTTTGTTTCTTCTCTTCGCAGCCAGAGCCAGTTCAGGAGCAATGCCAGGAGCAGGATCAGTAAGCCAAAGAACTCCCTTGTTTCTTCGATCCATGGATTGGTGGCCTTCATGCTTTGCGCAATGTTTTCCGCCTGGTGTTCCTGCCACCAGCTTAGCACACCGTCATCACCAAAAAACAGGTACAGGGCATAGGCTCCATACACGATCCAACCAACGATGTAAAGTGCAGGAACTAATTTCCTTCTCACTGCCTTGTAACAAACAAAAGCGCCGTACAGGTAAAGCGGTATCCAGATGTAAGGATCCGGATCGTTATATTGCAGCACGGCCGACAGCACGAACAGCACAATGAAAAACAGGTTGAGAACTTTCATGAGCGAATTTCAGGGCTTACTTGGTTTTGGGAGGCATGTAGGATAGCCCGGCAGGCGGGCCGGAGCTGTTAGTGCCTTCTTTCGTAATGCGCCAGATCACACCTGTACCGGGGGAAGGAACAGGAAAGGGCCCAGCACTTGCTAATGCAAAACCGATCACGCCGATGTCCACCACATAAAGCGTTTTGCCGTCCGGCGAGAATTTTGCTTCCACCGGGTGTCTTGGCCCTGCAGTAGTGACATATTCTTTTCCATCAGGGCCCTTAACTTTATTACTTAGAAATGGGTGCGCTTCTTTGGTCGCAGGATCAATGCGTATCACCGTATAGCCATTCAGGTTTGGGTCGCCGGTTAACGGTGTTCCGGATCCAAATTCTGCCAGGAACATCTGTCCTTTGTAACCAAATGCTGCATTGGTGCTGAAATCAAACTTGGTTGCTGCTGCGTTTTCCGGACGTACTAACCAGGGCTGTTCCACCGGTGGATGTTCCTTCATCAAAAACTTTAATTTGGGACCTCTTTCGGAGCGGAATTGTGGATCAGTAACAGGGATACCGCTGGAGTAATCAGGCCACCCGTACCAGGCTCCCTGTTTGATCTGCCAGATATTATCTTTTGCATTGGCAACAGGACGGCTGCCCCTTTCGTCATAAGCATTATCGGTAACATACAACTGCCCGTCTGGACCCCACAACACACCATACGGGTTGCGCAATCCCCAGGCATACACTTCCAATCCACTGCCATCGGTGTTCATTCGCAGGATGGTTCCGCTGGCCTTCACTTGTCCTTTTACTTCACGTTCTTTTTCACCGAAGGGCTGAAAGGCTCGTGTCCGAACAAGCATTGATTTGGCCTTGTTGCGGTTGAAAACACTGGTTACTGCATATGTTACATCTTTCCAGAAACTTGTCAGTCTTCCCTGGCGGGATAGAACATTGTTTGGCTGTGGCGTTAAAAAGCTTTCACCACTGAGGCGTACATCCTTTGCCGGGATATCCGATACATCGGGGTGCAACAAAAGCCACACGTATGGATATGCGTTGTCAAGGCCAACCACACCGGAATTGGTGGCTGTGCCTTGGCCGAAATAAATTTTGCCATCCAGTCCAACGGTCATCTGGTTATTAAAATGATCGCCATGGCTGGGAAGGCCCGTGACCAGGTCTTTTACATTGCCATTCTGTTCAACCACAGAGATCTTTCCTTTGTGCGAAACATACAATTGACCTTTGTGCCAGAGAATGTCCGTAACAGGACCGTTAAGGCCATCCGCATAACGGGTGATCTGCCCGCCGGGTGTAATGCACAGCACCTGTGCGGGAGCAAACGGATCGCCGTACACATAGCCTGCTTCCGCTACATACATATTGCCCGCCTCATCAAATTCAACACTGCTTGGCCAGATCAGGTCTTTCATGAACACTTCCACTTTATAGCCTGCCGGTACCCACGCCGCAGCTCCGTCCGGCGCAGGAACTTTAGGCATGTCTTTCGGGTATATGCCCACAGGAAAACTTGGTTTTTGGATGGTGCAGGCGGAGAACAATAGCGTCATGAAAACGGCGACAGAAACAAATCCAACTGCATGCTTTGATTTCATATGAAAAGTATAAAGGTTGAGATATAATGAACTGTAAGGAGCAAAAGAATAATTCGAGCAGTGCCGTTAATTGATCAGCTAAATTTTAAAATTCCTTTTTGCTGGAGAAGAAATAGAGCTTGTAACAGAAAGGCATGAATTCTTTGAAAGAAGAGGTAAATTGATTCGTTGAATTCAACACGACCAATGCTTTATTGATGGGAAAGGTTTTATAAAAAACGCCGGTTAATGCAATGACTGAGAGGTCTCGTTTTGTAGAATTTGCCAAAAAGATTTTGGTGTACCGGGAAAGATCAATTAATATCAAACGAGTAAATTTCATTGCAGCGAAGTGACGCATCAGTTGCGTGATAAAACCAATACGTACAAATCTTATACCCTGCTGCATCAACTGATTCACCGTATCGTACCATGTTTGTGTTTGCCGTTTCCATAATGATCGTTCTCAATACGTTCTGTTTTTAAAACCGTTTGCTCTACCAAGGTTATCCGCATTAAACAATATGCGAAACCAATTTCTTTCTATGGGCTGGGAATTGTTTTCCCCGTGCCACTAATCACCTGAAACAGGATCATCATTTTGCTATTCGAAAAACTTGCTGCTTTTTGTAACCTTCTCATTCTTCACCTACTCTATACCTCTTAATTATTATCTATGCATGGCAATGTTGCAATGAAAACCCCTGCCTGCAGGATGCATAATGGCGCAAACAATAAAGGTTTGTTCTGTTGCGTCGACCTTGCAGAAAGCCGGTGCTTTACCAGTGGCTGTATTTATGGTAACGCCTGTAAATGCTTACTTTCGAATGTCAGTTGGCGTCAGTCTGCTATTATTTTATCATTGAAACAAACCCGCCATGCACCAGAAGAAGAACCTGATCTATTTTACTGTGAATTTTGAAAGGAAGGCATATCAGGTGCAGACAAGTGAGGGTAAATACCAGTCCTTAATGTGTCTTTTATCTGAAAATTTTCCCGTCAGAAGTTTTGGTGTCTGTTACGGTGGGGGCAGTTGCAAGACCTGCGGCGTGGTGATCACTGAAAAGCACACAGGTGCAAAATGTTTTGCCTTATCCTGTGAAGTTCAGATCGATGATGAAATCGCAAACAAAGTGATCACGGTTTGATCAGTAGGTGAACGAATGGCCTGCATCGGGACGCAGGATTACTTTGCCGATGGCACGACTTGTGTGGCAAACGATTGATGAACCATCAACAGAAAACAGGATCATGGACTGCCGTATTACATTAGGTGCAAAGGAAACGTTTGAAAAATTATTAAACTCGGCCTATCACGCAGGTGAAAAGGTGAATCTATTGGTGGACGATAACGGCCTCACCAGAGCAGAAGGCTTCATTCAGCAGATGAAAAAGAGTGATACGAGCCTGGTTATTGAACTGGATAATGGCATGATCCTGCCAGTGGGAAAAATTGTTGCCGTCAACGGGATTTTCCTGCCAGCTTACGGCGAATGTTAATTGTGATTAAAATCCAATAATGATGTGGTCTTTTGCGTAAGTGGTCTTTTTCTGTAACCTTTTTGAGGTTCACCTGCTCTATAAGCAAAAGGGTTAGTTGTCTTGCCGGCGTCATCAAAAAATTTAGATCATGCAAAACTTGGCTGATAATGTAGAAGTAAATTCCGACAGTTTAGTCATTGAAAAAGTGCTGGCGGGAGATATTTCTTTATTTGAAATCCTGATAAGGAGATATAATTCAACGCTGTACAAAATTGCCCGGAATTATGGCTTTAACCACCAGGATGCGGAGGATCTGATGCAGGACACGCATGTGGCGGCATATCTGGCATTAAAAAGCTTCGAAGGGCGGGCATCCTACAAAACCTGGATATCCAGGATCATGGTAAACAAGTGTCTTTATAAACTCAAATACGGATATTTCAAAAACGAGGTTCCCGCCGATGATGTCCTGGAACCGGAACATCAGTCTATGTATAATAAAACAAAAGACAACCAGACAGAGGATGTGTTGTTAAACAGAGAACTCACATCAATCGTGGAAAAAGGCCTTCAGAATATTCCGGTTCTGTACCGCACGGTGTTTGTGCTGAGGGAAATTGAGGGCTTTTCGGTTGCTGAGACGGCGGAACTATTGAACATTACCACCATGAACGTAAAAGTTCGCTTAAATAGAGCGAAGTCCTTGCTTCAAAAGCAGATCGAATCCTCCTATTCCCGCAGTGAGCTTTACTCTTTTAACCTGGTCTATTGCGATGCCATCGTTCAGCGAGTCTTTGAAGGGATCAATGCGATCAATGGCAACACCGGCAAGCTGTCTAAATAAGCTATTGCGCTTTCCTCTATTCCTGATCATTCGTCGGGGTGAACTGAAATCGTTGTACTTCTGGATACGAACCTTTCCTGATGAACGAAGGGTTGAAGCGCTGGTATGAATAAATCACCAGTAGGAAGGTTGCCCGCGTCTTCATCGGATATTCTGCCCACTGTTTGTAATCATTCGTTTTCCAAACTGATCTAACAGGGAAGAAGAGCATTGGAAAAGTTGCATCCGGCTCGCTCAGTTATTTACTAATTAAAAATTAAGTATGAAGCAAAACGGACATGCCATTATGGTAAACGGCAATGACACTGAGGAAACGGCCGGAAACCATGTATCTGTACCCTTCGAAAAATTAATGGCTTCAAAAGAATCTGTTCCCGACGATGAAACAAAGATCAAATTGATCAGTTATCATTTTAGGCAGATCATGTTACTTCTTGGTCTTGACCTGGGTGACGACAGCTTAAAAGGCACTCCCGACCGTGTGGCTAAGATGTATGTAAAGGAAATCTTCAGCGGTTTAGATCCTGCTAACAAACCGGACGTTACGTTGTTTGAAAATGATTATCACTACGGCGAAATGCTGATTGAAAAAAACATCACGGTTTACTCCTGTTGCGAACATCATTTTGTACCCATCATTGGCAAGGCACATGTGGCTTATTACCCGAATGGAAATGTAATCGGATTGTCAAAGATCAACCGCCTTGTACACTACTATTGTAAAAAGCCGCAGGTGCAGGAAAGACTGACGGTACAGATTGCCAAAGCATTAAAAGAAGCCCTGCATACCGAGGATGTAGCCGTCGTTATTGATGCAGCTCACCTCTGTGTGGCATCGAGAGGTGTGGGTGATGTGAACAGCACTACGGTTACAGGCCACTACTCTGGAAAATTTAAAAATGATGCGACAAGAAAAGAATTTCTTTCTTTTCTGAAATAGTTGCAATGTATATCCTGTCTGATCAATGAAATGTAATGGAACATATAATTAAAATAAAATCGGTTGAGAATGTGACCCATGATGTAAAACAGTTCCGTTGTGAAAAACCTACCGGGTATCAGTTTGCTCCCGGACAGGCAACGGAGGTTGCCATCAATAAAGCCGGGTGGGAAAAGGAAAAAGACCCTTCACCTTTACTTCCTTGAACGAGGCCCCCGATCTTGAGTTTACTATCAAGATTTACACAGATCACCCGGGTGTGACCAATGAAATGAATGGGCTGAAACCGGGAGACGAGCTCATTGTGGATGATGTATGGGGCGCTATCGAATACAAAGGCCCCGGCTATTTTATTGCAGGAGGCGCCGGCATCACGCCGTTTATTGCCATACTCCGTGAATTACGAAAAGAAAACAAGCTGGAAGGCAACAAGCTTTTCTTTTCCAACAAGACAGACAAGGACATTATCCTTGAACAGGAACTGACATCGATGCTTGGCGAAAATGCGATCTATACAGTGACAGATGAACAAACACGCAAACATCATTATGGTTTCATCAACGAGGCGCTTTTGAAAGCCAACATTGATGACTTCAGCAAACATTTTTACCTCTGTGGTCCTCCGAAAATGGTAGAGGCTCTGGAAGATTGCCTGGTAAAACTGGGCGCTTCGCCTGAGGCTGTTGTATTTGAAAAATAGCTGAGGGCATGAAAAGAAAACTGTCAAATCCTGTAACCCATTGATGCCATAGTTACTCTATAAGAATAAACAACAGATTATGGACATACCAGCAAATTATGCAAAAGGCCATGCTCACCATGGCGCTATGACGCAGGCAGAAAAAGTTGCTTCTATTTTACGGTGGACCTACGGACTTGTGCCTATCGTTGCCGGCGCCGACAAATTCATGCACCTGCTCACCGACTGGGACAAGTATTTGGCACCTCAAATCGCCAGTCTGCTTCCGGTGTCGCCGCATAGTTTTATGATAATCGTCGGCATCATCGAGATCATTGCCGGTGTGCTTGTACTGATCAAGCCAAGAATCGGAAGCCTGATAGTAGCGCTTTGGTTAATTGGTATTGCCATCAATCTTTTGTTGTCAGGTCAATATTTTGACGTGGCTGTAAGAGACACGGTAATGGCCATCGGTGCTTTTTCGCTTTATCTGTTAAGCGGAAGACGGAACGATTAGAATAAAATAATAGACGGCGGACGTTAGGTTAGCTGGTCAATTGACGATAGAAGATAGAATGTGATGATGAGTCTTTCCGGATATAGCCTGATTGGAAATTGCCGGGCGGCAGCTTTGGTGAGCAGGCATGGTTCCATCGACTGGTGCTGCCTTCCGGAATTCCATTCTCCTGCCATCTTCTCCGCTATCCTTGACAAAAACAGGGGAGGTTATTTTTCGATTATGCCGGCTGAAGAATATCAATCGGTTCAGCAATACATACCTGATACCAATGTGGTAGAAACCAGTTTCGTAACCAGCAGCGGGAGTGTAAAATTGACAGACGCCTTTGCAGTTACTACCGAAGAAGAAAAAACAAAAACGCTTTTTCCTGACCATGAGATCCTCCGGGTTATCACATGCACAGAAGGAACTGTTCAATTGAAAATGGAATTTTCACCGGCCCCTTTTTATGGAAAGTTCGAGGCTCGTATTCAGCATAACCAAAGATTAGGTATTAAGTTTTTCTGGAAAGAAAATACCTACATTCTGCTTAGCAGCCTTGATGCAAAAGGAATAGAAGTTACCAGTTACAAAGCAACTGCTTCCTTTCTCATCAGCGACGGCGAAACCATTATTTTCTCTTTGAGTTGTTCAACCCAGGCTCCCGCCGTTCTTCCCGAAGTCACCGAGTCCGGATCAAACAGAATGAAGCAAACCATTTTGTTTTGGAAGGATTGGGTAAGTCAATGCCGTTATAACGGCAGGTATGAGGGATGGGTAAAGAGAAGTGTGCTTACGCTGAAACTGTTAGCACATGCACCCTCAGGCGCCATCATTGCGGCTCCCACTACCTCCATACCGGAAGAAATCGGTGGTGAAAGGAATTGGGACTACCGTTATTGCTGGCTTCGGGATGCTTCGTTTACCGTCAGGGTTTTGGTGAGGTTGGGCTTTGAGCAGGAAGCACATGCTTATATGAACTGGATACTTCACGCCACCCGGCTTACCTCTCCCAAGCTTCAGGTGGTGTATTCCGTTTTTGGTGATGCAAGGCTGAAAGAGTTTCATCTTGACTGGCTGTCGGGGTTTAAAAATTCAAAGCCGGTAAGAGTAGGCAACGGAGCATACAATCAACATCAGTTGGATGTTTACGGCGAAGTGCTGGATGCCTTTTTTTCTTATTCAAAACTTATTCCTGAGTTCGACAACGGGAGTCGCAAATTCATGTTAGGCTTGGGCGACATTATCTGCAAACTATGGCTTGAACCGGATAACGGAATTTGGGAGATACGTTCCCGTCTTGTTCATCACACGCATTCAAAAGTGATGGCCTGGGTGGGTTTGGACCGGCTGATCAAACTCTCCAAAAAATACGGCTGGGGAAAAGCGAACATTGACGGCTACGAAAAGACAAAGTCGGCAATTAGAGAAGCGGTGGAGCAATCGGGGTATAATAAGGAGTTGAGATCTTACACCAATGCTTTTAACGGCAAAACCCTGGATGCAAGCGCACTTGTTTTTCCTCTTGTTGGTTATTGTGAGGCTTCTTCTTCCCGTATGATGTCCACCGTCCGGGTAATTCGTGAGCATCTTTCCAACAATAACCTGATCTATCGTTACCGTTTTACAAACGATGGTATTCAGGGCGGGGAAGGGAGCTTTGGCATCTGCAATTTTTGGCTGGTTGAAAACCTCGTCAGGGCCGGCAATTTAGCAGAGGCAGTTCAGCTTTTTGATTCGCTGCTGGAGCAGGCGAGTCCAACAGGTTTAATGGCAGAAGAAGTGGATCCGGTAACGTATGAAATGCTTGGAAATTATCCGCAGGGATTTACGCATATTGGGTTAATTAACGCGGCTCTTGCTATAAACGAAGCATACGAAAAGGAGGATTAGTTGCATGAACATAATCGATATTTTGCTTTGGGGATTTGCGGCAACATTACTTCTGACGACTATTATGGCAATATCAAAGCCGTTGGGGCTTACTCGGATGGATCTGCCTTTTCTACTGGGTACGCTTTTCACTTCTAACCGCAATAAAGCTCTTCTGTACGGATTTCTGGCACATTTGATTTTGGGTTGGTTATTCGCATTCATCTATAGCCTTGCATTTAAAACGACCGGTATCTATGCCTGGTGGTTTGGCCTTGCCATCGGTCTTGTTCATGGTGCTTTTGTGTTATCGGCAGGCTTGCAATCGATTGCTGTTTTCCACCCCAGGATGGCGCAGCCCTACCAGGGACCTACACCAACAAGACAGTTAGAGCCACCTGGATTCTTTGCGTTGAATTATGGCAGGGGAACGCCGCTTGTCACGATGATTGCTCACCTGATCTACGGAGGTGTTTTAGGTACGTTTTATAACTAAAAAGTGAGGATGATATGGAGAATAAAAAAGGGTTTGAAGATCAAATAGTAGTCGTGACCGGCGCCAGTGCTGGCATTGGAAGAGCTATTGCCATTGCTTTTGCAAAAGAAGGCGCTCACGTTGCACTGATCGCAAGAAACAAAGAACGATTGGAAGAGGCAAGGAAAGAAGCGGAGGGCTTTGGTGTAAAAGACTTGGGTTTGCCATTGGATGTAGCCGATGCTGAAGCTCTAGAAAATGCAGCCGCGCAGGCAGAACGGGTATTAGGAACTATTGATATTTGAGTGAATAGTGCGATGGTCTCTGTCTTTTCGCCTGTCAGGCAGATGAGAGTTGAAGAATACAAAAGAGTAACAGAAGTTACCTACCTGGGAACGGTTTATGGTACATTGGCTGCACTCAATCGAATGATGCCTCGCAATAAAGGAACGATCATCCAGGTTGGTTCTGCATTGGCGTATAGAGGCATTCCTTTACAATCGGCTTACTGCGCAGCCAAACATGCCATACAGGGCTTTCACGATTCATTGCTGTCAGAACTGTTGCACGATAAAAGCAAGGTGAAGGTTTCCATGGTGCAGCTATCGGCTCACTATACGCCCCAGTTTGACTGGGTCAGGTCAAGGTTGCCGAACAAGGCGGAGCCTGTGCCTCCCATCTACCAGCCGGAAGTTGCTGCCAAGGCTGTACTTTGGGCTGCAAAACATTATAAGCGGGAACATGTTGTTGGTTTTCCGGCTTGGAAAGCCATCTATGGAAATAACCTTTTTCCATCATATGGCGACAGGTATTTGGCAAAGAATGAATATGACAGCCAGCAAACCAGTGAACCAAAAACCAGGGAAGCAGCCGACAATTTATTTCAAACGGTAAACGGACCATTTGGAGCTCATGGACGGTTTGATGATACTGCAATTGAAAAGGACCGGTTCTTTGAAATGACGAAGTATGTTTCTTTCAATTATTTACTATTGAGTCTAATTCTTTTGGTTTTGGTTGCAGTAATCGTATTTGGGCTTTGAATACTATAATGCAAACCTAACACAGCGGGATTGCCTTAGTATCACACCAAAAGACACGATTTTTACAACGTAATTATGATAAAATGGCTTATAGACGTATTGCTCCGGAAACAAAGGTTGGTAGGCATGTGGCAAATCGCAACATGAAACTTTTTTCCTGGAAAATGGAACAGAATTAAGGATAAGGTTATGCCTTTAGCCTCTGCATGAAGCACAGAATCCATGTAAGAGACTTTCATTTAGCTGGGGCATGTTTGGTATATTGTATTGAACTGATCCGAAAGCGAATCAAGTTTGGCTGATCATGACGCAACACTCCGGTTAGTCACCAGGACTTTTTCGGTAAGCCTGAGGATATGATCTACACAAAGCTGACGAAGTAAAAGCGGCATAGCAAAACATTTGGTTGCAGCTTTGTAAGTTCACTCATTAAGTGCCTTCACCAACAGTTACCAGATTAAATCATTCTTGGCATTTCACGCTTACCCTATTTTAAAAATAGGGACGTATGCTCCCTAGCATAATTTAACCAGATAAATACTAGAGTAAATTATAGGTTGTACTTTTGTATTAGTTCTTCTCTCTAATGAGTTATTCGTGAGTTCACAGTTTCGAACGGTGATAAATGATTGATATATAATATTTTGCGTGCAGTCTGAGATCGGGCTGTCTTCCCGACAACTAAAAGGCGATAACTCAATACAGACAAGAGTTTCGCCTTTTTTCTGACCTCCCCCCGCAAAACCGGACACCGCTAAAGTAGAGAAACGGGCATTTATTCATAACTTAAAAGATGAAAGGATTGCCCCAAATCAACCTACACGGAAGCACAGATTGCCTTTGCGCTCAAACAGGCGGAGACGGGCACCCGGGTGGACGAGGTGTGCCGGAAGATAGGCATTGCCGCAGCAGCCTTTTGCAAATGGCGCCAGCGTTACGGTGGCCAGAGGTAAATGGCCTTATTTTTTGTAATTCGTTGTGTCTTCATTTCCGTTGACAAGGGTATACGTTTCCTCTCCATATTGAATAGATAAAGTCGTATCAATCCCATCGTATAATGAACGGCCCGGGTTACTCTGTACCCGCATAAAGTCTTCCCGATTAATGGAACGTGTCAACCGGCTCCAGAACTCCTTTTCTGTTTTCAGTTTTATAGTTTTTTCATTGCCACGCCGCGCCTGGAGATAGGTAAGTGAGTCGGCTGAGACATCCAGGCTTTCGTAATTACCGGATCGGCCACCGGTCGTACTGAAGGCTATTTTGGTAATAGCGGTGGATGTGTCGTTTGTTGCCTTTACACGATTGTTGCAGGTTTTCAGGGAAAACATTGCGGAAGCAAAAGACAGGCAGCTTAAAACCAAAGCGTGAAGAGGAGTCATGGTAGCATTTGTACATTGAATTTACACCCTATCCCGGCAATGATCGGTTGGATGAACCTTCAGTTATGCGGCAGAGAGGTGATACGATTCAGGAAAACAAAATCTAGATAAATAATTAGTTTAATAATCTATTAGTCTAAAGAAGGAAAAAGATAAATAACTATTTATCCTGCTACTTAAATGTTGGTACTTATTCAATTCAACTCCCCATTTTTTATTCACCTCCATTTGTAGCAAATACCTTGTTTCTTGCCATAAGGCACCCCCCGATCACACCGGCTTTTTCACCCAGTTTCGACATTTTGAGTTGCGAGTCATTGTTGACAAGGCTCAGCGAGTATTTATTCAGGGCACTCTTCAGGGGCAGGCGAATGTAATCACCTGTTTGTGCCATGGTGCCGCCAAGAATCACCAATTCAGGATTGAAGATGTTGATCAGCACCGCAAGGCCTTTGCCTATCTTTTCGCCCACCGTCGCTATCAGCTCAATGGCCAGCATGTCATCATGCTGTGCCGCGTCAATAATATCCTGCAGTTTGATCTCTTCAATATCCTTGTATTTAAGAAGAAGCTGTGAAGAGGATCCTTCCCTGATCTTTTCTTTGAACATCCGCACCAGGGCACTCCCGGAGGCTTCTGTTTCCAAACAACCCTTTTTCCCGCAGTGGCAAATCAACTCGTTGTTGAAAAACGGGATATGGCCAAACTCACCACTGAACCCAGACTTCCCATAATACACTTTTCCATCTACCAGAATACCCAAACCAATTCCATAATCAAGATTCACAAAAAGGACGTTGCGTTCGTTGTGCACCACGCCAAAATAAAATTCACCGTAGGCCATGGCCCTCGAATCGTTTTCCAGGAAAGTTTTGATACCCAGCCGTGATTCAATGATTCTCGTCAGGGGCTCTTCGTGAAAATGAAAGAAACTATAACTGTATCCGCTGGCATTATTGATGCGGCCCGAAAGGTTGACGCCAATACCTAAAATTTTATCACGGACAATGGCCGACTCTTCCAGGAATTCTTCAATTACACGGATCAGTTCTTCAAAAGAATCGTTTGTGTTTTCCAGTTTATAGGGAACGTCCTCTTTGATGGTCACCAGGTTTTTTTTAAAATCCAGCAGCCCGATGTTGATCGAAAACCGTTTGATGTCCACGCCAACAAAAAATGCCGCTTCCGAAACGAGGCCATACATGCTGGCCCTTCTGCCGCCGGTGGAGTCTACCTTTCCATAATCCTTGATAAGTCCGTCCTGCATTAACTCGTTAAGCAGGTTAATGATCTTGGGTGTGCTGATGTTCAGTTCTTTATTCAGGTCGGCAATGGTGGTGTTGCCGACAGTATCCAGATAGGAGATAATGGCCCGTTTCAGCGACTTGTTCTTATACGCTACCCCTATCGCATTCTCATCGGAAAAAACTTCCAAAAGCAGGTTTGGCATCGTGCTGATATTTATCGTAAAAATCGGGAAAAGTTTTTATATGATGAAGTGAAATTCTCACAACTAAATAAAATAATTAAAAAAGTATTTGGTCGTTAATAAAAAAATTACAAAATTCGGGCAGTAAATCGCTGCTTGATGAACAATATTGACATTGCTCCTATAAAAACACTACCCGCTTTATCTTCTTTTGCAGCAAGTTATAAGAACGAGCTACTGGAGAATATCCTGCCCTTTTGGATACAGCATAGCCCCGACTATGAGAACGGTGGTTATTTCACCTGCCTGGATCGCGATGGAAGCGTATTTGACCGCGACAAGTTTATGTGGCTACAGGGCCGGCAAGTCTGGTGTTTCAGTCATATGTACAACAAGGTTGAGCGCCGCCAAGAGTGGCTGGAAATGGCAATCCACGGAGCCAGCTTTATGAAAAAGTATGGAAGAGACGCAGAGGGTAATTGGTACTTTTCCCTCACTGCAGAAGGGGCGCCGCTGGTACAGCCGTACAACATCTTTAGTGACTGCTTTGCGACCATGGGTTTTGCTTCCCTGGATAAAGCGGCTCCCGCAGATGAGTATAAAGAGATAGCCCTCTCAACTTTCGAAAATATTTTAAAAAGGCAGGACAACTGGAAAGGCTCTTATAATAAAGCATATCCGGGAACAAGACCCTTACGGAATTTCAGCCTGCCAATGATCCTGAGCAACCTTTCGCTCGAACTGGAACACATCATTGGCGCTGCCAGGGTGGATGAACTGGCAGTCCAGGTGATTCATGAGGTGATGGAGGTGTTTTACCAGCCGCAGATGGGGCTGATCCTGGAGAATGTGGACAAAAAAGGAAATTTTATTGACTGCTTCGAGGGGAGGGTGATCAATCCCGGTCACGGCATTGAAGCCATGTGGTTTATTATGGACCTGGGACAACGCCTGAATGACCAGTCGCTGATTCAAAAAGCCTGCACCATTATGCTGGATACTTTGGAATATGGCTGGGACAAGGAACACGGCGGCATCTTTTATTTTCTCGATGTAAAAGGGGCTCCTCCGCAACAATTAGAATGGGACCAGAAACTCTGGTGGGTACACGTAGAGGCGCTTGTTGCTCTTGCCAAAGGGTACCAGTTGACAGGCGACGAACGCTGCCTTGCTTGGTTTGAAAAAGTGCATAACTACACCTGGAAGTATTTCAAAGATCCGGCTTATGGCGAATGGTTTGGTTACCTCAACAGGAAAGGCGAGGTGCTGCTACCGCTGAAAGGGGGAAAATGGAAAGGCTGTTTCCATGTTCCAAGAGCCCTGTACCAGGTTTGGAAAACAGTAGAAGCGCAATAGCCGCATAGGGGCTTAGTCTCATAAAAGATCGCGTACAACTTGTATTTATAAAACCGATACAAACCGGTGGTAAGCGTATGATGAAGAAGATTTTAATTGTTTTCGTTACTGTATTTAGCCTGAGTTGCCAGGCACAGAAAACGCTTACCACCGATGTATTGGTGATTGGTGGCGGAACGGGCGGCACATCGGCCGGTATCCAAAGTGCACGGCTCGGGGCAAGAACCATCATCGTTGAAGGCACACCCTGGCTGGGAGGCATGATCTCCGCCGCAGGCGTTTCGGCCATCGACGGAAATCATCGCCTGCCTTCCGGAATGTGGGCGGAGTTCAGGAGCCAGTTGTACAAACGCTATGGCGGACCCGAAGCCGTTGAAACCGGCTGGGTAAGCAATACCTTGTTTGAGCCGCATGTAGCCGACAGCATTTTTAAAAGCATGGCTGCCGCCGAAAAAAACCTGACCCTTTTCTTTAATCATGCTTTCACCAATGTCACAAAAAAGGACAACCGGCTGGAGGCGGTCACCTTCACCAATAAAGCCAACGGCAAAACACTGACCATTCAGGCCAAAACCTTTATTGACGCTACTGAACTGGGCGATGTAATGAAAGCGACGGGTATTCCTTATGACCTGGGTATGGAAGCTGGTGCGCTTACCGATGAAAAAGTTGGCGTGAATGAAACCAATGAAATTGTTCAGGACCTGACTTATGTAGCCATTTTGAAAGATTATGGCAAAGGAGCAGATAAATCCATTCCCAAACCTGCCAATTACGACCCGGCCGAATTTGACGCAGCCTGCACCGATTATTATAAGGACAAAACAAGAAAAGCCCCTGCTGTTGATGCAGCAAAAATGCTTGAATACGGCAAGTTGCCCAACAACAAGTATATGCTCAACTGGCCGCTCTATGGCAACGACACCTATTTAAATGTGGTGGAAATGACCGAAGCTGAGCGGGAAAAAGAACTGGTTAAAGCAAAAGAAACCACCAAGCGCTTTATCTATTTTATCCAGCAGCAATTGGGCTTTAAGCACCTGGGATTGGCCGATGATGAATTCCCGACAAAAGACAGGTTTGCGTTGATCCCGTATCACCGCGAAGGCCGGCGGGTAAAAGGGCTGGTGCGTTTTACCATGCGGAACATTGCCGAACCGTTTACCTATGGCGATCCGCTTTACCGTACCGGTATCTCTGTTGGGGATTATCCCATCGATCATCACCACAAGAAAAATCTTTCGGCACCGCAGCACCTGGAGTTTTATCCCATCCCTTCTTACAATGTTCCCCTGGGCACATTGATCCCGCAAAATTTTGAAAACCTTATCATAGCAGAAAAAGGCATTTCCGTCAGCAATGTTGTCAATGGTACCACCCGCCTGCAGCCTTGTGTGTTGCTGACCGGACAGGCTGCCGGAACACTGGCTGCGTTGAGTGCGAAACAAAGTGCCGCCTTGCAAAAGATCCCGGTTCGGTCCGTGCAGCAAGCGTTGCTCCGTGCCGGTGCTTACCTCATGCCGTATATCGATGTAACGCCGGAGAATCCATTTTTCGAAGTGATCCAGAAAGTTGGTGCCACCGGCATTTTAAAAGGTGCAGGGGTGCCCTACAAATGGGCCAACCAAACCTGGTTCTATCCTGATCAACCTCTCAGCCAATTTGACCTGGTGGAAGGTTTGCGGCCATATTATCCCGCACTGGAAAATTACTTAGACGCTTCCGGTGAAATGCTTACGCTGAATTCTATCCTGAAAATATTTGATGCTGTTGGTGTAAAGCTGAGTGCAGAAAAAGTAAAAGCAGACTGGCCGCGTAAACAACTGGTAATGGAAGCAGACAAGATGCTGAACAGAAAGTCCATTGCCTGGCTGGTTGACAGGTACCTGCAACCCTTTGAAAGACCCGTGAACATGAAAGGTGAGGTGCAATAAGCTCTTTGCAAACGAACGAAAACGTTCACTCTGATTCGTAATTATAAATTTTAGTATTAACCCAACTTGATTGTTGTATGAGCAAATTTAAACCCCTCTTTTGGGCACGCTGCTGGGTACTGCTTGCTATGTTACTAAGTCTGCCAGGCAGTGTACTCTTTGCACAAACCCGCACGGTCAATGGAACCGTATCAAACGCGAAAGCCGAGCCGTTGGCCGGCGCATCTGTTAGTGTAAGCGGTGCCTCTACGACCGTACAGACTGGCTCCGATGGCCGCTTTACTATCAGTCTGCCGGCTGAAAAGAGCAGTATTACCGTAAGCATGATCGGTTATACGCCGCAGACCATTGCGGTAACGGAAGGTCAAACCGTTCAGGTTGTATTGGCCGAAGCCCAAAGCAATATGGAAGAAGTGGTGGTAGTTGGTTACGGCCGTCAGCGCAGGGGAACCCTTACCGGTTCGGTAGCGCAGATCAGCGGCGCCGAACTGAAAAAAGCACCGGCCATTAACCTGTCGAACGTACTGGCAGGCCGCCTTCCGGGTCTGACCGTAATGCAGCAGTCGGGCCGTCCCGGTTTCGACGATGCCACCCTTCGCATCCGCGGTATCAATACCACCGGCGCTTCTGCACCGATGATCATTGTTGACGGGGTGCAGCGTTCGTTCAGCCAACTGGATCCGAACGAAATTGAAAACATCACCATTTTGAAAGATGCCGCTGCCGCTGCCGTTTATGGTTTGCAGGCTGCCGGCGGTGTTATTCTTGTTACCACGAAAAGAGGGCTTAACCGCAAAGCCGTTATTACCTATGATGGCTCTGTCAGTTTAAACTCCTTGACCCGTTTTCCTGAATTCCTGAACGGCCCAGACTACATGTACTGGTATAAGAAAGGTGAGGAACTGGATAACGAATACCTGATGCACATCAATAGCAATCCTATTCCCTATACCTATACCGATGAAGAAATTGATGCCATGCAGAAAGGAACAAATTCCAACCCGTTCTACGGCAATACCGACTGGATTGGTGAGCTATTGGGCAAACGCAGCCTGACACAGCACCACAATGTTTCGGTGCGTGGCGGTAACGAGTCGGTAAAATATTTTACATCCATCGGTATGCTGGATCAGGAAGGTGTCGTTCGTAATAACGATTTCAAACGTTTCAACCTGCGTTCAAACCTTGACTTTACGTTAAGCAGTATTTTCTCCGGTGCCATTGACCTAGGTGCCCGTAAAGAAGACCGTATGAGTTCTGGTATTCCTGCCGATAACGGTTCCTATATGAACCCCTTCTTCCAGGCCGTGCGGGCACTGCCCAACATCCCGATGTACACGCCGGAAGGCATTCCGACAGCCAGCCGTGCCGGCGCGGGTGTGGTAAATCCTATTGCTGCCCTGGATAATTCCGGCTACCAGAAGTATGAAACCACGGTGCTGCAAAGCAACCTGAGTCTAAGTGCAAAAATTCCATTTATCAAAGGCCTGACGGCGAAGGTGTTGTTTGGTTACGACAGAACCAATCAGCAGTTTAAATCCTGGCTGCAGCCCTATGAGATGATGGTACGCGAAAGAAGCTCGAGCGGCTGGTACTGGAACAAATCCCTGCCCCCTGGTATCACCGTAAATACCCTGCGCCAGAGCAGTGCCATCAGCACAAGGGAGACCTATCAGCCACAACTGAACTACGAAAACCGTTTTGGCAATCATGATGTGAAAGCTTTATTTGTTTATGAGTATTCACAAACCGACGGTAACTCGTTTTCTACCGGTGCCCGCAATTTTGCACTCACCGATCTGCACGAGATCAACTATGGCAGCAAGGATGTGGTAGACTATATCACGCCTACCGGCTCCAGCGACAGAACAGCCCGTGCCGGTTATGTAGGCCGTTTGAACTATGCCTACAAGAGCAAGTACCTGGCAGAGTTGGTTGCACGTTACGATGCCTCTTATAATTTTGCTCCCGAAAACCGTTGGGGCCTGTTTCCAGCCGCTTCACTGGGTTGGGTGATCAGCCAGGAAGATTTCTTTGATAACCTGAGCAGCACAATCAACATGCTGAAGGTGCGGGGCTCTGCCGGCTTGCTGGGTAACGACCGCATTGGCGAATTCCAGTACCTGCAAACGTTCTCACTCACAACCAGTCCTGTTGTGGTAATCGGCGGCCGCCCGGTAACAGCACTGTTTACTACGGCTGTACCTAACCGTGATATTACCTGGGAAAAGACCACTACCTACAACGTTGGCTTTGAAGCCACGCTGTGGAGAGGAAAACTGGATGTAGAATTTGACTGGTTTTATAAGATCACCCGTGACATCCTTGATAACGTAGCCGGTATCTATCCGCCCTCTGTTGGTGGTAACTTCCCCAGCGTTGTCAACCGCTCTATTGTAGACAACAGGGGCTTTGACCTGCGCCTGTCGCATCGCAACACTATCGGCCGGAAATTACGCTATGGTGTTACCGGTAACTTCAACTATGCTAAGAACCGCCTCATCCGCAGGGATGTGGCCAGCGGTACGCCGGAGTGGATGAATCCCCTTGGACGGCCTCTTGGTCAAAAGGTGGGCTATATTTCAGAAGGCCTGTTCCAGAACTGGACGGAAGTGGACAGCTGGCCATCTTCACCAAGCGGTGGTGCTGCTCCTGGTTTCATTAAGTACAGAGACCTGAATGGTGACGGACAGATCACACAGGGTGGCGACTTTACCTTTATCGGCCGCAGCAACTTCCCCGAGATCATGTACGGTTTAAATCTGGATCTGCAATACGGTGCCTTTGACCTGTCGGCCCTGTTCCAGGGAGCAGCCCGTGCCGATGTTTCGCTGGGTGGCACTTACGAGGGCTCAGCCGGAGTAAGTGGGGTGATGGATAACACGCCGTTTACCCGTTCGTTCTACAACTTGGGTAACTCACCTTATTACCTGATCGAGCAGGCCTGGAGACCCGATAATCCAAATGCCACTCTTCCGCGTTTAACCGCCAACCGTGCCGGCTATGCCAACCACAATGGTTGGATGAACTCACAATATGTAGTGAATGGTGCTTACCTGCGTTTGAAATCCATTCAACTGGGCTATAATGTTCCCAAGAACCTGTTGAATCGTATCAAAGTTGACAACATCCGCTTTTATGTGGCAGGCTTCAACCTGTTTACCTGGGATCACCTGAAGTACCTGGATCCGGAAATGCCGAATGCCAACAACGGATTCTATCCCCAGCAGAAGATGATGACGTTTGGTGCCAACTTAACTTTCTAAACTTTCACAAGTAATCTAACATGAATAAGTATTCGAAGCTATATAAAGGAATCCTGGTTGCCGGTTTGCTGGCGTTTACTGCAGGATGTAAAAAGCTGGATGTGGTGCCAACGGACCGGTACACCGATGCCGTAGTGTGGCAGAATCCGGCAAACGTTGAACAATACATCGCCGGCATGTATGCCGAATTTCATAAGTATGCTTTTGGTGCCATGCCGGGCCTGGGTTACGACAACTCCTCGGATGCCCTGACCGACATTTTAAAATACACCTCCAACTCAGAAGGTAACGGAACCGCCAACCGTCTGGCATTCGATCCGAACCGGGTAAATCCCTCCAGTCCCAACATCAACGTATGGGCGGCATCGTATACCCGCATCCGTCGCATCAACGAGTTCCTGCTGGGATTGGAGCAATACGCAAAAGTTGACAACGACACAAAATTGCGCTACCAGGCTGAGGCAAGGTTTATCCGCGGCTATGCCTACTTCTGGTTGGCAAAAGTCAATGGCAGCGTGGTGCTGCTGGATAAACTGAACAGCATCGACCAGAAAGACAATGCCCGCGCCAGTGAAGATGAGGTTTGGAATTTTACAGCCGCAGATTTTGCCTTTGCGGCAGAGCATTTGCCCAAAGCCTGGCCGGGCCAGGAAGGACGTGCCACCAAAGGGGCTGCGTATGGCATGCTGGCACGTACCTGGCTGTATGCCGCTTCTATTGCGAAATATGACCGCAAGCAATTTAACAACGATCCGCTGACAGGCATTCCGCAGGACAAGGCACAGCAGTATTATCAGAATGCGGCCAATGCTGCCGAAGAAGTGATTAAGATGGAAGCCGAAGGTATTTATGCACTGGAAGGGAACTATAAAGATGTGTTCATGAAGGGCAACAGCAAGGAAGGTGTGTTTACCCTGCATTATGTGCGTCCTGCATTCTCACACCAGTTTGATTTTAACTATGTGCCGCCTGCCGATGTAACGGGTGGTGGTGCCATTGGTGTGCCAACGGCAGAATTGATAGATCAGTACGAAATGGCCAACGGTGCTGCGTTCGACTGGAACAATACAGCCATGGCGGCCAATCCTTATACAGGCCGTGAGCCCCGCTTTTATGCTTCTATCCTTTACAATGGCGCTTCCTGGAAGGGACGCACCATCAACACCACACCGCAAAACGACGTAGAGGGGTATGTTGATTTTAAGAACAGTTCTGATCCCAGGAAAACCGTAACCGGGTATTACCTGCGCAAGATGCTGGATGAAACCAACACGGCTATTCTTACGCAACGCAGTATCCAGCCCTGGCACGAGATGCGGTATGCCGAAGTGCTGCTGATCCATGCCGAAGCGATGGCAAACCTGAACCGATTGGGCGAAGCCAAAACATCGCTGGATAAAGTAAGGGCAAGAGTAGGCCTGCCGGGTGTAACGGCGGCCAACCAGCAGGAAATGATGGCTGCCATCGAGCATGAAAGAATGGTAGAACTGGCGTTTGAAGGACACCGCTACTGGGACCTTCGCCGCTGGAGAAAAGCACATATTGTGCTGAATAACGTTCGCTTTGAAGGCCACAAACCGGTAACTACCGGCAATACCAATACGTACGAGGTGGTGGACGTGGACAAGCAGGACCGCTTCTTCCCAACCAAGTTCTATTACATGCCCATCCCGCAGGACGAGATCGTAAGAAACACGGCGATCACACAAATTCAGGGATGGTAATCAATCAACATTAACAGTCAAAACTGATCGATAATGAATAAACTTTTTAGCCAACTGTCAGCCCTGCTGTGCGTGTTGGTTGTTTTTAACGCTTGCGTAAAACCCGACCTGATCGAACGCAATGCCCAGGCAGATTTTGCTGATATATGGGTAGAAATACCCAGCGTGAAAGAACGCTTCAATGCAACGTTCAATGCGCAGAAGGATACGGCTTATATTGATATGTCTTATTTCTACCCGGCTGAATCTGATTTTGAAGTGGACCTGAAAAATCTGATCCTGCGTGCCAGCATTCCGGTGGATGCAAAAGTCGCTCCGGCACTGGGTACACCCTCTGATCTGACCAACCCGGTAACACTGACGGTAAATTCCGGTACAGGTGAAACCAGGAACATCGTTGTGGTTGTACGCAAACTCAGTGATCTTTCCATTAAAAGTGCGGATATCACCTATGTGGAAGGCGGTACTTCGCAAAATGTAGAAGCAATCCCCAGCGGCGATGAACTGGTGTTTTACGTTCTTCCGGGCATTGATCTTTCTAACGCCACGCTGAATGTAGAAGTGAGCCGTCACTCGCAAACCTCTGTTGCCAGCGGTGCTACCATCAACCTGAATAACCCTGTTCCCATTACGGTAACGGGTGTTGATGGCCGTACAAAAACGTACACCCTGGTGGCCAGGGAGCCGCAGCGATTGGCCTATGGCTTTGGCATCAACCGCAAAATGTGGTCAAAGACAGCCGCAGAACTGGGTTTTGCAGCAAACATGGATGTGAGTGTAGCCGTTAGCGGTGAAAACCTGATCACCGTTTCCCGTACCAATCCTTCAAAATACAGGATCTATAACCGCTTTACAGGTGATTTTATCCGTGATCTGTCACTGCCTTTTGCCGGCCTGTCGTTCCAGGTAGCAGAAGATTCTGCAGGTCGTTTTATCGGTTGCTCCTGGGCACCCAAGAACAGCACCTTCCTGGTTTACAAATGGGATAATGTAAATGCGACCCCTGTAAAACTCATTGAGTGGGTAAATAACAATCCAACGGGAATTACACTGGATGGCGGTGTTGGTCGTCGTGTGAACATCTTTGGTGACCTGAACGATGACGCCGTAATCATGGCTACTGCCGGTCAGTCGTCTATCATCTACAAATGGATCATCGAGAACGGTGTGCTGCGGAGCAATACACCGGTGGTGATGGACTACAAGAATGTAGCGGGTGGCTCCAATACAAAAATGGGTTTTTATCCGGAAGCACAACCCATTTCAGCTGATCCCAATACGGATTTCTTTGTCAATTACCAGTTTGAGCTGGCACTGGTGGATGGCACCACGTATACAAAGAAGGCGGCATTTGCAGATGAAACAAATATCTATGGCTTGTTTCACATGCCAACAGCACTTGCCACCTTCAACAATGCAAAGTATATAGCCATCGTGAAGTATGTAGAAACCTTTAATTTGAACAGGGTGCAAATGAGTCTTTTCGATATCACTGATATTTCTAAGATCAGTACACCCTCCAACAGCCCGGCATATCCTTCGTTCAATGTATTCAATTCCGAGCTGCTTATAGGGGCTACAAATCCCAACGGTACGGCCGATATCACCATTGCTTTCTCCCCCGATAAAGAGCGCATGCAGGTATATATGCTGCTGACCAATGGCGGTATCCTGGCGCAGGAGTTTACCAAATACGAACCTTAATCTCACCATTTAAAACAAACAACAGCCGCAACCTGGCTGTTGTTTGTTTTTCAAAACCAGATCACATGAAACTAAAATCATTTGTCGTTGCCGGTTTGGCCCTGTCGATAGCAGCTGGTCTCATTGCCTGTTCCAAAAGTTCAACGCCACCGTCCCCGGTTGATGGGGGAGGAGGAACTGGTGGTGGCAATCCGCCCCCTGCAGGCAGTAAAAAAGAGGTCATTATTTGGGTAGACCTTCGCTCGAATGTGTTTGGTACCTATGGCCGCTTTTCCGACACATCAGAAATCCGCAAAACCCTGGATACGCTGAAGGATGTTGGTGTAACGTCGCTGATTGTTGATGTGAAGGCATCTTCCGGTTACACTATCTATCCAAGTTCGTATACAAAACAAATCACCACACTTGATGGCAAAACGTTTCAGCCGGGTGTGGACTATGTGGCGTACATGATCACCGAAGCAAAAAAACGCCAGTTGAAAGTGTATGCTTCCACCATGGTGATGGTGGAAGGCGATCGCAGCCGCAACATCGGGAAGGTGTATGAAGATCCGGTGTGGAGAGACCAGTACCAGTCGCAGGTAGCAGAAGTCAATGGTTCCATTGTTCCCATTACCAATACCGGTAAAAACGGCTTTGTGAACCCGGCCCGCCCCGAGGTGCAGGACCGTGCCATCAATATTATGAAGGAGATTGCTATCAAGTATGATGTGGATGGTATTGTAATGGACTATGCCCGCTATGCCGACATCAATGCTGATTTTTCGGAATTCAGCAAACAGGATTTTATCAAGTTCCTTGAAACAGAATACGGCGACAAAAACGCCAAGTTCATGAACTTCCCCGCCGACGTGGTCAGCTCCTGGCGGAACAGCAATGGCCAGATTGTTCCCGCAACAACCGGCACCTATTACAAGCGTTGGCTGGTGTACCGTGTAAAAGTGATTCATGATTTTGTAACCAAGGCAAGAGCCGCGGTAAAAAGTGTGAAGCCAAACATCAAGTTTGGCTCTTACACAGGTGCCTGGTACATCACGTACTATCAGGTTGGCGTGAACTGGGCCAGCAAAACCTATGATCCTTTCAACGACCCGGTGCTGCGTTTCGACTGGGCTTACCCGGGTTATGAAAAATACGGTTATGCAGAACAGTTAGACTGGCTGATGACCGGCAACTATTTTACACAGCTGATGATCAATGACAACCCCGCTACGGCCGGTCAGACCTATCATTGGTGGAGTGTGGAAGGTTCGCTGAATGGCGGTAAGTATGTCACCAAAGGAAAAATTCCCGTTTACGGCAGCATCGACATGGGCAACGTAAGCTGGAACAACAAAACCGACATCCGTAAAGCTATTCAGCTGATCCTGCAAAAAGCAGATGGCGTTATGCTCTTCGATCTGGTGCATGTGTATGCGCCGCAGTACAACCGCCTGGGTGTACAGTTGTGGGATGAAGTAAGAGAAGGCATAAAACAATAATTGTTTAACAAAAACAAATCTTGATGACGAAATTGCGCTCTTTCATAACAGGCACCCTGCTTTGCAGCGGTGCCTTTTTTATGGCTGCGTGTACGGCCTCCAAACCGTTGGCAGAAAAAGAATCACCCCGAAGGAATATTCTATGGTTTGATGCCACGGCAAATTTTCACCGCTTTACGTTCAAAGATTCCATCACTTACTACCTGCAGCGATCAAAAGAGACAGGTGTGACGGATGTGGTGATTGATGTAAAACCCATCACCGGCGAAGTGTTATATCCCAGCAGGATCGCCTCGCAAATGCTGGAATGGAAAAGTGGAAGAGAATCAGGTAAAAAAGATCCTTCCTGGGATATGCTTTCCTGGTTTATTGAAGAAGGGCATCGTCTTGGCCTGGCAGTTCATGCCTCCACCAATGTGTTTGTGGCGGGGCACAATTACTTTGACAGGGGAGTGGTGTATGAAGACAAAGACAAGGCGCACTGGCAAACGGTGAGCTACCTGCCGGAGGGGTTGGTGCCTATCACAAAGCAAAAGAAAAAATATTCCGCCATGCTCAACCCGGCCTTGCCCGAAGTGCAGGCCTATGAACTTTCCATCTTAAAAGAGTTGACCGCGATGTATCCCAATCTGGATGGCATTATCCTCGATCGCGTTCGGTACGACGCCATCACGGCAGATTTTTCGGATGCCTCTCGGAAGTTGTTTGAAGACTACACCGGTAAAAAAGTTGCAAACTGGCCGGCAGATATTTTCAGCTATACCAACGCAAAAGAGCCAAAGCGGGTGGAAGGACCACTTTACAAACAGTGGCTGGAATGGCGGGCAAAAGTGATCCATGATTTTTTTGTGAAGGCAAGAACAGAAATCAAAAAGATCAACCCGGACATCATCTTCGGGGACTATACCGGCGCCTGGTACAACACCTATTACGAAGTTGGTGTGAACTGGGCCAGCAAAAAGTATAACCCTGCGGATGATTATTCCTGGGCGACCTCCCATTACCGGGACTATGGTTATGCAGAAACACTTGACCTGTTTACCACCGGCAATTATTTTTTTGAAGTGACGAAGGAAGAAGTAAAAAGGAGCAACGCCATCAAAGCAGCACGGACCGAAGCGGGCATGGAAAGCAAAAGAGATACGGTGTATTCTGTGGAAGGATCGGCGGAGATCGCCAACAACGTGACCAAAGGAGTAGTGCCCGTGTATGCAGGATTATACGTTGAACAATATAATGCCGATCCGGAGCAGTTTGTAAAAGCGGCGAAGATGTGTCGTGCTATGTCGAATGGGGTAATGGTGTTTGATATTGTTCACATCATCAACAACGGCTGGTGGGCTGAATTAAAAAGAGCATTCACCGAAGACCCTGAAAACAACTAAAGCCATGCACACCCTTCTCAAAAACATTTTCTTTTTCTTGCTCTTGATGACCCGGCAAGACGATGCAGGTGCGCAACCACTTCGCAACACACCTGTTCTTCTCCAAGGGAAAGTAACCGATGAAAAGGGCAGAGGCTTGCCCGGGGTTGCGGTTACCGACGGAAGCAGTATTGTAAATACAGACGCCAACGGTTCGTACCGGTTTTACACCACCAGTGGGGCTCCGTTTGTTTACCTCACGCTGCCGTCAGGCTACGAGATCCCGAACGAAAAGGGTATCGCCAGGTTTTATCAGCCCATAAAAGCGGTGAAAGGAGCCTTCACCGCTAACTTCCGACTGAAAAAGCTGGACCAACCCGATACAAAACACTTCGCCATTGTGTGGGCTGATCCGCAGATCAATACCGATGCGCAGGCGCAAAAGCTGATCACCGTTTCGGCCCCCGATACAAAAGAACATGTAGCGGATCTGTTGAAAGAGGGACCGGTGCACGGACTTACTGCGGGTGATATTTACTGGGACAATTTTGCCATGATTCCGCCATACAAAAAAGCGGTGGCAGTTATCGGCATTCCTTTTTTCCAAGTGCTGGGCAACCACGACATGGACATCAACGTGCGGAGCGATGAGGCTTCGGATAATACATTCCACGAGCATTTTGGTCCCTCCTGGTACTCCTTCAATCGTGGCAATGCGCATTACGTGGTGCTCGATAATGTGTTCTACTACGCCAACGGCTACAACTACATCGGTTACATTACCGAACAGCAACTGCAATGGCTGGAGCAGGATCTTGCCGGAGTGAAACCCGGCGCACCGGTCTTTGTTTCCATGCATATTTCCTGCTATACCCATGAAAAGCGGCGGAACAAAAAAGCGGCGGACAACCCCGGCAACATCACCTTCAACCGGCAGGCCTTGTACGGTCTGCTGAAACCTTTCAATGCGCATTTATTGACAGGCCATACGCATTACAACGAGAACGTGCAGGAAGGCGGTGTGTACGAACACATCACGGCCGCTTTGTCCGGCGCTTGGTGGACGGAAAACATTTGCAGCGACGGCACACCGGCAGGTTATGGGGTGTATGAGGTGGATGGCAACAACGTAACCTGGTATTACAAATCGGTAGGATTTCCTAAATCGTACCAGATGCGGGTGTATAACCGTGGTCGTTACCCGGGCAGGCCAACTGCTGTTGCCGTAAATGTTTGGAACTGGGATAAAGACTGGAAAGTAGAATGGATAGAAGACGGAAAAGAGATGGGCGCCATGAAACAGGAAACTGCACAGGATGCAGACGCCATCGATAAAATGGCTGGCGCCGACAAGCCTGGAACCTATGCCTGGATAGAACCCGGCATGACTGATCACCTGTTTTTTGCCACACCGTCTTCTTCTGCAAAAAAGATAGAGATCATCGTGACCGACCGTTTTGGAAACCGGTACAAAGAAACCCTGCACCTAAACTAGCACACCATGTCTTTTATGCTGGCGAAAACCAAAATGATGCTAAAACCTTCGGACAATGTTGGGAATGACCTTCTTCATCCACTGAAAAAAAACATAGAGCAACGCGATCAGAGTTTAGATGCCCTGCGGGGCTTTGCCATCTTGGCGATGGTGCTTTCCAGCGCCATTGCCTTTGGCGGCGTGTTGCCCGCCTGGATGTACCATGCGCAATTGCCGCCGCCGACACATGAATTTATTCCGACGCTGCCAGGTATCACCTGGGTTGACCTGGTGTTCCCGTTCTTTTTGTTCAGCATGGGAGCTGCAATCCCCTTATCGTTATCCAAACTGGAAAGGGAAGGCGCTTCGTTTGGGCGGGTATTCTGGATCGCGGCCCGGCGGTTTTTGCTGCTCACGTTTTTTGCCCTTTTCACCGTTCACATGCGAGCTTCTGTTATTTCCGCCACACCGGGAACTACCGATTACCTGCTTTCCATCCTTGGTTTTGTGCTGCTTTGTTTCCAGTTTTACGAATACAAAGGCGAGAAGCACAGAACCTTGTTCTCTTCACTGAAGATCCTGGCGTTTGCCACTGCGGGTTTCCTGCTGTATGCTCTTTCATTCAGGGGGCAAGGTTTTTCGCTGACAAGAGTAGATGTCATTATCCTGGTGTTGGGCAACATGGCTTTTTTCGGTACTATCATCTGGTGGGCTACCCGCAAAAGTCCAGTCCTCCGGCTGGCGCTGCTGCCTTTTGTGATGGCAGTCTTCCTGGGGGCGAAAGAAGAAGGCTCATGGAATGGCGCCGTATTCAATTACTCCCCGCTGCCCTGGATGTACAGGTTTTACTACCTGAAATACCTGTTTATCATCCTGCCGGGAACCCTGGCAGGAGAGTGGCTGCTGGGAGCCATGAAAGAAGAGAAAGGGGAAGAAAACCGAAACCGTGTGCTGCTTGCGGGGCTGCTGAGTTTTGGGCTGATCATTGCCAATGTTTGTTTCCTTTTTAGCCGCCTGCTGGTACTGAACTTCGGGGTGACGGTACTGCTTTCGCTGGTGATTTATATTGTTTTGAAACGGGCCTCCGCACAAAATAGCAACCTGCAAAAATTTTTCAGCGCCGGCGTTTACCTGCTCTTGCTGGGACTTTTTTTCGAAGCCTACGAAGGCGGAATCAAAAAAGATGTGTCTACTTACAGTTACTATTTCGTTACCACGGGATTGTCTTTTTTTATGCTGATCGGGCTGTATAGCCTGCAGAGGATCAAAGGCGGGGATGCCGTGGTGCGCTATCTGGGCCGGAATGGCCGCAACCCGATGGTAGCCTATGTAACCGGTAACCTCCTGCTCATCCCGCTGCTGCACCTTACCGGCGGCATAGAGGTGCTGAACAGCCTGAACACCACTGCCTGGGGCGGCTTTCTCAGGGGGGTGATCTTCACCGGTATTGTATCGCTGGTGACGGTAGTTTTTGTTCAGCGGAAATGGTTTTGGAAAACGTAAAAACAGTTATTATGAAACGATTTGTCTCTTTACTTGCCGCTGCTTTTCTGTTTCAGTTTCTGCAGGCACAAACGGCGGATTCCTCTTTTCACAACTACTGGTACGATAGCCGCCTGCAGTATTTCAAACAATTGCCTGCAAAGAAAAGCCCGGTGGTTTTTTGGGGCGACAGCATTACTGAATGGGCCGACTGGAATGAACTAACCGGTTTGGGAAATGTGCTCAACCGGGGCATTGCCGGCGACATCAGTTTCGGGCTCCTGCACCGCCTAGGTGAGGTTGTTCGCCACAAGCCGAAAAAAGTATTCATCCTTATTGGAACCAATGATCTCAGCAAGGGCATCCCGGTACCTGCTATTGTTCGGACTTATACAAAGGTTTTGCATCAGTTGCAAGCAGACCTGCCTTCTGCTAAGCTGTATGTGCAATCCGTTTTTCCGATCAATGATTCGCTCATCAACCGGCAGTATTATAAAGGTACCAATGCGGAAATCCTGCAGTTAAATGCTGCCCTGAAAAGGATGGCTGCCGAAAACAAGGTCGCCTATGTGAATGTTAACCAGGCAATGCTCGATGAGAAAAAACAACTCCGCAGCGCCTTTACCTATGACGGGCTTCATCTATCCGGGAAAGGTTACCTGCAATGGGTGGCTTACCTGAAAAAGCAAAAGCTGCTCTAATGAGCGTTTGCAGCGATCAGGCTTCAAGGAGAGAGATTTGACGATTTCTCCTCCTTCAATTTTTACACATAAGAAATAATCCTAACAACTTTATAAATTAAATTTTAAAGATTCATCTAGTTTTTTAATTTTTTAATTAACTTGGTTCGCGAAAGCCATTTTTTACCAATTCTACTATTGCGTGCTGAAAAATCAAATGAAAAAAAAGCATCCCATTTCCTGGATTCCCACCACATGGTTTGCCATGGGGCTCCCTTTTGTGGCGCTATCGGCGGCGGCCTCCATCATGTACAAGGATTTTGGGTATAGCGATAAAGTCATCACCTTCTGGACCTCCATGATTATGTGGCCCTACACGCTCAATTTTTTCTGGAGTCCATTCCTGGAAATGTACCGTACAAAAAACTTTTTTGTTTATACCACCCAGGTGGTCACCGGTGTGCTGTTTGGCCTGGTGGCGCTGAGTCTTCACTTGCCCAACTTTTTTGCCGTGTCCATTGCGGTGATGGCGGTGCTTTCATTCAGCGGAGCCACCCACGATGTGGCGGCCAACGGGCTTTACCTGGATGCGCTGGATGAAAAGCAGCAGGCAAGGTTTGTGGGCTGGCAGGGTGCTTTTTACAATGTGGCCAAGGTGTTTGCCAGCGGTTTGATCGTGTACCTGGCCGGGGTTTTTCAGAAAAGCATGGGCACTTTGCAGGCCTGGACAATTGTGATGGTTTTATACGGAGGCATCATGTGCCTGCTGGCCATTTACAATGCCAGAACCTTACCCTCCGGGCAGGCTGCCGGCGCCGTTCAATCCACCGCCCAAACGCGGCGAACGCTTCGGGATGTGCTGGTAAGCTTTTTCAAAAAGCCCCTGATCTGGCTTTCCATCATCTTTATTATTTTTTACCGGTTTGCCGAAGGCCAGGCTATCAAGGTGGTGCCCCTGTTTTTAAAAGCCGAAAAGGAAAAGGGTGGACTGAGTCTGACCAATGAGGACTTCGGCCTGCTGGTGGGTGTGTTTGGCACCGTGGCCTTTATCCTGGGCTCTATTGCCGGTGGTCATTTTGTATCAAAGAAAGGCCTGAACCGCAGGATCCTCCTCTTTCTCTGCGCCGTTTTTAACCTGCCGTTTATTGCCTATGCGCTGCTGGCCATCTTTCAGCCGCAAAGTCATTTTATGATCGGGCTGGCCATTTCGCTGGAGCATTTTGGCTACGGCTTTGGCTTTGTGGGGCTGATCCTTTACATCATGCAGGTGGTGGCGCCTGGCCCTTATAAAATGGCACACTACGCCTTTGGCTCCGCCGTAGCCAATGCCGGCTTTCTGCTTTCTTCTTCTTTCAGCGGGCAATTGTCCGACTGGCTCGGTTACCATAATTTTTTTATCTGGGTGATGTTTGCCACCATTCCGGCCTTTTTGGTTACCTGGCTGGTGCCCCTGCCCAAGAAAAAGGAAGAGCAGGCCCCGGTAGAAGTCGCGGCAGAAGCCAGCGTTGTTTAAGCATAGATGCCGTGAGTAACACTCATGTATACCTGAAAAATACAGTTGACAAACATGCAGATTACAGGAACATTTATAGACGAGATCAGCCACGATATTCCGCATCAGAACTGGGGTGCCAGGGAGTGGGAGCAGGATTTTCAGCACATGGTGGCAGCAGGCATCGACACCGTTATTCTGATTCGCTCAGGCTACCGAAAATTCATTACCTATCCTTCGGCTTACCTGCTGGAAAAACACGGATGCTTCAAACCGCCGGTTGACCTGGTAGAGCTGTTTCTTTCCCTGGCCGATAAATACAACCTGAAGTTTTACTTCGGCTTGTACGACAGCGGCATATATTGGGATACCGGTGACCTGACCCACGAGATCGAAGACAACAAATTTGTGATTGACGAAGTATGGAAAAAGTACGGTCATCATCCTTCCTTTAAGGGTTGGTACCTGAGCATGGAGATCAGTCGCAGAACGATTGGCGCCACAGAAGCCTTCCGCACCTTGGGCTTGCAATGCAAGGCTGCAAGTAATGGTTTGCCTACGTTCATCTCACCCTGGATCGATGGCAAAAAGGCCGTGATGGCCGCTTCCTCCGAGCTTACCAAAACCGATGCGGTAAGTGTAGATGAGCACGAACGCGAATGGCGGGAGATTTTTCACGGCATGCAAGGGGCTGTGGATGCCGTGGCCTTCCAGGATGGGCATATCGACTACACTGAACTCGATACGTTTTTTACGGTCAATAAAAAGCTCGCCGACCAATACGGCATGCAATGCTGGACCAATGCCGAAACCTTTGACCGCGACATGCCAATTAAATTTCTGCCCATCAAGTTTGAAAAGCTGCGGCTGAAGCTCGAAGCGGCCCGCCGTTGCGGTTATGACAAGGCCATCACGTTTGAGTTCTCGCATTTTATGAGTCCGCAAAGTGCTTACATACAGGCGCACCATTTATACAACCGTTACCTCGAATACAAACAAACCCTGTAACATGCTGTTCCGGTCCTCACTCTTTTTTCTTGTATGGTTTTTTGCTTTGCAACCTGTGAGGTCGCAGGAGAAGGTTGGGATCGACAGCAGCTTTGCCAATAGCCACTACAGGATGCGGCTGGCATTTTTTAGGCAAATGCCGGATAGCAAAAAAGAGATCATCTTTTTAGGCAACAGCATTACCGAAGCCGGCGAGTGGCAGGAGATGATTCGGGGCAAAAACGTAAAGAACCGCGGCATCAGCGGTGATGTGACGTACGGGGTGCTGGCGCGGCTGGATGAAGTGCTTTCCGCCAGGCCGGCAAAGATCTTTCTCCTTATTGGCATCAATGATATGAAGCGGGGGATCCCTGTTGATACCATTGCCTGCAACTACCAGCGGATCGTGGAAAAGATCAGGGCGACTTCACCCAAAACAAAGCTGTATATCCAAAGTGTGCTGCCGGTACATGAAAGCATGCTGGCCCCTTCGTATAAAAATCTGAAAAATGATTTGATTGTAGCCTTGAATCAAAGGCTGGAAGAAACAGCAAAACAAGTCGCCTGCACGTATGTGAACCTGCATGCCGTGATGAGAGATGAGGCAGGGCAGTTGGCAAAAGAATACACAACCGACGGCATTCATTTAAGGCCATCCACCTATATCCGATGGGTGCAATACCTGAAGGATCAAAACTATCTATAATGATGATGAAAATCTTGACCGCAAAAAAGCAAATTATTGTGGCGCTTGCCTTGATTTTTGCAACGGCTGCGCAGGCGCAGAAAAAGATTGATAGCTCGTACAACAACAGTTATTACCAGGGGCGAATGGAGTTATTCAACAGCCTGGGCGGACTGAAGAAAGCCACCGTATTCCTGGGCAACAGCATTACCGAAAGAGGCCAGTGGGGCGAACTGCTTCCCGGTGAGATCATCATGAACCGGGGCATTGGGGGCGATAATACATTTGGTGTGCTGGCAAGACTGGGCGATGTAACGAAATACAAGCCAAAGCGCATTTTCCTGCTCATTGGCATCAATGACCTTGGCCGCGGTTTGCCCATTGAAGTTATCTCCAATAATTACAAACGCATTATTCAGCAGATTAAAACAGAATCGCCGAAAACAAAGCTGTATGTACAAAGTGTGCTGCCGATGAATGAAAGCCTGCTGAAAGCCGTGTACCTGAAGAACAAAAAAGACTCGGTAACAAAGCTGAACGAATCTATCCGGGCCATTGCCAAAGCGGAAGGTGTTCCTTATATCAATCTCCACCCGGTGTTTGCCGACATAAAAGGAGAGCTGAAAGAAGCCTTCACACAGGATGGCATTCACTTACGTCCATCCGCATACGTAGAGTGGGTTACCTTCCTGAAAAAGGCCAAGTACCTGTAAAATGCTTGAACCCAAATGAAGAGCCGTATCTGCATCGCACCGTTTTTAGGGTGTTTGTTTTTTCTCCTCAGCACCGCCGCCGCGCAGGCGCAGGTGACGCCTGAGCGTATTTCCTATGCACAAAAAGACACGCACAGCTTGTGGATGGATCACTATCGTCCGCAAGTGCAGGCCAATGGTATGTCCGTATTGTTTGTACACGGCGGCGCCTTTACCGGCGGCGATCCCAGGAACCAGTCTCCCATGGGAGAGGGACTTGCTAAAATGGGCTACCATGTTTTTGTGATTAGGTACCGGCTTTACCTGAAAGGAAAAGATTTTGGCTGCGGAACCCCGACGCCGGAAAAGCTGAAAGCTATTCAGTGGGGCGTGGAAGATGCCCTGGATGCAACGCAGCACCTGCTGAAGCATGCAGCTTCGTTGGGCATTGATTCTGCCAAAATTTTTATTGCCGGCAGCAGTGCCGGTGCCGAGGCTATTTTAAATCTTGTGTTCAATCCTTTCCGGAAAAAAAGTGATCAGCGCTATGCTTTGTTTGATCGTTTTCAATATGCCGGCGCCCTGTCATTTGCCGGCGCCGTGCTGGATATAAATACAGTGAATAAGAACAGCTGGATTCCGCTATTGCTGATGCACGGAACAAAGGACCAACTGGTGCCCTTTGGTACAGCGGCGCATCGCTTCTGCAGGGCTACCGACCCGGGCTTGATGATGTTCTTTGGTTCGCATACCATTTATGAGAAAGCGAAAAAAGAAAAGCTTCCGCTGCGATTGTACACTTTTCCCGGTGGCGGGCATGAAGTAAGCAATTACATGTTCCGCCGGTTTCGGGAGATGGATGATTTTATGAAAGCCGCCGTGAACGGGAAGCTGAAAGGAGCGAAAGAGATCATTGTAAAAGCAGACAAAAAATAAAGACTAATAAGCGCTATAGCATGAGTATTGATTTTACTGATTCATTGGAGAGGATTCCGGTCCGGATTTTTGACACGCCAGCCGGAGGTGCCAAATGGGTGGCACAGCAGGTGGCGGATCTTATTCGGGCAAAAGCCGGTGCCGGAGAAAAATGTGTGCTGGGACTGGCCACTGGGTCTACCCCCAAGCTATTGTATGCCGAACTGGCCCGGATGCACCGGGAAGAAGAACTGAGTTTCAAAAATGTGGTGGCTTTTAACCTCGATGAATACTATCCCATCGAACGGGATGCGTTACAGAGCTACAACCGCTTTATGAAAACGCAGTTGTTTGATAAAGTGGACATTGACCCGGCAAACTGTCATATCCCCGATGGCGAAGTGCCCAAGGAAGCGATCAAGGAACACTGTGCCGAATACGAAAAAAAGATCGCCGATGAAGGCGGCATTGACCTGCAGATCCTTGGTATTGGTGTGAATGGACATATTGGCTTCAACGAGCCGGGTTCCAGCATCCATTCCAAAACAAGACTGGTGAATCTGGAGAACTCCACCCGTTTGGCCAATGCTTACGAGTTTGAAGGAATGGCAGATGTTCCCCGGCTAGCCCTGACCATGGGACTGAGTTCTATCCTGAAAGCAAAAAAGATCATCCTCATGGGATGGGGCAGTGGAAAGGCGCCTGTGATTCAAAAGGCCGTGGAAGGAATGGTAACCGAGCAGGTACCTGCTTCGCTTTTACAGACTCACGATGACGTTATGTTTGCGGTGGATAACCTGGCAGCCGCCGAGTTAACACGCTTTAAGTCCCCCTGGCTTACGGGTGATATCGAGTGGACGCCAAAGATGATCAAAAAGGCCGTGGTGAATATGGCGCTGGATCTGAAGAAGCCCATCCTAAGTCTTACCAATCACGATTACAACGAATATGGCCTGAGTGACCTGCTGGTGGAAAAAGGCGATGCCTATGAGATCAACCTGCAGGTGTTTTATACCATGCGGGATACCATCACCGGCTGGCCGGGCGGCAAGCCCAATGCGGTGATTCCGGCGCATCCCGAACGTTCTAAACCTTATCCCAAACGTTGCCTGATTTTCTCTCCGCATCCTGATGATGATATCATCAGCATGGGCGGCACCTTTCAGCGCCTGCACGACCAGGGGCATGAAGTACATGTAGCCTATCAAACCTCCGGCAACATTGCCGTTACCGATGAATTTGTCACCCGCTTCCTGGACTTTGCCGTGGGCTTTGAGCAACTTTTTGGCATAGACAGCAAACCGGCACAAAAGATTTCCCAAGAAGCAAGAGCGTTTCTGCAGAATAAAAAATCTAACCAGATGGACACAGCGGCGATACGCGACATCAAAGGATTGATTCGTCGTGGCGAGGCGGCTGCTACCTGTCGATACGTGGGCATCAAAGAAGAAGATATTCATTTCCTCAACCTTCCTTTTTACGAAACCGGCACCATTGAAAAGAATCCGATGGGTGAAGATGATGTACATATCACTATGGAACTGTTGCGGAAAGTAAAGCCGCACCAGATTTTTGCCGCCGGCGACCTGGCCGATCCGCACGGCACCCACAAGGTTTGCCTGGATATTGTGTTCGAAGCACTCCGGCGTATCAAGGAAGAGGGTGATGCGTGGATACAGGACTGCTGGTTGTGGTTGTACAAAGGCGCCTGGCAGGAGTGGAACATTGATGAGATTGAAATGGCCGTGCCCATGAGTCCTGACCAAGTGCGGAAAAAACGCTTCGGCATTTTTATTCACCAGTCGCAAAAAGATGCCGTGCCTTTCCAGGGGAGCGATGCCCGGGAGTTCTGGCAAAGAGCGGAAGAGCGGAATGCCAATACTGCAAATCTGTATGCGCAACTGGGATTAACGCAATATGCGGCCATGGAAGCTTTTGTTCGCTGGCCATATTAAGTTTTATTGTATCAAATCAAAATAGCAAGGAATGAATTTTTTAAACAGAAAGCGAATCAGCTTGTTGCTGTGCAGTGCCATTGTATTGAGTCTGAATACCGTGCAGGCACAGAAAGTCACCCGTGAACACAATGAAGCCATTTTAAAAACAAAGCAGGGAAGCATCGTTGAACTGCCGGGATTTCTTAGCGAAAAGATACCCTCCATTCCATATGAAAAGATCGTTTTGCCCGGACCGCAGTACATCATCTCCGACGATCCCGAATACATCCGCGTGCCGGAGATTATTGCGCTGAAAGAAGCTGTTCAGCCGGGAGCCGTGCGCCTGTATGTGTACAATGTAAACGGCATCAAAGAGCCGCAGAAGATTGATCGGAAGATAACAGCCGTCATCAAAAACACCGGTACGTCGGACATGACCATCCGGATGCTGAAATATTCATCGCAAAAGCCTACTACTAATTATTTCTTGGCAGGAAAGCAGGGACTCGCCGACTATTTTGCTTCACAGCCTGAAAAGAAAGGGCGGATAGTGAAACCGGGCCAGGTCATTGCTATTGATGAAAAGCTGGAAAAGCAGATCGTGAAATACGATGAACTGGTACATGGCTTTTACGAGTTTGTGATCGATCAGCCGGCAGAGATCAGCATTCTGCAAACCGATCCGAAAACACCGGGACCGAAAGCGGCTGCCCGCATCAAAGAAGTGGCTTCGTCCCGCCACACCAACGCCGGCCGCGGATTGTTTGGTGTCAGCAATTACCTGGTGATGACGAAGGATACCTTCGATACCAATAATGAAGCCGCTGCGATTGTGGTAGCCGATGGCAAAACCGATCCCTGGGTTTATGGAAAAGATGCCAGCACAGGCGATATTGCACGGTTGGCGGGTAACTATGGCGTGATGTACAACATTGAAATGAAGTGGAAGAGCACCAATGGCAAGGGCCTGGCACTCGTAACCTGGAATGCCCGTGCCGGCGACAACCAGTGGTGTGGCGGTATGGCCAATACAATGATTGTGAGCGAAGGAAAGTTTAAGGAAGGCATCATTCAACTGCCCTCTGATCAGCTTCGCACAAAAGGCGCTCCGGAAGCCATCCTGATCCAGGTGTTTCCTCCGGGGAAGGAAGGCGAGGTGCAAACCATCAATATGACGTATTCTCCTCCCGGTGCCTCCTGCTTGCCCACGCCGCTGATCTTTATTCCAGTCGATATAAAATAAAATACAATGACGAAAAGTCAATAAATAGCAACTCAATTGTTATTAGTATAAAAATCTTTGACTGGTGGCAGTCAGAAATTTTTTGTTTATGCATGTGCACGGTTTGCTTTAATAAAACCACTCTGTTCTTTTTCCTTTTGTATACGGGTACAATTGATTATGAAACTTAGTTTGAGATCCTGAGGGACTTGAACCTCCGATCCTTTAATTATGAGTCAGACGTAAAAGCAAAAAATGCCTTGCTTTAGCTATTTAATAAGTGGTTTCAACCAAGTTGTAAGTATATGCGTGTTTTCTTTGTAACTTTATTTTAGTTCTTCTATCCAGTGAGTTATGAGTGAGTTTAAATTTCAGGACCTTATAATTTATTGATATATAATTGACTGCGGGTAGTCTCATTTCGGGCTGTCCTCCCGACTTGAAGCCTTGAAGCAATTCAAGGCTTTTTTATTCTGGTCTCGTTCTTTGCCTTTACAGAGGCGTTTTCCAAATCAAAAAATGGGCTAAATGAGAAAATCCCTCTTGCGGAGGGAACATTACTGTAAGGCAATAGAGTTGGATCTGGTTTTTCAATTCAACTGGACACCTTTTTCTCTTTTGTTTTCAAGGGTTCGGGACCAAATAACGGGCACGAAATAAAGAAGTTGACTGATACTGGACTTTGGTGGTTTTTTAAAGGTTCTTGGACTTTTTACAAAAACTTACTGACGGAATTCAAGGATAATGGTTGTTTTGGTTTTTCTTTCGGTATCGGATTTATTGATATTGCTATCAATCAACTTCTGACACAAAAATAGAATGGCAGAGTCCGGAATACAAGCGCAGAACTTCCCTCTTTTATGCGTAGTTGCGGCAATAAAAATTTCGTATTCAGCCCCAGAAAATATCGTAAAACTACTGTGATGCTCTTCGGAATAGAGCACAGAAGGGAGATGGTGAACGTGGATACGAAATTTCAGCAGATTAGAATGGAGTGGTTTGCCAGTTTCAAATAGAGCTTGGCAAATCAATTCCAATTGTAAACGATACAACCTTTTGCATTGCCTGTATCCATTAGGAAACTTATAATTAGAACGACTAAAAGAAGGTACAGGTTTGATAGAAAAAGCAGTCTTTATTTTTTAGCTTGATTCTACAGTAAATGTTTATATTAGAAATCGTTTAGGGTTAACCGTATTCATTCTCTTATAAAAAAGAAACTGTCTGTTATGTCGAAAAGCAAGCAAGCCTCCCGTCGGAACTTTTTGAAAAAACTTGGTGGTTCCACCCTTGCGCTGGCAACAGCGCCTATAACGAATCTCGCTGCTGAAGAAAAGCTGGAGAGCCGCATCCTGCAGTATGAAAAACGCATTTCTTCAAACGATAAAATACGCATAGGTGTAATCGGACTTGGCATCATGGGGCACAACAACATCAGTACTTCATTGAAAGTACCGGGAGTGGAGATGGTGGCTGCATGTGACCTTTATAAAGGCCGGTTGGATCGTGCGAAGGAAATGTTTGGCAATTCGCTTTTTACTACGCAGGATTATCGCGAACTGATCAACCGGAATGATATCGATGCCGTGATTGTTGCTACCAGTGATAACTGGCATGCACGCATTGCTCAGGATGCGCTTCAGAAAGGAAAAGCAGTGTACTGCGAAAAGCCAATGGTGCATCGCATTCAGGAAGGTGCGGGTTTGGTTGATGCGCAGCGGAAGAGCGGTAAAGTCATGCAGGTGGGAAGCCAGCGTGTCAGCAGCATTGTGTATGCAAAGGCGGCAGAATTATACAAGACCGGCGAGATTGGGAAGTTGAACCTGATACAGGCATCTTTTGACCGGCAGAGTGCATTGGGTGCCTGGCAATATACCATGCCCACTGATGCAAGTGAAGCCACAGTGGATTGGGACCGCTATATAGCCGGAACGAAAAAAGTTCCTTTTGATCCTAAAAAATTCTTCTGGTGGCGCAATTACCGCGATTACGGCACCGGTGTTGCCGGTGATCTTTTTGTTCACCTCCTGTCAGGCGTGCATGTTATTACCGGTTCAAAAGGCCCCAATAAAATCTTTTCATCAGGACAGCTTTCTTATTGGAAAGACGGACGTGATGTGCCGGATGTAATGACCGCCATTATGGAGTATCCGGAGACGGCGGAACATCCGCCCTTTCAGTTGATGCTTCGGGTAAACTTTATCAGTGGCGAAGGTGACCAGGGAACCATCAAACTGGTAGGTGAAGAAGGGGTGATGGATCTGCGGGGCAACAGTCTTACTATCAAACATAGCCTGATGCCAAAAGCACCAGGCATAGGAGGGTGGGATGCACTGAGCACCTATCCGGCGGCCATGCAGGAAAACATCCGGAAGGAATACAGCCAGAAGTATTCTGAATCAGACCGGAAAGCGCCGGTGAAGGAAGATATTTCGTACAAAGCGCCGCAAGGCTATAACGAACATCTCGATCACTTCATGAACTTTTATGAAGCCATACGAACCGGCAAGCCGGTAGTGGAAGATGCTGTTTTTGGTTTTCGGGCAGCGGCTCCCTGCCTTGCCTGCAACGACAGTTATTTTGAGAAAAAAATCATTCATTGGAACCCCGAAGAAATGAAGGTGGTAAAAGGTTAAAGAAGCAAAACATGCAGTATGATCTCTGTTGCATCGGACATATTACAATCGATAAAGTAGTTTCGCCTGCCGGAACAGTTTTAATGCCGGGTGGCACTTCATTTTATTTTGCCAATGCCGTAGCCGGGTTGAATGTTTCTTTCAAGTTGGTTACAGCCCTTGCACCGGAAGACATTTATGCGGTGGAAATGTTGCGGGAAAGAGATATCGATATAGATGTGCATCCGTCTTCCCATACACTATTCTTTGAGAATATTTACGGTGTTGATACCGATCACCGGGTACAGCGTGTGCTGCAAAAAGCAGACGCATTTACACCAGAACAGCTAAAGGCTGTTAACGCCTCCATTATCCATATAGGCCCCTTGTTAGCCGATGATTTTTCCGGCACCATAATCAAACAGGTTGCAAAGCAAAAACGTATTTCGCTGGATGTGCAAGGCCTCTTGCGGAAGGTTGACAACAGCAATGTCGTTCCGGTTGACTGGCAAGAAAAAATAGAAGTGCTGCCTTTCATTGAATTTTTCAAAGCCAATGAAGAAGAACTGGCTGTTGTAACCGGGCAGTCTAACATTGAAGCTGGTGCAAAACTAGTACAGCAGTGGGGGGCAAAAGAGGTGATCATTACACTTGGCAGCAAAGGGTCGATGATCTTCTCCGGAAAGGAGGTGTACCGTATTCCTGCTTTTGCTCCTGAACAAATAACAGATGCCACCGGTTGCGGCGACACGTATATGGCAGGCTACCTCTTCAAACGATGTAAAGGTTTCAGTATACAAGATGCTGGTGAGTTTGCTGCTGCTATGGCAACATTAAAACTCCAGCAGTCAGGGCCTTTTACAGGTACCGAAGCTGATGTGGAAGCTTTGCTTGCCATTGCCAGCTAACTGTACACTGAAATCAATCCAATTTATTCTGTAAGCTGTTGGTTTCGCACTGGGTTTCAAACCAATACATATCATTCTTCCTCGCTCACTGCGGTTACAGATTTCCATGAGCGGTAAGTGTCCCTGCACAAAAAGAATCTAATTTGGAACTGCACTTGTTCTGACAGGTATCTGTACTGCAAGGCAGGTCTTTTCATGCAAACGGTTTGCTTTCATGCGAAAAGTGAGTAGGCATTGCCTTAAACTTTTCGCTGGGTAAGCAAGGCTTCATAAAATAACAGGAGAGGCTGCCTGTATAGGAAAAAGTGCAAACACACACACAAAACAACATTATGAAAAGAGCAAGAGTTGCGGTGCAGGTTGCTGCCTGTTATGGAAAGAACGTATTTTCACAAATTCATCTCCCCAGGATTAGTTTATTGTTTTTGCTTTCTTTCTTAGCAATAGGTGCTATGGCGCAAAACACAACATTGCGTGGCCGCTTGCTGGATGAAAAGTCAAAGCCGGTTGTATTTGCTAACGTTACGCTTCTGAAGACGGCGGATAGCTCACTTGCGGCCGCTGTTATCAGTGATTCAACCGGGATGTTTTCACTTTCTGCGGTTGCAGCTGGCAGGTATTGGCTGCAGGTAACAGCCATTGGCTTCACAGAATGGAAATCACCTGTGTTTGATGTAACAGGTACAGAAACTGAAAAGGTTTTTGATGCCATAACGTTGAAGGCAGACGCCAAAGCGCTGAAGGATGTTACCATCACGGCGCTTCGGCCAACCATTACGCAACTGGCCGACCGAATGGTGGTAAACGTACAGGGAACTGCAATGGCTGCGGGAAATACGGCATATGCGGTGCTATCAAGAGCACCGGGAGTTTTTATCGATGCAGAAGGAAACATCCAGCTCAACGGACGCAGCGGTGTGCTGGTAATGATTGATGGCAAACAAACATATCTATCAGCAAGAGACCTGCGTACGCTCCTGGAGGGTATGTCGGCTGAAAACCTGAAGAACATCGAGATCATCACCAATCCCTCAGCAAAATATGATGCAGAAGGAACGGCCGGTATTCTGAACATCAACTTAAAAAAGAACACGCAGCAAGGCATGAACGGCAGTGTGTATACGGGTTATACTTATAATTTCCGCCAACAGCATGGTGCTTCGGCAGGTGGCAATATCAACTACAAAAGCGGTCGCTGGAACTCATTCGCTAATCTTGACTTTTCCCGTCGGGTGGGTGGCCGGGAAGCTACATTTACACGAATCTTTTACAGCACCAACAAAACAACCTATTTCGACCAGGTAGCAACCGGAAATTTTATGGTGCAGGGCCCGCCATCGGTGCGGCTGGGAACCGATTACAGTTTCAATGACCAGCATAGCGTTGGCGCCATGGTTTATTATGCAACCAATACGGCAAAGTCGGACTTTCTTACCGACACGTATATTGGTGGTGCCCCCAAACGTCCTTCGCAATTTATTGAAGCCGATAATTTTTCAGAGAACACGTATACCAATTATACCACCAACCTGCATTATACCGGAAAGTTCGACACCGTTGGCACACAGCTAAACGCAGACCTGGATTATGTAAAAATCACCAACCGGGGTGCTTCTTATTTCAATAATTATTACACCGACCTGCAAAGTGGAACGAAAACAACTGACCTGCTGTACAATCATACACCCAACGGCTATGATATATACTCGGCACGGTTAGACTTTACGCTGCCTCTCACTAAACAGCATAAGCTGGAGATGGGTGGCCGGGCCAGCCGCATTACATCCGATAATGATTTTCGTTTTTATTTCAACAACGGTTCGTTGGTGCTGGACCCGCAACGCACCAACCATTTCAAGTATGATGAAAAAATTTATGCGGCTTACCTGAACTGGAGTGGAACGCTGAGTGAGAAGATTTCCGTTCAATCGGGCTTGCGAATGGAGAATACAGCCTCCCTGGGTAATTCGCTCACGGCAAACAGGATTACTTCCCGCAACTATACCAATCTTTTTCCCAGCGTATTTTTGCAGCAAAAAGTAAGTGAGAATTATGGAATCAATTACAGTTACAGCCGTCGCCTGACCCGGCCCAATTACGGCAACCTGAATCCCTTCCGTGCTTACCGCGATCCTTATACCTGGTACGAAGGCAATACAGATCTTCGTCCGCAGTACACGCATTCATTTAGTCTCACGCAAACATTTAAGAAAGTATACAATCTTACCCTCAGCTACCAGCGCCATACCGATGTGATGGCGGAGATCCCGATTTTGCTGGTGGATGATACCGCCACGATTTACACTACCGGCAACGTTGATGATGGCTACAGTGTGGGTGCCACTGCCATTGCACCGCTGAAGATTGCCCGCTGGTGGGATACGCAAAACACAACAGTGCTCTCTTACAGCAAATTCAGTATGCAATCCAATAACGGGCAGTTGATCAATGACCAGTTGTTCTTTATGATCCAATCCAACCATACCATTCTGTTGCCGAAAAGCATTCGCATGGAACTGAACCTGCTCTACCGCAGTCCGGCCGCTTCGGGCCTTTACCACATGGCTTCGATGCATCGTGTGGATGTTGCGTTCAGGAAAAGTTTTTTCAACAAAAAACTGGACCTGAGCCTGAATGCAAATGATATCTTCAAAGGTTTCCGTTATTTCTGGACAACCGATATCAATGGTAATGTCAATGAATTTGATCAATACTTCCGCTTCCGTACCATTGGTGCTACCCTGCGTTTCAATTTCAGCAAAGGACAGAAGGTGGATACAAAACGCAGAAACAACACCGTAGAAGAATTGAACCGGACATAACCGCTTGGAAGTTTTCTGATGGCACAGTTTTTACCGTTGTTTTCGGAACAATCTTAAATTTCTGCTATGGCCGACGAACAAAACAGAAACGCCTCTGGCGAAAAAGCATCCAACCTGCCTTCTGTCAACACAGGAAATGCAAGCAACCCGGCACCGGATGATGACAGTCTTGCACCGTCGCCCGGCAGTCAGCTGCTGGATGAAAAAGCAGAAAAATACCTGCGGGAAGTGGCCAGCATTGAAGACGTACCGGATGCGCAGGATCAGCAACAAATGGATGAAGCATTGAATGAAACAAAAAAAGAAGAGCAGTAAAGCGGCTCTTCTTTTTGTTAGTATTACTGGCTTTCGATTAAAAACAGGATTTTAAAGTAAATACTTCTCAAGATCATGCGGCCTATCCAGTACCGTTAGCTTTTCATGAAGGTTTCCGTATAGAAAGCCCTCTTCACTTAAAACCTGCATGTGTGCAATCAGATGGTTGTAAAAGCCATTTGTATTCATGATGAAAATTTTTTTGTCATGAATGGACAACTGGTTCCATGTAAGAATCTCGAATAGTTCATCCAATGTGCCAAATCCGCCGGGCAGGATAATGGCACCGTCGCAGAGGTCATACAACTTGCGTTTACGTACATGCATGTCATCTACTATAAACAATTCACTGATGGCATCGTGCTGGTGTTCCCAGTCTACCAGTACCCGCGGAATCACGCCGCGAACGATTCCACCCTTTGCCAGCACCGTGTCGGCTACAACGCCCATCAGTCCATTTTTACCACCACCATAAATAAGCTCCACTTTTTTTGCGGCAAGAATTTCTGCCAGTTCTATTGCCTGTTCTTCGTATAAAGAATTGTTACCTTTTTTGCTACCGCAGAAGATTGCCAGTTTGTTAATCATCCTTCTTCACTATTTTGTGCCGCAAATGGAATACAAATTTTTTGATCTTCAAAAATTTCATCCCCATACAACCGATTGTTAGCAAAAAAATAAACTATGTCTCCAGCTCTCTTGTTTTCATTTGTTATTGGCTATTTCGCAATTCTCCTTGTTGTTGCCTATTACACTTCCCGGAATGCCAATAACGAATCGTTCTTTATTGGTAACAAAAGCTCCAACTGGATGGTGGTTGCTTTTGGTATGATTGGCACTTCGCTTAGCGGTGTAACCTTTGTAAGTGTACCGGGGGCCGTAGGTAAACCTTTTGGTGCCGGTGGTTTCGAAGGTTTTAGTTATTTCCAGGTAGTGATTGGGTATGTAATCGGTTATGTGGTCATTGCTTATGTATTGCTGCCCCTGTATTACCGTCTCAATCTTACTTCTATCTATAATTATCTCAGCAAGCGACTTGGGTTTGCCTCGTATAAAACCGGCGCCGGCTTTTTTATTCTTTCCCGCACACTGGGCGCCACGGCACGTCTTTACCTGGTAGTGGCCATTTTACAGGATACTATCCTTTCTGCTTTTGGCGTACCCTTCTGGGTTACCACGCTGGTGATTCTGCTGATGATTTTATTGTATACGTATGAAGGTGGTGTAAAAACCATTGTATGGACCGATATGCTGCAAACTTCCTGTATGCTGATTGGCCTGGTGATCTGTGTGATCTATATCCTGCGCAGCATGGGACTAAGTTTTGGAGAAGGGGTGCAGCAGTTGCAACAAGCGCAGTTGACCCGTATGTTTATTTCTGATCCCAACAGCAACCTATTCTTTTTAAAACAGATCATCGCCGGTGCATTTATCACCATCACCATGACGGGTATGGACCAGGAGATGATGCAAAAGAATATCAGTGTTCGCACCCTGAAAGATTCGCAAAAGAACATGCTGACCTTTGGCGTGATACAGGCCCTGGTAGTGTTGCTTTTCCTGTTTCTTGGCGGATTGCTGTACCTGTACGCGGGACAAAACGGTATTGAGGCCAAGCCTGATCGTATATTCCCGAATATAGCCCTGGGCGAAGGCGTTCCCGCTATTATTTCTGTCATCTTCATCATTGCCCTGATTTCGGCACTCTTCCCCAGTGCCGATGGTGCCATCACCGCACTGACCTCTTCTTTTTGTATTGATATCCTTGGATTAAAGCGCCGCGGCGACTGGAACGATAAGAAAAAGAACAAGGTGCGGAAAAGCGTTCACCTGGTTTTTGCGTTTATCTTTTTACTTTTTGTAATGGTGTTCGAATGGATCAACAGTCCCAGCATGATCGGTGTGATCCTCAAAGTAGCGGCCTATACCTATGGACCCCTGTTAGGCCTCTTTGCTTTCGGCATTCTTACCAAGCGCAAAGTGGCTGACCACCTGGTACCTTACATTGCTGTGGCCGCGCCTGTCATTTGTTTCATTTTCGATAAATATCAAAGGCAGATCTTCGGGAGTTTTGAGATCGGGCTGGAACTGATTATCATCAACGGACTTCTGGTATTCCTGGGCCTTTTGGCGGTTTCCAAACCACAGGACAGCCAGTGGTCAATGGAAGCGGAGAAGACAGAAGGACCCGACTTTCAAACCGATAAGCACTGATGGACATTGTACATCCACTGGCGCAAGCCTACGCTGAAAAATACACTTCGCCGGAAGATGACCTGCTGCAGGAAGTGGCGGAATTTACCTACACCCAGCATGCCCATGCGCATATGCTGAGTGGCCATCTGCAGGGAAAGTTCCTGGAAATGATAAGCTGCATGGTGCAACCGCGTAGGATATTGGAGATTGGTACTTTTACCGGCTACAGTGCACTTTGCCTGGCAAAAGGACTCAGACCTGATGGTCAACTGCATACGGTTGAGCTTAGGGAAGAGGATGCTGCCCGTGCAAAAGGCTATTTTGACCGGAGTATTTTCAGGGATCAAATAATTTTACATGCCGGCAATGCGTTAGACATTGTCGGTGCGCTGAACGAAGAGTGGGACCTGGTTTTTATTGATGCCGACAAAGAAAATTATGTTGCCTATTTCAATCTCGTTTTCCCGCTTGTACGGCAAAACGGGGTTATTTTAGCCGACAATGTGCTCTTTCACGGACAGGTGCTGGAAAACCCGGTGAAGGGAAAGTCTGCCAAAGCCATCCAGGCGTTCAATGACGAGATGCTGAGAAGAACGGATATTGAAAAGGTAATGCTTCCCGTGCGAGATGGATTGTTCATGATCAGAAAGCTGCACGAATAAGTCAGACAAATGGTTCAGAAGGCGGAACTGTGACCGATAGGTTCGGGCTATTCGCCTAAAAGAATCGTTTTGTGACGTTTTCCGTTTGAATTTTGTTTTTACCGACTGGCCAAACGAAAAATACATCCATGAAAAAACTGTATTGCACCTTTATACTGGTAATTGCTCTTTGGAGCCAAGGTCTTCTTGCACAGTCAAGAAACCGAATTGATGAGTATATCGCAAAATACAAGGACATTGCTATGGCCGAAATGGCCCGGACCGGCGTACCGGCTTCCATTACGTTAGCACAAGGCATTCATGAGTCCGGTGCAGGCACCAGCGATCTGGTGCAGCGGTCTAACAACCATTTTGGCATCAAGTGCAAAACCGAATGGACCGGCGAAAAAGTGTACCACGATGATGATGCCCGCGGGGAATGCTTCCGCAAGTACGACGACCCTTTCACTTCGTACAAAGACCACTCTGATTTTTTGCGTACCCGGAAACATTATGCCTCTCTTTTTGAGCTGGACCCGGAAGATTACGAAGGCTGGGCGCATGGCCTGAAAAAGGCGGGTTATGCCACCAATCCCAAGTACCCGCAAATCCTGATCAAACTTATCCGCGACTATAACCTGCAGGATTATTCGCTGATCGTGCTGGGCAAGAAACAGCCTGGTGAAACTGAGCCGGCATGGGTAAAACTAAATGCTCCTGTAAAGGAGGAAGAGGTTGTGCTGACAAAAAGCAGTGAAGCCAGCAATGCAGCCAAGCGCCTTTACCCGCAAGGTGTTTTCACCATCAATGATACAAAGGTGGTGGCGGTTGCCAAAGGTACATCGTACCTGAAAGTTGCCGAAGACAATGACATTTCACTGGCCCGCCTTCTTGAGTTCAATGATCTGAAAGATGGGGATGTGACCACAGAGGACGGGTTGCTTTTTCTGCAACGTAAGCGCAAAACCGGGGCGAATGAATTTCATGTGGTGACCGAAGGCGAAACGCTTTACAGCATTGCCCAAGCCCAGGGCATTCGCCTTGAAAGTTTACTGGAATACAACCAGCTTACAGCCAATGCAACCGTAGCAGCGGGAGAGAAGTTATACCTGAAATCACAGGCCCCTGCAAGACCAAAGCTGGCCGGTTTGTTCGGCTGGATTAAGAATAAGGAGCAGCAACCGGCAGAGCCTGTTGCGCCAAAAGAAGAGCATTCCGCACCACAATTGATTGTGCATGTGGTTCAACCCAAAGACACCGTTTACAGCATTGCCCGCAAATATGAAGTAGGTGTGGATGATGTAAAAAAATGGAACGAGATGCAATCAACAGACCTGAAGATTGGCCAACAACTCAAGATCAATAAAAGCCGCTAAATGTCAACGATCAAACTGCACGACAAGCACTTTTCAATTTATTTATCCGAAGAACAGATTCAGCAAAAAGTAAAAGAACTGGCCGAAGCCCTGAACTGTGAATATGCCGGGAGGAAGCCCCTGTTTATCGCTATCCTGAACGGCTCGTTTATGTTTGCAGCCGATATTTTTAAGCACCTGACCATTGATGCCGAGATTTGTTTTATCAAGCTGGCTTCGTACCGTGGCTTGAAATCCACCGGGCAGGTGATTACCGCCATTGGATTGGACCACGACCTGTACGATCGTGATGTTGTGATCTTGGAAGACATTGTCGATACTGGCAAGACGCTGAACGAATTTTTACCCCAGTTGCACCACCAGCAACCGCGTTCATTTGCCATCGTTACCCTGCTGCACAAAGCAGAAGCCACACAGTTCCCCCTGACACTGGCGCATGTGGGTTTTGAGATTCCCGATAAGTTTGTAGTAGGCTACGGACTGGATTATGACGGTCTTGGCCGAAACCTGAAGGAGATCTACCAATTATCCCCCGAAGTTTGACGCTCAGCCATTTGTTTTGTACCTTTTCCAAGTTGAACTGCTTTGAAGCGTGCAAAACATATTATTCTTTTTCTGGCACTCTTCCCATTGCTTGCTACGGCCCAACCTTTCTACACCAAAGGCGTAGTAAAAGACCAGGAGGGAGGCCCCCTACAGAATGTAACACTCCTGTTGCACAGCAGCGGCTATATCTACCGCACGGGTAAAGATGGTGGTTTCGGCATTCCTATTCCGCAGCATTTGGACACGCTAACCATTTTCCGCGAAGGCTATGAAAAGGAAAAGAGGGTGATCTATGGCGACCGCTTTAATGAGATCGTTCTGAAAAAGACCATCGTTATCAAAAGCGTTGCGCCCAACCGCCTTGCATCCGTTATCCAGAACTTGCCCCGGGAAGACTGGGAGCTACAGGTTACGGGGAACGAATCCTACGCCAGCATTATTGAAAACGATTTTGTCAACACCAGCCAGCATCCATCTACCGGTATTACACTCAACGTAGACCGTTCATCCTACAGCAACATCCGCCGCTTTTTGACGCTGAATTCCCTGGTGCCGCCGGATGCTGTCCGCATTGAAGAAATGCTGAATTATTTCAACCTTTCCTATACAGAACCCAAAGACGGAAAAACCTTTGAGATCAAAACTACGCTGACCGAATGCCCCTGGAATAAAGGCAATGCCCTGCTTTTTGCCCAGATCAATTCCAAAAAAATCCAACCCGACAGCCTGCCGCAAAGCCATCTTGTTTTTTTAATCGATGTTTCCGGTTCTATGGATCTGCCGCACCGGTTGCCCCTGCTGAAGAGCGGATTTAAGGCACTGGTCAATAATCTTCGTCCCGAGGATACAGTTTCTGTGGTGGTGTATGGCGGAACCGTTGGTATTGCCCTTTTCCCCACCAGCGGTGGCGAAAAGCAAAAGATCTTTCAAACCATTGACAGCCTGCAACCTGGTGGCTCTACACCGGGTGAGTCCGGTATTAAGCTGGCATACAGCCTGGCAAGGGCGCATTTTATAAAAGGGGGTAACAACCGGGTGATCCTGGCGACGGACGGCGACTTTAATGTGGGATTGAAGAAGGAAGAAGAACTGGAGGAAATGATTGTGGCCCAGAGAAAAGACGGTATTTACCTAACCTGCCTGGGTGTGGGCATGGGTAATTACAAAGACTCCAAAATTCAGACGCTGGCGCAAAGGGGGAATGGCAATTTTGCCTATTTGGACAGCTACGCTGAAGTAGAAAAAGTGCTGTTGAAGGAATTCATGCAAACGCTGTATACGGTAGCGGACGATGCCTATTTATCCGTCAGCTTTAATCCCCGCTATGTAAAAGAATACCGGCTGATTGGCTTTGAGAACAAGGCTACAGCCATAAGTGATTCAACCGCCAGCCTGGAAGGTGGCGAGGTAGGTTCAGCGTATTCCATGCAGGCCGTGTTTGAGATTGTACCGGCCACTCCCCTTCAAAAACAGCTGATTGACCCGGCACAGTTTACGCTGCGATATAAAAACAGTGGCAACAATACCCAATGCGAGATGATTGAGCAGCCGCATTTGTTTCTGACCCAATTTGACCAGCTGCCTGCGCAGCAAAAATTTGCCACAGCCGTTGTTTGGTTTGGAGCCCTTTTGCGGAATTCGAAATATGTAAAAGGAAATTCCTGGAACGAGATCATCAACCTAGCGAAGCTTTCGGCAGAGAAAACCAATTATTCACAGGTGGAATTTTTAAAGCTGGTAGAAGAAGCCAAACGCCTCTATGGCAAGAAGAGGAGATGAAAGACGTCAAACGTGAGACGTGAAACAGAGATTCATTTATTTTCGTAACCCTCCCTGTTTCACGATTTACGTCTCAGGTTTCACTTCAGGAAAACATTTCCCTCATTTTATCAAAGAAGGACTTCTCATTTTTATCCGGGTTGGGATGGAAGTTGGGTGAGCTGCTCAATTTCTCCAGGATTGCTTTTTCTTCTGAAGAAACATGCTGGGGTGTCCACACATTTACATGCACCAACTGGTCGCCCTTTTCGTAACTGTTTACAGCCGGAAAACCCTTGCCTTTCAGCCGGAATATTTTGCCACTTTGCGTTCCGGGTGGAATTTTGATCTTGGCACGGCCATCAATGGTAGGTACTTCCAATTGTGTTCCAAAAACAGCATCCGGGAAAGAGATGTGCAGTTCGTAAACGGCATTCAGGCCTTCCCGTTGTAATTCTTTGTGTGCTTCTTCTTCAATCAGGATGATGAGGTCACCGGGCATGCCGCCACGTTCGCCGGCATTGCCTTTCCCGCTGATGTTTAACTGCATGCCTTCCTGCACACCTGCCGGGATATCGATGGTCACGGTTTCTTCGCCATACACCCGGCCATCGCCTTTACAGGCCCCGCATTTCGCAGTGATCTGTGTGCCTTCGCCATTACAGGTCGGGCAGGTGGTAACCGTCTGCATCTGTCCCAAAAACGTATTGGTTACACGGCGTACCTGGCCACTGCCACCGCAGGTGCCACAGGTTTGTACACTTCCTTTGTCCTTAGCGCCGCTACCGTTACAGGTGCCGCACGGAACATATTTTTTAACCTTGATGTTTTTGGTAACGCCTTTGGCAATTTCTTCATAGGTCAGCTTCAGCTTGATGCGCAGGTTACTGCCCCGTACACCGCGGGCACGTTGACCGCCGCCGCCGCCTCTTCTGCCGCCGCCACCGCCACCAAAGAAGGAGCCGAAGATGTCTTCGCCAAAGATGTCGCCAAACTGGCTGAAGATGTCTTCCATGTTGCCATGACCGGCACGTCCGTTGCCACTTACGCCGGCATGACCGAAGCGGTCGTACTGCGAACGCTTGTCCGCATCGCTCAATACCTCGTAGGCTTCCGCTGCCTCCTTAAATTTTTCTTCGGCAGTTTTGTCTCCGGGGTTGCGGTCGGGGTGATATTGCATGGCCACTTTGCGGTAAGCTTTTTTGATCTCGTCCGCTGAGGCGCCTTTGCTAACCCCTAATACTTCATAATAATCTCTTTTCGACATTTTGAATTTGAAAATTTGAAAATGTGACAATTTGAAAATGCAACTTTCAATTCAAACGCTCACCGCAGGTTTGCCGCTGTTGAAAGGCAAGTATACCATGTGACTTATGACTTGCGGCCATTTTCACATTTTCATATTTGCACATTTTCGAATTATTTTCTTTTAAAGAACTTCTTTAATGATTGAAAACCGTGGGTTTTCTGATTCCTTCACCGGCCCACCACTACCTTGGCGTGACGGATAATTTTATCGCTCAGGTAATAGCCTTTTTGCACTTCCGCTACCACTTTGCCCTGCATTTCTTCGCCGGCATCAATTTCGGTGACAGCTTCGTGCAGGTCCGGGTCAAATGTGGTGCCTACGGCATTCATTGGTTTCAGGCCTCTGGCCGTTAGAATATTGCGAAACTTGTTGAATACGAGTTGCGTGCCTTCTCTAACCTGGCCAATATCTTCTGTCTTGTTCATTTGCTCCAGGGCCCTGTCGCTGTCGTCCAGCACATCCAGCAGGTCGGTGATGATGTCCTTGCCTGCAGTTTGAATCAGTTCTACCCGCTCTTTGGCCGTGCGGCGACGGAAATTATCAAACTCCGCTGCCTGGCGCAGGTATTTATCGTTGAGTTGTGCAATTTGTTCTTTCAGCGCTTCTGTTTCCGATTCTTCGGTCACTGGTTCATTCAAATGCTGGTTGCCATCAATGTTTTCATCGGCGTTGATGTTGAAATCCTTGTTCTCTGTTTCCATGGGATTATCCTGCATTTCCTGTTTGTTCATGGTCATAAAAATTAGAGTGCAAAGGTAGGTTTCAAGAACGTTGCCAATGCCTAAGAAAAGGACAAAATGTCTTTTGGATGTGCGGATATGCAGATATGCGAATGTGCGGATAGCGAAGGGCTGTCAGGTTGGTAAGCCAGGCCAGTTTAATTTATCAAAATGGCCGTTCTGTCCTGTGGTTTTGCTAGCTGTTTACCTGCATATCCGCACATCCATTCATCCGCATATCCCTTCTTGGCGTAGCTTGCGGCCATGAAGAAAGTTCACCTGAAGCGGAAAATTGCACAGCGGATAGCCGGTGGTCACCCCTGGATTTTTGCCAATGAAGTGGAAAAAGTAGAAGGAGACCCGGTGGCCGGGGATACGGTGGAGGTTTATTTTTTCGACGGGAAATTTGTGGGAAAGGGTTATCTCAACCCACAGTCGCAGATCATGGTGCGACTGCTAGCATGGGATAAAAAGACGGAGATCAATGAAGCATTTTTCCTGGAGAAAATAAGGGAGTGCTGGGAATATAAAAAGCAGATTGGCTATGTGGAGAACTGCCGCCTTGTCTTTGGCGAAGCCGACGGCCTGCCGCAATTGATCATTGATAAGTTCAACGATTATTTTGTTATACAGACGCTGGCCCTGGGGATTGATGTGTGGAAGCCGGCATTGGTAAAAGCGCTGCAAACCGTTTTCAAACCAAAAGGCATCTATGAGCGAAACGATGTGCCGGTGCGGGAACTGGAGGGCTTACCGCAGCAAAAAGGCTTTTTGTCAGAGCCCTTTGATACAAAAATAATTATCAATGAAAACGGTCTGAAGTTTCATGTTGATTTAGAAAATGGGCAGAAAACTGGTTATTTCCTCGACCAGCAGGACAACCGCCGGGCGATTCAGCATATTGTAAAAGGTGCCGATGTTCTGGGTGCCTTTACTTATACCGGTACGTTCGAAATTCATGCAGCGCATTATGGCGCCAAATCGGTGCTGGGAATCGATATTTCTGAAAATGCCGTGGTGCAGGCCAACCGTAATGCAGAGCTAAACGGGCTGCAAAACATTGTAAAGTTTGAGACCGCCAATGCCTTTGATGTGCTCAAGCAATGGGGCAAGGAGGAAGGCCGTCGTTATGATGTGGTGATGCTGGACCCGCCTGCCTTTACCAAAAGCCGGGCAAACATTCAAAAGGCCATTACAGGATACAAGGAAATTAATTTACGCGGCATGAAGCTGGTTAAGCCGGGCGGTTTTCTTGTAACCTCTAGCTGTACCAATCTGGTGCAACCAGACCTGTTTCTCCAGATCATTGACATGGCAGCCAAAGATGCCCGCCGGAAATTGCGGCAGGTGACCTTTCAGGCCCAGTCATCCGACCACCCGATCATCTGGAACATGGAAAACACCAATTACCTGAAGTTTTTGATTGTGCAGGTGGTCTGAGAAGAGAGTCGTGAGTGACAAGTAGCAATAGCTTTTTATTGGATCCTTATCGCAAAATAAAACCTCTCCGGAAAGGGAGAGGTTTTATTTATGTAAATGATTTATATGCTCAATGGCTACTCGCCATCTACTACTTACGATTCACTATTTCGCTACCTGAAACTTACCCGACTCTACCATACGGCCGCTTTTGTCGCGGAGCTGGTAAATGTAAATGCCGCGGCTAAAGTCAGACAGGTTGATGCTCATGCGTTCGGGCATGTTTACCTGCTCATACATTTTACGTCCCAGAATGGCATTGAAAATTTGGATAGAATAACCCTTGTCGTAATCTTTTTGAAAGTCAAAGTTAATAACTGATGTTGCCGGGTTTGGGTAAAAACGGACAAGACTAGACTGCACACCCGTTAGCGGCATTGGCCTTGTCTGGGCCTGAGAGGAAACGGTTGTAACAAGATATATGGATACTATAAGTAAAAGTCTCTTCAAATATTTATCGTTTTAAATGTAACCGAGTACAATAATACTCCAATTAATGAAAAATGCAAAGCACTTGCCGAAAAATGGCAATAAAATGTAAACTACGTCGTTAAGGCTGCTAATTTTTCCTTAATAGCCAAAAAATCAGGCTGTTCACCGGCATTTTCCAGGACCTCGGCATACTGCACAACACAATTTGTATCTATGATAAATGCCGACCTTTTTGAAACGCCCCGCATGCCAAATCCCCACTCCTCATATATAGAGCTATAAGACCTTGAAACTTCCTTGTTAAAATCACTTAACAGTGTAAAGTTGAGGCCTTGTTCTTCCTTAAATTTTTTCAGCGTATGCAACGAGTCTACCGAAATGCCGAATGGGACAGCGTTCAGTGATTCGTAAATTTTATAATTGTCACGAACGGAACAGAGTTCGGCTGTGCAAACCGAAGTAAATGCCAGCGGGAAGAAGAGAAGTAGAACATTTTTCCCTTTTTGTTCCGATAGGGTAACAGGCTGTTTGTAGGTATTGTACAAAGTAAAATCCGGTGCGGGTTGTCCAATCTGTATTGCCATAAAAGTGATTTAACGTAAAAACATTTTTTGCGCTGATAGGTTCAAAAATAGGTCCATGGATTTACGAAATCGAGATCACATCCGTTTCTGTCTTCCTGTTCAGGAAAGGTTTCACTGCCTCCATAATCTCCTTTTCCAGCAACTGAAGCAATCCCTTTTTTACAAAATGCCGGTAGGTTACAAGACTGATCTCCCTTACAGGAACAGGCGGTTTAAAATGGCGCAACCGGTCTGTTTTTGCCTTTGAAAAATGAAGCGTGGCCAGGTTGGGGACAATGGTAATGCCACCATTCATTTCGGTGATCTTTAGTAAACTTTCAATGGAGCCGGTTTCGTAATCGAGGTGGTGAACAATTGCCTGCTGCTTTTGAATTTCGCACAGGTTGAGTACCTGTGAGCGGAGACAATGGCCTTCTTCGAGCAGCCATAATTTGCTGATGTCGATATCTTCGGCCAGGATGTACTTTTTCTTCAGGCTTTTGTTGTCTCCCGAGACATACACTTTGAACTCTTCATAAAAAAGATGCTTTTCGGAAAAGCCTTTTTCCGTCAGCGGTGTCGCCATAATGCCCACATCCAGTTTGTCGGAAGCCAGTAATTGCAGCAGGTGCTCGGTGGTCTGCTCTACAATCCTGAGTTTGATGGAAGGAAATTTTCTCAGGAAATCCGTCAGGAAAAGCGGTAACAGGTAAGGGGCCAGCGTGGGAATGATACCGATTTTCAGTTCACCCTGCAGGCCTGTTTTGGCATCTTTGGACAGTTGTTTTAATTGCACTGTTTCCCGCAGCACCACCCGGGCCTGTTCAATGATGCTCTTACCCACCTCCGTTGGCACCACAGGCTGTTTGCTCCGGTCAAAGATCGTCACATCCAGTTCCTGCTCTAATTTCTTGATCATCATGCTAAGCGTCGCCTGTGTAACAAAACAATGTTCCGCTGCCCTTTCAAAATGCCGGTGCGTATCAACGGCCACAATGTATTCCAATTGCTGAAGATTCATTTCATAGATAATATCGATAAATGTATAGAAAGATTTGTTTTTGTCTATAATTGAATATCCTGACTTTTGTCAGCAACCAGCCAGGAGGACTACACTAATTTTTGGCGGACACAATCCTCTTTATTGTACAAAATTTGATGCAAGAACTATTTAAAGATTAAACGTATGATCAAAGAACAAAACTACGGCAATGGCCAAAACGGCAACGGCCAGAATGGGGAGCCTAACTTTTTAACCACAAGACAAGGTCATCCGGTTTACGACAATCAAAATTTGCGTACGGTTGGCAACCGGGGACCCGCAACGCTGGAGAACTACCAGTTCCTCGAAAAAATGTCGCACTTCGACCGCGAAAGAGTACCGGAAAGAGTGGTGCACGCAAGAGGGGCTGGTGCACACGGCATTTTTGAAGCATATGGAACAGTGGGGGATGAGCCGGTTTCAAAATATACAAGAGCCAAACTCTTCCAGGAAAAAGGAAAGCAAACGCCGGTGTTTGTTCGTTTTTCAACGGTAGGACATGGTGGCCACTCGCCGGAAACCCTGCGTGACCCCCGTGGTTTTGCCGTTAAGTTTTATACCGAAGATGGCAACTGGGACCTGGTGGGTAACAACCTGAAGATATTTTTTATTCGTGACGCTATTAAATTTCCAGACCTCATCCATTCGCAAAAGCCCGACCCGGTAACCAATATCCAGAGCGGCGAACGCATTTTTGATTTTATAGCCAACACACCAGAAGCTACCCACATGGCAACCTTCCTGTTCTCGCCATGGGGTATTCCGGCAAACTACCGGCAAATGCAGGGCTCTGGCGTAAATACCTACAAGTGGGTGAACAAAGATGGAGAAGCTGTGCTGGTAAAATACCATTGGGAACCCCTGCAGGGCATTCGTAACCTAACGCAGGAGCAGGCAATGGAGATTCAGGCAAAGAACTTCAACCACGCTACACAGGATCTGTACGAAGCCATTGAAAGAGGTGATTATCCGCAGTGGGAACTGTTTGTACAGATTATGGAAGATCATGATCATCCTGAACTGGACTTTGACCCGCTGGATGATACAAAGCTTTGGCCCAAGGAGCAATTTCCCTGGCGGCCGGTAGGCAAAATGACCCTAAACAGAAATCCGGTTAATTATTTTGCCGAAGTGGAACTCGCTGCTTTCGGTACGGGTGTGTTGGTAGATGGCCTAGATTTCTCAGATGATAAAATGCTGCAGGGACGGACGTTCTCTTACTCCGATACACAGCGCTACCGTATAGGTACCAACTACCTGCAACTGCCGATCAACGCACCGCGTTGCAAAGTAGCTACCAACCAGCGTGATGGCCAGATGGCTTACCACCAGGACCTGGTAGAAGGTGTGAATCCACATGTAAATTATGAGCCTTCAAGTCTTGGCGGATTGAAAGAAGCACCGAGAGCGGGTAAAGATTACGAGCCCCTGTACAATGCACGTTTGGTGCGCCAGAAAATTGATCGCACGAATGACTTCAAACAGGCAGGCGAAACCTACCGCAACTTTGAAGACTGGGAAAGAGAAGACCTGATCAATAACCTGGTGAATACACTGGCTAACTGTGCACAGGTGATCCAAGATAAAATGATCGAGAATTTTACAAAGGCCGATGAAGATTATGGACGCCGTGTGGCCGAAGGATTAAAAAATAAGGCGAAAAATACAGGTGAAGTTGGTGCTCCTTCCGGTGCAACAAAAACCGAAGAAGGCGTACAACAGGCCGAGCAGGTTTCAAGAGAAGCAAAACCGTATTAACGGGGTGACAGTTTGCGGATGACAGATGACAGGTCGGAAAAGAAGTTTGGTTTATAGATCGGATAAAATAGAAGCACAGTTCTCGCTGAAGGAAGAAATTCTTTCTGTCATCTGTCATCCCTCATCTGTCATCAAAACTTTGGGCAAACCACCGCATTCAGGGTTGAATTTTCTCGGTCGGTAAAACCTGCATAAGAAACACTGAGTTCAAAACCTCCTCTTCCATACGAGGAGGTTTTTAATTGGGAGATATTCACATCATAACTGGCCGAAAACGAGAACGGTTTGTAATCAACTTTCACCACGGGAATGATGGCATCGTTCAACCGGAAGAACGCTCCGCCGTGAACGATATACTTTGCATTCTCGATATCATCGCCCAGTTTTACGCCATACAGGGCACCGGCAATGGTTTCGCTGTAAGCAGCCTGGAAGGACTGGTTGGCTTGTAAAGTCACATAACTCCATTCGGTAACACCAAAGCGAATACCTGCGGAAATATCGGTTTTAGGTGTCAGCTCAATGCGCGGGTCCCTGTAGAATGAATTTTTGGGTTTGTTGAAATGATGCAGCGCCACGCCTACATAAAAGTTATCTTCCGGATCATCGTTTAGCTGTGCGTTATAGCTCAATCCAACTGAAGCGTCCCAGTAACTGTACTGGGGTTGTAAAAACGTTTCGCCATCGCCGGTTCCATTGTACATGCTGTTGGTGATCATCTTGCTCCGGTCGAAACGTTTCTGCACCCAACCGCCCATAATGCCAAGCGAGAGATATTTTGTTCTTTCATCGCTCAATGATTTATGGTAATTGAGCGCCGGCAGCACATGTGTGGACACCCAGGAAATTTCACCGGCCCTATCCTGCAAAAATTGCAACCCTGCGGTTACAAAATCGTTACCCTTGCCAACAGGCATTTTGTATTCGCCATTGATGGAAGCGGTTTTGTATGCAGTGGTAACGCTGTTCCACTGGTCGCGGTAAACGGCCTGCAGGCGGATGTCGCCGGCAAAAATTCCTGCCAGTGATGGATTGCGCAGCAGCGGTGCCTCAAAGAATTGAGAGAAATGCACATCCTGAGCGCTGCCTTTTTCCCAAAGCAACAAGCCGGCAAGTAAAATTGCTATGCACCGGTAATATGGATTCAAAATTTTCATGGCGATTGCATTTTTGATAAAGCCTTCCGCACCTGCCATTCCTTCACAATTGGTTTTTGTTTTCTAGGGTCTACGGCTTTCTCAATGCACACGTCAGGTGATGAGATTTCTGTTTTTCATTGTATTTGGATTTTACTGGATCAATGCAACATTTCCTTCAAATTTCACCACCTGGTTGTTGTCGCAAAAGATTTCAACCTGGTAAACATATACATCCGGCACAGCCTTGGCTCCTTTAAATGTGCCGTTCCAACCCATCGATTCATCATTTACGTTGAAGTTTACCCGTTCAAAAACTACCTGCCCCCAACGGTTAAAGATGCGTAACGTTTTCACCCGGCTCAGGCCTTTGCCCCGCACATAAAAAATATCGTTGCTGCCATCACCATTGGGTGAGAACGTGTTCGGTACAAAAACATTGTCGTTGTTGCATAGCACGATCACCTGCACTTCGCCGGCATTGCGGCAGCCGTTTATGTCTTCAAATTCAACTTTATATTTCGTGTCAGACCGGGGCTTCGCATATGGCTGCGGACACGTAGTGCAGCTTAATCCTTCCGGCAGACTCCATTGGTATTTGCTTACACTATCAGAATACACTGCAGGTAATAAAACTGGTGTTCCTACCATGGTGGTAATAGTGGTTGGCAGCGTGATAGTGGGTATAGGATTGACAACAATGGTTTGACTTGCTGTATCACTGCAGCCGCTTTCATTCATCGCTACTGTTTGCACCAGCAGGCGTCCCGGTTCATTGTAGAACTGTCTTTGGGGCATTTGTACATGAGCGTCTCTTCCGTTCGGGAATTGCCAGGCCCACCGTATCACAGAAGTGTCAACATTCTGTAGGATTCCCATGTGGGTAATGCCTTCGCCTGCGCAGATAACCGTATCACCTGCAATACGAATGTCGGGTGATGCTGCGATTTTAACGGGGAAGGCCAACCGAAATGTGTCGGTGCAGTTGTTCTGCGTTCTCACCGCAAGGGAAACAGCATACGTACCGGGTTGTGTGTACAGATGCGAGGGAGAAGTCTCTGCGGAAGTCGTTCCATCACCAAAGTCCCAGGTATAGGAGGTAATGGGGTTGTTGAAAGTAGTAGAATCGGTAAAATTTACAAGACCCCTGTCGCAGAATAAGTCTTCATCGATCCCGAATTTGGCTGTGGCACCTTTGATGCGAATCGTATCGGTGCCGGAAATGGGCACTACGCAGCCGCTGCTGTCCCGCACAATCAGTTTGGGAATAAAATTGCCAAAGAAATTATAGGTGTGTTGCCGGAGCGAATCATTGCCGTCGATGATCGTTCCATCTCCCATATCCCAGATCATGTTCATTTTTAGCTGCTGCGATGCTGATAGGTTTACCGTCAGTGGCTTGCATCCATCAAGGGGAAGATAGTTTATGCGGGTAGAAGAAAGATCGTACACTGTTATTTCCTTTACAGCGGTATCGCTGCAACCACCAGGACCGGTTACAATCAGTTTTGTTTCATACACCCCCGGGTTGTTATAGAACTGGATTGGGTTAGGCAGGCGGGTGGTACCACCGCTCAGATCCCAATAATGACTGCTGTAATACTGCGATGTGTTGGTGTATTGTACGGGGAAAGGAATACAGGCACTGGCCGAATCACTCACCGTAAAAGAAGCCACAGGGTAATGGATGGCGATGTAATCGGTTTTGGTTAGGGAGTCGGAGCAACCATAATCATCAGTCACCTTCAGCGTTACACTATAACGGCCTTCAGCGTCGTAAACGGTGGATGGGTTCTGCTCGGTGGCCTGCGTGCCGTTGCCAAATATCCAGGTACTGTTGTATGTAGTTGGTGAAGTAGAGGTATTGGTAAATTGTACTGAAGCCCCGGGGCAGCTTACCGTATCAACAGCGGTAAAGGAAGCTGTGATATCTGATACATTTACCAGTTTCGGCATGAGCAATGCATCGCTGCACCCGCTTTCATCCGTTACTTTCAGCAGCACATCGTAGGAGCCGGGTTGGTTGTATTGATGTTGTATAGGTGTCGCTGCGGATTGGTTTACCATTGTGCCGTCACCAAGATTCCACTCCCATTGTACAATCCTGTTAATGCCATCTGTTTTGGATGCATCAGTAAAGCGGGCTTGAAGGCCTTCGCAACCATTGTTGTTGGCTGCCTGCAATTCTGCTGTAGGGCCGTTGATCCTTAGATATTGTTGCTTAACAGTAGTGTCCATACATCCATTCTGATCCTGAACCATTAAGCTTACGGTATACAACCCTGCCGATGGGTAGGTTACGGAAACAGAACTGCCGGAAAGTTGCGGTAAGCCGCCGCCAACGTCCCAGCTATAACTGACAATGTTTGATGCATTTGTATTATCGGCCGTCAGCCTGATCTCGGTGCCCTTACAAGCGACCGTCATTGATGCTTCAAAATCCGGTACACCGCCGCCAGCCCTGATCACACGCTGAAACGTGTGGGAACAGGTGTCATTGGTTACTGTCAGTTGCACTGTGTAGTTTCCAATACCGGAGTAGGTATGCAAAGGATGCTGCTCGTTAGAGGTAGTTCCATCGCCAAAGTTCCATAGCCATGTAGTTGCGCCAACAGACTGGTCGCGGAACTGGAAAAGGAATTTATTGTCGCAGGTTGTTTCTACATCAAAAAGGGCAACGGGTGGTTTTACGGTAATAAGATCTGTTTTTGTGATGGTATCGCGGCAGCCATAATTTTCAGCGATCAACATCACAGAAAAAGTGCCGGTATCGCTGTATTGATATACCGGGTTGGCAGCCGTTGATGAGCCGCCATCACCAAAGTCCCAGAACCATTTTGTACCCTCGGTAGTGGTGTTGGTAAAAGCAACCGTTTGACTGGCACAAACTGTAGGTGGAGCGGCCGTAAAACCGGCCTGCGGTTTATTGCCGGCGCTGATCATATCCGGCATTACCCGTGTTTCGGTGCAGCCTTTGGCCGTGGTAATGGTCAGGCTTACCGTAAAGTTGCCCTGTTCGGTGTAGGTGTAGGTGGGCTGGCGATCCGTTGATGTAGCACCATTACCAAAGTTCCATTGGTAGGCCACTATCGGATCGTTGGAGGTAATGGTTGGGTTAAACTGAACGGTTAACGGAAGACAACCTCGTTCCGGACCAGCCGTGATGCTGATTTCCGGCTTTGCTATAGATACAGCTTTCGGAATCCGGATTACATCAGTACAGCCATTGGCATTGGTGACTGTCAGGGTAACCTCATAATCTCCAAAGCCTGAATAGGTATGTGATGGATTTGTTTCGGTAGAAGTTGTGCTGTCACCAAAATCCCACAGGTATGAGACGGCGCCAGTTGATGTATTTTGAAAATTGACCGTAAACGGTACCTGGCAATGCGTTTGTTTGTCAACGGTAAAACCCGCAGCCGGGCGGGCAAAGACTTCTATCGTTTGGGATGCTGAGTCTGCACAAACCCCGTAAATCTGAACCAGTTTAACGGTAAAGGTGCCGGTGGTCGTATACACTTTAATGGGATTTTCTTCTGTAGATGTAGTGCCGTCGCCAAAATCCCAAACGCTTTGTGTAGGGGTAGAAGAAGATGTGTTGGAAAACTGAATAGAATCGTTCTGGCAGGCCTTGCCAGGAACAGTAAATGAAGTTGCCGTATTCTGCAAGTTCAGGAGGTTTTCTTTCCGGATGGTATCCACACATCCTTCGCTGCTTTTTGTGACCAGTGTCACGGTGTATGTACCCGTGTTTTGATATGTATGGGAGGGATTTTCTTCTGTAGATGTAGTGCCGTCGCCAAAATCCCATGTATAACTCAGGATACCCGGACCTGCGGAAGTGTTTTTAAAAGTAACAGGAAAAGGAGCCTGACACGATACCGGTTGCACATAGGTGAAATCAGCATTCAGCCCACCGGCAACTTTGATAAAAGTATGTTTGATAGCAACACTCCAGCAGCCCTTGTCGCTCACTACTTTCATGGACACGGTGTAGTTGCCATCATAGTTATAGGTGTTCAACGGGTTTTGCTGTGTCGACTGGGTACCATCGCCAAAATCCCAAACCCAGGCTGTGTTGGTAGTGCCGGGGCTGGCCGTACTTTCATCTGTAAACTGTACGGGGAATGGATAGCAGCCCGCCGAATCAGATACTTTAAAAGCAGCCTTTGGATTTTCATAGACCGTTATATAGTTTGCACGGGTTACTGTTTTTGCACCATCAGCGTATGTTACGGTTAACGTAACAGAATATTGTCCTGGTGCAAAATAAGTGGTGGAAGGATTACGTAGGGTAGAAGTGGCCCCATTGCCAAAGTCCCAGAACCATGAAAGAGGAGAACCGGATGACTGATCGGTGAACTTGACAACCAGGGGTGAACAGCCGGCTTCCGGGCTTGCCGAGAAGCTTGGCGTTGATGCTTGTGCCTGTACAACGTTGTGTATCCAAAGGCAAATGAAAATAAGTAGTACGGTATTCCGTGTCAATTTTTCTCACTTAAACGCTCTGGTAAGCGTGGTTAAATCAATGCGTTGGCCGCGACCTAATAGCAATAATTATTCCTAATGCATGGGTGCGGAAAAATATATTTCGAATAAGCAGATAGTATAGGATAAAGCTAGAGCGGCGGCCTTATTTATCAAGCCGTAGTTTAAGTTCCTCGCCGTTAACCAATTGCGAGGCCTCTACAAAAGTCCAGCTGTTGTTGGTAATTTTCCAGGTGCCGTTCAGGAGCATTACAATGGGAGTGGCGTTGGAAAAACTGGAGGTTATGGTGCGGTTGTTCGGATCGGCTTCCCAGTTGCCGGTTTTTTCTTTTGTGCCATTGTTGATGGCATCAACGGTTCTGTTGGAGCGGAATTGAAAACGATAGGGAGAAAAATCAGCCGTTTTGTTTTCACTTCCCTTCGTAAAGCTAGATACCCGCCATTGACCGTCGGTCATAGCTTTCATCACCATGTCTTCCTGGACGTTTTCTTTAATTTTTTGGCAACCTGCCAGCAAAAAGAGGCAAAAAAGGGCAAGAATAGGTTTCATATACATCATCTCTTTAACAAGATAAAAACTGTTTTCTAAAAAAGCTACTGTCTGAAAGTTGACAACGCAAAGCAAATCCTTTGGCGTAGGAGCCAACAAACTGGTTTTTCACAGTGGAAATTTCACAAAACTGTACGCCGCATGGAAGCTCATAGGGTATTGGCAGGATGGGAAAGTAAGTAAAACAGCCGCAGTTAAACGATGTTCTTTATCCGGGGGGCTGTTGAATCAGAAAACTAAATTAAGGTAGTTTGGCTATACTAGCTAAAAATAACCGCTTCCTTATGCGCTGTGACTATCCGGAGAATGGTTATGCTGAAAAGTAGGTGAGATAGCCAGCGAAATGATTTAAACTGACATTGCCTTTTTATTCGATTAACTCAAAGCATAAATTGATGCATATTTGTTTTGCGCATACTGCATGAAGTAGGCTGTATTCAGCGGTTCGCCGGTCACCGCTTCACATAGCTCTTCACTGGTAAAATACCGGCCCTTTTGGTGAATGTTTTGACGCAACCACTGCAACAGCGGCAGCGTGTTACCGGAATCAATTTGTTCCTCCAGGTGGGGCATCTCTTTCTGTGCCTTGGCAAAAAATTGTGCAGCGTACAGGCTGCCTAAACTGTAAGTGGGAAAATACCCAAAGCTGCCGTGACTCCAATGGACATCCTGCAAAGCGCCTTGTTTGTCATCCGGCACGGCCACATCCAGCAGGTTTGCATATTGCTCGTTCCAATAGAGGGGAATGTCGGCCGTATTTAACGATCCCTCAAGTAACCTTTTTTCCAATTCGTACCGGATGTACACATGAAAATGATAGGAGATTTCATCGGCTTCTGTTCGGATCAGTGAAGGCTGCACTTTATTGATGCCCTTGTAAAACTGGTCCAGGGAAATGTTGCCGAGCTGCTGCCGAAAATGCTGTTGTAACTGCGGGTAATAATGTTGCCAGAAACCCTTGCTGCGTCCGATGTTGTTTTCCCATAAGCGTGACTGTGATTCATGAATGCTGTATGAACAGGCTTCACCCAGTGGCAGACCGTATTGATCTACCGGCAATCCTTGTTCATACAGGGCATGGCCGGCTTCGTGAATGCAACTCCAGGTCATGTTGCCAAAATCATTTTCATCAATACGGGTGGTGATGCGAACATCCTGCGCACCAAAGCTGATGCTGAATGGATGCTCGCTGCGGTCCTGCCGAAAAGTCGAAGTGCAAATCTTTCAGCAATTGCATGCCCCAGTCCCATTGTTCTTTTTCAGGAAAATGTTGTTTCAGGAAAGAGTCATCTACTTGTGGCGCCGACAGGATATTTTCGTATAAATTTTTGAGTAGCGGCAACAGGTTGCCAAAGGACTTGTCCAGGAGCGCTACCGTTGCTCCTTTTTCATATTCATTCAACAGCGCATCGTATGGATGTTGGGTATAACCCAGAACACCGGCTTCTTCTTTTTTCAGTTGTACCAGCGCATCCAGGTCTTTTTCAAAAACTGAAAATGAATTTTGTCCTCTCGCTTCTAACCAGGAGTGAAAAGCTTTGTTCACAGCGTCAGAGAGTGCTCTTACCAGTTGCGGACTGTATTTTTTGTTTTTTGTATAATCTTCAAATGTTCGCTCCACGTTTCTTTTTTCGTGGTTCGAGAGGTCATCTTTTAATAGCAGGGTTTGCAAAAGCTCTCCCAATGCGTCGTCGCTGAAAAGCTGGTGCGACAGTTCGGCCAGTGTGCTGATCTGCTGCCCACGCAGCGTAGCGCCCTGGCTTGGAAGATACGTTTCCTGGTCCCACTGCAAAACAGCGCTGGCATTGCGAACGTCGGCAATCCGTCGCATTTGGGTTACATACTGCTGGTACAATTCCGTGGTGTTGCTCATACAATTTTCCTAATCAATGCTGCTCTTTCAGTTTTATTTTCCGTACCATGCCACCGCGGGTGTCCTTTATGCTTTGCATTACAATAAACGCCTGTGGATCGATGCGTTCAATTTCTGCGGTGAGGCGGTTGATCTCCAGGCGGGTGATAACAGTAAAGATGATATCAATATTCTGGTTACTTAAACCGCTTTTGCCAAACCCTTTCTTGCCATTATACAATGTGAGGCCCCGGTGCATTTTATTTTGGATCATATGCATGATCTGCTGGCTGTGGGTTGAGATGATGGTAACACCGGTATATTCTTCAATGCCTTCTAAAATAAAATCCACCGTTTTGGATGCAGACAAATAGGTAAGAATGGAATAGAGCGCTACCTCCATGGAAAGCAGGTAGGCGGCCACGGAAAAAATGGTAATATTGAAAATGAGAATCAAATCGCCAACGGTCAAACTGATTTTTCGGCTCAGGTAAATGGCCAGCACTTCGGTACCATCAATTACGCCACCACCACGGATGCTCAGGCCAATACCGGCGCCAAGGAAAAACCCGCCAAAAACGGCTACCAATAATTTGTCGGAAGTCATGGTGGGATAAGGAATAATAGCCACGGCGATGGCCAGAACAGTAATGGCCATAATGCTTTTGATGCTGAATATTTTACTGATTTGCCGGTAACCGAGGAGGAGGAAAGGGAGGTTGAAGACGATGATCAGCAATGAAAGCGAAATGTTGGTCTGGCTATTGGTTAGCAGCGAAATTCCCATTACACCGCCATCAATAAAACCATTGGGCATGATAAATCCCTTCAATCCAAAACCAGCCGATAAGACTCCCAGCAGAATCAGGAAAACATCACTGGTATTTTTCCATATTTCTTTGCGCCTCCGTTTGGCAGCCTGTTGTTGCCGGATTGTTTCGTAGGAGCGATGACGATCCTCACTCCGGAAGACATTTGTGATGGTTTTGAAGAGGGGAAGGCTGGTCATGGAACAAATTTATCTGAATTCGGCCTGTTTTCTTTTATTATTCCTGAAGCGATTTTCAAACGTTGTTCCGCACGGAAAGTGGTTATTTTGGCGGAATGAAAATCGGAGACATCCTTTCAGCCATCGAAGTTTTTGCCGCCCCTGAATTACAGGAAGATTACGATAATGCGGGCCTGATTACCGGAAATAAAGAATGGGAGTGCAGCGGTGTACTCTGCACCCTGGATGTAACGGTAGCAGTGCTGCAGGAAGCCATACAGAACAATTGTAACCTGGTGGTAGCTCACCATCCTATTGTTTTCAAGGGACTAAAAAGTATCAATGGGCGCACCTATGTGGAGCAGGTCATTATTCAGGCCATCAAAGCCGATATTGCCATTTATGCGGCGCATACCAACCTGGACAATGTTGTGTTAGGCGTCAATCATACCGTTGCGCAAAAGCTAGGGCTGAAAAACACCAGTATCCTGCAACCCAAACAAAAAATGTTGCGGCGACTGATCACTTTTGCGCCGAATGATAAGGCGGAAGAGGTTCGCAATGCCGTTTTCGCTGCCGGCGCCGGACATATTGGAAAATATGCCGAATGTAGCTTTAACAGCGAGGGGACAGGCACTTTTAAAGCGCAAGAAGGCGCCGATCCTTATGTGGGGGAAGTAGGGGAGCGGCACCATGAAAAAGAAACCAAAATCGAGATTGTTTACCCATTTTACTTGGAGAATCAAGTGGTAAAAGCGCTTGTGGCGAGTCATCCCTACGAAGAAGTTGCCTATGATATTTTTACCATGGACAACGTTCATTTTGGTATTGGTGCCGGCATTATCGGTCAGCTGGATGACGAAATGGAGGAATATGATTTTTTCAAAATGTTAAAAGATCGGTTTAACCTGTCGGTTATCCGCCATACCCCACTGCGGCGGAAAACAGTGAAAACAGTGGCGGTTTGCGGGGGCGCCGGAAGCTTTTTGATTAAAACGGCTCTCTCAAAAGGGGCCGATGTTTATATCAGCGCCGACATCAAATACCACGAGTTTTTTGATGCGGAAGGGCGGATAGTGGTTGCCGACATTGGGCACTACGAAAGCGAACAGTTTACCGTGGATCTGCTCCATGACCTTTTGGTGGAAAAATTCCCTACTTTTGCCGTCCTTAAAACCAGCGTGAACACAAACCCGGTGCAGTATTTTACGTGAGATGTGAAACGGCAGATGTGAAAAAGGAGAAGTTGAAAGAGAAGGCGGTTGAATAGAATTACAGAACGTACAAGTGTGCGACGCAACAGGAGATGATAGCAGTACCGGCGCTGGTAACAAAAAGAAAAAAGGGATAACCTTAAAACAGTAAATAGCACAGTTTGGGTGGATGGTTTAAACGCCAAACCCCAAACGCCAAACCCCAAACCCCAAACAACTATGGCAAGCGTTAAAGAATATTCGGTTGAAGAAAAATTAGCTTCACTGGTCCGTCTCCAAAAAGTGGAGTCGAAGCTGGATGAGATCCGCATTTTAAAAGGCGAGCTTCCGATGGAAGTGGCTGACCTGGAAGATGAGATCCAGGGACTGCATGCCCGCCAGTTACGTATTGAAGAAGAGATCAATGGCATCACCGAGTTTATTGAGCAAAAGAAAAACGCCATTAAAGATGCCCAGGAACTGATTAAGAAATATGAAAAGCAAAGCGAGAACGTAAAAAACAACCGCGAGTTTGAAGCCATCAACAAAGAGATCGAGATGCAGCAGCTCGAGGTGAAGCTTTGCGAAAAACATATCAAGGACGCCAACGAAGAAATTGCTGAAAAGGCCGTGGCCCTGGAAAAAGCAAAAAAAGCGATTGCCAACAAAGAAGGCGTTTTGAACTCAAAGAAAGCTGAACTGGAAAAGATCATCGCCACTACTGAGAAGGAGGAAAAAGATCTTGGCAAAAAAGCCAGTGAAGCCCGCGACCATGTAGATACCCGCCTGCTGGCTTCTTACGAAAAGATCCGCTCCAGTTACCGCAACGGCCTGGCCGTAGTACCGGTAGAAAGGGATGCCTGTGGTGGTTGCTTTAACTTTATCCCGCCGCAAAAGCAAAGCGAGATCAAGCAGCGCAAAAAAGTAATGATCTGCGAAAACTGCGGCCGCATCCTGGTGGATGGCGACCTCAATGACGCAACAGAAATGGCTTAAAAAATAGCCCTAAAATTTTATGAAAAGTCCCGCTACTACGGGACTTTTTTCATTTCCAAACATGGAAATGGAGTAATTTGTCGCGGAATTATGCTGAGCCGATTATCCATTCAGAACTACGCCATTATCGATGAATTAGAGATCGATTTTTCCTCCCGCTTAAACGTAATCACGGGTGAAACCGGTGCCGGTAAATCTATTATCGTTGGCGCTTTGGGACTTATTTTAGGCCAGCGTGCCGACAGTGGCGTGTTGCTCAAAAAAGAAAAAAAATGCGTGGTGGAAGGTTGCTTCCAGGAAGAAGCTTCGGACCAGCACATCCTCCATTTTTTAAAAGAGAATGAACTGGATATTGCCGATGAGCTGACAGTGCGCCGGGAGATCGCTGCCAATGGTAAATCAAGGGCTTTTATCAACGATACGCCGGTTAATCTTTCTCAGTTAAATACATTAAGCAGCTTGCTGGTTGACCTGCACCAGCAGTTTGATACCCTTGAGTTGGGCGAAAGCGATTTCCAGCGGGAAGTGCTGGATGCGCTGGCAAATAATTTCACCCTTCTTGGCAAGTACCGCCAGGTGTTTACCGCTTCGCAGGAAGCAAAGAAAGAATGGGAGGGCCTCAGGGAACAAAAGGCACAGTTTGAAAAAGAGTTTGATTACCACCAGTTCCAGTTCAATGAACTGGAGGAAGCTGGCTTTAGGGAAAACGAACTGGAAGACCTGGATGTAGAGCTGAAGATGCTCTCGAATGCCGAAGGCATTAAAACAGCTTTAAGCAAGGCCTATTACGACATGGCTGAAAGCGAAGAACCAGTGGTGCGGCAGATCAAAAGCATGTGCAGCAGCATTCAGCATTTTGCTGAGCTGCATCCTGAATTACCAGCGATTGCCCAACGTTTGCAATCAGCCTATATCGAGCTGCAGGATATTGCCGATGAAATTGATCGTATCAATGGACACATTGGGTCTGATGGGGAAAAGCTGGAAACGATCAACGAGCGCCTTTCCTTAGGGTACCGCTTGCTGAAAAAACACGGCGTGTCCGCAACCAATGAGCTGATTGCAATCCGCAATAATTTAAATGAAAAACTGCAGGCAGTGCTGAACATTGACGAAGCAATAGCGGCTGCAGATAAAAAATACAATGATCTCGTTACACAGGCGGAGAGCCTGGCGACAAAAATTTCAGTTGCCCGTTCGGCTCAAATAAAACCACTGGAAACAAAGGTGAACAAAATGCTGGCGCAAGTGGGTATGCCCAATGCACGCATTAAAGTGGATATCCGTAAAGTAGCACTCAATGCCACGGGCTTTGATGATGTTATCTTCCTTTTCGACGCAAATAAGAGTAACCAGTTTCAGCCCCTGCGTAAGGTGGCCAGTGGAGGTGAATTGAGCCGCCTTATGCTTTGCATCAAATCACTGGTGGCTACATCCATGGACATGCCCACACTTATCTTCGATGAAATTGACACCGGTATCTCCGGCGAAGCCGCCAAGCAGGTTGGCATCATTATGAAAGAACTGGCGTTGGCAAGACAGGTGATTTGCATTACGCATCAGCCGCAAATTGCCGGTAAAGCCGATGCGCATTATCTGGTGTACAAGGCGCTGAAAGAAGACAGGGTAACAACTGGTGTTCGCCTGCTGGATACGGATGAACGTGTAGTAGCCATTGCCAAAATGATGAGTGGTGAAAAGCCCACAGCCGCCGCACTGGAGAATGCAAGGGAGATGGTGATGAATTAATAAGAGACCTTCTTATAAAATTGAAAAAACCTCCTGACTGTACAGGAGGTTTTTTCGTATAAAAAGTCCTTGTTAAGGAAAGCAACGCATAACTGATAACTCATTACGCATCGTTTCAAATCCCTTATTTTTACGCCTTCTAATTCAATCCATTTGCTTATGTCAAATAATCTTTTAGCCGGAAAGAAAGGAATTATTTTCGGTGCGCTGGACGAAAAATCAATTGCCTGGAAAACAGCCATCGCTTGTCATGCGCAGGGCGCACAAATTGTGTTATCGAATGCTCCGGTAGCCCTTCGCATGGGTGAGATCAATAAACTGGCCGAAGCCGTACAAGCCCCTGTGATTGGTGCCGACGTAACCAATATGGACGACCTGAAAAAGCTGTTCGAAGAAAGCCAGAAACAGTTCGGTGGTGGTATTGATTTCGTTCTTCATTCCATAGGCATGGGCCTCAACGTACGCAAGGGCAAACATTATACAGAAATGAATTACGAGTGGAACCAGAAAACCCTCGATATTTCGGCCACGAGCCTGCACCGGGTATTACGTACAGCTTGGGATATGGATGCCCTGAACGAGTGGGGCAGCGTAGTAGCCCTTAGCTACATTGCCGCCCAACGTGTATTTCCCGACTACAATGAAATGGCCGATGCGAAAGCCTTGCTGGAAAGTGTTGCCCGCAGCTTTGGGTACCATTACGGTGTTCGCAAAAAAGTACGTATCAATACCATCTCTCAATCGCCTACCCGTACAACGGCCGGCAGCGGCGTAAAAGGCTTTGATGCCTTTATTGATTATGCAGAAAAAATGAGCCCGCTCGGCAATGCCTCGGCTGATGATTGTGCCAACTATTGTGTAACGATGTTCTCCGACCTGACCCGTTATGTAACTATGCAGAACCTTTTTCATGATGGTGGGTTCAGCTTTACCGGCGTCAGTGAAGCAATCGTCAACTCCATGTCGCAGGCAGCAGGAGGAAGTGAAAGCATCAATGCCTGATTATAAAATTTGCTTGAAATGAGAAAGCCTCCAATGCTGGAGGCTTTTTTAGTGGTTTTTCTTTTTGCTTTTGAGAGAATTGGGCGTCATTCCCTATCAGCCTACTACGGCAAGCAAAGTAGTGGGAGGTAGGAAATGACAGTATCGTTAGAGCTACTAGCTTTTATGACTGCTAACAGCTAAAGGCTGATCTGCTTTTGTACCATCATCTTGCGCAAATTAATCAACCCATACCGCATTCTCCCCAAAGCCGTGTTAATGCTGCAGTTAGTAATATGGGCGATCTCTTTAAAGCTCATGTCAGCATAGTGGCGGAGGATGATCACTTCCCGCTGATCTTCTGGCAACTGATCCAGCATATCCTTTACCCTGTTATGGCTTTGCTTTTTAATGAGCTTGTCTTCGGCGCTTTCTTCCGTAAAATTAAGCACCTCAAAGATATCCTGGTCTTCGCTGTTACGGATTGTGGGGGTACGTTTTACTTTGCGGAAATAATCCACGCACAGGTTGTGGGCAATGCGCATGGCCCAAGGCAAAAATTTACCCTCTTCGGTATAGCGGCCACCTTTAATGGTGTCGATTACACGAATAAAAACATCCTGGAAAATATCTTCGGCAAGATACTTGTCCTTCACTAGAAAGAGGATGGAAGTATAGATTTTGTCTTTGTGACGCAATACCAACGTCTCAAATGCGTTTACATTACCAGCATTGAAAAGGTTAATCAATTCATGGTCGGACAGTTTGGACAAATAACTCATAAACTCCTACGTTTAAGGTGTAATGGATTAATGGGCGCAATAAATCTGGTTAAGGAATTGCGAGTAGAAGTTTAAGCGATAGGCAAGTGATTACGGTGTGTAATGGATTTGTTGCCATAAAAATAGTCCTCTTTTCCATTTCTCACAATTTTTTTATTGTCCAAAGCAAGATTGTTTGCGTAAAAAATATGTTAACGTTACCTGAAAGGACTGTGAAGGGGTGCGTACTTTTGCGCTGGAGTTTAAAATGAAAGAAAAGGTAGCCAAACGAAGAAAAGAGGAAGAGAGAACACATCGTGACGAACCCATTTTTATAAAAGGTGCACGGGTTCATAATCTAAAGAACATCGATGTTCTTTTTCCCCGTAACAAGTTAATTGTGGTAACAGGGGTATCCGGGTCGGGGAAATCTTCCCTTACCATTGATACGCTTTTTGCCGAAGGCCAGCGACGTTATGCCGAAAGCCTGAGCGCTTATGTGCGGCAGTTTCTGAACCGCATGGATAAACCTGATGTAGACTACATCAAGGGGCTGGCTCCGGCTATTGCCATTGAGCAAAAAGTAATTACCCGTACGCCCCGCAGTACGGTAGGTAGCATGACGGAGATCTATGATTACCTCCGCCTGCTCTATGCCCGCATTGGCCGGACGGTTTCGCCTGTTTCGGGAAAGGAGGTGAAAAAGGATGATGTAAAGGATGTGCTGGATGCCATGAAAAGCATGAAAGAGGGCAGCCGGGCTTACATTCTTTCCGCTTTTAAAACGCATCACAACCGCGACGAGCGGGAGGAACTCAATATCCTCATGCAAAAAGGGTTTACCCGGATTTACGTCTCCCCTTTTTCAAAGACACAAAAAGAAAACCCTGTTGACAAAGGCAAGGTCTATTCCATTGAAGACGTGCTTTCTTCTCCGGATGAATTTATATCGGCCTTTCAATACCCGGAGAATGTATTTGTGATGGTCGACCGGATAGTGGTGAAAGAATTTGACGAAGACGATGAGCACCGGCTGGGCGATTCTATCGGTACCGCGTTTTATGAAGGTGAAGGTGATGTATACGTTGAGGTGGATGGCGAAAAGCTGCTCCATTTCAACAACCGTTTTGAGCTGGATGGGATGACGTTTGAAGAGCCTTCGCCCAATCTTTTCTCTTTTAATAATCCTTATGGCGCCTGCCCTGTTTGCGAGGGATTTTCGATGGTGCTGGGTATTGATGAAGACCTGGTGATCCCTGATAAACGCCTGAGTGTCTACGAAGGTGCCGTGGCACCCTGGAAAGGCGAAAAGCTGGGTCGCTGGCGGGAGAACTTTGTACGGGCAGCCCGTCATACCAACTTCCCGGTGCACAAGCCTGTTGCCGATCTGACAAAAGAGCAATACCAGGTGCTCTGGAAGGGCAACCAGTATGTAGAAGGGATTGACGACTTTTTTAAAGAAGTTGAACAAAATTTATATAAAGTACAATACCGTGTTATCCTGAGCCGCTACCGGGGCCGCACAAAATGTCCGGAGTGCGAAGGCTACCGCCTGCGTAAAGAGGCACTTTATGTAAAAGTAGGTGGCCGGCATATTGGTGAATTGAGCGAAATGCCCATCAAGGATTTAAGGCTTTGGCTAAATGGGGCAGAAAAAGATTTTACAGAATTTGAAAAAACGGTAGCCAAACGGATTCTTATCGAGATCAACCACCGTGTGGATACAATGCTGAATGTAGGTCTGGGTTACCTTACGCTGAACCGCCTGGCCAATACACTGAGCGGTGGCGAAAGCCAGCGGATTCAGTTAACCCGCAGCTTGGGAAGTAATCTTACCAACTCGCTTTATATTCTGGACGAACCTTCAATTGGTTTGCATCCGCGGGATACCGCCAACCTGATTCGTGTGCTGAAAGAATTGCGTGACCTGGGTAATACCGTTGTAGTTGTTGAACACGATGAAATGATGATGCGGGAAGCCGATCACATTATCGATATGGGACCGCTGGCTTCACACCTGGGCGGAGAAGTGATTGCTGCCGGTAATTACGGCGAGATTATTGCCAATCCAAAGAGCCTCACCGGCCAATACCTCAAAGGGGAGCTGACCATTGAAGCACCGAAAAAACTGCGTAAATGGACTTCTTCCATCACAGTGGAAGGTGCAAGACAACACAATTTAAAAGATATCACGGTTGAATTTCCGCTGAATGTATTATGCGTAGTAAGTGGCGTGAGTGGAAGTGGCAAAACAACCCTCATTAAACATATTCTTTACCCCGGGCTGAAAAAGCACCAGGGAGAGCCGGCCGATAAAGTAGGTTTTCACAAAACCCTTACCGGTGACCTGGATGCGATTACGCAGGTGGAAATGGTAGACCAAAACCCGATTGGCAAATCGTCCCGGAGCAACCCTGTTACGTATGTGCGTGCCTGGGACCAAATGCGGGACCTTTTCTCCTCGCAGCCACTGAGCAAGATTCGTGGTTACCAACCGAAGCATTTTTCATTCAACGTAGATGGTGGCCGTTGTGATGCCTGCAAGGGCGAAGGCGAAAAGATCGTAGAGATGCAGTTCCTGGCCGATGTGCACCTGACCTGCGAAGTATGTCACGGTCATAAGTTTAAAGAAGAGATCCTGGAAGTGCAGTACAAAGGCAAGAATGTTTATGAAGTGCTGGAGATGAGCGTAGATGAGGCCATTGCATTTTTTGCCGATGAAAAAAACATTGTCAATGCCATTAAGCCGCTGAGTGATGTTGGTTTAGGTTATGTTAAACTGGGGCAGTCGTCCGATACACTTTCCGGTGGCGAAGCGCAACGGGTAAAGCTGGCTTCGTTCTTAGGTAAGGGCCGGTCCGCTGGTAAAATCCTCTTCATTTTTGATGAGCCGACAACAGGTCTTCACTTTCATGATATTAAAAAGCTACTGGCTTCTTTCAACGCCCTGATCGACCAGGGGCATTCCATCCTGGTGATTGAGCACAATACGGATGTGATCAAAAGCGCTGATTGGGTGATTGATCTTGGCCCCGAGGCCGGTGCCAATGGCGGTCATCTGGTGTACGCCGGTAAGCCCGATGGACTGCGAAAAGTAAATGAAAGCCACACCGGAAGTTTTATTTAAAGAAAAAGCGCCTTGAAGGCGCTTTTTTAATGGAGTAGTTTATTATCGTAGACGATCAAGGCTTTTGATCAGTTTCTGATCTTCCCTGATACCTTTGATTGCCAAAATGTAAAAAGCGGCAACGGCAAAATAAAAAATGCACCAGAGCGAGATGGTACCGCTGTTGAAGTTCTGGATCTCAAGGAAATACAGCACGATCATGGCAATGGCAAAAATGAGTCCTACAATGGCAAGCTTCAATTGAAAGCTGCGGTTACCAAAAAGAAAGATCGCAGCAAATCCCAGCGCACCTGTTAATACGGCAATAATCGTAAGCAACAGTGTGGTGGTTGCATTAAGATCAATGGGAGCGGGAATCGTATCCTTTTGCCAGTCGCCGTTATAAAAGGGAAAGCGAAACGTGATTGCATCGAACAGAGAAGCCAGTAAAAGCCAAAGGGATTGTATGCGTTGAATCATGAAACGTATTTGTTGTAAAAATAGGGAGGAAGATCAAAATGTATCACCCTATTTTGCCGCCAATTCACTTCGGAGTTAGAATGGCAGATAAAAATTTGTCCATAAAAAAGCCGCTCCTGCGAAGCGGCTGGCAAAGTAGGAACGAATTTTTATAATTCAGGATACAAAGGAAAGCCACTCATCAGTTCGTGTACCTCGTTGGCTACGCTGTTCACAACGGAAGCATCATCAATATTCATCAGTACTTTGTCAATCAGGTCTACCACGTTCTGCATGTGTTCTTCTTTCATACCTCTTGTCGTAATTGCCGGCACGCCTACGCGAATACCTGAGGTGACAAACGGACTCTTATCATCGTACGGAACAGCATTTTTATTCAACGTAATGTGTGCTCTGTCTAGCGTTTCCTGCGCTTTTTTACCTGTAATGTTTTTATTGCGAAGGTCAATCAGCATTAAATGATTATCAGTTCCGTTGCTGATGAGGTGATAATCTTTTTCCACCAAAGCTTTGGCCATTGCCTGTGCATTCAACTGCACCTGTTTGGCATACGCGGTAAAATCATCGGATAAAATCTCTCCAAAAGCAATGGCTTTTGCGGCGATAACATGCTCCAGTGGGCCTCCCTGTGTGCCGGGAAAAACAGCCATGTCGAGCAGGTTACTCATCATGCGGATATTTCCTTTCAGATCTTTTAGCCCAAATGGATTTTCAAAATCTTTTCCCATAAGGATGATGCCGCCTCTGGGGCCACGCAATGTTTTGTGCGTGGTGGAGGTTACAAAATGACAATGATCAAATGGTGAAGCAAGAAGTCCTTTGGCAATCAGTCCGGCCGGGTGGGCAATGTCGGCCATCACAAAGGCGCCTATTTCATCGGCCACTTTGCGAATGCGGGCATAATCCCATTCGCGGCTGTAAGCCGAAGCACCACAGATAATCATCTGGGGCTTTTCTGTTCTTGCTTTTTCTTCCAGCTCTTCGTAGTTGATCAGGCCTGTTTCTTTATGCACGGTATATGAAAGTGCCTGGTATAATTTACCGCTGAAGTTCACCGGTGAGCCATGTGTCAGGTGGCCGCCCATGCTCAGGTCCAGCCCCAGGATCTTATCACCCGGTTTCAGTACGGCCAGCATTACGGCCGCATTCGCTTGCGCACCGCTATGGGGTTGCACATTGGCGTACTCACAGCCAAACACTTCCTTTATACGGTCAATGGCCAGTTGCTCCACTTCATCTACAAACTCGCAACCGCCATAGTAGCGGCGGCCCGGGTAGCCTTCGGCATACTTATTCGTCATTACATTGCCCATGGCCTGCATCACCTGCAGGGAGGTAAAGTTTTCGGAAGCGATAAGTTCAATGCCGTTGCGCTGCCGTTCCAGTTCTTTGCGGATGATGTCGAAGACTTGTGTATCTCTTTGCATGTACGCGGTTTTGTGGTTTTGCCGCAGAGAACAGGAGGTGCAGAGGTTTTCGCAGAGATTCTGTTTGCCCTGTGAAAGTCTAACTGAACATCGTGCCGCTGCGTTTTAGTTTTTAGCAAAGAACAAGGAACGCCAGCCATCCGCTGATAATACTCTGCGGAAGTCTCAGCTTCTCCCTTTCTCTGCGGTTTTTGCGGTTAAAGTGGTGCAAAAATAAGCTGTGCCGCATAAGGAAAGCCAAGTTGTTTCGTTGAATGAAAAAGCTGTAATTTCGACCGCTTATTTACCACGATTGTTTTGCATAGAGTGATGAAAGAAAAAAGAGGTTCGGTCAATCGAAATAGAAATCAATGAAAGCAATAATCCCCGTAGCCGGTGCCGGTACAAAACTGCGTCCGCATACCTATACCCAACCCAAAGCACTTATTCCCATGGCAGGGAAAACGGTTCTCAGCATTATTGTTGATCAGCTGATAGCAGGTGGTTTAACCGAGTTTGTTTTTGTGGTGGGCTATCTTGGCGAAAAGATCCAGGATTACGTCAAAGTGAACTACCCCGATATCACCGCACATTTTATTTTCCAGAACGACCGCCAGGGCATTGGTCATGCCATCCGGCTTACCCGCAATGTATTGAATGGCGATGAGGCCCTGATTGTATTGGGTGACACCATCTGCGATTTTGATGTAAAAGCTGTGATTGAAAGCGATGTGTCTATGATCGGGATTAAAAAAGTAGATGATCCCCGCAGCTTTGGCGTGGCTGAATTGTGTGATGATGCCGATGTTTCGCATGTGGTGGAAAAGCCGCATATACCCAAGAGCAACCTGGCCCTTGTTGGTGTTTATAAAATAAAGGAAACAGAAATGCTGTTTGAATGCCTGGAAGCTAATATCAGCCAGGGTATTAAAACTCATGGCGAGTTCAGCATTACCGACGCCATCGACTGCATGATCAAAAAAGGCGCAAATTTTAAAGCATTCAAGGTGGCCGCCTGGTTTGACTGCGGCAAACGCGATACATTACTGGAGTCGAACGCTACCTTGCTTAAAAAGTTCGGCGCCAGGGCAGAACCTTCGCCTAACTATGAAAACACGGTTATTGTGCAACCGGTCAGCATTGGCAAAGGCTGTGCTATCAAGAATTCAATCATTGGTCCGAATGTTACCATCGGTGACAATACCTCCGTCGATTATTCTATAATTAAAAACTCTATTATCGGTGCATATTCCAACCTCTACGACATTGTACTCGATGATTCGCTTATTGGCAGCGATACGTCCATCCGTGGCGAAACCCGTACGCTGAACATTGGCGACAATACGGATATCGACCTGGGGTGATAGGCGGATATGCAGAAGTGTAGATGTGCGGATGATTTCCTGTTGAAAAATACTGCTATCCTGCGTTCACAGTTTATCTTTCTGTCTATTCATGTATCCGCATATCTAACTCACTTATCCGCACATCATGAATAATCGTATAACACAACTCTTCAACGTTGACTTTCCTATAATCCAGGCAGGCATGATCTGGGCCAGCGGGTGGAAACTGGCCAGTGCCGTTAGCAATGCAGGTGGTCTTGGAATGATCGGCGCCGGCAGCATGTATCCTGATACGCTGCGGGAACACATTCAAAAATGCAAAGCGGCTACCATCAAACCATTTGCCGTTAATGTGCCCCTGCTGTATCCTGACCTGGACAAGCATATTCAAATCATCATTGAAGAAGGGGTAAAGATTGTGTTTACATCAGCCGGTAATCCCAAAACTTGGACACAACATTTTAAACAACATGGCATTACAGTAGTGCATGTGGTCAGCAGCAGCAAGTTCGCCCTGAAAGCGCAGGAAGCCGGCTGCGATGCGATTGTGGCGGAAGGTTTTGAAGCCGGCGGTCATAATGGACGGGAAGAGACTACCACTTTTGTACTGATTCCTGCTGTAGCAAATGCCGTACACATTCCAGTGATTGCGGCAGGTGGTATCGCCACAGGGCGGCAAATGTTGGCTGCCATGGTATTGGGGGCAGAAGGTGTGCAGGTGGGAACTCGTTTTGTGGCCAGCGAAGAGGCCTCGTCGCACACTGCATTCAAAGAAGCGGTAGTTAAGGCAGGTGAAGGCGATACGCAGCTGATGATGAAAAAGCTCACTCCTGTTCGCCTATTAAAAAATAAGTTTTTCCAGGAAGTGCAGGAAGCAGAAGCCCGTGGGGCAGATGAAGTTGAACTAAAACGCATCTTGGGAAGAGCGAGGGCAAAGCTGGGTATGTACGAAGGCCATCTTGATGAAGGCGAACTGGAAATAGGGCAGGTGAGTGCTTTGGTAAAAAATATTTTACCTGCAGGGAAAATCGTTCAAAACCTTTGGGATGAATTTACGATTTCTCTGAACGACCCGCTTCAGAAGGCGGCGCAAAAGGTGCTGTAAACATTACATCCCATTGCTGCCCGTTATGTTTCAAAAGCGAAAGGCCGGTGACAGCTGCGGTCTCTACAAACCTGTCCTTTTCAAACTGTTGCCAGGCTTCCCAAAAATCTTTTTTGTGCAAATCTCGTGTGGCAATGGTAATGTGCGGGTGAAACGGCCGGTTTTCAATTTTAATTTTGTAGTCTTTTCCGCGAAAAAAAATATCGGACTGTTTCTTTAGTTGGTGTAACATCTCATTTTCTTCCACTGCCACAAAAATGGTTCGCGGTTTAAAGGCAGAAAAGTTCGCTGTCGTCAGTGTAAAGAGTGGTACGTTAGTAGCAATACTTTCCATGTCCTGCACCAGTGCTTGTTCTTTTTCTTCTTCCATCCAAAATGGCGGTGCTATGGTAATATGCGCCGGCGATTTAAGGCCAACTTTACAGCCGTAGACTTCCCGCATCTGTTTTTTGTACCGCAATATTTTCTCATTGATATGTTCCGGCAGAACAACGGCAATAAAATACATTTTTGCACCAGGTTCAGCTATCTTTTGCATGCATTTATTCAATAAAAAATCCTGCCGTATACAGCAGGATTCTTCCAATCAAGTTGATAAACTTATTTTTTGATGTTCAGGCCATCGTCATTTTTTTCCAGTGTAAAATGGTCCTTGTCGCTGAGGTAGGTGTTGTATTTCTGCGTAGCATCAGAAGTTAATCTTTTGCCGTTTACGGTCAGCTCTTTGTCTTTGTATTCAATCTTGTAGTTTTCATTTTTGTTCAGTAGTCCATCACGATCCAGCGCATCCACCAGGTTTTTATAAGAAGTAATTTCTTCCCTGGCTTTTTCAATGCTCACGTTTGCTTCCTTCATGGCTTTTTCTACCTGGGGACCGATCTTCTCCAGTTCAGCTTTTATTTTGGACATGTCAATCTCCTTCGCTTTCTGCATTTCAATTTTTGCATTCTCCATCTCGGCTTTTACCTTTTCCATATCCACCTTAGCCAGGGACTCTTTTATTTCTTTGCTGATCTTTTCGCTTTCTACTTCTTTCAGGGCTTTCTGAACGTCAAGATTAATCTTTTCCGCGTCAATTTCTTTCATTGCTTTTTCAATGTCCACTTTCATTTTTGCCATGTCAATCTCCATTGTTTTCATGGCTTCGCGGATTTCTTTTTCCATCTTTTCGCGATCAAACTCTTTTAAGGCACGCTGCAGTTCTATCTCACTGCGATCAATTTCGGCCAGGGCGTCATCAAGGTCGCGAACCTTTTTCTGTTTAGGGGGAATTGTATCATTAGCAGCATACTTTTGTGTACCGGAATTGGATTGTGCTACGGTTACAGTAACTACCACACCAACAGCGATCAGCAGGAGGGGGATTTTTTTCCAGCTAAGAATTTGTTTCATACGATGGTTTTTATTGTTTTTGTCTGTCACAAATGTACGACGATATTCGTAGTATGGTACGATTTCATCAATTTATAGAAGGATTCATCCGCTGCTTTTTCCTTTCATCATTTATGCTTGCTTGGTTCTTCGTTATCCAGTTTTCGGAAGACGGAAGTGGCCGTCAGGCCATGGATAAGTAACGATAACACAATAATGAATGATACAACCGACCATAACTGCCGGTCGTTTTTAAACGAACCGTGCACGAGGGCAAAGGATAAATAGAACAAAGATCCCATACCCCGGATGCCGAAAAAAGCAATGGCCAGTTTTTCTTTTAGGCTGTATTTCTCTCCAATCATACCCAGCAAGCCCGTAACCGGCCGGATAAATAGGACCACAGCAAGGCCGAGCCATATCATGGATAGTGTCAGCGATGATAAAATTCCATGAACCAGGGTCCCGCCAAAAAGTAACAACACAATGGCTACAAGGATTCTTTCAATCTGCTCCGTAAAGTCGTGCAGTTTCCGGTGATATTTATGATTCAGTTCGTAATTGCGCAGGGTGACCGCTGTTACAAACACGGCGATAAATCCGTAACCCCAAACCAGTTCAGTAAGGCCATAGACAAGCAGGGTTGTGGCGACCCCAACAAAACCGTCCCTCACAACCACTTCTTTATTGTTTTGCGGCAGCGTAAAAACGAGGTAGGCCAGTAAACGACCCATGGCAAAGCCCATTCCTACGCCTGCCGCCATCCGATAAATAACATCCCTCAAAAACCATTCGCCCAAGGTCGGAAAGTCCAGCATTGTCGTTGAAGCGAGTATAGCCAACCAGGTAAAAGGAAATGCTGTTCCATCGTTCATGCCGGCTTCTGCTGTTAAAGAAAAACGGACGGTATCTTTTTTTTCTTCCAGCGGGGGGCCAACCTGTACATCCGAGGCCAGCACAGGGTCGGTAGGTGCCAGCACCGCCCCGAGCAGTATAGACGAAGCAAGATCAAATTTCAGGTAACTATGCGCCAGAAAAGCAATGGCCGCAATGGAAAGAATCATGGTAAGAGATACCAGCCGGAAGGGCATGCGCCATGTTTTCAGGTTAAATGGCTGATCAATTTTCAAACCTGTTCCCATCAGGGAAATAATTACCACCAGTTCGGTCAGGTGTACCGAAACAGAAGAATTGTAGAACGGATTGGCTGCCGGTAAAAGCGGAACAAGGCTATAGATGAACATGCCAAACAAAACATAGACGATCGAGTACGAAATTTTTGTACGCTGTGCAATAGAAGGCATCCAGGCCATGGCAAGCGTGGCAAGTCCTATCATTACGATGCTCAGGATATAGCTACTCATTTGTTGATGTAGAAAAAAAGCTATGCCGTGGTCAACCGGTTTTTCATAATCTCCTGTTCAGCCTATATTTGTTTTATGCAGGTAGATGATGCATTGATTGATAAACTGTCGCGGCTGGCCATGCTGGAGTTTGACGCAGCCGAACGGGACGAGATTAAAGCGGATCTGGAAAAGATGATTGGCTTTATCGACAAATTAAAAGAGCTGGACACCACAGGCATTGAGCCCTTGCTGCACATGGCAGGTGAAGTAAATGTGCTGCGGGACGATGTTTCCGGCGGCATGCTGTCGCAGGAAGAAGCCCTGCAAAATGCACCCCTTCACAATAACCAATTCTTTCTGGTGCCGAAAGTGATCAAAAAGGACGAGGCCTGATGCAGCCGGTCATCCAACTCAACGATATCCGTAAAAATTATTACCTCGGCAACGTCGTCATTGAAGTGCTGAAGGGCATCACGTTGACCATTCACCGGGGCGAGTACGTAGCCCTGATGGGGCCCTCAGGCTCGGGTAAAAGCACCCTGATGAACATAATAGGCTGCCTGGATACGCCTACCGCAGGCACATACATCCTCAACGGGCAGGCTGTCAGCGGCATGACCGATGATAACCTTGCTGATGTACGGAACAGGGAAATCGGCTTTGTGTTCCAGCAGTTTCATCTGCTTCCCCGCTTAACCGCACTGGAAAATGTAGCGCTGCCACTGGTGTATGCGGGGGTTTCTAAAAAGACCCGCACGGCAAGAGCGGCCGAAGTCGTGGAGATGGTTCATCTCACCGACCGCAGCCATCACAAACCTTCAGAACTAAGCGGCGGACAAAACCAGCGTGTGGCCATTGCCCGGGCTCTCATTAATAAACCCTCTCTTATTCTCGCCGATGAGCCCACCGGGAACCTTGATTCCAAAACATCGGGAGAGATTATGGCCATCTTCAACCAGATTCATGCTGCCGGCAACACCGTGGTGCTGGTAACACACGAAGAAGATATCGCTGCCCATGCCCGGCGTATTATCCGCCTGAAAGACGGCCTGATTGAAACTGACCAATCGTCCGGAATGCAGGCGTGATGCGGAATGTCGTACATTTACGTATGAAAACGATCGTACAACAACCAACCGGTTCACGTAAATTATCTCGTTATGGCAACCGTATTTCCTGCGCCCTGAAATTGTGTACAACTACTATTCATTATTCGGAAGTTTTTCCCCAATTTGCAGCGCTGAAAAGCCGTACAACTACCTATAACTTTTTCTTATGAAAAATCCAGAATCAACTGTCATTAAGGTCGCAATTGCCGACGACCACGCACTATTCCGTGCCGGTGTGAAGACCGCACTCTCAAGCCGCAAAGACATCCAGATGATTGCCGAAGCCGAAAACGGCATGCAATTGCTCAACCTCCTGAAACACATTAAGCCTGATGTGATTTTGCTCGACATTCAGATGCCGATCATGGATGGTTTGACCACCTTGCCGGAGATCAAAAAGCTGTACCCGGACATGAAGGTGATCATGCTCTCTATGCACAACGATCACTCCGTAATTACCCGTATGATGGAGATCGGGGCCAACTCCTATCTCACGAAAGATTCCGATTCGGAAATGATCTACCAGGCCATCCGCACCTGCTACGAGCAGGAGTTTTACTTTAATGACCTAACGAATAAAGCGCTTTTGAATGGTCTTCGTATGAAACGTCCGGTGGAACAGGAAGTGCCGGAAGTGGCGCTCAATGATAAGGAAGTTACGATCCTGAAGCTAATGTGCGAAGAAAAAAGCACACGTGAAATTGCGGCTGCCGTGGACCTGAGCCCACGTACCGTAGAAGCCATCCGCGATAAACTTAAAACGAAAACCGGTGCAAAATCACTCGCCGGTTTGATCATGTACGCCGTAAAAGCCGGCATTGTAGAACAGGAATAATTGTCCCAAACGCAAACATCTTTGAAAGGCCAACGAAGTTTCGTTGGCTTTTTTCATTCAATTTTGGCCTATGCAGGTTTTTTTCGATGGAAAGTTCTTCCCGGCCGATGCGCCGTTGCTGCCTATCCAGAACCGTTCTTTCAAATGGGGAGATGGCGTGTTTGAAACCATGAAAGTGTACAGGGGAAAACTTTTACTGGAAGACCTGCATTTCGAGCGGCTGTTAACAAGTATCCGGCTGCTGGGAATTGCAACGGAAGCGACATTTACCCAAAACAGCATTGTTGGCAACATCCTGGAACTGTGCCGGCTAAACGGCTGCCTGCAAAGTGCCCGCATTCGGCTTGCTGTGTATCGGCAGGATAATGGAACTGCCGGTTATTCCATCGAAGCCACTCTTCTTCCTGAAACCGTAAACCAATGGCAGGAAGAAGGGCAGGAGATTGCACTTTATCCCTTTGCCCGCAAAAGCATGGACGCTTTTGCCAATCTTAAATCAGCTAATTTTCTTCCCTACGTGCTGGCGCAGCAGTATGCCTCCGAAAAAAATGTGGATGATGCCATTGTGCTGAATGCAAAGAATTTTTTATGCGACACCTCTAGGGCCAATATTTTTCTGGTACGGGGCAAGAACATTTATACGCCAGCCCTGCACCAAGGTTGTGTGAACGGCGTGATGCGTCGGGTGGTGCTGGAAGAGTGCAAAAAATTAGGTTACCGGCTTTACCAGGATGAAGTGGAGGAATCGCAATTGCTGGCTGCCGATGAAGTTTTCCTGAGCAATGCCATCCAGGTGATTCGTTGGGTTAGCCATTACAAGACGGCCGTTTACGACTGTACACAATCACGAAAGATTTTTGATGCTGTTTCGGCAGAAGTTTTTCGTGGTCTTAGCTGAATGCAATGTTGAAGTATCAGTTTCAGCCAAACTCGCTTTCAACAAAAAGGGCGTATAGAGGTCAAAGTTGGATCTGCTTTTTACAGTTGAGCATTTATAAATAGATCGCCGGTTGTTACCGGCTGTCCACTTGCGCCGGTATAGATGTCATAAAATTTTTGAATTGCCGCTTTGCCTTCTTCACCTAAGCGAATGGTATGTTCGTTCACGTAGAGTTGTATGTGTTTCCGCATCACGTCTTCCTCCATTGCCTGCGCATGGTCTTTAACGTAAGATGATAGTTGTGGATAATGTTCAAAACTATAATTCACGCTTCGCTGGATCAGCCTGTCTACTTTTTGTTTTACCTCTTCCGGGAAACTTTTTTTTATCGCGATACAGGCCAATGGAATGGGTGCGGCTTCACGTTCTTCCCAGATCTCGCCAAGATCACAGATCTTATGCAGCCCCTTTTGCTGGTAGGTAAACCGGTTTTCGTGAATAATAACACCCATGTCTGCTTCACCATTTACAACCGCATCTTCAATGGAAGAAAACAGCATCGGCACCTTGTTTCTTGCAAACGGAAAAGCATAGCTGAGTAAAAAATTGGCAGTGGTGGCTTCGCCGGGAATAGCTATCCTGCTGTGCTCAAAATCCTGCACGTCTACCACTTCCTTCGCTATCAGCAAAGGTCCAACGCCTTTGCCCAAAGCAGCGCCGGAATGCAGACTGCTGTAATGTGTTGTCTGCGGAAAAAAAGCCGGGAAACTCAACTTCGTTATATCCAGCCTCGTCTCCGGTGCCCAGCTGTTGAGGGTTTGAATATCTTCCAGATACGGTTCAAACTGTAGTCCTTCTGTGTCAATCTTTCCATTTACAAGGGCATCAAAAATAAACGTGTCGTTGGGGCAGGGAGAAAATCCGATGCTGAGTTTCATAAGGCTTCCAGTTTCGTCAGTGTATGTTGAACGGTTTGATTCAGTTTTGCAATGGCTTCTTTCATCACCCATTTGCTTTTGTCTCTTTCGCCGATAAAGTTAGAAAGGGATCGAACCTGCAGGAAAGGGACTTTTTCCATCAAGGCAATATAATGTAGTGCCGCTCCTTCCATGCTTTCCACCTGTGCCTGCAGCGTGTTGCGGTAATAGGCAATGCGGTCCTCTTTTGTAGAGATTTCATTTACGGTTACACCATCTACGAGGGGAAGTCCGGGCACATGCAGAATGGTGGTATCATTGATCAACTTTCCATTCTTCCAGGGAAGAGCATGTGGACGGAGCAGTTTTAAATCAAAGAGTGAAAGAAAGGCTTCTTCCTGTACACCCAGGTCGCCGATAGTTTCGCTTTGCACAGCCACCACCTGGGCTAGTGGCTGGTCGCTTACTAGTGAACCCGCCACACCGGCTTGCACAATGGCATCAGGTCGATTGGTGACAACTTCTTTCGTTAAGGCATAGGTGCAGGCGGTGAGCCCCACGCCGGTGATCAATATGTCAACCGTATGACCATCCTTCAGGGACAGTGCCTGTAGGGTAGGCGCTATCTCCATCTCTGTTGCCGCACAAAGTAAAACCCGCATGGCGCAAATTTCGGATTTCTGCAGCGTTTGCAACCTTTACCTTTGTTCTTTGTTGTTTAACCCGAACAATATGAAGCAGCGAGTAGCCGTGGTGCGCCGGGAACATTTTAACGCCGCCCATCGCCTTTACCGGAAAGACTGGACCGACGAACAAAATACATCGATGTTTGGCAAGTGCAGTCTGCCGAACTTCCATGGGCATAATTATGAACTGGAAGTAAAAGTTGTAGGTGAAGTGGATGCCGAAACCGGTTATGTGATGGATATCAAGAAACTTTCGGACCTGGTGGATGAAATGGTGCTTCAAAGGTTCGACCACAAAAATTTAAATATCGATGTTGAAGAGTTCAGAACCCTGAACCCAACGGCTGAAAACATCGCTATTGTGATCTATACTATTTTGCGGCCGCACATCAATCAGCAGCACGATCTTTTTATCCGCCTGTTTGAAACGCCCCGCAACTATGTTGAATACCCTGTTGTGTAACCGCACAATGGATTGTTAATCTAAATTGTAAATCGAAATTCCTAATGGCTTACCGTAAGATAGAACAGTACGACGATAACATTACCAAACAACTTTCTGAATGTTATAAAACCATCATCGAGTCCACCGGCGAAGAAGTGGACCGGGAAGGACTGCAAAAGACTCCCGAAAGAGCCGCGAAAGCTTTCCAGTTCTCCACCCAGGGCTATGGCCAGAATGCAGTGGAAATCCTGAACTCGGCCCGCTTTAAAGAAGATATCAGCGAGATGGTGATTGTAAAAGACATTGAGCTTTATTCCATGTGTGAGCACCACCTTCACCCGTTTTACGGCAAGGCGCATGTGGCTTATATTCCTAATGGATACATTACCGGCTTAAGCAAAATTGCCCGTGTGGTGGATGTGTATGCCCGCCGCCTGCAGGTGCAGGAGCGGTTGACCACACAGATTCTGGCTGCCATCAAAGAAAGCCTGAATCCTTTGGGTGTGGCAGTTGTAATTGAAGCAAAGCACCTGTGCATGATGGTGAGGGGCGTACAAAAACAAAATTCGGTAACAACAACTTCATCCTATGATGGTGAGTTTTTGCACAACCATGTTACACGCAATGAATTTTTGAAACTGATTTCGGCCGACCTGGATTAATCAAACAATTCCTGGACAGAGACATTGACAGTGCAGTCTCTGATCACATTGAACTCGGTCAATTCTTTTTTCTCCTGGTAGAGATTATTCTGAAGTTGGAAGATCTCTACCATTTTTTTTCCGAGATCGGCAATCAGGTAATAGCGGACGCCGTATGCCTGATAAAGATTGAACTTGGTATTTCGATCTTTTAAGATGGTGGAGGGCGAAAGGATTTCAAGGATAAGTGAGGGGGGATTAGTAACAAAGTTGCCTTTGATTTCTTCACACACGATCATTACATCCGGACGCACTACTGTGTCTTCACTAACAATCCAATCGGATTCATACAGAACTTTGCAATCACAAACATTGCGTTTTGCATTGAGTGCATTTGAAAAAGACGTGATGAACCGGCTCCCGAATTCCGGGTGCTGCCAGTTCGGCGCAGGACTCATGGCATAGGGAATCCCACGAATCAGTTCCCAGTCGCCTTCCCATTTTTCATAATCCTTGTAGGTGTAATGGGGATAATCCTGTATGGTAAGATTGAAACTCATTGCTGTTTTTCAAATTTAAGGCGGTTTCTCCGTTGTAGCTTACTTTTGCGGCTTATGAAGAATGCATTTGTATTTCCCGGTCAGGGTGCTCAATTTCCGGGAATGGGGAAAACGTATTACGAAAACAGCAGCTTTGCCAAGCGTATTTTTGAACAGGCCAACGAATTATTAGGTTTCCGGATTTCGGACGTTATGTTTTCCGGGAGTGAAGAAGATCTGAAGCAAACCAAAATTACACAGCCTGCTATTTTCCTGCACTCCATTATTGCATTCCGTAGTATCGACGCAGGCAGGCCCGATATGGTGGCCGGCCATTCCCTGGGCGAATTCACCGCACTTGTTGCTAACGGTATACTGAGTTTTGAAAGTGGTCTTCAATTGGTAACGCTCCGTGCACAAGCCATGCAAAAGGCCTGCGAAATGAACCCCTCCACGATGGCCGCAGTATTGGGACTTGCCGATGAAAAAGTAGAAGAGATTTGTGCCCAGGTTGCCAATGAAACCGGTGAAGTCGTTGTGCCAGCAAATTATAATTGTCCTGGCCAGCTGGTGATCAGCGGCAGCATGAAAGGCGTTGAGGTTGCCTGTGAAACCCTGCGTGCCGCCGGTGCCAAACGTGCCCTGATTCTCCCGGTTGGAGGTGCCTTTCACTCCCCGCTGATGGAACCGGCACGAAAAGAATTACAGGAAGCCATTGAAACAACCACCTTTCATACGCCAACGTGCCCGGTTTATCAGAATGTTGCTGCCAGAGGTGTGCTGGACCGCGACGAGATCAAACAAAACCTCATCAATCAACTGACCGGGGCAGTAAAATGGACCCAATGTGTTCAGGCCATGATCGCTGACGGTGCCACCCGCTTTGTAGAAGCCGGTCCTGGAAAGGTATTACAGGGTCTTATTGCCAAAATTGATAAATCCGTTCAAACAGAAGGTGTTAGCTAATTGTCAATGTACAAGTAGCAATAAGCAATTGGCAAAGTAGAAACTTTGCCAATTGCTTATTATCTATTGTCAGTTGAAAACTGTCGGCAAAGCTTTTGCATGTTCTTCAGAAAACGTAGCGATATGCAAAAAGTTTCAACTATCTGGATTTGTGCACTAGCAATGGTCATGACACTTTCTTCCTGCGAGATTGTAGGTGGTATATTTAAAGCAGGATTTTGGACAGCTATTATTTTGATTGTTCTGGTAATTATCCTTATACTTTGGCTGATCAGGAAAATGCGCTGAGTTATTGCGCCTGCAGCAAACAAACTTTCCCATCCATGGTGGCAGCAATGAGTCGTTTTCCATCTAGCACGTTTACCGTATTTACCATGGAATTATCGATCTTATGAGCCCAGGTTATTTTTTGTGCGGTTGGATCAATGGCGTACACCACGCCATTCCTTGTACCGAAAAAAACAGTGCCTTCTTTTTCTATTAGCATAGATGGCGCATGCTCGTACCCGAAACCAGCGTGCATTTTCCAGGCCAGTTGCGGGTTCTCCTTGTTGGCGACAAAAGCAACAACCGTATCCTGCATGGTTTTACCATAGATATAACGGCCATCTTCCGATACTCCCATACTTTCCCTGACGGTTGCTTCCTTGGTACGCCACAATGTTTTGCCTGTGGTAAAATCAATAGCCGATAAATAACGGTCTGGAGCCACTACATACACAACATCATCCTTGATAACCGGTATACAAGCTGCAGGAGAATAATTGATCACTGGTGAACCGTTGCTCCATTTCCAGAGCAGTGACCCGGTTTCTTTGTCCAGTGCATATAAGTTTCTGTCCCAGGCGCCAAACACAATGGCATCCTTGTAAACGACCGGCTTGCTCACCACAGGACCATTTAGCTCGCTGAACCTCCAACGTTCGTTGCCGGTGGCAAGATCAAGAGCCCGGAACGAATGGTCGCTGCCACCAACGTAAACAACATGGCCATCGATCAGCGGTGATCCCAGTACAGCGGCATCAGTTGTTGCTTTCCAAACCTGTTTACCGCTTTTGTTCAGGCAGTACACGGCGCCATCGGCTGAACCAACAACAATTTTTGTATCGCCATTGGTAGCAGCAAATGCAGGTGACGAAAAGATAGGTCCACCTGTTTTGAACGTCCATTTGCGGTTTCCTTTTTCCAGGCCAAGCGCTTCGATGGTACCGTTCTGATTGCCAAACACCACGAGGTTGCCAACAACTGCCGGCGTAGAGATGACATTGGCTGCGGAGTGATACGTCCAAGCTGCTTTTGTCTGCGGATATTGCCCGTTGATAGAAAAATCAGGTCGGGGAAACGATTGCGCTTTATTGTACTGCTGCAGCCTAACGGCTACACCTGCCCATTTTTTCTCTTCATTAGAAACAGGTTTACGTTCGGTAAAGAGGATGGAATCCTGCCGCACGTCTACCATGTTATAACCGCCTTCAGCTGCTTTGGCCCGCAGGTTAGAGCGACCCATAATGGCAGGAATGTCTTCGGCTTTTACGGGCCGGTTGTTGTGGCCGTGACCACACAATGCAAGAATGGTATTTTTTTCTTTCAGCATGTCGATGATCTCATACCAGTTATCCAAACCATTATCGAGCGGGTAGTGGTTTAAAAAAACAATCGGTTCTTTGTTGCCTATCTTTTTCAGTTTATCCTTCATCCAGTTGACGGCATGGCGGGGTACATGGCCATCGCTCATACGCACATAGGGGCCGGAGGCGCAACCTATAAAGTGAATGCCGTTGTGTCGGAAATAAAATTTATCGTCGCCAAAGGTTTTTGTAAAACTCAGCCCACCGCTTTCGCTCCAGCCTGTATCGTGGTTGCCGGGAATAATGTAATAAGGAATATCCAGGCTGTCGAGGATCTGTTTTGCCAGGGCCAGTTCGGCATTGGTGCCGAGTTCCGTGATGTCGCCGGTGAGTACCACAAAATCAACATCTGACATGGCGTTGATATCGGCTACTGTTCGGCGCAGGTCCTCATCGGCACCACCATTTGGAGAGCCAATGTGGGTGTCGGAGATAAAAGCAAAACGAAATGGTTTCTTTTGTGCAAAGAGGGAAAGAGAGAAAAGCAAAAGGGTGGAAAGAAAGATTTGTTTCATAGTGCACAAATGTAGGATTTTGCATGAAGCTCAACGGCTCTGTACGTTTGAGAAAACACTGTTTATGAACATGCATGGCATTAACTGGTTTGAAATTCCGGTAGCCGATTTTGACCGGGCCTAAAAATTTACGAAACGATCTTCAACTACCAGATGCCAGAAAGCACCATGAGACCTGCCTGCATGGGATTTTTACTTTATAATTTTCAAAACGGTGGCAGGGGCGGCGCCATTGTGCACAATCCTGGATTGCGACCCGATTTGCAGGTAGTGCTGGACCGGGTAGAAAAACCCGGTGGAGACATCATGCTGCCGAAAACAGGTAACGGTCAGAACCTTGGATTCTGGGCTTTGATCAAGGATTCAGAAGACAACCTGGTAGCGCTGCATGCAATGCGTCGACCGTTTTCAGCCACAATGAAAAGAAGTTGCAAAGCTGCAAGAGATTGTTTTGCGTATCCTTCGCTACCAGGAGTCTTCGTGAATCGAGGTTTTTCAATTGCATTCCGGTACGCACAGGTGTGCAATGCTTCGGCTGCACTGAGCAAAAACTTCCCTTGTGCGCCATGGCATTTCGGCTGCCGGTATAAAAACGAAATATGGGATCCGCAGAAATCAACTCCACATACCGAACTCCAAACCCCAAACCCGATTTTTCCCTGTTTTCCTTTAATTTCGGCGCTCAAACAAAAACACACAATGGCCGAAGTGATTTTAATGCCCCGACTGAGTGATACGATGACAGAAGGGGTGATAGCAGCCTGGCATAAAAAGGTTGGTGATTCCGTAAAGAAAGGCGATTTGCTTGCAGAGATCGAAACCGACAAAGCGACCATGGAGCTGGAGAGCTACAAGGAAGGTACTTTGTTGCATATAGGTGGCGATAAAGGGTCCAAGATCAATGTAGATGATCTGCTGGCCATTGTTGGTGCGCCGGGTGAAGATATTTCCCAGTATGTCTCCGGTGGTAGCGGTGCCGCACAAGCACCAGCATCGCAACCGCAAAAACAGGAAGCAACTGCGCAACAGCAGCCTGCTCCGCAACCTCAAACGCAAGACGCCAAACCCCAAACTTCTTCCATCGATATTTCGAAAATGGAAGAAGTGGTGCTGATGCCCCGTTTGAGCGATACTATGACCGAAGGCGTAATTGCCGGCTGGCACAAGCAGGTGGGTGACGATGTAAAAAAAGGCGACCTGCTGGCGGATATTGAGACCGACAAGGCAACGATGGAACTGGAGAGCTACAAAAATGGCAAGCTCCTGTACCAGGGTGCCAAACAAGGCGAAAAGATTGCCGTGAACGACCTCCTTTGCATTATTGGCGAAGAAGGCAAGGTGGATGTGGATGCCATTGTTGCCGCAGCCAAAGGCGGCGGTACACAAGTTCAAACTTCGGAGGCTGGAGAACAAAATCAGGAGGCTGGTGCACGACAGACCCAAACACCAGACGCCCAACCTCAAACCGAATCCGACGGTCGTGTGAAAGCCTCCCCGCTGGCGAAAAGAATAGCGCAGGAAAAAGGCATTGACCTGCGACAGGTGCAGGGGACCGGCGATGGCGGCCGTATTGTAAAAGCCGATATCGACAACTTTAAACCTTCTGCGCAACCTGCTCAACAGGCGGCTGCTTCAACTGCGCAGGCACAGCCTCAGTCTCAACCGCAAGCGCAACCAGTTGTTTCCGGCCAGGAAGGGTATACCGATAACAACGTGTCGCAAATGCGCAAGGTGATTGCCAAGCGCCTTGGTGAGAGCAAGTTCAGTGCACCGCATTTTTACCTGACCATGGAGATTGTGATGGACAATGCCATGCAGGCCCGGGCCCAAATGAACGAGGTAAGCGATGTAAAAATCTCTTTTAATGATATGGTGGTGAAGGCGTGTGCAATGGCACTACGCAAACACCCTGCGGTAAACAGTTCCTGGATGGGTGATTTTATTCGCACCTATCAGCACATACACGTTGGCGTGGCAGTTGCTATTGAAGATGGCTTAATTGTTCCGGTGATTCGTTTTGCCGATCAGAAAACACTGAGCCAGATTGCAGCAGAAACCAAAGAACTTGCGGGTAAGGCTAGAAACAAAAAACTGCAGCCGGCAGAGTTTACGGGAAATACATTTACCATTTCCAACCTGGGTATGATGGATATTGATGAATTCACAGCTATCATTAACCCGCCTGACAGTGCCATCATGGCCGTCGGGCGGATCAAGGAAGAAGTGGTACGCAAAGGGGATGGTTTTGGTGTTCGCAATGTAATGAAGGTAACCCTGAGCTGTGATCACCGCAGTGTGGATGGTGCCGTTGGTGCCGGCTTCCTGCAAACCTTTAAAAAATACCTGGAAAATCCTGTGACAATGCTGGTGTGATAAGCGTGAAACGTCAAAAGTGAGACGTGAAAATAATCAGCCGCTGAAGTTTTCAGCGGCTTTTTTACTATTTGGAAACGTTATGGAAAAGCAGCTTGCAAGAAGGGTCAACAATGATCTTTTTGATTTTGAAAGGTACATTGTGACGGGAAAGCTGTCTGCCTGTTGCAATATTTTCTTTCAGGAGCAACTGCTTTCCATTTTCACCTTCCACCAAAATCTCCAGCGGAAACTGAAAGCTGGCCCCTTGTAGTTGTGTAATGGTCAACCTGAGCACGTCTTTTTCATAATAAGGTTTTACAGAAACCATTGGAATGCCAGGCTGATACAACCATTGGTCAAAGAATGGTGTCAGTTCTTTCCCCGAGACTTTTTCTGCCACCGCTTCAAAGTCCCTGGTTTCGGCATTGCTGCCCTTGTATTGCTGGTAATAGGTTTGGATGATCTTTTGAAACATCTCATCACCTACTTCATTGCGCAGCATGTGCAAAACCCAGGCACCTTTCTGGTAACTGTTTGCATTTAGCAACGTCATCAGGTTTTCGGAAGAATCGACAACCGGTTTATCAGACGAGAGTGCAAATGCGATCACGGTTTCACGATCACTTTTGAGTCGTTTAGTTAAGGCATCTTTGCCGTATTTATTTTCAAAATATATATGGGCCATGTAGCTCGAAAAGCCTTCGCTGAGCCAGAGGTGGGCAAAGCTTTTTTCCGATGCCGCATCGCCAAACCACTGGTGGGCTATTTCATGTGCCATCAGGTCTTCTTCGCTGCGGTCACCGGTAACAGAATTCTCTGCATAAAAAATGCAGGAGGCATTCTCCATGCCGCCAAAGATGGTAGTGGATTGTACGTTCGCTAATTTTTTATACGGATACGGCGCAATGTAGTTCGAAAAGAACTTTACAATACCTGGTGTTACGGCATAATCGTAAAAACCTTTGGTGCTGTCTTTGGGATATACCCAGGCGCTGATGGGAACGCCACCCGGTTTTTCATCATAGGTCTTCACTGCAAAACGGGCTACGCCAATCACCATCACCTTGGTTGCCTGGGGAATATCTTCCTGCCAAAGGGTGATCTTTCTGGTATCCTTCTTTTCTTCTTTTATTTTGATACCATTGGAGACAACGCTGTAGTGCGATGGAGCACTCACCATAAACGAAAACGAAGCCTTGTCATCGGGACGATCATTGCAGGGAATCCAGTGGTGGGCACGGTTGGGCCAGTTGTCGGCAAAGAAGGTGCGTTGCCCGAATTTATTTTTTGAAATAATCAGCCCGTCTTGCGGTACACCCGTGTAAACAATGGTTACACTTGCTGTGTCATTTATGTTGTTTTGCCGGAGTTGGATCTCAAGCTTTCCATTCTGGTGCGTATAGTGCAAAGGATTCTCGTCTTTTGTCCCATCAGTGACGGAGGAAACACGCATGCCTTTGCCATCTTTATTAACATGGGCTAAGTCAAACGAAACCTTGCCTGTATTTTCTTTCTGAAGGAATCGAATGTTGGCTATACCTATGATTGTATCATTTTCGTCATCAAGACTCAATATAAATGAATAGTGCAGTACATCGACGGTTTGTGCATTTACGGCCGGTGCGCCAAGCAGTAAAAAAAGCAGTGAGTAAATAACTTTCTTCATGTGCGGTATTGTAGCAGTTTTCATAGAGGGGTGTAATTTCTTTGTCTCCTTCAGTTTGCCTGCCAGTGTTACAGCTTCTCAAGCATTTCCACCACCTTCTCTCTTCTCAAAATTACGTAGCCAATCCGGTCGTTGCTGATGCCATCTTTTAGCTGGTAACTAAAAGACAGCTGATCCTCCGTAACGGTTGTTTCGAAAAACTTAAAAGAAATATTGGGATACTGTTTCAGCTCCTCACCAATCTCATACAGGTGCGTGGAAAGAATAAACAGGGAGTTTTTTATTTTTATCAGTCCTTTGATGACTGTCAGCGAACATTTCATCGCATCCTGCACATTGGTTCCTTTGAAGAGTTCATCAATGAGCACCAGCCATTTTTTTCCATCGTTGATTTTATAGATCGTATTTTTTATGCGCTGCACTTCGTTGAAAAAATAACTTTCGCCCCGTGCAATGTTGTCGATGACATTGATGTTGGTCAGCAGACCATCAAACAACGTTAACTCCATGCTTTTGGCGGGAACACCCATCCCCATATGTGCCAGGAAAACTGCCGATCCTACTGCTTTGATCAAGGTACTCTTGCCGGCCATATTGGCTCCGGTTAGGAAAATAAAATTTTCCCGGGGCTGCATTGTCATGTCGTACGGAACCGGCTTTTGCAGCAGAATGTGGTAAAGTCCTTCAGCTTTTAAAAAAGGCTCGTCCTGCTCAATAAACCGGGGGAAGTGCAGGTCGTATGTTTTAACTGCCATGGCCATGGAGTACCAGGCCTCCAGCCGGCTGTAAATATCAATCAGCTCATGCAGTTCGCTTTTGTAATGCACCCGCAGGTGATAACCGTAATACAGGTTTTGCTGTATGGAGAATTTTTGATCGTCGCTTGTTTTGCTTAATTGCAGCAGGGGACCTTCCTGCAACAGCTTCAACATTCTTTCGATATAAAAGGAAAGGCTGCCCGGTAACTCCGCATCTTTAAAAAGCAGGATGATCTTGCGCAGGCCCCGCATAAAATCGGAAAAATGTTTTACCGAATATTTCGTCATGGAATAATCGGCACTGTGGAGCAATTTATAGGTTACACTGTTGACAGGATTTGGATTTTGCGGAATAGGGTCGAGGTTGTAGTCCAGGAACTTGGCCATCATGATGATGGTGCCGTTGGTGATCTCCAAGGGCCAGTCGTCGATGTGCTGCAGCAGGGTTTTGATGATGTGCTGCGTGCCGAGAATACGTTTCAGGTCGTGGTGCGGTTCAGTAAAAAAGCGGCGCAGCCATTCTTTCCCGCCCACAGTTTTCGTGAAATTGAGTTTGTGGAAAATAGAGGCTTCTTCTTCCTGGTGAAAGATGGAAATGTCGTTGAACGTTATTTTATCTATTTGCATAACCGCAGGTTGCCGGGATTTTAAAAGGATTGCCAGACTTACCTGTCAAACGACAACCGCTTCCCTAATTGAGATTCTAGAATCTTTCCATTTTCATAAGCCAGGGCTCCGTTAACAAATGTGTGGGTGATGGCTGCAGGAAGCGTGGTGCCCTCCAGGGGACTCCAACCGCATTTGTACAAAATATTTTCTTTTGCCACCGTTGTGCCCTTTTCCAGGTCTGCAATCACCAGGTCGGCGTAATAGCCTTCCCGGATATAGCCGCGGTCTTTTATCTGGAAACACTCCGCTACCGCATGACTCATTTTCTGCACGATCTTCTCCAAAGCAATCTTGCCCTGTTTATGATGATGAAGCATTATCAAAAGCGAATGTTGTACCAGTGGCAGTCCCGCATGTGCCTTTTCATAGGGCGGCTCTTTTTCGCTCAACAGGTGCGGCGCATGGTCAGTGGCAATGATATCCAGCCTGTCATCCAGCAGTGCTGACCACAAGGCTTCGCGGTTGTGTGGTGCTTTGATGGCCGGGTTGCACTTTATTTTATAGCCCAGTGACGCATAATCATCGCTGGTAAAATGCAGGTGATGTACGCAAACTTCAGCTGTAATGCGCTTTTCGCTTAACGGAAGCATATTGGTGAACAACTGCAGTTCCCGTTCGGTGGAAATGTGCAGGATGTGCAAGCGGGTGTTGTGTCTTTTGGCCAGTTGCACCGCTTTGAACGAGGATTCAAAACAGGCTTCGTCATCGCGGATCAGGGGATGATCGGCAGCCTCCAATTCTTTCTTAATCTCTTTGATGCGTTGAAAATTTGCCCTGATGATGTCTTCTTCTTCGCAATGCGTAGCGATGAGGACTTCGCTTTCGCGGAAGATCCTGTCAATGATGAGATAATTATCCACCAAAAGATTGCCGGTAGAAGATCCCATGAAGATCTTAATGCCACAGATGTCCTTCTTCTTTTCGTTGGTGCGCAGCACTTCGTCGGCATTGTCGTTGGACGTTCCCATGAAAAAGGAATAGTTGGCCAAAGAACTGGCAGCAGCAATGCTGTACTTTTCTTCCAGCAGGTCCTGGGTCAGGGCTGCCGGAACTGTATTTGGCATTTCCATGAAGGAAGTTACGCCACCGGCAACGGCCGCTCTTGACTCGGAAAAGATGTTCGCTTTGTGCGTCAGCCCCGGTTCGCGGAAGTGTACCTGGTCGTCTATCGCACCGGGTAAAAGGTACTTTCCTTCACCGTTAATCTCCTTCACATTGTTGTTTTCGTCACTGATTTGTGGCGCAATTTTTTCTATGCGTCCACCTCGAAGCAGAACGTCTGCCGTTACAATCCGGCCTTCATTGACAATGTTGATATTCTTTATAAGATAATTTTGCATCTTTCGAAATAATTAAACCAGCCTGCATGCAATATAAACAAACCCTCGTTGTGCTCCTGACGCTGTGCGTTCCTGTTCTGCTTTTTTCGCAATCAACTACCTACCTGCCACAGGGAGCAAGGGAAAATATATTGCTGGAACGGCTGGAGATCAAAGCCGGCAGGGATTCCATTCTGAACTTCTCCAAAACAAAACCATTCAGCCGCCGGCAGTTTATGCCGGTGATCGAACAATACTACCGGGCAGCATCGCCGGTGAGCGGTCCGCCCGAGTTGCCCATGACGCTGGACACGGTGATCTTTAACCGCCAGCAGCATCCTGTTCGGCTGACTGATGTTGACCTGTACAATGCGCAACTGGCCCTGCAAAAAAATAATGAATTCAGCTCGATTAAATTCCAGAGTAAAAAGCCCTTTTTAAAACGCTTTTATCAAACGCCGGCGAATTTTTACGAGGTGAATACCAAAGATTTTTTCCTGGCGGTGAACCCGGTGTTTCAGTATGTTGTTGGGAAGGAACGGAACAGCAACGAGCATTTATTCTTAAATACCCGCGGTGTTTCATTGCGTGGCATGATCGCCAGCAAAGTTGGTTTTACTGCTTTTATTACGGAAAACCAGGAACGGGATCCGCAATACGTGCAGCAATGGGTTACTGAAAGACAGGCAGTGCCCGGCGCGGGGTATTACAAAAACTTCAAAGGCACGGGTTATGACTATTTTGATGCAAGGGGAACCATCACCTTTAATGCGGCCAAATACATTGACATTTCGTTTGGTTACGATAAGAATTTTATCGGGAATGGATACCGCAGTTTGTTCCTTTCCGATTTTTCTAATAACGCACTGTTCCTCCGGCTGAATACCCGCATCTGGAAATTGAATTATCAGAACCTGTTTATGGAACTGGTGAATGCGCATGGTCGTGGCGGCGATGTGCTGCTGGGAAAGAAATACGCAGCCATTCACCACCTGGACATTGGCGTTACCAAGTGGCTGAACATTGGCTTATTTGAAGCGATTGTGTTTGGACGTGAAAACCGCTTTGAATTTGGATACCTGAACCCAGTGATTTTTTACCGGGCAATTGAGCAGCAAAACGGCAGTGCCGACAACGCCATGACAGGAATGGATTTCAAAGCCAATGTGGCGAAGAAGTTTCAGTTCTATGGCCAGCTATTGCTGGATGAATTGAAAATTTCGGAACTAAGCAAATCCTGGTGGGCCAATAAATTCGGGCTGCAGTTGGGTGGTAAATACATTGATGCCTTTGGTGTACAAAACCTCGATCTGCAAGCGGAGTTCAACCGGGTGCGGCCATTCACCTATTCGCACTACGACTCCGTAGCTAACTTCACCCACGATAACCAGCCGCTGGCCCATCCTTTGGGTGCTTCCTTCAATGAAGTGATTGGTCAGGTCCGTTACCAGTTTGCACCACGCTGGATGTTCCAGGCAATGGCCGTTGCGTATAAGCAGGGCCGTGACACCAGTGCGGAGAGTTTTGGTTCAAATATTTTTCTTCCCAACCGACTGGGACTGCGCCGGGCAGAATACGGCTATTCTATCGGGTTGCCGGTAGCTACCAATGTTCGTTATGCATCGTTGCTGTTGTCCTATGAACTAAAGCCTAACCTGTTTTTGGAGGCCAATGCCGTTTTCCGCAAGCAGGGCGCTTACGCAACGGTTCCTGAACGAATGACGGCTGTGATCTATGCCGGTATCCGTTGGAATATGCACCGGCGGGAGTTTGTTTTTTAGAACGGTGGTAAAAATTGGGTAATGCGTTTGAACCGCAGAATACCGAACAAGGAACAGGAAATGTAAACGTTTTCCTATTCAATATTCTTTCTACGCTGCAGGGAGCTAAATTTTAGCGGAAAGGTTTAACAGAGGACGCCCCTTCTCCATTCATCATTCCTTGTTCATCTGTTCGGCATTCAATTCTTCTATCCTTCCAGGTGCAGCGTGAAAACGATCATCCGTGAATTAACACGGTCGAGCACATCGGAATAATTTAGTTTGGGATTGCGGAAGTGCATATTGCGGAGACCATTGCTGAATTTGATCTCTGGCGAAAGAATAAAGCTGGGGTAATAGAATTTAAAGCCGATCCCACCTTCTACACCATAGTCGTAGCGTTTTATGCGGATCATGTTTTCCGCATTGCGGGACTGGGCATTGGAGGCCAGGTCCAGTTCCAGTTTACCGCCACCCATCATGTATACCCTGAAGTTGCCGATGCGATCGGATAAAAAGCGCAATTGCAGCGGGGCATTGACGATTACTGATTCCACTTTCTTCTGCACCACGAGTGCATTCTCAAATTTATCGGGGTACTTCAGGTGGTATTGAAAAGGACGGTCGAGGAAGAAAAGCTGCGGGTTGGCACGCAGCTCAAAGCGGCGGCTCAGACGTACGGTTGCCGAAAGACCCAGGTTGAAACCTGTGGATTGTACCGGCTCTACAGCCAGGATAGTGTCTTGCGAAAGAAAGTTAGGGTGCCGTTCGGAATGAAAGCCGGAGCGGTTGAAACCAAGCGAGATCCCGAAGTAGTACGGTTTCTGATCATGCTCCTCCATGTTGAGGTTACGTTGTGCAGAGGCGCCAAACGATGTCAAAAAGAGTATGCCTGCCAAAAACTTTTTTAACCACGCTTTCTTGCACTGTAAATACAACATATTCCTAAGGTTAGAGGTTTGAAATAGGTATTGGAAAATCCGGTTTTATTTAAAATGTCAACAAAGTGCTGGCGGTCGGGAAAGGCTTTGGCTGATTCGTTCAGGTATTGGTAGGCTTTTTTGTTCTTGGTAAACCACTTGGCTACCTGCGGCGCAATTACACTCATGTATACATTGTATAACTGCTTTATTACCGGAAACTGTGGCTTGCTAAACTCCAGCACTACCAGTTGTGCACCTGGCTTCATCACCCGTAAGATCTCCCGGAGGCCTTCTTCCAGGTGCTCAAAATTGCGCACCCCAAAAGCTACCATTACGCCATCAAACGTATCAGGAGGGAAGTTTATTGTTTCGCCATCGCCACTATGTAGTTCAATAACGGATTCTAAATTCTTTTCCGCAATTTTTTTCCGCCCGATCTGGAGCATGCCTTCCGAAATGTCGATACCGACAATTTTTTTGGGTTGTAAGATCCGGACCGCTTTGATGGCCATATCGCCGGTGCCGGTAGCCACATCCAGGATCAACTGGGGTTTGTCTTTTTTAAACAGCCCGATCGCTTTGCGGCGCCAGATGGTATCGATCCCAACACTCAAAAAACGGTTCATAAAGTCGTACCGCGGGGCAATGTGATCAAACATGGTACTGACCTGCGCCTTTTTCGGACCTTCTTCTGAAAAAGGCTTAATGCTATCATGCGGAAAATTGCTCATGGGGGTGCAAAGGTACTGCCGGAACTGTGATGTATGCGAAAGATGCGATATTGGGATATAACGTTATTTAGATATTATCATTATCAGGCGAACTTTTCATTTGATCCCAACAATCCTGCACATCTAAGCAATCCCGGTTCAGACGATCTTCCCGTCCTTCATATGCAGTACCCGATCACTGAGTTGGGCCAAGTCTTCGTTATGGGTAACAATGAGAAAGGTTTGCTGAAACTGTTTGCGCAGGTCGAAGAAGAGCTGGTGCAGCTCTTTGGCATTGGCTGTATCGAGGTTACCGGTAGGTTCATCGGCAAACACAATTTCCGGACTGTTGATGAGGGCACGGGCTACGGCAACCCTCTGCTGCTCGCCACCCGAAAGCTGCGAAGGCTTGTTTTCTATCCGGTGGGAGAGTCCCAAGATCTTAAGAAGTTCAACCGCCCTGTCACGAACCGCAGTTTTGTTGTTGGCTGAAAGCCAGCCGGGAATGCATACGTTTTCCAGTGCCGAAAACTCCGGCAGCAGGTGGTGAAACTGGAACACAAAACCAATATGCTTGTTGCGAAACGAAGAAAGCTGGTTTCCCTGCAGCCGGGTAATGTTTTGCTGGTGCAAAAACACCTCGCCTTTATCGGGCTTATCCAGTGTGCCAAGGATGTGAAGGAAGGTGGATTTACCCGAACCCGAAGGCCCTACTATGCTCACCACCTCGCCCTTGTTGATGGTGATATCCACCCCTCTTAAAACTTCAACCGTACCATATCGCTTGTATATATTGGATGCTGTCAACATAAGGAATAAAGTGGTCAAATATCTGCAAAAAAAGAAGGCTATTTCCCGCTCGTCGAAGTTCATTTGGAAAATTGGCGAATACTGCTACTTTTGCGGGAAATTTAAAAAGGTGAAGTGGGCCGAAATTGGCATAAAAATTACATTTTACCTTTTCGTAACCAATAAATTGAAGCGAAATGTTTTGGACATTGGAATTAGCATCCTACCTTGAAGAAGCTCCCTGGCCGGCGACAAAAGATGAGCTGATCGACTATTCTATTCGTTCGGGTGCTCCCATTGAAGTGATCGAAAATCTTCAGGAGCTGGAGGACGAAGGGGAAGTGTATGAGAGCATCGAAGATATCTGGCCCGACTACCCGTCGCAGGAAGACTTCATGTTCAATGAGGATGAGTACTAAGCAAACGTCTTTATACAAACAAAACAGGCTGTCAAACGACAGCCTGTTTTGTTTTGAACACTATTTGATTTACGAATTTCTTTTTTTGTATTCCGCTACTACATTGTCGAGGTGCTGAATGAATTTCTGCACGTCGGGGTCATAAGGATAACCATCCGGCGCCAGCTTTTGCTCGGCTCCATCCAGGAAAATATAAAACGGCTGCGCCAGTACGCCATAACGACTCACCTGCAGGTGCGAAAACTTTTCACCAACCGTATTCACATGTTCGCCCAATTCCTTTGAATAAAATTCTTCATTTTCGGACAGAGGAATATTTTGTACATCGGTATAAAGTGATGCGATCACAAAGTTCTCTTTTAGCCGCTTCATCACTTCGGGGTGACTCCACACCTGCGCTTCCATTTTGCGGCAGTTGATGCAGTTGATGCCGGTAAAATCCAGCATCAGGGGCTTGTTTACTTTTTTTGAGGCAGCAAGAGCTTCATCGTAATCGAAAAAAGTAACAAGGCCAAACTTCTTCACCACTTCCGGTTCGTATGGTCCCAGTTCTTTTATATATTTCACAGGTGCGAATTCACTGTTGCCTGTACTGTGAGCGGATGTTATTGCACTTCCCGCAGAAGCAGTAAAATCCTGTGTGCCGTACGGTGGCAGAAAAGCGCTGATGCCTTTGAGTGGCGCTCCCCATAAGCCCGGCACCATGTACACCATAAAAGAGAAGGAAGTGATGGCAAAGAACAGTCGCGGAATACTTACGTAGGGCTGGCCAAAATCATTTTTCGGCAGTTCGTCATCATGATGAAACTTGAGTTTTCCCAACAGGTAAACGCCCAGCAACGCAAACAACACAATCCAGATTGCTAGAAAAATTTCACGGTCCAGCAGGCGCCAGCCCTGTGCCAGGTCGGCATTGGAAAGGAACTTCAGCGCCAAAGCCAGTTCAAGGAAACCCAGTGTCACTTTCACACTGTTTAGCCAGCCACCGGCTTTTCCCAGGCTGTTAATCCATTGCGGGAAAAGGGCGAACAGCGTAAACGGTAAGGCCAGTGCCACGGAAAAACCAAACATGCCTACCAGGGGGCCGAAATAGCTTCCTTTGGATGCCAGTACAATCAAATTACCAATAATAGGACCTGTACAGGAAAATGAAACAAGCGCCAGCGTCAGGGCCATAAAGAAAATGCCGGTAAAACTGCCAGTGCCGGCTTTGGAGTCGGCGGCGGTTTGCCACGATGAGGGCAGTTGAATATCGAATGCTCCCAGGAAGGAAATCCCGAAAAGGAGGAAGACCAAAAAAAAGATCAGGTTGGCAATCCAGTTTGTTGCCAGCTTATTCAAAGCCGTGGGACCAAAGATCAGTGTGATCAAAAAGCCGAGCAGGGTAAAGATGATGATAATGGAAAGCGAATAAAAGATAGCATTTCGGATACCCTGTTCGCGAGTTTTGCTACGCTTGGTAAAAAAGCCTACGGTTACCGGAATCATGGAGAAGACACAGGGAGTGATCAGCGCCAGCAGTCCTCCTAAAAATGAAACCAGAAAAATATAGCCCAGCGAGCGGCTTTCCAGGTCATCATTACTCTGCAAGGCAGTAGCTTCAGTTCTTGCTGCTGGCTTGCCCACTTTCACGCTGAACGGCTCTTCGTAATAATTGTTCGACGTATCGGTTTTAACGAAATAAGCAATGGTACCTTTTACAAACGTGCTGTCGGTATTTTGCAACTGCAGTTTTTGCTGCCACTCCACCGAATCGGTGAACACGGTTAGTGTAGCATTGTCAAAATCAGCAGCGATGCTTTGTTTTGGTGTGCCTTTTTCAACTAGCGAGTCTTTCAGCAGGAAAGTGGCAGATGAATCAAAACTGATTTGCGTGTTCAGCGGTACATCGTCCGAAATCTTTTTGATAGAGATGATCTCACTTCCCTGCGGAACAGCCGCTTTTATTTTCAGAACCACATCGGTACCCGATGCTTCCTGTGCAAACGAAAACTGCACAGGGTTTTGGCCCTGTGCAGTTGTATAAAAAAGGAATAGTATGAAAAAAGAAAGAACGCGGTTCAGGTAGCGCATCTAAATTATTTTAAAGCAACATTAAAGGTGACGGTTTTTGGTGGCAGGCATTTTTTATCATCACAGGTTTGAAAGGTAACGTTACCACTCAGGTTAGAAGCTGCTTTTCCCTTCAGCTTAACGCGTTGCGTAAAAACAACCTGTTTGCTGTACTGGTTTGCAGAAACACCTAAATCATTATCAACAAATTTTTCAAGCTTTCCGGCTTCCTTTACCGAGCCATCGAGTTGCAACAGTGGATTTTTTGCAAATTCAAATGTAGTAGGAATGGCAATGGCGTCTTTGGGCTGTGTTTGTGCATACAGGTGCCAGCCATTCTGGATCGTTGCGGTCATTTTTACTTCGTATACATTGCCGCTGATCTTTTTGCTGCCGAAGCTCCAGCTAACCGGGTTGGCTACCTGTGCCTGCGCAACAGCTACCGAAAAAAGAAAGGCCAGGGAAAAGAAAAGATGTTTCATATGCTAAGTGATTTGCAGCACAAATTTCAGGGTTAAAAAATTTCCTTTCTGTTAATAATATACAGGCTATGGCAATTCCGGTTCTGTCACAAAAGAAAACAACTTGTTAAAGAGTTTCCGTCCGTCTGTATTACCCAATGCGGCAGAGCAAGCTCTCTCGGGGTGTGGCATCATACCAAATACGGTTCTTTCTTTATTGCAAATGCCGGCAATGTTGCGAACCGAGCCGTTATGGTTGGCTTCATCTGTAATGTTGCCCTCTTCATCGCAATAATATAAAAGCACCTGGTTGTTGGCTTCCAAGCTATCCAGCGTCGCATCATCAGCATGATAACGGCCTTCGCCATGGGCAATGGGTATCTTCAGCACATCGCCATCCATGTCTTTAACAAACACATTTTTGCAAATGAACTTTTGCTCCTGGTTGCGCAACAAGGCACCCGGCAGCAGGTGGGCTTCGCAAAGGATCTGGAAGCCATTGCAGATACCCAATACTTTACCGCCACGTTGTGCAAACTCAATCACACTTTTCATGATGGGAGAGAAGCGGGCAATGGCGCCGGTGCGCAGGTAATCGCCGTACGAAAAACCGCCGGGCAATACAATACAATCATCCGTTGAGAATTGTGACAGGTCATCACTTTTGTGCCAGAGCATAATGCATTCCTGTTTCAGATCATGCACAAGTGCATCGTAGATGTCTCTGTCGCAATTAGAACCGGGGAAAACAACTACACCAAATTTCATGTGGGCAAAGATAACCTGAAATGCATCGTGAACGTCTGCAAGGGAATGCCAAAATGAGGCATACTTTTTTTGTATTGTCCGTGCCTGGTAAGGCCTCAACTTAAGTTAAAAAAATCAATAAAAATTGCAAGCCCTTCGACGAAATTTTTATTTCTGCCGACGATAAAGAGGAAGTAGACTTTTTCGGAATTAAAAATTTTTTTTTGGATTTTCTTTTTCTGATATTCGTCCTCCTGTCTCAAAAAAATTTTTTTATACACACCTTGTGAAAAAACTTTTGGAGCGTTCTTAATTACATTTAAACTGCTACGGAACAGATGGAGAAGACCACAACATCAGTTTGGAACAATTGCCTTGCTATCATCAAAGATATCGTGGAGTGGCAGCATTTTAAGACATGGTTTGAACCCATCAAACCTATTGCCTTAAAAGAGAATGTGCTTATCATTCAGGTGCCCAGCCAGTTTTTTTATGAGTACCTCGAAGAGCACTATGTGAATCTTTTAGCCAAGACATTGAAACGGGAACTGGGCAAAGATGCCCGCCTTGAATACCGCATCATGGTAGATGGCGGGAACAATTACAACAAACCAGTTACCGTTGACATGGCAGGCCATTCCTATAAAACCTTTGTGAACAACGAGATGGACTTTCCGTTGGTCATCAATACGCCCATCAAAAATCCGTTTGTTATTCCGGGATTGAAAAAGATGCACATCGATCCGCAGCTTAATCCCAATTACACGTTTGAAAGTTATATTGAAGGTGACTGTAACCGCGTGGCTCGCCGTGCCGGTAAAACGGTTGCCGAAAAGCCCGGAGCCAATTCGTTTAATCCGCTGGTTGTGTATGGCGGTGTGGGATTGGGCAAAACCCACCTGGCACAATCAATTGGCAACGAAGTAAAGCGTCAGCATCCGAACCGGGTGGTTTTATACGTCAGCTCTGAAAAATTCATCAACCAGTTTGTTGATCATAGCCGCAACAATGCCATCAACGACTTTATTCACTTTTATCAATTGATCGATGTGTTGATCATCGATGATGTGCAGTTCTTCAGCCGTGCCGAAAAGTCGCAGGATGCCCTGTTTGCTATCTTCAATCACCTGCACCAGTCGGGCAAGCAGTTGATACTTACTTCTGACAAGGCACCCAAAGACCTGGAAGGCGTGCAGGAGCGTTTGCTGAGCCGCTTCCGCTGGGGATTGAGCGCAGATATCTCCATGCCGGATTACGAAACCCGCATTGAGATCCTGGAGCAAAAGATGAAGAACGACGGCCTGGAAATGCCGAAAGAAGTGGTGAAGTACATTGCCTATAACATCAATAACAATATTCGTGAGCTGGAAGGGGCATTGATCTCTTTGTTGGCACAATCTTCGCTAAATCGCAAAGAAATTGACCTAGACCTAGCCAAGAAAGTGTTGCGAAATTTTGTAAAAACAGCCTCCAAGGAAATCACTATCGAAACCATTCAGAAAATGGTTTGCGAATACTACGAAGTCGCCTACGACAAATTGTTGCAGAAAACCCGTAAGCGGGAGATTGTGCAGGCACGACAAATCACCATGTATCTTGCCAAAGCCTTTACCAAAAATTCGTTGAAGACCATCGGTGAACATTTTGGTGGCCGCGATCATACTACGGTAATCCACTCCTGCCAAACGGTAAAAGACCTGATGGATACCGATCCTTCATTCCGTGACAGTGTTATGGAACTGCAGCAAAAAGTGCAATTGGCAGCGATGTAACAGTCAAATTATTACGGTAATCTCATTTTACAGAAAAAGGTAAAAATCTGTAAAATGGGATTTCTTTTTTTGGGATATTCAATGCTGTATCCCTATTTTTGCCACCCCTGCAAAAGCAGCGGAAGCCATTCAGGTTCGGTGAGGTGGATGAGTGGCTGAAATCAACGGTTTGCTAAACCGTCGTAGGGCCTTAAAGCTCTACCGAGGGTTCGAATCCCTCCCTCACCGCAAGAAAAGGCCTGTGCATCACGGATGTGCAGGCCTTTTTGTTTTAGCTTATTTAAAAGTTTCCCAAAAGAAATTCCTCGTTTACGCATTCAACCATAGCTGCAGGATAAGTGGGTATCTACCAATAGGTGAATGAATCTTCCTTTACTGTGGAACATGAACACCAAATCAATTGAATGAAAACAGCATTCATTCGAAGAACAATTACAGTGCAGGTAGGTATAAAAGGATTCCTGTTTTACATTTGACTTAAGCAGCAACAGCATTTGCGCTTTGGAAGCAACTGTTCAGCGGTGATAGCGTTCAGTAGAATTTGTCTATCGTTGAAGCATAACCGAATACGTAAAAGTATGCAGCAGGCGTTGAACAATTGCTTTGCTGGAAGCACACAATTTAACTCGATTAAAACCACTTGTAATGGAAGTACGTTTTGAAAGCAGCCGGAAAGAAACAGCCGGCATGGATACAGCGGAATTGCGCAGTAATTTTTTGGTAGAACAGCTGATGGTGGATGACCAGGTAAAACTCGTGTACAGTCACTACGACCGTGTGATCATTGGTGGCGCAAAACCCGTTAACAGCAGTTTAACCTTGGAAACGCATGCCGAACTGCGGGCAGAGTTTTTCCTGGAAAGAAGAGAACTCGGAATCATCAATGTTGGCGGCGAAGGTGTGGTGGAAGTGGATGGCGAAAGTTTTTCGCTGGCCAGGCTGGATTGCGTTTATGCTGGTAAAGGTGTAAAAACTGTTCGGTTCAGCAGCAAGAACAGTGCAGAGCCGGCGGTGTTTTATCTCTTGTCGGCTCCGGCACATGCCAGTCATCCTACCCGCAAACTGACCAAAGAAGAAGCACGGCCTTCATCGCTTGGCGATCAAAAGACAGCTAACCGCCGTACCATCTACAAATACATTCATGCCGAAGGCATTCAAAGCGCCCAACTGGTAATGGGGCTTACCGTACTGGATGAAGGAAGCGTATGGAATACCATGCCGGCGCATACACACAGCCGCCGTATGGAAGCCTATTTTTATTTTGATGTACCGCAGGAGCACAGAGTATTTCATTTTATGGGTGAGCCGCAACAGACACGGCACCTGTTGGTGGCCAACCACGAAGCCATTATTTCGCCACCCTGGTCCATTCATTCTGGTTGCGGTACGTCCAACTATGGATTTATTTGGGGCATGGCCGGTGAAAACTATACTTACACCGATATGGACCCGGCACCGCTGGCAGAACTGCGCTGAGAAAACCGAACCGAAAAATCAGTTCCAGATATTCACGTAAAAAGTGCAGCCAATGAAGAGCTGCACTTTTTCATTTTGCAAAGAACTATATAGTACACATAGGAATTTGATAGCCTCTATGCCCTGAAACCCTGATGCGACGCCTGTTTTCGCGGGTGTGGTATGATTTTTCCTGCAATTTTATTGCGCCTTTAATGAACGCCCGTTCATGAAAAAAGCCAGTATCAATCAGGAACTGTTACACATGTTGGTTAGCCTCTACAATCAGTCTATCCAAACCTATTATTATTTCCCGGAAGTGATCCTTTATGGCCGGCAACGAATGGAGCGGGAATGTTTTGAAGCCTTGCTTGCCGCTGATTTTATCGTGGCTTATAAAGCTGATTCTTTTGGCAAATACTACCGCCTGAGTAAAAAAGGAGAACAGTTTTTACTGACTTTTTCCTTTCGCCGCCGGCAAAGGCATACAACATTGCTGGCCGCACAGCAACGAAGTTTTTCCTTCAGCGACATTTACCTGCCGTCCTGCTAAGTGGTTGCACTTGTTCGAAGAGGAATGCTTAACAAGTGAATTCACTAACCCATCGGTACTGGCATAACTTTTTTAACGGCTGAGGAAAATACATTGATTATGCCGAATTGGTTAAGAGCTCTGATAGCCGGGTATGGCGCTAGCAAATTAGGTGGAGGATGCTTCGGAACAATTATCGTTTTCGTACTGATCTACTGGTTACTGGGCGGCTGTTAAACGCTACCGTGCCGTTAATGAAATAGAATCAGGCTTTCAGGCCTGGTTTTCCTTTTTTATTCCTGTCAACAGCTTTCGGTTACGCTTCCTGAACAGGCATTTGCGAGGGATCAAAAGCACCTTTGCGCAAGTTAATGCCGTATTCTAAGTAGGCTTTCAAACAGGCCAGGAAATTAGCCCAACCTTCGGTATTGCTTTTCAGCCAACGTATGCCGTCATCCGTGGCTGCTTTTTCTCCTTCTGTAATGATTACAAAGGTTACCGTTTCAGAAATTGTTAGTAAGGTGATGTTCACTGTTGTTTCAGATCCATCGGTATCATTCCAGGTAAATACCACTTCCTGGCCGGGCACCACTTTTTTTACCTGCACCGGAAAGCTGCCTTCCATTTCGGGAAAAGACCATTGTACCGTTTTTCCTTCTTCCATGCGGCCACTGCCGTTTGCGATAAAATAATTGGCCATTTGTGCCGGATCAACGATCGCTTCAAAAACAACCGGTGCCGGTTTGGCTACACGTAGGGCAGTTTTAATCTGAAGTGGCGAGAGGGAAGAGTTCATGTCTTTTGCTTTGAGCTAAAGATAAAAGTTTCGGATGACTGCCAACCAGTGCCAGTAAAACCGATAACGCATTTTGTTGAATAGAAAACGCCATCCGCTGTTTAGTTTTGGTGATGCAGCATTCCGATCATTTTAACGGCAAAATTTTTCTGAATCCTGTCGCTACCGAAACCATGGGAAAAGGGGCTTTCTGGAGCCTGTTGCGGAAGTTTTTGCAAAAGCATCCAAACCGGGAACCTGCAAAGGCCCTGGGACCATTCAGGGCAGACAAAGAAACTTTGAAAACAGTGCCCCTTGCTACGCTCCGGGTAACCTGGCTTGGACATTCCTCATTGCTGCTGGATGTGGACGGGAAACGTTTCCTGACCGATCCGTTATGGTACCAGCGTGCTTCACCCTTTACACAATTAGGTCCCAAACGTTTTTTTCAGAATCCTTTGTCTATCGATTCCCTTCCCCCAATCGATGCAGTCCTGCTTTCACATGATCATTACGATCACCTGGATAAGGGCAGCATACTGGCCTTGGCAGAAAAAAACATTCCTGTCATTACCATGCTGGGCGTAGGGCAACGGCTCCTGAAGTGGGGTGTCAGCAAAAGCCTTGTTACTGAACTCGATTGGTGGCAAAGTGTACAATTGGGTGACCACGTAGTGACGGCGGCACCGGCCCGCCATTTTTCCGGCCGCTGGCTAGGCGATCGATTCAGCACCTTGTGGGGTTCATTTGCTATTCGCGGGCCCAGGCATAATGTGTATTTCGGTGCTGACTCTGGCTATTATGAAGGTTTTCGAATGATTGGCGAAAGGCTGGGACCATTTGACCTGGCGTTGCTGGAGATTGGTGCCTATAACGAAGAGTGGGAGGCAATACATATGGGCCCGGAAAATGCTGTGCAGGCATCGCTGGATGTTAAAGCAAACTGCCTGATGCCGATCCATTGGGGTACATTCAACCTGGCCTTTCATTCCTGGACAGAACCGGTAGAACGGTTGCTGGTAGCTGCTGAAAAAAAAGAGGTTCCGTTGATCTTACCCGCACCGGGAGAAACCGTAATCATAAATGGCCAGGCGCTGAACCGTAAGTGGTGGCAACCATATATGTAGGCTTGAAAGATCCTATAGCCACATTTACTTTATTTTCCTGTCTTGTGTAAGAAGCAAATAGATTTTTATTCAAAGAATAAATGCTTTTTTTTAGGAACGCTGCTTGCTGACAATTGCAGAAAACACAATGGCAACAGCAACAAAAAAAAGTACGGCTACTAAAAAAAACACCACGAAGAAAGCCTCTTCTAAAAAGAGCGCCACCCGGAAATCTGCCGCTAAAAAAACTACAGCCAAAAAGCCGGCAGCAAAAAAGAGTGTTGCAAAAAAATCTGCAACGAAAAAAGGAAGCAGCCGTAAGAACAAACTGGGTGTAAAAAACTCGCTTGTCAACAATATCAATGCGCATAAAAAGCGTGGTGATTCGAAATCGAAGAAGACGTCAACGGTTAGTAAAAAAGCTTATCAAAAGATGGAACAGAATTGGAGCAAAGAAAAATAATACAATTCATTCAATATAAAACGAAGCAGTATGGACAACAGACAAAATGACCAGCAACAGGCGCAACAGGCAAATACAGCCGGCCAGAACCCAACTTTAAAGGAAGCAGGAACTGCCGTTTCGGATTACGGCAATGTTATGGGTGGTGCTTCCGATGAGAACGTGCAGCAGGGCGGAGAGGAATCCCACCAGGAGAATCAGCAACGTTCCGGTGGTGAAAGTAACACTTTGGGTAATCCATAGAAAATTACAAGGTTCAAAGGCCGGGCTTGTATTGCACTGGCTTTGAACCTTGGTTTTGCTTAGCTTTTATTATTCTGTAGGATTGTTCATGATCTGTTGGGCAATCTGCTTTTTCAGGTTTTTTTCATTTGTATCTCCGGATGAGGAGACGTCGTACAATGGCATTACTGTAGCGGTATGGTTGTGTAAAATGGTGAAATGTTCACCCACAATCTTCTGTAGTTCAGGATCGTCGATAAACACCGAATAAACATTAAAGAAAGGCACTGCTGTCATACTCGTATCGATGGTTTCCACCTTATAATGTACCACATATCCTTTGCCATTGAACGGAACTTTGATCTTCTTCATTGGTTGATTGTTTCCCCGAACCATAAAAATTTTATACCGCTTGTTTTCTTTCTGAAATAACTGTCATTTAAAGCGTTTTGTCGTTACAGTGGCAACACATTTGTAGCTATTTGGTAGTAATAAAAATGTGTGTATGAAAAGGATTGTAATCGCCATCCTTGTTGTGTTGATAGGGGTTTCGGATGTACAGGCACAAAAGGGCAAAAAAGGGAAAAAAGCTGTGCAGCAAAAAACAGCAAAGCAAAAAGAAGTCACAGGTCCAACCGGCCAATCAGATACAATTTCTTTGCGGTCTTCCGGTACTTACCAGGCGTATGGTGCCGGAATCGGCCGATTCACCATTACCGATCCTATCGTTAATATTTTTAACCAGCGGGCAAACAATGCTCCCGTATCGTTTAACGGTAAAGACATTATTGGAATGCCGGGCAGTACTTACGGGATCGCTAACGGACGCATCTTATTGCGTAACACCACGGCTACCACACCTGGCACAAACTATGGCAGCGGCGCTGTGGGAACGGGCACAACCTTACTCGGTTTAGGTGTTAGTGAGAACGCTATTTCCGTAAATGGTAAAAGCCCATATGCAGGGCCATGGCTCTGGGGCGATAAACTTCCCAGCCGGAACCTGGCACCCTTTCTCCGTGATTCTACTGCAATAAGACGCTAATCAGGGCATCTGAATACTCAACTTTTGTATCGGTAAAAGACCTGCAAAGGAAAAATGTCAAAAAGTAGTTCTGGAAGCAGAAACAACGATAATAGCCGTACAAAGACTTTAGGCAACCGCATGCAGGTGAATCAGCCTGGTGCACCAAACAAAAGCAGCAGGCAAATAAAGGGCAATGATGAGAGCGGCTCTACGCAGGAAAGGGGTACAAAGCGGGGTTAAACAGTATCTGAACTACTTAAAGCGTTTCTTCCACCGGTGCCACTTTATAATGGGTGGCATAACGCATGGGCCGTATTGGAATACGCCAGTATTCGGACCATACTACGGTGAAGGCAACGCCAAAGTACATGATAAGAGAGGTATAGAATACGAAAAGCAGCAACAACACAATACTGGCTGAGGCGCCATAGAGTGTGTTCAGATCGCTGTTTACCAGCAGGAGCCGAAGAACGTATTTGCCAACATTAAAAAGGATACCTGTTACCAGGGCACCGGCAAAGGCTACCCGCCAGGCGGCCTTTGCGTCTGGCAGAATGCGGAAGATAAGTGCAAACCAGCAGGTGACAAACACGGTGGAAAAAACATAGTTCAGAAAGCCGGCGAAATAAGTAGCAAAAGCCGGGGCTACCGAAATAATGGTAGAATCAAGATAAGCTTTCAGGCCTTCGGCCAGGATACTGAAAACGAATAAGATTCCGGTTCCGGCAATGGTCAGCAGCGACCGCAACCGGGTCCTGAGCTTTTGCACCAGTCCCCTGCCCGGTACAATGCGTATGCCCCAGAGCTGGTTCATGGATCCTTTTACCACCATCAGCAGTGTGGTAGATACCAACAGCAGGAACAAAATTCCAAAAGCGGTGATGAACCTGTTATTGGCCAGTTCTCGAAATGCCTGCAGTATATCAATCACCTGCTCCATGGTAGCATAGCCAAGTATTTCGCCAAGTGTCTGGTAAAGGTCCTGCCTTGCCTGCGCCTTATCAAGAAAAAGACTCAGGATCTGCGATAAAATAATCAGGATAAAAGGAAAGGCGAAGGATGTGAAAAAAGCAGTAGCACCAGCCATTCGCAATGGGTCGTTTTGCGAAAGCCGCTGGTATCCCTGTTTCAAAAGGAACAGGAACACCGCGAAAGAGAAAGGGGCTCTTTGCCTGGCCGCTCTTTTCATTTAATTATAATCGAATGAAAAAGTCTTGCCACAAAAATGTAATCTCATCGGGTTCAATAATTTCATGAATCCTATTGGGATGCGGTATTTTTTTTGAACCAAAGCCGGTATGCAGCAAGAAGAGCTTATTTGTCCCCTGTGTGAAAGAGAACTGGCGCCTCCTTACAATCGCCATCACCTGTTGCCGCTCAGCAAAGGCGGTCGTGGTACCACCACTATCCTGCTGCACAAGATCTGTCATGATAAGATTCACGCCGTGTTTACTGAAATGGAATTAAAACGGCATTATCACACGATTGAGCGGCTTAAAGAAAACGAAGAAATAACCGCTTTTATCAATTGGGTACGGAAAAAAGAACCCGAATATTATGATAAGTCTATCCGCAAAAAACGCTGATCATTGAAATGCTTTCCGAAACGATTCAATCTTTTTTTGATCGCCTGACGCCACAGTTGCCATCCACGTCTTAACAGACGCGGCTGCTTTGGTTGACGGATACTTTGCTAAAAGGTAAGCATAGCCATTCCTGAAATTTTCATTCAATGCAATGGCATTAAATTCTAAAGAAGGTGAATTGTCCGAACCCAGAATAAAGGCACGGGTGTAATAACGGTTCAGGTGGGTTGCTCTGGATTTGAAATTATCAGGTAAACGTTGACCCAGGAGCTGTTCGCTTATTACTAACCTGTCTGCAAGTTCTTCGATTTCAATGGCGAGTCCTGCATCCAGGAATGTTGGTGTGGTATCTTCTTTTGCCGTCAGGTCAAGGAAGGTGTCAACAGGATCGGAGGTTCTGTCTTTGATACCGGGCAGAATCATCTCATATAGGGGAACCAGGTATATGCCTCCTTCACCATCCTGTACAACTTTCAAACGGTTGGTATGCAGGGCAGAAAATGTTGCTTTTTGTTGCTCTGTCAGGTTGCCGGCTGCGGGGTCTGTCGGAAAGTGGTGTGCATCCGGGTTTTGAAAAAGACTGTCATTTTTTGCGGTTACTACTGCATTGATAAACTGCAGCAGGGCAGAAGCTGCACTGTCGGCAGCGATACTGTCATGCGGAACCATGGTGTTGTATATCTGCAAGACTTTTTCAATAGCGCCGGGTGCCATCGTATCCTGTTTGGCCAGTGTATCTGTAAAATCAGCTACTGTGTATATTTTTTCCGGGACAGGCTCCTTTGGTTGCGGAGACGGTTGCGTGCCTGTTTCGCAGGCTACAAGCATAAACAGGAGAAGAGTGACCGGGATGATAAGCTGTTTCATCGGTTAGATTTATGATTTAAATATTGGCATTATTCTTTCGCCCTATCTAAAAAATCAGTCCAACATGGCAGAGGATAAAAAACAACAAACGAATCATGAGAACCAAGCGCCGGAGAATGAGGCCATCCGTGGTCGCATTCATAACAGCCAGAATCCGGAATTTGAAAAACAGGACGTCGGTCGCGATATCAGTGAAGTTGATCAGCAGGAAGGCAACATGAATAATGGTGAAAGTGGAGACAAACTCACCGGAGTGAAAGACAATACCGATTAGGTACGACAGTTTTAAGGTTAGGGTAAAATGTTGCCGCTTGCAGGCTGATCCTTTTACGGAGAATGCGTTTTGATGGCATAAATTTTTTGCAGTTATGAAAATGGAAAACGATAAAAAAATTCTGGAAGAGCAGCAGGCACCGTTAAAAAACCACGATCATGCTTTTGTGCAGGTAGGCAAAGATGGCCAACCGGTCATTCCACAAACGTCAGAAAAGAAAGAGGATGAACTGAACAGTCCGGATCGTGATACAACGCTTGACAGGCGGTAATATTCGGACAGTATTATTAACTATCAGCAAAAAATTTTTGTATGGAAGAGCGCAAATGGGAACCGGACAGGAAAGTGGGCAATCCGGAGGAGGTCTACCGGGAAGAACTTGAGAACAAAGGAAGCATGCTCACCGATACGCCATCAGAAACTGAGGCGAGGGATAAAGCAAAAGTAGAAAAGTCATTAAGTGGCGAATCGCAGAAAATGGATTCTGTTCATCCCGATGAATTGATGGATGACGATGATGAGGCCCTCCGCAGGGAAACACTGGAAAATAAATAACATGAAACGTGAGACATCAAACGTGAAACGGTAGAGTCATTGTACTGTACAACCTATAAACAATTGTATTTGTAAATCTGCTTTGTTTCACGTTTGATGTCTCACGTTTGACGCTTATCACTTCAACTGTCCTTTTAAAAATCCTTCAATTGCATTGCAGGGAACCATAAAGGGTTTATCTGTGATGATAATGTTCAGCGTATTCCCACTGACTTTATAATTGCCCACGATTTTATTGCCAAAAACAGAAACGGTAAAGTCGCCGCTGTTGGCATCACCGTTAAAATTACCTCCCTGGCTTTGTACCGTACTTCTTGCTTTTGCCAGCACATCTTCCGGGTTTCCCGTAAAGGGAATTGAAAAATCACACGCCATAAATAATTTTTTACAAGGTTACGGATTTGATTTATGTAATGACATTTGTTTGTTTATCAGGTTGGCAACATTGTCTATCTCCTTTGCCGGTTTGGTTACCACATCATCCGCCCTGCAATCACCTATGGTTGCACGGTGAGTGGAGTTACCCGGCAGCAGCAGGATCACCGGAATGCCCATGTCTGTCATCATGTTTTTGCACACATCGTTTTCATTAAAGCCTTTCATTTCCGGGTTAACAAGCACAGCTACCGGCCGGAGACTTTTTGCACTTTTCACTAGCTCTGTTGCATCTGTAATAATCACCACTTCAAAATCGCGATTGCGCAGGCCGCCTTCCAGTGTAAAGGAGTGGTCGGCATCGTTATCGCAGATCAGCACCAATTTTTGAACTCTTTTATCCATACCTGTTGTTTTCAATAATTTCGCAATGATAGTGCCGTACTGCTAAACGGGCAATTCTTGGGCTCTTGGAACTTTTCGTTGTGTTGCGAATTGTTCATTATGCAAAGGTTCGTCAGGTAAAAGGCACCAGGCCAGCGATCAGTTTCTTTTCCAACGGGTATGGTTAAGTAATAACTTCTACAGCACTGTTACTTGGAAAGGATTCGCTGAAAGCGGTGTACATCCGCTTCGGGAGCAATGGGAAAATTGTACACCAGGTGCTGTACCAGCTGATGGGCAAAGAAAGGTGCCAGCGAAACCCCTTTTGTTCCCATACCGTTCAAGATGCCAACAGGAGTAGCCTGGGGATGAAAGCCAACAAAAGGACGCCGTTCCAGCGTAGAGGGCCGAACACCGGCTTTATGTTCAATCACCTCGAAAGGTTTTTTTAGCCAATGCCGGAGCATATCTGCAGCAGCTTTGTAAAACTCCTCCGTCGGTTTATCGTTGTCAAACTCCCATTGGTAGTTTGAACCCATCCAATAGAGAGGTGCTTCCGGCAGCGGTACCAGCAGCATTCCTTTCTTAAAAATATGTTCCCGGTTCAACCCCTCACATGCAATGATCAGCGCTTCACCTTTACTGCCCGAAAAAGGTAGCAAGGAAAACCAGGGATTGCCGGCGCTGGAAACGCCATCACAAAACACGATCTTCTTTGCCGATAGCTGCCCATACCGGATACCATCCTTCTCAACCTCCAGATCCTCCGGAATAAATTGTTCCGCAGCAATACGGTTTTGTTCGACCAGTTTTTTTCGCCATGCCGGTAAAAGCTTTTGCATGTCTACTGTGTAAGCGGGGCTGATCTCCCCGCAACCAAAATCATAATTAAAATCAGGGTTAAACTTGTTTTGATCAGGGTAAGCATGCAGGTAGGTGTCATTCTCGCTAATACGGTCAACAAAGGTGTTGCGCATTTGTGGTGTGGGAAAAAAATCAATTATACTGTAGGGATAGATAAGTGGCGTTGATAAATAATCACCTAATTCCTTGTATGTAGACTGAGCGAAAGGGAGCAGGTCTCCTGCCATCCAGGAAGTAATATAACGACGACCGGTTACAGGGTTGATGATGCCGGCGGCAACTTTGGAAGCGGCAGATGCAGCCGCCTCGTCAACCACATAGTACGACTTTCCTTCTTTGTGCAAAAACCACGAAAGCATCGTGCCGCAAATTCCCTGACCAATGATTAGTACGTCTACTTCCATGTGGCGAAGGTAAACGGAGAAATACAGCAAAATGAATGGAATGATTCAGAAAGAAAGGAGTAATTTGCCTATCCATTTTGACACTATGGAAAAATATGCCATTATCGTAGCCGGAGGCGTTGGAAAGCGGATGGGCAGTGGAGTGCCCAAACAGTTTTTGATGTTGAAAAACAAGCCTGTTTTATACTATACAATCAAAACTTTTTTAGAGGCTTATGATGATCTGAATATTATTCTTGTTTTACCGGAAGAATATGCCGATCTGGGAAGAGAGATCATTGATGCTTATTTTGACTACCGTCGCATCCAGATTACTTCAGGCGGCGAAACACGCTTTCATTCGGTACAAAATGGTCTGCGCCTGCTGCAGGGCGACGGGATTGTCTTTGTACACGATGCTGTACGTTGCCTGGTGACCACTGAATTGATCCATCGTTGTTATGAACATGCATTGCAGATTGGAAGTGCCGTGCCGGTGGTTCGAGCCAAAGACAGTGTTCGCCTCCTTAACGAAGAGCAGAATGACAACGAGATTCTGGACCGCACCAAAGTAGTGCTGGTGCAAACTCCGCAAACTTTTCACAGCCGCATTCTGCGTCCAGCCTTTGAGATTGATTATAAAGAACGCTTTACCGATGAAGCAACGGTAGTAGAAGCGTTTGGGCTTAAAATATCGCTGGTGGAAGGAGAGGAGAATAATCTCAAGATCACCCGTCCTGTAGATTTGCTGATTGCCGAAAAGATTCTGGAGGCCCAACAAGGACAAACCATCGGTGTTCTTAACAATTAATTTTATGGTCTGAAATGCAAACCGCGTCCTGCCTGGAATCAAAGGGGCAGCAGGAAGACTTTTTTGCATCTAACCTTAACAGTGCCAGTTTAACGGCAACGCAACTTTTCCAGATATTTGTCTCGTCTATACTGAATACATGAAGATGAAAACGATTTTTACCTATACAGTTGCCTTATCCCTTTTGGTTATTTTGGCTTTACCAGCGGCTGCGCAGAAAAAGCTGACCGAGGGCACTATTCTTTATAACATCACTGTGAATAACGGTACAGATAAACCGCAGAACGCAGAGTTCCTGGACGGTGCGACTAATGCTGTTTATATCAAAGGGGGCAAGGTGCGTACGGAGATGGTTAGCTCTCTGGGAACACAGTCAACCATCATTAATCTGGTGAACGGTAAAAAAGATGTAACGATCCTGAAGGAGTATGGCGCACAAAAGTTTATGATCAACCTGACCTCTGTGGATTGGGTGGACCTGAACAAAAAGTACGAGAACGTAACGTTTGCATACGATCCGCAGGAAACAAAGACCATTCAGGGGTACACCGCCAAAAAGGCTGTTGGAACCTTGCAGGATGGTACGACTTTCACGGTTTGGTATACGCCTGATATTACCGTTGATAACAAAGATTTTCAGTATGCCAACCGCAACCTGCCGGGTTTAGCACTTGAATATGAAACCAGTGTGGGAAATCTGAAAGTGGTTTATACCGTGGCAAAACTGAGTTTTACACCTGTTCCGCAAGCGAAGTTCGACCTGCCGAAAACCGGTTTCCGGGTTATGACTTACCAGGAAAGTAAAGGTGGAAAGTAGAAAACTTGTTTTGAAACAGTAGGCGAGTAGCAGAACCAGAGGCAGTTCAGCCTCTATTCCATTCTAAAATTTTACAGATTATTGTTGCGGGGGTGCAAACCGGATTTTGCCGAGGAGCGGCATTTTCTTCAGCGGTAAAATATAAGCCGCATTCCCTTTTTGATAGGTTACAACCGGGTTCAGCATGATGAATTCCTTTTTCTCAGGTTTGCTGAACAGGTTGTTACTCTTGTAGTTGTAATTGCTGCGAAGAGAAAAATCTTTTGCACTATAGGGGAGTAAAACAGGGTCATTGTTCTTCCTGCTTTGTTTTCCGCCGTCAATCAGGGTGGCAAAGGCAGCCACGGAAACTGTCACCAGCACCAGTGTTGCAATTTTCTTCCTGAGTAAGCATTTTGTTATGATTGACGGTCGGCTCATTGATGGCACAAAGGTAATATATTTTATTAACAATCTTTCAACTTTCGCCCATTTTCTTTACAATTACATTAACGGTTGGCATTGCTTTTTGTTGTTAAAAAGGAAGGATTTTCGGCAGATTCGCGTAAATTGTTACAGGAGATTTAGACTATGAAATCAGACCCGCATGAAGATAAAGACAGTCTATACGAACTTTTAAAACTCTACAATAACCTGCGCAACGGCTCAGGCGGATTCATAGATGAAGAAGAGTTTGAACGGATTATTGACTATTACGACGACAAGGAAGAGCTTAGCAAAGCTTTGGAAGCCTCCGAAACAGCCCTGGAGTATTTTCCTTTTTCTGCCTCCCTGCTCATTAAAAAAGCCGACCTGCTGCTGGCGACCCGCAAGTACCATCAGGCGTTGGAAACATTGGAAAAAGCTGAATTGTTTGACTCAAGGGACATCAACCTCTATATTCTGAAAACAGATGTTTTTTTGGCGCTGGACAAACAGGAAAAAGCGGTAGAACTGCTGGAAGAAGCCATCCAGAATTTTGGTGGAGAGGAAAAGATCGAACTTCTGTTTGAACTGGCTGATGTGTACGACGATTACGAGGAGTTTGATAAAGTATTCGATTGCCTGAAAGTGATCCTGGAGGAAGATCCTACCAACGAAGAAGCGCTTTATAAAATCTGTTTCTGGACGGATTTTACGGGTCGCAACGAAGAAAGCATTCGCCTGCACCGACAGATAATAGAAGAACAACCCTATAGTGAACTTGCCTGGTTTAACCTGGCTGCTGCTTACCAGGGTCTCAAACTTTACGAAAAGGCCATTGATGCCTATCAGTACGCCGTCGCTATTGACGACAAGTTTGATTACGCTTACCGCAACCTGGGTGATGCCTATATCCGCATTCGTAAATACAAGGACGCTATTGAAGCACTGGAAAAAGTGCTAGAGCTTTCCAAGCCGGAGGAAGTGATTTATGAGGCGATAGGCCACTGTTACGATCGGATGAAGAATTTTGCGCAGGCCCGGTTTCACTACCGAAAGGCTTCTCACTTAAATGCAGAAGACAGCAAACTGTATTATAAAATTGCCTGTACTTATTACAATGAGGGGCAATTTGGAAGTGCTGTACGGCAACTGGAATCAGCCTTGAAGATTCACCGTCTGCAACATGAATACAATCTCCTGATGGGGGAATGTAAAATGCAGATGGACCAGACCAAGGATGCCATTCATTACCTGTCCACCGCTATACGGGTGCGGCCAAAAAACGTTTCCGGCTGGGAATCACTTATCCGCTGTTTGTATAACACAGGATATTTTCAGGAAGCCCGTCAGCAAACACTTTCTGCCATCAAGCATACACAGGCCAAACCTGTCTTTATTTATTACCTCAGTGCCGTGCTGTTTGCCATGAATAAAACCAAGGAAGCACTGCTCTTCCTGGAAAAAGGCTTGCAGGCATCACCAAAAGGCGTAAAAAAGTTCGTTCAACTGAACCCATCCATCCTGCAAAAGCCGCAGGTGGTGGACATGATTGCCCGCTATAAACGAAATCGGCCGCAGTAAACCGATTACTTCCCTATTTTTGCCGGCAATTTTAATTGACTGTTGAATGAATTTTAATCTGTCGCAAATCCCGGATCGCTTACTAAAGCCACGCAAAGCTGGTCTTACCATGGTTATGGACAAAGGACTCAGCACGGAAGAGGCCAAGAATTTTTTAAGCGTTTCGCACCCGCATGTTGACATTATTAAACTGGGCTTTGGCACCTCATTCGTGACGCCCAATCTCCGTGAAAAACTTGAAATTTATCGTTCCTACGACCTGCCGATCTATTTTGGCGGTACACTCTTCGAAGCATTTTTGATCCGCAACCAGTTTGAAGATTATATTGCTGTCTGCAAAGAATTTGGCGTAAGTTATATGGAAGTCAGTGATGGTTCCATTGATATTCCGCATGCAGAAAAATGCGGCTACATTGAAAAGCTGACCCAGTACGGGACGGTGCTCAGTGAAGTTGGTAGTAAAGACGCAGCGCACATTATTCCCCCCTATAAATGGATTGAACTGATGCGGGCTGAACTCAGCGCCGGGGCCACTTATGTAATTGCCGAAGCCCGTGAAGCCGGCAATGTTGGTATCTACCGTGGCAGCGGCGAAGTGCGGGAAGGTTTGGTGCAGGAAATTCTGACGCAGATCCCGGAAGAGAAGATCATTTGGGAAGCGCCACAAAAAGCACAGCAGCTTTATTTTATTGAGCTGATTGGCTGCAATGTAAACCTGGGTAACATCGCCCCCACAGAGGTGATTCCACTGGAGGCCATGCGTATTGGTTTGCGTGGTGATACCTTTCATTTGTTCCTGAACAAAGAAGCCATAAAATGAGGCGTTTTGGCCTGCTTGGCCGCACGTTGAAGCATTCGTTTTCGAAAACGTATTTCACTGAAAAGTTTCGTGAAGCCAGCATCACCGATGCTGTTTACGAAAACTTTGAGTTGAAATCTATCGATGAATTTTCAAGCTTGCTCACTGCTCACCCGGACCTCCGGGGGCTCAATGTTACCATCCCTTACAAGGAAGAAGTGTTGCCTTATCTCACCACTATAAATGAGGTAGTAAGGGAGATTGGTGCCTGCAACTGTATTAAAGTCGAAGCGGGAAAACTGTCCGGTTACAACACCGATGTGGTGGGCTTTCGTCAATCACTGGAGCCTAAATTAAAGCAGCACCATCAAAAGGCTTTGGTACTGGGAACCGGTGGCGCGGCCAAAGCCATCTGGTATGTTTTAAATGAACTGCAGATCGGGTATAAAAAAGTGAGTCGCAATAAAACAGGCGCTGATTTTACATACGATGAGCTGAATCAGGAAGTTTTACGTGAATACTTGCTGATCATCAATACAACACCGTTAGGAATGTATCCCAACACGGATGCAGCACCTGCGCTGCCGTATGAAGCCATTGGTGCCGACCATTTTTTGTACGATGTTGTTTACAACCCGGAAAAAACCCTCTTTTTAGCAGAAGGTGAAAAACGCGGTGCACAAATCTGCAATGGCTATGAAATGCTGATCGGCCAGGCAGAAGAAAGCTGGCGGATCTGGAATGGTTAAGACAAAGGAAATTGCAATGATAAGATATTAAAAGAGGCGTTCACCACTGAACGCCTCTTGTTTTCTATTGCTGAATTGGGCCATTTCTTATCTTATAATTTATCTGAATCAAGGCGCTGACGGACTGCATCTGGTACAGCCGCAACTTTTCTCATTTCGTAATCAAAACAAATCATACCGGTTTTTGCAACGGCAACAATTTTCTCTTCGTCCTTCTTCACCAACTTGTAGTACAGATCAAATCCGATTTTTGAAAAATCTCCGGCAGCAACATAGGCTGTCAGGATATCGCCATAAAATGCTTCTGCCTTAAATTCTATCGCTACATCGGCCATAATCAATCCTACTCCTGCAAGATCCAATTCGGAATAACCGGCTTTTTTTAAAAATTGCATTCGTGCTTCGTGCAAAAGACCCAGCACGGCATCATTGCCGAGATGGTTGCCATAATTAATATCTGTAATGCGAACAGGTATTTGTGTGGAAAAGGAAAAGTTTTGCGGGAGGGAAAGTTTGATTCTCGCCATGCCCAAGATTACAGCTTTTACTGCAATTGCTGCAGCATTTCAAGTATCCCTGTAAAGTCGGTGGTCATGGCCTTGGCTGCCATTTTTTGCCGTAGTTGTTGCAGGCGTTGTTTGCATTGCAAGTCACCGTCTTTGCAATTAATATAGGTTTCCATTTTACGGGAAACCTTCATCACTTTACCATTGCCATCGTTATAGGTAACATAATCCTGCAGCGATGCGTTGATTGGTGTTGTGCTGATGGATCGTTTTCCGGCATTGGGCGAGGTTGTTCGTACCTGCGAACCTGCCAGACCCTCATTGCTTTTATTTTGCGGAGACCGTGCGTCAGGATTAAATGTTCGAACCGTGTTGGTATTTGGAGTGGTAGAAACGGTGCCGGTGGTAACCGGAATCTTTGCTGTCGGTACAGCGGTTGTGCCAGCGGCTTCCAATGCGCCGGCCTCTGTTCTTTCTGTTGTCAGTGTAATGGTAACAAGAATAATGGCCAGTATACTTGCTACCGCAACGTAGCGCATCGGCCTTGTAAAGCGTTTGTGTATCGGAACCACTTTGGCTCCTTCCGGTTGTTCTTCTAACTGCTGCTCTATGCGCTGCCAGTTGGCAGCCGGCGGCTCCTCTTCATATGCAAAAAGGCGTTGCGCATACGATTCTTCAGCATCCAATGCATTGGCAATCTTGTCCCAGGTCCCATCGGGAGGGTTGGCACTAAACTGCTGCAGTTTGTTCTGAAGATCGCTGTTCATGACTATGGCATTTGTTTTCGTTTTTCAATGTAGGTCTTCACCATTTCCTGCAAAATTTGTTTTGCCCGGGATAGCTGCGACTTACTTGTGCCTTCACTGATGCCAAGCAGTTCTGCAATTTGCTTGTGTGTGTAGCCTTCCACTACATACATATTAAAGACTGTGCGGTAGCCGGGCGAAAGCTGCTGAACCAGCTTGATGATATCTTTCTCTGCCAGGCTGTCCAGCACCGAAAGATATTTGCCTTCTACCGTGTTTTCCTCATGCTCAGTGATTGGTTGCAGGTATGTTTTTTTGCGATAATATTCAATAGCCGTGTTGACAAAAATGCGTCGTATCCATCCTTCAAACGATCCTTCGCCCCGATACGATCCTATTTTGCGGAATACTTTAATAAAGCCTTCCTGCAAAATGTCTTCTGCTTCCTCGGCATTGCCGGCATACCGCAAGCATACCCCGTACATCTTTGGTGCAAACCGGTTGTACAGCTCCCGCTGCATCTTTCGGTCACCTCTGATGCATCCTGAAACTAAGTCGGTTTCACTGATTGATTGGTTGCTTCCGGTACTCAAATTTTCCCTTTTGTTTTGTTCAGATTGTTCAAAAATAAAACCAATTGGCTAACTGCCTTGCTTCGGTGGCTATACCGGTTCTTTTCCGGCAGGCTCATCTCGGCAAATGTTCTGTCGGCACCATCCGGCACAAATACCGGGTCGTAGCCAAAGCCTTCCTTACCTTTTTGTTCTGCAAGAATTCTGCCCTTGCACACACCTTCGAAAAAATACTCCTCGCCACCAAGTATCAGGCAGATAACGGTTCTGAACTGCGCTGTTCGGTCTTCTTTGTTCTGTAGGTTATGCAATAATTTCTCAATGTTTTGCTGAAACGATTTGTCTTCTCCGGCATAACGGGCACTGCGTACTCCAGGTTCTCCATTCAGGGAAAAAACTTCCAACCCCGTGTCTTCGCTAAAACAATTCGTGCTTTTTAATCGGAAGATGGTACTTGCTTTCTCTCTTGCATTTTCCAGCAGCGTTGGGTGGGGTTCCGGGATGTCGATCTCAATGCCTGCTTCTTTCAGGGTTAGGATCTGGAAGTGGGGAGGCAGCACGGCTTTGATCTCGTCGGCTTTGTGTTGGTTATTGGTAGCAAAAATCAAGTTCATGTTGAGGGCTTAAATACCGAACATTTGTTTGAGGGCAGTCCAAAGCTGGCTTTTTGCTTCTTTTGAGCTTTCAATCTGGCTCAAAGCAGGGGCTACAACATAAGGGAGGTTTTCTACCAGTTGTACCCCATACATGGGTGTTTGAGCAGGCAAGCCAAACGTTGCTGGCGCCACATCAAACAGGATCACAAAACGGGCAGCCGTCTGCTCCAAAACAGCAGGAGCGTCCTGCAGCGACAACTTATTTCCATTTACAATCGCCACATCCATCAGGCTCAATTGGCAGGCTGTCAGCACTTTGGTTAAGAAAGATAAGTCTGCATCAGGCAGGTAGGGAACATCGGGTTTGTTTACAACAATCAATATGTTTTTGCCATTCTTGCCCAGAAATGAAACTGGTACCGGCTTTGCAGGCACGGGGGTTGCATTACCACCTACCAGGGAATGATGATAAAGGTGAGCAACCAGTTGAGAGGGTAAAGAAATGTTATTTAAACTCATCAAACATGATTTAAGTCGGCTACTATCCGCGACCTTTTTGTTTATTTGCACCGCTAAAATAAATGATTATGCTTGCTACAATGGACATTACTATTAACAAGGTGGAACAAAGTAAACTGAAAGACATAAGTCTTGAGAACCTGCCCTTTGGAAAGTATTTCTCCGACCACATGCTGGAAGCGGATTATGAGGGTGGCGAATGGAAGAACGTTGAGATCAAACCGTTTCAGCCTCTGTTGCTGAGCCCTGCAGTGGCTGCCCTGCATTATGGCCAGGCAATCTTCGAAGGCATTAAAGCGTACAAGAATGGTGATGGTGAAGCCTTCATCTTCCGTCCGCAGGACAATTTTGAACGTTTCAATATTTCGGCCGAACGCATGGCCATGCCAAAAGTTCCGGAAGAGATTTTTATGGAAGGCATGAAGCAGCTGGTAGCCCTCGACAGCGCCTGGATTCCAAAAATGGCCGATCATTCGCTGTACATCCGTCCCTTTATGTTTGCCAGCGATGAAGTGATTGGGGTAAAACCTTCAGAAACGTACAAATTTATTATCCTTCTTAGCCCAACAGGCCCATACTACAGTGCCCCACAACGTATATATGTAGAAGAACAATATGTACGGGCTGTGCCGGGTGGCGTAGGCTATGCAAAAGCGGCCGGAAACTACGGTGCTGCCATGTATGCGACAGCCGAAGCAAAAAAGAAAGGGTATGACCAGGTATTGTGGACCGATGCCTTTGAGCACAAATACGTGCAGGAGATTGGTACCATGAACGTGATCTTTATTATTGGCGATAAAGCGGTAACACCAGACCTGGGCCTAGGAACGATCCTGGCAGGCGTAACCCGCAACAGTACGCTTACCCTGTTACGGGAAGCCGGTTTCACAGTGGAAGAAAGAAGGTTGAGCATCGACGAGATCATTGATGCTTACAAAGCCGGTTATCTTTTTGAAGTATTTGGAACCGGGACCGCAGCTACCATCACCCTGATCAAAGAACTCCGCTACAAAGATTTTGTAATGACATTTGATACAGATAAATGGCGCACCGCACCCACCATTAAAAAATGGCTGAACGACATCCGCGAAGGAAGAAGAGAAGACAAATACGGTTGGATGGTGAAAGTGTGAATTACGTGAAACGTCAAATATGAGACGTAAAACATAAGAGATATTTGGAAATGCCTGTGGTAGTAACTGCAGGCATTTTCTTTAACGAGTAGTAGAAAAGCCTTCGTTGCAAGGCTTAACGCTTTGGACTGTTTTTCTCTATCTTTAGCCGGTTAAAGAATTTGTATGGCGAAAATGGATGCGGGTACCACCCTGAAGCGATTGCGTAACCGCTACCGGTTGGTGGTGATGAATGACGACACCTATGAGGAGGTGGTCACCTTCAAACTGTCCCGCTTTAGTGTGTACGTGATGCTGTCGAGCATTTTTGTATTATTGGTGGGTTTAACGGTGGCGCTGATTGTATTTACGCCGGTAAAGTATTATATTCCCGGCTACGGAAGTGCACGCATGGGCAGGGAATACCGGCAATTGAAATATGTGACCGATTCATTGGACAAACAATTATCGCTGCAAACACAGTACATTCAATCATTAAAAAAAGTATTCAGTGGCGATACGGAAATAAAACTGGATACAACACAAATAGCCATTCCAAAAGAAGAAATCAACGATTAAAACCAAACCTTTCCTATGTTTAACAAAGACAAAAACACACAAACAGAAAAAGCAGCTTCTACCAGCGCCACGCTGATCAGTGCCGGTACCGTAGTAAAAGGTGATTTAAAAAGCCAGAGCGATCTGCGCATCGACGGCACCATTCATGGTAATGTTAGTTGCGGTGCCAAAGTCGTGATAGGACCTTCCGGTTTTGTAGAAGGTAATATTGAAGGCGCTCATGCCGATATTTCAGGCCGCCTGGAAGGCAACGTTGTCGCTAAAGAAATGGTGCAGCTCCGCACCAAATGCCAGGTGCACGGCAATGTTACCGCGGCCAGCCTTCAGATTGATGCCGGTGCCATCTTTAACGGGCAAAGCCAGATGGGCAACGTGGGCAGCGTGGTGGTGATGAAGGAAGGGGAACAATTGCATGCCAAAGCAAAATAATGCTTCCAATGATCTGTTGCGCTACGCCGGGCTAGGAGCACAAATCCTGGTTTCCATTGGTATTGCTGTATTTGTGGGGTTAAAAGCCGACCAATGGCTGAAGCTTTCTTTTCCGCTGTTGGTGTGGTTGCTGCCCTTGCTGGTGGTTAGCACCATGATCTATAAACTGATAAAAGAAACAGGAACGAAAAAATGATTTTACGAAACAGGTTTCGGGATTTTGCACCGGTGGTTTTATTATTTGTGATTGTAAATGCTGTGGCCATTGCCATGCCAACAAGACTGGGTGATTTGAACGTTAGCCAGGACCTGCTGCTGGGTGGAAACATCTTCCTGTTTGTGGTGACTTTTTTCTCGTTCCTGATTGCCCGCAAAGGTTTGCAGAACGAAAACCCCAATGCGTTTGTCCGATCCATTTACGCCAGCATCCTGTTCAAGCTGTTTCTTTGCCTCATAGCGGCATTTATCTATATAGCTTTTCAAAAAAAGAACCTGAACAAACCAGCCTTCTTTACCTGTATGGGCTTGTATCTTGTTTACACATTTTTGGAAGTGTCGATCTTAACCCGCCTGTTACGTCGTAAGCCGAATGAGTAAGAAAGAAGCGCACATTTCTGCCCTGCAGCAATACCTGCCGCCTAATACTTACGAACCGGTACTGCACTACCTGCAGTTTTACAAAGTGCATCTAACGGTGGCGCGGGAACGTAAAAGCATCCTTGGCGATTACCGGCACCGGCATGGCGCACAAACCCATCGTATCAGTGTCAACGGCAATCTCAATACGTATGCATTTTTAATAACGCTGCTCCACGAACTGGCTCACCTGCTTACGTTTGAAAAGTGGGGGAACCGTGTTGCTGCCCATGGCAAGGAATGGAAGACGGTGTTTGGCAAATTGCTGGCACAGTTTATCCAGCACAATGTTTTTCCCGATGATATCAAAACTGTACTGCTGCAATCGCTGCATAACCCGGCTGCTTCAAGCTGCGCCGATGAAGCCTTGCTGCGTACCCTACGCAAGTATGATGAAAAAGAAGGTGGCGGTGTGTTTGTAGAAGATGTGCCTGCAGGTACTTGGTTTCAAACGCATGACGGCAGAGTGTTTCAGAAAGGAGAAAAAATGCGAAAACGATTTCGTTGCCTGGAGGTGGCTACCGGCCGCATGTTCCTGTTCAGTCCTGTGTATGAAGTGCATCCGGTTGAAGCATCCTGAAGCCGTTTGCTTGTAGAAAATAATTGCAGCTGGACGGCACTTTCTGTAAAATACCTATCTTAAGCCCTTAACTTTTGCCTTGATATGAAGAAAAATGTTTTTCTCTGTTTAGTTTTCCTTTCTGCCCTCAACCTATCCGCACAACAATGGATCAATCTTTTTAATGGTAAAAACCTCACCGGTTGGAAGCAATTAAACGGGAAAGCAAAATACACTATCGAGAATGGGGAGATTGTAGGCACAACCGTTTTTGGCGAACCCAATACTTTTCTGGCCACTGAACAAGAGTATGGTGATTTTGTGCTGGAATTTGAATTTAAAGTGGACAGCACGATGAATTCCGGGGTGCAGTTCCGCAGCCTGAGCACACCTGATTTCAAGAATGGCCGTGTGCATGGCTACCAGTATGAGATCGACCCTTCTAAACGGGGCTGGACCGGCGGTATCTATGATGAAGCCCGCCGCGACTGGCTTTACACCATGGACCTGAACCCAGCTACTAAACCGGCCTACAAACAGGGCCAGTGGAACAAAGCACGAATTGAATGTCTTGGCAATAACATCCGCACCTGGATCAATGGGCAACCGGCAGCTTATGTGGTGGATGATGTAACACCCAAAGGTTTTATTGCCCTGCAGGTACATTCCATTGGCAGGAAAGAAGACGAAGGCCGGCAGATCCGCTGGCGCAACCTGCGGATTCAAACACAAAACCTTAAGCCTTCGCCTCACAGTGGCAATTTTGTAGTGAACCTGATTCCCAACACCGTATCGGAAGCAGAAAAGGCAAACGGTGTTTCGCTGTTGTGGGACACAAAAACTACGGCCGGTTGGCGGGGTGCTTACAAAGACAAATTCCCTGAAAAAGGATGGGTGATCAAAGACGGTACACTGAACGTGTTGCCTTCCGGTGGCGGCGAATCCACCAACGGTGGCGATATTGTTACGGAAAAAGAATACGGTGCCTTTATTTTCCAGTTTGATTTCAAGCTTAGTGAAGGCGCCAACAGCGGCGTCAAATATTTTGTTACCGAAAAGGAGAACAACAGCGGATCGGCTATTGGCCTGGAATACCAGATCCTGGATGATGAAAAACATCCCGATGCCAAGTTAGGTGCCGTGTGTAACCGAACACTGGCTTCGCTGTACGACCTGATCCCTTCCCTCAGGGAGCCGCGGGCAAGACGGCCCATCGGAGAATGGAACCGGGGAATGATCATCGTTTATCCTGATAATCGGGTGGAGCACTGGCTCAATGGCTGGAAGGTGCTGGAGTACCAGCGGGGTGCACCGTATTATCATGCCTTGGTGGCCCGTAGCAAGTATGCACAGTGGCCGAACTTTGGCCTGGCGCCTGCAGGCCGTATTCTTTTACAGGACCATGGGGATGCTGTGTCATTTCGGAGTCTTAAGATCCAGGAGATGAAGTAATCCTCCGGTATATCAGTAAAATCATCTTCTCATTCAAATAGAAATGCTATGTCATCGCGTAGACAATTCATACGAAACTCTTCAAAGGCTGCAGCCGGAATTTACCTGGGCGCATTGGGCTTTAGTGCAAAAAGCTACGGCCGCATTCTGGGTGCCAACGATAGGGTAGGTGTTGGTGTGGTGGGCTTTTCCGACCGTTTCCGGCATTCGTTGTTTCCTTCTTTTCAGAATCATTCCAGGGAGCTGAATTTTGATATTATCGCTGTCTCCGATATCTGGAAGCTGCGCCGCGAAGAAGGGCAGGCCTTTCTGAAACAAAAGCTGGAACATGATGTCATACCTTATTTAAACAATGAGGAAATGTACCGCAACAAAGATGTGGATGCGGTATTTATCAGCACGGCCGACTTTCAACATGCCCTGCATACGGTGGAAGCCGTCAAAGCGGGTCGTGATGCTTACACCGAAAAGCCGTTTGCCGAAACAATGGATGATGCCATTGCCGCATTGAAGGCTGTAAAGGAAACAGGAAAGATTGTGCAGATCGGCTCACAGCGAAGAAGCGGTGCCAACTACACCGCCGCTGCCGATTTTATTCAGAGCGGGAAGTTTGGTCCGATCACCATGGTAGAACTGACCTGGAATGTAAACCAACCCGGCCGCTGGCGACGTCCGGCCCTGGTAGCAAAAATCCGGGAACAGGACACGGACTGGAAACGGTATTTAATGAACCGTCCCTACGAACCCTGGGATCCGCGGAAATACCTGGAGTATCGCCTGTTCTGGCCCTACTCCTCGGGCATGCCGGGGCAGTGGATGAGTCACCAGATCGATACGGTGCACTGGTTCTCCGGCCTGGCACATCCGCGCAGTGTTGTTGCCAATGGTGGCATTTATATGTGGAAAGATGGTCGCCGCAACTGGGATACCACAACGGCTGTTTTTGATTATGGTCCATCCAACGATTCCTCCACCGGTTTTCAGGTGACGTTCTCTTCCCGCATGCACAATGGCGACGAGCGGCCCGCCGAACTCTATTATTCCAACGGAGGCGAATTGAACCTGATCACCAACAAAGTTTCCCCTGCGGGCGGTCTGCGGAAAAACCATGCTGATGACATGGGCATGCAGCCGAATCTTCTTCCGGAAATTGACCTGGTAAAAGAGCAGGTGAAAGTGGTGGCTTCGGCCAATACCGGCGGCGATCCGCTTACCAGTGCCCATGTACGCAACTGGATGGAGTGTGTCCGTAGCCGTAAACAACCGAATGCACCGGCAGAAGCAGGGTACAATCACTCTATTGCCTGCATCATGACCAACGCTGCGGTTCGCACCGGTGGTAAGGCTACGTTCAATGAAAAAACGCAGCAGGTCATGGTTGATGGGAAAGTGTTTAAGTACTGAGGTGTGAGTGGTCAGTTGTAAGTGGTGAATAGCTAGTGGCTAGTAGTGCTTTACGGATTTACAATCAAAAACTGATAGAATGTTCCGCAATATAGTAATGGCTGTGATGAGTTGTCTTATGGTGTCTGCACAGGCACAGGATAAACAGGGATTTCAATTTGTAGAGCGTCCTGCCCAAAAGCAGGTGGATGTGCTTTACGACAACCAGTTGCTGACGGCGTACTGCTTTTATGATTCCAGTCGCAAACCGGTACTTTTCCCGGTAAATACAGTGGATGGCATTACTGTAACCCGAAGCTATCCTTTTCGGATGGTATCCGGCGAACGCACCGATCATCCGCATCACACCGGCATCTGGTTCAATTATGAATCGGTGAATGGCCTTGATTTTTGGAACAACTCCACGGCCATTCCTGTGGAAAGACGCCACCTGTACGGAACCATCCGGCACAAAGAAGTGATCCGGCAAACGGCAGATGCTGACAAAGCCACGCTTTTAACTGCCAGCACCTGGGAGCGGCCCGATGGCAAAGTATTGCTGAACGAAAACACTACTTTCCACTTTAGCGTGCAAGGCAATACGTTCATCATCGATAGGATTACAAAACTGACGGCAACGGACACCAATGTTTTGTTCAAAGACATCAAGGATGGCCTGGTAGCCATACGCGTAGCCCGGGAACTGGAACTTCCTTCGAAAGATGCAACCCGTTTTGTGGATAGCAAAGGCAATGTGACCACGGTACCTGCTACTGATAACAACGGTGTTACCGGTATGTACTATGCCAGCAATGGCCTGACAGGCGATGCTGTGTGGAGCAGCAAAGGGCCCTGGGTGATGCTCAAAGGAAAAAAACAGGGAAAAGATGTGGCCATCGGCATTATTGACCATCCTTCCAATGTTGGATATCCTTCCTACTGGCATGCCCGCGGTTACGGTTTGTTTGCCGCCAATCCGTTGGGACGAAAAGTCTTTAGCAATGGAAAGGAAGAGCTGAATTTTACATTGCAACCTGGAGCCGAAGTTACTTTCCGGTACCGCTTTGTGGTACAGTCGGGACCATCACTTACCCCTGCCAACATGAACAACTTGGCGGCAGACTTTGCCAAAGCCAAGTAAGGTTGAAGTTCTTCGATTTACATATTTACATAAGACCCGTTTCAAATGGTCTGATTTGTTTGATTCTGGAATGCTTTGGTGGCAGGTCGTTTAACAGTTTCGGTGCTTCTTCCTACCTTTATTCAAACAAAGCTTGACCAAGAGCTACCCTAACCATGATAACAAATTGTCAGTTACTGATCCAATCCATCGGTGACGCCATTCTTTTCTTAGACCAGGATGGCTATATCCAATATATCAATCCTGCAACAACATCCCTCACCGGTTTTAGTGATTCCGACTTGATGAATCAGCCCCTTTCTAAGCTGTATACGGCGGCAGATGGCAGCATGAAGGCTGCTTATGAAATTTCCATGGCACAGAAACAGGGAAAATTTATGTCGGAGGGGTGGAAGTTGCGAAAGGATGGCAGCCAGTTTTGGTCGGAACTAACCTTGTACCCTGTAAAGGATAAAAACGAAATAGTGGGTTTCAGCTGTTTGCTGCGCAACGTTTCGGAACGGAAAAAGAACGAGCTGGACCTCCGGCAGAGCGAAGAACGCTATCGCCTGATGGTGGAAAGTGTAAAGGATTATGCCATCTTTATGCTCGATTCTACCGGGCATATCATGAGCTGGAATGAAGGTGCCAAGCGACTCAAAGGCTACCACACCAGCGAGATCATCGGTAAACACTTTTCTATTTTCTACACGGCAGAAGACCTGGACAGCAAAAAGCCTGAACGTGAACTGAAGATTGCGGTGGCCACCGGTAAATACGAAGAAGAAGGCTGGCGCATTCGTAAGAACGGGTCTTTGTTCTGGGCCAATATTGTTATTACAGCTTTGTTCAACGACCAAAATCAGTTGATCGGTTTTTCGAAAGTCACCCGCGACCTTACAGATCGAAAATATTACGACGAAAGCCTGCGGCAAAGCGAAGAGCGGTACCGTGCACTGGTAGAACAGTTAACGGATTACGGCATCTTCATGTTGGATGAAAAGGGCCGGATTATAAGCTGGAATGAAGGTGCTAAACGCATCCTTGGCTATACAGCGGAAGAGATCATCGGAAAATATGTTTCTATTTTCTTCCCCGAAGAAGATATCATCAACGGCAAACCTACGCATGAATTAAAAGTTGCGAAAGAAAAAGGCAAGTACGAAGAAGAAGGCTGGCGCATCCGCAAAGACGGTAGCCGGTTTTGGGCTAATGTTGTGGTAACGGCGGTTTATAATAGCCAGGGGGTACACATCGGTTTTTCTAAGGTGACACGAGATCTTACCGAACGCAAAGAAGCGGAAAGAGCCCTCAAACAAAGCTATGAACGCTACCGCCAGCTGGCCAATGAACTGCGGGAAGCAAATACCGGCCTGCAATACGCCAACCAGGAACTGGAACAGTTTACTTCCATTGTTTCGCACGACCTGCAGGAACCCATCCGTACCATTAAAAGTTTTTTACAGCTGATTGATATAAAGCTGTCGCAAGGGCAGTACAACGACCTGACACTCTACATCCAGAAATCCATTGGCGCGGCCAACCGAATGCGTGAACTGATTCAAAACCTGCTGCATTATTCGCAGCTGGCGAAGAACGAAGTGGTGATGGAAAAGATTGCTGTAATGGATGTGGTAAACGAAGCCCTGCAGAACCTGAAATCTGCTGTGGAAAAAAGCGGTGCCAGCATCGCAGTAGAGAGCGAAGTGGAAGAATTTGAAGGCGACCGAGTGCAGATGGTGCAATTGATCCAAAACCTGTTGAGCAACGCATTGAAGTTCTCCAGCAATGAAAACCCGCAGGTTACTATCCGCTGTCAGAAAGAAGGCGGACATGTTAAGTTTTCGATAGCAGACAACGGCATTGGAATTGCAGCGTCTGATATGAACAAGGTTTTCGAGATTTTTCGCCGCTTGCATACGGAGAAAGTATATCCCGGCACAGGCATAGGTCTGGCCATTTGTAAAAAGATCGTGGACCGTCACCGGGGGCGGATATGGCCGGAATCAGAGATTGGTAAAGGCACCACGTTTCATTTCACACTGAACGAAGAAGCAGAAGTACAATAAGAATGAAAGTTTACAGAATCATCATCATCGAAAACGACGAGGACGAGCAGTTTTTCATGCGGGAAGGCTTTGAAAAAAGCGGTATGTTCCAGATACTGGCAATGGTGAGGAACGGTGATGATCTTTTCGACTGGCTGGCAAAACATCCCATCCTGATCCCTGAACTGTTCCTGTCTGATTTGAACATGCCGGGTAAGAATGGGTATGATATTATTGAGGAAATAAAAACACACCCTGTATATTCCGGCATTCCGGTAGTGATCACATCCACTTCGTCAACACCGGCCATTATCAACAAATGCCTCGACAAAGGCGCTGCCGATTACCTGGTGAAGCCCGATACGTTTATCGAGTACGAAACCTATGTGAAATCGCTTTACCAGCGTATTGAAGAAAAACACCTGGTAAAATAACTTACCGTATTACAGGCTAGGTTCTGTTTCCAACAGACCTGTCAGCCCTTTCAGGATTCTTTATTTGGTTATGGTAATTGCAATTGCAGGTTAGATTTGCCGCCATGGTTCAGGAAGAACGATTTCGACGCAGAAAGGAAAGGCTGATCCTGGTGATCTTCTTCTTTTTGTCTGGTCTGATCACAGCCACCTGGGCATCCCGCATACCGGATATTCAGCAAAAGCTAAACTTTGATAACCGCGAGTTAGGAAATGTGCTGTTTGCCATTCCCGTCGGACTGGTAATTGGGCTCTTGCTGGCCGGGAGACTGGTTGCCCGTTATGGCACCAGGCGGGTAATGTTTTTGGGTTGTCTTTTACTCACCGTCATGTTAACGCTGATTGCACTTTCCGGCGCAGCCTGGCAACTGGTGCTCTCTCTTTTCTTTTTAGGGTTTTTTCGTACGGTTTTTAATCTTTCTATCAATACAGGTGCTGTCGAATTGCAAAAGCAGTACGAGCAACCCATTGTTTCGGCTTTTCATGGCGTGTGGAGTGTAGCCTGCCTGGCAGCCGCAGGTTTGGGTACGCTGATGATCATCAACAATGTTCTTCCGCTCTGGCATTTTGTGAGTGTAGCGGTAGTGGCGGCAGTGCTTTCCGTTTTATTGATCCGGAAGGAAAAATCACTGCCCCCAGAGCATGAACGTAGACCGTTTTTTGTAAAGCCGGATCGCTACCTGTTTTACCTTGGATTGCTGGCACTTTGTGCCATGCTGTGTGAAAGTGCGGTCTTCGACTGGAGCGTAAATTATTTTGAAAAAGTGGTAAGGGCAGAAAAAGCTTATGTAACAGCAGGGTACACGTGTTTTATTGCCGCCATGTCGCTGGGACGGTTGTTTGGTGACCGGCTGATTGCCCGGTTTGGCATTTATCTCATGTTATCGGTCAGCGGCCTGTTGCTGGCCACAGGGTTCCTGATGGTTTCCTTGCTTCCATTTCCCATCACGGCTTCTTTTGGTTTTTTACTGATTGGTGCCGGCGATGCCATGCTGGTGCCGATGATCTATATGCTGGCGTCACAATCCAGTAAAATGACCTCGCATTATGCACTGCAGGCAGTGACGCTGATTGGCTATACCGGTTTTTTAGTGGGACCACTGTTTATCGGTAACGTATCACAACATTGGGGTATGGCAACTGCTTTTCTCTTCTTAAGCGGTGCCAGTTTGGTAATTCTTCTTTTAACGGTGCAGGTAAAAAAGCTGGCAGTGAAAGCATAAAAAAAGTCCACTGTAGAAACAGTGGACGCTAACGATTGCTTGCTATATGAAAAAAGTTGAAAAGTTTCTTTGTTGGTATCAACCATGTCTGTTGATAGTGTAAAGCTCGTGTTTCATCTTTTAAGTATGTTCCAAAAATCGCTGTCTTTTACGATGTTCAACTTTCTTGCTGACTGCTTTCATGCAGCAGGGGCAAGGGTTTCACGCTTTGTTAAGTAGATGCTCCATTGGATTTGGGGTAACGGAAGCGTTCGGTTACGGGGCAGAAATTGTCGATGAAACGTGTTGTCACGCTTACCATTTTACCACCTGCCAGAATGCCTTCTTGGGTTTTAAATCTTTATCGAACAGCAAGGGATAATCCTTTCGGCCCCGAACGGGAAAATTATCCAGCCAGCTATACCGGTCTGAAATGTTCCAGAATGTTACGCCTGAAATGGCGTCTTTGTACTTCCGGAAGGCTTCAAAACTCATTTTGTAAATGGCTTCCTGTTGTTGTTCCCTTTCTGCAGTATAGACTGTGTTGGCATCTTCAGGATTGCGTTCCCGGGCATCATGCTCCTTGGGATAAATCGAAACATCCAGTTCTGTAATCTGCATCTTCAGTCCCAGATCCGCAAACTGCTTCAGTGTAGCGTCCAGTTGGTCACGGGAGGGCTCATTCACCGCCCAATGCGCCTGCAGGCCAACGCCATGGATCGGCACGCCGGCGTCTTTCAGGCTTTTTACCAGGCGGTACATTTTTTCACGCTTCACCGGGTTGATCTCGTTGTAATCGTTGTAAAAAAGCTGTGCATCAGGGTCGGCCTCATGTGCCCATTGAAACGCTTTGGCAATGTATTCTTCACCAATGATCTCCAGAAATTTTGAAGGGCGGAGGTATTCGTCCCGCTTGTCGGAGATGGCTTCATTCACCACATCCCATGCATAAATTTTGCCTTTATAACGGCTAACTACAGCCGTTATATGATCTTTCATCCGCTGCAGCAAAATGTCTTTGCTGACAGTGTTGCCGTCTTTATCTACAAACAGCCAGGAGGGTGTCTGATTGTGCCAGACCAAGGTATGACCCCGGACCTTTAACCCATTCCGTTGCGCAAAGGCAACAATGGAATCGGCGCCTGCCCAGTTGTACTCATTCTCCCTTGGATGAATCGGACCCATCTTCATGGCGTTTTCTGCCGTTACGCTGTTGAAGTGCTGCAGGATCAATCCTGCTTCATCGGTTTTCAGCGCCTGTGGTGAAACTGCAACGCCAATGGAGAAATGATCTTTGTAAACGTCTTTCAGTGCTGGTGCTTGTGTCTCTGCTTGGTGCGAAGAGGTGGACTGAAGTTGTTTGCTTTCGCTGCAAGAAAGCATGGTGAAAACGCTGCCTGCAAAAAGAAGTTTCTTTATCATAATTATTATTTTCCCTGATTATTTTTTATAAAATTGGCTATGTCCAGCATGGGTGCCACCCAGATATCATTTTCATTTTGTTTGAGGTACTGCAGCAACTGCCGGTGTGCCGGCAAAGAAACGTCCAGCCCGTGCTCGCCACCCACCCCGTGAAACAAAAACACCAGCAACCTGTTTTCCGCTACGGCCTTTTTTACCTGCGCAATGAGTTGTTCGCCGGTTTCGCCATTTACCATGTAGGCAGGTAAATTGTATAGATCAATTTTATCAAGGGATGGTAATTCAGAACGGACAGCTCTTGCCGCTACAAAGTCACCTTTTGCATAATTGATGTAGGCGGTATCGCCAATTTTTGTATCGTTGCAGGGAAAGGCAAAGGTCCGCTCAGTTTTACCATCAATGGCTGTAAGCAGGGTGTTCATGGTCTTCATCTCGTTGGTAATGCGCTTGACACTGTAATGCCGCAGATCCGTTTCAGGTTTTACAAATTCTCTTCCCGGACGACCTCCTTCGCAGGGATGATGAATGGTATGATTAGCTAGTTCATGACCATTGTTTGCTGCCGTTTTCCATCGGGGTATCTGCGCCTGCAGGCCACCAAAATAATCGGATAGATAAAACGTTCCCTTCAGGCCAAATGAATCCAGCACTGGTATGGCATTGGAAAGATGTACGTTCAAAGCATCGTCATACGTCAACACTACTGCCGCCCGTTTGTTGTTCCAGGGACTGTTTGCTGTTTGCTGATCCGGGACCGGGTTAGTGAGTTCTTTTTCAAACGGTGATGCCGGTAATCCTTCACGGTTGTACAGGTTGCAATCAAGCGGGTTATCGGCCCAGGCATACCGGACATAGCGGGGGTCGGAAATGGCATCATGCCACACGATCACCTTGTTGCTTTCCAACCGTGTATTTGCCCATACAAAGGCCTTATCGGCGCCTGCTATAGCAAACCAGTTCGGGTCTTCACCGTTATTGGTTGTGAGGCCGCTGCCGGTATTATTAAAGAAAAGTATCACCCTGTTGCCTTCGGTACGGGCGGTTTGCAGCAGCGGTCCTGAATAGACAAGGTCTTTTTCATTGTAGGCGATCCTTCTTGCTGCCAATGCCAGCCGGATGCCTACATCTTTTTTGTTGCCTGGATGAATATCATTCCACTCGCCAAGGTCAATGGCTACGGCCATGCCGGTATGCGGAATGGACAGTGTTTTACGTTGTGCTTCCCGCAGAACAGCAAGGTTGCTTTCGGATGGCAGATAGGCTACATCCTGAAAGTTGGGTAACTGTACGTAAAGAAAAGGCAGGTCATCGCGGCCCCATCTGGCCCGCCAGTCGTAGATCAGGGCAGGTAATAGTTTTTCGTATTGATGCGCATTGCTGATGTTACTCTCTCCCTGGTACCAAAGCACGCCTTTGATCGCAAAGTTTGTCACTGGTGCCACCATGGCATTGTACAAAGCGGCAGGTTGGTTTTGTAGATTGATGCCACTGGCAGCAACATTGGTTGGTGGAAACACTTCGCCAACTTTATACTGCCAGTAACCTTTCAGATCGATGGTATCGTTGCCGGCTGCCAGGTAATAAGGTTTATCGGGAACAAAGCCGCCTTTGCCTGCATGGTTGGTGACACGGATGGTGATGATGTTCCTGCCAGCAGTCAACGTGCCTGGCGGTACCTGGTATCGCCGTTGCGGGTACTGGTAGGTTGTTGTGCCCACCTGCTTTCCGTTCACATACAACACATCGGCATCAACAATTCTTCCCATGGAAATTTTAGCGGGAACATTGATCATGGAAGCAGGAATATCAATCTCCCGGCGGTACCATACCACGCCGTTCAGGTCGCGAATGCCTTGGTCTTCCCAGTAACCCGGGATGTTGATGGTATGCCAGCCGGAGGGAACATACGCAGGATCAAACCATTTGATTGCACCCGTGATGCCTTTGTCTCTCGACGGCGGTCGGACTGCATTGCTGGCTTGCGCCCTACGGATGGTGTTATTTACGTAAGCCGTATCCTTATTCCGTTGAATAGTGGACAAAACTTCGGAAAAATCCTTGAGCCCTTCTTCGCTGGTCCATGCTTCAATGGGAGTGCCCCCTACGCTGGCATTGATCAGGCCAATGGGTACACCATACTTTTCATAAATGTTGCGGGCAAAAAAATAGGCGACAACAGAGAATTGCAACACATCCTGCGGGTTAGCCCATTTCCAGTTTCCGGCAGGCAGGTCGTCTTTGGGTCCTTGCAATTCAGGAGTTGTTGGAATCCAAAAATGCCTGATCTGCGGATAGTTGGCCTGGCGGATGTCTTCCGCATAGCGTTCGCTGTGCAGCGATAGCTGATGCACCATATTGGATTGGCCGGAACAAAACCAGACATCCCCCACAAGAATCTCATTCAGAGTAATGGTGTTGCTGCCCGTGATCTGCATGCTATACGGTCCACCCGCTTTGGTGGGGTTCATCTGTGCGGCCCACTTGCCATCCGGACCCGTAGTAGCCCGGTAAGTCCTGTTGTTGAAACGTATGGTCAGCTTTTCGCCGGGAGAAGCCCAGCCCCAGATATTGATCCTGGCATCTCTCTGCAGGACCATGCTATCCCTGACCAGGTTCGGTAACCGTACCTGGGCAGATAAAAAGCTGTACAAACAGGATAGCATGATCGTGAGAAAGTATGGCTTCATAAGTGTATAGGTTAAGATGAAAGTTTGCGTTAACGGGTTGCGCTGAGTGTTTGAATGGTGCCGTCGGGATTGTAACGCAGTTCGGTCACTTTTACATTGCGAAGGTGTGTTTTACCCGACAGTTGCACATCATGGTAAAACAGGTACCATTTTCCATTGTGCTGCACAATAGAGTGGTGATTGGTCCAGCCTTCTACAGGCTTCAGCACCACACCGGCGTATGTAAATGGACCGTAAGGATTATCGCCAATGGCATAGGCAATGTTGTGTGTATCGCCGGTAGAGTAGGAGAGATAATATTTACCGTTGTACTTGTGCATCCAGGCCGCTTCAAAAAAGCGTTTGTCGTTGTTGCTCTCCTTAAAAAGATTGCCGGCGGAGTCTACAAGCCTGATCTCCCGTACTGGTTCAGCAAAGGTTTTCATATCCGCATTCAGCTTTGCGATGCGTGGAAGTGCAGCCTGTTCGTCAGGTTTGCGGTTGCCCCTGGTGGAGTCGTACTGGTTGCCCGTCCAGCGTTGCAGTTGTCCGCCCCAGATGCCGCCAAAATACATGTAAAAGGTTCCGTCGTCATCCTTGAAAACGGCCGGGTCCATGCTATAACTGTTGGGAATGGGAGTCGGCTCTGCTTTGAAAGGTCCCTCAGGTTTATTGCTGGTGGCTACGCCAATGCGGAAGATATCCTGCTTGTCTTTCGCTGGGAAATACAGGTAATAGGTACCGTTAGCGAAGGCTGCATCCGGCGCCCACAATTGACGACCAGCCCAGGGAATGTCCTTGATGTCCAGGGCTACACCATGATCGGTCACTTTTCCACCGACAGAGTCCATTGACAGAACGTGGTAATCACGCATATCGAAATGGCTTCCCAGGTCATCTTCCTGTGTGCCGGTGGCGGTGTCGTGTGAAGGATAAATATAGATGCGGCCATTAAAAACATGTGCGGAAGGATCGGCGGTGTAAATGTGGGTAACCAGCGGCTGGTTGAGATACTTGCCGGTGTCCTGCGCTGCCGTTGTTTCTTCTTTTGCCGGTTCGGAGGTATTCTCCGGTTCTGCGCTGTTACAGCTAAGCAATCCAAAGGCCAGTGCAAGTGGTGCGGAACAGAGAAGGCATTTAACAGAGTTCATGTTGCAAGGTTTGTTGAATGGGTTATTGTTTGAATTATTTTTTTCTTGTTTCCTGCGGACCGAGATAGGAAGGCTCCAGTCCACCGAGATCGACTACAATTTTTTGCAGCACGACTCCCGGGCTGATCATCCAGTATTTCAGGGTGTGTTTACCGGGTTTAGCAATAACGTGTTCTGCTTGTTTGATGATGATATTGTTGGCCACCCAGGTATTCCAGATGCCGCTGATGCTATTCTTGTCTTCTTTATTGAGGGAAATAATTTGCGGAGCCTCATCGTCGATGGAAACGGCAAACTGCAACCCTTCTTCTTCGTTGTGAAAATTAAGAGTGGGAGAGAAGTAAAGATTTACCGTTGCTTTACCGGTACTGGATGTGTAAAAATCATATTCCACACGGGGCGAAGAGGCAGTCAGTTCTTTGTGAACAGTAACAGGAAACGTGGTGATGCCCGAACCTGTTTTGCCAATGTCAGGAATTACTTTCCATTTGACGTCATTTGTATTGAGTGTTCTTGTCCAGTGTGCAGCTTCCATGGATACCAAGCTGTCCGCTTCGTAAAAAACATTTCCGGCAACCGATTTTGGAATCATGCTCAATGCAGGTGGTGTGATTTTGTCTGTATTTATGACAGTATCAGTTATAACACCGTTGCTGAGCGTTACCACAGCAGGCATTTTGTTGAAGGGTGGTTGTTGCCAATAGGTATAGCCAATATGGGTTTGGCTCATCATGTGATTCCATTTGCCACCACCAAGCTGGTGATATTGCAGCGAGATCAAAGAGTCGTTCAGGTATAACTGCCGGGCAGCCCTGGCGTAGTCATTGGCGGAAAGACTACTGTCTTTTGCATGGGCATGATTGTAGGCGACATTCCAGTACATTTCGTGCAAATTGGCAAGTGCCTTTACCGGGTGCAGTACGAGTTGAAAGTAGGCGTCTTTATAGGCTGCAGGGAGGGCATCATTTATCTTTTCTGCTTGCTTATGCAGGTCCTGCCATTCTCTTAGCACCCGGTCAGCTTCGTTGTAATGGTCAAGGCTATAGGTTTTTTCATCCAGCAGTTCCGGTTTTCTTCTTGCGCTGAACTGTGAATAGTTTCGCAGCAATTCGCCAATCTCTTTGCTATATGGCTTGCCAAACTGCTTTTCCGCCCAGGATGTATAATAGCTCCGCAGGTTGTCTGCATTCCACTTCTCCGGGTTCCAGGCATAATCCAGGAAAAAGGATGTGGGTAATTCCATGGGTTTGATATCGCCTACGTTCACGATCCATATCCGGTCCACACCATGTTGCCATGCCAGGTGCATTTGTTCCCATACCCGGGCCAGGTTGTTTGTGTTCAGCCATTTGTAATTGCGCGGACCGCCAACATAATCAAAGTGGTAATAAATACCGTGACCGCCCGTTCGCTTGGGATCTGTAAGCTTGGGCAGGCGGCGTATATTACCCCAGTTGTCATCGGCAAGCAAGAGGGTAACGTCGTTGGGTACTCGCATTCCTTTGTCGTAATAATCCTGCACTTCTTTGTAAAGCGCCCAAAGCTGCGGTGTTTCGGAAGCGGGTTTGCCGGTAACATCTTCAATAATCTTCCGCTGGTCGGCTACAATCTTTTCCAGCAAGGCCGTTGCGGTTTCGCGACTCATGGGTTCGTCGCCATCACCCCGCATGCCTACACTGACTATTTTTTCATTCGTGGCCCGTTGCACCCCTTCTTTCCAGAACTGTTGCAGGGCTACCGCGTTGCTGTCGTAATTCCATTTGCCTTTGCCGTGACGCCGCCACTCGTCGTGTGCCCGCATCAGTGGTTCGTGGTGCGAGGTGCCGATCACCACACCATAGTTGTCGGCAGCCTGGCGGTTCAGGGGATCATCATCGTAGAATGCATTGCCCCACATGGCTGGCCACAGGTAATTTCCTTTGAGCCGCAGAATGAGTTCAAATACGTTTTGATAAAACCTGTGGTTGAAACCACCAAACTTTTCGCGGCTCCAGTTGCTCAGCGCCGGTGCTTCATCGTTGATAAAAATGCCGCGATATTTTACTTTGGGTGAATCGATCAAAACTGCACCGGGTTGCACATACAGCTGCGAACTTTTTTTTGCCGGCACATCGGCCCACCAGTACCAGGGCGATACCCCGATTTGTTGGGATAGTTCAAATGTACCGAAGGCTGCGCCCCGGCGGTCGCTGCCCACTATCACCAGGGCCTGCGCCACACCTTTGAAGGGAGCTTTTACCACCTGTATTTTGTATCCTTCCCATTTGTTCTGAATGGGAGCAACTGACAGTTTTCTTTCAGCCACCAGTTGCTGTATAAAGCGTGATTTTTGCAGGTTGCCAATCAGGATAATGTTTTTGGCAAAACCAAGTGAAGTAGCAACAGGAAGTTTTTTATTGCTGACGCTTTCCACGTCCTGTTGTAACAGATGGGCAGCAATGCGTATCAATGAGTCATCGGCCGCATCATAGATAATAGTAGGCGCATCTGCAGGAGAGGCGATCGCAAAAGAACCTGCCAGCTTTTTAATACCGATAATCTGCTGCGCATGGAGCTGTTGCGTGCAAACAAAAACAAACAATCCGATTAATCTTTTCATGCAAGCGGTTTAAGTATGGCCTTGCTCATTTGCAAAGACCAACGTATGGTGAATGATCTTAGTAGATTACTTTTCTCTCTTCAAAGACGACTTCCGCACCACCAGTTCCGAACGCACAATGATGGTGTTGGTCTGCTGCAGGTTGCTGATGCCTTTCAGGTGGTTGATCAGGTTGCGGGCGGCAATCTCACCCATATCAATACCCGGATAATTGATCGTGGTCAGCGTCGGCTCAATCAGCTTGCCAATGGCATCGTTGTTAAAGCCCACAACAGCAATTTCCTCCGGTATCGATACCCCGGCTTCTTTTAACGTGCGCATGCAAACGGCAGCAACAAAATCGTTGGTGCAGAAAATGCCGTCAGGCAGCGGCCTCATCGCCATGATCTTATTGGCAGCGTCAATACCGGCCCTTTCGCTCAGGTCACCAACCAGCAGCAGTTCTTCTTCAAACGGTATTTCATTATCAAACAGGGCGTCCTTATACCCTTTAAAACGCTGGGCATAAACATTACGGGCCAGGCTGGAAGTTACATGGGCTATACGTTTGCAGCCTTGCGTGATGAGGTGTTCCGTAGCAATATAACCGCATTTGGCGTTGTCGATCACCACCACGGTTTTGGTGCCGTCCTGCTCCACACGGTCAAAAAAGATCACAGGTACACCTTTTTCGTAGAACGGTTGAAAATGATCGAGGTTCTTGGTGTCGAATGAAAGAGAGGCAATCAGCCCGTCCACCCGTTTTTGAAAAAGGTTAGCTGCATTGGCCGCTTCTTTTTTATAACTTTCTGATGAGTGGGCAATGATCAGGTCGTAACCAGCTTCGGTGGTTACTTTTTCAACGCCTGCCAGTACAGAAGTAATGAAGTTGCTGTTCAGTTCATGCACCATTACACCAATGGTCAGGGTTTGTTTCTGCCGCAGGTTGCGGGCAAAATGATTGGTACGGTAACCTAGTTGCTCCACCATATCAAAGATTTTTTTCTTTGTTTTTTTGGAGATGCCGGGGTGGTCGCTCAGGCCGCGGCTCACTGTGGCCGGCGAAATCTTGAGCTTTTTGGCAATGTCATAAATGGTGACTTCTTTGTCTTCGGCCATACAATCGTTTACGTGTTGGATGATATAGCTAAAATAGATTTTTTTTCAAAAAAATTATGTAATCGGTTGCATAAATTCTTTTTCTGCCTAAATTCGACTTTGAAAGAACAGTTGTAACAACGGCTTGCTGCATGAAAAAATGCCTATTTGGGCAGCGCAAACAAGGAGGAAAATACCAGGTGAATTGCTGAACATCCTGTTTGTAAACGATTGGCTTTTGCGTAGCAATGCATGAACAGCTTTCGCAATTATACACTTCTAAAAGCATTTATACTTTGTCCTGTAATTCCACCCCGAGCGCTGCATTCCTGCAGGAGCCAACCGGTTCTCAGGCAACACATCCCTCTGCTTTGATCGGCAGCCGAAAGCAGCTTCCTTTATTGCTCTTGTTGCTGGCCAGCCTTTTTTTTGCCTGCAAAAAAGGGGATCTGCCACCTGCTCCTGCACCGGAACCGCAGCCACAACCGCCGATAACACAACCCGACCTTACCACTCCTCTTAAGAACGAAGCCGATTTTCCAATTGGTGTGGCTATTTCATACGCCGGTATGATGAATGATACCCGTTATCAGGATATTGTCAAACGCGATTTTGACGCCGTTACGTTTGAATACAACATGAAGCACGGCGCCATTGTAAATGCTGGTGGTGGCAAGGATTACAGCCGTGCCGATGAAATGGTGGATAAAGTTACCGCCGCAGGCTTGTCGGTGTTTGGACATACCCTTATCTGGCACCAGAACAACAACGGGGATTTTCTTCGTTCCTTTGGCACTTCGGTGGTAGCCGGAGGATCTAATCTGATGCTGACGCCTGCGGATCTGAACGGTACGTTTGAGAATGCCGGTTCGGGTACAACGCCAGCTACGTTATTTCAAGGGTGGTTTGGCTCCACTGGCGGTAATGCCGCAGCCACATTCGAAAAAGAGACGGCCAATCCGCAACAAGGTTCTGCCGCTTTAAAAGTATCGGTTGCCACTCCCGGTGCCAATCCCTGGGATGTACAGTTTTTGAACAGCGACTGGAAGCCAACTGCGGGCAAAACTTATCAAATCAAATTCTGGGTGAAGTCTGCAGGCAGCGGAAGCTTCCGGGCAATCAACCAAACACCCAATGCCGGTAGTCCGCACTTTGCACAAATGACGGTGACACCAACCGCCACCTGGTCGGAAGTTGTGTGGAATTACACAGCGCCTGCTGGTGCCATACAGTTTGGATTTCATTTTCCATCAGCCGGTACGTTCTGGATCGATGCCATTTCCATTCAGGAAACAACGCTTACTCCGGTCAGCAATGCAGTAGGTGCACAAAGAATGGATTCGGTGATGAAAGACTGGATTCAAACAACAGTGAACCGCTACAAAAGCAAGGTTCGTGCATGGGACGTGGTGAATGAGCCGTTCACGGATGGTAACCCTGTCCTGCGCAATGGCAGCAATTCTACCGGTGATACTTATTACTGGGCGCAGTTTTTAGGACGCGGCTACATAGCCAAAGCCTTTCGTTATGCCCGGGAAGTGGATGCCACGGCCGAACTGTACCTGAACGACTATAACCTTGAGTCCAATCCAGCGAAGTTAGATTCCATTATTGCCCTGGCCAATGAATTAAAAGCTGCCGGTGTGCCCATCACGGGCATTGGCACACAGATGCATGTTACCCTCAACGATTCGTATGCCAACATTGACCAGATGCTGCGAAAACTGGCAGCAACCGGCTTGAAAGTCCGCATCTCGGAGCTGGATGTAAGAGCAGATAACAGTACTGCCGCCCAGGCTAGCCTGGCGGCTATGTACAAGCATGTGGCAAGTTCATATATCAAAAATGTTCCGGCGGCACAACGGGCCGGCATAACCGTGTGGGGAGTGACGGACACCAGCAGTTGGCTGTACAACAACGGGACACAGTTTCCTTTGCTGTACGATAAGGATTATAACCGCAAACCGGCTTACGGGTCATTCCTGACGGGTTTGCGGGAGAAGTAAATCTTTTTGATTTCCTTCCGAAAAGATTGCACGGAAGGAAAGTACAAGGCTTTTAGTAGTTTAGATGTTTATATATGTTACTACTCGGAATAGATTTAGGAACCTCTTCTATCAAAGCTTCGGTAGTGGATGCGGCTACAGGCAAATGTGTGGCCTCAGCGCAGTATCCCGAAACGGAAGCCGACATCATTGCGCCACAACCCGGCTGGGCCGAACAAAGTCCTGAGCTCTGGTGGGAGCACACCAAACAGGCAATATTAAAATGCAACAGCAGCGGCGCTTATGATCCCAAAGACATAGCCGCCATTGGCATTGCCTACCAGATGCATGGCCTGGTGCTGGTAGACAAAGACCAGGCCGTATTGCGCAACGCTATTATCTGGTGCGATGGCCGTGCAGTGGGTATTGGTGAAGAAGCTTTTGAAGCGATAGGCGAGGAGCGTTGCCTTTCACACCTGCTCAATTCACCCGGCAATTTTACGGCGGCAAAACTGGCCTGGGTAAAAGAAGCCGAACCGCAGATCTACGAACGCATCGACAAAGTGCTCTTGCCTGGCGATTTTATCAGCATGAAACTAACGGGAGAGATCACTACCACCACATCGGCGCTGTCAGAAGGTATTTTCTGGGACTTTGCCAATAACACCGTTTCAGGCGATGTGATGCAGTATTTTGGTTTTGACGAGCGCCTGCTGCCTGCTGTTCACCCATTGTTTACAACGCACGGCAGTGTGATGGCCGATGTGGCCGAACGTTTGTCCTTGACTCCTGGTATCCCGGTCACCTACAAGGCCGGTGATCAGCCGAACAATGCCTTTTCGTTAAACGTATTGAATCCGGGTGAAGTGGCTTCAACAGCCGGAACCTCCGGTGTGATTTATGGTGTAAGCGATAGCCTGCGCTATGATCAACAGTCCCGCATCAACTCGTTTGCACACGTTAACTATACAGCCGAGCAGCCACGCATTGGTGTGCTGCTTTGCATCAATGGCACCGGCATTTTCAACCGCTGGATCCGCAATGCTGTGGGAGCTCAGCACAGCTACGAAAGCCTCAATACCGAAGCGGCGCAGGTGCCGGCCGGCTCCAATGGACTGCTTGCCCTGCCCTTTGGCAATGGTGCCGAACGCATGCTGAACAACCGCACCATCGGGGCGCATTTTCATAACCTTGATTTTAACCTGCACACCGCTGCACACCTGGTAAGAGCGGCACAGGAAGGCATTGCCTATTCGTTCCGGTATGGATTGGATATTATGCGGGAAAACGGCATGAACCCCAGCATTATTCGTGCAGGAAAGGCCAATATGTTTTTGAGCGAAGTCTTTACCCAGTCTTTTGTCAATGTTACCGGGGTGCCGGTAGAACTGTATCAGTCCGATGGCAGTATCGGTGCCGCATTGGGTGCCGGTGTGGGGGCGAAGATTTTCAGTCGTCCTGAGGAAGCCTTTGCCGGCCGCAAGCCATTAGCGCTTATCGAGCCGACACAAACGGCAACTTATGATGCTTTGTACCAGGCCTGGAAAGATCTGCTGAAAACGCAACTCCAGAAAACAACTTCATACAAACAAACCATAAACGCATAACCAGCATAAAACAATCAAGATGGAAGCAATTGCAAAACCAAAGTCTTTTTTTAAGAATATCCCGCAAATCAAATTTGAAGGCGTGGAAAGTGACAACCCAATGGCCTATCGTTGGTACGATGAGAACAAAGTGGTAGCTGGAAAAACCATGAAAGAGCACTTCAAATTTGCCTGTGCGTACTGGCACTCCTTCACCGGAACGGGAAGCGATCCATTTGGCGGACCTACGCATATCTTTCCTTGGGACGAAGCCGGCGATCCTCTGGAAAGAGCCCGTGCCAAAGCCGATGCGGCCTTTGAATTCATCTCAAAACTTGGTCTGCCGTATTACTGCTTTCACGATGTGGATGTGGTGGAATATACCGATGATATTGCCGAAAACGATCGCCGCCTGCAGGCCATGACCGACTACCTGAAAGGAAAGCAACAGGAAACCGGCATCAAGCTGCTTTGGGGTACGGCCAACCTGTTTTCGCACAAGCGCTACATGAACGGCGCTGCCACCAACCCTGATTTTCATGTGCTGACGCATGGCGCTGCACAGGTAAAAGCGGCGCTGGATGCGACCATTGCGTTGGGTGGTGAGAATTATGTGTTCTGGGGCGGACGCGAAGGATACATGTCGCTGCTGAACACCAACATGAAGCGGGAAAAAGAACACATGGCCCGTTTCCTCCATACAGCCAAAGACTATGCCCGCAAGCATGGCTTTACCGGCACGTTCTTTATCGAACCCAAACCCGCCGAACCATCCAAGCATCAATATGATTACGACGTGGAAACAGTAGTAGGCTTTCTGCGCCAGTACGATCTGTTGAACGATTTTAAAATCAACATTGAGGTAAACCACGCTACACTGGCGGGACATACGTTTACACACGAACTGCAAGCGGCCGCAGATAATGGTGTGCTGGGATCGATTGATGCCAACCGTGGCGACTACCAGAACGGCTGGGACACCGACCAGTTCCCCAACAACATCAACGAACTTGCCGAAGCGATGCTGGTGATTCTGGAAGCCGGTGGCCTGCAGGGTGGCGGTGTAAACTTTGACGCCAAGATCCGTCGCAACTCTACCGACCCCGAAGACCTGTTTCATGCCCATATCGGCGGCATCGACACGTTTGCAAGAGCCTTGATTGTTGCGGATGCGGTGTTGAACAAATCCGAATACAAAAAATTCCGCCAGGAGCGCTATGCTTCCTTCGACAGCGGCGAAGGCAAAGCCTTTGAAGAAGGTAAGCTTTCCCTCGAAGACCTCCGCCAGTATGCCATCAACCACGGTGAGCCGGAAGTGCGCAGCGGTCGCCAGGAATGGCTGGAGAATATCATCAACCGTTATATCTAACCTGAAAAACTTACTGCCCATGACAGGCAGTAAGTTTTTTCCCTTTCTTTATAAGCTAAAACTTATTTTGTAGCCAAAACCTATTCATACCTAAAGAACGCTTATGTCGCAGTTGCACCTGAACGATTACCTCGTTTTTATCGTTTATTTTATTGTGGTAGCCGGTTATGGTTACTACGTTTACAACAGAAAGAAAAAGGCTACCGTATCCGCTTCGCATGATTATTTCCTCGCCGAGGGTTCGCTGACCTGGTGGGCTATTGGCGCCTCGCTGATCGCTTCCAACATTTCTGCTGAGCAGATGATCGGCATGAGCGGTAACGGCTTTACCATGGGACTAGCCATCTCTACCTACGAGTGGATGGCGGCGGCCACGCTGATGGTGGTTGCGATCTTTTTTATCCCGGTTTACCTGCGCAATAAGATCTATACCATGCCGCAGTTCCTGAGTGAACGCTATAACGGCACAGTGGCCATGATCATGGCAGTGTTCTGGTTATTGCTCTATGTAGTGGTGAACCTTACATCCATCCTGTTTCTGGGTGCTTTGGCCATCAGCAGTATCTCCGGCATCAGCTTAACGGCCTGTATGCTCTTTCTTGCCATTTTCGCCATCATCATCACTCTGGGTGGGATGAAGGTGATCGGGTATACCGATGTGATCCAGGTATTCTTTCTCATTTTCGGTGGCCTTGTGACAACCTACCTGGCGCTTGACCTGGTGGCCGAACACTATGGCGGCGATGGCATGGTCGAAGGCTTTAAACAACTTACTGCAAATGCTGATGACCATTTTCATATGATCTTTGATAAGAACGATCCTTATTATGTTTCACTGCCGGGATTAACAGTATTGGTGGGTGGTATGTGGATCGTAAACCTGAACTACTGGGGATGTAACCAGTATATCACACAACGGGCCCTGGGTGCCGACCTGAAAACAGCCCGCAGCGGTATCCTGTTTGCGGCCTTCCTGAAACTGCTAATGCCCGTAATTGTAGTATTGCCTGGTATTGCCGCATTCCTCCTGCACCGCGAAGGTGTATCGGTTGGCAATGTAAACATGCAGTCGGCTATTGGTGTGGGCAACGAGTTGGTACAGGATAAAGCTTATCCCGTGTTGTTAAATCTCCTGCCGCCCGGTTTGAAGGGGCTTGCCTTTGCTGCCCTCACGGCTGCTATCGTAGCCTCACTGGCCGGTAAGGCAAACAGTATCGCCACCATCTATACACTGGATATCTACAAGAAAAAAGTAAATCCCGAAGCAACAGAAGAAAAAATGGTATCCATCGGTCGCATTGCGGTTATTGCCTCCATGCTGATCGCAGTTGCGATTGCTCCTTTCCTGGGCATTGATAAAAAAGGCGGCTTTGAATTTATCCAGGAATATACAGGTTTTGTTAGCCCGGGTATTTTCGCCATGTTTCTTCTTGGTTTTTTCTGGAAAAAGACAACCTCCAATGCGGCGCTGTTTGCCACGGTGGGCGGGTTTGTTCTTTCCGTCATCTTTAAATTCCTGCCGCTGGTTGTAAACCTGCAATGGCTGGAGCCCCTTGGTTTTGCCGTACCGGTGACGCAGGAGAATGGCCGTGTGCTGTACGAAATTCCATTCCTCGATCGTATGGGATTCGTTTTCCTCATTGCTGTACTGGGAATGATTATCATCAGTACAATTGAGTATAAAAAAGGCATTCGTCCGAAAGGCCTGATTGTGGAAAAGGAAATGTTTCGCATGTCACCTGGCTTTGCAGCCGGTGCGCTGATCGTTTGCGGCATTCTTGTAGCATTGTATACGATCTACTGGTAGTCGTTCAACAACAATTTTTTTATAGAATACCGGCCTGGCTTTACCAGGCCGGTATTTTTTCTTTCAGCAATGCTTTCGAGTGCCTGCTTGCGGTTAAAAATGTATAAGCATTGGCTAAGCAAAAACAAGTTTGGCGCAGCAGGAAGGCTTAAATTGCGAAGCACCTATTTGCTTTTCACATGATCAGGACCTTTCTTTTTTATTGTTTCTTTTCTGCTATTGCCTTGACGGCTTTTGCCGATGTGCGTCTGCCGGCTATTATCGGTAATCACATGGTTTTGCAGCAGTCAGCAAATGTAACCCTCTGGGGCTGGTGCGAACCGGGTGAAAAGATTTCCATCAAAGCCGGTTGGGATACCACCACGTATGCCACTACGGGAACATCCGGCGCGGCCTGGAAGCTTTCCCTGCCTACGCCAAAAGCAGGTGGTCCCTATACTATCACCATCAAGGGAAACAATACCATCATCATCGATGATGTGCTGGTTGGCGAAGTATGGCTGTGCAGCGGGCAAAGTAATATGGAGATGAACATGGGCTGGGGACTTCCGTATGAAAAGGAAGCAGCGGAGGCCACGGGGAAAAATATACGTTTTTTTCATGTGCCACGGACAACGGCCACTTATCCGCAGGATGATGTCAAGGCAAGGTGGGTGGTCTGCACGCCTGAAGAGATGAAAAAATTCAGTGCCGTGGGTTATTTTTTCGGGAAAGATATCTCGGAAAAACTGAATGTGCCCGTTGGCCTCATCGGCTCGAGCTGGGGCGGTACACCAGCCGAAGTCTGGACACCGGACGCAGTGGTTTTGCAGGACGAAGTTTTAAAAATGGCTGCCGGTAAATTAAAGCCCTCCAACGGCTGGCCCATAAACCCTGGTGCGACGTATAATGCCATGATCTATCCGCTACAAAATTTTTCTATTGCGGGTAGTATCTGGTACCAGGGCGAGAGCAATACCGGCACCTGGGATACATATCAGCCGCTGCTCACTAAAATGATTGATGCCTGGCAAAAGGGATTTCAGAAAGATTTTCCCTTTTACCTGGTGCAGATTGCTCCTTATGCCGGTTACGGTGACTTTCCTTCATCGGCACTGCTACGAGAGCAGCAAACAAAAATTGTAAACTATCCCAATACAGGAATGGTAGTCATTCACGACCTGGTAGATAACATCAACGATATTCATCCCAAAATGAAAAAAGAGGTAGGACAGCGGTTGGCCGCACTGGCTTTGACAAAAACATATGGCGTCGGCGGCCTGTCTGCTGATTATCCACAATATGATAGCATGGCGATAGAAAAGGACAAGATCAGGATAACGTTTGCAAATGCAGAAGGTGGCTTGATGGCAAAAAGTGGTGAGCCCACAGCGTTCTATATTGCCGGTGAAGACCAGGTTTTTTATCCGGCCAAAGCAGTGATCAAAGGATCTTCTGTGGTGGTATCCAGTAAAGAGGTAAAAAAACCGGTCGCGGTGCGATTCGGATTCAGCAATGCAGCCATGCCGAATTTATTCAGCAAGAAAGGCCTTCCTGTAAATATTTTCAGAACGGATAACTGGGAGATCAGCGCTGACGCGGCAAAGAAATAAGGAGAAATACTGAAGCGCAGGCTCCGTTCGGGATGGAGCATGAAATAAACTTTCCCGTAAATGCTACCTGCTTTGTCTTTGCCTTCTTTACACAAATGCTCTTGTTCCGGATGTGTTGTACTGTTCGCGGAACTCTTTTGGCGTACACTGTTTTTTCTTTTTAAAAACACGGTTGAAGTTGGACATGTTGTTAAACCCGCAGCGGTAGGCAATTTCACTAACACTTTGCGTGGTATCGATCAGCATCCGCGAGGCATGTCCCAGCCTGATCTCGTTCAGTGTTTCAATGAATGTTTTTCCTGTCCGTAATTTAAAGAAACGGCTAAATGCCACTTCCGACATCGACACCTGTTTGGCAGCTTCGCAAAGTGTAATTTCCTTATCGAAGTTTTTATTCAGATACCCCATTACGTTGTCGATGCGCCGGCTGTTATATGTAATCGAGTCGGTTGCCTGAAAAGAAATGTCCGACAGAATGCGCATATTGGATGAAGTGGAAAGAGTGTCGAGGATGGAAAATAGTTCCAACACCGATTCGAACCCTTTTTTATGCACAAGGTTTTTAAACCGCGGCATAATAGCTTCCGTTACTTCCTGTGAAAAAAGAATGCCCCGTAAGGATTGCTGAAACATACTACGGATCAGGCTCATTTGGTTGCGCTGCAGAAATTTCTCATCCAACAGGTCGCGGTGAAACTGCAGGGTGATCTCATATATCTCGTTGCTTTTGCATTTGTGCATAAACCATCCATGTTGCAGGTTGGGACCAACCAATACCAGTTCCAGGTCGTCTATAGTTTCAAAATGCCCGCCGATCACCCGCTTGGCGCCCCTGGCATGCTGGATGAAATTGAGCTCAAATTCTTCGTGGTAATGGAGGGGAAAGGAAAAATCAGATTTGGTTCGGGCCAGTATTGTAAAACAATCGCTTTGGGTAAGCGGTGTAATCTCCCGCAGGATTTTCTCTTTCATATAGCAAACTGTTTAGGACGCTTCTAAAATAGGCAAACAAGTTAAGATAGTACCACAATCGGTTGCATATCGCCAGTTTTTTATGAAACCCGCTTCCGGACTGCATTTCAACGTTTGCAACAAAAATTGGCTCTCGAAAATATGTAAAAAAATACAGTTCTTTGTTAATAAAGTATCATACTTGAAAGCGTAATAAAAATATTTTTGGTAGAAATAAGTAAGCTATATGAGAAAATGCCTATGCTTCCGGGTGCATTTGCTATTGCTGTGTGTACTCGTCTCAACTCTCGCTTTCGCTCAAAGAAGAATTTCAGGAACAGTAACTGATGACAAACAAGCCCCGCTCACAGGAGCAACCGTTTCAGTTAAAGGGACCACGGTGGCAACTACAACTGATGTGTCCGGAAAATTTACGATCAATGTGCCGGCAAATGGACGAACTCTGGTAGTTTCTTACGTAGGAATGCAGTCGCAAGAACTTACGATTGGCAGCAGCGATGTCGTTACAGTAGCATTGGCACCAACTGCAGGTACAATGACAGATGTGGTGGTTACTGGTTATGGTCGTTCGCGGAGAGCGAACCTCACCACAGCACAAACGACCGTATCAGCAAAAGACATTGAGAAAACGGTCAATACCACCGTGGAGCAAGCGCTCCAGGGCCGCGCTGCCGGTGTGTATGTTACGCAGAACTCGGGTCAGCCGGGTGGTGGCATTTCTGTAAACATTCGTGGTGTCAGCTCACTTAACCGCACTCAGCCTCTCTATGTTATTGATGGGGTACAGATTCAGACAGATCAGGATGTTGCTTTTGGTTCGTCCAGTTCTTCCAATCCGCTTGCCGGCTTGAACCCCAATGATATTGAGGACATGCAAATTTTGCAAGGTCCTTCTGCCACAGCTATTTATGGCTCCCGCGGTACGAACGGTGTTATTTTGATTACAACAAAACGTGGCCGTGCAGGTGATTTTAGAATCAACTATGCCTACCAATACAATCTGCAAACGCCTCCTCAACGTTTGCCGGTGATGAACCTGCGGCAGTATGCGCAAATGGTAAAGGAGTATCATGCCATTGCCGGTGGAACAACGCAGCCTGAGTTTTTGGATCCCTCACTGCTTGGTGAAGGAACAGACTGGCAGCGTGAGCTGTTCAACCGGGCAGCGATGCAAAAGCACCAGCTGAACTTTAGCGGTGGAAGCAACAATACCACGTATTATATGTCCAGCGAATACCTGAATCAGCGAGGTATTGCCCTGGGTTCTGGTTTCAAGCGTTACAGCTTCCGCTTGAACCTGGATAACAAGCCTCGTGAGTGGGCATCAATTGGTGCAAACCTCAGCTTTAACCAAACAAACGAAAACCTGACTACCACCAACTATGGTGATGCACAAAGTCCGTTGATCGCGAATGCACTGCGCTTGACACCGCAAATTCCTGTTGTGAACCTGAACGGGACATGGGGTAGCAGTGACCCGGTAAATGGTGCCGGACAGTATGCACCTGTTAACCCTATCGCATTGGCCAACCTGATTACCAATACCAATATGAGAAGGCAGTTCCTGGGCGGATTGAATTTTGCTGTTACACCATTGAAGGGCTTGACGCTCCGGACTTCCTTCAACGGTACCATTGGTACAGGCATGTCTACTTACTATACACCAACTTACAATCTCAGCCAGTGGCATAACAACCAAATTGCTTCTTTGCAAAGTGGTACCTATCAAAGCTGGTACTGGAACTGGAATCAACTGGCAGAGTATACAAGGCAAATGGGGAAACATAATTTCACCCTGATGGCCAGCCACGAAGCACAGGCTTCTCAATACCAGGCGCTTTCCGCCGGAAGAACAGGGTTTCTGACCAATGATATCTTTGACGTGAATGCCGGTGACGCCAATTCTGCCACAAACGGCGGCGGTACGTACCCCTGGGCGCAGGAGTCCTATTTAGGCCGGTTGAATTATAGCTATGATAACCGGTACCTGCTGACAGCTACCTACCGTCGCGATGGTTCTCCTTACTTTGGACAGGACAGAAGATGGGGCTCTTTCCCTTCTGTTTCCGTGGCCTGGAGGTTGAGTCGCGAAGCGTTCTTCAATGTTCCTGCTATCAGTGATTTGAAGTTCCGTTATGAGTATGGATTTACGGGTAACCAGGGAACAGGATCAGGTATTTATGCTGCTATGAATACCTATGCCACTACCTGGGGTACCGGCTTTTTGCCTTCAACCTTTACTAACCCGCTGTTGCAGTGGGAGGATACCAAAACAAGCAATTTCGGTCTGAACCTCGGTGTGCTGAACAACCGGTTTACCGTTGAAGCGGACTACTATGTTAAAAAAACAAGCAACCTGATTCTGAACGCTGTTCTGCCATGGTATATGGGTACAAACGGCGTTGGTTCAGTGGGAGCGCCATTGGTGAATGCCGGTGCATTAAACACCAAAGGATGGAATCTTACTTTCGTTACGACCAATATCAATAACAGGAACTTCCGTTGGGAGTCAAATTTGAACCTGTCTCACTTCCGTACAACGGTTGACCAATTGTATCAAGGCACGCCATTTATTTCACGCACTTCCTGGTGGATGAATAACTGGACACAACGCGCAATTGTGGGTCAGCAGCCCTGGTTGATGATGGGATACATTGAGGAAGGCCTGTTCCAGTCGAGAGAGGAAATTGAAAAAAGCGCCATTCCTGTTGACCAGGCTGGCAACAGAGTTCCTATTGACCCACAAGTGGGTATCTGGGTGGGTGATGTAAAATACAAGGATGTAGATGGCGATGGAAAAATTAACCAGAATGACTTGACGGTTATTGGTAACCCCTGGCCAAAACTGACCGGTGGTTTTACCAATACAATTGCTTATAAAGGTTTTGATCTGAGCATTCTTGTCACCGGTTCATTCGGCAATGATGTTTACAATTACATTGCTGCTGAAGCAAGTAATCCAAACAATATCAATCTGAGCCGCAACCTGTTGGTTAAATCAATGGAATATGCAAAGCTGACTACGAATGCCAGTGGTGCTCCGGTCTTATCCAATCCGGGCACAAGAGTACCGCGTATTTCGAACAACCAGGTTTCGGCCGATAACAACTTTGGAAGAATCACGGACCGGTTCCTGGAAGATGGTTCTTACGTAAGGTTGAAGAACATTTCGCTAACGTACAACGTACCTGCCAGTGTGATAGGGTATACAAAAGTGATCAAAGGCCTGAGAGCAACGATCGGTGTGCAGAATATTTACACATGGACAAATTATTCCGGCTATGATCCTGAAGTTGGAGCCTATGTGGGCCAGGGTTCTGCAGGCAATAACCAGGCAATTGGTATTGACTTCGGACGTTATCCCATCACGCCAATGTATACAGCTACTGTAAATGTCAATTTTTAAACTTGCTAAAATGAACAATATGAAATGCTTTTTTCATGTACTTGGGGTATTGCTCTCTGTTGCAACACTTTCAAGTTGTAAGAAGAACTTCCTGGAAAGGCCGCCGTTGAGCGCAATCACGGATGCAAACTTCTATAAATCCGATGAACAGGTAATGGCCGCTACGGCGCCGCTCTACAATGCTGTGTGGTTTGATTATAACGACCAGGCTTCGTGGCAGCTCGGCGACTTCAGAGGCGGTACTGCCTTTGATGCCTGGTATGATAATGCCAACTCCAAGTTCAATACAACACCAGATAACCAGCACAACCAAAGTGCATGGCGTGCTTTCTTCAACGTGGTAGCACAATCCAACATGGCTATCTTCAATATCAACCGTTTTGCAGGCCCTGCGGTGTCTGAAAATGCAAAACGAGTGGCTATTGCAGAGGCCCGGTTTATGCGTGCCGTGGCGTACCGTTTCCTGGTGATGAACTGGGGTGCTGTACCCATCATTACCAACAATATCGAACACCTGAATGATACGACCATCCGCAGAAATACCGTGCCAAGCGTTTGGCGCTTTATCACACGGGAAATGAAGGCGGTGGCGGCTGACCTGCCGGCCACGTCCACCCAACCCGGAAGAGTAACCAAATGGTCTGCTGAGGGTATGCTGGCCCGCTTCTATTTAACAAGAGCGGGAGTTGAGGCGAGTGGCGGAATGCGCAAGCAGGAGTTTCTGGATAGCGCCAAATATTATGCAGCGAATGTGATCAATAACAGCGGTCATAAATTGCTGGATAGCTATGGAGATTTGTTCCGCTGGAACGAAAAGACTGGCTATCGCTATGACAATAATGCCGAGTCTCTTTTCGAACTCCAGTGGGTTTTTGCGGGGCCTAACGCCTGGGGCACGGGTAACAGCATGCCTGACTATCTTGCTTATAACAACAATGCTGCTTACGGCGGTTGGGGCGGTTCAAAGGGAGCTACCTGGTGGATTCTCAAGCAGTATGAAGGCTTTGAAGAACTGACTGATCAAACGATGAAAGGAAGAACAATCGACCAGCGTTTGCATGCAACGTATATGCTGCCTGGCGCTGCTTATCCTGATATGACGATGCGGGATGGATCAGCCTTCAGGTATCCGGCTCCGGCTGCAACCGCTGATAATAATTATGTAGCCATCAAAAAATATGTGATTGGCGGCCCACAGGATCTTGGTTCCAGTGCAGCGCAACAGCGTTACCCGAACAATACATACATGTTGCGTCTGGCTGAAATGTACCTGATTTATGCAGAGGCTACTATTGGTAACAGCAATTCTACAACCGATCCCACAGCCATCGCATATTATAACAAGGTACGTCAGCGGGCAGGTTTACCGGCATGGACCGTTACCGGGACCAATGCCAATGGACCGCTCACATTGGATGTTGTTCTTTCTGAAAGATTCAAAGAGTTTGCAATGGAAGGAATGACCTGGTACGACATTGTACGTCTCCACTATTGGAATCCAACAAAAGCATTACAGATTCTTAACTCACAGGATAGAGGCTTGTTTGCTGTTCATCCGAACAATCCGACAAACCCTACCGAATGGACCTTCACAAAAACCTCTTGGTTCACGCCAAGACTGGTAGTGGCTACCGAAGGCAATTTTGTAATGCCAATCCCGGCTATCGAAATGTCGCAGGCGCCAAATCTGCAGCAGCCTGCAGTGGAATATCCATAAGTCTAACGGAAACAAATTTTCAATAAAGAAACTAACGATACATGAAATCTCTTTCTAAAATCTTACTCATTCTGCTGATGACAGTTGGTGTTGTAAGTACGTTTACTTCCTGTAAGAAAGACGAAGCGGGTGTGCCTTCAATCAGTTACGTGAGAGTTACAAGGCCGGAGGCCTCTGACTCCCTGCTGATCGGCGCAGGGCAGGGCCAGTTGATCGCCATTGTGGGTGAAAACCTGCAAGATGCTCAGCAGATTTGGTTCAACGATCAACAAGCCCGTTTAACACCAACTTATATCACCAATACAAGCATCCTTGTATCTGTGCCATCACAGATCCCAACATCACTTAACAATAAACTGCGGATTCTTTTTAAAAATGGTTATGAATTGCTGCACGATTTCCAGGTGCAGATTAGCAAGCCTGTGGTGACCAGCATGCTTTCCGAATTTGTCAATGAAGGGGATGTGGCGGTTATTTATGGCAATTATTTTTATGATCCTGTGACGGTAACCTTTACCGGCGGGGCCACTGGTACAGTAGTCGAAAGAAAAGACCAGGAACTGCGAGTGCAGGTGCCGGCTGGTGCACAGCCTGGCCCTATAACTGTCCGGACCAACTTTGGTGAAGCAACTTCAACGTTCTGGTTCCGCGATAACCGTAACCTGATCATCACCGGCGATCCGCACGAAGGTTGGTGGGCCAAGTACCTGGTGACAAATCCAACAACCGCAAATGGTGATCCAGCCAAGATCAGCGGCAACTATTACCGGTTCAAGAAAAGAGTGGGCGCCTGGGCCTGGGATGAGCCGGAAGTAGCCGGTGGGCCTGCTAGCTCTATGCCCGTACACAGCAAAAACATTCCTGACGAGGCCATCCTGAATCCTGCCAATTACAATGTGAAATTTGAGATCAATACGCTGAAGCCTTATAATAAAAGCAGGATCATCCTGAACGTAGGGACCGTAGAGGACAATGATGCTTACATCTGGCAGCCACCATACGACTCGAAAGGCCAGTGGCACACCATCACAATTCCATTTGAAGAAATGGTGGCGAAGTATAAGGTAAAACCTGTCGTAAATCCCAGTGGTTACTGGACAAGGATTCTGATTTTTGGTGGAGATGATTTTGATGCGGATATCGCATTTGACAACCTCAGAATTGTGCCCAAGAGATAATCCACTAAAACATTATTGAAACAATTCAAACCAAACGAATGATACAATTATCATATCAACGGCTGCTTGCATTACTCTGCTTCGTCCTTTTTGTTGGCGTGCTGGCATCCTGTAAGAAAGACAGTGACGATAACAATAACGACGGTACAGTGCAGTTGCTCAGCTTTGGACCAACGGGTGCAAAGCATGGCGATACCCTGCGTTTTATAGGACGCAACCTGAACAAGGTTACCGAAGTTGTGTTTACCGGTAACAACGCCAGCGTAAAGCAGAACGAGTTTAAACAGCAGACGCCAGAATTGATTCTTTTGGTTGTGCCAGAGACTGCCGAAAGAGGTCAGGTTACCCTGAAAACACCGAACGGTGATCTGACATCAAAAACAATTTTTAACCTGAATGTAAGCTCCAGTGTCACGGTTGCTTCATTTACAGAGCAGGCACGTCCCGGCGCAAATATTACAATCAGTGGTAGCTATCTCAATTGGGTCAAGAGTATTACTTTCAACCGCGACAAAGTTGTTTCCGAGTTTGTCAACCAGTCGTTCAACCAGTTGGTGGTTACCATTCCGGAAGATGCACAAACAGGTCCGCTGGTAATTGAATATGCCGGTACCGACTCTTCAAGTTTTGAAACAGCCGATACGCTGAAAGTAACCTTGCCGATGACAACTGCCATGACTCCGAACCCGGTTAAGCCTGGAACAAATCTTACCATCACAGGCACTGATCTGGATCTGGCAAAAGAGGTGATCTTCACGGGGGTTGCCACACCGGTGACAACATTTGTGAGCCAGTCGGCCACACAACTGGTAGTGGCCGTTCCGATTACAGCCAAAAAAGGTAAGTTGACGCTGGAAGCCGCCTCCGGTGTACAAACCACATCTGCCGCAGATCTGGATATTGTGCTGCCTATGGCAACAGCAATCGCTCCGGCTTCCATTAACCTGGGCACCGATCTTACCATTACCGGTACCAATCTGGACCTGGTAAGGAAAGTGATCTTTGCCGGCGTTGCACCAGCTGTGACAACCTTTGTCAGCCAGTCGGCTACCCAACTAGTTGTAAGAGTTCCGGCAGGAGCCAGAACGGGGAAAGTAACCCTGGAAGCTGCCTCCGGTGTGCAAACACAAACAGGTAATGACTTAACTGTGATTTTGCCATCGATCACCTCTTTTTCACCAAATCCTGTTGACCCAGGTACCAACCTTACCATTAACGGCACAAGGCTGGACATGGTAAATTCTGTTACCTTCCAGAATGCACCTGCTGTAACCACCTTTATCAGTAAATCTGCTTCGCAAATTGTAGTAAGGGTTCCGAATGGCGCATTAAGAGGAAGACTAACACTGGGTATCACGAATCCGGCAGATACCATTCAGTCTGCAGGAACACTAGAGTTGACCGGCGCCACACCGCCGCCAACAATCGCCTTACCATTCTACCTCGATGAAATTTCCAATTGGAATGGCTGGACCGGTAACGGATGGGGTGGTACAAAAGACATAAACAATACAGCTCCGGTCAGAGAAGGATCAAAGTCAATGCGAATTGATTACAGAGCCGGTGCCGATTATGGCTCACCATTCCAGTTAGGTGGTGGTAACATCAGCTTGACCAATTATACTACCTTCAAAATTTCCGTTTATGGCGCTCCTGGTTCGGGTGGTAAAAACATTCAGGTCAAGTTGAATGGACAAAATGGCCCTGGTCGTACAATCACTGTAGAAGAAGGGAAATGGACAGATTATTCGTTCCCGCTTTCTTCTTTTACCGGGTTGTCAACAATCACTGAAATCTGGGTGCAGGATATTACGGGAACAGGTGGATTTACTGTCTATTTAGATGCAATTGGGTTGAATTAAAAAGGCGGGCCTATTTCTTTTTGGTTGTTGTTGGCATAAGGAAATTGGCTCCTTCCAAATAACAGATAAACAGATCTCTCATAAAGCAGCAGTCGTTCATGATACTGGTTCATTTCTAACAGAAATGAACCAGTTTTTTTTAAGTAATATTTGTTTAGGGGTTGATTGGTGAGGACATGGACCGGATCTATATCAGTGTCGGATAAAATAAGTGCGTGAAGCCTGTTTTTGGTGCAGAAAAGAAAATTTCAGCTAGATTACAGAGGCCTCTACAGGTAACCAGAAACAAATCACCGGAAAACAAGATAGAATGAAGAATGCGATCATGCGATCACAAATGTGGATGCTGGTTCTTGTTGTCTTTAGTTTGGGGTGCACACGAAAAATGTCAGTGTCTGCCTCTCCGGAAAGAACAACAATGCAGGTACACCGGTTGGTTGATGAAAATGCCACAGCGGAAACTGTAGCCCTTTTCCATAACCTGATGGAATTGTCGAAATACCATACATTATTCGGTCACCAACATGCCACCGAATACGGTCATGGCTGGGCTGGCGATGCAGACCGTTCGGATGTAAAATCAGTTACCGGATCACACCCGGCTGTTATCGGCATTGACCTGATGGGTTTTTCAGGACAGTCGGCTGATGCCATACAAAAGGAAAAAGAGCGGCTGCGCAAAGTGGCACAGGATACCTACAACCGCGGTGGGGTCATCACCATTGCCTGGCATTTCAATAACCCCGTTTCAGCCGGTGGCTTTTATTGGAAAGATTCAGTGTCAAAACCTGCAGTGCGCTACATTATTCCCGGTGGAGAAGCACACAACCAATACAAAGAAATTTTACGCGGGATTGGCAAGTGGGCGGCCAGCACAAGGGGTAAAGATGGAAAATTGGTACCGATGATCTTTCGTCCTTTCCACGAATTTGACGGCGGCTGGTTTTGGTGGGGAGCACCGCACAGCACAAAAGAAGAATTTGTTAGCCTTTGGCAGTTTACGGTTAGCTATTTGCGTGACAGTATAGGCGTTCGTAACTTCCTTTATGCCTTTTCACCCGATAATCGATTCAACACCGAAGCGGAATTTCTGGAACGTTATCCCGGTGACGCCTGGGTGGACATGGTAGGCATGGACAATTATGGCGATATGGGTCGTGATGGCCAATATAACCTGGATGCTGCCATTCGTAAGCTGAAGATCGTTTCTGATTATGCTGTCAAGGCCAATAAACTGGCTGCGTTCACCGAGACTGGACTGGAGTCTATTTCTAACCCTAACTGGTGGAACGATGTTTTACTAAAGGTGATGAAAACGGATGGCATGCGACTGGCCTATGTGCTGGTTTGGCGCAACGATCAACACAGCCCGACACACTATTATGCGCCCTTTCCCGGCCATAGCAGCGTGCCCGATTTTATGAAGTTTTACAACGATCCATATACCCTGTTTGAAAAGGACCTGAAGGATATTTATCGTTTGGAGAAGGGACAGTAGCAAAGCAAGCTACTGATCGCTAAATTCAAACATAAACAAGAAACATGCGCTTGCAAATCGTAGACATTGCCATTACCCTGCTTTACCTGGTCGCCATGATCATGGTAGGTTGGTTTTTGCGCAAAAAGGCCCGGGCCAGTAAAGAGAATTACCTGCTTGCCGGTAAGTCCCTTCCCTGGTACTACCTCGGTCTCAGCAATGCTTCCGGCATGTTCGATATTTCCGGTACCATGTGGATGGTAACGCTGGCATTTGTCTATGGGTTGAAAAGCATTTGGATACCCTGGCTATGGCCGGTGTTTAACCAGATTTTTTTGATGATGTACCTGGCGGCCTGGTTGCGACGGTCCAATGTAACCACCGGGGCTGAATGGATGGTAACCCGGTTTGGAGGCGGTAGCGATTCCAACAGGGCACAAGGTATAATCGTTGCTTTCGCCATTCTGAGTTGCCTGGGTTTCCTGGCTTATGGCTTTGTAGGTCTTGGTAAGTTTGTCGCAGTATTTCTTCCCTGGGATGTGGTGCAGCCTTATATCCCGTTTGCGGTATCGGCCGAATATGTCCCGCATGTTTATGGGGTTTTGTTTACACTGATCGCAGTGATCTATGCCATCCTGGGTGGCATGGCCAGTATTGTGCTGGCCGATGTAATTCAATACATCATCATGACCATTGCTGCCATTGCCATTGCCATCATTGCCATGAATCAATTGGCTTTACATGAACTGGTTGTGCCGGAGGGTTGGGCGCATCCCTTCTTTAGCTGGACAATGAACCTTGACTGGTCGGCCATCAATACCGAGGTAGCGGCGAAAATGAAAAGCGATGCCTTCGAACCATTTGCCATCTTTTTCAGCCTTATGGTGGCAAAGGGGATACTGGCGAGTTTGGCCGGACCAGCACCCAATTACGATATGCAAAAAATTCTGTCCACCAAATCGCCGAAGGATGCCGCCAAAATGAGCGGACTGGTTTCGGTGATTTTGCTTCCAACCCGCTACCTGATGATAACCGGTTTCGCAGTGTTAGGATTACTGTTTTTTGGCCAGCTTCGCCTGGAAACAGCTGGTGTGATTGATTTAGAAAAAATCTTACCGGCAACCATCAATTCTTTTGTACCCACCGGGTTGATGGGACTCCTCCTGGCCGGGTTAGCGGCAGCATTTATCGGCACCTTTGCCGGAACGCTCAATGCGGCGCAAGCCTACATCATCAATGATATTTACCTGAAGTACGTAAACAAAAGGGCATCGAACCGTAAAGTTGCCAATGTAAGTTATAGCGTAGGGATTGTGGTGGTAGCCGTTAGTATAGCGATGGGATTTTTTGCCAGGGATGTCAATGCAGTGCTACAGTGGATTGTTGGCGCACTATATGGTGGCTACATTGCAGCCAATGTACTGAAGTGGCATTGGTGGCGATTTAATGCCAACGGTTTTTTCTGGGGCATGATGGTAGGCATTTCCGCAGCGCTGGTGTTTCCTTATTTCTTCACCGGTGTGCCTCTCTATAGCTGGCCGCTCCTTTTCCTGATTTCATTTGCTGCTTCTGTTATTGGCACCTATACCAAGCCACCGACAGATAGCGCTGTATTAAAGGCCTTTTATAAAACCGTCAGGCCCTGGGGCTTCTGGAGCCCTATACGGGAGCTTGTGCAGCAGGAAGATCCTGCATTTAAGCCCAATAAAAATTTTGGCATCGATCTGTTCAACGTAGTCATTGGTATTATCGGGCAGTGCTGTCTCACGCTTTTGCCCATGTACCTGGTATTATGGATGAAACTTCCCCTGATTGTGACTGCTTCAGTTTTATTGGTCATTGCATTAATTCTCAAGCGTACCTGGTGGGACCGCCTTGAGGATGATGAAAATTTGATAACCAACCCGCCGCAAGGCAACAAAAAAAGAGAACATGAATACAGCATTTGACAAACGCTTCAATGCATTGCAAGCTGCACACGAGGAGTTGCTAAACCGGAAAAATGTTAAAGCGTCTCTGGGTAATGGTGTTTACGACCGTTATCAAAACCCTGTATTGACGGCACAGCATGCACCCATTTTCTGGCGATATGAGATAGACAGGCAAACCAATCCGCACCTGATGGAACGCTTTGGCATCAATGCCACATTCAACTCCGGCGCTATCAAGCTGCAGGATAAATATTATTTGGTGGCAAGGGTGGAAGGCGCCGACCGCAAATCATTTTTTGCTATAGCTGAAAGCCCCAATGGCATTGACAACTTTCGCTTTTGGGATTATCCCGTGCAGTTGCCACAAACCGAAGAACCGGATACGAATGTGTACGATATGCGCCTGGTACAACACGAGGATGGTTGGATCTATGGCCTGTTTTGTACAGAGCGGAAGGACCCTGCGGCACCAATTGGTGATGAGTCTTCGGCCATTGCACAATGCGGTATTGTTCGCACCAGAGACCTGCTCAACTGGGAGCGGATGGCTGATCTGAAAACCCCGTCGCCGCAGCAGCGAAACGTGGTGTTGCACCCGGAGTTCGTGAAGGGTAAATACGCGTTTTATACCCGCCCGCAGGATGGCTTTATCAACACAGGGAAAGGTGGTGGCATTGGCTTTGGGCTTAGCGCCTGCATTGAGTGTGCCGTGGTTGAAGAAGAGATCGTGATTGACCCCAAACAATACCACACGATATACGAAGCCAAGAATGGCCTTGGTCCTGCGCCTATTAAAACTGAAAAGGGCTGGCTGCACCTGGCACACGGCGTGCGGAATACGGCTGCAGGACTCCGTTATACCTTGTATCTTTTTATGACCGATCTGCATGATCTTACCAAAGTCATTTACAAACCGGCAGGTTATTTTATGGCACCGGAAGGAGAGGAGCGGGTTGGTGATGTATCGAATGTGTTGTTCAGCAATGGCTGGATCCTGGATGATGACGGTACTGTTTTTATCTACTACGCCTCTTCTGATACAAGACAACATGTGGCCACGTCAACGGTGGATCGGTTGCTGGATTACTGCATGAATACTGCGGCTGATGGATTAACATCGGCGGCTTCTGTTGCGAACCTGGTTTCGATCATTGATAAAAACAAAACAGTCGTTTCTACTCAAAAGATGACAGCCGGCTTATCGCATAGCAACGCGTAGCAGTTTTTGCAACAGGTAGTTTATTGCGATACTTTTTTAAAGGATATGAAAAACAGCCTGCAACAATACAAACAGGAAGTCGCCGCGGAGTTGCATAACATCTTGCAATACTGGATGGATCGTACGATTGACGAAGTCAACGGCGGCTTTTTGGGAAAGATTGATCATGATGAGATCGTGCACAGGGGTGCGCCCAAAGGTTCGGTGCTGAACAGCCGTATCCTGTGGAGTTTTTCGGCAGCATACAAACTTACCGGCAAGGAAGCGTATCGCACAGTAACAGAACGGGCCTTTAATTACCTGTTACAGCATTTTTTTGACAAGGATTTTGGTGGTGTCTACTGGACAGTAGATGCTTCCGGAAAACCCTTAGACACCAAGAAGCAGATCTATGCGCTTGCATTTGCCATCTATGGAGCCAGCGAATATTTTCTTACTTCCAATGATGAAAGAGCAAAAGCACTTGCGCAACAACTGTATTACGACATCGTAAAATACAGCTACGATGTAAAGCACGGCGGCTACATCGAAGCGCTGTCGCAAAACTGGCAGGAGCTGGACGACCTGCGGCTGAGTGCCAAAGACGCCAATGAACGCAAGTCTATGAACACGCACTTGCATGTATTGGAGGGCTTTGCCAACCTGTACCGCATTTGGCCGGATGAAGATCTGAAAGAGCGAATCGATGAACTGGTAACGCTTTTCTTAGATCAGATTGTAGGCGATGACAACCACCTGATTTTATTTTTTAGTGACAACTGGGAACCCCGCTCCAACGTAATATCCTACGGTCACGATATTGAAGCGGCATGGCTGATTCAGGAGGCTGCGGAGTTGATTGGCAATGAGAACCTGCTCGCCAAGGTAAAAGAGAAGTCGGTGGCCATTGCCCGGGCGGCGAGTGAAGGTTTGGATAGAGATGGTGGTCTTTGGTATGAATACGACAAAACAACCAATCACCTGGTGCGGCAAAAACATTGGTGGCCGCAGGCAGAAGCAATGGTGGGTTTTCTGCATGTGGGGCAGATAAGTGGCGAAGAGACCTTCCTGCAACAGTCTTTGCAAAGTTGGGCGTTCATCAAAGATCATATCCTGGATAAAAAGAATGGCGAATGGGTATGGGGTGTGAACGACGATTATTCCGTAATGGCAGAAGAAGATAAAGTAGGGCTATGGAAATGTCCTTACCATAACAGCCGTGCCTGTATAGAAGTTATCCGGCGTATTTCAGCACTGCCGGGCAGTATGGCTGCCGGCGCTGAACAAGCTGTCAACCGTTAAATACAGTCGTATGAAAAAAATCCTCAGCAAAAGCGTTTTGGCCTTTCTGTTCTGCAGCAGTTTGCCTTTTGTGGGAGCAGCACAAAGCACAGGCATTTTTGAAGGACAAAAAGACATCGGTCCTGTCTTGCACAAAGGAACTGTTACCTATGATAAAAACAGCGGCGAGTACCGTGTTTCCGGCTCTGGTGCTAACATCTGGGGCAATACGGATGAAGCCCATCTTGTCTGGCGAAAGCTGAAAGGCAATTTTATTCTGCAGGCAAGAGCAAAGTTTGTCGGCAAAGGTGTTGATCCGCATCGCAAATTGGGTTGGATGATCAGGCAGTCACTGGAGCCAAATGCTGCTTCAGTTAACGCGGCTGTTCATGGCGATGGACTGGCCTCACTGCAATACCGGAAAGATGCCGGTGCTGCTATTGCCGAATCAAAGTTTAATACCTTGGCACCGGATGTCATTCAACTGGAACGCCGGGGTAATACATTCATCATGTCTGTAGCAAAGTCTGGTGATCTCTTTACGGTGCAGCAAGTAGAGAATAGCAGCCTGGGTGATGACGTTTACGTGGGTTTGTATGTGTGTGCCCATAACAAGAATGTAGTAGAAAAAGCAGTCTTCGACAACGTACGCATTGTTGTACCGGCGAGGGAAGGCCTTGTTCCATACCGTGAGTTCCTCGGCAGCAGTATTGAGATTTTCGATGTGGCTACCGGCAAACGGAAGGTGGTGTACAGCGAGCCCGCTTCCCTGCAGGCACCCAACTGGACACTCGACGGAAAGGCCCTCCTTTACAACAAGGATGGGTTGATTTACCGGCTCGATCTGAAAACAAAAACGGTATCAACGGTAAATACCGGGGAAGTAAAAAACAATAACAACGATCATGTTATCTCTTTCGATGGAAAGATGCTGGGGCTGAGCTCTACAAGTCCTGATAAAAAATACAATTCTGTTGTGTACACGGTGCCCATTACCGGCGGTATTCCCAAACAGATTACACCCATTGGTCCATCCTATTTACACGGATGGTCGCCAGATGGCAAATGGCTTACGTATACCGCACAGCGGGGCGGTGATTTTGATATTTATAAAATCCCTTCCGGTGGCGGCGAAGAAGTTCGGCTTACCACCTCACCGGGCCTGGATGACGGCCCTGAATACAGCCCGGATGGCGCCTACATTTATTTCAACTCGGTACGCAGTGGCCGTATGCAACTCTGGCGCATGAAACCTGACGGTACAGGTCAAACGCAGTTGACAAATGATACGTTGAACAACTGGTTTCCGCACCTGTCGCCCGATGGAAAATCGATGGTGTTTCTCAGCTTTCAAAATGATGTAAAGCCAGACGACCATCCGTTTTACAAGCATGTTTACCTGCGCATGATGCCTGTCAGCGGTGGCGAGCCTAAAGTGGTGGCTTACCTCTATGGAGGGCAGGGAACCATTAATACCCCTTCCTGGTCTCCTGACAGTAAAAAATTTGCTTTCGTATCAAACTCTGATTTATTGCTGGAATAAAATAATGAAAAATGATTTTTAAAAAAGGATCTGTGTTTCTTCTTGCAACGATGGTCGCAGGCTTTTCCTCTGCACAAAATGGCAGCAACCGCATCCAACTGAACCAAGTTGGCTTTTACCCGGCCGCACCGAAGCTAGCCGTTGTCACGGGGAAAACAGAAGCGACAAAGTTCTCAGTGACTTCTCCTGATGGTGGCACTACGTTTTATACCGGTACATTGTCGGGTGAAAAGCGGTCTAAGTTTTCCTCTATACTTACAAAAACGGCAGATTTCAGTGCCTTCAAAAAAAGCGGAAAGTATGCAATAACAGTTCCAGGTATCGGCACATCGCATCCCTTTACCATTGCAGAGGGGGTACATGCCGATGCCGCCAGAGCTGTATTAAAAGCATTTTATTTTATCCGTTCCGACACCCCTTTGGAAGAGAAGTTTGCGGGACAGTGGGCAAGGCCTGCCGGTCATCCCGATACGGAAGTAGTAGTGCATCCTTCTGCAGCTTCAAACTCTCGTCCGGCAGGTACAGTGCTTTCTTCACCCGGCGGCTGGTACGATGCCGGCGATTACAACAAGTACATCGTGAATTCAGGCATTACCATGGGAACCTTGTTTGCGGCCTTCGAAGACTTTCCGCAGTATTATAAGAGACTCACTGTTGCTATCCCCGAAAGCAACAATCCGGTACCAGATATCCTGGATGAAGCGGTGTATAATCTTCGCTGGATGCTTACCATGCAGGATCCAAGCGATGGCGGTGTATATCACAAATTGACAAATGCGGCTTTTGATGGAATGGTAATGCCGGGTGTGACCATGGCTCCCCGTTACGTTGTGCAAAAAGGTACGGCTGCAGCGCTGGATTTTGCGGCGGTAACGGCGCAGGCTGCACGTATTCTGAGCACCTATAAGGCACAATTTCCTGGCCTGGCCGACAGTTGCTTAGCCGCTTCTGCAAAAGCCTGGCAATGGGCACAAAAAAATCCTTCCGTTATATACAGTCAGCGGGAGATCAACCCAAAGCATGATCCGGATATCACCACAGGCGAATATGGCGACCGAAACTTTAAAGATGAATGGTTGTGGGCTGCAGCTGAACTGTATACCACTACTAAGGAACAACAGTACCTGGAGGTGTTGAAAGAGCGGATGCCTGATGCGGCAAGCCTGCCTTCGTGGGGAAATGTGGCTATGATGGGATATTTTACATTGATCCGTTCGGAAAAAACATTGCCACCTGCTGCAAAGCCGGTTGTTGCCGCCATGAAGGATACAGTACTGAAAAGGGCCGCAACCTATCTTTCTAATGTTTCGTCAAATGCCTTCTCCACCGTAATGGGACAAAACGTAAAGGATTTTAGCTGGGGCGGAAGTTCGGTAGCTGCTAACCAGGGCATGCTTCTCCTGTATGCCTATAAATTGACGAAGGATAAAAAATACCTGCATGGTGCGCTGGCAAATCTTGATTACCTGCTGGGACGCAATGCGACCGGTTATTCCTTTGTAACCGGTATAGGTAGCAAACGGGTGATGCACCCGCACCACCGTCCTTCTGAAGCAGATGGCATTGTTGACCCGGTACCAGGATTGTTGTCGGGCGGTCCCAATCCAGGAAGGCAGGATAGCTGCAACTATCCGTCAACTGAACCCGAACTGGCCTTTGTAGATGATGTTTGTTCCTATGCTTCCAACGAGATTGCTATCAACTGGCAGGCACCAATGGTGTACCTAGTCAATGCAATTGAAGCCTGGAGAAAAGAGCTGTGATAAGGTTGATGGCTATTCATTTTCTTTTTACATTGTTAATAATGGGGAGGGAGAGGCTTCGCAGGTTGAAGCCTCTTTATCTTAGCGGAAACACCACTATGAAAAAAGGATTTGTTTTATTCGCAGCCTTGCTGTTCTGTTTTTTTGAAGGTTCTGCACAAAAACCGGTTAACTGGACAAAGGAGCAATTGCTGGAACCGGCAGCCCTGGCTGAAAAGATCCAATCTAAAAAAGACTTGCCTACGCTTATTTCAGTAGGGCCTGGTGCTACCATTCCCAATTCCATTCATATAGGCATGACCAATGATGCTGCCAATCTGGCCAGCCTGAAAACGAAGTTGCGTGCCATGCCCAAAGACGCTTCGGTGGTGATCTATTGCGGTTGCTGCCCGTTTGAAAACTGCCCGAATGTGCGGCCAGCGATTGCTGCACTGCAGGAGCTGAAGTTTACCAAATACAAGCTCCTTAATATTCCCCGCAACATGAAAGCTGATTGGATTGATAAAGGTTATCCCACGGCAAAGCCATAAGATTTTATCACAAACAGGAAAAGGGAAACGGTACAAACGGTTTCCCTTTTTTATTTTTGATTTTTGCTTACACTATGCAACAGATCAACACAGCTATTCTCTCCTTTGGAATGTCGGGTAAATTGTTTCATGCACCTTTCCTGCATGTACACGAAGGCTTCAGGTTTTATGCGGTGCTGGAACGCAGTAAAAACCTGGCACAGGAGGTATACCCGGATGTAAAAACGTACAGGAATTTGGAAGACCTGCTGGCCGATGAAACCATTGAGCTGGTGATAGTCAATACTCCAAATTACACGCATTACGACTATGCGAAAAAAGCGCTGGAAGCCGGCAAGCACGTCATTGTGGAAAAACCGTTTGTTGTAAATGCGGCGGAAGGAGAAGAACTCATTCAACTGGCACAACAGAAAGGGTTGTTGTTATCACCCTATCAGAACCGCAGATGGGACAGCGACTTTAAAACGGTGCAAAAGATTGTAGAAGAAGGTTGGTTGGGTAACATTGTGGAAGCGGAATTTCATTTTGACCGGTACAAAGAAGAATTGAGTCCAAAACAACACAAAGAGGTGCCGGGACCCGGCACCGGCGCCTTGTATGACCTAGGTGCCCACATCATCGACCAGGCTTTGCTCCTTTTTGGAGAGCCGGAAGCGGTGTTTGGCGATATTCGCATTGTTCGTCCCGTTTCCAAAGTGGATGATTATTTTGAAGTGCTGTTATATTACCCCCAATTACGGGTGCGGCTGCACGGTAGTTACCTAGTGAGAGAGCCGTTGCCTTCCTATATTCTGCATGGTGCCAAGGGGTCTTTTTTAAAATGGCGGGCCGATGTGCAGGAGGCAGCCTTGCTCGAAGGAAAAACACCCGGTACGCCAGACTGGGGTGTGGAGCCTGTTACCGAACGCGGTTTGCTCCACACCGAAAAAGATGGTGCGGTGATTCGCGAAACCGTTCCAACGGTATCGGGTAACTACCTCCATTATTTTGAAGGCATTTACGAGGCCGTACGTAACGGCGCTGCTTTGCCCATCACAGGTCAGCAGGCTATCAACACCATCCGGGTAATTGAAGCTGCCTTTCGGAGCAGTGAAGAAAAAAAAGTAGTAGCATTCTGCAAATGATCCCGAAAAAATAACAATGCTTGAAGAAACAGGGCCATTGCCGGTATTGTTTTTCCGTTAATTTGCCCTGTATGAAAATCAGGATCAAAGAGGAGTCCCTGTTTGCCCGTATTGCAGCCCGTAAGTTGAAATGCAATGCGGTGGCGGCTGTATTTGGCAGTACCATTCATCTCTGGAATGTCAGCCGTGAGGACTTCCTGAAGCGTACACCCTGGGTGGTACATGAAATCGAGCATGTGCGCCAGTTTCGGCGCTACGGCTACATCTGGTTTTCGGTGTTGTACCTGTGGGAGAGTGCCCGCAAAGGTTATTACAACAACCGGTTTGAAGTGGAAGCCCGGGTAGCGGAAAATGGCGTTTTGTGCCTAGAAGGGGTTGAATTTGTATAAGTGCTCAAAGACGATTGCAGATCACTAACCATCAACGTTATTCCTGTTTATGCGTAAGCTTGTTGCCGGTTTTGCCGCCAGTGTGGATGGCTACATTGAAGGGCCTGATGGCGGGTACGACTGGATCATCATCGATGAAAAGCTTGATTTTTCTGCAGAAATGAAACGCTTTGATACACTCTTTTTTGGCCGCCGGTCGTACGAAGCGGCAAAGGCCATGTTCGATAAACCATCTGCGGGTATAACCAATTTCGTTTTTTCCAATACACTGACGGAAGTTGATAAAAACTTTATATTGCTTAGCGGCGATATCCATTTAAAAGTAGAAACTCTGAAACAGCAAGAGGGTAAAGACATTGCCGTTTATGGCGGTGCCAATTTGCTGGCCTCCCTGCTGAACCTGCAACTGGTGGACGAACTTTCCATCTCATTTATTCCTGTTTTATTGGGAGCGGGAAAGCCCATGGTGGATTTACTGCATGAAAAGGTTTGGCTTCGGTTTAATAACAGCCGGCGGTACCAAAACGGGACCCTGGTTGTAAATTATACAGTGTGTTACAACCAGATCCCTTAAGATATCTTTGTCGCGATTTAATTCTTCATTATGCGTGTATTGGCATTGAGCAGTTCCCGTGTGGGCAACGGCGGTTACCTGGCCGCAGCCGCACCGGTCATTGAAACTTTTTTAGGAAAGTTTTCCCTGCAGGTTGCATTTGTTCCCTTTGCTGCTGTGGATGGCGATTATGAAGCGTATGCTGCCAAGGTGCGGGAAGGGCTTTCTTCGCTGCCACATACCATCAACGTAGTTACATCATCCAACAGTAAAGAGATCATAGAAGCATGCGATGTGATCATGGTAGGCGGCGGCAATACTTTTAAATTGTTGCATGATATTTATCACTTCGAACTCTTTGACCTCATCAAACAACGGGTGCAAAGCGGCGTGCCTTATATTGGCTGGAGTGCCGGGTCTAACCTTACTGGCAGAACCATCTGCACTACCAACGACATGCCCATCATTCAGCCCAAAAGTTTTACAGCGCTTGGCTTCCTTCCCTTTCAGCTTAATCCGCACTATTATAATGTGCAGATCGAAGGTTTTCATGGCGAAACAAGAGACCAGCGCTTGACGGAATATTGCCTGCTCAATCCCGGAACACCGGTTGTGGGCTTACCCGAAGGAACTGCGCTTCAATTGGTGGACGGAAACCTGCACTATCGGGGCGAAGTGCCAGCCGTTCTTTTTCAAGCGCAATCAACAGAGTTGCAGCCACAAAAGAAAGAAATGCAGCCAGGTGCAGATTTTTCCTTTCTGCTGAAAGGGTAACGGCAACAGCTAACGTACCTGTGCATTGGCACAAGTTTTTTATCACCACAGGAAAACCCTATTATGAAACGATTGTATTTGCTATTGCTCTCAGTATGCTGCGGGTTTGTAGTAGCCGCACAAGGCGACGGTGGCGGAGCCGACATCAATGTTGACATCAACAAAGGTGGCGAGGGTGGCGCCGGTTTTTTCGCCAATCCCGTGGTGTGGGTAGTTGGTGCTGCGGTCTTTATCCTTTTGCTGGTGGCACTCCTGCGCAGGCCCAGAGGGTAAGGAGATAAACTTTCTTTTTGTACGGCATTCACCCTGAATGCCTTTTTCTTTTTAGCTATCAGGAGGGCTTTTTATCGGAATGCCCCAGGCTTTTACCCGGGCTTACTATATCCCTCACCTTTTGTTTGATGTCTTTGATCTCCACAAAGCCACCATGCACTTTTCGGTCAAATACAACAACATCATTAACCGAGATGGTGTAACGGCCGGCTACTTCCGAAGGCCGTAAGGTAACGCCATTTAGTTCATCCGAAAATGTGGTTAACAGTTCCTGCGCCATATAAGCGGCACGCAACATCCATCCGCATTTGGGACAGTATTCAATGGTCACAACCGGCTTTGAATTCTTCAGCAAATTGTAAAGTTTATCAGTAAACTAATTCTTTTCTGCAATCTATCCAGCAAAAACGACACTCCGTGCCTTTTGATAAAGGGATAGACTGTTTAAGTGTGCAGTTTTGGGCAAACACCATTTTCAGGCTCTCTTCTGCAATGACTGGCAATTGCTAAGAGTTTGTTAACCTCACCAAAAGCACCCAACCCTTTTGTAAGCACCTGGGGTATTCCATAAAACAAACCATTTAAACCAATAAGTATGCATCGCTTTTTACACCTTGTTCTCCTGAACTTACTGCTTGTTTCTGTTGCACAGGCTCAAATGACCAAACTCTCCTCCAATACCAGCCTGGAGGTAGAGACGCCGTTAAGTAACACCAAAACTATTCTGGTAGAATCGGGATTTAAAAAACTTTGGGTGACTGACGCCACGGTAGGCGGAACCCTCAAACTTTCCGACAACATCATGTACGAGGAAGTGGGCGGGGTTTTGAACGGGAAGTTCATTTTTGCGGCTTACAATGCCACCTATGGCTCTGAGCTTTGGATCACGGATGGTACACCGGCTGGTACCCAACTGCTGAAAGACATCAATCCCGGCACGGCCAGCTCCGAACCGCAGGATGATTTTGTGCTGCACAATGGCTACCTGTATTTCACGGCAAGTACGCCTGACTTTGGTCGTGAGATTTGGCGTACAGATGGTACCGAAGCCGGCACCACGATGTTAGGTGACCTGACGGCGGGACCCGGGGGCAGCGCCATGAAAGGTGCATTTAACCTCTTTTCGGCCGGTAATTATTTGCTTTTTACCATAACCACTCTGAATGAAGGATACGAATTATGGCGGTCGGATGGAACGGAAGCCGGTACCACTATGGTCAAAGATATCAATCCCGGCATGGCCAGCTCCGAGATCAGCACCTATACATTTCATAACAACACTGTATTTTTTGCCGCTAAAACGGCAGCCAATGGCGTGGAGCTTTGGAAAACAGACGGCACCACAGGCGGTACGCAGTTGGTAAAAGATATTCGTAGCGGTACCGAATCAGCGTTGAATATTTCCAGCGGGATTACAACCACAAACTATTTTGTGATGTATCCCTTAAATGGTAAGATGCTGTTTATGGCCAATGATGGCGTACATGGAGAGGAGATCTGGTCTACCGATGGAACCGAAGCCGGTACCTTCCTGTTGAAGGACATCAATGCAGAAGCGGCTGTCTCATTCATTTCTTTGTTTTCAGGTGTTAAGGTTGGGAACCGTTTAATATTTTCTGCTTACCAGCAAGAAACCGGTGCAGAACTTTGGGAAACAGATGGCACAACAGCAGGCACTAAAATTTTCAAAGAAATTTTGCCTAGCATGGATGGCGGTATTCCAATGTTGTTGCCTTTCTACTCATTGAGCGGCAATATTTTTGGACAGAAGCCTGATGAGAAGACAAACTTCCAGTTTGAACAAAAACTTTATCAGGATAAATACTTTTTCTTCCTGTTTGGCTTGCCAAATGAAGGCGGACTTGAATTATGGAAGAGTGATGGCACTGATGCCGGCACGGTAAAAGTAAAAACCTTGCGCAGCCCGGATGGCATTCCCAGTACAGATGACAGCGATCCTGGTACCCTCTCTTACGTGTATACAACAGCCGGTCTTTATTTCAGTGTGGATAATGGTTCCATAGGAAGTGAACTCTGGAAAAGCAACGGCACGGAAGCCGGAACCGAAATAGTGGCCGACATCAACCAGGGTCCCGAGGAAAGTGAAATCAACTTTACTTTCTTCCCGGTAAACGGTTATTTCATCTTCACCGCTACCGATGGCGACGATGCCTTCAAATGGGATCTCTACCGCCTGGAAGGTTCATTGGTGCCCATGCCGGTGAAACTGGAGGGTTTTACAGCAAGCTTGCAGAACGCCGATGGGAAGCTGGCCTGGATTACTTCGCTTGAAGCCGATAGCCGCGATTTTGTGATTGAGCGTAGTGACGACGGTAAATTGTTTACAGCCATAGGCACTGTAGCTGCGGCCGGAAATTCTTCCCGTACAAACAATTACGCCTTTACCGATGCCGGTATCGGCAACAGCGGCAAACCTGTTGTTTATTATCGTCTTCGTATGCGGGATATTGACGGCAAAGAAGAACTGAGCAGGGTGGTGATGTTGAACCTGAAAGCTGTTTCCGGTTTGCAGGTGCAGCTCTTGGGCAACCCGGTACAAAGTGATATCCGTCTTTCGCTTTCCCGCAGCACGGCTCCTGTCTTTATTTCTATCAGGGACGGCGCCGGTAAAACGGTTCGCAGCCTGCAGGTGAAAGCCGAAAGCGGTTTCCTCTCCATCCCGGCAGGCTCACTGGCACCTGGTGTTTATTTCCTGGTGGCTGAAACCAATGGCAACAGCAGCGTTATTAAATTCATCAAACAATAAAAAACAGGCATCACCCTAACCATTCAACAAACGTTGAAATTTGGCTATGTAAAACACACAATTTCTCCCATCTTTGAGCCATCCCACGACACCAGGTCGTGAGATGCTTTAGACGAAAACATCATGCAAGCCGTAGAACGCGAAACAGAAACAATGCTCGAAGGCTGTCTTGCCAACAACCGCAAGGCGCAGGAAGCACTGTATCGCCAGTTCTACGGCTTTGCTATGACCATTGCCCTGCGTTATTCTCGAGACGAACATGATGCAGCCGACATCATGAACAATGCATTTATTAAGATATTCAAAAGCATTCATAGCTACGATGCGTCCAAAGGGTCGCTGCATGCCTGGATCAAACGCATTGTTGTGAATGAAGGGCTGGACCATATTAAATCACGCAGTCGCTTCAGTAAAGACCTGGAGCTGGAAACCGTTCCCGAACCGCCTGTCAACAACGCAGTATTACAGGAGATGGGAGCCGAAGAGATTATGAACCTGGTAAAGCGCCTGCCACCCGCTACCCATGCCGTATTCGTGTTGTATGCGGTGGAAGGTTACAACCACCGCGAAATTGCAGAAAAACTGCAGATCAGCGAAGGCACCAGCAAATGGCACCTGAGCGAAGCCCGAAAGACATTGCAAAAACAAATCCAGGTACAAACTTCCGGATGAACAAAAAGACAACATATGAACTAACCATCGCCGACAAGCTGCAGCAGCTTCCGCTGCCCGATATGGAAGACGCCATCTGGGCACGGATTAAAACGCAGCTTGACCTGGACCTGCCGGAAGGCGATGGTGGGGGCAGCAACACGCCACAGGCGCCTTCCGGCGGCTGGATGTGGAGTGCCGGCCTGTTGACTTTTGTAGCTGCTTTTCTAACCGTTTTATTACTTACCAAAAAATCAGATCAACCCGCACCAACCGATAATATAGATCAAAATATAGAAGCGATAACGGCACCGTCTCCGCAACAAATACCAGCGCCGGTACAAACACCCGGTAACAGCACGACAGTACCCCTGCCTGCACCATCTGCAGGCACTATTACTATGCCTTCCGAAGGGATCAGCGACAGTTTGCTGGCGCCTCCTCTGACCCTGCAGCCACCTGTTGATACCCTGCCGTCTGCAACAGCTTTGGTACCTCCTCCATTGACACAGGATAGCCTTATAAAGACAAAGCCTAAAACCAGAGGTGTGCAAGACATTTCTGATGCCGATTACCGTATTGTGCCGACGAAAAGAGACAGCAGCTAACGCAATGAGTGTTGTTTAACTGTATCCGCAGCTTTCTCAAACAATGTTTTATTTGTAAAGGCTTCTGCTGTTTTGTTGCTTGGTGCGCTATGGATTGATATAGGTAGCAAAATCCATCAGGCGTTCCTGCGCCTTTCTTTTGTCGGTTTCATTTTCAACCAACCGAAAGCTGTAGCTGGTTGCTGTTTCAGCCACTTCTGTAAACAAGGTTACGGTAACATTCAGCCCACCTTCACAATCCGTTACAACCCGAAAAAGCGTATGGGCAGTTTGTATGGTGTCGATGGTATAGCAGGATCCGGTCTGCTCAATCCATTTGGCTGCTTTATCGGCGGCGGCAATAATGGCTTCCCTGTCGGAGGTATAAATAGGAAAGGTGCGCTGCATATAGTCCTGTGTACTATAGGTAGATGCCGGCTTCAGGGGCTTCTTCATGTCTTTATCAACAATGATCAGGGAAGCAGGGGCACCATTCAGGAGAAGGCAAAGGGCAGCAAATAACAATTTCATACTGTATAAATTTTGGGTGTGAACAGGAATTTTGCTGTTTCCGTTGTGCTGCTTTCTATATGTAATGTAAAAACATGCTTGCGGTGTAGCAACTATTTTTACATGAACAGGAAACGGTTACAAGGTAAAAGAACCAGTGTGAAGGTGGGTGTGCCTGCGTCATGTTTTGGGAGGCTATTTTGCGCTGTAGACTACCTTGGTGCAAGACCCTTTTAAAATGCATGCATCTTTGTTTTTGATGAACGGCAAACCAATCTTTCACCAGCCACAAAAAAGAACAGGCAGTGGAAACTGCCTGCGATATTTTTAACTCTAAAACAAAAACTGGATCGATGAGAACAAAGATCCGCACATGAGAATACCTGCAAGTTCAGCCAGGAAATTGCATTTTACGACATGACTTTCCTCAGGCATGCAGATTCCCGTGTGAAGTACGAAACTTTATCCCCGAACCGGTTTTTGGGTGTATCAAAAAAGATAAAGAAGGCCAGCCTCCGCTTATTGGTTCCTCCTTTTTCCTGCTGCTACTTTTCATTTTCATAACCGATTATGTGTAGATAGTGGTTTATCGCTGTACAGTTTTTATTAGTTAACCTATAGTGTTTTTTGCAGCAATAGCCGAATGACTTTGCTTTCAGCGCCTGTTAAATACCCTTTGGTATAACGGCCGTAAACAATGGAAGAGGCAGCATTTACCATTTATGTACAAATACTTCCGAACGCATAATTCAACTATACGAAGTGCGTCGTGCATTTTAGATTTGGTAATACACACAAACTACCAGGTTGGGAAGCGTATGATCAAAGACCAACTTTTCAAATGTCTCGGGATTCCGATCGTCGGCGCCATGGCTCCATTTTTGGCGCAGCTTGTCCACTCGTTGGAGGATGGTCTGGTCTTTACACTTCTTACAATTGTTTATTTTATTGGTGTGACGTTTGTTTGCTGGCAGGTGGTGGTAAAACTGGTGTCTGACCTGCGCCGCACCGCCCTGCTGAAACAGCATATCTTTTATAAGCTGTTAAGCCTGCTCCTGACCGGAGGCGTGCTAGCCGGCGCTGTCTTTTTCACAGCAACATGGCTTTGGCAAAGCCTCTTGTCGCAAGCCATCAACAGTAACCAGCTTTTAAATGCGGCACTGGTGGGAGCGGCTTTTGGGCTGATCTTGGTATTGCTATACGAAATCATTTTTTTAAGCCTGGAGAAAGACCTGGATTCGCGGGTACTGGAACAGTTGGACCGGGAGCGGCTGGAAGCCGAGGTAAGTGTATTGCGCAGCGAACTGGATCCACATTTCTTTTTTAACTGCATGAACACGCTTTCGCACCTGGTACGCAACGATGCTGAAAAGGCTTACCAGTTTGTGCACAAGCTTTCCAGCGTATATAAATACTTTCTGCGCAACAAGGAAAAACAATATGTATCGCTGCAGGACGAGATGGAGTTTCTCGACAATTATTATTTCCTGCTGCGCATCCGCTTTGACGATAATATCCGGATTGAAAACAAGGTTGAAGAAAACCAGGCTAAAGTATCCATTCTGCCATGCACATTACAGGTGTTGGTGGAGAATGCCATCAAGCATAACTTTTTTTCGGAAAAAGAACCGCTGGTTATTTCAATTTTTTTAAATGGAAAATTCATCAATGTATCCAACCCGGTGCGGCCCAAACTGCATGCGGCAGAATCAACTTATATCGGGTTGCGCAACCTGAAAGCCCGCTACCGGATAATTACAAACCAGAATGTACTTGTGCTTACCACCGGGAACCGATTCCTGGTAAAGTTGCCCATTGTTAAACACGAAAATTCAACAACATGATAAAAGCAGTGATTATTGAAGACGAGAAAACGGCTGCCGACAATCTGTCTGCAATCCTGAAGGAAGTAGAGCCTGGTATCACGATAGAGGCGGTGTTACCCAGTGTTGAAAAAGGTATTTCCTATTTTTCCGGCAATGAAAAGGTGGATATAATATTTAGTGATGTACAACTGCAGGATGGCCTGTCTTTTTCTATTTTCAACACCGTAAAATTAACCGTGCCTATTGTATTCATTACCGGTTACGACCGCTTTATGATGGATGCCTTTGAGAACAATGGCATCGATTATCTTCTGAAGCCCATCTGCAAAGACGATCTGCAAAAGGCACTGCGCAAGTACAAGAGTTTTGAACAACATTTTGCAGCCGAAAAAGTCGATGCCTCCCTCAACCAACTGATGCAGTATGTGTCCTCCCGCAAGCGATCAAGGATTTTGGTGCGCAAGGGGATTGAGAACATTACCATGCAGCTATCAGAAATTGTTCTGTTTTATACTGAAAACAAAATCGTTCACGCCGTCGACCGCAACGGACGAAAATACATGGTGGACAAAAACCTTTCCGACCTGGAAGCGGAACTGGATGACAATACCTTTTTCCGGGCCAACCGGCAATACATTTTAAATATCAACTTTATCAAAAGCTTCAAACCCTACGAAAGGGTAAAACTGTGGGTTGACCTGACAGTTCCCGACATTGATCATTCCATTATTGTGAGCCAGGAAACAGCGCCGCTCTTTCGCAAGTGGCTGGTGGATGCGTGAGTGGTGAGTGGTGAGTGGTGAGTGGTGAGTGGTGAGTGGTGAGTGGTGAGTGGTGAGTGGTGAGTGGTGAGTGGTGAGTGGTATAAATTGATCGCTCAAGATACAGGAAGATGTTGCTTCTTCTTTATTGCTTGGGATAATTGCCATAATACTATGGTTACTTTTAGGTTAATCCGGAATCCCTGGTGGTTCAATTGGCGGCATTCTTCAGATTCTTCGGTCAACTAAGTCTAAAGCGTGATGGTTGTGGACTCGTTCATAACCATCACAGTCGTGATCTTTCGGCTCGTACAATTCCCAAGCTGCTTAAAATCGTGACCAGTCACATATATATTTAGATTGCCAGCTTGTAAGCTATTCTATTTTATTATTGCAGGCAACTTCATAATCCTGCGACCAATAGTGGTATCCTGCTTTCCCTTTTTTGCAATCTAGCCAATAATCTTTAGGTGATTTTTATTCTGTGGAACGCAAATGTTCTCTTTAGATAAGCATTTAGTTTGTTTTGGTTTGTCTTGCTGGCGAAGCAACGTATCTGTTTCCCCAAGGTTTAAGCGATTGTGCACCTTGTAGATTCTCTGAAGATGGTTTTTCCGCTGCATTGGGTTGCATTGCTTCGCGCTTCCTTTTTCATGCTTGAGTGCAAAACCATCACTTCTCGAATCTGACCTGTTCATTTCCGAACGCCCAAATCACCATATTGCTTGTCTTACCGTTTATCAGTTAACGTTAACCCCAAAATTTATGAGGAAAATCTATTCTCTTTTGGTATGCTGTGCCCTATTGCTTCTTGGGCAGGCATCAGCGCAAACAAGACAGGTGCGGGGCGTAGTTACCGACAGCGTAGGTAACCCGCTGCCCAATGTATCGGTTCAGGTACGCAACACGAATGTGGGTACCCGAACCAATGAAACCGGTACTTTCACGCTTGCGGTTCCTGCTAACAGCAACGAACTGATGGTGTCTTCCGTTGGTTATGAGAACCAGGAGGTGAACATAGCCGGCAGGGACAACATTTCCATTACGCTAATCACGGCCAGGCAAACCGCTATGCAGGAGGTCGTGGTCACTGCCATGGGTATTACACGTACACAAAAGTCCTTAGGCTACAGTACCACTAAGGTGAGTGGAGAAGAGTTAACAAAAGCCCGGGAAACCAACATCGTGAATGCGCTTGCGGGTAAGGTGGCAGGTTTGCGGGTATCCTCGCAATCGGGTACGCCAGGAGGCTCATCCAAGATAATTTTGCGCGGCCAGTCGTCCTTTGGTGGCGATGCGTCTGGCGGTCAGCCCATTTTTGTAGTGGATGGTTTACCGATAGACAACCAATCGCAACAACTGGCTACTGCACCCAGTGCCGTTCCGCAGGGTACTGCCGGTGTAGACTTTGGTAACAGGGCCGGCGACATCAACCCCGATGATATCGAATCGATCAACGTACTGAAAGGTGCTGCGGCTACAGCATTATATGGTGCAAGGGCTAAGAACGGTGCCATCATCATCACAACAAAGCGTGGACGCAGAGGTGGTTCAGTGGTTCGCTTTAATTCGTCATTCCGCTTTGATAATGTCCTGCGCCTGCCCGATTACCAGAACGAGTATGCACAGGGACAATACGGGATTTATTCGGTAAACAACACAAACGGCTGGGGCCCTAAAATTAGCGAAGTGCAAGACCGTACGTTTCCGAATTTTATGGGTGAGCAGGTTACGCTAAAGGCCTATCCGGATAATGTCAAAAACTTTTACAAAACAGGCGGTAATTATATCAATTCACTCTCTTTCGAGGGAGGTGGCGAAGCCGGTGATTTCCGTCTTGGTTATACCAACAACTACCAGACTGGTGTGGTGGAAAGCCAGTCTTTTCTTCGCAACAGCGTTAACCTGAATGCAGGGCGGGCTATCTCCAGCAAGTTTGATGTTCGCACAACGCTCAACTATGTTTCCAGTGTTGGCAAGAACCGGCCAATCCAGTCTTCCAATAACTCCAATTCGCTTACGCAGATCATTCATTTCCTTCCAAGAACGGTAGACATTGATGCGTTGCGTAACAACTATGAAGACCCTATTACCGGAGAACAGATTACTCTCACTCCAGCAAAGACGGGTAACAATCCATTCTGGGTGATTAACTACAACACGTCGGAAAGCAATGTGGAACGCATTTACGGCAACATTGTACTGAGCTACAAACCACTGAGCTGGTTAACTATCTCGAACAACTTTGGCAGTGATGTATATGCAGAGTTCCGTAAGCTGGTAACCAGGCCCGGAACGGCAGGTCAGTTGCAGGGTAATTTTTTCCAGGCGAATTTGTACAACCGCATCCTGAACAACGACTTTATTGTTACAGCGGATAAGCGCATCAACAATGATTTGGGTTTGCGTGTATTGGCTGGCTTTAATAACTATGAATCCTTCTACCGCCGCGACCAGGCTGATGCGCAACAATTGACAGTAGACCAATTGTACACATTCAGCAATGCAGCTTCTATTACCACTACCAACACATCCAACAAGCGTAGAATCATTGGTGCCTTTGGTGAGATCGGCCTTTCCTATAAAAACTTTCTCTTCCTGAATGCAACAGGACGTAACGACTGGAGCTCCACGCTGCCGGTTGAAAACCGTTCATATTTCTATCCCTCTGTTAGTACAAGCTTTGTCTTTTCAGAAATCTGGCGGCCTAATTTTCTTTCTTATGGAAAGTTCCGGGCCAGTTGGGCCAATGTGGGTGGGGATACTGAGCCCTATCAACTGGCATTCGCCTATACACCCGTAAGCCAGATCTTTGCACAGTACGGCCAGGGTTCGCAGTTCCCGTTTGGAGGTGTGCTGGGCTTTTCTGTTCCCATCACCATTCCCAATGCGCAGCTGAGGCCGCAGAACCAGACTTCCTATGAAGCCGGCATCGACCTGCGTTTCTTCAGGGAAAGAGCAAGGGTTGATTTTACCTACTACAACACCAAAACATCCAACCAGATTATTGCCTTGGCCCTGCCGCAGTCAACCGGTTTTGCTACCAAGCGGGTGAATGCCGGTTCGCTGAAAAATGAGGGCATTGAATTAACGTTGGGTGGTCGTCCCCTGAGTACAAGAAGCCTTACATGGGACATTGATGTCAACTTCTCCAAGAACCGGAATACGGTAGAAGATCTGCCGGTTGAGATTACACAATACACGCTTGCCAGCGCTTACAATGGTATTCAGATCAGGGCCCGCAACGGTGAGCAGATCGGTTTGTGGGGTACCGGTTTTGAACGTGATCCGGATGGAAACATCGTGATCAACCAGAACAACGGCCTGCGCCGCGTTGTAACTGACCAGCGATTCGGCAATATCTATCCCGACTGGACCATGGGGATCAACAACAGTATTAGCTTCAAGGGCCTGACTCTGGGATTCTTGTTTGATTTCCGCCAGGGTGGCGTTATGTATTCAGGTACGGTTGGTGCTTTGCGTACAACAGGTTTAGGATCCGAAACAGCCATCAATCGTGATAAAATCATCATTGATCCGGGTGTGATCTTGGATGCGACTACCAATAAATATATTCCCAATACGGTACCGGTGCAAAGCATGCAGGATTTCTGGGGTCAGTTCGGCAACAACACTGTTTCGGAAGGAGCCGTATTTGATGCTTCTTATGTAAAGCTTCGCGAAGTAGTGCTGAATTATGCCTTGCCGTCAAGCATGTTCCGCGGTAATCGTTTTATCAAGGGACTCAGCTTTGGCGTGGAAGGACGAAATCTTTGGCTGATCCATTCCAACGTACCGCACATCGATCCTGAAGTCAACCTGTTTGGTTCAACCAGCGTGGGTGAAGGTGTTGAGTTTTATAACATGCCTTCTACCCGTTCCTTTGGATTTAATGTCAGAGCAACCTTCTAAATGAAAACAGCAATGAAAAAAATAACAATACAAATCCTGGGTGCGGTACTGCTGATTGGTACTTTGGCCACCTCGTGTAAAAAATATCTTGATATCAACCGCAACCCCAACGCGGCGGAAGTGGTGGATCCAAAACTACTCTTTTCCAATGCGGCAGTCAGTTATGTTAACGTAAGGGCCTCCGGCGATTTTTATATTCCGATAGGCTTGGCCGGACAGGCCATTGCATCGGGTGGCAACACGGCCACCACCTGGGGCACTCCCAGCGAAGAGCAATATGATGTGAATGCGCTTTCTCTGGGTAACAGTTGGCGAGCTCTCTATAACTATTCCGGCGCCAACCTGCGGGAGATTATCAAGCTCTCGGAAAGTGCCGCCGTGCCAAACAACAATGCGGCTGCACAGGCCAAAGTTTTACTGAGTTTCGTGTTTTACGATGTAACAACCCTGTTTGGTGATGCGCCTTTCTCGGAAGCCTTGAATACAGATATTTTGTATCCAAAGTTCGAAACGCAGCAACAAATCTTCGAAGGTATACTTGCCATGTTGAATGAAGCGCTGGGACAATTTGATGAAGCCAGTCCGCTGAAGATTTCTGACTATGACCTTTTTTACAAAGGTGATATTGCCAAATGGAAAAAAGTAGCCCGGTCGCTGAAGCTGAAGGTGCTGATGACAATGGTGGACAAAGACCCGAGTAAAGCTGCCGCCATTGGGCAACTATTACAGGAGGGTGGCTTTATCAGCTCTGCTGCAGATAACTTTCAGATCAGTTATGCCAACACGGCCGGCCGTTACAACCCTAAATATGGTTTGAACCGCCAGTACAATAACGAGCAGTCGTTCTTTGGCGCTTCCAAGTGGGTAGTAAATTTTATGAACCCAATCAACGATCCCCGGCGCGGCATCTTCTTCGAAAGACCGGAAGGAGTCACCGCATTTGTAGCACCCGAACCGGCTCAGGACATCGACAATGCAGTACATGCCCGTATCAACCGTAATTATCACAATGCCAGTCAGCCCGAGGTACTATTTAACTACCAGGAACAGCTTTTTTACGAAGCAGAAGTCTATGCGAGAGGCTTGGGCGTTCCTGTTAATATGACAAAAGCCAACCAATTGTTCAAGCAGGCAGTGGAAGCATCTGTACGCTATCACGCCCAGCAGGCATTGGCTGCTACGTTGATAACAGCAGGCGCCAGGAACGCCACTATTGCCGCTGATTTTACGGCTGCTGCCAACAGCGCCCTGGCTTCGGCTGCATCGTTTGTAGAATCGCTACCAGACCTTACTTCCTTTGCCACCAACAGGGAAGCTGTGAAATATATTCATTACCATCATTGGGTAGATAAGTGGGACCGTGGACTGGATGCCTTTACGCAATGGCGCCGTTCAGGCCCCGAGGGCGATGAAGTACCGGCACTGACATTGCCGCCAGGTGCGCCGGCAGGGGGGCTTTTCCGTCGCTACGAGTATCCCATCACCAATGAAATTGCGGCTAACCCTAACGCACCCAAAGACAAGATCCGTTATTTTGAAAAAATGTGGTTTGACCTTTAAACATCCATACATGAAAAGAATTTCGCTTATTCTCTTGCTTGGTATCGCTACAGTATTTGCTGCCTGCGAAAAGGATGACGCCAATACCGAAGGCATTGATCTGAGCAACACGCTGGAACCTTATATAGAATTTACCAGCACCAGTGCAAAACAGGTAAAGCAGGGAACAGCCACTACGGTTGGTTTCCAGATGCGCACCGGCCTGCAGCAAAAGGTAACTGTTCATTATGATGTTACTGGCGCTGTAAACCTGCCGAACCAAACACTGGTACTTGACAGGGAAGCTACTACGGGGCAAGCTACCATCAACATTCCTGCTAACGTGATTGTGGCGCCTGCAACATCGGCAACGGCTACGGTTACCCTAAAGCGGGCAGTAAAGGAAGATGGCACTGAACTCACCCTGGGCGCAAAGAACCAGCCTGCATCGCAGGTCGTAACTTTGAACATCATACCTTAACCAGCTTACTACAATACGTATCAGACCACCCATTGGGTGGTCTTTTTTATGCGAAATCTTTCGTAGTATTTGCCGCTTATCCTAAATCAATGGTTTTTTCTTGCAGGGACTGATGAGGCATCCGGTCCGGTTAAGCAGGTTTCAGGTAGTGAAAGTTTTCCTTCAGTCCCGGAAACGATGGCTTCGTACAAGGGTTAAAAAAAGGTTAACGAAACCTGTGTGAAATGTTATTGCCGCCGGTCGTAATTCGCTTTTTTTCATTGAGTTAGCTTTCTAATTTGACATTAGATTCTTCACTCAAAAATTTGTTATTATGAAAAAGTCAATAGCCAACCTGCTCGTAATCTTTGCTGTTTCCGTTGCATCCATGTCTTTTGCCAATCCCCCCGTCACTGAAAAAGTGTTGAAGCAATTCTCTGCATCTTTTCCAACGGTGATGGACGCCAAATGGTTTGAGGGTGACAACTATTTTGATGTGTATTTTGAAAAAGAAGAAGTCAAATACAATATCCGATACGACCGCAATGGAAAGGTCCTCAGCACCCGCAACTACTTTCCTGGTTCAAAACTTTCACCCTTCCTGAAAGGAAAAGTGGCCGAGAAGTTTCCGGAGAAAACCATCTTTGGTGTTACCGAGATTACCAACAGTGAAGAAATGTATTATGTGATTGTGCTGGAAGATAAAAACACCTGGACCAATGTGCGTGCTGATGCTACCGGTCAACTGACCATACTTGAGAAACTGAAAAAAGCCAAATAGGCCTCGTTGTAAACTGCCTGGAAACTGCAACAGAATCAATCTGTTGCAGTTTTTTTGTGGAAAGATTCCTCCCCGTTTATCTCAAAGCTCTTATACACTTGTAAGTATAAATATGTAAGCGGGTTAATTTTTTTTTGCTATCTGTATAAAAATAAACAGATTAGAACGACATTAGTCGTATGAAGATCCAATCCGGAACGCCTGGTTCGGAACCGGGAAGCAGTACGCTGCCTTCCGGTTTGAACTTTGAAAAACTGCTTTCTTCTCTTGTTGATATTATCTGTGTATGTGATGGGGAAGGTATCTTCCACTACATCAGTTCTTCGGCTGAGCAAATGTTGGGATATACACCGGAAGAGATGACAGGCCATTCCTTTCTCGACTTTATTTATCCTCCCGATGCACCGAAAACGGCCCAGGTCCTCAAGGAAAAAAAATCCAATTGCCAGGTCTCCAATTTTGAAAACCGCTACAGGAAAAAAGATGGGACAGTTGTGCCCTTGTTATGGTCGTGGCGCTGGGATGAAGATGACCAGCTGTTTTACTGCGTAGTCCGTGACGCTTCGGATAAATACAATGCGGAGCAGCGCCTGATGAAAGCGCAGGAAATGGCAAGGGTAGCGAACTACGAGTTCAACGTGGTGACCAATCAGTACACCTATGTTTCCGATACCATTTTTGAGATTTTTGGAGTGAACAGGAAAACCTTTCCCGAGTATACCTCGGAGCTTTTCTGGTCGCTGGTGCACCCCGACGACATCCCTATTGTGAAGAAAGCGCTGACGGCGCCGGATCACCTGTTTTCAACAACGCTTACTTTTCGCATCGTTCGTCCGGACGGTATAGTGGCTTATATCAAGCGCAACCGCGAAGCCATTTATGATAACGACGGAAGGCTGATAAAAACTATCGGTACCATACAGGACATTTCAGATCTGGTACGTAGCGAGCAAGCCTTGCGGGAAAGCGAGGAGCGCTTTCGATTCCTGGTGCAGCATGGCAATGAAATGATCGCTATCCTTGACAAGGAGGGCTTCTATACGTTTGTCAGCAACAATGTGAACCAGGTGGTAGGGTACGAGGCAGAAGAACTGGTAGGGCAAAATGCATTGCAGCTGATTCATCCCGATGACCTGCCTGCCATGTATGCTCACCTGCAGCATATACAGTTTTGTGAGATCATTACCACCGGTGCTTTCCGGTTTTTGGCAAAAGACGGCGAATGGCGTTGGGTAGAGTCCACGGTTTCCAATCACCTGCACAACCCCATCATTGGTGGCTTATTGATCAACACCCGGGACATAACTGAAAAAAAACGGAAAGAAGAGGCCTTGCAATTTTCCGAACAGCGACTGGATGCCTTGGTGCAAAACGGTTCCGACCTGATCGTGATCATCGATGAAAAAGGCGGCTTTCGGTACAGTACCAATAACATCGCTTCCATTCTGGGGTATGCGCCAGATGAATTGAAAGACAAAAATGCATTTGAGTTCATTCATCCCGATGATTTGAAAAAAGTGGCTGATGAAATTGCCAAAGTGGTGCGAAATGAAGAGGCTAACGGTGTAACACACCGCTTTTTGCACAAAAACGGCGAATGGATCTGGCTGGAATCAAAAGGAACCAATCATCTGGACAATAGCGCCATTGGCGGCATTCTTGTCAATGCCCGAAACATCAATGACCGTGTAAAGCTGCAAAAGCGATTGAACCGCGAATTGATCAATAAGCAGAGAGAAATTACATCCGCTGTAATCCGTGCACAGGAATCGGAGCGTTCGCAGTTGGGACTGGAACTGCACGACAATGTTAACCAGATATTGACCACGGTAAAGTTGTACAACGAGATGTACCTTACCGGTTACATGCAGGACAAAGAACTGCTGGCGAAAGCCACGCAGTATACACAGGAGTGCATCAATGAGATCCGCAGCATTTCCAAGCGGCTGTCGGCACCCACGTTGGGTAAAATATCCCTGGAGGATTCCGTCCGCGAACTGGTGGATTCCATCAACCTCACCGGACGCCTCGAGATTATTTATGTTCCGAAAGGATTCGCAGGCTGTACTGTAGCCGAAGACATTCACCTGGCCGTTTACCGCATTGTGCAGGAAAGTCTCAACAACGTTATCAAATATTCCGAAGCGCAACTGGTCTGCATTGAGTTGGGTAGAACAGACGATAACATTTCTCTGAAAATAACTGACAACGGGAAAGGTTTTGATACTTCTGCCAGGCGAGTAGGCATTGGCATCACCAATATGCGAACGAGAGCCGAAAACCTGAATGGGACGTTTTCCATAAAAAGCGAACCAGGTAAAGGCTGCGAAATTGAGATTCTGTTTCCCTGTCATCCCTGCATTCGCCATGAGCAATGCAACGTATATTGACGATCCTTTCCAGGAATAACAATTGGTAAGTACTTTCGATGCATGATCAGTATTGAAAACAGCCGGTTAAGGGTGAAGATCCATCCGCTGGGCGCCGAATTAAAAAGCGTTTTTCACAAAGAACATAACCTGGAGTATATCTGGCAGGGGAACCCTGCTTTCTGGGCCAAGTCTTCGCCTGTGTTGTTTCCCACTGTTGGCGAACTGAAAGAAAAAACATACCGGTACAATGGAAAGTCTTACCAGCTTTCCCGTCACGGGTTTGCCCGTGAAAAGGAATTTGCCGTTCGTGATCAACAGGAGAATGCGGTAACGTTTACACTCGAAAGCAGTGCAGAAACACTGGCTGTTTATCCCTTTGAATTTATCTTTTCGATCACCTATACAGTAGATGAGAGTAGTTTACGGGTACGGTACAGCGTTACAAACAGGGGCGGAACCGCAATGTTGTTTTCGGTAGGTGGTCACCCGGCTTTTAACGTGCCGCTGGCAGAAGGCACATCCTACACCGACTACCGGTTGGAATTCTCCAAAAAGGAGACGGCCGGTCGCTGGCCCATCAGCAAAGAAGGACTGATTGAAAAAACGCCACAACCCCTATTGCAGGAGAGCAAAGAGTTACCGCTTGCAAAAGAACTGTTTGCAAAGGACGCCGTCGTCTTCAAGCACCTGCAATCCGGCAGTGTGCAACTGCTTTCCAATAAAACGCCGCATGGTCTGCAGTTTTCGTTTGCAGGTTTTCCTTTCCTGGGACTGTGGGCGGCGCCGGGTGCCAATTTTCTGTGCATTGAGCCCTGGTGTGGTATTGCCGATAGTGTTGACGCCGATGGTGAGCTGGCAAACAAAGAAGGGATCAACCGCCTGGCGGCAGGAGAGAGGTTTGCGGTGGAATGGAGTGTAAATTTCTTTTAAGTAAAAGCAAAAATGTAAAAAGGGAGTCCTGTAATACAGTGACTCCCTTTTTTATTTTGGTGTTTGATTTATTCGAGGACTTTTTCAACAAACTTACCCGACGCTTTGTTTTTCAGGATGACTTTTTTGGCGCCGTAGTGCGTTACTTCTTCTTTTACAAAATAGTGGTCGGCATCATACTCCGTTAGGTGGCTGTCTTTGCCTACGCCGGTCTTGCCCCGCCAGATATCGAGTTGTACCGGTTCCCATAACTTGCTTTTTGCCGAACGGTAGGCTGCATCCAGCACCGCATTTACTACGTAACCGTCGTAAAACGTTTCTTTGGGTTGCTCTCCTTTTTCAAATGCGCTGAACATGTCCATAAACATATGGTTGTATCCAAGTTCGTTCAGTTCATCGCCAACGGGAAATAGCCAGCCGCTGTTGCTTTCGGCTTTTTCGGCAATGTAATCGCCGCCCTTGCCGGAGGTGAACATCTCAAAACCGGTGCGAAGGAAGGAGTTGATCCAGATGGTGCCTTCGGTGCCCATTACCTCATCACGCAGGTCCAATCCGCCGCGGAAAGTCCAGCTTACCTCAAACTGTCCGATGGCGCCGTTTTCATATTTCACCAGACCAATTGCATGGTCTTCGGCCTCGATGGGTTTCACCTGTGTATCGGCCCAGCACATCACCTCCACAGGGCGGATGTCCTTCCCGATATAGCTGCGGGAGATCTCCACGCAGTGGCAACCCAGGTCAAGAATACAACCGCCTCCGGCCTGCTCCAGGTCCCAGAACCAGTTGCTGTGGGGTCCGGGGTGGGTTTCCCGCGACTTGGCCCATAGAATGCGGCCCAGGGCACCTTGCTTCACGCTTTCCACCGCTTTTAAAAATTTGGGTGTGTACACCAGGTCTTCCAGGTAGCCATGAAAAATACCGGCGCTCTCCACCGCTTCCAGCATGCGTTTAGCTTCAGCAGCATTGCGGCCCAATGGCTTGGTGGTGATAACGGCCTTTTTGTGTTTGCAGCAAAGCATCACGGCTTCTTCGTGCAGGTTATTGGGAAGGGCAATGCATACGATCTGTACATCTGGGTGGGCAATGGATTCTTCCAGAGTTGTGGTGTGGTGCGGAACACCGTAATCATCAGCAAATTTTTTGGCCGATTCTTCGCGGCGCGAATACACGCTGACGATCTTGTCGCCGCTGCGGTTTCCGTGGATAGAATCGGCATAAAAGCGCCCAATAAAGCCTGAGCCCAGCATGGCAAGCGTAATCATATTATAAAGTTGGTTTTAGGTAACAAGGTGTTGAGTCTTATCTGATCGCTATGATGGTTCAAGTTTACAACGAAGTTTTTATTGACGAACAAAGGGCGAAAGATTTCTTTTACAACAATCGATTTTCCTGACATCAACCGGGATAGAGTTGAAAGGAAAAAACTATATTGTGTAGGCTAATTGTAAAACCTGTTATATGAACAAGTCCCGCAGAACCTTTATCAAGCAAACTTCTTTTGCGCTGCTAGGCGCAACCCTTGCCTCACCTTCGCTGCTGGCGGCAGCAAAGAAAAATCAGCTCATCGGCATCCAGCTGTATTCGGTACGCGACGATATGCGCAAAGATCCGCTGGGTACCTTGCAGGCCCTCGCCGGAATGGGCTACAAACACCTGGAGCATGCCAACTATGTAGACCGGAAGTTTTATGGTTATGCACCCAAAGAGTTTAAAAAAGTTTTGGATGACCTGGGAATGAAAATGCCTAGCGGTCACACGGTAATGCATAGTCGCCATTGGGATGCCGGTACCAAACAACTGAACGATATATGGAAATATACGGTAGAAGATGCCGCGGTGCTGGAACAGGAATTTGTGATCAGCCCGTCAATGGAAGAAAAGCAGCGCAGGAACTACGATGAGCTCATGATCTTACTGGAGATGTTTAATAAAAGCGGTGAGTTGTGTAAAAAGCACGGAATGAAGTTTGGTTACCACAACCACGAATTCGAGTTCAGTGAGCAGCTCAACGGACAAACGCTGTACGACATCATCATGAAAAATACCGATCCTGCTTTGGTCATTCATCAGCTGGATATCGGTAACATGTACAACGCAAATGCCAAAGCTGCCGACGTCATCAAAAAATATCCCGGCCGTTTCGAATCCATGCATGTAAAGGATGAGATCAGGGCAACCGGTAACAATGAAAGACACCAGTATGAAAGCACCCTGCTGGGCAAGGGTGTGATCAATGTAAAAGAGGTGCTGGACTTGGGTAAGAAGATGGGCGGCACAAAGCATTTCATCATCGAACAGGAGTCGTACCAGGGACAAAAACCACTGGATGCCATGCGGGAGAATATTGCCATTATGAAAAAATGGGGTTATTAAAGTAAGGTGAAACGGCAAACGTCAATAACAAACTGCCCGCAACCATCAGTTGCGGGCAGTTTGTTTGGGGGCAGGAATAAACGCTGCCTATTTGCAAGCCGAGTTGCTTGTTTATTTCTCCGTGATGTTACCAAAACAGAGATACTTCATCTCCATAAAGTACTCCATTCCATATTTCGAACCTTCGCGTCCAAAACCCGATTCTTTAATGCCGCCAAATGGCGCCACTTCGGTAGAGATGAGCCCTTCATTGATACCCACCATTCCGTACTCCAGCGCTTCGGCTACCCGCCAGCAGCGGCCCACATCGCGGCTATAGAAATAAGCAGCCAAGCCGTATACGGTGTCGTTTGCCATCCGGATCGCTTCTTCTTCCGTAGAAAAGCGAAAAATGGGAGCTACGGGACCAAACACTTCTTCTTCTGCAATGATCATGGAAGGTTTTGCTTCGGTGAGCACGGTGGGCTGGAAAAACAAACCTTCTATCTCTTTGCCACCGGTTGTGATGCGGGCACCTTTTTCCACGGCATCGCGAATATGTTCTTTTACTTTTTGTAATCCTTTTTCATTGATCAGGGGCCCAACCTGTACGCTCTTGTCCAGCACATCGCCGGTTTTTAAACCCTGCACCGCCTTGGTGAATTTTTCCGCAAATTCATCGTACACGGTATCCTGTACCAGGATGCGGTTAACACAAACGCAGGTTTGCCCGTTGTGCCGGTATTTCGACACCAATGCACCCGCCACAGCCGCATCCATATCCGCATCGTCAAAAACAAGGAATGGCGCATTGCCACCCAACTCCAGCGAAAGCTTTTTTAGTGTAGGTGCACATTGGGCCATCAGGGTTTTGCCTACTGGTGTTGAGCCTGTAAACGACAGTTTGCGCACCTTTTTGTTCTCGCAGAGTTCTTTGCCAACCTCGCTGCTTTGACTGGAAGTAACGGTGTTGTATACGCCGGGAGGAAAGCCCGCTTCTTCAGCAAGAACTGCGAGGGCCAGTGCTGTCAGCGGTGTTTCGGATGGGGGTTTAACGACAACCGGGCAGCCGGCAGCCAGGGCAGGGCCCACCTTCCGGGTGATCATCGCCAGCGGGAAGTTCCACGGTGTAATGGCTGCCGCTACACCGATGGATTGTTTGAGCACTACCAGCCTCCGGTCCTTTGTGTGTGGTGGAATCACATCGCCATAGGTTCGTTTGGCTTCTTCGGCAAACCACTCGATAAACGCAGCGCCATAGGCCACTTCGCCTAAACTTTCGGTGATCACTTTGCCCGATTCAATGGTCATAAGACGAGCCAGTTCCTCTTTGTGTTTAATGATAAGGTTGAACCAGGTTCGCAAAAGCGCCGAACGTTCTTTGGCAGTGAGGTCACGATAGACCGGCCAGGCAGCATCGGCAGCATCAATAGCGTTGCGAACATCTTCGCGATCCATATCGGGGACAGCTGTTATAACTTCACCGGTAGCGGGATTGGTAACATCGAAGGTTTTTCCACTGGCTGCTGCTATCCATAGGCCATTGCAGTAGGCTTTTGATTGTACCAGGTCTTGCATCATTGAATTGTTTTCGTGTTGGTAAAAGGCTTTTCAAAAAGTGAAAGGTATGCATTTATTCCACTGGCAAATTTCAGTAGCGAAACTGAGACACGGTTTGTCTGCAGGAATAATTTTATCGTCGGAAGATCAAAAAAGCTCCCGAGAGTCTTTGCTATTACCGGGAGTTTTCAATAAGCAGAAAAGGTACGGAAAAGATGCTGCTGGCTACAGAACAGGTTTAGATGGTTGCCTATCGATAGTGGAACCAGGTTAAATGGCAGGCTTCTCATAACCTAACTGGTTCTTTGATCAGACACAAATTTCGATGTTCCAAAAAAAGTTACATTTAAGTTTTCTTTTTTGTCGCGACAAATGTTCATTATATTTTATCTTCCTGACGTCAAAACCTATTCAAGGAAAGACGGAAATAGTAGCACATTCAAAACCAACTTAATAAAGTAACAGCTTGCATCATGAAATCTATCAACACAGATCGATCAAACGGAAACATCAACAAAAGTGCCCTGTTTAACGGAAGTTGCTTCGCACTGATTACCACTGCTTTTACCTTTTCCATTCGTGCCGGAATTCTTCCGCAATTGGGAGAGAGTTTTGGCCTTACTGCCGAACAGCTCGGGTTCATCAACTCGATGTGGTTCTTAGGCTTCCCAATTTCCATGATCCTTGGTGGGATATTTTACCATACCATTGGTCCGAAAACGATCATGTCAGTTGCCTTTCTTTGTCACACCGCGGGTATCCTGTTGACCATTTTTGCCGGCGGATACAACACCCTGCTCATCTCCACGCTACTGATAGGTGTTGGTAACGGATGTACGGAGGCCGCCTGTAATCCCATGATCGCAGATATGTATTCAGGGGTAACGATGCAAAAAATGCTTGCCCGGTTTCATATGTGGTTCCCTGGTGGTATCCTAGTAGGTTCCCTCATCTCTAATTTTATGACGAATACATTACAGGCAAGTTGGGAGTCGCAAATGTGGGTGACGATGATTCCGACTGTTATTTATGCTGTTTTGTTTTTCGGTAAAACCTTTCCAAAAGCACAAGTTGCCGAAGCTACTTCTTTCAGGGAGAATCTGAAAGCGATGGCAAGCCCTGTGTTTATTTTCCTGTTTTGCTGCATGGCACTTACCGCTATTTCCGAGTTTGGCCCTAGTCAATGGGTCAGTATTGTCTTGGGTGGCAGTGGTGCAAATCCAATGCTGCTTTTAGCTTTAACCTTTGGCGTATCTGCTGTTGGCCGATACTTCGCCGGACCAGTAGTTGGGCGCCTGGGACAAACAGGTGTTTTATTAGGTGGAGCCATCCTGACAACAATTGGCATTTTTATGCTTAGCAGGTTTACAGGACCGATGGCTTATGTGGCGGCATTTGTTTACGCCTTGGGCATCTGCTATTTCTGGCCGGTCATGATTGGATCAGTGGCCACCAGGGTACCTCGCAGCAGTGCATTAGGGATGTCTATCGTGGGTGGGGTAGGCATGTTTTCTACCTCTATCTTCCAGCCGATTATCGGTAACTGGATTGATACGGCCAGGGCAGATAACGCAGCTAAAGGCCTTTCCGGAACAGCACTGGAACTGGCTACCGGGCAGCAATCTTTAGTGAAGATGATGACCTTTCCAGGTATCCTGATTATAGCCTTTATCATCTTCTTTATCTGGCAGAAAAATGTAAAGTCACCCACGAAAGAAAGTGAAATGACCATGGCTGTACACTGACATTTGTGATGATACAATTTTTAAAGGAAAGACACCTAATACAGGTGTCTTTCCTTTTTATGGCATGCTACAAAAATTTATGCAGCTTCAGTATGGGCAGCCGGTTGAATTATTACTCCCAGACCGGTGGCGATGACAATGGTGCGTTTTACCGCAAAGTCTTTGTGAATGGCCAGGGACCGTCGGGTGTTGCCGGTGGTCTGACGGGATTTGCCGGTTTTAAAGCCTTCTTTGCAAAAGCAGATAACGGTGTGAAGATTGCGCTTCCACCTCGTTCTGTTGTTCGCCTGGTGGTGGAAGGTAAATGATATAAGGAAAGATCCTATAAAGAAAAACGTCCTGTTTCTCCAAACAGGACGTTTTTAATTTGAACGTTTATTTTATTGTCAGATGAATTTGGTCACACCCGGAACGGCAACGGGGTAGTAGCCTTCCTCGTTTGGCAACACCGGTGGTTTGGCATCCCAGGCATAAACGGCAGGCTGCAGGCTGATACCGGAGTTCAGGGCCTTGTCCCACTGGATAACCTGCCCGCTATAGGTTGCCATACGGCCCAGGATAGCAGTCATGGTACTGTAAGCACCGTTTTCCGCATCGGCAAATTTGTACTGGCCTTTGGCAATGGCATCAAACAATTCATCGTGTTCGGTTTGATAAGGATTGTTTTCACTTTTCCTGTCAAACTGGTAAAGCACGGACCCTTTGCTGTCAACAATCTTCCCGGCACCGCAATGGATTCTGCCCTTGGTACCCACCAGCAGTTCATCCACACGGCTCATGGTTTTAGGCTGGTGACGGCACTGGCTGTTCATCACCGTTCCGTCGGCATATTCAAATTCCACAAAATGATGGTCGAAGATCTCGCCATGGTCTTTGCCTTTGCGCACTTCGCGGCCGCCCATGCCCTGTGCTTTTACCGGATAAGCCCCTTTAAACCAGTTCACCACATCAATGTTGTGAATATGCTGTTCGGCAATATGATCGCCGCAAAGCCAGTTGAAATAATACCAGTTGCGCATCTGGTATTCCATTTCGGTTTGCCCCGGCTGGCGTTTATTTACCCACACGCCGTCATTGTTCCACCAGGCTTGGGCCGATACAATTTCGCCGATGCTGTCTTTGCGTTTATATAGTTCACGGTAGGAGTTTTGGTAGTGACGCTGCAGCCCTACTACCACATTCAGCTTTTTCTGTTTGGCGATGGCTGCTGCTTCCAGCACTTTTTTTACGCCGGCCGGATCGGTTGCAACCGGTTTTTCCATGAACACATGTTTGCCCTGCCTGATCGCTTCTTCAAAATGAATGGGACGGAATCCGGGCGGCGTGGCCAGAATCACCACATCCGCATGGGGGATGGCTTTGCTGTACGCATCAAAGCCGGTATAGCGCCGCTCTTCCGGTACATCCACTTTGGCTTTTATATTGCCTTTCGCACCCCAGTCAGAGAGGTCATCTGCTGTGAGTGTTTTGTAACATCCTTCCAGCCGGTCAGGAAAGGCATCGGCCAAGGCTACCAGCTTTACATTTTGTTTTGTCAGCAACGCCTGCATGGCTGCACCGGTTCCGCGGCCACCGCAACCCACCAGTGCTACTTTGATGACGTCATCAGCACCGGAGAAAAAATTGGCGTGTGAAAGTGATGGCAGAACCAGTAGTCCGCCGGCCAGTACAGAGGTTTGTTTTACAAACTCTCTGCGGCTTTTGTTGTTATTGTTCATGATCGGCTTTTTATGAATAGTTATTGACCTAAATGCATTTTGTAAAAAGCTTCGGCTTCTTCCGGTGTAGGTTGTTTCGCTGGCCGCACAACCCGGAAACCAACAAACTGTCCGTCGGTAAGCCACCAACGGCTCTTGGGTATCTGCGGGTCCCGCTTGTTCCAATCCGGCAACCATGAGCGGCGGGCAGCAGGCCGCAGTGTTTCGGCACCATCCTCAAACGATCCGCCGCGTACAACCCGGGGATGTTTGCTGGTTGGTGTAAGATACGGATCAACGGCGCCATCCGCAATTTTCGTATATCCTTCCTCGTTGTATTGATCCATCGTCCATTCGGCCACGTTGCCCAGCATATCGTACAGTCCCCAGGCATTGGGTGCTTTTTGTCCAACCTTCTGGTATTTGTTTTTGCTGTTGCCCTTGTGCCAGGCGTATTTGTCCAGCTCTTTTGCATCATTGCCAAACGGGTAAAGCGTGGTCGTGCCGGCTCTTGCGGCATATTCCCATTCGGCTTCGGTAGGCAGCCGGTAAAAGATTCCCGTCTTTTGGTACAGCCAGCGACAGTACATCAGGGCCGTAAACTGCTGCATGCTGTTGGCCGGGTAACCACCTTCTTTTCCCATGCCCCAGGAAAGGTCAATGTACTGGGGAGAAGGCCTTGTAACCGCATCCACTTTGGTGTTCTCTGGAACCAACTGGTCGTTGAAGAAAACATCAAACTCATCATGCGTTACCTCGTAGGCACCTACCCAAAAGGGGCTGATGGTAACGGTGCGCTGAGGGACTTCATCTCCTTTTGCACTTTTATCTGTAGAAGGACTGCCCATGGTAAAAGACCCACCCGGAATGGGTACCATCCTGAATTGGAGCGTTGTACCGGGAATCGTTTGCACATAAGGCTGATACGTGGTGTCGGCACTTTGTGCCGGCAACAGTTTAACACTTAAAAAAACAAGGATCGTCAGACAGGTTCTTTTCACGAAAGCTATTTTGTGACGGTGAAAAATAAGCAATAAGGCGCAAACTTATCTGCGCAAACGCTTTTTCATTTTACGGTTCATATGATAGCCAAGCTTACCGTTTCGGATTTGCGTAATGAGCAGGGCCGCAGCCTCCTTATCTGCCAGCTTTAGACTTTCCTTTACCGGAAGGATGCTGCAGGCCGTAGCCAGCCAGTCGGCCGTAGCGCCATCACGGGCAATAACGGTTATATTACGCTGGAACGGAACCCCGTAGCCCGTTCGCGGATCAATGATGTGCGAATAGCGTTTCCCGTTGTGCTCCATGTATTGGTACAGGTCACCCGAAGTGGCAACGGCGCCGTTGCTGATCGTTATCGTTTCAGGTAAAATTTCATCTCCACTACCGGGTACATTGATGCCAACGGTCCAGCCGCTTTTCCCCGGAGGTGGATTGCTGCAGGCAATGTCGCCGCCGGCATCGGCCAGGGCCGACTGCACACCGGCCGCTTTTAAAAAATCAATCACCTGTTGTGCCACATAACCTTTGGCAATGCCCCCCAGGTCCAGTTGCATGCCTGGTTCTGAAAGTGTTACCCTTTTCGTTTCGGTGTCAATTGCCAACTTGCGATAGCCGGTTTTTTCCAATGCTTTTTGAATGCTGTCGGCTGCCGGGAATGTTTTTTCCCGCCGGGCTTTCCGCCACAAATGGCTGAGTGGACCGATTGTAATATCAAACGCTCCTTTGCTTTGCTTGCTTGCTTTTTGACTAAGCCGCAAAACAGTATACAATTGCCCTGAAACAGGGAATGTGTCACCGCTGCTGGCCGAACGGCTGAGTTGGTTCAGTTCGCTGTCGGACAGATAATCGCTGAAAACCTGGTTCAACGAATCCACAACCGCAAAGGCAGCGGTGGCCACCCGGGTTGCCCTGGTCGAGTCATCGGCATAAAAAACAAGGGTGAATGGCGAACCCATTTTGGTGGCCGTAAACTGAAAGCGGGTTTGCGCAAAGCCGCAGGTATAGCTGAAAAAAAGAAGGTAAATAATTCGGTACAAGGGAAAACATGCTGGTTGTGCCGGGTGAAAATAAAGAAAACAGAAAAGCCCCGCATCTTTTACCTATTTCTTGTTAAAGGCTGAAGATCAGACAATTCAATTGAATTATTCGCGTTAAATTGCTTATCCTCAAATATCCAATATGCAATTTCAGAGAATTTTTATACCGGCCCTGTTGCTGGTTTTTACCCTGGCTGCCTGTAAAAAGGAGATAGAGCCACAGCAAAATAACCCTACGCCAACACCAACGGACAACACCAGTGCGGCAGATAAATTGAAAGATTCGACGCTGATTTACAGCAAAGACATTTATCTCTGGAACGAAAAGATTCCAGCCTCCTTTAATGCCCGTTCTTACGCCGACCCGGCCGCGATCATGACGGCTATCCGGCAGTACGCCATTGAACCGGGTTTTACCTCATCGGTTGACCGGTGGAGCTTTGCCATTGGCCAAAAGGAGTGGGATAATGTTAGCGGCGGTGTGGCCGGCGATTTTGGCCTGAATGTATTTTTTATGCAGGAAGGTGACCTCCGGGTAAGAGCGGTAGAAAAACGTTCGCCGGCAGGTGTGGCGGGTGTAAAGCGGGGCTGGCGCATCACCAAGGTCAATGGTAGCACCGACATCACTACGACCAACGCCAATTTTATTGTACAGCAGATTTATCAGAGCACCAGTACGCCAATTACCTTTCAAAAGCCTGATGGCAGCCTGGTTAATCTTACCCTGAATGCCGCCACTTACCAGGAGTCCCCGGTGGTAATGGACTCTGTTTATTCGGTAAGCAATAAAAAGATCGGCTATTTTGTTTTTAACTCTTTCCTTGGCGACACCACTGCTGTCATTTCCGATTTCGGTCGTGTTTTCAACCGCTTTTCTGCAGAAGGTGTGCAGGACGTAATTATTGACCTGCGCTACAATGGCGGTGGTTATGTAAGCCTGGCGGAGAACCTGGCTAATTACCTTGCGCCAGCTTCGGCCAATGGCGATATCATGATGACCCAGAAGTTCAACAACAGCTATGCCCGTTATAATTCTACGGAGCGTTTCAGCAAAAAAGGATCGCTGAACCTGAACCGCGTATTTTTTATCGTGGGCAGCGGAACCGCATCGGCCAGCGAACTCCTGATCAACAGCCTGAAGCCTTATATGGAGGTGATTCTGCTGGGTGCCAGCAAAACGCATGGTAAGCCCGTAGGTTATTTTCCCATCCCGATTGGTACCGAATGGTATATCCTGCCGGTATCTTTCTTTACCGTTAATAAAAACGGCGAAGGCCATTATTTCAACGGTATGGCATTGAACAGCCAGGTATCCGATGGTTTGGATAAAGACTGGGGCGACCGCGGTGAAACTTCCCTGGCCAGCGCTATCAACTACATTACCACGGGTACGTTCCGTACTTCGGTTCCGGGAAGAACAAGCCCGCAACTGAGCGAAACGGTAATCAGTGCAAACAAAACCCTGGATGCACCCAACTTCAAGGGTGCCGTGGATACAAGGGGTATGCATTAAAACAAGCTTGTTTTTAGATAGAAAGTCCTGCCGGTGGCGGGACTTTTTTATTGGTAGAAAGATAAGTTTTGCCGGGAAGTCTAAAATTTGGAAAGAAGCGTAGGAAGTATGGAGCAGGCGATAAGCAGTATTCAAAAGAAAAGTTTTTGCTTACCGATCGCACTATAGAGAATTCTGTCCAATGAACCATTTAGTTTGAAATCTACCGCACGAAAGACCAATAACACAATATCCCAATACCTCAATATCCCAATATCTCAACGCCCTTACCACCTCCCCGGCTAATTTCCTCTTTCAAAAAAATCCCTTGCCGGTGTTTTTATTTTATACCCTATCTTAATCCCATGCAACGTCGCCATTTTTTAAAAGGAAGTATTGCCGCCGGAGCGGCTGGTCTTTTCTCCAACCCGCTGCTGGCGGGTGAAGGTTCATCGCATAAAAAGGTAGCAGCCGAAAAACCTTTCAACCTCGATTATGCCTTTCACGAGGGCATGTTCCGTCATCATGCCGGTGCCGATTTTATTGAGCAGATCAAATTCGGGCATTCCATGGGCTTTCGATCCATTGAGGACAACGGCATGCGGGGGCGTACGCCGGAACAGCAGAAAAAGATTGGTGAGACATTGGCAAAGTTGGGTATGACCATGGGTGTTTTTGTGGCGCATGATATTGACTGGCAGAAGCCTTCGCTTTCTACCGGCAAAACTGAGATCCGCGAGAAATTTCTCTCCCAGGTAAAAGAGTCGGTTGAGGTAGCCAAACGCTGCGGCGCCAAATACATGGTGGCCGTACCCGGCATCATCACTCCCGGATTGGATACGTCGTACCAGAAAGCCTATGTGCTGGAAACCTTGCGCAGAGCTACAGATATCCTTGCGCCGCACAACCTGGTGTTGACCCTGGAAACCCTCAACTTCCGTGATCATCCGGCCCAGATCCTGCCCGATCCGGCAACGATCTACAACATGGTCAAGGCCGTAAACAGCCCGGCCTGTAAAATGCAGTTTGATATCTACCATGTGCAGATTCACTCGGGTAATATCATTCCCAACCTTGATCTGTCGTGGGACGAGATTGGTTACCTGCAGATCGGCGATAATCCCGGACGAAAGGAACCTACCACCGGGGAAATCAATTACAAGAATGTGTTCAAACATATTTACAACAAAGGCTTCAAGGGCATCCTGGGCATGGAGCACGGCATTTCCAAACCGGGTAAAGAAGGCGAAGTAGCGCTGATCAAAGCCTATCGCGAGTGTGACAATTTTATGTGATCAAATCCTGAAGAAATGAATTATACAGCCGAACACAGGAGGGGACCGGTTGCTTGTTCTTCTGTCTTGCCTAATACGTTTAACCATAGACGTTGTTACGGGACGATCCTCCTGCAGCAACGGTTTTTCCTTTTCTTTTGTTCGCTGTTCTTTTCGGTTCAGCACCTGCATGCGCAAAAGCTCCCTGCACTAGGCATGGTCAGCAGCCTGGAAAACGATAGCCTGTTGTATGTATCAGGCTTTCGGGTCATAGGCACTTCTGTTGGAAGCCTGATCAGCCCATCCCTGAGCGAAGAAGCGTTCAGGCAAAATGTAAAAAAGATAGCCTCCCTGCAGTGTGAACTGTACATGTGTAATGTACTTTTCCCACCGGCTTTAAAGATTGCTGGACCGGATGTAGAGGAGAAAAAAGTGCTGGATTACCTGGATGCTGTTTTGCTGCGGGCACAAAAAGCAGGCATAAAGCACCTGGTATTGGGAAGCGGTGGCGCAAGAGGCCTGCCCAAAGGCTATGATGCCGTAAAGGCAAAAGCTGACTTTACCCTGCTGGCGAAAAAGATGGCCATTGCAGCCAGTAAACACAAGGTCACCATCATCCTTGAAAACTTAAACAGCACCGAAACCAATTTTCTCAATACGCTTCGCGATGCCGCCGATGTGGTAAGAACTGTAAATCATCCTTCCTTCCGGCTAAATGCCGACATCTACCATATGATGAAAGAAAACGAATCCCCCGAGGAGATCCGGAAAGCCGGCGATGTGATCATCTATTCCGAAATAGCCGAAAAAGAAACCCGGACACTGCCCGGTATGACGGGGGATGATTTCAGGCCCTACCTGCAGGCCTTAAAGGCCATCGGCTTTATGGGTCCTATCATGATCGAAGGAAGAGTGAATTCGTTACACACCGATGTGCCCAAAGCATATACGGCACTGATGGCACAATTGCAGGAAGTATATGTAAATTAAGGAACAATCTTCAGCATGATGGTATTCACTATGGTTTCCCTTTATCCAATTCGCAAAAATGTAGAAAAGCCTTGCATGTTGTTGTATTGTTTTCTTTTTCTGCTTTTTGGGTTTACTTCTATTGCCGCACCTCCCTTGCAGCCCGACCGGCTTACCTGTGAATACCAGATGAATCCACTGGGCATTGCAGAACAGAAACCGCGGCTGACATGGACACTTACATCATCGGAGAGAAACCAGCGACAATCGGCCTATGAGGTTGTAGTGAGCGATAACCTATCCGCCATTCGGCAAGGAAAAGGAAATGTATGGCAAAGCGGGAAGGTGGCCTCTTCACAAAATGTATTGATTGATTATGGAGGCGCACCCTTGCGGTCTTTTACCCGGTATTATTGGCGTGTAAAGGTATACAATCAACATGGACAGGCATCGGATTGGAGCGAACCGCAATGGTTTGAAACGGCCATGCTTCAAACGGAAAACTGGAAGGCAAAATGGATTGGTGATGACCGAAAGCAATTTGAAAAGGATGAGGATTTCTACCAGGATGATCCGGCGCCGCTTTTTCGTAAAACTTTCCAACAGGAAAAGCGTATAGCCTTTGCAAGATTGTATGTTTCCGGGTTGGGTTATTATGAAGCCTACCTGAATGGAAAAAAGATTGGTGATCATGTGCTGGATCCCGGCTGGACTACCTACAAAAAACAGGTGCTGTATGTAACGCATGACATTACCCCGCTCTTAAAGAAAGGTGCAAACACCATCGGCTTTCTGCTGGGCAATGGCTGGTACAACCCGCTGCCCCTGCGGCTTTTCGGCCGCTTTAATTTGCGCGACGTGCAGCAAACCGGCCGTCCCTGTATAAAAGCACAGGTGCTTCTCCGTTATACCGATGGCACCGAAGAAGTGATTGCCACCGATGAAAGCTGGCAAACGGCCACCGGGCCTATCGTCCGCAACAATGTTTACCTGGGCGAACACTATGATGCACGGCTGGAAAAAAAGGGATGGGCAGCTTCGGACAAAGGCAATGGCTGGAAGAATGCAGTTGTTGTAGAAGGCCCCACAGGCGTATTGACGCCGCAGATGCAGCCGCCTGTTCGGATTACAAAAGTTCTGAAGCCCCTAAGCATTACAGAAGTGGGAAAAGATACCTTCATCGTGGATATGGGACAGAACTTTGCCGGCGTAGCCCGCATCCGGGTGAAAGGCGATGCTGGCAGGCGGGTGGCCTTGCGTTATGGCGAAGCCATTCATCCGGACGGCCGGCTGAACTATCTCACCACCACCGCCGGGCAGATCAAAGAAATCTGGAACCTCAAAGGCGGTCCGGGTGCGCCGAAAACGGCCTGGCAGGAAGATGTTTATACCCTGAAAGGGAGTGGTGTGGAAGAGTGGTCGCCACGGTTTACGTTTCACGGTTTCCGCTATATCGAAATCACCGGTTGGCCGGGAAAGCCCACGATAAACGATATTGAAGGCCTGCGCATGCATTCCGACCTGCAACCTGCGGGAGAGTTTTCCTGCTCCAATGATATGTTCAACCGCCTGCAGGAGGTGATCAGGTGGACTTTTCTGAGTAACGTTTTTAGTGTGCAGAGCGACTGCCCGGCAAGAGAAAAGATGGGCTATGGGGCTGATATTGTGGTAACAGCCGAGGCATTTCTTTACAATTATGGCATGGCAAATTTTTACCGGAAAACCGTGAATGATTTTGCCAACGATCAACGTCCTGATGGTGGCATCACAGAATTGGCTCCCTTCACCGGTATTGCTGACAGAGGCTATGGTGATGGCTCCGGACCGCTTGGCTGGCAACTGGTGTTTCCTTTCCTCCAAAAAAAGCTGTACGAATTTTATGGCGATAAAAGAATTCTGGAACAGTACTATCCTGCCTTTCAAAAACAGCTGGATTTCCTTAAGGCAAAAGAAGTGGATGGCTTATATCATTGGGATATCAGCGATCACGAGGCGCTGGATCCGCGGCCGGAGGCCTTTACCGCCTCGGCGTTTTATTACCACCATGTGCTGCTGGGCGTAGAGATTGCAACGGTCCTGGGCAAATGTGATGATTCTGCTATTTACAGCCAATGGGCAGGACGCATAAAAAATGCGTTGGTGCTCAAATACCATGTGCCCAACACCGGCCGGTTCGACAATGCTACGCAGTCCGCGCAACTGTTTGCATTGTGGTATGGCCTTGCGCCGGAGGAAGAAAAAACAATCCGGTTTTTAAAAGAAGAAATTCAGCGTCACAACGGGCATCTTTCCACCGGCATTTTTGCCACCAAATTTTTGTTTGATGTGGCGAGGAAAGAGGAACAAAACAATCTTGCTTACACCATCGCGAATCAACGTGATTTTCCCGGCTGGGGACACATGCTCGAAGAAGGCGCCACCACCTTATGGGAATCCTGGAAAAAACCGGATAGTGTGCATTCCATGAACCATCCTATGTTTGGTTCTATTTCGGAATGGTTCTACCGGTCCTTGCTGGGCATCAATGCTGCGGCGCCGGGTTTTGAAAAGATTACCATCAAACCGCAGCCTGCAGGTGACCTGACCTGGGCGAAGGGAAGCTATCACTCTATCCGTGGTCCCATTCGCAGCGAGTGGAAAAAAGAAGGAGAACGCTTTCTGTTGCAGGTAACGATTCCTGCAAATACCACCGCTGAAGTTTGGATACCGGCTAACGAAGGCGATGTGATCACGGAGAGTGGCAGTTCTTTACCCCAACAGGGTTTACGCATCAACCGTTACGAAGCCGGCTATGCCGTTGTGCAGATTCCATCGGGTCAATACAATTTCCGCCGGGGGTAAGCCTGTCAACAATTTTACGCTACTGCTTTTAACCGAAAGCATCGGCGTTTGCTCAGATTCCTTACATTAGAAGTTCAAATTTCCTGTTATGCTTTCTTCTTTCTCTCGCAGATTTTTCCTGTTGTTCAGTGGCATGTTCGCAATACTTTTTGTGCAGGCACAGGTTGAAATTGGCTTGCAGTTGTATTCTTTCCGTAACCAGTTGCCGAAAGATGTTCCTGGCATGCTGCAGAAGATCAGCCAGATGGGCTTTCGGTACCTGGAAGGTGGCGGTACATACAAATTGTCGAAAGAAGAATACAAAAGCCTGCTGCAAAAAAATAACCTGCAGCTGGTAAGCTATGGTGCGAGCTTTGAAGAATTGGAAAAAGATCCGAGGGTCGTGGCAGACAATGCGGCATTTTTCGGTGCACAATATGTGATGTGTTCATGGGTTCCGCACAAAGGCGAGGTGTTCACCATTGAGGATACAAAAAAAGCGGTGGCCGTTTTTAATGCGGCGGGAAAATTGATGAAGGAAAAAGGGATCCGGTTTGTGTACCATGCGCATGGATACGAGTTTCAACCCTATGAGAACGGTACTTTTTTTGACTACATGCTGCAGCATATGGATCCGGCTTATGCCAACTTCCAAATGGATGTTTTCTGGTTTAGGAACTCGGGACAGGATCCGGCCGCCAACCTGCTCAAATATCCCGATCGTTTTCTGACGCTTCACCTGAAAGACCGGAAGCATGGCACACCGGACAATGTCACTGCAAAAGCTGATGTGGAAAGCAATGTGGAATTAGGCACCGGTGATGTGAACATTGCGGCAGTGATGGAAGCGGCAAAAAAGATTGGCATCAAATACGCTTTCATCGAAGACGAATCATCCCGCTCCCTGCAACAGGTGCCCCGAAGCCTGGCATACGTTAACCAATTGCGATAGCTGAAGCCATTTTTGGAGGAATTCTCACTTGCCGTTATAGCCAAGCCGCACCGTATCGCTGCTTAGTAACGGTAATGTATAACTGCCAATATTGATACTGGCTGTAGGAAAGCTTTTGCGGAGCCCTGGCGTATCGGCTGCTTTCACACCGGTTTGATAGGCATAAAGCGAATGCAGGTTTTTCAACCCGCTTAACTGCGCCAAACCGGTTGCAGTAACCTTTGTATTGACCACCGAAAGCACCTGCAGGTTTACCAGCGGTTTTAACGTTGCCAGCCCGGCATCTGTTATCGCCGTGTTATTCAGGGATAGTGTCCGGAGACTGGTCAGTTGATGCAAAACCCCGAGTGCTGCATCCGTGATCCTTGTATCATTCAGTTTCAGCCAAACCAATTGCTTTTTCAATGGCAAGAGTAGTTGAAGCTGTTCTGGTGTAACCGCCGGCACGGTGACAAAATTAGCGGAAAGATAATTGCTGCCGGCCGCCACCGGGATCACAACCACTCCCGAATTCTTTAGTGCGTTTACTGCATTGGCGTCTGCTGTTTCTACCGGCGTTTCTGGTACAAGCAAAGGTGCTTTGGGTTTTTCGTTGCCGGATTGCAAGGCCAGCAGAACCGGTTGCAACTTTTCCGGTTGCGGCAGGTCTTTTACTTTTTTGGCAAAGTCGGCGCCCCCGTTTACCCACCAGTGGATCAATGCAATTTCACTCTCTTTCAACTGCGGCTTTGACTTTGGCGGCATATGGTCTTCATCTTCCAGTGGCAAAAGAAGTCGTTTGACCAGCTCACTTTCCTCCGCTTTTCCCGGCAAAATGGCTTCACCGGTTTTGCCACCCTTCAACAGGAATTGCGGATCATCCACACGCAGTCCGCCTTTTTGTTTTTTGCTGCTGTGGCAACTGTAACATTTCGTCTGCAACACCGGCTGGATAATGTCTTCATACACCACCGCCTCCTGGATATTGGCAATGGGCTTTCGCACTACAACAGTGTCGGTTTCCGCGTTCAGTGCAGCAGTCAGGTAATCGGGTCCATGTGTCAGCGATCCTCCAAAGTGTCCTGTTAAAACAATCAGCACCAGCAGCGAGATGGAAGTCAGCCTGGTGGTAATATCCTTTTGTTTAGTAAGTATGCGCTGCAGAAAAAGCAGCGAGGCGGCAGCTACACCTATTCCCATCCACATATGCCAGCTTACCAGGTCCGTTTCATAATCATCGGATGAGGAAAGAAAAAAGCCGGTAATACAGGAGAGAATCGCGGAGAAGGTGCCGATCAGCAACACTATACGGATGACATTGTCGGAGATGTTGTATTTCGGCGAAGCCGAGAGCCATTGCAGCAGGATGCCCATGAGCAGGATGCCAATGGGCAGGTGCACCAATGCAGGATGAAAGCGTCCAATGAATTCAGTTACGGATAAAAGCACAGGCACAAGTTAAGGTTCAGGAAGCATATCGCTGGCGAAGAAGGTGGAGCATGTGCACATTGATGGCCCATTGGTCGGCCAGGGGTTTGCGATCATATGGCGTAGTGGGCATATAGTCCGGCGGACCAAACTCGGTTAAAAACGTGATCCTGCCTCCGGCCGCTTTTTTGCGGGCTACCACTTGGTCCCACCAGGCAAAGTGCGCTTTCATTGCCGATTTCCATTCCGGTGCTCTGGGATCTGAAACCTGCGGTCCTTCAGGGTGACCAATGCGGGCATGAATATGCTCTGTCCGATCCAGGGCAAGGGCTACATTTTCCGGCTGGTCCTGCAAGAATGATTCGCTCACATTGCACCAGTGCGATACATCAAAGGTGATTTTTAAGTCAGGATTCTTTTGAAGAAACGGCTTTGCTACCGGCGCTGCATAGAGCATGCGGGAACGGTGTGTTTCATGGCAGATCAAAATACCGGTTTGTTTGGAGAGTGCGGTTGTATGATCGATAAAAGCCTGGTTTTCTTCCGCCGAAAAAAAGTCTCTACCTGAATGGCAGTTGATATATAGCGGCCGTTGAACAGTACTGGCCGCCGCTGCATCGATCATGCGCTTGAAATGGGAGAGATGCTCGCTAAAATCTTTTTGCGAAGCACCTACCAGAAAACCTACGTCAAGCTTGTGTTTGTTCAGTGCTGCAAACAATTCGTCCTGCCCCGACTTTTCCATTGGCCACCAGATCTCGATACCGTCATAATCTTCTTTTTTCACCCGGCTGCAGTAGTCGTCCAGCGTTCCGGTAAAGCCCCAGTTGGTGGCAAAAATCTTCAGGTCAAAATTTGGGTGGGAAGGTGGACTGGGCATGGCAGTGGCAAATGTTTTTAGGGATGAAAGAAATAGCGCTGTTGTGGCAGAAACGGTGGTTTGAATAAAGGTTCTCCGGGTTCGTTGCATGTTTTTTTGATGGTCAGACATTCCATTTTTCAAGAAATGGAATGCCCCTGATTAAACAATGATTTCTTCAATTACCTTTCCTTCTACATCGGTAAGGCGAAACGGTCGCCCCTGGTATTGATAGGTTAATTTCTCGTGGTCAAATCCAATGCGGTTCAGCAGTGTAGCCTGGATATCGAACGGTGTTACTTTCCCGCTGATGGCGCTGTAGCCTATTTCGTCGGTCTCCCCATACGTTACTCCTTTTTGAATGCCGCCGCCAGCCATCCACATCGTAAACGCTTCCACGTGGTGATCTCTTCCCTTGAATGGGTTTTGTTTGCCCTCGCGGTTTTCCATCATTGGTGTGCGGCCAAATTCTCCGCCCCACACCACCAGGGTTTCTTCCAGTAAGCCGCGTTGTTTCAGGTCGAGTATCAGGGCTGTCATGGCACGATCGGTTTCGCGGCATTTGTTGATAAAGCCAATGTCAATCGCCAGCGAAGGATCGGTACCGTGACTGTCCCATCCCCAGTCAAAAATCTGCACAAAGCGTACGCCTTTCTCCACCAGTTTTCTTGCCAGTAAAATATTATTAGCCAAAGCGGATTTACCGGGCTTCGTACCATACATCTCGTGAATGTATGCTGGCTCTTTGCTGATGTCCATCACCTCGGGGGCAGCTATCTGCATTTTGTACGCCATCTCGTACTGCGAAATGCGGGAGAGAATTTCCGGGTCATTGTACTCCTTGTATTCTTCTTCATTCACTTTGTTGATGGCATCAATAGAGGCCTTGCGCAGGTCACGGTCCATGCCTGCTGGATCTTTGATGAACAACACCGGGTCGCCTTCGCTGCGGCATTGCACGCCCTGGTACACCGATGGCAGAAAGCCGCTGCCCCAAACGCTTTTGCCGGCATCAGGGAATTTGCCGCCGGAGGTAAGCACGACAAAGCCGGGCAGGTTCTGGTTTTCGGTTCCGAGGCCATACGTCACCCAGGATCCAATGCTTGGACGTCCCAGCCTAGCACCACCGGTTTGCATCAGGAGTTGCGCCGGTGCATGGTTAAACTGGTCGGAGCTGCAGGCTTTCAGAAAGCTCACTTCATCGACAATCTTTGCAAAGTGCGGCAGGTGCTCACTGACCCAGGCACCACATTGGCCGTGCTGTGCAAACTTGGCCTGTGGTCCCAGCATCTTGGGTACGCCGCGGATAAAGGCAAAGCGTTTGCCTTCGAGCAGCGAAGGGGGGCAGTCCTGTCCATCGAGTTTGGCCAGTTCGGGTTTGTAATCGAACAATTCTAGTTGCGATGGCGCACCGGCCATGTGCAGGTAAATGACGCTTTTTGCCCTGCCGGGGAAATGGGGCAGCTTCGGCGCCAGCGGGTTAGCGGGATCAAAGGCTATCCCCGGTGCTGCCGCGCTGCTTCCGCCTAAACTGCAGGAGTGTAACAATGAACCCAGGGCAAGCCCACCAAAACCCATGGCGCACTCTTTCAGGAAATGCCGCCGGGTGTGCATGCGGATCACCGCTTCTTCTGCTTCTTTTACCAGCCGCTGGTTATGGAGTTCTTTTTGTGTCATGCAAAACGGCATTTAATTTTTAGTGACCACTTCGTCAAGGTTTAGCAATGCATTCGCTACAACCACCAGCGCTGCGGTTTCCGGATTATTATGCTGATCGTTTACACCAATCATCTCACAAGTGGCTTCCTTGTCTTTTGTATATTTCGCAAACGCGGTATTGTAAAGGGTTGTGAGGACCTGTAACTTTTGCGGGGAGATGGGTTTAAAGAGCAGCATTTCGTAGCCTTTTCCGATCCATTCCTTTGCATCCTTGTGCTCCGCTTCGGTTTGCATGCGGTAGGCCAGTTGTCGCGACAGATCCAAATAAACCGAATCATTTAACGTAACCAGTGCCTGCAGCGGGGTATTGGTGCGGATGCGCCGCGACACGCAGACCTCTCTTCCTACCGCATCAAACGTGATCATCGACGGGTAAGGGGCTGTGCGTTTCCAGAACGTGTACAGGGCCCGCCGGTACTGGTCTTCCCCTTCGCTTTTTTTCCAGTATTCACCGTTCCAGGGCGACATCCAGATGCCCTCAGGTTGCCAGGGCATAATGCTCTCGCCAAACATTTTTGGACTCAACACACCACTGGCAGCCAGTGCCTGGTCCCGGACCTGTTCCGCCGAAAGCCGCACCCTGGCACCCCTTGCATACCATTTGTTGGTGGGGTCTTTTTCCAGTGCCACTGCATTTACGTTTGCACTTTGCCGGTAGGTGGCCGAAAGCACCATTTCTTTCAGCAGCCGTTTGGTGCTCCAGCCCCATTCGTGCATGTATTGCCAGGAAAGATGGTCAAGCAATTCTTTATGCGTAGGCTCTGCACCCATGGTGCCCATGTCTTCAAGGGTTTCCACCAATCCATTGCCAAAGAGCTGTTCCCACAGGCGGTTCACCATGGTTCTTGCCGTCAGCGGATTTTGTTTGTCTGTCAGCCAGCGGGCAAGACCAAGGCGGTTGTTGGGTACACCCTTGGGAAAAGGATTCAGCGAAGCCGGTACGCCGGGTTGTACTTCCTCTCCTGGTACCAGCCAGTTACCGGCAACAAACACGTTCGTGGAGCGTCGCATGCCGGGCGGATTGTCCATCATTACCGGTGTTACCGGAACTTCTTTTGTCAGCAGCTGCCACCAGGCTTTTTGGATGGTATCATAACCCGGTTTGTCGCCGCCGGGAAAAGCTTGTGAGAAATAAAACCAGTCGAACATAATTCCCCCATCGATGGGGTTTTTAAGTGCAGGGTTGGTGTAGGTGAAATAAAGATCGTGCATGCCGCTTTGTGCCGGTATGCTGAATTTATCAATCTTCCAGCCTTTTGTTTTGGGTACCTGAATGGAAGCCAGCACAGGGCCGTTCAGGCTATCGCGATGAATGGTCCAGCGGCCGCCAGGCAAAAAGCCCATGTAGCGAACAATGAGTTGATTGGCGCCTTCCAAATCAACATGCGCCAGTCGTGCCGAAGCCTTGTTGCGAAAGGCCAGCCACTTGGTATCACTTAGTTCGCTGTTCACAAACTGGTCTGCACGAAGGGAGTTGGTAGAGGGTTGCCAGGTTTTTAAAAAGCGTTGCACGGCTGTCGCCTGTTGTGCAAACGCATTCTTTTTTAACCACTGTACAATGGTGTGCAGTTTCAGGCTGTCAGTGCTGTCAAAGTGCCGCAGCAGGGGGTATTCTGCATGCGTGTCTTCATCTCTTGTGTTATTAAAGTACGCCATGAAGCTGTAATATTCTTCATGTTTGAAGGGATCGTACGGGTGACTGTGGCACTGTACACATGCAAATGATGTTCCCATCAGGCTTTGCCAGGTGGTATTCACACGATCAATCACGGCCGCGGTGCGGAACTCTTCGTTGTCGGTGCCGCCTTCATCGTTGGTCATGGTATTGCGGTGAAAAGCCGTGGCCACAAACTGTTCATCTGTTGCGTTGGGTAACAGATCGCCGGCCAATTGTTCTGTCAAAAACTGGTTATACGGCTTGTCTTCGTTGAACGCTTTGATCAGCCAGTCGCGGTAACGCCAGATGCTTCTTCCGGCATCCCGTTCATAGCCTTTGGTATCGGCATAGCGGGCCAGGTCCAGCCACACGGAGGTCCACCGTTCGCCAAAGGAGGGAGAGGCCAGCAATGTGTCTACCAGCTTGGTATAGGCATCACTGGTTGTGTCTTGTAAAAACTGTGCAGCCAGTTGGGGCGACGGTGGCAAACCTGTCAGGTCCAGGCTCACCCTTCGCAGTAGGGTTGCTTTGTCGGCTTCGGGCGACGATTGCAGGTTACTGGCCTGTATTTTCTCGTAAATAAAATAGTCAATGTCGTTGCGGACCCAATCAATCTTTTTCGCCGGGATCAATCCAAAAAAAGATGCTTTGGGTTTGGGGACATCCGTTTTTTGTACCGGCACATAGGCCCAGTGGGCTCCCCATTTTGCGCCTTGTTTGATCCATTGGGTCAGGGTTTCAACGTTGTCCTCCGAGAGCGGGTCGTGCTGGTAGGGCATGCGTTCTTCGGGATCATCCAACGTTAGCCGGCGAATCATTTCACTGGCATCCGGGTCGCCGGGAACAATGCCGTATTTGCCGGATTCCAGTTTTGCCAGCGCCTCCTCGCGAAACAGGACAGAAAAACCTCCCTGCTTTTTGACGCCGCCATGGCAACTGATGCAACTGCGGTTGAGAATGGGTTTTACATCGGTGCTGAAATCAACCGCCGGGTGTCCTGTACTGACAACAAAAAAAGCCACAACCGCTACCAGGGTTGTCGTAATCAGGACTGTTTTTCTATTGGCAAGCAAACGTCTCATGCAGTAAAGGACTCGTTTGGATGAATGTACAAAAAACAACAGACATAGAAGGCAAGACCCTGCTATTGATGGAGTTGCTGGTTTAGCATCGGCTGTATCAGCTTTTATTCTGTTACCGAAAGCTCACAGTATATAATCTCATCTTATCATTGAATAGCGTTGCTTTCTTACCATCACTTTTACAGTCACTCGTTCGATTCTAACCTAATTTTACCGGAAACTGAAGTTTGCATGTTGGCTGATCTCCAAAATGGCTTTTCCGGTGAATTGTATTACAACGACACAGCGGCGCATCGTGCGGTGATCATGAGTTATGCCACCGATGCCTCTGTGTACCAGGAAAGGCCGCTGGCTGTTGCTGTACCCAAGACTGTGGACGATATAAAACGGCTGGTCAACTACGCGGCGGCTGCCGGCGTTACGCTGATCCCCCGGGCTGCCGGTACTTCGTTAGCCGGGCAGGTGGTAGGAAAAGGCATTGTTGTTGACATTTCAAAATATTTTACGGCCATTACCGAAGTGAATACCGAAGAAGGCTGGGTGAAGGTGCAGCCGGGTGTGATCCGCGATGACCTGAATGCACACCTGAAACCACTCGGGTGGATGTTCGGTCCCGAAACCTCAACGGCCAGCCGGGCCATGATTGGCGGTATGATCGGGAACAATTCCTGCGGACTGCATTCCATTGTCTGGGGCGATACCAGGGAAAACCTGCTGGACGTAAAAGTGTTGCTGGCTGATGGAACCGAGGCAATATTCGGGGAGATCGACAGGGCTACATTCAAACAAAAATGTGCGGAGCAAACGCTGGAAGGTTCGATCTACCGTTCCCTTGCCGATCTGCTCAATCAACCGCAAAACAGGGATGCCATTGAAAACGGTTTTCCCAAAAAATCGGTGCACCGCCGCAATACCGGGTATGCACTGGATGTGTTGCTGGATCAGTTTTCAGCCAATGAAAATGCTACCATCAATCTCAGCAAACTGATGGCCGGTTCGGAAGGGACGCTATGCTTTGTAACCGAAGCCAGGCTCCGGCTGCGAAAGCTTCCGCCCAAAGAAAAATGCATTGTGGCCGTGCATACCGCCACCATCGATGAAGCCTTGCGGTCCAATATCGTGGCGCTGCAACACGGGTGTGCCGCATCGGAGCTGGTGGATGATATTATTCTTGAATACACCAAGACAAACATCGACCAGCGCAAGAACCGCTTTTTTGTGGAAGGCGAACCCAAAACAATTTTAATGGTGGAGTTCTTTGATGAAGGCGTGGATGCACTCACCGCAAAAGCCATTGCTTTTATCGAAGAGATCAAAGCAAAGGGTTGGGGCTATGCCTATCCCATTTTGTATGGCGCCGAAACCAACAATGCCTGGGACCTGCGCAAAGCCGGACTGGGTCTCCTTCGCAATGAACCCGGGGACACCCAGCCGGTAAACCTGATCGAAGACTGCGCGGTGGATGCGGCTGATCTTCCCGATTACATCAGCGAGGTAGAAGCCCTGCTGAAAAAATACAGCGTTAAATACTCCATGTACGCTCATGCCGGTGCCGGTGAGCTGCACGTGGAGCCGATGATCAACCTGAAAACATCGGCGGGTAAACACCTTTTCCGCACCATCCTGCAGGAGACGGCTGCAATCGTCAAAAAATACCGCGGCTCACTGAGCGGAGAGCATGGCGACGGACGGCTGCGGGGTGAGTTTATTGCTTTTATGATGGGCGAAAAAGCCTACGATCTTTTCAGGCAGGTAAAGCAGATTTTTGACCCGAAGGCCGTATTCAACCGCGGTAAGATCGTTGATACACCGCCGATGAACGAGGCCTTGCGTTACACGCAGGACCTTCCCAAAAAAGAACTGCAAACCGTTTTTGATTTCAGCCGGCAGGAAGGTCTTCTTCGCCTGGCCGAAAAATGCAGCGGCTCCGGTGATTGCCGCAAAACACATGTCACCGGCGGCACCATGTGCCCCAGCTTTATGGCTACCCGCCACGAAAGGGATACCACAAGGGCAAGAGCCAACATGCTGCGTCATTTTTATACCAGCCGTTCGTATGAGGTGGCTTCCACAGTGAATGAAGAGGAGGTGCGGAATGTATTGGACCTTTGTCTTTCGTGCAAGGCCTGCAAGTCGGAATGTCCCTCCAGTGTGGACGTGGGCAAAATGAAAGCAGAATTCACCCAGGAATATTATGACAAGCACAAGCCATCCCTACGTGCAAAGATGATCGGGAACTTCAATGCGCAAATGAAGCTGGCTGCTGTCTTCCCTCCGGCATATAATCTTATTTTCAGCACACCGGCGCTGCGACGAGCAGCAAACAAGGCCGTGGGATTCCATCCCGACCGCACCATGCCGCTCCTGCACAAGACCACCCTGCGGGCCTGGTTCGAAAAGCATTCACAGAAACATTCTGCAGGATCTAACGGTTCTGTTTACCTGTTCTGTGATGAGTTTTCCAACTTCAATGATGTGGAAGTAGGGCAGAAGATGATCCTGCTCTTGCAGCGACTCGGTTACCGTGTCCTGTTACCTAAGCATGAAGAAAGCGGCCGGGCTTTTTTATCAAAAGGTTTTGTGCGAAAGGCAAAAGAGCTCGCCATCAAAAACGTGGCTGCGTTAAAAGACCTGGTAACGGAAGAAACACCCATCATCGGCATCGAACCATCCGCCATTCTTTCCTTGCGGGACGAATATCCCGAGTTGGTGCCGGCCGATATGCAGCCAGCCGCAAGGCAGTTAGCGGCCAACACTTTTTTGTTTGAAGAATGGTTTGCCCGTGAGATGGCAAAGGGCCACGTTACCCCAGAACAGTTTCGCACCGAAAGCCGCGAGGTGTTTGTGCATGGGCATTGTCACCAGAAATCACTGTCTTCGGTTAACTACATTGTTCAAAGCCTTTCGGTGGTGCCGGGCTACAATGTCAGGGAAATTCCATCGGGCTGTTGTGGCATGGCGGGTTCGTTTGGTTATGAGGAAGAACATTACGATGTGTCGATGAAGATCGGCGGACTGGTTCTTTTTCCTGCTATTCAGCAAATGAAAGCCGATGCGATCATTGCTGCTTCCGGCACCAGCTGCCGCCACCAGATCAAGGATGGAACAGGCAGAAAAGGAAAACACACAGCGGAGATTTTGTATGAAGCCCTGGCAGGGAGATAACTGTCTTTCCCTTATTCTCTTTCATGCTTTTGGTTCGATTACCCACATGCTGTAAATCCTCATCAACAAAACAGCATCGATTGGACTGTTTTTTATAATTTACAAGACTTGCGGGTCGCAATGGAAATAACAGCATGCATAGACGGTCCTTTATTCTAAAAACAAGTGCGGCAGGAATCCTTGCTTATTTCGATCCGGGCAAGCTTTTAGGCAATGAAGGTTCACCGGCTACTGAATTGGAAAAACGGTTTGCCAACCCTTTTCTTTCCGACCATCCCATGGTTTACTGGTTTTGGATGAACGGGCATATAACCAAAGAAGGCATTACGCTTGACCTCGAAGCGATGAAACGTGTAGGCATCGGTGGTGTTTTCAATTTTGATGCAGGCATCAGTATTCCCAAGGGACCTGTTGCATATTTTAGCCCTGAATGGTTGGACCTAAAGCGCCATGCTGTCAAAGAAGCGGCGAGGCTGGGGCTGGAATTCGTACTGCACAATTGCCCCGGATGGTCGGCCAGCGGAGGACCGTGGATCACACCTGAACTGGCTATGCAGCAAATTACCTGGAGTGAGGCTGTTATCAGTGGTGGAAAGTCTGTACAAGTACAGCTGCCGCTTCCCTTTCATAAACAGAATTTTTACTGCGATGTAGCCGTGCTGGCCTATCCTTCTCTGCCCAGTGAAAAAGCCTTGCAGGATTATCTCGTTTTCTCCAATAAAGGTGCTGTTGATAAAGCAGCTGTGACGGGGGAGAGGTCTGGAGGTGTTACTATCCAACCCGCAATGAACTCGGAGCCTGCCTGGTTGCTGTTTGAATTCAAGGAACCACACCCGGTGCATTTTCTTACATTCCAGATAGCGGCAACCGACGATGCCATCAGGGAAGAAGGCCGTACTTCTGTTGCATTACAATCCTCCGATGATGGTATTGCTTTTACAACGGTGGCAACGATCAGCACCGGGCTTGCAGCAGAATTGGCGGCAGGAAATAAATTTATCACCTACGATATTCAACCTGTCAAAGCAAAGTATTTTCGGTTTCTTTCATTACGGGCACGACGCTTTTCGCAGGTGCGCTTTTCGGGTTATACACGGTTACATAACTTTCTGGAAAAGACCGGCAGCCGGTTCCAGTTTTCCGGCGAGGCCACATCGCCAATTTATTCTTCTGCAGAGCAGAAAGCCCCTGAGCATTCAGTCATTGCCAATGATTCTATCCTTGACCTTACAGGCAAAGTGGATGAAAATGGGATACTGCACTGGAACCTGCCGCAGGGCAGCTGGACGGTTCTCCGCTTCGGCTATACGGTTACCGGAGCGGTCAACAAAGCTGCCCCTGAAAACGGTACAGGCCTTGAGTGTGATAAATTCAATCCAGCTGCAATTGATTTTCATTTTGACCGCATGATGGAACACCTCGGGCCGGCCATGAAAGAAGTAGCGGGTATGTGTCAAACCGGTCTCCTGATTGATAGCTACGAGGCAGGTCCGCAGACATGGACAAAAGCTTTTCCCCAGGAATTTAACAAGCGCAGGGGGTATTCCATCACTCCATATTTGCCGGCGCTCACCGGTCGTATTCTGAATGGTGTACAGCACACGGAGCAGGCCCTTTGGGATTATCGGCGTACGCAGGCAGACCTGGTTGCCGATCATTATTACGGGCGGTTTGCGGAACGCTGTCGCCAGTCTGGCTTTACTGCCTATGCCGAACCGTATGACAAAGGCCCTTTTGAAGAGGCGCAGGTGGGCGCAAGAGTGGACGTAAGCATGGGTGAGTTTTGGTATGGCCTGCATTCACTGCTCCAGGGAAACCTGGCCGTTGAACGAACCTCAAAACTGGCATCTTCCATCATGACTACCAATGGCAGGAACATCGTCGGTGCAGAGGCGTTTACCAGTGAGCCGGAATCATCGCGGTGGCAGGAGTACCCGTTTTCACTGAAAGCCTTGGGCGATAAAATGTTTTGCCATGGCGTGAATAAAATGATCATTCACCGGTTTGTACACCAACCCAATTCCTTTGCCAGGCCGGGCATGACAATGGGTCCCTGGGGCATTCATTTCGATCGTACCAATACCTGGTTTGAACAAGCGGGTGGCTGGCTGCGCTATATGGCACGTTGCCAGGCTATGTTACGGCAAGGCATACCTGTAAAAGACTTAGTTTATTTTACGGGTGAAGAAGCAAACGTTTATACAAGGGTGCTGCCAAACGAATTATGCCCGTCACCGCCAGTCGGCTATGACTACGACCTGATGAATGCAGAAACGATTCTGCAGAAGACCCGGGTTGAAAACGGTCGTATCTATCTTTCAAATGGAATGCATTATAGGGTTCTGGTGCTCCAGGATTTTAAACGGATAACCCTGCCATTGCTCAAAAAACTACGCCAATTGGTAATGGAGGGAATGGTGCTTGCAGGCGACAGGCCTGAAGGGCCATTGGGTTTGGGACCTCCTGCGGTTGAGGAGGAGTTTGAAAAGATCACCGATGAACTCTGGGGGCCATATTCGAACTCTGGTGCCGGGTACCATACTTTCGGTAAAGGAAAGGTGGTTGACGGAAAATCGATGCATTCCTTTTTGTCAACGCTGTCACTGCAACCTGATTTTACTTATACTTCCCGCTCAGGGGATGCGCCGCTTCTTTTTGTTCACCGGCATACAGCTGAAGAGGATATCTATTTTGTTTGCAATCAAAGACGAACCTATGAAGAGGTGGTCTGTACGTTTCGTGTCAGCAGGAAACAACCTGAAATTTGGGATGCCGTCACGGGTACCATTATGCCGCAACCTATCTATGAACAGGTGAATGATGCTGTGCGTGTACCCTTGCAACTGGAACCATATGGGTCACTTTTTGTTGTTTTCCGAAAGCCTGCTTCATCATCCAATATTGTAGCTCTTTCCAAAGACAACAAAGTATTGATAAATGCGAAACCTTTTGTTCGCCCGCCACGAAAACTGTTTGCGAACAGTAGCAATGATTTTACCATTGAAGTATGGGCAAAGCCTGAAATGAATTGCATGCTCCGCCTCAGCATGCACATGGGAAATGTGGCACACCCGTTCACAGATTATTATGCCATTTATCCGGTGCCAGGGGAACAATTGTATGGACAAGGGCATGCTACCTGTGGCCTTGCCATTGGCCGCAACGGCGTTGCTGTTTGGGAAAGCGAACAGTACCCTGTTATGACCCTGGCAGCCGAAACGCCGATTGCAGGGTGGAGCCATGTTGTTCTGGTATATGAAAAAGGAATTCCTTCGGTTTATGTCAATGGAAAGCTGATCAAAAAGGGACAACAAACGTTTGCAAACATTCATCCCTCATTAGGAGAAGCTTATTTACATGAAGGGGCTTCCTATTACAATGGTGATATGACGAAGCCAGTCTTGTACAACCATGTACTAACGGAAAACCGTATTCGCGAGTTAGCAATAAAAATACCACAGGCTTCAACATCTTCTGACCACTTGCCAAGCTTTGTAGTTCACAGGGAAAAGCCAGCCTTGCTGATCTGGCAAGCGGGCAATTACAACCTGCATCTTTCGAACGGCAGGATGCAAACGTTTTCCGTAGCTGCTGTTGGCCAGTTGCAGGAAATAAAAAAGAGCTGGCAGGTTCATTTTCCTCCGCAATCCGGCGCACCACAAGCAATCTATTTAGAAGAACTTTCGTCGTTGCATCATCACGCCAACAAAGGTGTAAAACATTTTTCAGGAACGGCTTCTTACCAGAATACGTTTACCGCGGCACAGCGTTATACAACTGGAACCAAACGTTTGTTTTTAGACCTTGGCAGGGTGGAAGTGATTGCGCAGGTGATAGTGAATGGAAAAGATATGGGTTTGCTTTGGAAGCGGCCTTACCTGGTCGATATCTCGTCTGCAGTAAAAAAGGGTATAAATCATCTGGAGGTCCGGGTAACCAATCTTTGGCCGAACCGTCTGATTGGCGACGAAAGCTTGCCAAATTCCTATCGCTTTTCTTCAGCAGGGGGTAACGGTTTTGAACACCTCACCGGTTCCGGTTTTGAATCAGTCATTGGCGATTCGATCCTGGAGCTACCGGAATGGTTTGTAAAAGGTGAGCCGCAGCCAAACAATGGTCGCATTGGTTTTGCTACATGGAAGCATTATAGTTCCAGGGACCCGCTTCTGGAATCGGGACTTATTGGCCCGGTGCAGCTTTGGGCTGCGGAGATGATAGAAATTTGAGCGGACGCTAAATAAATCTTTCCTGTATGCTTAACAGCGTGAAGCGTATTCCGTTCTTCCTGGTGATTGCAAGTGGCTACACAGGCTTGAATGCACCGTACAGCAATAAAAAAACGGGCACAAGGCCCGTTTTTTTTCTTTCACTCACTCTTAAACATTAGAAGCCTACTACTGCTTCAATCACGTATCCGTTGAATTTACCACCTGAGCGGAAGTCGGTATTGGCTACACCGGCAGCATTCCGCAGGTTCTCAAATCCTTTGTATTTCTGATCTACAATCTCAGCTTTCAGCAATACATTTCTTGTCAGGAACCAACCGGCTGCAAAAGATGTCCGGTCAATGTTCACTTCCTGGAAAGTATTCCAATCTCTGTAAGTCGCTACGGTTGTAGCATTCACTGCAGTTTTCAGCAGGTCAGCTTTCACCGTGTTGTAACGGCCACCGATGTAGAAGTTTTCATTTTTACCGAAACGATAGATCAACTCACCGGCTAATTGGGTCATGTTTCTGTCATTCAGCTCGGTTTTGCTCCGGCCTTTTGCTGTTTCATATGTACCGAAGAACTCAAGACCACCAGCTTTGATCAAGCTATTAACCATAACGGCTGTGATTTTTTTGCTGAAGCCGGGGTTAAAGCGACCGGAAGAATACATGGCAGTAGATGCTTTTACGTTTCCATCCGCTGCATAGTAGGTTTCCATTGTGTTCTGGTAGTTAGAACCGGTACGGTCACCCGAATACAGGGTCAGGCCACTGCCAGCGTTGCTGCTGTTGGTGTACAAGCTACCAGACAGGCGTACTCTTAATTTTTCTGCCAGGTTTTTGTCAATACCACCTTTTAGGTAAATAGAAGGACTTCTTTTTGTGTTGGCATCAGTTACAAAAGTGCCAATCTTGGCTTCGCTTACCGAGTCAACATGGCCTTTGATCATACCGCTGGATAAACCCACCATACCAAACAGGCCATTTTTTTGTGCATACACTTCACCACCAATTTCTGTAGCAAAGGCATCAGCAATATTGCCTTCCATGAAAGGACTTTGCAGGGTATGGCCACCATCCGGGCGACGGAAGTGTGCATCACCGTAGTTGACTTCCATGTGACCGACTTTTATAGTAGCCACTTCAAAGATCTTGTCAAGCAGTCTGCTTTTCAGGAACGGGGTTTTGTCGATTTGAATGTAACCACCTTTTACCCAGGCTTCATTGTGGTGACGGGAAGACAGGTAAGTTGTAACATTCATACGTACACCGTCAGCCAGTTGAACATCGGTGAAAAGGTTGGCCTGAGAGGTCATAAAACCAGGAGCAATCGGGTACAATCTGTTAGCGCCGGTTCCTGTGTTGTTGATGGCCGAGTTCTTGTGCTCAATATTCTGGTATTGCATGGTGAAGCCTGCACCGAAGCGGATGCGCAAACCATCAAAAGGAATGGTGTCGGCAGCTTTCGAGGTTTCAAAAGTATTGACACCTCTTTTATCATACGGATTCCAATGTGAAGGTCTTAAATAAACTTCTTTATCAGTGTTCTGCGCCTGAGAAACAAAAGGCACAGCGGCTGCTAGTAGAAGTGCGATAGGGAGAATACTCTTTTTCATGATATTAATTTTTTCAGGTTAGAATTGATTTTGTGAACGGAACAGTGATTGAAAATGGTATTGATTTAAAAGTGATTAGAAACGTACATTATAATTGATGGTCAGATCATCGTATACCTTCATGACACCCATCATGTATTTGGGAGCACTGAGACCGAATTCGGAAAACTTGATGTTCTTGGTTCCGCTCAGGATGTAGTTGCCATCTGCTGTTTTCTGGCTGTTGGCTACCAGTGTAATGTCCCTGGTGTTGCCGGAGATCGTCAGCTGGCCGCGCATTGTCATTTGAGAGCCACTGGGAGTTGCGCTCAACAGTTTAAAAACAATATGCGGAAACTTATCTGCTTTCAGGGCATCGTAGGCTCTTGAGTTCAGCAGGCTTTCATCGCTTTTCAGGGATTTAACAGGCATGTTGAAGGTCAGGGGCTGAATGCCTTCCAGTTGCTTTGTGCTGGGGTCGAGGTTAAGATTAGCCTCCAGGTTGCTGCCGCTGGATTTCATTGTCCATTTGTGAATGTTGGAATTACCCAATAAAGTAATGTCGTACGAAAAGGATTTTTTAATGTTTTGTGCGTTCAGTTGGGTGGTTACCAAAAGTGCAGTTGCCGCTATGAGGAGGAGGCGGAAGCTTTTGTTAATGAAATTCTGTTTCATGATGATGAGTTTTATTGTTTGGATTGTTATTGTTTGATAACAGGACGAAAGTAGTTGGCCAGGGAACCGATTTGTATGAGATAGATATTCTGCCTGACTGATTATTGTTGGACGCAGTATGAGAAAAGTCATGTTGCATTGAAGACAGAAACGTCTCTTTATTTGCCGGCAACCCCGTTACTTCTTTCCTATGAAAACGGGAATAAATCGGTGTGATCTATGTCAAAGACGTTCATTCACGCAGGTTGCAAAGGAGCCATGATAAGGCTGTTATATTAAATGGTGATTAAATGGCAGTAGTAATAACAATCATGTAGCCATCACCAGTATTCAGCTACGCAATTGATCTATTATAGTGGCGATTGTAAGTCTTGGTTGCTGTTTCTCTGGCTGGATCAGGTAAAGTCTAAAACAGCTGCGATTTTATTTTGGTTGTAGGACAAGGTTAGGGTTGTCTGTTTTATTTACCTGTTTCAAATGAAGAATGCTTTCTTTTTATAGCATAAAAAAACTTCTTATGGTACCATAAGAAGTTTTACTGGGATGCGTTGTCGATTTACGCTTTCGGGCTTATTTTTTTAGTTGTTCGGCCAGTTTCTTGAAGCTCTCATAGGGACCTTTATCCACCAGCGCATTCACCAATACGGCAGGAAGAGAACCGCCGGGGTCGGCTTCAAATACATAGCTCACATCCAGTTTGTTGGGCGAAGCCATGGTCACATGCCAGGTATTGGCTGACCGGGGTACGCGGATCTTGCCGTTGATACTGGCTATATAGTCGGGTACGCCAACCGCTACAATCTTCAGGGTGCGGTTAACCGTATCTTTAAAAAATTTGATGTGCACCACGGCATCCCTGTTCTGAATCGGCCAGGGCATGGCTGATTCGGTATAATAATAATATTCGGTAGCACTGATCCGCTTGATGATGTGCGATCCTTTTGTTCTATAGATCCAGGTTTTATGGTTTTCAACGTTATTCAGGATTTCAATCAGCTTTTCAAATGTGCCCTCCAGGGTACACTGAACTTTTACCCGCTTGAAATTGGAATTTTCCATATCCGATTCGTAAACTTTGATCCAGCCGTTATCTTTTACCAACGACCATTCGCTCTGGCTGTAAGCACTTCCTGGTACGAGCAGAAAGGAAAGCAACAGGAACTTTGCGATGAAATGGCGTATCATAAACTATAATTTTACCTGTGCAAGGTAGAAGAGCACAAACAGGCATTTTATGATATTTGACAGGCAAATCCCTATCATTTGTCAGCCGGAAAACTTATTGCTTGCATAGAAAATGCAGGGTGGGACAAGCTACTGAGAGGCGTGGAGAGTTGCTTAAATACGCTTTGAAAAAAGACTGTGATCCTGTTTCAAACCTGAAATATCTCACCAGTCAACAGCGTTATATCTCCTGAGAAATTTGTATCGAAACCTCATTTGGGGTTTTTGATGGAACAAAAGACAAACCTTTACTTTACAGCATGCAGGCATCCGTTCTCGCCAGGCTTGAAGCATCCCGGAAAGAGCTGCTCGACCTTGGTCTTCGCAATCCACTGATTCATTACAAACAGCCCAAGTCAAAAGGGGTGCAAATTGTGCAGGAAAGCTCAACCCACATTTTTGATTTGCTGGTACGCCAGGGTAAATCCATGTCGTTCCTGGAACGGCCGGAAAAAGATGCCGGTGGACAGAACCAACTTTGGGAAGAACCTGCACCCGACAGCCTGCTACAGGCCTATACCGATACCAAATTACAGACAGCCGAAACAGAAAACAGCCTGCAGCAAAAACTGCTCAACACTTATTATGCGGCACGAACCAGCTTGGAAGAACAAGGCGTCAATACCTTGTTCATCAGTCTGGGGATGTTAGCCTGGTACGAGGCTGACAGCAGCGAAGAAAAAAGGGTGGCGCCACTGGTGATGGTGCCGGTAACGCTGGAGCGTTCCAGTGCAAGGGAGCGGTTCCGGGTAAAATATTCTGATGAAGAGATCGGGCACAACTTATCCCTGCAGGCAAAGCTGAAGGCTGAATTTGGTATTCACCTACCCGACCTGCCAACTGTCGACGAGTTTTCGCTGGAAGATTACTTCCGCGACGTTGCCAGTGCTATCCATTCTTTCAAGCGGTGGAGCGTGGAGGAAGACCGTATCGAACTGGGTTTTTTTTCCTTCGGCAAGTTCATGATCTATCATGATCTGAACAATGAGGTCTGGCCTGAAGATGCAAAGCCCGCCACGCATTCTATTCTGCAAAGTCTTTTCCTGGATGGCTTTACCGATCCGCAGCCCTCTGCCGGTGATGATGCTTTTATTGATAACGATACAACGGCACACCAACTCTTCCAGGTAGTGGATGCCGATAGTTCGCAACTTCTTGCCATGCTGGCGGTTCATGAAGGACGGAACATGGTGATCCAGGGACCGCCCGGAACCGGTAAATCGCAAACCATCACCAACATCATTGCCAACGCTATTGGCCAGGGAAAAAAGGTTTTGTTCGTTGCGGAAAAAATGGCCGCTCTTGAAGTGGTTAAGCGCAGGCTCGACAACATTGGCCTTGGTGAGGCTTGTCTTGAATTACACAGCCACAAGGCCAATAAAAAGGAACTTCACCAGGAGTTAAAACGGGTGTTGGAACTGGGTAAACCTTCGCTGCAGAAACTGCGGGAAGAAGTGGCGCTCCTTGACAAGAACAAAGAAGAACTGAATGCCTATTGTGCAGCCGTTAATACCCCGGTTGGCAGCAGCGGACTTACGACACATCAGCTTTATGGGTATTTGTTGCAGCTAGACGAATTGACAAGCCAAACAGTGCTGCCAAAAATTGCTTTGCCTTCAATAGAAACCTGGAATGCGGAAAGGCAAAAAGCCGCCGAAGCAATGGCTTTACGGATCCAGGCAAGGTTGGCTGAGATTGGCATTCCTTCGCAACTGCCGTTCTGGGGCACAGGCCTGACGGTTTTACTTCCGCAGGAAGAAACGAACATCCGTACAGTATTGGCGCATGCAAGGGCAGGTGTAGAAAAACTGCGGGAAAAAACAACCGTGGCGGCTCAGGCACTTTCCCTTCCCATTCCCCATAACCGCGAAAGCATTTTGCAACTGGCCGCATGGTTGCAAATGGCTGCCAGCAAACCAGACCTGCAAGGCCTTTCGCTGCAAAATGAGGCCTGGCTTCTTCAAAAAGCTGATATTGAAGGAATCCTTTCCGCCGGTGCACAACTGGATACGCTGAAAGAAGCCTATGCACCTGTTTTTCTTCCCGAAGCCTGGGACCTGGATGTGCTCTCCATCCGGCAGAGCCTGAAAGAACACGGCAGCAAATGGTACCGGTTTTTGATTGGCGATTACAACAAAGCCATAAAGTCATTAAAGGCTGTCTGCAAAGAATCGTTGCCGAAAGACAGGGAAAGCAAGCTGCAATATGCAGAAGATATCCTGGCAGCACAACGGCTGGAAAAAACCCTGGCAGAATATGAATCGTTGTCCGTTTCGCTTTTTGGAAATCGTTACCAGAAACGAAAAACTGACTGGGCTGCATTGAAAGCAGCCGCGCTGTTCCTGCACGACATACACCAGGGAATAACCAGTAAAACGCTGCCCATTCAACTCTTGCATTATTTACACCTGCAGGAAGATGCCTCTATCCCCCAACAACATCATGAAGCGCTTCTTGCTGCGTTAAACGAACAGGGTAAACAGGTGCAGGCGGTAACAGAAAAATTAGCCCTCGATGAAGGTGCCCGCTTTGGTGGCTCTTTTCAATACCTGGCACTTACTGAACAGGAAGAGCTTCTCCGGTTATGGCAGAATTATCTTCCGGACCTGCATTTATCAATTGCCTGGAATAACCTGGTGGCATTGGCAAAGGAAGAAGGCCTGCTTTGCCTTTCCGAAGCCGCTGTTGCATGGCCGGAAGCAAAAGAACACCTGTTGCATGCCCTTCAAAAAACATGGTATAGCTACCTGCTGGAAAAAGCCTTCGTCACCTACCCGGCACTGCGTCAGTTTGAACGGGCCAGTCATGAAGAAGTGATCAGGCAGTTCCGCAAGCTGGACCTGCTCTATCTGCACTACAACAGGGCACTGGCGGCACTGAAGCATTGGGAAGAACTACCCAACCCCGAAGGCGGCGGACAGGTAAGAATTCTAAAAGGAGAATTCAATAAAAAAGCAAGACACAAACCCATTCGCTTACTGATGCAGGAAGCAGGGCATGTGATCCAGGCAGTAAAGCCTGTTTTTATGATGAGCCCCTTGTCCATAGCCAATTTTCTCACTCCCGGTGCTATGGAATTTGACCTTGTGATCTTTGATGAAGCAAGCCAGGTGCGGCCGGTAGAAGCCTTGGGTGCTTTGCTCCGGGGTAAACAACTGGTAGTGGTTGGCGATACCAAACAATTGCCGCCCACCAGCTTTTTTGATACGCTCAACGATACGGTTGAAGACGAAGAAAACGTTACAGCCGACATGCAAAGCATCCTGGGTATGTGCGATGCGCAAGGTGCTCCGCAGAGAATGCTGCGATGGCATTACCGCAGCCGCCACGAATCGCTGATTACTCTGTCCAACCATGAGTTTTATGAAAACAAGTTGGTGGTATTTCCAAGCCCCGGTTCCAAACACAGCATGGGATTGGTATTTCATCATCTTGCCGATACGGCTTACGACAGGGGACAAACCCGCACCAATATACAGGAAGCCGAGATCGTGGCAGAGGCTGTGATGGCCCATGCACGAAAGCATCCAAAATTAAGTTTAGGTGTTGTGGCCTTCAGCAGTGCACAGCGGGAAGCTATCCAGAATGTACTGGAAGCAAAAAGAAGGGCAACACCGGACGTGGAAGCGTTCTTCAAAGCCAATACCGAAGAACCGTTTTTTATCAAGAACCTGGAGAATGTGCAGGGCGATGAGCGGGATGTCATCTTCATCAGCATTGGTTACGGCCGCACAAAGGAAGGTTATACCAGCATGTCCTTCGGACCGCTGAACAATGATGGCGGCGAAAAGCGATTGAATGTACTTATTACCAGGGCCAAGCTGCGTTGCGAAGTGTTTACCAACATAACGGCTGCCGACATTGATACATCGCGTACACAGAGCCGGGGCATCAAGGCGTTGAAAAGTTTCCTGCATTTTGCACAAACGGGCCAGCTTGATCTGCCGTTGGAAACGGGTAAGCCGTTTGATAGTCCGTTTGAAGAAAGAGTAGCCAAAGCACTTTCAGGTTTGGGATATACCCTGCGCCAGCAGGTGGGCTCACAGGGATTTTACCTGGACCTTGCCGTTGTTGATCCTGAGCACCCGGGCAGGTACCTGCTGGGGATAGAATGTGATGGGGCTTCGTATCATTCTGCACGGTCGGCCCGCGACCGCGACCGCTTACGCCAGCAGGTATTGGAAGGTATCGGGTGGCGCATTCATCGCATTTGGAGTACAGACTGGTTTCGCAACCCGGAGCGGGAATTGAAAAGGGTAGTAGAGGCCATTGAAAAAGCAAAAGGAGCCTTTTACCTCCAGGAAGATCATACAGAGGATGTACTGATTGAAAAAACGTTTGTACGTGAGGCAGCACGGAGCGAAGATGCGGCGCTGCCCGAATACGAAACGGCTATCCTGCACCCCGAAATTGCTACGAAAGAAATTCACCAGCACACATTGGGAAAGCTGGCAGGCTGGATTGAAAAGATTGTACAAATTGAAAGCCCAGTGCATTTTGATGAAATGGCGCGGCGAATGGTGGAAGCTGCCGGCATCAGTCGTATGGGCTCACGCATCCGGAGCCAGTTATTACTGGCCACCCAGTTTGCAGAAGGCGGAGGGAAGCTTGTTCGGAAAGACGAGTTTTTATGGGCGCCGCAAATGCAAAAGCCAACACTGCGCAAGCGGGCAGAATTTCCGCCGGCTTCCAAAAAAATAAAATTCATTGCACCGGAAGAACTGGAGCTGGCCATTGAAAAAGTTGTCAGCGACGCTGTGGCCGTTCAGCCCGAAGCCGCTGTGAACCTGGTGGCAAAACTCTTCGGTTTTTCAAGGGTGACAGAAGAAACGCGGCAGGAGGTTATGGAAGTAATCCGCAGGGCAATCGATGCGCAGAAGATTTTGCTGGAGGGCGGGTTGTTAAAGATGGGGTGATGATTGTATTATATGCAAAGGCTTCTTTGCAAAGGCCAGCGAATGAAGGAGCAGAATGGTGAATTTGAAGAATGTAGCTGGTGCATCGAATTGAATGCTGTTCGTGGAATTTTGAAAATCAACCATAAAAAAGATCCAACCGCGCTAACGGTTGGATCTTTATACTAGCTTATTGAAAGCAGGCTAATTGAGGTAAATACTAGGGTCTGTGTACCCTAAAGAGTTTACCAGTAACACGTTTGCCGCCAATGTTCAAAGCATAAATCACATTCTCCGGAACAGTTGCAGGCATTCTGTATTCAATCACTCTTGCCGTGTTTGCCTCAACAAAACCATTGTACACAACGGCAACCCGTTGGCCTAGCATATTCACAAGCTCCAATTGCGCATTACCCGAAACATCAGATTCAATCGTAAATTTCACGACATCCGAATAAGGGTTCGGGTAGGCTGCTACTTTCAATGCTGTGAATACCTGTGGAGATACCTCCAGGGTAGCTGTGCTCACTGTTGGCATGTAATTGGAATTATTCAATGGACATCCCAGGTTATTGGCTCTGTCGAACTCATTTTTGAGTGCCTCTACACCTTTGAAGGTTGAATTTCCCAGTGTTACTGTTGCGTTTTTGTTGTTGAACATTTGCGCAACTACTGACTTGATCTGCGCCTGGGTATACGGATACTTCACATTATTATGGCAGGCATTCAGGAGCGCTGCTACAGCATGTCTGGACAGTGCATTGTAATTGCCGCCACCGAGATCAACAGCCTGGCCAAGCTTTAAGTCTGGAGACAAACCTTGCTTATTGGTGATACCATTGAAGACAGTAAAGAACATGGATTCTGTTGTATAACCACAGCCCCAGGCTTGCGGATGATTTTTCCAATAACCCGGTGTACAGCCCTGGAATACTTCACAAGCCGGCACTGTAAATGAGGCTGAACAGGTTTTGGTTTCCCCGCAAGTAGAAGTTGCAGTCCAGGTTACTGTCGCCGTTTGACCACAGGCCGGTATACCTGAACTATTGTTGGTCAATTGCAGATTACAACCACCGCTTGCACTGGCTGAAGCCAGCCATTGGGCATAAGCGTTTGCAATTTGTTCAGGCGTCTGACCAGCTGCAAGGGTTACATTTTGAGGACAAGTCAAATTCACTGCCGGTGCACCGGTAACAGTAAATGTAGCACTGGCAGTTTTGTCGGCCTCACAACTGCTGCTGGCTGTCCAGGTTACCATTACACTGCCTCCACATGCGGATGGCGCTGTTGGATTGCCATTGCTTAGAGAAAGACCGCATCCGCCGCTGGCTTGTACACCAGCAAGCCAAGTGGCGAAAGCCGAATTGACTTGCGCTTGTGTCTGACAGGCACCGACCGTCATGTTTGCGGGTGCTGTTAACTGGACCGCCGGTGCACCAGTTACGGTAAAGGTGGCACTGGCGGTTTTATTTGCCTCACAACTGCTGCTGGCTGTCCAGGTAACTTCTACGGAGCCGCCGCAAGCAGAAGGTGCAGAAGGGTTACCATTGCTTACCTGCAGATTACAACCGCCGCTGGCTTGTACGCCACTTAACCAGGTAGCAAAGGCAGCATCAACTTGTGCTTGTGTCTGACAGGCACCGACCGTCATGTTTGCGGGTGCTGTCAGTACAACAGCCGGTGCATTGGTAACGGTGAAAGTAGCACTACAAGTAACAGTGCTGCATCCGGTAACTGTCCAAGTTACGGTTGTAGAACCACCACAGGCAGGTGGTGCCGCGGGTGTCGTTGGGTTTGTGGATAATATACCGTTGCTGTAAACCACATCATCAAGCCAGTCGGTAAAGGCTGCGTTGACATCCGCCTGCGTCATACAAGCACCGACAGTTTTGTTGGCAGGGCAAGTCAGTGTTGGGGTTGACGTAAGAATGTTGTTAAAAAGACAGCACGAATTACCATATTTTATATAGGCAACATTGATATTGAACAGCACGTTCCCAGGGAAAATCAGCCGGAAGTACCGCGTAGGTTCATTCATAGACTGATTGAACTTGAGAACATCGCCGGAAGTACACGCAGAGCTACTAGGGTCTACTCCATAGCTTATAGAAACCGGCGACCAACTTTGTCCATCTATGCTTGTCTCTTCTGTTGCGGTTGCAAGCAAATCCTGTACGGACCCGGTAGTACCAGGACAGAGCTCAACGGGAAATCCCCAATGGCTTAAACTGTTCTGGGCACCAGTTTTGGTGATGATAAACTGGTAGGTTGTCGTGTTCGTACCGGGATCATAGGTCCTCGTAGCATCTAAGTCGAATAGGTCAGTACAACTTCCCTGTGCATGAACGCTTGTAAAAAATGAAAATGAACAAAGTGTCGTTAGCAAAAGCAGGATTTTGGTGCTTTTACCCCAATACATTAGCAGCGGGGAAAAACATCGTGCAGATGTGCTCATGATTGTTGTTTTTGGGTTACTGAATATGAATCTTAAGTAAAAACAAATGGTTTCGGCAACTTCCTTTTCATGAAGATTACTTTCCAATGAGCACACGGAAGTAGCAGGTTACTGGTGTTTTTATTGTAGCAACAGGTTCACACTTCAATCCACAAAGCGTCAGGTACACATAAACAAAATTTCCAAATGCACAGACAATTCGGTTATTGGGACACTGGAATTAATAGATAGCGATAAAATCTTTTCTTAACAGACAGGTGTAGTATCGATAGGGCGGAAAATCAGACAAGGGTTTAAAAGGAGTTCCAAGAGATTTGGAATGTGAAAATATAGACATTTAGATAAATAAAAAATAATTTTTCTATGATGTGTAACTGGAAGGGCAGCAAATGGCTTGGTATTTTAAATTGCCTTCGAAATAGAACGTACAAATCTTTGAAAAGAGATTGCCTCGCTATAATGATTTCTCCGTCCATCTACGAAAGATTTGCTGCTGAAATGAAGCCAGTGCTTTCATTGATGCGCAAATCAATGCAGAATTTCCCGTCTTCCTTTTTGCAGGAAAGACGCACGTTCGTAAAGCTTTACTTCCAACTTGCTGACCTGTTGCCGGCGCTTCTACGTAGTAGTACGTATTTTGATTTATCGTTATTCCTCCTGAAACTTTCCCCTTTTCATTCATCGTCCTTTGCGGCTGTAAATCGCAAAACCAACGAAAATGAAAAAAATAATTTTCCTCCTGCTTTTCCTCCCGTTTGTCGGTGCTGCCCAATCCGGCATTCTCAATAAAGTGAAACAAAAAGTCAAAGACCGTGCGGAGCAGCGGGTGGACGAAGGCATTGATAAAACACTAGACAAAACAGAAGAAGAAATTGCCGGTAAGGGCAAGCAAAAAGAGCCTGCGAAGGAAGAAAAAGCTGAATCCCTTGCATTGAAAGAAGCACCTGCGGCTCCGGCATTTGAAAGCTATTCCCGCTACGACTTTGTGCCGGGCGCCAACATGGTGTATGCCGAAGACTTTTCGCAGGATGTGATTGGTGAGTTTCCCTTGCTGTGGGGTACAGATAACCGGGGCGAAGTGGTGACCATCAAAGGACAGGAAGGTAAGTGGCTGCGCATGTTTCACACCAGTGAATTTGTAGGGCCACAATTAAAAACACTGCCTTCCAATTTCACTGTTGAATTTGATATGGTGCTCACCTTTCCCAACGAAGGATATGTGTACCCGAATATTCTTTTGAAATTATTGCAGTCGAATGCGGATGACAAGGACGGCCGCAAGTATCTTGGAGATGTGCACAGTGTTTCACACGCAGCCATGACCATTTCTCCGGGTGAAGAGGGAAGTTCCACCATTGCCCTCTCTTCCCAATTCAACGGTGAAGAATATTTCAACGGTGGCCAAAAAGCATTAAAAAAACTAGATACGTATTATGGCAAACCTTTTCATGTTGCCATATGGGTGCAAAAATCAAGATTGCGCATGTGGATCAACGGGGAGAAGATCTATGATATTCCCCAGGCCGTATCTGCCGACATGGTGTTCAACCGGCTGGCGCTGGGTGTATCAAGTTGTTACTACGAGGAAGAAAAAGTAGGCGCTTACATATCCAATATCCGCATTGCAGAGGGCCTGGCCGATGCCCGCAACAAACTGATGACCGAAGGCAGATGGGTAACCCATGGTATTCTTTTCGACGTAGCCTCGGCAAAGATTAAACCTGAGTCGGCCGGCGTGCTGAAAGAGATCGCAGATATCCTGAAAGAGAACGTATCGCTCACTATAAAAATTATTGGTCATACCGACAGTGATGGTGACGATGCCAAAAACATTGATCTTTCCAAACGCCGTGCGGCAACGGTAAAGGAAGCACTTGTGAAAAGCTTTGGTGTGGAAGCTTCGCGTATGCAAACCGATGGCCTGGGTGAAACAAAACCGCTCAAAGAAAACACAACCAAAGAAGGCAAAGCCCAGAACAGGCGGGTGGAGTTTATTAAACTATAACACATCGTAGCCTGTATACTTCACAACATGAAGGAACTATTGTAGTGGTAGGACTTTTTTGCCTGCTGGCTGGCACCAGAACGATAGCACAACAGCCGGTGAAGATTGAACGCTACAAAATAATTCCCTGTTCCATATAAGACAAACCCAAAACCAAAACTTCAAATAAAAGAACCATGACCAGGATTTTTTTCTCTCCCGGCAGAAGCTTTTTCCTGCTTTGCCTGTTATTTATTTTCTCATGCCGGAAAGGAGATACAGGTACGGACCCCGGCCACAAGCCAGATGTTGGTAATCACGTGGAGCAACCGGTAGGACAGCCAATTGATGATGCGTACACAGAGTTTATTGGCGTGGAAGGAGGCACAGTAAAAAGTCCGGACGGACAAGTTGCGATTACCATTCCTGAAGGCGCTTTGTCCGAAGAAACGGAAATCGGCATTCAAACCCTTACCAATACAACACCTGGCGGTATTGGCTTCGGGTATCGCTTAACGCCGCATGGCACAGCGTTTAAAAAGAAAGTTTCGGTTACTTTTTCTTATAAAAATGTGGCAGGTCGCATCAGCAGCAGTAAGGCATTGGAGATAGCTTACCAAAATGAAAAAGGAGTATGGACAAGCGTGGGCAAGGCACAGAAAGACCCGGTGAAGAAAACCATCACTATACAAACCGACCATTTTAGTGACTGGGCACTGGTGGCTTCCATGGAACTGTCACCGGTAGTGAAAACCCTTTCACTGAACGAAACGGTTACGCTGAAGGCACTGCGCTATATTCATGAAATGGATGACGATCTCCTGGTGCCACTTGGTTATCCCGAAGCAGGTACCGGTGAACCCAAACTTATTGAACAGGGTTATGTTGTACGATGGACGTTGAATGGACCGGGTCAACTGCAGGCCAAAGGCAATGAGGCCGTGTACAAAGCCCCTTCATCCGTAGGTGCGCAACGAACAGCAACCATCACCCTTGAACTGAATATCAAAGGGGCACAGGTTCTGCTCATCAGCACTATTTTATTGGTAGACGGTTCCATCGACATTAGCATCGATGGCGGACCCTGGAAAACCTATGCAGGTATTGCAACCAAAACACCGGGACTTTCCCGTTTTTCACTTGGCAATACCCGCACCTCAGCTGATCTGCCGCAGATTATTTTCTTCTGGCCGGCAACATCACAGCGATCGGATGGTATTTATTCCTGGTCGCAGTTTGGCCATGAAAATACCAACGTGGTATTCCAGTACGTCACACCGGATCTGCAACAGATCTATACTTCGGTTTTCGAAGAAGAGAATCATGATGTTCGGGATAGTGGTGGCTTTATTCAGGTGGAGGAAGTAGAAGAGAATGGAAAGAAATACATCAAGGGCATGTTTGCCATTGACCAATCCGGCATTTACGGTCGGGAAACTGCTGAACAGATCAGGGTTGGCAAGGCGATGGGAATATTCAAAGTACTACGAACCTGGTAGTTTTTCTTCAGTAAGACGGCCCGCCCAGGCGGGCCTTTTGTTTTATACGTTGTGGGTTTCTCTTCTCCTTCCGTATACTGCTGCTCTTACACAAGAGAGGGGATGCAGGACAACCATCTGTGAAAAAAAAGCAGCGCTAACGATGCGCAGATTCGCTTGCCGCAATGATCCAAAAACAGTTATACGTTCTCAAACTCAAGATACACACTGGTGCCGCGGCCCGGAGACGAATTGATCTCGAGCTGGCCGTTCATGGCCCTTACCCGTTGCCGGACAGAATAAATACCGGTGCCGGATTTTTGCAAATCGGGATGAAAGCCTTTGCCATTGTCTTCAATGGTTAACGATAACAAATGATTCCGTTGGCTGATCTGCACGATCGCTTCTGAGGCACCGGAATGTTTGATGATATTATTGATCAGTTCCTGTGCAATCCGGTACAGCGAAAGTTCAAAGGCAGGCGAGTGGCGGTTAATCGTACCCAATGAAAAATAATCTACTGTCAGGAAATCGTTGCTGATCGATTTGCAGTAGCGCTCCAAGGCGGAATCCAGGCCGTTTTCCAATACAATCTCCGGCATCAGGTTATGCGATGTACGCCGTACCTGCAGCGCTGCTTTTTCCAGTAGTGCTGTTACCTGGTGGTATTCTTTTTTATCAGTAACCTCGGGTGTTTTTCCCGCCAATATTTCCACATGCATTTTTGCAGCAGCAATCATACCGGCAATCTCGTCGTGCAGGTCTCTGGCAATGCGGCTCCGCTCTTTCTCCTCGCCTTCCATCAGGGCTTCCAGAAGCTGCATTTCTTTCAGTTTTTGTTCGGCTTCCACCTGCTGATGAATATCTCTTGCTGATACCACAATTGCTTTTACATCGGGATTTTGCAACTGGTTGGTTACAATGGCTTCTGTCCACCGGTATACACCCGAAGCATTCCGGAACCGGAACGGCGGCACATGCAGTTTTTTTTCACCGTTAAACAGGTTCTTGTACTGTTCGAGAAGCCAAGGCAAGTCTTCAGGGTGCATGTAACCAAAGCAATTGGTTCCTATCAGCTCACTGGCCGTATAGCCTTGCAGCACCCTTGCATTGTATTCAAACGTATTGTAAAAGGCTTCAGAAACATAGACGTAATTTCCTTCTTCATCAATCAATGCAAGAAGATCAAACGAATTTTCGATCAGCGCCTGCAGCAGTTGCTCAGTGGCGAGTTGTTTTTTCTGTGCTTCTTTTAGCGCCGTTACATCGCGGCAAATAGCAACCACCAGGTTTTCCTCCTCCACCCAAAATGCCGACCAGCTAATGTGGCGAAGGGTGCCATCGCAGTGGATGGATCGCTGTACCATATCTTGGGCTGTTTTATTGACGGACAGAGAAGAGAAGAAATCCTGCACCAGTTCTTTCTCTTCATGGCAAACAATAGCCAGGTAACTGGTTCCCTGGAGCTGCTCGGGGGCTAATCCAAAAACCTGCTTACAGGCTTGATTGACTTGTTGTACGATTCCTTCAGCTGTAAGCGTCAGCAACACATCGTGAAAATCGTCGCTATTGATGGATCGGGAGAATAAGGTGTGCAGCGGTGTCGTTGGCGTTTCCGGAGCAATACCGGGTTGTAGCTTGTAGGAATCAGTGATCTCACCCACCAGGGAAGTTCCATCGGCAGGAGGCAATGAATGGGGAGGGTGTAAACTGTTATTTGAAGGCATGCGGTTTGGCCATGTTGTTTTGGTTGTTAATCGAACAAAAAGAAATTCGAGTTAACGGCTGTTCTTTTTACAAGTTTACAGTCTTTCCTGATAAATTTTCTAATCTGCTGGCAGATGGTAGAAAGCGGTTTACAAGGTGCGCTCAGCTTCGGGGCTTGTCAACAATGGGAGTAGTATGCCGTGATGATACTAAAGGGGAACGTTTTTATGGATACCAACTGATCCTCACACCATCAGATAAGTGATGGTTCTGTTCTGCATAACAACCGGTTGGTCTACGTAGTACTACTGAAATTAAAATACCGGTAGAACTACAAATCCTTTAGGCTTCGCAGACGAATAGTTTTGCTGCCGAATTCAATTCTCATCATCACGAATAAACATTAAAATGAAAAAGAAAGTTTTACTGACTGCTGGTTTGCTGTTGTCCTTGTTTGCTAAAAACAGCCTTTTTGCGCAGAATGCTGATGGTACAGGTTTCCAGGACGTAAAAGGAATGAACGTGCTGAATGCGGGCATCGGCCTGGGAAGCTACGGTCTTTCCGGTACCGGTGGTTTGCCTATCACTGCCTCCTTTGAACATGGCTTCACCAAAAATATCAGCGCCGGTGCTACAGTAGGCTTCATCCAGAAAAAGTATGCATTCGACTGGAAATATACTTACCTGCTGCTTGGCGCCAGGGGATCGTACCACCTGAACGAAGCGTTTAAGATTGCCAATCCGAATGTGGATGTATATGCCGGTGCCGGACTCCTGTACAGACGCTTTAGCGTGAAGTACACACACGATGATGCCGATAACCAGGAATTTGATTTGAACGCTTCTGGTAGCGATTTTACAGTGCAGCTGCATGCCGGTGCCCGCTATTTCTTCAATAAAAAAGTTGGTGCTTTTGCTGAATTGGGATATGGCATCTCGCCGTTGCAGTTGGGTGTGACACTGAAGTTTTGATACCACTTACCACAAAGAGGCAGCACAAAGAATGCTGCCTCTTTGCATATACTGGTGCATTCATCCTATACTTTCGCTGGTTTTGACAGGTTTACTTATTTTTCCAGCGTTAAGTAATTATCTAACTGGCCGGTTCCTGTAGTCCTGTCCTGCTGCTGTATTGAGGCAAACTGTTATGAGTGCAAAGGGCAGGAACAAACAACAACCGGTAACCTGTTTAAACCAAAACTGTTATCGTCTTCTTCATGTTATGCTTTTACACCATAAAAATCTCTCGTTGCGGATTGCTTTCCTCACCTGTTTACTTTTCTTCCTGAATGCTGTTTCGTATGGACAGGACAGCACGTATCAGGCTATCATGGCATCAAAAAACGACACCTCCAAAGTGATGCGGCTTTTCCGCTATGCAAAAAAGTACCTGCGCACCAATACGGCACAGTCGCGAAAGTTGAACCGGGAGGTTATCAACATTGCAGAGAAGATTCATTTTCCTTTTGGAATTGGAATCGCTTACATGGATATTGCTTATAGCCACGCGGCACTGGCCGATGAAACGGAAGCTATCGCAACCTACCGGAAAGCTTTACAGTATCTGAAAAAAACAGACAGTACAGAAACTATTGCCAAATGCCTTTTGAATATTGGTAATTGTGAAGAAGCGGTGGGCAATTATCGGGCGTCTACCCAAACTTCTATTGAGGCAATAAAAATGTTGGAAAATACTGCCTACAAGGGAATGCTGGCCCGGGCTTACACCAGTTTGGGGCTTACCTACTATAACATAGATGAACATGAGAAGGCGCTGGAATACCTGTATAAAGCTTTGCCAATTGTGAGAGAGGTGAAAGATACCAGCCGGATGCTTATACTCCTTTATGGGCTGAGTGCCACGCTGTCTTCGCTGGAACGGATTCCGGAAGCCATGAATTATGCAAAGGAATCTATCAAAGCAGCGACAGCATATGGCAAGAGCGACCAGCTGCATACGGCGCACCAGAGCATGGCCGATTTGCTGTGCCGCATCGAAGACGGTAAAAAAGCCATTCCGCATGCCCTGTTATCGCTTCGTTATGCCAAAGAAGTCGGAAGCATGCACTATATCTATCCCGCAACAGTTATTCTGGCTGATGCATACGCAAAGGCCGATAATCCGCGGCAACAGGTGTTTTACCTGAACCAGGCACTCTCGATGGCCTATGAAAAGAGCCTTCTTTCTTCTGTCCCATTGATGTACAAGAGCCTTTCCGAGGCGTACGAGAAAATGGGCAAGGCCAAAGAATCGCTGGGCTATTTTAAAAAATACATTGCTATCCGGGATAGTATACAGGGTGAAGAAATCAAAAAGGATATTGCCGAATTAGAGGTGCAATATAAAACGGCACAAAAAGAAAAAACGATTGCGCAAAAAAACTTTGAAGTCGCACAAAAGGAAGTACAGCTTCAGAAAAACCGTCAGTTAACATTGTATAGCATAGGCTCTACGCTTGTTGCTTTGCTGGTGGCTTTACTGGTTTACCTGCACTTCCGGAACAAGCGTAAGCTTCATCAAAACCAGATACAAAACATGCAGCAGGAAAAAGAAATTCAACTGCTGCAGGCGGTAATGCAGGGAGAGGAAAAGGAGCGGAGCCGCATTGCCAAAGACCTGCACGACGGCGTAGCCGGTATGCTTGCTGCCGTGAAGATGCATTTCAACAGCATAGCCCTGCATGTGGGTGGTGTTTTAACAACAGAGGGTTACCAGCAGGGCATTCGCCTGTTGGACGAGGCTTCACAGGAAGTGCGCAAAACTTCGCACAACCTGATGCCCGAAGTGCTCCTGCAGTATGGTTTGGATGAAGCCATCCGCCGCTACTGTAACAATGTTACCAACAGCAGTAAGCTGTTTGTGCAATACGACGCCATTGGCGAAATGGGAAGGTTTGTAGACAGTTTTGAGCTTTCGGTTTACCGCATTGTACAGGAACTGCTTAACAACATTGTCAAACACTCCAAAGCTTCAGAAGCCATTGTGCAGCTGTCTTATCAATCCCGGCTGCTTTCGATTACCATCGAGGACAATGGCATCGGTTTTTCCAAAGACGCGGGGCAGAAAGATGGCATCGGGCTGAAAAGCCTGAAGTCCCGCGTAAAGGCCATGAATGGAAAGATAGAATTTGACTCTGTTTCCGGCCAGGGATTAAATGCTTACCTCGAATTTGAAACAGCAGGCCTTGAAAACGATGTTGCAGTTTCTCCTGTTTAAATTTTATTGGTAAAAGGGCGTTCTCATTCGCTGTTATGCGCTGTTGCATTGGGAATGCAACAGCGCATTTTTATTTCTACGGCCGGGTCTAAGTAGTACTACGTATTTCCAATTATCGTCGTTTCTCCTGAAAAAAATCCTTTTGGAAGGGATTTCCTTTGCGACTGCAATACGAAATCCCAATACAGGCAATGATTGTTTTCACTGCCATCCTGGAAAGAACCATGATTATTCAACGCTTAAAAACAAAACCAAAATCATGAAATCTTTTCTACTCACACTGCTTCTCTTTGCCAGTTTTACCGTTCTTCATGCCACACCACCTACCCTGGTGTCAAAGAATCTTACCCTTTCCAGCATCGAAGGCAATGGCTTTCAGATTGGCTTTACCAAAGGTGATGGCCAGAACAGGATCATTGTTATCAGGAAAGAGACTCCTGTAACCTTTGTGCCAGCAAATGGCGCTACCTACACAGCCAGTAACACAACCTTTGATAACAGCAACCTGGTTGCTGCCGGCGAATATGTGGTGTACAACGGAGCCAGTAATGGCGTAACTGTCTCAGGCCTCCCGAAAGGCACTACCTACCACATTGCCATTTATGAATACAATGGCAGCGGCACTGCTACCGAGTATTTAGCTACGCCACTGGTAGGGAGTGTGACCACCGCAGCAGCGCCAACCACCGGTGCTTCCAACCTGCAGTTTGAGCGGGTAACCGGCCACTCATTTGACGTGAGCTTTCTCAAAGGCTCTGGTTCCGGTCGTCTTGTTATCATGAAAAAAGAAGGTCCGGTAACTGCAGCGCCAACAGATCTCTCACATTATTGGCCGGGTACAGATCTGGGTAACGGAAACATTGTTGTGTACAACAACAGCGGAAACGCCTTCAGCCAGTTTAATCTTCCAACAGAAACAACTTATCATTTTGCCATATTTGAATATAACGGGGCTAACAAACCGGTTTATCAGTCCATGGCACCCACCCGGGGCCAGGTTACCACCAACGAGCGGCCAACAGTTGCAAGCAAGAATCTGGTTTTGGACAGCCGTGATGGCGATCGGTTGACCATACGCTACAGCCTGGGAAATGGTAAGGCAAGGATCATTATTGCCCGGCAGGGGCAGCCGGTTACTGCTCTTCCGGTGGATGGTACCACCTACAAAGCCAGCAATATTTTTGGTGATCCCGGCAGCAGCCACCTGGGCGACGGCCAATATGTTGTTTATGACAATTCTTACCGCAACGAGTCGGGAGGACACGCCTTTGAGCTGCATTCCTTGCCCCGGAACACCAACTATCATTTTGCCATCTTTGAATATGACCTGGATAGTGACAATAAACCCGTTTATTTAACGACTGACTTCCCGGCCGTAAACGGAACCACCTATGATGAGCCTACCTTACAGGCTAAAAATCTGCTGATTCAAAACATAACAGACAAAGGCGCCAATCTTTCGTTCACAGCAGGTAATGGCACAGGCAGAATTGTTGTCGGAAGGCGAGGCGCACCGGTAGAAGTAACGCCGGCCGATCTGACCAATTATGCGGGCAGCACCAATTTCGGCGCCGGCACGGCTATCAACGGCGATCATTACGTGATTTCGGATGGGCTAACCAGTGCTACTGTGGGTCGGCTGCAGAGCAGCACCGCTTACTATTTTGCCGTTTACGAATACAATGGCTATATGGGTAAACTGTACCTTGATGCCAGTCCGGCAAGAGGCGAGTTGGTAACGGCTATCCGGCCAACGATTGCGGCAAGCAACATGATGTTCAGCAATGTTGAAGGGAATAGCCTGAAAATTTCCTGGTTCAATGGTAACGGGAGGGCCAGGATTTTGGTGGCCAGGAAAGGTTCCGCTGTAACGGCAATTTCCGGGGCAACCGGTGATGTGAAAGACAACAGTGTTTATTCCGCCAGCACCGTTTTTGGCAACGGAGCAGAAGTAAAGCCGGGAGAGTTTGTCATCTACAACGACAGTGTGGGCACGGTGGGAACCGCCAACAGTGTGACGCTATCAGGTCTGGAACCCAACACAACTTATCATTTTGCAGTTTACGAGTATGGCCAGCTAAGCGGCAGCCTGCAATACGCAACGGCCACACCGGCCAACAGTGCTACGTTGCTTCTTGGCAGTTCGTCTACGGCAAAACCACCTACGGCTGCTTCAAAAAGCATTACCTTCTCCGGCGTTACCAACCGCACCATGAACCTGAGCTGGATACAGGGCAACGGTGCCATGCGTGTAGTGCTTGCAAAAGCCGGCAGCCCGGTGGATGCAAAGCCGGTTGATCTAACCGATTATGTGCAGGGAACTGTTTATGGGGAAGGAACCCAGGTTGGCAACAACAATTTTGTTGTATACAAAGGCACGGGTGCTTCGGTAAACCTTACCGGTTTACAGCCAGGCGTAACGTATCATTTTGCGATTTATGAAGCTAACGGTAGCGGGGCGCCTGTCTTTCAGAATACAGACGTTACACCTGCTTATACAGCATCAAAAGCAACACTGGAAAAGCCTACCGTTGCGGCTTCGGGCATCACCTTTAGCAATGAGTCGGCCATCGGCTTTACCATCAACTGGAAAAGAGGAAATGGTGGAAAATGCCTGGTGGTGATGAAAAAAGGTGGCAATGTGAATACGAGACCTGTTGATGGTGTGGTGTATGCTGCCAACAATGTATTTGGCAGTGGAGAGGATATAGCTGCAGATGGCAGCAAGGAATACGTGGTGTACAATGGTACCGGCAACAGTGTGGCGGTAACAGGGTTGGAGCCTGGCGGTTTTTACTATGTTTATGTTTTTGAGTACGAAGAGCCCTTGACGGTGGGTACAGCCTACCTTACCGCCAGCTATGCCAACAGCAGCAAACAGGTAGTAGCGGCACCGCTTACCCAGGCAGCGGATATAAAGATTGTGTCTTCTCTAAGCGGAAGTGTAACCCTTGAATGGATAAACGGAAGCGGGCAAAAAAGAATTTTACTGGCCAAGGAAGGCGCAGCAGTAGATGCCGTTCCGGCCAATGGCGCTCTTTATAATCCCAGCTCCAGCTTTGGCCTGGGGCAGCAGATTGGTGCAGGCAACTTTGTGGTCTATGCCAACAGCGGCAATACCACTACCGTTTCCAATCTGAAACCCAATAAAACCTATCATTTTGCACTTTTCGAATACAACCAGTTTAATTCATCGGCTTTGTATCTCACGGCTGATCCTACCAGAATAGCAACGATCCTGGCGAGCCCATTACCCGTGAGCTGGATCAGCTTCACTGGCGTTAGAAAGGGCGGCGATGTGCTCCTGGCGTGGAAGACTGCGGCAGAAATAGACAACAGATGGTTTGAGGTGGAAAGAAGTGCCGACGGAATCTCGTTCAGCAGGATCGGTGTTGTTCACGCCAATACAGCAAAATCGTATGAGTTTTTAGATAAACAGGTAGAAAATGGTATGCTTCATTACCGGTTGAAACAAGTGGATAACGATGGTGGATTCTCCTATTCCAAAATCATCCAGGTAAAGATGAATACAGAGGGCGATGTGAAGCTGCTTCAGAACCCGGTAAGCAACAACCTGCACCTTTCCTGCAGCACAGGTTTGATGGGTGGCAGTCTTTTCATCATGGACGCAGCCGGCAAAGTGGTTTACACCGGAACGGTCACTTCCCAACAGGTTTCAGTACCGGTACACGGACTGCCCGCCGGAACCTATTTTGCAAGGGTGGTACCGCGAAATGGCCTGCAGCCGGTGACCTTGCGGTTTGTCCATCAATAAAAAAAGATCAGCAGCAAAGGGAAGGTGTTGATCACTTCCCTTTGCTGTTTTCAAAATATGGTTTATGAAAGATGTTGTGATTGTGCTGTTAGCGTGTATGAATGTTGGCCTTGTCGTATGGCAATGGTTTAACCGGCAAAAGAAGACTGTAAAAACGCAGCCCCTTTTTAGTGGCGGTACAGAACTGACCCTGCTGAAAACAGCGCTTGTTATGGAAAAAAAGGAACGCCATCGCATCGCCAATGCATTGCACCAAAAATCCTCATCCACACTTGCTGCTGTAAGAATGTACCTGGCGGCCGTACATCCCTCGGGGCACGACAGAAAGGAGAACAGGGATTTTGAGCAGGTGCACGCCTTGCTGGAAAGTGCTTACGGGGAAATCAACAAAAGTCTCTACAGCCTAATGCCTGAAATTGCGCTGGAAAACGGTCTTGATGAAGCAGTGCGCAAATATTGCAACCACTTAACCAGTCACAAACTGCTCTCCATTGAATATGACTCCTGGGGTTGCAGTCAGCGTTATCATGAAGCGTTTGAATTGTCTGTTTTCCGATTCATACAAATGCTGCTGAATTATATGTTACGACAGGCAATGGCCACTGAAGCCGTGGTGCAACTGGGCATGCGGGATAATCTGCTTACCATTTCTGTGGAAGACAATGGATCCGGGTATCAACCTGTTGCCTTATTGCTGGAGGATGCCTGGCTGACCAGCCTGGAAGACTGTATCCGTAGATTGGATGGGCAGCTGGAACTGCGTTCCGATAACGGGCTCAGTGCTTTTATTCAACTGGATACCGCTGCGTTTGCAAAAGCGGGAACACTGATAAAGCCTGCTTACAATTGACGTTTCGGAGCAAAAATGCGACAGCGCTTTCCCATGCAGATTGATGGCAGATATTATGATTTCAGCTGTATCTTGCAAAGACCCCGAAAATTGCTGTTTATGTCTTTGCCAAAACTTGCTGCACTGGTTTTTGCTTTTTTATTCACTACGCTTCTTTCTGCACAGGATACCACCCTGCAGCGGTTACAGGCCATGAAAGACGATACGCTGAAAATAAAAGCCCTCACGGATTATGCCGTTACCTTTTATGAATCAGATCCTGAAAAATCGCTCTCCATTTTTAAACAGGTAGTTAAGATTGGCCAGAATATAAATCATCCTTACAGCATTGGCCAGGCGTGGATCGATATTGGGAGTATGCAAGCGCAATTAGCCAGAGACCAGGTGGCCGTGGAGAGTTTTAAAAAAGCGATTCCTTATTTTAAACAAATTAACCGGGTTGATAAAGTGGCAGCCTGCCTGCTGAATATTGGTGCCTGTGCCGAACGGTTTGGCGATATCAATGGCCGCATTCAGGCAACTATGGACGCAGTGAACCTCCTGGAAAAAACAAATCACAAAGCGCTGTTGGCACATGGGTATAATTCGCTGGGTATAACGTTTTATAACCAGGATGATTTTACCAGGGCAAAGCCTTATTTTGAAAAAGGACTGACAGTTGCCCGCCATACAAAAGATACATTTAAGCAGGTGCAGGCGCTGTATGGATTGAGCAATTGCGCTGTTGGCATCAAAAACTTCCCGGTAGCGTTAACCCATTCGCTGGATGCGTTGGCGCTGGCAAAAGCTTCAGGAAAAAATAAGATCCTGCTGTTGGCCTACACCAGTTTGTCTGAACTCGCTATTAAAATGCGGAAGGGAGAGGAGGCTGTTTTCTACGCCACTGAAATCATAAACTACGCCGATAAGATCAAGGATACACATTACCGTTTGCTGGGACTCATGAACCTTGCCGAAGGGTATGCCCTCAAAGGTGATCAGCAAAAACGGATTGCCTACCTGAACAAGGCCATGCCCATTGCCACAGAGAATGGTGTCGTGATCCAGTTGGATGATATCTACAAGAGTCTATCCGAGGCCCATGAAAAAATGGGCGATCACAAAGCATCGCTGGCAGCATTCAAACAGCATATTTTTTACAAGGACAGTACCATCAACCTGCAAAGCAACAAAGCGATAGCCGAGATGGAGATCAAATACCAGACGGCACAGAAGGAAAAAGCACTTTCCGACAAACAATTGCAGATCATACAAAAAGACCTGCAATTGCAAAAAAGCCGGCAGTACACATTTTACAGTATAACAGCGGCAGTGTTTGCCCTGTTGATTGCCTTGGGTCTTTCCTTCTTTTATCGAAACAGGAAGAAAACGCACCAGCGCAATTTGAAAGCTATGCAGCAGGAAAAGGAATTACAAGTGTTGCAGGCGGTATTGCAGGGAGAGGAAAAGGAGCGGAGCCGCATTGCCAAAGACCTGCACGACGGCGTGGCCGGTATGCTGGCGGCGGTAAAGATGCACTTCAGCAGCGTATCGGTGCAGCATCAGAACATACAGGGTGATGCTGCCTTTTTGCAGGGCATCCGGTTGCTGGATGAGGCTTCGCAGGAAGTGCGCAAAACTTCGCACAACCTGATGCCCGAAGTATTGTTGCAACACGGGCTGGATGTGGCCATTCGCCGTTATTGCCAGAACATCAGTGGCAGCAATGTGTTGCAGGTGCAATACGATTCCTGGGGTGAGATGCGGCGCTTTAAGAGCAACTTTGAGCTTTCGGTTTATCGTATTGTACAGGAGTTGCTGAACAATATCGTGAAGCATTCCAGGGCCAGTAATGCCCTGGTACAGGTCAGTCAGCAGGGAACAGTGTTGTCGATAACTGTGGAGGATAACGGGATTGGATTTAACCCGCAAACAAACCAGAGCGATGGCATGGGGCTGCACAGCCTTCAGTCAAGAGTGGAAGCTATCAATGGGCAAATCCAGGTAGATGCCACCACCGGCAGCGGCGTCAGTGCGTATCTTGAATTTGATACGGCCGGCATGGAGAGCAGCCTGGTAATTCATCATGAAAAAGAAACGATTGTTACAATATGAACCGCATTCCAGTTGCCCTTGTTGATGATCACGAAGTTGTGATCAATGGCCTGAAAGCCATGTTTGGCAATTTCAGCGAGATCGAAGTTTTATTCAGTGCAAACAACGCCACATCCTTGTTTGAACAGTTGCAGGAACGGCAACCTGCCGTGATCCTGCTCGATATCCAGTTACCCGAAATGAACGGCATTGATATCTGCAAGCAACTGCACCGCCAATATCCGAAAATTAAGGTGGTGGCCTTCAGCAGCTTTGATGATACACATTATATCAAACAGATCATCCGCAACGGTGCATCGGGCTACCTGCTCAAGAACGCCGACCAGCAAACAATTTTAACCGCCATCAAAACAGTGCTGAACGGTGAAGAGTACATCGACGAATCCATCAAAAAGATCCTCATCCAGGAAAGTATCTCCGGGCAGCGGCGTTCCTTGTTCGAGATTCCGCTGACAAAGCGGGAAAAAGAAATATTGCAGCTGATTGCCGATGGGTTAAGCAACCAGGAAATTGCCGATAAATTATTTATTTCCCTCCGCACAGTGGAGACGCATCGCTTTAATCTGACCCAAAAGCTGGATGTAAAAAATGCAGCAGGCCTGGTAAAAGAGGCCATCAAAAGAGGATTGGTGGATTAAGGCAAGATCAAAGTTCTGTGCCGGTACATGCTATTCATATTGCCAACCCAACAGATCAGGGAATTATTCTTCATGTCATAGCCAGGAAAGATTTTCTGTAGCAACCTACCTGAAGATTGAACCGCATTTTTCTGTAAGACAGTGGGTAAATCTGCGTGACGCTACCTGTTTCCCAAAATCCATTCTTTTCCCTTTAAGTACTACTACGTAATTGTAGAAACCCGTTCTGCTGCTGAAAAAGAGGCTCTTTTTGCAACGTTTTTTTGCAGTATAAAATTTATACAAATGAAAAAGATAGCACTCTTCATCTGCAGCTTCCTGACACTCTCCCTGCTTGCCTGTCAAAAAGAAAAACCTGACCCTGATCCGGAAGATCTATACAAGAACGTTCCCACCAGTACGGTGCCGCAGGAACTGGCATCGGGTATCTGGTTCACAGGAACCATTTCGGCTATTTCATATTTCGACAGGGACGGGCACGAACTGGGACCTGAATACGAAGCCGGACGGGAGTACCAGTTTTCAAATGTAAATGGTAAAGGACGACTGAAGTTCTGGCAATACCTGGGTATGAGGACGTCTTCATCCTGCGTGACAGAGAGGTTTACCTATAAAGAAGGTTCGGTAGTATTTGAAGGCGACAAGTTTATTTTTTATCCGGTAAAAGGCAACTTTAAAACAATCAAAAAAGGTTGCTCGTCGGAGAATGGCACCACCATTCGAAATGCAGCTGGTGAAGACCTGGACCCGGTGACATTCCTGTGGGAAATACGTGAGGTGGATGGCGAATCATTGCTGTACACATTTACCGAAACCGATGTGGCACATGAGAACCCGGTATTTGTTTATTCATTTACGCAATAATAGAGTTTGTAGAACTGATCTGAGTTTTCAAATCATAATCCCATATACAACATAAACCTTATCGAGCAGTCTTTCTGTTACCAGTAGAAAACATGTGGTACTTATTCTGCCTCAGAAACAATTATATGTACCTGTTTTTTACCAACGTATCGAAACTGCTGCTTCATCAGATTTTAAAAATAAAGCATGAAAAAGATCTTCTTTATGGCCGCTGTTTTATTCTTGTCAACGGCTCTGTACAGCTTTCGCCAACTGCAAACAACATACAATAACATTTTCAATCAGCTCGGGATAGAAACGGAGGTAGCGGAAACTTATATTGTCGACAATATCATCGGGGGCAGCACGTCTTTTCCAACCTCAGAGATTATGGTAAGCCTGGCGCTGAACAAGAGAGAAGAAGCTGTCAGGAAAATAGGCGATTACATTAAAGCCTATGTGCAAACACCTGCTTTTGCGAAAGAATACGCTACGGCGAGGACAGACCAAAAACCGGAAGCTCCCACAGGCCTGTACAAAAATGCCGAGAACATGGCCGTTTACAAAGAGGACATGCTGCGATGGGAAAAGGAATATCCGGCCTCCTTTACTGTTCTGTTGAAACGCAAATTAAATGAGTTCCTGCAGCTCACTGCGGATATTGACTTCAACGCAAAGCTTGTACAAAGGGGAAAGAAACAAGTGTTTGCCGATCCGGCGCTGGAGGCAAAAGATTCGTTCTGGAAAGCCTGTTTTCGGAGCGGTAAAACTACCGTGGCTGCGGCTAGGTCTTATGCGCAACAATGGTTGTTGGAATTACATTAAAATTGGATTTCGCTATTGCGAAATCCAATTTTGTATATCGGCGAAACACCTTTGTAGGCGCTGAAAAACTGCACTTAAAGTTTGAAAACAAAGGATACAACAACCGTGTAGGTAAGCAGTTTTACCGGTGGTGACGGATCGGATTGGTAAAAAGACCTGCGTTTTAATCAGACTATACCCGGAATGCTATGATTGGTTTATACATTGCGGCTTGCTCCTCACATTGTAGCTTGATGATTCTCCGGAGGCAGTTATTTGCTTATTCCTCTTCTTCTAAAATCCAGAAAGCCAATAAGAAGAAACAAGGCAGCAAATCCTACGGAAGTCCATCCAACAACATTTGCTTGAGGATCATACTTTGGAAACCTGCCATATGCATGGAAGCTATAAGGAAAATAAGCAGCAAAGTCAACATTTTGCATCACTAAAATGGTTCCGGCAAACCAGCATGCAATACCTACTGCTATAGGTATAATGAAGTTTTTAAACTTCAACCCTAACCAAAACTGTATGCAGCAGATGGCAAGAAGTGCAACATAGGTATTTACTCTTGCTATTATGATGCTATAGCCATTTAGCGGCTGATTCAATACTTGTAATGAAGGCTCCATAAAATGCAGAATAACAGCACTTACAAACATCAGTAACACATTTGTGATGAGGAAGACTCCAATAAGTAGTTGAATGTTTATAAATTTCGCAGCAAATACATTGCCCTTCGTTTGAGGAGAGGTAAGTACCTGTTTCCAGGTATTGTTTTTATACTCTATTTGCGGTAACAGGGTACAGACAAGAATTAGAAAAATAGGAAGTGCTACCAGGCCCGTCATCTGGAACTTCTTTATCAGCATTTCATTAAAAATGTCTTTTTTGTGCTCATCGCCTACACCATCTAGTAGTAAGTCCAACATAGACATAAAGGGTGCAAAAGCAGCAGCGGCGAGGGTCAGGTAAAGCGGCCCTGTTCTTCTTGTTTTTATAATTTCGGAGCGGAGTGATGTTAGTAGGCTCATAAATCAGATTTAATAAATTGGTGTATAAATGTTTTGTAGGATAATTGGCTTTAGTGATCAGAAGTCAGTTCAATAAATAATTGTTCAAGCTCTTGCTTCTTTGGTTGAAGGAGGTATAGGTTGAGACCATTATTCATGATGGTTTTGCCTATTTCGGATACCTGTTCCAGGTTTTTAAATGGAAGAGTAAGTATTTCTTCTGAACGCTGAGGACTATAATCCTTTAAAATTTCAATGGCGGCAGCATTATCCGAAGTATCAACCAGTAGTTTAGCCTTGTTCTGTTGAAATGAATGAAGCTCCTGCAGGGTGCCCTGGAAGAGCATTTTTCCTTTATAAATGATCCCCACATGACTAACCATCTTTTCAACCTCTGATAGTATATGGCTTGATATAAGGATGGTCATGCCATGATCTTTGTTCAGCTTTTTAATCAGCTCACGAAGCTCAATGATACCCGCAGGGTCTAAGCCGTTTGAAGGTTCATCAAGTACCAGTAGTTCAGGGTTTGGCAGCAAAGCCAATGCAATGGACAGACGTTGCTTCATTCCAAGAGAGAACTTTTTTACCGTCTTCTTGCCAGTATCCTCTAATCCTACAATATGTAAGACTTCCTCTACTCTTTCTTTCGACGCGCCGTACACTGTTCGGAACACTTCCAGGTTTTCTTTTGCGGTCAGATGGCTGTATAGTGAGGGTGTCTCTATCAGTGATCCAATCTTTTTTAATATGGCAATCCTATTCGCTTGCAAGTGTTGCCCAAAAATCTCGATGTCTCCTTTCTGGTTATTTAATAAACCAAGCAGTAAACTCAGGGTTGTTGTTTTGCCGGAACCATTGGGTCCGAGGAAGCCATAGATTGTTCCTTTTTGGATAGTAAGATAAATATCAAACAATGTTTGTACATTTTTTGAATAGTGATAGGAGAGCCCTGAGGTTTTGATTATTGATGTAGTAGTCATTTTAGTGTATTTAGCCTTGCAGGTTGGAATAATCATTGTTCGATGCGGCCTTGCTCTTCATTGGCACTGCCTGCCGTTCTTTTTATAGGTGCTATCTTTTTTCCTTTGCTGAAGCTGTAAGAAAAGCCAATGGTAGCAACCCGGGTTTCGCTGACCTGCTGGATTGCAAAATCTACATTGCCATATTGGCTGCTGCCTCTTAATATTTGCGAATGGAAAATATCCCGAACTGTTAAGCGAAGTGTTCCCTTGTTCTTCAAAACTTTTTGGCTAAGCCCTACACCCATAACACCTAGCCACTTTACTTTTACTAGCCCTTCAAGCCCACCATTTCTATACATACCTGTGATTTCTGCAGTAAGCGTTTTATTTACCTGAAACTGCTGTGCACCATTTATTCTGAAAGCTGTCCCGGAAAGATTCACCGGTGCTTTCGTAACTACACCTTTGAAAGTGTTGTTGAAAACATTGATATCGATGTTACTTGTCCACCATGTTGTCAAAGGAGTGTTGGCACTTACTGAAAATCCAATTTGGTTCAGCGATGCGACATTCTGGAGCATGTTGTATGTCTCTTCACCTCTTTGTTCTGCTATTTGGGTTACAATATCTTTTGTATAGGTATAATTTAAAGTAGTAATGATTTGGTTTTTCCAGGAATGTGATATTTCAAAATTATTGCTTACTGATGGCTTCAAAGCAGGATTGCCTGTTTGATACGTATACCTGTCAATGAAGCGAACAAATGGGTTAAGGCTTTGATAGCCGGGGCGGCTAACTCTTCTTCCGAAATTGACACCAAAATTATTTTTATCATTTGCTTTATACTGGAAATAGGCTGTTGGAAAGAGCTGCGTATAATTCCTGTCAAAATGCTCTCCTGTAGTTTTTTGCTTTCCTCTGGCGATTGTATTTTCTAAACGTAAACCAAGTTGTGCTGCAATTTTTTTTGATAACGGGGTATTTAAATTAACGTAGGCTGCATTTATATTTTCCGTGTAAACAAAATGGTTGCTGCGGTTATAGTCAAACACAATTCTGCCATGTTGAATGCTGTCATAAGCTGCATTGTTGTCGGTTCTTACTATACCGCTTTTTATACCGGCTTCAAACCTGGCACCTTTTTTCAACGGACGTAAGAAGTCGATCCTTGCACTATAAAGTTCCAAATCCTGTGGTAAATGTCCTCTAAGCGTATCTGCTTTCCCAAGCATATCGCCACCCGCATCGGCATAAGAGTTCACCATGAATTGCTCGTTTGTTGAACCATATTTTACATAGTCAATATCTGCAGTAAGCTCTTTACCTTTTGCATCAAGCAAATGCCTGAAGTTGAGGTTGGTATTAAAGCTGTTCCAGTCACCTTCAGTAGCAAGCATAGCCGTTGTTACCCCTTGCAAACTTTTGGAAGCGTTGAAGATTCTGGTGGTGGTTGGATTCGTTATAGTGGTAGGTCTTTTATTAGTATTGATAACAGCGCCGAAGGTTGTTTTCTTTGTAGCAAAGAAGTCAACTCCAACTTTCGCACTGTATGAATTTCCTGTCATAATCCTGTGATTCTCCTGCGCGAAGACATACTCCAGCGCATCCGTATGGCTGTTGTAAATGTTTCGGTCAATATTTAGTGTTACATACCTTTTCTGGTAGTTGTGGCTTAGGTTGGTGAATACATTTACTTTGCCTTCCCGGTAGTTGAAGTTGAAGCTTTCGGCCGTTTTGGGGTATCTTCCCTGAGAGTAGGTTAGGTTAACAGAACCGTTATAGCCAATAGTTGTGCTTTTCTTTGTTTTGATATTAATGACACCTGCATTTCCTGCTGCATCATAGCGTGCAGGAGGATTTGTCATGATCTCAATCTGATCCAGTTGCGCCGAGTTCAGGTTTCGTAAGAAGTTGGCAAGATCGGCTCCTCCCAACTGGGTTGGCCGGCCATCAACCATCACCAAAACACCTTCCTTACCTTTCAGGCTGATGTTTCCATCTCTGTCAACAGTTACACCAGGCGACTTCTCCAGTACTTCCAATGCAGAAGTTCCAATGTTTGTAATGGAAGCGTCAACATTAACAAGTGTTCTGTCAATTTTGTTTTCGATCAAAGGACGCCTGGCGGTTACGGTAACGCCGGTGAGATCTTTGCTTGCCGGTGTTAACACTGTTTCAGGAAGCTGAATGTTTTGTTGGTGAGGCGTGACTTCAATTCGCTTTGAAAATGCCTTCTCAAATCCAACAGCAGTTACTGACACCAGGTAGCTGCCATCTGCAACATCGCTGAACATAAAATAGCCATCCTTATTGGAAACAGATAATTTAACTGTGACGGAGTCTTTAGCACGCAGAAGACTAACCGTAGCACCATCTGAAGGTTTCGCATTCTGTACGATTCTGCCGGAGACTTTTCCTGCATGTTGTGCGCTGGCACTGATGAAGAGTAATAGGGACGCGACAAGGATAGAAATTTTCATATATGAAATTTTATAATGAACGAAGGTTGTGTAACAGGTTTTTGTTTGTATAAGGGCAGGGTTCTCCCGTTCCGCACAAATACAATTTTGCAGGGAAACAACTATGGGCAAGGCGGTGCCGGGCCGACGTTCTGCATGAAAGCAGTACAGTCGTCGCTATTCTGTTTTATTCTGATCTGGAATGATCAGCAAAGACCGTTTACGATTTCACTGAATACTTTATTTCTCTTTTTAGATGGAAGCAGAAATATGATTAACCGAAGTTTTGTTTTTTGAATTTTTCGTATTTCGTTTTTAATTCATCGATATCCATACCAAGCATGTAAAGATTCCTGAAAATGTTAGGCAGCTCTTTTTCTATAAATTCCGTTTTGCGATACTGAATTGCATTTTTGATTGCATCCGGGCTCACGAAATAGCCGATTCCTCTCTGGTTGTAGATTATGTTTTGCCCTTGTAAGAATTCGTAGGTACGCATAACCGTGTTTGGATTTACTTCCAGTTGTACCGCCAGTTCACGCACTGCCGGGATACGTTCGTTTGCTTTCCACTGTCTTAGCAGGATTCGTTCCAGGATGTAATCGGCTATTTGGAGATATATTGCTATGGACTCTCTGAATTGCATGATACTAGTTTTAAAGCTATACTTGCTTTTGTTTTAAACTGTAATAAGTCATTATCCATAAACTCGGTGCAATGACATACATAACCAGGAGGCGAAAAGCCTGCTCTACCCATACGGGTATGCTAATTAAACTGCGATCACCAGGGAAAAGCGGTTTGTATATAAGATAAATGATACTGAACAGAAGAAAACCAACAACAAAAACACTAAGGACTGTTTTTAGGTAGTGATGGTTTTTAAAACCGATGGAACCCAGTAAAAAAGCAGACTGGATAGTAAAGAAGCAAAACAGATAATGTATGGCCAAATTGCTTCGAAACATAAAAAAGCTGGCTTTCATAACATTGGATATAGTTGCCCTTCCAGCGTGTTCATCAGTCCCCAAAATCTCATTTGAAAGGGCAAGCATTAAGATATTCACAGCATAAAAGACTGCGGTAAACACAACAATGAAAAGAATGACTGTATACAGCAGACTGCACAAAAATTTTTCAAAAATAGACGCAGGCACCAAAAGAAAATTGCTTCCTTTAGCTCTGGATCCCATGTCGCTAAAATACTGACTGGCATAAAATGTACCCACAACAAACAACAGGAATAAGTACGTGCCTAGTTGTACACCTGCAGACATTGGAGCCTCGTCTGCCAGGAGCATATTGAACAAAAACCGGACAATCAACACTCCTATAAGGGCAAGCACCGCCAAACCATATTGTCTTTTATTTTCTGCCCAGTGCTTCACTACCAATAAAGTAAAACGGTTGAAACTGAAAAATTGATTCATAAAAGAGGTTTACGCTTGAAACAGTTGGGTGATTTTATCTCTATTGGTAATGATTGCTTTGTAGAGCAGTTCCAGGTCAAGTTTGCTTTCCTCACCAATTATGTTTGGGGTTACAACGACGGTGCCTGCCAGCGAGGTTTCACTATAAAAAGCAGTTGCCACATCGGATTCAGTGTAAGCAACTTGAAAGGATAATCGCTTTGTGATCTCATCTATATTCTGATCAAAAAGTATTCTTCCTTCATCGATAATTGTTACACGGTCAATCAGGTTTTCAAGGTCCTTTACCTGGTGCGTACTGATTATAATACACCTTTCTTCGTCCAGCGCTTCTGCCAGAAGTTTACGAAACTGCTTTTTGCTCATGATGTCCAACCCATTTGTTGGCTCATCCATCAACAAAACCTTCGCATTGGTGGCCAGGGCAAAAGAAATAAGCACTTTCTTTTTTTGCCCATAGCTCATGTTTTGAAGTGTGGTGTCTGAAGACACTTCAAAAGCAACCAGGTGGTTTCTGAATTGATCGGTATTGAATCCGGGATAAAATGGAGCATGGTATTTTATAAAATCTTGTAGTGGAATATCAGGCAGGAAAAACTCTTCAGGCATCAGAAACATATTTTCCAGGAAAACCGGGAGCCGCTCAAACGGCCTAAAGCCGTTTACCGAAATACTGCCGCTTTGTGGTTTCAGCAACCCGGCAATACTGCGTAAAAGGCTTGATTTGCCGGTGCCATTTTGGCCCAGCAATCCGTACACATGCCCTGCTGCAAATTCCAGATTCAGCCCTTCAAGTACAGGCTTTTTTTTGTAACGGAAAGATAAGTCCTGAATGCGAATCATGATCTGTGATTTAGTGTACTACTTAAATAGTACACTACGAAGATAACCACAGTTTTCATTTCTCCAACTATTTTTTGAAAAAAAAGCAAAGTGCAGCCTTTTCTTTTTGGTCTCCCTGTTTTACCGCCCTTGTATTTGTTATTGTTTCTTACCGAATTGAGCACCTTGGCCTGCAGTTGATCACAGGTGAGGGGCTGTTGGTGAAAAACTGTCTTATACCCGGCCCGCTTCATAAACGGTGCATTCATCCTTTTGCCGGCAATGCAGCAAATTTGTTTCAATAATATGGCAGAATCTTTTATAATGGATTTAACCTTCGCCTGGAGTTCTTTGCCCTACGGCATAAAGAGGGAATTGCATGCTGGTACGAGACTGTTTGCTCTTCTAGTACGTACCAGTCTTTAACACCATCCAAATTCTTGTATGTTATACGACGGCAGTTTGCTATTTTCAATGCTCTTTGCTTTGACATGAAACTTACCTGCGGAAAATATTTTGGAAATACCTTGGAGACCATCTCTGTTCAGGGGCTTGTTCTTACAGAAAAAGTGCATGCTGCCGGTGAAAGCCTGCCGGAGCATTTTCACGAAAATGCTTACTTCTGCATGGCATTGAACGGAGGCTGGAACGAAATGGTAGAAGGTAAAATTTTTTCCTGTCAGGTGGATCATGTGGTTTATCACCCGCAGGAAGAAGTGCATCAAACATTTTTTCATCCGGATCAACTCTCCCGCACATTCAATGTGGAGATGACACCGGAATGGATCCACCGGATGTCGGCATATGGAATTGAACCTGTCAAAAACAGAATTCTTAGTAAAGACCGCTCCCTGACACCTTTGCTGCAGAAGCTGTACCGGGAATTCCACCACCGCGATACATTTTCCAGGCTTGCAATTGAAAGTTTATTTTCTGAATTGATGGTTTACCTTTCCCGTACAGGATATGAACGTGGAAATGAAAGACAGACTTTATGGCTGCATGAACTAAAGCAGCTTTTGGAAACAACCTACGCAAATCCGCTTTCTTTAACGGAGCTGTCGCAATTGTTTTCTGTTCACCCGGTTCACCTTTCCAAATGTTTTAAAGAGCAGTTCGGAATGACCGTTACAGCATATTACCGGAAGTGTAGGGTGGAGGCAGCCTGCCGGTTGTTAAAAGACACCAGCTTTTCCCTGGTAGCAGTGGCGTTGGAATGTGGCTTTTATGACCAAAGCCATTTCTGTAAACACTTTCATGCCCTTACAGGTCTTTCACCACGGGCTTACCGCAAACAATACAAACAGTAACCTTTAGTCTTCGGCACCAAAATGCGGATTGTAGATGATTCCGATCGCATTATTCCATGGATCTCTTACAACGGCCACTTTAATTCCACCGCCTACATCCTCGGGTGCACTTTCCGGTGTTGCATTCGCATTTAAAAGGGATTGAAATGCTTTTTCAATATCGGGGACGCCCCAGTAGGCGGTAACGCCACCGTTTTGTGGCGCATACAAGGGATCAGGCAGTAACCCAAGTTCATAGCCTGCAATGTTGTAGCCAACATAGAACGGCTCATCAAAGTAAGGCTCCGTTTCAAAAGCTTTGGTGTACCATTGTTTTGCCAGCATTAGATCCGGCACTTTGTAAATGACCGTACGCAAACCAAGGAATGATTTTTCTTTCATCGGTGGTATATGATTTAATTTTAAAGTTGCTTTGTTGGGCGATGCTTTTCAGCAGGTGATTGGAGATGTAAATGTGCGATTTTTCGCCATTGGAAAGAAGCTCCTTGTTTGACAGCACTACCAGTGACGTATTGGTTTGCGGTAGCCAAAAGAGGATAGCCGTTCCCCAGCTTTCTTCATTCCCCCTGAGCCAGATGCTTTGCAGGAGGCCCTGCTCAGTTTCCGTTACAAACAGGCCATATGCATAGTGGGTGGTGGTCCCTTCCCAGGGACTTTTGACCTTTGTGTATTTTCCCAGGAGCGATTCTTTTGCGGTAGCGGATAAAACCTTATCGGTGGAAAACGCCTGCACAAATGTCGCCAGGTCTGCAGCGGTTGAAAAAATGCCACCGGCACCAATAGCGCCATAGTCACGCTGCTGACCTTTTGGTGCAGCACCGCTGGTTTGGGGAGCTTTGGCTGCCTGCACCCTTTGGTAGTCAGCCAGGAAAAAAGTGGCCTTCATTTGCAGGGGGGCTAAGATGGTTGCCCTCAGATATGCTTCCCAGGTCTGATGGGTTTGTTGTTCAATGATGATGGCCAGGAGTGTGTAGTTGTCGTTGCCATAGAGGAACCGATTGCCGGGTGCATCTGTTAAGGGGAGCCTGAATATTTTTGCTGCCGCTTTTTGAGGGTCTTCTTCACCGTCTGCCGCATAATGCTGCCCGATGCCCGAGGTGTGACTAAGCAGTTGGTGAATGGTGATCGTTGCTTTGTCTGCCGGTACCTCTTTGAAAAACTTGCGCAGCGGGTCTTGCAGGGAGAAGATGCCTTGCTCTGCCAGTTTGAGCACCGCAATGGCCGTAAAGGCTTTTGACACAGAAGCAATATTGTAAGCCGTTGTTTTCTCGGTCTTTATCTTTCGCTTCAGGTCTGAATAACCATAACCCGCATAATGAATGGTATCGTTTGACCTGGTGAGCAGAACCGTTCCGTGAAAGTCCAGGTTTTTTGCGGCACTGTCCAGGAAATGAGTTAGTTGTTTTGCGCCGGCAACTGGCTGTTGTGCCTTGCAGGTAGTGAGTATTAAAAACAGGGCGGATATAGTCAATGAGAGCCGGTACATAATCAGGGATTTGGTGACGAAGGTAGCCTCGGGAACTTGCTTGGTATAGGACGCAATTTTTGTACTTTTTTTTGTGGCGTACCCCGTGTAAATCTGTTGTGTCTGCAATTTCCGGAGGTAACTGGTAGAAATAACCAAAAGAATACAGGTTTTCAGTTCAGGTATGTTGCTGGTTATTTTGAAATAAAGTGATCGGAAGACCTTTGACAGGTCGTAGGTGCTATGAACAGATCTTACTATTGGTGCATAAGAAGAGAGGTGACCAGGACCTGCTAATCTTTAACCTACCAGTGACAACACCCACCCCCGCGGAAGGTTACCTCGGTGGATACGCAACCAGCTCAATGATTCGTCCATAGGGATCAACGGCAAGAAAACCATTCTTTGTTCGTCTTACGGTTACAAAAACTTTATTGCTGTCCCTGTCCCATAAGTACCCTTCCCCTGATTGTGCATTTACCTTAATTTCTCCGGTGTACTCGGGTATAGACATTACCCGGTACGAAGAATCATGGTTGTTTTTGTTATTGTCTGTTCCCGGTTTGGAATTACAGCTGGAACTGCATACGCAAAGCTGTATCACTGTAAACATAATGAAAGCCTGCTTCCATTTCATTGCGTGGTCGGAGTTGAACGTTGTTGTTTAATGACTGGGGCTCTCCGATCAGGTATTGGAAATTTCAGCTTTAGCGGTATCCTGCCTCTTGCAGGTACCACCAACAGGTTTGCAATGCAGACGAAGCGGTTTATACTGCTTTTTTCGCCACACACATAAGTGTAAGCGCATTTTCTTTTCTGTTTGGATTTCTTCCGGAAAGCAGGTTGCCGATGCGGTATTTGAGTTCTGCCTTTCCAAACTTTCCCTGCAGCACCTCGGCACCCAGGTCATGGTTATGCGGATAAACATTGACAGTAAACCCCTCCGGAACAAGTATAGACCGGAAAAATTCTGTAGTCACCCCATGTCCGGGTTTGTGATGAATCTCGGAGGCGAGGGCCCATTGTTGCTGGTCGTCTGCTTTATGAAACCCTTTTTTCAATAGTTTATACAGGACAAGCCGTGCATTCCACATCCACATGGCGGGACCTTTATAGTTCCAGGCGCTAAATTGCGGATCGTGATCGGTCACCAACAAACCGCCAGGTTTCACCAGCCGGGCTGCTTCCCGCAACACCGCTTCCATGTCCTCACAGTGATGAAGGGCAGCATTCAGTACTACAATGTCGGCAAATTCCGAAATCAAAGGAAGTTGGGTAGCGTCGGCTAAAAGTGGGAGATAGCCTTGTTTTTTAGCCAGGGACAGGGAGGTAGGTGCCACATCCACGCCAATCAGCAACCGGGGTTTACCTCCCAGTGTGGCAAAAATATTTCCCGGGCCACATCCAATATCTACAACGATCTTATTATTCCAATCTTTCAATGCTGCTGTCCAGCGGGAGCGGAACGCTTCACTTCGGTGGCAATACGTGAGGTATTCCTCGGCCCATTCGTAATTGCCAAAATAATACGCATTGGCTTGTAAACCTTCTGTTGGGTTTTGAATGGGGCATTCCAGGTAGTCAGGCCTTTCCCTTATGCTAGCATCAAGGGACAAAAATGGCTGAATAGACGCCAGCATAGAAGTCGTTATTGTTCCAATCATAGAGTGCTAATCGAGTGTTAAAGTAATTCTGCGAAGGGGAAAATCATAACGAATAGACGAAAGCAGCCGGATCAATAGGTGAAAGCATCCAATGTATCGGTGAAATGGAACAAAGAGCGATTGCACAGTGACCGTGTAAATCGCTCTTTCTGTAACCTGCCATAAATGAGATGCAGCAGTTGCCAGGCATTACCGTGATTCAACCCACAGGCATATGGTTTGTACAGGACCCCCATGTTGATCCGATTGGAAACCGTTTTCACTTCATTTCATATGAGCATATTTATTGACGCCCATTGTCACCCAACTCTTAAACACTATTTGTACGGCCACTCGCCCTTTGAAAAAGGCGGTGGTGCACAGGACACGAACTACACCAACATTCAGGTAACAGTACCAGCTATGCAGAAAGGGGGAGTCGGTGCGGTACTGGCAGCACATTACCTTCCTGAGAAGTATATCAAAGACGACTGGAAGGCAATCACAACGGTGAAGCCCCTGAAAAAGTTTATTGAGCACTACGCAGACAAAATAGAAAAAGAAGACGCCTTTTCACAGACGGTGGAAATGATCGATTCATTTGAAGCACAATTCAGAGGAAAGGATGACGCTTTGATAGCGCACAACATAGCAGAACTGGAAAAAGGACTTGCCGACGAGAAATGCGTGTTTGTCCATACCGTGGAAGGGGGCCATCACCTCGGCAGAGGCTTAAGCAAGACCCAGTACAGGGAACATATTGCCCAACTGGAAAAAAGAGGCGTTGCTATGCTGACCCTCGCACATTTTTTTGCTAACGATATCACCACACCCACTGAAGGTATTCCACCGCTGCAAAAAAAGCTATTGGGAATGCGTTACACACCCAAGCCATCTCCCCTCACCGAGGTGGGGCGAAGTATTGTCAATTCACTTCTGGATAGCAGGATCATTGTAGACCTGACACATGTAAATGATATTGCCAGAAAAGAAGTCTTTCAATTGAATGAGCGGAGAGACAACAAACCGCTGGTGTTTTCCCATACGGGTGCCAGGGCGCTGTTCAAAGACAAAGAACACCCGCAGTTTTCGCTTATTTGTCCCGACGATGAAGAACTGCTCTCCATTAAACGGTGTGGCGGTTTGGTAGGAATCGTCTTTATGAACTACTATCTCAACGGAAAAGAAGAAAGACCTTCCCAACCCGATCAACACGGCATTAAGACCATTCTCGCAACTATCAAACACATTGCAGAGGTGACGGGTTCTTTTGATCACATCACAATCGGGACTGATTTCGACGGCATGTCCGATCCACCGGATGATCTTTATAGCTACCACCAGTTTCCGGCTTTCGCAGAACAACTCCATGCACACAAAGACTACCTGGGGGCTACTGACCAGGACCTGGAAAAGATCAAAAGCGGCAACATCTTACGGGTTTTACGTACTGTATGGAGGTGATCCCTTTCTATTTGCACTTAAACCTGAACAGTACCTGTCTTGGCACCATTTGTGATTTTTACCTCACCTAACCAAATTTGTGAGTTATGCGATTTATAGAAACGAAGACACATGGGTATTTGGATTACATTATGGGTGCTCTCCTGATAGCAGCTCCCTGGCTATTTGGCTTTGACAGAGGTGGTGCCGAAACATGGGTCCCTGTTATTTTGGGTATCAGCATGATTGGCCTTGCCCTGGTGACGGATTATGAAATGGGGGCAACCCGCAAAGTTTCCATGCGGACACACCTCACCATTGACCTGATCAGCGGTGCCCTGCTGGCGGTATCGCCCTGGTTGTTTGGCTTTGCCGATTACGTGTGGGAGCCACACCTGATCCTGGGTATCCTGGAGATTGGTGCTGCCCTGTGCACCAAACTACATCCTTCGGGTGAAAGGACACACCACCGGCATACAGTAGGTGCGCACTAATTTTTTCTTGGTTCAAGTATGTGAATATAGCCCGGTAATTCTGCCGGGCTTTTTTTGTATGGTTAAGTTCCCCATAAGTATTTAGTGGTACATGGAACGGGTAGATTTCACCTCGTGCTGCTTTCCTTCATTGGCTTCTTGTATTGCTGCCCTGCTATCTAATTTTTACGCTTTACCACTCAGACTTTTGTTCAATCTCCGACTGCTATTTTTAAACAGGCACATTTTTCGTTCCACTCCCCTCTATGAACATTCAGCAGTATTTTGAGGAAAAAGAACAGAAGGAGCAGGAAAAGGCTGAACAGCACAATGCAGTGCAGCAAAACAATGAACCATCGAAGAGGGTTTCAGCATCACCAACAGCCCAAGCAGATGAAGCTGTCGTAATTCCTGTTATACAGGAAAGTGCCACCGTACACAAAGAGGTGGTGGAAAGCGCCAAAGTACAGGTGCATACCCATGTAACAGAGGAAACTAAAAGCCTCGCTGTACCGCTTGCCACTGAATCGTACGAGGTTAAGCGGGTACCCATTAACGAGTTAATCAATGAGCGTCCCCCTGTTCGTCAGGAAGGCAACTGCACCATCATTCCTGTTGTGGAAGAAGTCCTGGTTGTAGAGAAGCGCCTGAAGCTGGTTGAAGAAGTACATGTTGTAAAGCGGCAGGTCACAAACACCCACAAAGAAAACATTACCCTCAGAAAAGAAGAGGTCGTAATAAACAGGATTCCCACTGACAAGGGTACAGACAATAAGATCTAATCATTTACTCATTTAGTAAAAACAAGGAGGACGTATGGCACAAACCGTAATCGGTTTTTTCGATGACCAGCAAGAGGCGCAACAGGCAGTAGCGAAACTGCAAAGCAGTGGCATCACCAGGGACCGCATTGATGTGTCGAGAGGTGGCAGCAGTAGCAGCACAAGTATGAGTGGCACAGGTAGTGTGAATCCCGTAAGTGGTAGTGATAGAGATGACAATTCTATTCGCCGAACCACTGATGACAGAACAGTAGACAGGGAAGGTCGCAACACCAACGCTTTTACTGATTTTTTCAATAACCTCTTTGGTGGCAGTGATGATAACGACGATGCAGACCGTTACAGCCGGGTAGCGACCAATAGTAATGCAATTGTAACGGTGCATGCCCAGTCCAGGGAGGAAGCAGAAAGAGCCGCAGACATTTTGGATGAATGCGGTGCAGTGGATGTGGATGAACGCTCAGCACAATATGGTGCTACAGCAGGCGGTCGGGTGGAAAGCACTGGCAACCGCAGGGAAACAACAATCCCCAGAGTCGAGGAAAACCTGGAGGTCGGCAAACGCACCGAGGAAAGAGGTGGTGTTCGTGTACGCAGCCGCATTGTGGAGCGCCCCGTTGAGGAGCATGTTCGCCTGCGGGAAGAACATGTCAATGTAGAACGGCAGCCTGTTGACAGACCTGTTTCCATGGATGATGCACGCAATTTCCAGGAGCGGGAAATTGAGCTTACCGAACGAACAGAGGTACCTGTGGTCAACAAAGAAGCCCGTGTGGTGGAGGAAGTGCGGGTGAGCAAGGATGTTACGGAAAGAGACGAGACCATACGCGACACCGTACGCAACACGGAAGTGGATGTTGACCGCCTGGACGCAGGATCAACCCGAAGTAGTGATGACCTCCGTAACTCAGATCTGGATGAGAATACACCGAGAGACAGAGGTGGCTTATTGTAATGGCCGTAACCATATAGGTTTAGATAAGTGAAGATAGCTCAGCAGTGGCTGGGCTATTTTCGCTTGCGCATGCCTGTGGAACAGCAATTGTAAAGTAGCTGTGCATTCCCTTAACCTTAAAATAGAACAAGATGAAAAGTGTAAAAAAGTTCATTGGTGTCCTTTCCCTGACTGCCTTTTTAGCCTTTACCGCACCTGTGGTGCAAGCCCAAACAGGAGATGCCACAGGAACCACCGCAACAACCGAAGACGATGACGATGATGACGATGGCGATGGTGGCCGGTGGGGGCTGCTGGGCCTATTGGGATTGGCGGGGCTTCTGGGCCTGAAACGCAGAGATGACGATCATAATACCCGTAGATCCTAAGCGCTTTCAAACAAAGTAGTAGCCTGGCTTTACAGCCGGGCTTTTCTTTTTACTGGCACAGGGTTTTTAGTCCACCGCATACAAAACAAAAATCCACTATGCCGCTACTCTTAATCGCATTCTTTATCGTTGACTTGTTGTCGTTTGCTTATCCCTTTATTGCGTATTACCTGTACAGGCAGTGGGATCTCTACCGTGATACGATTGATGAGGATTATGCCCAGCGCTGCCTCTGGGGTGCTATCGCCCTTTTGCTGTTGATCCTCCTGGGACGATTTCTCGCCAAAGCTCTACTGAGCAAACGACGAAAAGGAGAAGACGAACCAAAGATGTTTGAATCCAATAAACGGGACAGCATCAAACGTCCTGATGGTACTTCCATACATGTGGAATCATATGGACAACAGGATGCCCAGGCTATCATCTTTGTTCATGGCCTCAACTCCAACAGCAAGAACTGGTATTATCAACGCAAGTATTTTGAAAAAAGCTATCGTGTGATCCTGATGGACCTTCCGGGCATGGGCAAATCAACCCGGCCTGCCAATGGGGATTTCTCCATGCAAAAAATGGCAGCAGATATCCAGGCAGTGATTGAATACACCGGCGCCCAAAACCCGATCCTTTGGGGGCACAGCATGGGAGGAATGGCAATACTTACCCTGCTGGCAAAGAACAGGGACGCCAACCGTCCTAAAATCAGGGCTACAATCCTGGAGCATACCACCTACACAAATCCTGTTAAGACTATTCTATTCCGTGGACTGATGACAGCCATTCAAAAGCCGATCCTCACACCACTTTGCTACCTGTTTATCTTTCTTTCACCCATCATCTGGATGGGTCGCTGGATGAGTTATCTCAACGGTAACTCTCACGTGATGACCCGCTGGCTCACCTTTGCAGGCACGCAGTCGGCAAAACAGCTGGACTTCACCACCCTGCTCTCCACCCTTACACCTCCCGCTGTGATGGCAAGAGGCTGCCTGGGCATGTTCCGCTACGATGTCACGGATGACCTTCCTGCCATCACTGTACCCACACTCATCATCGGGGCAAATAAAGACCGCCTCACAAGACCCGACGCCAGTGAGTATATGAGCCGTCACATTCCGGGTGCGCAGCTGGTAATGCTGCAACCTGCCAATCACGAAGGGCTTTTGGAAAGACATGTAGAAGTTAATCAGGCCGCAGAAAAGTTTATTAGAGCGCTGGCTTGAGGGTTATACCTAAATAGCAGTATTTCTGGGTAACTGGATTCTGAGCTCTGCCCTTCGTCCTTCGCCTGCTGAGCTTCCTGCCCGGGTGAAAGGCAACGTTTTTCTGTTACCTTCTGTGCAATGGTTAACCCAACACCTGTGCCTGTATAATATGTTTTGCCGTGCAGCCGGGTAAATACATTGAAAGTCCAACCTTCCTCTCCACAGTTTTCTGTGATTACATGGCTGGGCGATCCAAACGCGTAACGTTACCGATGATGCAGAGTGGAATAGAAGAGCTAACTTGATTTTGGATTCAATCTCTTACCAGGCTGTTTTGGTTAAAGCCGGCAGAGGAGAATTTCAGTGGGTGCCACCTGTTACTCTGCAGGGAGAAGGCTTAGAACAACTGAAATAAATACTACTGTAAGTAAATTAAGAAATAATTTTAGCTGATGCGTTGCTTTGCTTTTTTTAGAAAAGATATACCAAAGGATTGCTGTTTCCTGCTTTTCTGCATTCTTTTGGTTGCTTACGCAAAAAGCCAGTCTCCCAACCTCAAATACCTGGGCATTGAAAAAGGGTTGTCAAACAACTCCGTACGATGTATTTACCAGGACCACAACGGGTTTATGTGGTTTGGCACCTATGATGGCCTTAACCGGTATGATGGTTATGAATTTTCCGTATTCCGGAACAAATTGGACGATACCGCTTCTTTGCCCTACAACTATATCAATGTTATCAATGAAGACCGACGCAACCAGTTGTGGGTGGGAACTGGGCAGGGTGTTGGCATCTACAACAGTCTTACTGCCAGGTGGCAGGCAGCGTTTTATTATCCTTTTGGACAAAGCGTAAAAGAAAAACTTTCCGACAATATCAATCATATCGAAACCGATCCGGCCGGGAATGTTTTGATTGGTACGGCCAACACAGGGCTGCTTGTCAGGTATCATGAAAATGATGTAGCATCACAGATCCCCTGCACCAAAGATGGGCGGGATGTCACGAATTACAATGTGCAGGCTATCAAAACTGATAAGAAAGGCCAGGTATGGCTATTTGTGGAAGATGTTGGGTTGGGTGTGTTTGACTATAAAACAAAGCGAATCCGGGTGGTTAGCCGTTCGCTCAAATCCATCCAGTGCCTGGAGGTCAATAATGATAACCTGTGGCTGGGAACAAAGAACGGCTTGTTTGTGTATGATAGAAACACCAATCATATTTCCCGTCAGTTTACAGGAAATGCGGGAAAACTTGCTTCCCTCAATATCACCAGCCTGTTTCTCGATAAACAGCGCAGGATGTGGATTGGAACGGAAGGCAATGGGGTGAACATTGTAAACACCCGCACAGGCGAGGTGGTGTCCATCTTACCCGGCGATGAAGGAAACAACATTACTAGCGGTTCTGTAAACGCCATTTACGAAGACCGTGAGTCACGTAAATGGATCGGTACATTAAAAGGTGGCATCAATATCATTGATCCCGAGGAAACAAAATTTAAGATTATTGCCCACGAGCAACGAAATCCAAATAGCCTGATCAATGACTTCGTTTACTCATTTTATGAGGATAAAGAGCAGAATCTGTGGATTGGTACTGATGGCGGAGGTTTTAGTATCTGGAACCGGAAACAAAACAGGTTTACCAATTTCAGGCATGAAGAACAAAATGAACATTCGCTCAGCAACAATTCTGTCACCGGCTTTCTGCAGGATCATTTAAACAATACCTGGATTGCTACATTTGGCGGAGGCATCAACCGGTTCAATCCGGCAACGGGTTCTTTCGAACACTACCCCTGTATCAACGACAGAACGGGAGAGGAGAATAAGATTGTAATGGTGCTGTACGAAGACCGTGATAAAAACCTGTGGGCGGGTACGTTTACCAATGGAAAACTATACCGCTTCAATCGGAGCAACAACCGGTTTGAAGTCTTCGACCAAAACCTTACCAATTTGCTTACCATCGCAGAAGATCGCAACAGCAACCTGTGGGTTGGAAATACGGGTCAGTTGATAAAGCTCGATAAACAACACAAACGCCACACGGCTTTTCAATTTAACAAGCCTGTCCGTGCTATTCATGAAGACAAGAAGGGGAATTTTTGGATAGGTACAGAGGGTGGCGGGCTGATTTTATTCGACAGGCAACAGGGAAAAATTACACGTCGTTTTTCCGTGGAAGATGGGCTGTGCAACAACTCTGTACTTAAAATCCTCGAAGATGATAGAGGCCAGTTGTGGCTCAGCACTTTTAATGGCCTGTCGAAGTTTAACCCTGGCGAAATGACATTTAAGAATTATTACCAAAGTGATGGATTGCAAAGCAACCAGTTTCTTTTCAGGTCCGGCTTGCGGTTGCAGTCGGGGGAATTTGTTTTCGGCGGCATCAGGGGGTTTAATCTTTTTTACCCGGACAGTATTCGGCCCCGTAACTATATGCCACCTGTTGTGGTAACGAATTTGCGCATCAACGGAAAACCTGTTGCAGATGCATATGATTGTGTGGTGAAAACAATGGGCGATAAGATCCAGGCCCTGAGAATACCTTACGAAGAAGCCGTTCTTTCCGTTGATTTTGCCGCTTTGGAATATTCCTCACCTAACCAGATTGCCTATGCCTATTATTTGGAGGGCTGGGACAAAGACTGGAATTATTCCCGCAATGTCCGCACGGCCAACTATTCCAATCTCAGGGAGGGTACCTATTTCCTTCGGTTGAAAGCCAGCAATGCAGAAGGCGCATGGAAGGGACCGGAACGGGTGATTAAAATAACGGTTTTGCCGCCATGGTATCGCACTATATGGGCTTACCTGTTTTATCTGTTGCTGCTTGCTTCGCTGATTTATTTGTACCTGCGGTACAAGACAAGCCAAACCCGGTTGGAATACGAGGTCAGGCTGGCCCATTTGCAAGCAGAAAAAGAAAAGGAGTTAAACGAAAAGAAACTTTCCTTCTTCACGGATATATCCCATGAGTTCCGGACGCCGCTGACACTGATCATCAATCCTCTGAAGGATTACCTGAGCCAGACCAAAGAAGCCGGGGATAATGCGTTGCAGGTCGTGTACCGCAATGCCCGGCGTATGCTTTCCCTGGTGGACCAACTCCTTTTGTTTCAAAGAGCGGATGCAGACCGGGAAGATTTAAAGATCAGCAAGCTGGATTTTACCCGGTTGTGCAGAGAGGTGTATGGTAATTTTGAAATCGGCGCCAGGGCTAAAAATCTCCACTACGAGTTTGTTGCTGATGCAGATGAAATCACACTGTATGTGGATAAAGAAAAAATGGAGATCATTCTGTATAACCTTCTTTCCAACGCGTTGAAATATACTCCCGAAGGCGGTAAGATCCGCTTCCGGGTAAGCGAAGACGAAGACGGCGCCGACGCAATGATTGAAGATACAGGTCCGGGCATACCGGAAGAGATAAGTCACCGCCTTTTTGAGCGCTTTTACCAGGTGCAGGGAACCAGGGCGGCTGCAAAACCGGGTTTCGGCATTGGGCTTTACCTCGTTAAGCATTTTGTGGATAAACACAAGGGCACCATTAGTTTTTCCAACCGGGTCGGGGGCGGTGCTTCCTTTCACCTCCGGTTCCGGAAAGGGGCGGAGCATCTCCGGGAGTACAGCTTTCCGGAGACGGTTGTGCAAAATACCCTCCTTCCTGAACTGATAGAAGACGAAGAGGCTTTAACGGCAGCACCCCTTAGCAGTGCTCCGTTACCGGAGATTATCAGCAATAAAAAATCCATTTTGATAGTAGAGGATGATAGCGAGATCAGGGATTATGTGACCGGCATATTCAGGGAAGGATACCAGGTGTATGAAGCCAAAAGCGGACAGGAAGGCCTGCAGCTGGCAAAAGAAGTCCTGCCCGATATCATTATCAGTGACCTGATGATGGAGAAAGGGTCAGGCTTGGAACTGTGTACGGCCATAAAAAAAAACCCGGCAACCAGCCATATACCGGTTATTTTGCTGACAGCTGTTTCCTCTTCGGAGGTGAAGTTGCAGGGAGTGGAAGGCGGCGCCGACGACTATATCACCAAACCCTTTGAAAAAGAACTGTTGGTGGCAAGGGTGAAGGCCCTGCTGAATAGCCGCACGGCCTTGCAGCAATACTTTTATAATGAAGTAACCCTGCAGAAAAACGATCAGAAGATTTCGGCAGAATACAAGGAATTCTTGGAAAGGTGCATCCGGATTGTGGAAGCACATTTGGAAGACGATGATTTTACCATTAAAAAACTAGCCCGCGAAATTGGGATGAGTCATTCCAACCTCTATAAAAAAGTAAAGGCCATCTCAGGTCAATCTGTCAGTGCTTTCATCCGGTTTCTGCGAGTCCGAAGGGCAGCCGAATTGATGATCAAATCGGGTATGAACGTAAACGAAGCTTCTTTCCAGGTTGGCATCAGCGACACCAAATACTTCCGGAAACAGTTTCAAAAGCTGTTTGGAATGAACCCTTCCGATTACATTAAAAAGTACCGGACCGGTTTTTCGGACACTTACCTTGTTAACCGGAAAGTAGTCAATTCCGATTCTTAAATCATTTGAAATCCTTCACTCTTTCTCCTGCTTGCAGGAGAAAGCACCAAACTTCATCTTAAAACAGCCTTTATAGCTGCGTTTTCCGAAAATGACCCCCATTATAAGAAAATGACCCCCTTAGCAATCCTTTGCTGACAGGTTAATTTGGTAGGCATAAACGATTAGGTTATATGAAAAGTTTGTCGCCAAAACAACTTCAGGAAAGAGTTGCCCTGCAGAGAGACCAGCAAGCCTACAAGCAACTGTTCTTTTATTATTACCAGAATCTTTGCCGTTTTGCGCTTGGCTTTGTCCGGGTAAAAGAAGCGGCAGAGGAAGTTGTATCCGATGTAATGCTGAAGGTTTGGAGCCAGGGAGAAACACTCAGTCGTGTTGACAACCTGACAGTTTATCTTTATCGGGCTACCCGCAACCGGTGCCTGAATTATATCCGTGACCACCAAAAACACAACACCACCTCGCTCGAACAACTTGAAGATTGTTTTCAGTACCCGCACGTCAACCCGGAAGAAGCATTTATTAACCGGGAATGGAATAACAGGCTGCGGGAAGCGGTTTCTGGTCTTCCTCCCAAATGTCAGATGGTTTACAAACTGGTCCGGGAAGATGGACTGAGCTACAAAGATGTGGCAACCATCATGGAAATTTCAGAAAATACAGTTGACCGTCATTTGAACAATGCCCTGCATAAAATGATCAGGTCGGTGCGGGCTTATGTAGTATAAACTTCATGTCAAACTTCAAGGCTTGTCTTGCTGAAGTATATAATAATGTGTAAGGTTAGGTTGGGCGCAATAAGCGGGCTTACAGGAAAATTAATTCTTTAAATGGGGAGTGTGATCACAAATGGTGTTTTAACTATCCGGACAAGGTATGGACAGCGACCAATTCATATTGCTATTAAAAAAAGAAATACTTCGGGAGTCAACACTTGCCGAACAGATGCAGCTGAAGAAGTCCCTGGAGCAGAATGAAGACTATAAAAACATTTACCACACCATCTTCAACGGAACAAGTGAGCAAAGCGATGATGCGGAAGATGCTTACAACAGGCATATTCATCGCATGAAGAAATTGAAACTGTTATAAAAGGATGTTGAAACAGGAAATTACAATTCCGAAGTAAACGGTTGCTATTTCAGAAACCTGCCAGTAGTTGATAAAGAAGACAGCACTATAAAGTGCAGGAAACCATTGACGGCAGCATAAAGAAACTTGGCTTTTAAATACGATAGTTACCATTTGCTGATGTTTGAAAATTCCATTTCGGGTAAACGAGGTTTTAGTGGCAGCATGCGTAAACAGTATCGCGTTCTAAAAACACACATCATAAAACAAAATCTACATTATGCAAATTCGACTGCTTGCCTGGCAGCGCAGGCCGATTTCTGAAGTCCACCGCACTTCTTATCGCCAGCTACAAGGACTGCTCTTTTTCTGTTTTCTGTTCCTGTTTTCGGTGACAGCCAATGCCCAGACAGTTACCGGCCGTGTTCTTTCCGGTGACAGTGCTGTTACCGGTGCAACCGTGTCTGTAAAAGGAACGGGAACAGCCACCCAAACAAACGAAACCGGAAACTTTACGCTTACTGCGGCACCCGGCAATACGCTGGTGGTTAGCCATGTGAGCTATGTTTCGCAGGAAGTACAGGTTCCTGAAAGAGGCGTTGTTACCATCATCCTCAAGCCTACGGTAACCCAATCAATGAACGAGATTGTGGTAGTGGGCTATGGCACGCAGAGACGCTCAGATCTGACAGGATCCGTGGCCTCGGTTCCCAAAAGCCGCTTTACACAACTACCGGTAACCAATGTATTGCAGGCAATCCAGGGATCGGTGCCCGGTGTTACCATCACCACGCCTTCGCAGGTGCCGGGCCGCACGGCCAATGTGCAGATCCGCGGTATAAACTCCATCGGGGCCAGCACAACACCACTCATTGTAGTAGATGGTATTCCGCTGGCGCCGGATGCCAGCACCAACGATATCAATGCCAGTGACATTGCATCGATGGAGATCCTTAAAGATGCATCGGCGGTGGCGCCTTACGGCGTACGCGGTTCCAACGGTGTTATCCTCATTACCACCAAAAGGGGTTCTACCGGCAAACCGGTGATCCGTTATAATGTTTATACAGGTGTGGAGAACATTATCAACTCACTTCATCCCAGCAGCCCGGAGCGTTTCGTGCAGAAATATGCCGATTACAAATCGCAGAACAACATCAACAACAATAACGTTTTGCCCAATCTTACTGAAAGGGATAATTATGCCGCCGGCCGCACCGTTAACTGGATTGATGAAGTCACGCAAACCGGTCGCCTTACCGATCATAATGTGAGTATCTCCGGTGGAACCCAGGATGCCCGTTATTATGTTTCCGGTGAGTACCTGAAGCAGGAAGGCGCCGTAAGAGGGTACCAATACCAGCGCATCAACCTCCGCTCCAACCTGGACGTAAACATTACCAACTGGTTGTCGGTGGGAACTTCCTTCTTCTTTAACAACAACAATACCGATGGTGGCCGTGCCAATTTCTGGCTGGGTTTTACCATGAGTCCTTATGGTTCGTTGTATGACGCCAATGGAAATTATGCCCTCTATCCAATGGCACCGGAACTGCTGTATAAAAACCCGCTCCTTGGCTTGAACAACGATCGCATGGACCGCAACAACAACATTACCGGTACCGGCTATGTGGAAATTAAGCCAACGTTTTTGACTGGATTGAAGTACCGGATGAATGCTTCCTATTCTCTGGTACGGAGCCGTTATGGCTATTATGAAGGAAGGAAGTTTGACAACCAGTTGGGGCGTGCCGAGACGTTTAATTCTGAATCAAAATACTGGATCATCTCCAATATTTTAACCTACAACAAAGAGTGGGGCGTACACCGTATTGATCTGACAGGTTTATACGAGGCGCAGGCAAAGGTTTACAGCAGCAACAACGCCAACGCCACGGGCTTTATCAACGACCTTTTATCCTTTCATAACCTGGGTGCCGGTGCGGTGCAATCCTCGAGCTCTTTCCAGGATGGCCAGAACAGCCTCTCGCAGATGGGCCGTATCAATTATTCGTATGACAGCCGGTACCTGCTGACGCTCACTGCACGCCGGGACGGTTCTTCGGTTTTTGGTGCCAACACATCTAAATACGGTGTGTTCCCTACCATTGCTTTGGGCTGGAACCTGCACAACGAAGGCTTTATGCGTGGCGTAACGTTTATCAATAGCTTAAAGCTGCGGGGCTCCTACGGTAAAACGGGTAACCAAGCGGTAACCATCAACCGGACGCAAACCACAGCCAGTACGGTTCGCTTTCCTTTCAACGGGGTAAGCAGCATTGGTGTGTTGGCCAACAACCTGGGTAATTCCAATCTGCGCTGGGAAGAAACCAAAGGTCTCAATGTGGGCATCGATTTCTCCCTCTTCAAAAGCCGCATTTCGGGTACGGTGGAAGGCTGGCGTACTACCACGGACGACATCATCCTGAACCGCAGCCTCCCTATCATTACGGGTTATTCCAGCATTTTGGACAACCTGGGCAAAACCCAAAACACAGGTATTGAATTTTCACTCAATACGCAAAACGTTACCGGTTCTGCTTTCCGCTGGGAGACGGCGCTCAACTTTACCTCTTTCCGTAATAAAATCATAAGTCTTTATGGCAATTTTGATGCGAATGGGAACGAAATCAGCGACATTGGCAACGGTCTCTTTATAGGACAGCCCCGTTATGTTATTTATGACCTTACCATGGATGGCATTTGGCAACAAGGTGAGAATCCTTCCGGCGTAGATCCCTCTGCCAAACCTGGTTACATTAAGTTCCGCGATCTGAACAAAGACGGAAAGATTGATGCCAACGACCGCAGCATTCTGGGTTCGCGGCTGCCGGATTGGACGGGTGGTATCACCAATACGTTTCACTACAAGGATTTTCACCTGAGTGTGTTCATTCAAACGTCGCAGGGTGGTTTGCGTAACAATGGCATTTATTCCTATGCGGATGAAGGATGGCGCATTAACCTGCCCGCAGAAATAGACTACTGGACACCAACCAATCCTATCAACGACCGTCCTTCGTTCAGTGATGGTGCGTTGGGGCACTACCGCAGTCTGGGTTATGGATTTCCGAAAGACGCAAGCTATACCCGCATCAAGGATGTAACGTTCAGTTATACCATGCCACAAACGATTCTAAGTAAATTGAAGCTGGCTTCGCTGACACTTTACGCCAGTGGCCGTAACCTGCACACCTTCACCGATTGGGTAGGCTGGGATCCGGAGCAGGATTATACGTTCCGCGGCTCCGGCGACTGGGAGAATAACTATCCTCCTGTCCGGTCATTTGTTCTTGGTGCCAACATTACCCTCCGCTAATCACATTTAATTCTTAGAATCATGAAAAAATTAAAGTATATAGGCCTGCCGCTACTGGTGATTGCCATGGTAACGGCATCCTGTAAAAAAGACTTCCTGAAGGAAACGGTGTATTCTTCCTATTCACCATCCACGCTTCGCGATGCCCTGGGCTTTGAAGCTTCCCTCATTGGTTTGTACAATCATTTTGCACAGTTTTATACCCGTGACGACCGGCAGGGTTGGCTGAGTGTCTGGCAGGCAGGCACCGACATTGCCTATGCAGCCAACCCGGAGGGAATTGAAAGGCCTTATTATGATTATTCACAATTATTGCCAACCGATGCGGCTGCATCTTACACCTGGAGCTGGTCTTACCGGTTGATCAATAATGCCAATATTATCATCAAGAATATTGAAGATCCGGCCGTAACCGGAATTCCGGATGCGACCAAGAAACTTATCAACGCGGAAGCCCGCTTTTTCAGAGCCCTTGCTTATAACACACTGGCCACTTGTTTTGGTGATGTGCCTCTGGTGCGAGAGCCATTGGATGCTCCCAAAACCGATTTCACCCGTACGCCCTTGGCAGAAATAAACGCCCTGATTGAAGAGGATCTGCTTTTTGCCGCCACTCATCTTCCGGAGGTTGGCGGTGTAGGTGCTGCCAACAACGCTGCCGGCAAACCCGCCGGACGGGCCAATAAATACATGGCGATGCAATTGCTGGCACAGGCTTACCTGCGCATGGACAAGAATGACAAAGCCGAGGAGCAAACAATGGCTATTATCAACAGCGGCAAGTTTGAGTTAAATAAAACCCGCTTTGGCAGCACCAGTTTTCCCGGTGATGCCTTTTCCGACCTGTTTGTTTATGGAAAGCAAAGAAGATCGCAGGGTAACAAGGAAGTGATCTGGGTACAGGAAATGGAACCCAATGCCTCTGTCGTTGGCGGAACACAAAACAACCCGCAGCAACGTCGTGTTTGGGGTACCGGCTATCATAACGTAACAGGCATGCGGGTAGCCGATTCGCTGGGCGGACGCAGCCTGGGTCGCCTGCGCCTGAACAATTGGGTGTTGTACAATTTGTACGAGGAAACAGACATGCGCAACTCTCCCTTCAACATCAGGAGAACGTACTGGTACAATCATCCCAACTATCCAAACCTGATGGGGACGCAGGTTCCCAAAACTGCCAGTGATACCGTTACAAACCTCGGGGCGCATACTACCAAGTGGTACCAGTTTGATCCAAAGGATACGTTTGGCTATGCCATGATCAAGGATATTATACACATGCGGTTGGGCGAGACCTACCTGCTGCAGGCGGAAGCCCAGTTTAAGCAGGGTAAGCTGACAGATGCGGCTACTTCGATCAATGCCATTCGCAGCAGGGCCAATGCAACACCGGTAACTGCCGGCGATATTACATTGGATTTTATTTTAGATGAACGGGCAAGAGAGTTGGTAGGCGAGGAGAACCGGCGTATGACCCTGATGCGAACCAAAACGTTGGTGCAAAGGGCTATGCGATTAAATGCAAACAGTCCGCGCAATCCGTTGTCCAATATTTCGGACAAACACTTGTTGCTTCCCATTCCTTTGTCGGAAATACAATTGAACAAGGATGCGGTCATAGCGCAGAACCCCGGATATTAAAAGGAAAACCAACTGGGCCGGTACACCAAACCGGCTCAGTCATTTTTGATGATTGATTCTCGTGCAATACAGCGGCAGGTATTTTCTCACGGCAATGATGCATGCGCTGAAGAAAATGGTCGCACTTCATCTCTTTGTCTCTAAGGTGAAGAAGCGCAATGGGTCGAAATGAAACTAAAAATAAGTTGATCACTATGAATCGTTTCAGTTGGATAGGGTTTTTGGGACTGCTTTTTATCGCTTGTACACCGCAGCAAAAAACACCAACGGCCATCAACACATCAAAAGAAAATGTGATGGCGATAATAAATAAAGTAAATGGATATTGGCAGGAAAAGAACCCGCCGCAGCAACGAGCATTTTGGGATGTAGCTGCCTATCACACCGGAAACATGGCTGCCTATTTTCTGACGAAGGATGAGACCTACCGGAAATATTCCGAAGCCTGGGCAGCGCACAACGACTGGAAAGGCGCAAAAAGTAACAACAAGGCTGAATGGAAGTACACCTACGGTGAAAAAGATGAGTATGTTCTCTTTGGCGACTGGCAGATATGTTTTCAAACCTATGTGGACCTGTATACGCTAGCGCCTGACGAAAAAAAGATTGCACGGGCCAGAGAAGTGATGGAATATCAGATGAGCACACCACGGAATGATTACTGGTGGTGGGCCGATGGGCTGTATATGGTAATGCCCGTGATGACCAAGCTGCACAAGGTAACCGGCAATCCGCTTTACCTGCAAAAGCTGCACGAATATTATACCTATGCCAATAGCATCATGTATGACAGTGAAGCCAGGCTGTATTACCGTGATGCCAAGTACGTTTATCCCAAACATAAAAGTACAAACGGTAAAAAAGATTTTTGGGCCCGTGGGGATGGATGGGTATTTGCGGGTCTTGCTAAAGTATTAACGGATCTGCCGAAGAACGATGCGCACCGGGATGAATATATAACGAGGTTCAAAGACATGGCCGAAGCGATCAAGGCCGCACAACAACCCGAAGGGTATTGGACACGAAGCATGCTGGATCCCGGGCATGCACCCGGCCCCGAAACCAGCGGAACTGCCTTTTTTACGTTTGGTATGCTATGGGGCATCAACAACGGGTTCCTGGATGAAAACGAATACCTGCCGGTGGTGCAGCGCAGTTGGCAATATCTGACGGGAACGGCCTTGCAGGAGAGTGGGAAAGTGGGTTATGTGCAGCCCATCGGTGAAAGAGCCATCCCCGGACAGGTGGTTGACCAAAATTCTACGTCCAACTTTGGCGTAGGGGCTTTTCTTTTGGCAGCCTGCGAAATGTATCGTTTTCTGGATGGTCATCCCGGAAGATCCGTCGTATCAAAATAAAAGGTCAACGATTATTTCTCATATAGCAGACAATCGTTTAACGTCCCCTGTTTTCACAGGGGACTCTTGTTTATTGGTAAGCCACCAACTGCAAAAAAATCACTTCACAGATAAGATTGTCAGGGATTGGGGAGAATGCCCTTTTCTCCGTGTCTTGGTATTGCTGTTCGCATGTGAATAAAACAGTGTGGTTCTGCACAGCGATAACAGTTGGTAGGAATAGCGGCGAAAGTGGAAGAACTGATAAGCGAAACAAAACCAGCAACATTGCGTTACCCGTCTAATTAACATACCTGATGAAGTCTGCATTGAAGAAAGTAGTTACTCTTTTTTTGCTAACGCAAACGATACTGTTTTCGTGGGCACAAACGAAGAACAACGACTGGGAGAATCACCAGTTTTTCGAGTGGAACAAAGAGGCGCCGCATGCCACCTTTATGCTGTTCAGCAACCGGGCCGATGTTGTCAAAGACGATTACAGCAAATCACCGTATTATAAATTGTTGAACGGCACCTGGAAGTTTGTATATGTAGACAAATATGCTGACCGCATCAAAGATTTTTACCGTACCGATTTGGCTGATGCTTCGTGGAAGTCCATTCCGGTACCTTCCAATTGGGAACTGGAAGGATATGGTATTCCGATCTATACAAACATCGTCTACCCGCATCCAAAGAATCCGCCGTTTATTGGGGAGAACAACCCGGTGGGAACGTATCGCAAGACCTTTACCGTACCGGAGGCCTGGAATGGCCGCGAAGTGATGCTACAATTTGGTTCCATCACCGGTTGTGCCTTTGTGTATGTGAACGGACAGAAGGTGGGAATGACCAAAGCTTCCAAGTCACCCGCCGAATTCAACATTACAAAGCAGTTGAAAAAAGGGCAGAACCTTTTAGCGGTGCAGGTATTTCGCTGGCACGACGGCAGCTACCTGGAAGACCAGGATTTCTGGCGGCTCAGCGGCATTGAAAGGGATGTGGCGCTCTATGCATTGCCGAAGGTGAGTGTCTGGGATTTCTTCCTCAAAGGTGATCTGGATGCCCAATACAGGAATGGATTGTTCAGCGCCGAAGTAACGCTGCGTCGTTTTGCAGCAACAGCCAACAAAGCCGGTACAGTCACCATCGATATTCTCGACAAAGGAGGAAACAAAGTTTTCACACAGCAAAAGAAATTTTCCTTTTCCGGTGACACATTGCAAACCATCCGTTTTGAGGGCACTGTCAACAATCCCCTGAAGTGGAGTGCCGAAGCACCAGACCTTTACGATTGTATCATAACCGTAAACAGTGGCGGAACCACCTACACCGGTGCGAAGCTTGGCTTCCGGAAAGTGGAAATCAAAAATGCGCAGCTGCATGTCAATGGCATGCCTACTTATATTCATGGGGTGAACAGACACGAACACGACCCGGTAAAAGGACATGTGCCTACTCGTGAGTTGATGGTAAAAGACATTCAGCTCATGAAGCAGTTCAACATCAATGCCGACCGTACATCGCACTATCCCAACGATCCGCTTTGGTACAAGCTCTGTGATCAATACGGCATCTACCTGGTGGATGAAGCCAACATTGAAACCCATGGCATGGGTGCAACCTGGCAAGGCTGGTTCGACAGCACGAAACACCCGGCCTACCTGCCCTCCTGGGCGCCGGCACATATGGACAGGATCGAGCGGCTGGTGGAGCGGGATAAGAACCATCCCTCGGTGATCATCTGGTCAATGGGCAACGAATGCGGCAATGGTAAGGTGTTTCATGATGCCTACCTGTGGATCAAAGAGCGGGACCCATCCAGGCCTGTTATGTTCGAACAGGCAGGAGAAGACTGGAATACGGATATCGTGGGGCCGATGTATCCTTCCATCCAGCATATGAAGCGATACGCGGATGCAAAAGACAAAACCCGTCCCTATATCATGTGCGAGTACTCGCATGCAATGGGCAACAGCAATGGCAACTTCCAGGAGTATTACGACATCATCCGCAGCAGTCCGCACATGCAGGGCGGTTTTATCTGGGATTGGGTGGACCAGGGCATCAAAACAACGACAACGGACGGAAGAGTGTTTTATGCCTATGGCGGCGACTTGGGTAGTTATCACCTGCAAAATGATGAGAACTTTTGTGCCAATGGCTTAGTGGCTGCCGACCGCACGCCGCATCCCGGTCTGTACGAGGTAAAAAAAGTATATGCAAAGATCCAGTTCAGGGAAAAAGATTTGGCCAAGGGCGCAATTACCATCAGCAACCTGTTTGATTTTACCAACCTTAACCAATTTGATTTTGTTTGGCAGCTGGTAAAAAACGGTGAAGTCATCAACACAGGAAAGTTCAATGTAGCGGCTGCGCCGAGAGAACAAAAGGATGTGGTGCTGCAACTGCCTTCCCTTCCCGCAAACGATCCGGCAGAATACTTTCTCAATGTATATGCTTATACATCCAAGGCTTCTGCAACGGAGCTGGTGCCGGCAGGACATGAACTGGCAAGGGAGCAATTCAAATTAGGTGGCGATTATTTTGCGCAGGGCAAACCAGCCAGGGCAAAACTGCAGGTAACAAAAGAAGGCAATAAACTGAGCTTTACTTCCGGTGAGGTAAGGGGCGAATTTGATTTGCGCCAGGGCAGGTGGAGCCGTTATACGGTCAATAACCAAAGTGTTGTTGGCCAGTTCCCCGAGCCTTATTTCTGGCGGGCTCCCACCGACAATGATTTCGGAAACAACATGCAGGTAGAGCTGGGCATCTGGCGTACAGCACACGTTAACAGAGAAGTAAAGGCCGTAAAAACGGGAGCGCAAACAGACGAAGGGTACCCAATTCAGGTAGAATACGTCTTGTCGGGTATAAACGTGCCGTATACCATCAACTACCTGATCCAGGCTGACGGCGCCATCCAGGTAACTTCCGCCATTGATATGACCGGAAGGGATCTTCCTGAACTGCCCCGCTTTGGTATGCGGATGCAGTTGCCTTCGCAGTACCACAACCTGGCCTATTATGGCCGCGGACCCTGGGAGAATTACAGCGACCGCAAAACGGCTTCCTTTATTGGTCTGTACAAAAGCAGCGTCGATTCGCAATACACCTGGAACTATATTCGTCCGCAGGAAGCCGGCTACAAAACAGATGTTCGCTGGGTGTCGCTGACCAATGATGAAGGCCGGGGAATCCTGATCCAGGGACTGCAACCCATTGGTTTTTCCGCAATTCCCCAGTCTACGGAAGATTTGGACCCGGGGTTGACCAAAAAGCAGCAACATCCAACCGATCTTAAGCCCCGGAATGCGGTTTTCCTGCATATCGATTTAAAACAACGCGGTGTGGGAGGCGACAATAGCTGGGGCGCATTGCCGCACAGGGAATACCGGCTGTTAGAGAAGAAATATGCGTATAGTTACACCTTGCGTTATGTTGATAACCGGGGGCTGACCCTAAATCACCAGTGACGGAATGAAAGTTTTAACAGGATCTATCCTTTGTACAATCACCCTGGGCTTTTGCCTTTGCACACCTGTGGGTAAAAGCGTTTCCACTGCAAATGACATCTATCAAAGAGAAGGATACCGCCTGGTATGGGCGGACGAATTCAACAGGGAGGGCAAGCCCGATACTACGGTATGGAGATATGAAAAAGGTTTTGTTCGCAACGAAGAAGCGCAGTGGTACCAGGAAGAAAATGCCTGGTGCGAAGGTGGTTTGCTGATCATTGAAGCACGAAAAGAGTCAAAACCCAATCCACGTTATGAAGCCGGGAGCAGTGACTGGCGAAAAAGCCGGCAAACCATTCAATACACTTCTTCCAGCATCAACACAAGAGGTAACCACCAGTGGCAGTATGGCAGGTTTGTGATGCGGGGAAAAATTGACATCAGCCCCGGATTATGGCCGGCCTGGTGGACCTTGGGTGTGTCGGGGCAATGGCCGCGAAACGGTGAGATTGATATCATGGAATATTACCGGGGAAAACTGCTGGCAAACGTTGCTACCGGCACGGCCACCCCTTACAAAGCGGAATGGTACAGCAACACGTTCTCCATTGATTCCATGGGTGGAAGGGAATGGGCTTCGCAGTTTCATGTGTGGCGGATGGATTGGGACACAGCGGCTATCAGTTTATATGTGGATGACCAGTTGCTGAACAGAACGGAATTAAGTAAACTGGTGAACAAAGATAGTTCAGGGATCAACCCTTTTAAACAACCCCATTACATGCTACTCAACCTGGCCATGGGCGGAATGAACGGCGGTGAACTTAGTGACACGAAATTTCCAAACAGGATGGAAGTGGACTATGTGAGGGTTTACCAGAAGAAATGAAAAGCATTTGTGACAACAAATTACTCTTTGTTGATGCCTTTCTACATCGCAAAAAAGAAGCACACAGCGCATTGCAAATGACATAAGGTAACAGGTTCTATTTTAGAAGTATGAAAATGAATAGCAGAAATTTTTTCCTGGTGCTTTTTTGCACACTGGCTTTTATGACGTTGAAAGCCCAGACAAAACCCGTAGACGACAGAAAGCTCTGGTTGTCCTACATGGATAAAATTGCACGGCCTGTAATGTCCAACCTGGCCGAAGGAAAGCTGAAAGAAAGGCTGCCGGTTGTTCTTTCGGCCCGCATTGATAACAGGGAAAACCGTATCAAAGCAGCTTACCTGGAAGCCTTTGGCAGAACCCTGAGTGGTATAGCCCCATGGCTGAATAGTGAAGGTGGGACAAAAGAAGAACAGGCCCTGCGGGAACAATACCGTCAGTGGACCCTGAAAGCTATTTCCCACGCGGTGAACCCTGCTTCCAAGGACTACCTTACCTGGACTGGCGGGCAGCCGTTAGTGGATGCTTCGTTTTTTGCGTTGGGTTTGGTAAGGGCCCCCTGGCTTTGGGAGCACCTGCATGACAGCACTAAACAACAGGTAGTGACGGCTTTGAAACTGACAAGAAATACGGTGCCGGTTTATTCCAACTGGATACTCTTTACGGGCATGATAGAAGCCTTTTTTTGTAAATACGGCTACGAGTATGACAAAGTGCGTATTGAATATGGCATCCGCGAATTTGCACAGCACTGGTATGTTGGCGATGGCATGTTTTCCGACGGGATGAGCTTTGCTTTTGATTATTACAACAGCTACGTCATTCAGCCCTACCTTGTTGCTATCATTGATGCGCTAAACACAAAAGGAAAGGCGTACGGTTGGTTTGCACCAAAGCTGGATAAGATCACCAAACGGTATGCAGAACTGCAGGAGAGGCTGATTGGTTCGGATGGTTCCTTTCCGGTTACCGGAAGGTCTATCACGTACCGTGGCGGCGCTTTTCATCACCTGGCCGACATGGCCTTGCGCAAAAGCCTGCCGGCATCGCTGCAGCCGGCGCAAGTGCGGGGTGCCTTAACAGCCGTTATCAAAAAAACAATGGAATCACCGTCCACTTTTACCAAAGACGGTTGGCTGAACATCGGGCTTTACGGCAGCCAGCCCGGCCTTGCCGATTTTTACATCAACACCGGGAGCTTATACCTCTGCATGACAGCTTTTTTACCGCTTGGTTTGCCGCCGGCAGATGAATTCTGGTCGGCACCCTCTCAGCCATGGACAGCCGTAAAAGTCTGGAGCGGACAGGACATGCCGGGAGACCATGCTTTGCACCTTAACTAAAGCAAGACCCTGGGAGATGACATAGCTTCTCTTCCTTTACAAACAATAACAATGAAAAGAACCTGTGGCCAGCTTTTCTCTTTCTCTTTCGCAATGATTTGCTTTGTTGCCAATGCGCAAAAAGGAACGCCACCACCAAAATACAGTGCTTATCTTTTTGCCTATTTTACCGGTAACAGCGGAAATGAAGAAGCCATTCGCTTTGCACTGAGTAACGATGGTTATCATTACAGGGCGTTGAACGGCAATCAGCCGGTGATACCGTCGCAGAAAATCAGTGAAACGGGCGGTGTTCGGGACCCGCACATTTTGCGTGGCGCCGATGGGAAAACCTTTTACATGGTGGTAACCGACATGGTATCTGCTAAGGGCTGGAGTTCCAACAGGGGAATGGTTTTGCTGAAATCAACAGATCTTATTCACTGGACGTCCAGCGTAGTGAACATACAAAAACGTTTTCCCGGCCAGGATAGCCTGCTGCGGGTATGGGCACCGCAAACCATCTACGACCCACAGGCAAAAAAGTATATGCTATACTGGTCTATGAAGCATGGCAACAGCCCGGATATTATCTACTATGCCTATGCCAATGCTGATTTTACAGACCTCGCCACAGAACCGAAACAGTTGTTTTTCCACCCGCAAAACAAGTCCTGTATTGACGGCGACATTGTTTTTCACAACGGCAAATACCACTTGTTTTTCAAAACGGAAGGAGAAGGTAATGGAATTAAGATTGCCGTTTCCGATAAGCTGACAGAAGGCTATGTACTGCGGGATAAGTATGTACAGCAAACGACTGATCCTGTCGAAGGCTCCGGTGTGTTCAGGCTTAACAACAGCAACGAATACATCCTGATGTATGATGTGTACACCAAAGGAAAATACCAGTTTACCAGGACAAAAGACCTGCAAAACTTCACCGTCATTGACCAGGAAGTAAGCATGAACTTTCATCCAAGACATGGAACCGTGATGCCCATCACGGCTGCCGAAGCGGAAAGGCTTGCTGCCAAATGGCTCCATTTTGATGATGTGATAACCTCCGCCCGTTCAAAAAATATCAAAACAACCAATGTGGTTTTTGATACCGCTGCCAAAAAAGTATTCCTGCCGGTAAAAAAGGGCACCAACCTGAAGGCGTTCAACCCTGCGTTTCTCACTTTTCCCGGCGTTGCTATCGTTGCACAATCAAAGGATTTTACCAAAAAGCCGGTAACGCATCAGGTAACCATCAAAGGCCGTGGTACCGAAACCTATGCCGTCGCTGCAAAGCAATGGGGAAACCCGGTACTGGAAGGCTACTTTGCCGACCCGGATATTATCTATGCTGAAAAGACCGGCCGCTATTATCTCTATCCAACCAGTGATGGTTTCACCAATTGGTCAGGTACTTACTTCAAAGCCTTTTCTTCACCCGATCTGGTAAGCTGGAAAGACGAAGGCGTGATACTTGACCTGCAAAAGGATGTAAGCTGGGCCAAACGCAACGCCTGGGCGCCCTGCATTATTGAAAAAATGATCAATGGTCAATACAAATACTTTTACTACTTCACGGCAGCCCAAAAGATAGGAGTGGCTGTTGCCGATCATCCCACCGGGCCCTTTGTTGACAGTGGCAAACCGCTGATCGAACAAAAGCCCGAAGGAGTAAGGGGCGGACAGGTGATTGATCCCGATGTCTTCACTGATCCCAGGTCCGGTAAATCGTACCTGTACTGGGGCAATGGATTTATGGCCGGTGCCGAATTGGCCGATGATATGGTTTCCATTAAGCCGGAAACCGTCAAAACCTTCAACGTTGATACCACCTTTCGGGAGGGCACACACGTCTTTTTCCGGAATGGCAGCTATTATTTTCTGTGGAGTGAAGATGATACCCGCAGCGAGAACTACCGGGTTCGTTATGCGATCTCCGGTTCTCCCTTAGGAGCACTGACCATTCCCGCAAACAATCTCATTTTGGCTAAAGACACAGTCGCCGGCATCTATGCCACCGGGCACAATGCTACCATCCAGGTCCCGGGGAAAGATGAATGGTATATCGTTTATCACCGCTTCACGTACCCAAAAGGAATCACAATGGGAAGAGCTGCAGGATACAACCGGGAGGTTTGCATTGACAGGCTGGAATTTAATGCGGATGGCAGCATCAAACCGGTGAAGCCAACACATGCGGGAATTAACCTTGTTAATAGTAAAAAACAAGCGATAATAAGTAGCCGATGAAATGCTGTTCACTCTTTGCCATTGTTCTTATTTTGACTTCTTGTTCGGGTGTTTCAAAAGTTCAGTCAGACGGCGTACCGGCTCCGGCATGGACGCAACAGAAACGGGTGAAGAATCAGCCTTTGTTTAAAGTTGAGAACCCCGATTATGTGACAAGCCCGTTCACAGGAATGACGCGAAAGCACTGGAAAGACGCTGCGCTTTATTTGCTGAACGGTGCCTTTAGCTATATTGATGATATAGATGGCCCGATGCAGTTTCCAAAGCAATCAGCAAAAGCGTATCCAAGGGTTCCGGCACAGGTGCCTACCGAAAAACTGGAAGGCTTATGCCGTACCCTCTTTGTTGCTGCTCCTTTGTTGAAGGAAAACCCGACACTTACGTTAAACAACATTCCCGTTGGCGAATATTACCGTCACCACATCACGAAACTACTGGACACCACCAGCGCAACGTATATCAGGCACCGGGCAAAAAATGGAGGGCCCAGCCAGATCCTGGTGGAGTTTGGTGCGTTAGGTCTTTCTCTTTTTGTTGCTCCCGAAGTGATCTGGGAGCCGCTGACACAGCAACAGAAAGATGCTCTTGCAGCCACCATGATCAGCTATGGTGATGGGCCGACGGTGGGGTCTAACTGGAAGTTCTTCAACATATTCGTATTAAGCTTTTTCAAGGACAGGGGATACAAAGTAAACGAGAAGTTACTGGTGGAATACCTCGACAGATCACTGGCGCATTACAGGGGGAGCGGCTGGTACAACGATGCGCCGGCGTATGATTATTACAGCATGTGGGCATTCCAGATGTACGGTCCCATTTGGGCTGAATTCTTCGGAAAGAAATATTATCCTGAATATGCCAGAAAGTTCATGCAGAACTTCAGCGATTTGAATAACAACTATCCTTATTTGTTCAGCCGCGATGGCAAAATGATCATGTGGGGCAGGAGCATGCCCTACCGCTTTGCATCGGTTGTTCCCTTTCCGCTGATGGGTTTAACGAACAATCCTTCCATCAATTATGGCTGGATGCGGAGAATCGCTTCCGGTGTATTACTGCAGTTTCTAAAGCATCCTGAATTTATGGAAGACAATGTACCGACACTGGGTTTTTACGATGCATTTGAACCGGCAGTGCAGCCGTACAGTTGCCGTGGCAGTGTGTTCTGGATGGGCAAGGCGTTTTTAGGCTTACTGGTACCGGAGAGCAATCCCTTCTGGACAACAAAAGAAAATGAAGGCGCCTGGGAAACGGAACTGCAGAAAGGAGCCGTCTATAACAAATTCCAGGACAGCTCCAACATTCTCGTTACCGATTATCCCAATAGCGGTGCTTCTGAGGTGAGGGCCTGGTGTCATGTAAGGGCAATCGGTGCCAATGAACCTTTCCGGGCCAGCGAAAACTACAACCGTCTTTCATACAACAGTGCCTTCCCCTGGCAGGCCGATAGTGTGCCGGGTGTGGTTGCCATGAATTATATCGTGTTGAATAAAAAAGAGGAGTGGGAGCCGTTCCGTTTGTATACCTTCAAAAAATATAACGATGATGTGTATTACCGTGATGTGGTGTTGGAAACAAACAAGAATGTGCAATTTAACCTGGTCGACATTCCCATGCCCAATGGCATCCTGCGGGTAGATAAAAACAACAGTACGGATTCTGTGCAATTACGGTTGGGTCACTACGCATTGCCAAAGAAAAAAGGCGCTATCAAAACAGAACGAAGAAAGGTAAAGGGCTTTGATGTTGAAATCATCAGCAATGGCGAATACCAGGTGGTGACGGTGCCTTTAAGCGGATGGGAAAGCATGCAGACTTTTCAAACAAAAGGGGTGCACCCGGAGAGCGCCGAGAGTGCCGTCACCAATGTAACGGACCATTTTAAGCCGGTAAGGAATCAGCCTAAAATTTACACCACGCTGATGCTTTGGAAAAAGGCTGATGAAGCCTGGACGGATGATGAACTGGTACCCATACAGAAAACGGATTTTGATGCATCGGCAAATACGGTGACGATAACGTTCACCAATGGCGAAAGCAAAGTTGTAAGGTTTCAATAAGAGAGTAGACGACAAATAAGAAATCCAGCTGTCAAAGTCAGGCATAGCACAAGGCTCAATAAAGAAAGGCGCTGAAACAAAAGGAATGTAACAGCAAAAAAGTTTGGTTACCTTCTTCTAGAGAAACAGGAGTTGACGCTAGTGGAACGTAAGTTGATTGCGATAGAAATTGCGCAGCCTAAAGAATTTAAGCCAGGTATGCTGGTGGAATGATAGCGTAACAAAACCACGCTTTTCTTCGCTGAAGAGTGGAACTGTTATTCAACAAAAAACACGACGTTTGGCAGATCACTGGTGCGCCACATGAAATTTTCGAACCTAAAGCGAATGATATGAAGAAAGCATTTTTATGCATCCTTGTGTTGCTGATAAGCAATGCAGTTGTGCTGGCCGATGAGCCGGACTCAGTGTATCTGTTTTCATACGCCACGGAGAAAAACAACCACCACAACGGGCTGCATTTTGCCTGGAGCCGCGATCAAAAGGCCTGGTACAGCATCGGCAACGAATTCAGCTATCTGAGATCGGATTATGGACGCTGGGGTGCCGAAAAGCGGATGATTACACCCTACCTCTTACAAGGACCGGATGGCGTTTGGCAATGTGTATGGAGCTTAAATGAGCGGGACAAGGTGTTTGCCCATGCTGCCTCCAAAGATCTGGTGGATTGGGGCAGGCAAAGTTATCCGGAGACAGGAGTCGGCATCAATGTTCTCCGCCCGGAGGTGAAATACGATAAAAGGTCTGGTGACTATACAATAGCTTACCGGGATGCCGCCGGCAAATACTTTCAGCTTACAACAAAGAATTTTAAAACCTACAGTGCCGCCAAGGAAGTGTCGGTAGCAAACTACCCTCATGCCAGCGTTACCGTAACGCTGGAGGCAGGCAGCGCCACCGGCCAGGTACATCGTGTAGCCTGGACCGTTGTTGATAAATTAATCAAGACCGCTGAACTGCAGCAATACAAAAACAGCTTATACAGCGAATTGGCAAAAGACGACGCGGTGCGCTTTGCAGGCCTCCAGCCAATCAACGCCAGCATAACGGTACATGCAGAAAGGGCAAAACCAATCAGCGACAAGTTGATGGGGATATTTTTCGAAGACATCAATTATGCAGCCGATGGCGGCCTGTATGCGGAACTGGTGCAGAACCGCGACTTTGAATATAAGCCCAGTGATAAACAGTACCACGACAAAACATGGAACTCCATGCATTCGTGGAGCGTAAGAGGAGAAGGCATGCATTTTTCGATTGATAGCATGTTGCCGGTTCATGCCAATAACCCACATTATGCCGTGCTGCAAACAAATGTTCCTGGCGGCTCCCTGGTGAATGCCGGTTTTGATGGCATTGCCCTGAAAAAAGGGGAACAATACCACCTGTCTTTTTTTTCCAAACAACTTCAGGGAAAGCGTGGAAAATTGCAGGCCCGGTTGGTCAATAAAAAAGGAGAGGTCGTGGGGCAAGTTACTGTGCCTGTTTCGTCCAACCAATGGAAAAAAGCGAATGCTGTTTTAACGGCATCGGCTGACGCAACTAGCGCAACATTGGAACTGCAGCCGTTGCAAACAGGTAGTCTGGCGCTGGATATGATTTCCCTTTTTCCGAAAAAAACCTTTAAAGGCAGGAGCAATGGCTTGCGGGCTGATTTGGCCCAGGTAGTGGCAGACCTCAATCCCCGCTTTGTCCGTTTTCCCGGTGGATGCGTGGCACACGGTGATGGGCTGGAAAATATTTACCGTTGGAAGGGCACCATTGGCCCCCTGGAAGCCCGCAAACCGCAGCGTAATCTCTGGGGTTATCACCAGAGTGCAGGGTTAGGATATTATGAATATTTCCAGTTTTGTGAAGACATTGGAGCAGAACCGCTCCCGGTAATTGCCGCCGGCGTCCCCTGCCAGAACTCCGGAACCGGTGGCGCCGGCCAGCAAGGTGGTGTTCCCCTGGAAGAAATGGACGCATACATCCAGGATATCCTTGATCTGGTGGAATGGGCAAACGGTGATGTGCATACGGAATGGGGGAAGCTGCGGGCTGCCGCCGGTCATCCCGCACCGTTCAACCTCAAATACATCGGCATCGGTAACGAAGATTTGATCACGGATATTTTCGAAGAGCGGTTCACGATGATCTATAATGCACTCAAAGAAAAGCATCCGGAGATTACGGTGATTGGTACAGTAGGCCCTTTCTACAAGGGTACGGATTACGAGGAAGGCTGGGAGATAGCATCGAAATTAAAGTTGCCCATGGTGGACGAACATTATTATGAAAGTCCCGGATGGTTTATTCACAACCAGGATTTTTATGACCGCTACGACCGCAACAAATCGAAAGTATACTTGGGTGAATATGCCTCCCGCGGTAATACGTTGTACAATGCACTTGCCGAAGCGCTGTACCTTACCGGATTGGAGCGGAATGGTGATGTGGTGCACATGACTTCTTATGCGCCGTTGCTGGCCAAAGAAGGTCATACGCAATGGAATCCCGACCTTATTTATTTCAACAACACGGAGGTAAAGCCTACTGTTAATTACGAAGTACAGAAACTCTATGGCCAGTATGCAGGTAACCAATACCTCCCTGGCACACTCACTGTATCGAACAACAGCGAAGCCGTACGCAAACGCATTGCTTATTCTGTTGTACGAGACAGCAAAACCGGAGACCTGGTTGTAAAGCTGGTGAACGTATTGCCGGTGGCCGTCAACACTTCCCTTGATCTGTCTGGCATTAACATCGCTGATACAAAAGCAAAAAAGATAACGCTGCAGGGGGCTCCGTCAGAAAAAAACGTAAAAGCCGTGGAAACAGCAATTTCCGTTTCCCAAACGTTCAGGTCTGAACTGCCGGCTTATTCCTTTACCGTTATCCGGATAAAGACAAGCGAAAAGTAAAATGGTTTTGATAAACCGGTCATGCGAATCGCAACAAAGAAAAAAGTATGCAGAACATGAAATCCAGCAGTACAATGGTTCGAAGAAATAGTTTGTTCATATTGATAATGATGGCATGGAGTCTGGCACCGGCTTTTTCACAAATGAGGCAACAGGCAGTCAGAACGGATGTGCCTCTGGATTCCATTCGCCTGAGCGACCCTTTTATTCTGGCGGATAAGCCTACATCCACTTACTACATGACCGGAACAGGCGGCATGCTCTGGAAAAGCAAAGACCTGAAAAAGTGGACAGGTCCATACAAAGTTGCAGCAACCGATACTACATCCTGGATGGGGAAAAACCCGATGATCTGGGCGGCAGAACTGCACCACTACAATGGTCGGTATTATTACTTTGCCACCTTTACCAACAGGGATGTAAAAATTGATACTGTTCGGGGCAATGTTATTGAGCGCCGTGCCTGTCATGTATTGGTAAGCGACATCCCGGATGGACCTTACGTTCCCATGAAAGATTTTCTTTACCTGCCACCCAACATGCCAACACTGGATGCCACGCTTTGGGTGGAAGGCGGAAAACCGTACATGCTTTATTGTCACGAGTGGCTGCAAAACTGGAATGGCACAATTGAAAAAATAGAACTGAAACCTGATCTCAGCGGTTCGGTTGGCAAAGGCAAAGTCCTGTTTCGGGCCAGCGATTCGCCCTGGAGTAAAGAACGAAATGAAGATGGGCAAATCGTGCCGAATAAAGTAACCGATGGCCCCTGGGTTTTTCGTACCCAAACGGGGAAACTAGGCATGTTGTGAACAAGCTGGATACATGATGTTTATGCGCAGGGAGTAGCGTATTCTGTAAGCGGTACCCTGGATGGCCCCTGGTTGCAGGAAAAAGAACCCATAACACCACCCGATTTCGGGCATGGAATGCTATTCCGGACCTTTGAAGGGAAACTCCTGATGGCTATCCATAGCCACAAGAGTGTGAACGGTCGATACATCCGAATTCCGCGCCTGTTTGAAGTAGATGATTCCGGCGATAAAATTGTTGTGGGTAAACCATTTCAGCAGCAATAATAAAGGAAGCATCAAGAGTGTACTGCTCAAAAACTAAAGGATGTCATTTGATGATTCAGGACGTGAACGTTCATGTTTGCTGTTCAAAGGAAATGGCACTGATAATGAAAACAACATTCTTCACTTTGTCCCGCCAGGAGTTGACTGATTCTAAAAACAGGAATGTTCTTGAACCTGTAAATGTCTGTTCCGGTTGAATAATCTGGTTACCGGAAGTGATGTCGCAAGATTTTCTCCTGATAAAAATGTGGTGCATTGCCTGAAGCGAGTTACAGCTGTTTTTTATGCACCATTCACACCGCACCACGCAGAATATCAAAAAAATGATTCCAGCTTAACTGTTCAAAATCAGGGATTGTTCCCGTACTTCGCCCCTTCATTGAGTTGTAATTATTACATATGATGGATTCCCCTTTGCCCTTGCTGGTATTTGATCTTGACGGTGTGCTGGTAGACAGCGAAAAGATTTCGGAGCGGCTCTACGTTAGATGTTTGCAGCAGGACGGGTTTGCCGTAGACACAGCGTTTTATAACCAATACTTTTTGGGCCGCTCTTCCCGGGACTGCCTGGTGACCTTGCAGGATCATTTTGGCCGCCAGCCTTCTGCAGCGGCCCTTGAGCAATACGACCAGTTGATTGAACAAGCCTTGCGTTCCGAACTGGAACCGGTCCCTTTTGTAAGGGAGGCCTTGTTACAGTTGCCGCATCCAAAATGTGTGGCGTCGGGTTCAGAACTGCAGCGCATCCAGGTCTCTTTAGAGACGGCAGGACTGGCACCGTTTTTCCAAAATATAACCTCCTCGTATGAAGTGGAAAGGGGAAAGCCGGCTCCTGATGTATTCCTCCGGGCTGCGGAAAAGAACAACTACACTCCTGCGAATTGCATGGTGATAGAAGACACCATCTTCGGTGTTGAAGCTGGGCTGTCTGCAGGAATGAAGGTATTGTGCTATCAACCGGACAGCGCAATGGCATACAATGTACCCGAAGGGGTAGAGGTGTTTGACAGCATGAAGCGATTGCCTGATCTTGTTAAGACGTTTACCACTTTAATGTAAGTACACTCTTCTTGAATGTCATTGTTTAACAGAACAAGAGAACTGCTTTCGATTACCTGATATGCTTTGAAGGGCAAAATGATTGACTTTGCCTTTCGTGACGAAAAATAGAAGTGAAAGGTTTGATGACGGTATTCTCCGCCTAACGGAGCCAAAGTTATGCTCACCATCAAAAGCTGGGATTTTGTGAAATTGCCGAACAGCTACACTTGCAAATAGGTGAAGGCGATCAGCACGGCGAAGGGGAGGAGATAAACACTTTTCTCTCCCCAGTAGCTTTGATTCGATGGAGATGTATTCATACCGTTGCTTTGAAGCTTTACTATAACGTTGAAACATACCCGGTACCTCTTTAATGGGAATGATGGGAATGATCTGCAGCATTATTGTGATCATGGACCGTTGAACTTTTCGCTGCAGCAGTCCCCGGTTGTACATTCATGGTAAAGTCTATGGTATGTAATTTTCCATCTGCATTGAACTGGATCCACCCACGGTAAATACCCGGCTTGTCGAAAGTGGTATGGATGCCGAATCTGCCGGCGGCTACTTCGGGATGCACATGTAAGTACTCTTTGTCCTCCAGGCTGATCACTACAATGTGCGCTTTTGCGCCCAGGTAGTTGTCAAGCGTGCTGGCATCGATCTCCCTGCCGTCCTTCCTGATGACACCCTGCATATGCATACCTGGCCCGGTAATAAACTTGCCGCCGGCAGGGGTGAGGCTAAACGAATAATTGTTTGAATGGCCAGTTAGTTTTTCAGCGGTTAAATTTTTCTTTGCTGGTACTGAACCGGGAACGGTAATTTCAATTTTGTCCACAACATGACCGGCGCCTGTCGGCTTATAGTCTGCAAATGCTTTGTACTTTCCTGGTGCTGGAAAGTTAGCCCTTACCTGATAAGAGCCATCCGCCGTATACTCCGGGTGAATGTGATCAAACCAGGAGAGGTCATCATTTACCAGGATCAAATGAATCTTTTTCTCATGTTCAATATCCAGCGGCACCTGTTCGCCGGGTGCTTGTTTCTTTTTGGGAGTGAATGAGAGGATCACTTCTTTGTTCGGCTCAATCACAGATGGGGTGGTAATAAACTGCATGTAATATGCATTTGCTGCAGTCGGAACGTTTGTACTACGTTCCAGTTTCATTCCGCATTTTGGACAGGTATCACCTTCTTTTCCCGTTACCTCAGGATGCATAGGACACCGGAATGTATGCTCATGCCCCGCTTCGCTCCGGGCCGCTGTTGCGTTTTGACTTTCGTGGACTTTTTCGTTGGAACAGGCCAACAACGTCGCTCCTGGAAGTAAAATCATTGCAATCTTTTTCATGATTTGAAATTTTTACTTGAATGCGATTTTGATTTATGAAGTTTTGTTGAAATCAAAATTAAATTTTGCACTACCCGGTCTGTTTATACTTAAGGCACTTTAATTTATATATTAACTAAGCGGGGCGTTCCCTATTGGTGTAGGAATAGGGTCATCAAAACCCCCCTGTGGAAACAGGGGGCGTGTCCAAAACTAACTGTGAGAAAAGCACTATATCATTATCAATGGAAGGAATATTTGAGCCCGATTTCCAATCCGGCAGTCATGTTGTGTGTTTTTTTCCGCCCTTGGGTAAAATCCGGATGCTTTTCATCTTCAGCATTGGTGAAGTCGAAATCATATCGTAAGCCGGTTGTCAAAAACCACTGCTTGCCTAAGTTAAACTGAGTTGATAGGCCAGCGGCGCCTCCAAACGTTACATCCTTAAAATATTCCTTTGAATTATCGATGACGGTTTTGCCATCTGCATCTTTTACCCTGGAAGCTGCCAGAATACTTAGCTGCGGACCGACCTTTCCAACCAGGGCAACTTTGCTACGGGGATTGAAGACATAATTAAATGTCAGCGGGAGTTTGAAGTAATTCATTCTTTGGTTTAATTGCTCATCCTCCAGCTTGTATTTCTGACCCTGTAAGGAATACAGAACGCCAAGTCCAAGCCCAGCACGGTGCGAAAAATTATAACCCACACCAACGCCAAAAGCCGTGTTTATTGTCGAACGTCGGTCAAAATCCTCTGATTGATTGTCATCTTTATTAAGCATCCAGGAGAAGTGGGGGTTTGCATTGATACTTACATTCCATCCCCTTTGAGCGGACACCTGCTGTGCTGAAAGGCCAATGAAGAATACTGCTGTGTAGGTAATAAACCTTTTCATATTTTTGGTTTGAACGTTTATTGAATTGCTTTTAAAAGCTATATGGTTGCAGCCATATAGCTTTTCAATTGAATGAATTTGGTCAGGCTATTTTTTCCGCTTTGAAGCCGGCATTTTCTACTGCTTTTACAATGGCTTGCGGATCCACTTTGTCTTCCGTTGCAATGGTTAGGATTTTGTTGGGGTCGTGGACGTCTACTTCCCAATTATCTTCACCTGCAGCTTCGTTAAGGAAAGGCGTTGATTTTGCTACGCAGCCTGAGCATTTAATGTTTGTTTTAAATTTTAGTGTCTCCATGTTCAAAAATTTTAGTTGAGTTTGTTTTTACAAAAGTCTCTTTTGACCGGGTAGGGTATGTTACACTATAGTGGCAGAGTTTTATATAATTCGACTTTAAGCCATTTCGACTATTACGTCATTATCCAGGGGGTGGCTCTGGCACAATAAAATAAGTCCTTCACGTAGTTGCGTTTCATTCAAAACGAAGTTGCGCTCCATGTGTACTTTCCCTTTCATCAGTTTTGCTGTACACATACCGCATGTCCCGCTTTTGCATGAATAGGAAATCGGTATGCTGTCATCAATAGCTGATTCCAGAATAGTTTTGTGTGGCGTCACTTCCAAAAGATTGGATTGTTCGCGGAAGTGAAAGAGCACCTCAAACGTTTGCTCCGAATACGGAATCTGTTTGGAGGTATTTGTTGGCGTAAAATATTCTTTGAAGATGGATTGTCGGTCTGTGTTTAAATCGCCCAGAGCTTCCTCTGCTTTTTTGATTAATCCCTCAGGCCCGCAAAGGAAATAGCAGGTACGGAAAACGTGTGAGCTAGGCTGTTTGATGATCTTTTTAAAAACGATCCGACTGAGTCTTCCCTTAAGAACAGATGTTCTGTTTAGCGGCTCATGAGGGTCAGTTCCTGTAACAAAAAAGTGAATTTTAAACCGGTTAACAAACTTTGTTTCAAGCTCCAGGAGTTGATCCCGAAAGATTGTTTGCTCCCAGTTTCGGGTGGAGTAAACAAGAGTCAACGTTGACGATGTATGGTGTAATAAAAATTTTATCATTGAATAGATAGGGGTGATTCCGCTTCCTCCGGCAACCATTACCATGTGCTCGGAAAGCAATACATCGTCAGAGGGATAGAAAAGTCCCACTGGACCTTCAACTGCCCATTCGTTTATTTTCTCAGCATTCGAAAGAATATATTCACTCATCAATCCCCCATCTATTTTTTTAACAGTAATGAAAGGCTGCTTATCGATGGTGGGTGCCGAACTCAAAGAATACGACCTGGAAACAGCTTTCCCGTCAATAACCAAGGTGAGATTGATAAACTGCCCTGCCTTGTAAGCAAAGGGCTGGTTCATGGTATCAAAGACAATTGTTACAGCATCGGGTGTTTCGTAAACAATGTTCGCTGTTTTCCAGGTGTGTTTTTTCCTTTCCACAGGGTTATGCTTTTCCTTTGATGAAGAGGGTCGCCAGCAATGCCGCTATTCCGCTAATAACGGCCGCAGCGATGAAGCCTATTTGAAAGCCGCTATTCAGTGCTTCAGCCGTTGACATACCGGAAGCGATACCTTCTTTCGTTGACTGGGATACCAGCACGACAATGATTGCAAGTCCCACAGCCGATCCAATCTGGTAGCTTGTATTCACAATCCCTGAAGCCAAACCCGTTTCTTCTGGTTTTGCTCCGGACATGGAGGCGATCGTTCCTGGAATATAAGCCAGCGACATACCAATTGCCCCCAATATTGAAGCAGGGAGTACATCAGCGATAAAACTGCCATTGACAGAAGCGTTGCTAAATAAAAGCAGTGAAGCTGTTAACGAGGCCAATCCTGCAATCAGGTTATTTTTAAATCCGAATTTCTGGACAAGTTTGCCTGTTAAACCAACCATGATCAACATAATGGCAATAGTCATGGGAAGGAGAGCCAGTCCGCTACGAAAGGCGGAGTAATTTAGAATCTGCTGTAAGTAAAGATTCAAGAAGAACCAGAGGGGGATCCAGGCAGCAGCCATCAGGGCCATCACCAAGTTTCCGGCACCAAGGTTTTTTGCCTGGAAAATGGAGAGGGGGAGCAAGGGTTCAGTGGCAGTTCTTTGGCGCAGGATAAAAGCCGTCAACAGCGCAAGTGAGGTTGCTAACAAACCTATAATTTGAGCAGACCCCCACCCAGCATGTTCGGCAGAAACAATGGCATAAACCAAAAGGATCAATGAAGACGTTATCAGGGAGGCTCCCAGAACGTCTACTTTGCCAGCACTTTTTCTGCCCTCCAGCAAATAGGATTTACAAAGGGCAAGGACAACAAGACCTACTGGAATATTGATCAGAAATACCCAACGCCACGATAGCCATTCTGTAATCACACCACCGAGAAACACGCCGGCTGAGCCACCAGCTGCTGCTGAAGCACCCCAGAAGCCAAGCGCCTTGCCAAGTTCTTTTGGATCGGTAAACATGGACATAACAAGCGTCAGGGCTGCCGGTGCAATCAAAGCAGATCCTGCGCCTTGAAGTCCTCGCCCGATATTCATGGATCCTTCCGACCATGCCGCACCAGCCAAGAGAGATGCAGTGGTCAACAAAGCAAAACCTGCCATGAAGATTTTGCGGGCTCCGAATATGTCAGATAACTTTCCTCCCAGCAGTAGCAGGCCACCAAAGACAATCACGTATGCATTGAATATCCATTGCAGGCCAGCCTGGGTATAGCCTAGTGCCTCCTTGATGGCAGGCAATGCCACACCGATAATGGAAGTATCCATGATAACCATAAATTGAGCTGTGCAGAGGATGGTGAGTGCTGCCCACCTTTTATCATACGACTGTGTTGAAATCATTCGTTCCATAAAGAATTATTTTATGTCGAATGTAGACAGCAGTAAGAGGGCAATATTTACACAATTACCTCCCCTTTTTATAAAATATGTTGTAGAGCCAGAAAGAAAATGGCAATCCGAAGATTGCCATTGCGAATCAAAACCAAACGAGGACAAACAACAAACAGACCTCTACTCCTCCGGCAGGTTATAGGTAATCTGCTCAGAAAATTCTTCCAGGTATTTATCCATAATTTATTTTTCAGAGACAGTGAAGTAATAAGGTAGTTTCATTTTAACGATAGAAACATTTTCTTCTTTTTCAGAAGACGGCAAGAGTATCATCTGCTCCAGTTTGTACGTTCCAAGCGGAAGTTCCAGCAGGCCAGAAACTAATTGCCCATTCCGGTATTTTACACTGATTACCGTGTTCATTACAATGTCGCCCGTGGCCAGGCTCGAGATTTTTACATAAGCTGTAAAGCTTTGCTTTTCATCCAAGGCAGCTGAGATGTTTTTTATGGCTAGCTGGAATTTGCCATATTCATCGTTGAAATGAATAGCTGAGGCAGACAATAAAGTTGTAGGTCTGGCTAAGACAGAGCTACCAATTGCAAATGACAGCAAGAGTACCAATACTCTTTTAAAATTGGAAATTTTCATGTTTTTAATTTTTGAGGTTATAGATGATGATTAAGCGACTGGATAAGTGTGATATTGCTCGTATATCTGCTTGCACTCATCAGAGCAGAAATACAGTTCTCCCTCATCACTTTGCAACCTGACGGCGTTCTTATCGATGTCTACATGCATATGACACACAGGGTCGATAGCGAGATTCACAGGTTGTGCTGGCAGGTTGGGATGCAATTCAAAAATTGCCTTTGACTCCCGTACATTTTTGAACCGAATCATTCCCTGTGGCACCATTTTAAAACTGTCGGGTGTACACAGGGCATCAATAAAGTCCTGCGAACAAAGAATCTTGTTTTCCTTTGCCCTTGTGGCAAGTCTTGCAGCAAGATTGATTGTTGAACCAAAAAAATGTCCCTTGTTTTCCAGAACAGTACCATAATGCAATCCTGCGTGAATGCTTAAAAAATGTGATTCGGCTTTTGTATTCTGTAGGAGTTCCAATGCCGTATTGGCTAAGTCATCTGCAAACTCTGAGATAATGACAATCTGATCGCCCACTCTTTCAAACAAAATGCTTTCCCCGACGAGTGATCGCTGCGCTATCTGCAGATAGGTGTCAATAACGTGCATGGCAGTGCGGTCACCGTGTACTTCCGTCATTGCTGTGTAGCCGCTTAGATCTGCCATGAGTATTCCAACGCGTTTTTCCATGTTAAAAGCATTTGTTTAAAGGTGTGTTGTTGGGTATCACAAAGGTTTACATCCGGGATGCTCTTTCAAATCAGATAGGGTAAGAAAATCCATGAACGTATGGTAACGAAATTGACTTGCCCTCAGATGCCAAGCGCTCTTTGAAGCTGAAGCTCGATAAGCCTGATTTGATAAATGGCTTGTACACGATTGATCTTTGCCTGGGTTAGAGCCAGTTCTGCATCTGTCAATTCAAGCCGGGTGCTTAAGCCATGGTAATATCGTTCCTGGAACATGGTGAAATTTACCTGGGCCGCCTCCACATTTTTTTCCTGTGTCTTTTTTTGCAAATAGGCATCTTCCAGTTCAGCCTTCAGGATAGCTACTTCTGTGTTGATCTGGCTTTCAATTTCACGTAATTCATTGTTGACCTGCTGAAGGCTATACTGGATTTGCGTGCTTTTGTGTTTTTGACGATTGCCCGAGTAGATGGGAATGGACACCTGCAAGCCAATGAAAGAAGTTCGCGGAACCCTGTACTTCCAGAAAGAGAACTGGTCGGATTGGCTTTGCAACTGGTATTGGGCCAGGGCAGACACCTGTGGCTTGAATTCAGCATTGGCCGCTTTCAATGCTTGCTGATGGTATTGCGACAGTAATTGATTTTGTTTTACATCAGAACGATTGGACATCGCTAGTGTACGCAAGCTGTCTGTCTGCAGAAACAGTACAGGGTTTTCTTGTGTCTCCAGCCTGTCTGTTAGTATAATCTCCTGGTCCTCGGCAAGGGCTAACAATTGCTTTAGTCTTAACGTGGCTGCTTCTCGTTTGATTTTAAGGTTGAAGATGGCACCTTCGATGTTCTTGACAGCAATGTAATTGCTCAACGTATCCGTTTTTAAGCCCTTTCCCTGAAGGAACAACATCCGTGAATCTTTTAGTGACTGTTCGTTCCTTTCCTTGCTACTTTGCAAATGACCCATTTGCTCTGTGTACAAGAGGATTGTCAGATAAAGTTCACCTGCCTTCAGCGCTATTGATTTGCCAATGTCGCTGGTTTTTTCTTTCTGAATCTCTGACTGAATGGTTGCCAGTTGAATCCTGCTTTGTGTTTGTGGCTGATAGATGGGATACTGGCCCGTGATAGAAGCGGCAAAAGCATTTCTTCCGCCAACCTGGATAGCATTTACCGTTTCCTTGCCTGAGGCCTCTTCCCGTAGAAAGATCACTGGTCTTTCCACAAAGAAGGTATAGCTACCTGCTGCAGAAACTGTTGGTTTCAGGTAGCTTCTTATTTCTTTTGTGTATTCTTCCGATTTGCTGGCTTCCAGTCGGCTGTTTTGAATTTGCCGGTTGCCCTTCTCAGACAATGCAATAGTCTCTTGTAAACTTAACTCGATGACCTGAGACCGGGACGACAACGACGAAGTGAGGACAGCAATTGCTGCCAACAGTTTTACATTATTTTTCATAATGCGTGGTTTGAGGTTGTAATTGATGAATCCATTCCCGGGCAGTTAACGGATCAGTAAAGAAGCGTTCATTGGGACGGCTGTAATTGGCATCGTAATTTTTGATCTTTGATTCATCCTGGTGTACATGCACCGCCGCAAAGCATTGTACACCCCGGGTAGTGGTGATGTTTACGTTTGCTTCAGGAAACATGTCCAGGTAACCGACTCTCCAGCCATAATGGGCCAGGGTTTGGGGAATGATTACCCGGAACTTTTTATGCACTTCGAAGTTGACGGCCTTGAACCCATGCAGATCTACCATTATCTTGAACAGGCCATTGTCCGGAACCTGGCTCAAAGCCTGTAGCAGTGAGGTTTCCCATTTTTCTACATCTGCCATGTCCAGGTTTCCGCTGAGACGTGTAATGATCAGTTGTTGCTCCGGATACCAAAATGATTCAGCTATTTTCATATGAAGGCGTTTTAAGTATGCGTGAATGTTGTTGAAGATTTGTTTGGATGGTTGCAGTTTCCAGTTCTTCCACTTGTTTTTTCCTTTTGCTGGAAGACAAATAAGAGTAAACCGCAGGAATGATAAAAAGTGTCAGTATACCGGCGAAAATCAATCCGCCTGCGATGACTATCCCCAGTGATTGCCGGCTGTTGTTGGTGAAGGCAATAGGTAAGGCACCAAAAACCATGGCCAGGGAGGTCATAAGAATGGGCCGGAATCGTTGTATGGCGGCTTGTGTTGCTGCTTCCAGTTTGGAAAGCCCTGCATCTTTCAGGTGGTTAGCGAATTCAACGATCAGGATACCATTTTTCGTAATCAGCCCAACAAGGGTAATAATGCCAATCTGGCTAAATACATTCAGACTTTGATCGAACCAGTAAAGACTGAGAAGGGCTCCTGTCACGGCCATGGGAACCGTCAGCATGATAATAAAGGGATCCCGCAGGCTTTCAAATTGGGCAGCGAGGATCATATAGATCAATAATAGGGTAAGGATAAGCGTGAAATTCAGGTTGCCCTGGCTCTCGCGGTAATCCCTAGCCTGTCCGGCCAGGCTGGTTTTAAAATGTTCACCCAGGACTTCTTTCTTGATGACTTCCATTTCTTCAATGCCTTCAGCGAGGCTGACACCTGGTGCAAGGCCTGCTGAAATGGTGGCAGATGTGTACTGGTCGTACCGGTAAATGGCTGCAGGGCTGATGCCTTCGCGAATCGTTACCAGGTTGTCAAGGGAGACCATCTGCCCATTCGATGAACGGACATAGATAGAACGCAGGTCACTGATGTCATTGCGGTTCTTTCTCTCTACCTGCCCGATCACCTCGTATTGGCGATCATTCCGTAAGAAGTATCCATAACGTTGTCCCGAGAATGACAACTGGAGGGCCCTTGCCACTTCCTGGATGGAAACACCCATCAATGCAGCTTTTTGCCGGTCAATATTGATTGTAATTTCTGGTTTGTTGATCTTGAGGTCACTGTCAACAAACAGCAGCTTTTTGCTTTGCCAGGCCTTGTTTAAAAAAGCAGGCAAAACAGATGTAATACTATCCAGGCTGGGTGCCTGTAAAACAAACTGTACCGGCATGCCACCGCCATAACGGGTACCGATCGTCGGGGGCAGGTAGGGGAAAAGCAGCATATTGCGGAAGTTTCCTGAGGCTGCACCAAACTTGTTGTATAACTCCTGCACGGTGGTTTTTCGTTCCTTTGGATCTTTCAAATAAATGGACTGAATGGCGATGTTGGTTGGTGCGGGAGCTGGAATAAAAGAGATGGCAACCATGGAATAAGTCTGATACAAACCGTCCGTTGAATCATTCACATATTTTCCGACTTCCATCATGTTTTTCTTCATATAATCGAACGAAACCCCTTCCGGTGCAATGGCAATCAGGCTCATATTTGACCGGTCTTCCACGGGAGCCAACTCAGATGGCAGTTTTCTGCCAATCAGGTAGATCAGTGCGCCGGTAACCAGTAGAAAAACAAAGGCGATCCAGCGGTGCTTCAGGAACCCTTTCAGCATCCAGGCATAACCATTATTCAAACTGATAAAGAAGGGCTCTGTTTTCCGGTAGAGCCAGTTTGGTTTTTCTTTCCGACGCAGCAGGTACGCACTTAACATGGGAGATAATGTCAGCGCAATAAAGGCTGAAACCAGAACGGAGCCGGAAACAACAATGGCAAATTCCTTGAATAGCTGGCCACTGATACCCCCCATGAATACAATCGGCAAAAAGACAGCAGCAAGCGTGATGGTAGTAGATATAACAGCAAAATAGATTTCTTTGGATCCTTTGAAAGCTGCTTGTACTGGTGTCATGCCTTCCTCTACCTTTTTGTAGATGTTTTCCAAAACAACAATGGCATCATCTACCACCAACCCAATGGCAAGTACGAGCCCCAGCAGGGTCAATACATTGATGGAGAAGCCCGCAACGAACATGATGAAGAAGGCAGAAAGAATAGAGACAGGAATGGCGACAACAGGAATAATGGTGGAGCGCCAGTCTCGCAAAAAGAGGAAAATAATCAGGACCACCAGGCCAAAAGCAATGAAGAGGGTTTCTTCTACTTCCTTGATAGATTCCCTTACCGGCTTGGTAAAATCAAAGCCAACGATCAGGCGGTAGTCACTGGATATTTCTTTTTTCAGTTGTTCGAGGCGTTTGTAAAATTCATCAACAACCTGGATGGCGTTGGCGTCACGTTGAATTTGAATGGCCACACCCACACCAACGATATTGGCGCCACCGGTCTCGTTGATAATGGCGTTCCGTTCGTTCATTTCCCCCAGTTCTGCATAACCGACGTCTTTCAGGCGTACAACAGAACTGCCGGTTTGTTTTATGATCATCTCGTTGAACTCCTCGGAGGTGGTCAACCGTCCAAGCGTTCTGACGGTAAGCTCATTTTTATTGCCTTCTATTCGCCCCGATGGTACATCGATGTTTTCACGCAGCAGTGCCTGGCGAATGTCTTCCGGTGTCAGGTGGTAGCTGGCTAGTTTAACAGGGTCGAAGCGAAGGCGCATGGCATATTTGTGTTCGCCAACGATGGCTACCCGGTTGATCCCGGGTATCGACTGCATTCTGTCCTTGATGACGGTGGAAGCGAGGTGACTGACTTCTTTAATGTCTCTTGTGTCGCTCTCTACTTCAAGAAAAGCTACCAGGTTGTCCGGTGAAGATGCTTTCTCTACGATCGGCGGATCGACATCGGCCGGCAGTTGGTTTTTTGATTTTGCCACTTTGTCCCGGACGTCATTCAGTGCATCTTCTAGGTCAATATCCCTGTTAAATTCAACCGAGACTACGCTGACCTGTTCTCTGGATTCAGAAGAGATGGTACGTACACCATTTGCTTCGGCGATGGATTCTTCCAGTGGTTTTGTGATCTTGGAGGCAATAACATCAGGGCTTGCGCCGGGATAGAAAGTAACGACTGAGATAACGGGCGGCTCTGTCAGGGGGAACTCGCGGATGCCAAGATAACGCCAGCCCACAATCCCCATAATGACGATAAGTGCGGAAAAAACACCTGCCAGCACGGGCTTCTTTATACTGAGTGAAGGGAGATTCATATACTGTTGGAATGAAAGGTTATTGTTGATTGACAATTTGTACGGGTGTTCCATCCATGGCGCGGAGAATATTTGATACCATCACGGTGTCTCCACTGGCTAAACCGGTTAAGATGGTAGCCTCCTCTTCGTTTCTGTCACCTATTGTTACCGGGGTCATTTTTGCCATTCCGTTTTTGACGACAAATACACTGTAACCATTTCCGCTTGGAATAAGTGAATGGGTTGGAAGAATGATGCTTCTTGCATTTTCAGTTGTTGTGCTGAAGTAAATGCGTGCTGACATTCCTGCTTTGAGCTTTCCTTTTGCGTTATCCGCTACTGCCTGGACTGTGATATTCCGTGAGGCTGGATCAACGCCAGGCTCTGTAGCCATCACCGTTGCGGCAATGGAATCAGTGAGCTCAGTACTGAAGAAAATACGTCTGCCGGTTTGTACAAGAGGCAGGTACTTTTCTGATACGTTAAATTGTACCTTAATGCGCCTATTGTCCTGCAACGTCACCAGTGGCACACCTGGACTGACAAGTGCACCTCTCTGCACTTTTGAAATTCCTATTTTGCCGGAGAATGGTGCTCTGATGTATGTTTTGGAGAGTTCGGCCTGCAGGTATTGGGCTGATGCCTCCAGGGTTTGTCTTTTCGCCAGGGCAGCATCATATTCTTCCTGTCGCACCGTCTCTGTTTTCAACAGTGCAGCAAATCGCTTTTCATTGATTCTGGCCAACTGCAGTTCTGCATGCAGTTGCCTGATTTTGGCAAGTATGTCGGCGTCATCCAGCTTGTACAGCAACTGTCCTTTTGAAACAAAGCTTCCATCTGTGTAGGCAACGGAAACAACTTTCTTGGTTACTTCACTCATGATCTCTACTTCCAGGTTCGGCATCAGAGACCCGGCAATGGTTTCTGAATTGTTTAATGCCGTAAGCGAAACAACATGTACATCAACAGGAAGTTTGGGTGTTTCTGTATTGTTTGTTTGTGGCTTATCTGCTGCTTGTGTAGAACATGCAGCAAAGCCAACGGTGAGGATTACCGCTGCATAAAAAGGGGAGAGGTTTATTTTCATTTCTGTTGATTTTAAGATGATTTACTCTTTACCAAAACTAGATTTCTCGAGAGGGGAACATGTTACACTATAGCCTTTTAGATTTATATCATTTTAAAAGAAAGCCATCCGGTCAACGGATGGCTGGAGAGGTGTAAGGCGGGAAATTATTATGAAGGGGATAAAACTAGTTTGAGGCTTCCCATGATTAGTGCAAGTCCAATGAGCAATGCAGGTGTTATGGGTTCGTGGAGAAAAAGGATGCTCCACAAGAGGCTGAACACAGGTACGAGCAACGTGACAAGTGAGGCATTCGTGGAGCCAATACTTGCAATTAGCCTGAAGTAAAGGGCATATCCTAAAGCAGTACAGAAGATCGCAAGTACCAATAACATGATTGCGATTTGTGGTGTAAAGAGACTCTCTGAATAAGCGTTCGTGATGAAAGGAATTACCAGGATGGCAGCTGCACTCAACTGTCCCGTAGCGGTTTTAATCGGCTCTGCATTCTTGAAATTCATCCGCGCAAATACGGCTCCAAACCCATATGATAGTGCTGCCAATAATGAAAAAATGAGTGAAACAATAACGTTGCCGGATAAAGCAAGTGGTATCCATCCCACCAGGATGATCAGCCCTGTTAAACCAATCAGCAGTCCAATGATCTTTTTAGGGGTAAGACGCTCCTTTAATAGCAAGGAAGAAAGAATCATGGTAAACAGTGGCGTCGTTGCATTTAGAATGGAACCGATTGAAGCATTAAGGTAGGTAATTGCATAGGAGGTTAATGAAAAGGGCAGAACCAGGTTAAGGATCCCTAAAACAAAGTACTGTTTCCAGTACAGGTTATATTTCGGCCATTGTTTCAGTGCACCGAAAACAGCAACCATGGCAATGGCTGCTATCAGGATTCTGGAGCCCATTGTCATCGAAACTCCAATTGATGGAGTAACAATCTTGAGAAAAAGATAAGAGCTTCCCCAGATAGCAGCGAGCAGTAACAATTGAAAAAGATCCCCTGTTTTCATTTTATTCCTTTGATGACAAAGCTATTTTTCTGCATAAGGCATGTGGTTACACTTTTCCCTTTATCATTTATATGATTATGGACGTGTGTTACCGGTAAGTGTTATATTGTTCTTATACCTGACGACTGTTATTACAGGTTCTTTGAGGTGTTTTTTGGGTGAACTTGCTATGGAGTTACCTTAATGTGCAAGGTCTTGTTTCCTTTTTCAAAATTATAAATCATAGACGTGTAGGATGGCTGCTGAGCGCCTCTTTGGGATTGCATACTGTACACTGCTTTTACCAGCTCTGTACTGTCTTTGATGCCGGTGAATTGTTTGGAAACCTTTATCGCCTTTGCTTCGGGGTAAGGATATTCTTTTATAGGTCGTTGCGAATACGTTGAATCCCAGAGTCTGGCGATAATAACCTTATCCTTCCGGCTAACTTTTGTAACGGAAAGCTGTATAGAAACCTGTAGGTTGTCAAACCCCGGATCAGAGAAATCTTCCTTCGCAAACACAAGGAAGTTGGCAGTTTTCGTGTGGATTTCTTCCAATGGTAGTTCGGGTTCCTTTTCTTTTGAGCAGCTTAAAAAGAATAAATAAAGGAGAGATAAGAAAATGTGTTTCATTGGTGATCGTTTGAAACACAAATTTGCTTCGGCACAAGAGGGGAAAAAATCACATAGGACACTTAATCTCGTTGTCCTATGTGAAGTTTTGATGAGTTCTTTATAGTTTTGATGATTTTAAACGCAAGCTATTGCCGACAACGCTGACAGAACTTAGTGCCATGGCAGCGCCGGCGATCATCGGATCCAGTAAAAATCCAGTAGCGGGGTACAGGACTCCGGCTGCGATGGGAATTCCTATTACATTGTAAATAAAAGCCCAGAATAGATTTTGGCGGATTGCTTGGACGGTCTGGCGTGATAACGTTAAAGCTTTTGGGATGACCATAAGATCAGAGGTGATCAGGGTCATTTTAGCCACATCCATCGCAATATCCGAGCCTTTCCCCATGGCGATGCTGACATCTGCCTGGGCCAAAGCGTGGCTATCGTTGATGCCGTCACCTACCATCGCAACCACTTTGCCTTGCTGCTGCAGTTCCTGTACAAATTCGGCCTTTTGTGATGGTAATACTTCTGCTTCGAAATGCCTGATGCCTACTTTTTTTGCTATTGCTGTCGCCGTATGATTGTTGTCTCCGGTCAGCATGTATACTTCTATACCTTTTGCCTGGAGATCGTGGATGGCATTAGCTGAACTGGCCTTGATTTTATCTGTGATGGCGATAACGCCTACTAAATCTTTATTCTCTGCGAACAGGATCACGGTTTTGGCTTCTTCCTGCCATTGGCGGATGTTTTCAATGACAGGGCCTTCTACAGCGATGCCATAGGAAGACAACAGCCTTGTATTTCCAACGAAATATTGCTTTCCTTTAAATTGGCCAACAACACCCTCACCGGTAATGCTGTCAAACCTTTCTATCGGTACCGGTTGCACATTCTCCGAATGTAAATGATTCACCACAGCTTCTGCCAAAGGATGCTCCGAATGCTGCTCAATAGACAATAAAATACTTTTTAAAAGCTTTTCATCAGAGCCTTTTGAAAAAATGAGATCCGTAACCGTGGGTTTGCCTTCTGTTATCGTGCCGGTTTTGTCCAGGATAACAGCATTGACCTTGTGGGCAAGTTCCAGACTTTCTGCATCTTTAATCAGGATATTGTTTTCTGCGCCCTTTCCCACACCCACCATGATGGCAGTAGGTGTGGCAAGTCCCAGGGCACAGGGGCATGCAATCACCAGCACCGCCACGGCATTCAATACGGCGTTTGTAACGGCGTTTTCTCCACCCCAGATCATCCACACAGCAAATGTTAGGATGGATATTCCAATGACAACAGGTACAAAGATGCCTGCGATTTTATCAACCAATCGTTGCACAGGCGCTTTTGATCCCTGGGCTTCCTGTACCATTTTGATGATCTGCGAGAGTATCGTTTCGCCACCTACCTTTTCTGCTTTCAAACGAATACTGCCTTTTTGATTGATGGTTCCTGCGTACACTTTTTCTCCCGGTCTTTTTAGAACTGGAATTGGCTCACCGCTGATCATGCTTTCATCTACATACGACTCTCCACTGGATACCTCACCATCAACAGGAATCTTTTCACCAGGCTTTACCAGGAGGATATAACCCTTTTTTACCTGCGAAACAGGTATTTCTTCTACCTGGTCATCTTCAATGACAACGTTTACGGTTTTTGGTTGCAATCCCATTAACCTCTTAATGGCCGATGATGTGTTTGATTTAGCCCGTTCTTCCAGTAGTTTACCAAGAGAAATGAATGTAATCACCATGGCGGCGGCTTCAAAATAGACATGTGCATGCGCTCCCTGGCTATGCCAGAAGTGGGGAAAAACAGTATTAAACACGCTAAACAAGTAGGCAACACCCGTACTGACGGCAACCAAAGTATCCATGTTAGCTTTGCGGTATCTGGCCTGCCGCCACGCATTAATGAAAAAGTTCTTACCAAAATAAAGAACGACGGGTGATGCCAATACCATCATAATTACGCTTGCATTTGGCATATTCATGAAAAACATACCAATAACCACGAGCGGCAATGAAAACACTGTTGACCAGAGAGTTTTCTTCTTTAGCGCTGTATAATGCCTGCTTTTTGCTTCGTCTTTAATTTCTTCCGCATTTTCAGTGTCGATCAAAAGCTCATAGCCAATAGAACGAACTGTCTCCTGAAATTTTTCCGGTGATGCTATGGAAGGGTTGTATTCCACCCATGCGGATGCATTGGCGAAGTTGACACTTGCATTTTTTACACCTTGTACCGATTTAAGCATCGACTCTACACTTACAGCACAAGCGACACACGTCATTTCTAAAACTGGAAATGCCTCTTTTTTTAAACTTGATCCGGCCGTATTTCTAGCCGGATGATCAACAACTTTAGTCAGGGTTGACATGATTCAAACTTTTTATCAAAGCTTCTTTGTTTCTCTGCGGCCGCTGTTGCAGATTTCTTCTTTTTATTTATATAATTATGATAGATTGGTGGATAGCTCTAAAATGGTTTTAGCCTTCTTCACTTCTTTAAAGTAGGAGGGAGTGAGGCCGGTGACTTGTTTGAATTGCCTGGAAAGGTGAGCCACACTGCTGTAGTTCAATTTGATTGCAATGTCCAGAAGCGTAAGCGATGTGTAGACAAGGAGCTCTTTGATTTTCTCAATCCGGTAATCAATAATATATTTCTCCAGCGTTTGATGCTCCACAAGAGAAAACAAAGCACTTATTTTATCATAGTCTTTGTGAAAGGCTTCCGTAATCAGGTCGGAGAACCGGAAATGGTCCGGGAATTCATACTCTCCGGAATAAACAGTGGCAACAAGACGCTTAATTTCCTTTACAACCCGGATTTTTTTGTCTTCCAGGAGCTTAAATCCCAAAGGCTCCAGCTTTTCCTCAATCACTCTTATTTCCGGCATTTGTACAGTGGTAATTACTGTCACCTGGCCCAAGGATGTTTTTACAGGTATCAAGCCAAGTTGCTGCAGTTCAGAATTCACAACGGTAATACAGCGCTGACAAACCATGCCTTTAATAAAAAGTTGTGCTTCGTGTTGCATAATAAAATTTTTTGTGCCGACACAAAGCTTCGCTCTTTTCGCAGAAGGGTTGTTATACTTTAAAGGAAGTTTATTATATAATTTTTTACTAGACCTGATCTAAGGGTTTCCGTTTGTTTTCTTTCAACTTTTTGAAGTGGGTGGGGGTGAGACCGGTGATTTTTTTAAATTGTTGTGAGAGGTGCTGCACACTGCTATAGCCTAATGTATCTGCTATTTCGTTGATGGTCATTTCATCATACATTAATAACTCTTTTGCCCGCTCAATCCGTTGTAATATGACGAATTTCTCGATCGTCGTGCCTTCAACAGACGAAAAGAGTATAGAGAGAAAGTGATAGTCTTTGCCTAGCTTTTGGGATAAGATCACGGAAAGTTTCTGATTCACCTCCTCGTTTTCATAATTGTGGATAAGCTTTATGATTGTACTTTTTATCTGCGTGACCACCGCTGCTTTTTTATCATCGAGTAATTCAAAACCGAGAGGAAACAGATTTGCTCCCAATTTTTCAATTTGTTCATCAGAAGCAGGCTGGGATAACTCCACTTCTCCCAGCTGGACTTTTTTGAATTCAATACCAACCGCATGTAGCTGCTCTTTTACCACCATGATACAGCGGTCACAGACCATATTTTTGATGAATAAATGCATGCGGTAAATCAAATTTAGTTTTTTGTTCCTGCAGTTAAAAGTGCGAAAAAATAAATATTCCATTTAGACAGGATCTGATATGGGATCATCTTTTCCTGATTCAGCCAGAATTTTCTAAATTTCCTTTCCAAACTTCAGCTGTTTATGTATGAACTCTTGTTTCGGCATTTTAACAAATATGTGACCATTACCCCACAGGAATTTGAAGAGTGTCTTCCTTTTTTGCAATTTAAAAAGTTCCGTAAGCGCCAATACATTCTGCAAGAGGGTGATATCAGCCGGTATGAAAACTTTATTCTTAAGGGGTGTACCCGAACATATGAAGTCGATGAAAAGGGGCAGGAGCATATTATTCAGTTTGGACTGGAAGACTGGTGGGTAGGAGATATGTATAGTTTTCTCACGAAAACGCCGGCACGGGCCAATATAGACTGCATTGAAGACTGTGAGGTACTGCAGATTTCTGAACAGAATCATGATTTGATGCTGCTGCAGGTACCAAAGCTGGAACGGCATTTTCGAAAACTGATCTCCAATGCCTACTGTGCATCCATTCAGCGCATTTATTCCAACCTTAGTAAATCAGCCTTGGACCGTTACCAGGAGTTTATTCTAAAGTATCCACAAATTGAACAAAGGGTACCCAATCACTACATCGCCTCCTATTTGGGCATAACACCTCAAAGTTTAAGCAGGGTAAGGGCACAGAACGTAAGCAAAAGGCATTAGAGAAGTGTATCTGTATTACTTACTGATGGTGGGTATATCAGAGTAGGTAATAAAAGTTTTGTATGCGCCTTTGTTGGTGTCAGAATTTGATCTGGAAAATCAAAGTTTTTCCTGTTGTTCCGGAATGGATGGTAGTGCCAGGCGGGCAGCACTCCTATAAACCAGCAGCATCACAAAGTTTTGGTAAGCGACTTCTCAACCAGGATAATGGAATGAATGCTTTCCGCCCTTACCCTGTAAAATATGTTACGGCGTTAGCTGGCATTTTTCACCTCATCTGCTTTTTGTGCTGAGGGCATATCGAAGTCTTTACCTCGTATCACCCACTCCAGTAAGAAAATAGTGTTGGCGTTTCAGGAACATGGCTTCTGTTGAAGTTGAACTCTACGATGGAGAATTAGTTAGAAAAAGAGGTCATGCATACTGTATTTTTAAATAAGGATTAACGTTTCAGTTATCCTATGATAATACAATTACTTACCACATACGATTGTTAGAGCCCCCTTTCCGATTGAAAATTTGTGGAGTAAATCAATTGTATGGAAAAGGGAATCATCTCCATCGTTTTTCACAGTCAGCAGGGGCATACAAAGCAGGTTGCTGAAATCTTAGCAGCGAACATGCAAACCGAACTGACGGAAGTGAACCTTGTTCATGTGGAAGAAGCGGCAGGAAAGATAGGACTGCTTCACAGCTCTGATACCATCATCTTTGGGTCACCTACCTATTTTGGAAATGTATCAGCAGGGTTTAAGCAGTTCATGGAGCTTACCGAAACGTTCTGGTACAAGCAACCCTGGAAAGATAAACTGGCCACTGCGTTTACCCTCTCTTCTACCTGCAACGGAGACAAGCTAAACACCCTTTCCAGCCTTGCCCTCTTTGCCGCACAGCACAGCATGATCTGGATTAGTTTGGGAATTCTCCCCCGTTTTATCAATGACCAGCAAACAGCAGGGCAAAACCGTATGGCCAGCTACTTAGGTCTAATGGTCCAGTGCTCAAATGGCAGGGACGTTCAGCTGCCACATCCCGGCGATCTGCTCACCCTTGAACTGTTTGCCCAAAGAATTGTAGACATCACACTTCAATACAAAAACCCTAAAAATTTACAATTATGACACACGTAGAAATTGAAAACTCACTGAATGAGTTAAACAACCTTGTACTGGAAGGAAAACTGTTGGACGCCTTCGAAAAGTATTACCACGACGATGTCGTTATGCAGGAAAACAACCTGCCGGCTACTGTTTCCAAAGAAGCCAACCGGCAGCGGGAACGAACGTTTTTGAACAACATTGTGGAGTTCAGAGGGGCAGAAGTAAAAGGCATGGGTATATCTGGTGATATCTCCTATGTCATCTGGCAGTACGATTATACGCACAAGGAGTGGGGGGTTAGAAACTACGCACAGATTTCTGTGCAACAGTGGAAGGATGGCAAGATTATCAAGGAAGTCTTCATCTATAACAACTAAAATTGAATCACATGAAAAAGATTGTCTTTTCAACAACGGGTAATTATGCACCGCTTGCGCTTCGCTTATTGTTAAGTTTTGTTTTGTTTCCCCATGGAGCGCAAAAGCTGTTCGGCTGGTTTGGTGGCTTTGGCTTTGAGGGCTCTATGGCCTATTTTACGCAGGACGTTGGGCTTCCGTGGATAATTGGATTTGCAGTCATTATGATAGAATTCTTTGGCCCCCTCTTCCTGGTACTTGGTTTGGGTACCCGGCTCTGGAGCCTGGGCATTCTGGCCATCATGACCGGGGTCATTGTTACAACTTTCAACGACTACTTCTTTATGAACTGGTTTGGCAGCCAAAAAGCAGAAGGCTATGAGTTCTTCCTCCTGGCTATTGGAATGGCGCTATCACTGATCATTTCAGGTGGAGGCAAGTTTTCCCTTGATGCCTTTATCAGCAGGAATAATTCAAAGCAGTATCAGGGTGTCGGCTTTGCAGCTTAACTGCGTTTTTCCAAATGCAACAATTAATCTCTGATTTATATAAATAGGTCTACGGTAAAGCAAATGTTTTGGCTGAAATGTTGATTGACATATAAACCAAGGATTTCAAACTTCTCATTTCCAATTGCATAACATGATTGGATGCGACCCCTGTTTCTACAGGGGTTTTCGTTATAATATATTTTATAAGTCGCAGGATCCTTAGCACAGGTTAACTGGAATCCTTGTCTTCGGTGATAGGAGCGGGAGTGTTAAAGAAAGCAACTTTGAAGCGTTAAATGCCGCGTATTTCTTTCAAAGCGGTAATCATCTAACACCAGCAGTGTGCATAGTAGCTTTCTGTATCAATTCTGAACAAAGAGTATTCTACAACACAGCTGCTTTATTTGATGCGGCATTTTGTTTATTCTTCATGAACTCTGCCATACAGGTTTTTGTAGTGAGAGGCAAATGTTGAGTGCCTTACCGTATGCGTCGTAAATATGACAACATGATAAAGTGTTATGAGAAAAATAGTCTTCCTTTGAACACATTCAGCTTTATCAAACCCTTCTATCATAGAAAATCATTGACAGGGATTGGATTCATGGCACTCCTCGATTTCTCTATTCTTATCATTGCAAATTTAAGCGGCCATGATACATTGCTGTACTTAGTTGTGACTGTTCGGCTGCGTTCTCATTTAGCATCATAGAGTACATTTTAGAAAAAAGTTGAACCAGTTCATTTTTCTCCGCCTTCCAACAATTCATTTTTGTTTTACAGAAGTCGTTATGTAAAAGGCAAAGCCAGGAAGACAATGCTTTTGGTTCTTATTGCCCCGTGCATTGGACCGTCTTGACCTGCCTATACTGCATGCATCTTCTTGTTGTAAAAAATTCTAAACCTTCTAAATCAACAATTATGAAAAAGTTTCTTTTCCCGCTGGTCTTAACATCTTTGATGGTCTCAAAGAACGGGACTGCACAGAACACCGAAGAAGTTGGTAAAAGTCCCTGGGGACCGGCCGATGAAATCGGCACCCTGAATATGATGACGGAACAGTCAAAGCTCCGTGTGCTTTCAAGGATTTCGTCAGGCAAATCATTTGATCTGAGCGTGAATTATTTTGTTGGCATGCCCAGTTTCCATTCACTGGGTGATCCGGGCTACCAATATTGGCTCACGCATACGCCCAATGGTACAGTGGTCGATAACCCTAATTCCCTGGGGGCGTCCATGAATAAAAAAGTTTCCTATACCGGCGATGCCATCTCTATGTACACGCACATGGGTACCCACATCGACGCATTGAACCATTTTGGATTGAACGGGAAAATCTGGAATGGCTTTACGCCGGAAGAGCATTTGGGCGACAAGGGTTGGAAAAAGACAGGCGCCGAAAAGATCCCGCCCATTATTGCGAGGGGTGTATTAATTGATGTTGCTTCGTTAAAAGGTGTTGATGTGCTTAAACAGAATTACCGTATCACCGCAGAAGATTTAAAAGCAGCGTTGAAAGCCCAAAAGGTTGAACTGGAAAAAGGTGACGTGGTCTTGATCCGCACAGGCCAGGCAAAACATTATGCAAATGCAGAGAAATATCTTGATCAGTACCCGGGCATTAGTCTTGATGCCGTAAAATGGTTGGTAGAAGATAAAAACATTATGTTGCTAGGAGCCGATAACCTGAGTTTTGAAGCGTTTCCACCGGAGAGAAAGGATAACTGGGTGCCGGTACATACGTATTTACTGGCTGAAAAAGGAGTGATGTTTATTGAGCAGATGTACCTGGAAGAACTGGCCAAAGAAAAGGTTTCTCAGTTTGCATTTATTGCCTCTTCTTTGAAGTTAAATGGCGCCAGTGCTGCTCCCATGCGACCCCTTGCTTTTCCTATCACTACGGCGTCAAAATAAAAGATACTTGCGGTGTTAACGCCAGATCCACAAGAATTTATGCTATAATTTCTTTAGAGAGACACTGGCAAATTATTTTTCCGCAGAAACCTGAAACGTTTACCGTTAATTCACGTATATGAACAAGAAAATTATTTGCACAACGTGCGGCACCCAGTATGATACGGTTTCCATTCCATCGGAAGCTTGTCCCATCTGCAGCGACGACAGGCAATACATTCCGGAAAGCGGGCAGGGTTGGACCAACCTGGAAGAGCTATCCGGCAGGCATGGAATGATCATAAAGGGCCTCAATCACCAGTTGTATGAATTGAAAGTGGTACCCACCTTTGCCATTGGGCAAAGAGCACTGCTGGTCACCACGCCCAATGGCAATGTCCTTTGGGACTGTATTGCTTTGCTGAATCAATCCACCATTGATTTTATACATGCAAAAGGCGGGTTGAAAGCAATTGCTTTTTCGCATCCGCACTATTACACCACCATGAACGAATGGGCAGAAGTTTTTCAGTGCCCGATCTACATTCATCAAAATGATGAACAGTGGGTTTTTCATAAAGGCAGGTATGTCAGCCTGTGGAGCGGCTCTGAAGAAATGTTATGGGATGGAATGAAGCTAATCAATGTGGGTGGTCATTTTCCCGGCAGCAGTGTTTTGCATGTGCCTTTTCTCTCTTCCAAAGGCGCCATTCTTTGTGGCGACACGTTTTACATTTCTCTCAACAAAAAGCACATGGCCCCCATGTACAGCTATCCAAACCGGATTCCGTTGCCTCTCAGCCAGGTTCAGCGAATCCGGCACCAGATGCAATCCATCGAATTTGATGCGATGTATGGGTTTTATGATGATCAGAATATCCTCTCCAATGCAGACGGTATCCTAGATGAGTCCCTGAAGCGGTATGTATAATCCGGGATGCCGGATTTGTAGGGTTTTGTAAAAAGCGCCTGCTCGGGGAATGATTGAGGGAATGATCTTTCTTTTTACTTTTAGGAATGGAGCAGGACCTTTTATTAGCAAACATCCGCACGTTTGTTCCCATAACCGAAGATGACTGGCAGTTTATTATTTCCCATGCGATCAAAAGAACGTTCAAGAAAGGGGAGTTTCTATCCAAAGAAGGTGAAGTAAACCGCTTTACGAATTTTATTGAGGAGGGAAGCGCCAGGGTTTTGTATATTGACGGAAAAGGCGCTGAACATGTTCTTCAATTAGGCATCCGGGGATGGTGGATCAGTGATTTTGCCAGCTTTATCACGCAGAAAAAAGGATTGCTTTACACGGAGGCACTTTCGCCAACGGCTGTTATTTCTTTTTCCTATGAAAATTTCCAGTTGATCTATGAGAAGATCCCCCTTTTTGAACGCTTTTACCGCCTGCTGATTCAAAAGGCATATGCATCTTTTCAGTACCGGGTGCTGCACAACCTTAGTATGGATGCGGAACAGGTTTATTGCTCATTCCGGGAAGCGTATCCTGCTCTTGACGAGCAGATCCCGCAAAAACATGTTGCATCCTATTTGGGTATGTCTGCTGAATTTCTGAGTAAGATCAAAAAACGTATTCATGAAAAGCGGAAGGTCAATATGAGGGCTGGTGGATAGGATGGTATGGCTGCAATAGCTCTTTTAATTGTCAGGAGCTTGGCAGCGTTCAAAAACATCGTTTATTATCTTGTGATCAGTTATTTGTAAGAAGCAAAGTTTCCACTAAATTGGTTTCTGCAATTAAAACAAATACCATGTGGGATCTGCTTACGAACAGCTTTGCGCAGCAGGGGGTGATCCTTTCACCCGGCGAGCAGGACTTGATTCAAACGACCTTCACATTCAAAAAGTTTAGAAAGCACCAATATATCCTTCAGGAAGGAGATGTGTGCCGCTATAAAACCTTTATTCTAAAAGGGCTCACCAGGGGATACACAGTAGATGAAAAAGGGCAGGAACATATTTTACTTTTCGGTGCTGAAGGATCGTGGGTAGAAGACCTGCATAGCTTGAATAAAGGGGTTCCCACAGAGATCAATATTGATTGCCTGGAGGAAACGGAGGTGTTGCAGGTTTCTAAATCCGCAATGGACATGCTTTTCGAGTCCGTTCCGCAATTGAACAAATATTTTCGCCTCCTGCTGCAGGATGCCGTTGTATCACTTGCGCAGCGAATGGCTTACAATCTTAGTAAGCCGGTTGCGGAAAGATATTACAACTGGATCGACAGGTTTCCGCATATAGAAAGACGTATCTCAAACCAGCAGATCGCATCTTACCTTGGTATTACACCCCAAAGCCTGAGCCGGTTGCGCAGGCAAACCAGGGAACAAAGCCAATCACTAAACAAGTAACCATTCCCTGGTTATTCAGTTGCCTTTAAATCTTCATCTTGAAAATGAAAAGCTGAACCTCGGGTAATAAATTTTCTTAACCAATTTGATTGGCTGGTTGTTTCTGGCGGCAAAACTTTGTTGGCCTAAATAGCGCCTGTTATGAACCGGAAACAGATTATTCTCTCCTCGCTTTATTTAGGCTTTACGCCTCTCTTCAAAAATGCCACAATCATGCAAAACACAAATGAAACCATCACCGTCAGGCTAATCAGGAACGCAACGGTAACGATACAGTACAAAAATCAATTGTTGTTGATTGATCCGCTCTTTAGCAGAAAGAGTAGCCTGGACCCGATTCCCTGGACCAATGAGGTGAGGAATCCAACAGTAGATCTGCCATTTGGCGAAAACGAATTAAAAAAGCTGGTAGAATCAACGACTGTTGTATTAGTCACCCATCTTCACCCTGACCACTGGGACACAGAAGCGCAGAAGCGTCTGCCGAAAAACAGTTTCCTGATATGCCAGGAGGAGGATAAAGAAAAGCTGGCCGCACAAGGTTTCACCAATCTTTATGCAGATCAGTCAGTTCTTGCAGGAGATGGGATAAAAATAACCAGGGTGCCGGCCCGGCATGGTCGTGGTGAGATTGCTGAAAGAATGGCGCCGGTTAGCGGGTATATCATCCAATTTCCGAAAAAAACAATTTATCTAACGGGAGATACAGTTTGGTATGAGGACGTAGAAAAAGTGATCAGCGATTTTCACCCCGACCTGGTTATTGCAAATGGCGGTGCTGCGCAATTTCAGTTCGGAGAGCCTATCACCATGGGTGCCGATGATGTCTTAAATGTCGCCAGGTCTATCGATGCAGGCGCAAAGGTGATGGTGGTGCATATGGAAGCGATCAATCATTGTTATCTGACAAGAGCGGCATTGAAAGGAAAACTTAGTGAGGCAGGTCTTTCCGATAAGTGTATCATACTGAGTGATGGCGAAAGCGTTTCGTTGATTTGACAGCAATATGTTGAAAAGTGTTTCTCTCTTGTTGACAGGTAGTAAAACAAACATTCTGTTTTACCCATCCTCCGCGGCGTATACTTGGAACGTTACCATTTGGTAATGTGATAAATTATCAAATGCGGTTGGAAGCCCCCGTTTACAAAATAAACTTTGTGGAAACATTCAAACCGGATATTTTATGCGAATAGAGATTGTTTCGGGAAGCCCAAGGCTGAAAAGCCTCACGAAAAGAGTGGCCGTTTATTTATACAGGGAGCTTCTGCAATTGGGAGATGTAGAAGTCGGCTTAATTGATGTACGGAAGTATACACAGCCACCAGTTGAAACTGTCATCACTTCTGTTGAAAATGCGCCTGCTCATTTAAGGGAACTTAGTTCCCGGATTTTTGCAGCCGATGCGTTTATTTTGGTAACGCCGGAGTACAACGGTAGTTATTCCCCGGCGATGAAAAACCTGCTGGATCATTTTCCCAAACAACAGCACAAGGCATTTGGAATTGTTACCGCTTCTACGGGTGCCCTGGGAGGGATGCGGGCTGCTATGCAATTGCAAAAGCTTGTCTTTGCACTGTTTGGCATTGGATCACCCCATATGCTGCTGGTGCCGGAAGTTGATAAGAAGTTCACGGATAAAGCTGAACTGGCTGATCAGCATTTCAGTACACCCATCCGGCACTTCCTGAAGGAATTTCTTTGGCTTGCACATGCCGTAGCGTATGCAGCGGAAAAAGAATTTGCTTTGGCTGAAACAGGCAGGTAATCGTTCGATAAAAAAGATGATTTTATGAGTAGTACAATAGAGGGAAATCTTAAACAGGCAGGCATTCACTTGCTTCAACCTCCTAAGCCTGGCGGATCTTACGTCTCTGTCAATATCAGGGCAGGCATTGCTTATGTTGCCATTCAATTCCCGATAAAAGAGGGGCAGTTTTTTTACCAGGGACGATTGGGAGAAAACATGCGTACAGAGGAAGGCATTTCCGCCGCTCAGCTCTGTGCCATAAATATCCTGAGCCAGGTGGAGGAGCATGTTGGATTTGACAGGATCCTTGGACTTAACCACCTGGACATCTACTACCAGCAGGTACAGGGTTGGGATGATGGACCCGCCGTTGCTGACGGTGCATCTGAGCTGTTTCTAAATATACTGTCAGAAAAGGGAAGACATACAAGAACGATTGTTGGCGTTCACTTCCTGCCACGAAATTTCAGTGTCGGCATTGCAGCCTCATTCACTATTCATTGACTGGTATACAATTGCTGATTTTGATAGATGCGGTAATTTTTTAGATCCTATAGAAATAAGAAAAACAAATAACATGAATGCAGCAGCAACATTTGCAACAAAGGTGCTGGGTTGCAAACTCACAACACCGGAATTGCGGAAGCGAAAAACAGAAGTGTTGTCTTCGCTGAAGGCAAAGATGACTGAACGGATTGAACTGGAAGACGGCTTCCAATACAGCTTTGCAGGTTCGGATACGATTCTTGAGGAAATTATACAGTTTATTAAAACGGAAAGAGCATGCTGTACTTTTTTCAGTTTTCAGGTGATTGTAAAAGACGAGGACAGTCCTATTATGCTACAGATAACGGGCCCCGAAGGCGCCAAACAGTTTATTGTTTCAGAATTGGAATGGTAAACCATTCCGGAACAAGCCTGACGGGAAAATGCTTGAATAAGCGTTGTCTGTGAATCAATTTGGCTACCCTGGCAGATTCACATCAATCAAGTTCCTGTTCCAGGGCTTTTTATTGATTGGCTGAAAATTCCGTCCTATCAGCTTCCTTCCAATTTCCGGTAAATTCTATCCCTTCTTTTCTAACCGGGTATTCTTCTTTTCTCTAGCCGTTAAGCTTCTACGTAAACTTTCAGCCGCCTGTTTCTGCTGTTAACAATTGGTAATGGAATTACTTACCCGGTGTGATTGGCACTGGGGCCTTGACAGGAACATCTTTGCAGGTAAGCAGGTAAGGCCTTTATCGCAATCAGCTCCCGGTGTAAAACTTTTGTTAACGCTGTTACTTGTACCCAACGCTTTGAAACTTCTAAAGAGTACTACTGAGTATTAAACCAAGGTCAAACTAAAAATTAAACCATGAAATCGTTATTTACAGCAATCGCTTATCTTCTACTGATTCTTTCAGCTTCGCTGATCTCCTGTAAAAAGGAAGATTTACAGAAGCCAACTCCGGCGCCAGGTAAATCAAACCAGGTACAATTTATACTAAATGAAATTCCGGGTGAGCCAACCGGTGGAACTGTTGACCTGCATGCTGTAGTCAGCATTGTGAAGAGTCATAACAGCGAAGTGGTGGTAAGCAACAAAAAGCTTTCCTTCACTTTTAACGGTAAATATGTAAGTGAGAAAATCACCTTAGCAGACGGTGCTTACAAAGTGACGAAATTCCTGTTGCAGAACAGTGCTAACGTCACCCGCTATGCAACGCCTGTTGCAGGTTCTGAAAAAGCAACGCAGGTGCAAAAGCCGCTTGCCATTGATGTTGCTATTCCAAAGCCTGCTTTGCAGGAGCTTCCTGTTGAAGTGGTGAAAGTGGAATCCGGAGACTTGCCGCAGTATTTTGGCTATCCTGCCGGAACCTTCAACCAGCCTCCTGGCGATGGCAATACATCCTTGAAAATAAAGGTAAAGGCCGTATTTGGTGTTGGTGATATTGTGTACGACAGTATTCCGGCTTCCCTTACGATCCATACCTGGGATGCTGCCGGGCAAATGACTTCCCGCGAAATGGAACTGCAGGCGGGTGCCAACGAAGTGCTGCTTTCAAAAGAGGCTACAAAGTATCAGCTTATTCTGACAAAATGGGGTAAGACAAATCAAATGACACTGCAGCGCAACCAGGTAGATGAAGGAACGGTTTATTCACTGGGTGGTAATAGCGCTCACAAGAGACTTACGTTGAAAGAAGACTTTCTGCTGGTGGAAGGCGCTTACAGGCCGGATGCCAAAACGCAATACTTTTATAATAGCAACGGCAGCATCAGCAAAATTGATTTTTACCAGAAAAAGCCGCAGCACAGTGAGCTGAAACGTTACTTCACCGATGTTTATGTTTATCAGGCGGCAACCGGGGACTTCGTTCGTAAGATCAATCGCCTGGACGATAAGAACGTGTTTGTTGGCTTTACGGAGTTTACCTACAACAGTGAGCGGAAGGTGGTGAACATGCACCGGAAAATATATGATCAGGAAACCTATGCATCGGTGGAATATGCTTATCCTGCCGGTCATGCATTGATCACAATTGATTACCTGTACGACAACGGAAATGCTATGGAGTACAAGATGAGGATCAGGGGTGGTAACAAGGTGGAGGAATCTGCTCTTTCTTCTACAGGCGGAACGGAAGGAGGAACGTTCAGTTATGACTTTAACATCAACCCGTATGCACACATGAAGATGCCCGACCTTTATTTATCCAACCTTTCCAGGAATAATCTGGTAGGTCAGCAGAAAGGTTATGGCGGCAATATTCCCAGCGGTGTTCCATACAAGTGGGAATACAAGTACGACAACGAAGGATATCCCATTGAACTGGTGAAAAGTTTTAAATCCTACCTGACCGGTGAACACTTGTATACAGTAAAATCGGTGTTTACCTACTAAGCAAATGTTCAGCAAATCTTTGATACCGTTGAAAAACCATTTTAAAGTTTAAGTCGAATGTTCTGCATGTCTTTTGATACTTTATCTGTTTATACTCTTATTTATTCTGTTGCCGGTGAAGGTATCGGTAGATAACATCTTCCGGGTCGGCTATGACCTGGAGGTTAAAGGAAAAACTACCGCTGGTGAACCGTTTCTGATAAACAGGCAATTTTATTATATTAGGAAAAATAAACCTGTTTTATGTGGGATTTACTGCTGCATAACTTTTCAAAAAAAGGGGTAGAACTAAACCTGGAAGAGATTGAAATCGTTCAGTCACTTTTCCGTCCACGGACCTATCGTAAACATCAATACATTGTGCAACAGGGTGAAGTGGTCCGGTATGAATCATTTATTATCGATGGGTTAGCAAAGAAATATGAAGTAGATGATAAAGGGCAGGAGCATATTTTACTGTTTATGCAGGAAGACTGGTGGGCTGGCGACTTGTATAGCTTCTATACGGGTAATCCTTCTCCTTATAATGTAGATTGCCTGGAAGAGACAACCGTGCTGCAGATTACGAGAGCCGATCTGTACAAATTATATATCCGGGTTCCCAAAATGAATATCTATTTCCGGATACTTTATCAAAATGCAATTGTCGCTTACAATAAAAGAGTTTCTTCTAACCTGAGTAAAACAGCGTTGGAAAGGTATCATGAGTTTTTAGATCGTTATCCACATCTTGAACAAAAGATTCCCAATCATCAAATCGCCTCCTTCTTGGGTATCACACCACAGAGCCTGAGCCGCATACGCGGACAGGCAATTTCGAAGAAGGGTTAACATGCGATTGCTGAATAACCGGTTTGAATTTCCTATATGTGTGGTTATTGAATTTGAACTGTGTATCGGATAGCCAGTTTGTTTAGAGAGTTATGGTCATATGACACGCTGTGTTATTTAGAAAGATTTGAAATTCGTTTTTAGCCGGTTCTTCTGTCTTTGTACCAGTATGCAAACACCTAACTTCTTTTCGCAAATAAAGAAGGAGCCTGCAGATCTTCACCACGTGATTGCTTTCTTTTTACTTCTAAATGAGGTTGTGAAGGCTCTATACTCCCGAGCTGCCCTGTGATGCAAAGTATCACAGGAACCAGTATTCCTTTTTTTGATTAAGATGCTATGGAGAGTACGCTGTTATGGGTGCATTCACTGCCGGTTGTGGCGCAGCAGCATTTTGCTGTTCGTTTTTTCAGGTACGGACTGCTGCAGTTCCAGCAGGAAGCTGCCACTTCAGAAGAAAGCTGGATGTCCATATATGCCAATGGGTGTCGAAGGGCTTTGGATGCAGGAGTGGCTTCCATTGCTACGAGCCCTTTGGCATTTGTATACAATTTGCCGACATACTGAAAGCCTGCTTTTGTAATACCTTTTGAAGAAGAGCCGTTTTCCGGCGCATGGATGATCCAAAACCGGCTTGCTTTTTTGCCCTCATACTGAAGCATGTATTGAAGCAAAGCAGGATAGATTCCCTGTCCCCGGTAGTCAGCCAGTGTTCTAAAATTCCACAGGTACCTGTGGCGCATCGGCAGGATAAAGGAATGATTCAATTCCCCTATGGTTGCTTTGCCCCTTGCCATCCAGCCGAAGGCTGCAGGTTGCTTGTGCATGTAGGCCACAAAAGCAAGATGGTCGTTAGCAAGACGCTTCGTCACATCTTCAACAGTGGTGGTTCCCATCAGGGAAAGAAGTTCAACATCGGTGCTTTCCTGGATGGTTAGTCCTGCAGGTCTGGTGATAACCGGTAGTTGATCGGCTTTGGAGAACGTATAAAGTGACATGGGATAATATTGTTGGTTTTCGTATGTTTTGGAAAAGGGAGAAGCACAGATGGCTTCTCCCATGTTTGTTATGCACTGCAATTGCAACCGCAGGTACAGCCTGCACCGGGACAGTTATCGCCGCAATTACAAATGGTTGTTAGCGTTGATGCTGTTCCGCATCCGCAATTTTTCACTGTTGTTTCCATGTTTCAACGTTTTATTTGATGAATAATTTGATGACGCAAAGCTACCTTGACCAAAAGGGGATGGTGTTACAGTTTGGAGGGAGAGAGTTATATAATTCCTGAATGCAAGAAGAAAACGTGACAAGTCGTTAAAATAATCGCTGTACAGCACTTGTATAAAAGGTGGTTTGGGGAACTTGCTTCTTTTGGAGGGAATACTGATTGGCATCAAGATAGATCTCGATGAAAAGCAAATCCGGCGCATAATAAAATCTTCCTCCCACCTTCAATGCTTTGAGTAGTTCTACATATTTCCTGGCATACAGGAGGTGATCGCTTTTTGCCTTCAGATGATGATGCATGAAATGATTGCTGAATCCTAAATGGCTGATGATCGTGCCCCAGTAGCCTGGTTGAAAGACAGCATCTATCCAGCTCCTCCTGAAGATTTTTTCAGCGGGTGTTGCATTACGGTCCATTCCATATACATCAAAGCCCCTGGCGTGCAGATAATTTACCAGGTGGTGATCCTTCCCACAGCCAAGATCAAGGATCGGTTCAGCTAAATCTGATATGTCAATGCCAAGTGTCTGCAATTGGGTAAATGCGCTGTACTCAGCACAGACTACCCCATTGGTAATCATTGGTTGTGCTGCAGCATAAAGGAAAGTTGCCTCAGGCTGGTATTCTGTCAACCATCGTTGCAGCCGCAGGTAGTGGCTCTCCGCTAACCTTGCGAAATCGATGTCACTCTCTTCTTCGTTCTTGATATCCTGCAGCAGTAGCTGGTAGATTGTTTCAAGTGCCACTTCTGCTGTTTGGTCAAACTGGTAGAACTGATTGAGACGGTAGAAAGAAGAAAGTGTTGCCTGTACCGTAAAACGGAGCAGGTCCTGTTCTTCTTTTTCGGTAAATAAATTGGCGGCAAGTTGTGTGATCAGTTCCTGCGTCGTGCCGGCAAAGCAAAAGCCCGATGTTTGCCGTGGTGATAGCAGGTTAAGCTGCCTGTGACTATCAATCTGTTGCTGTATCAGTTTTTCCCCGTTCATCAACATTTTCTTATAAAAGTCAATCCGGGTTCACAAAATAAAATACCCGCTATCTGATGATAACAGATATATACCGGTTTTTGAACCCGTCAATTGATGGCCGTAGTGGCTTCATTTGTTTTTATCATTTCTCTTTTGTAAAACGCCCTTGCAGCACTTTCCACGTCTTTAGGTACGGCTGCTAAATCGGGAATGTTTACCGGTGGTTCAGGACAATACTCAATCACCAGTTGTGCCATCTTTACATAGGTTTCGCCTTCTGTCATTGCAGTAAGGTACATCGCCATGTCAATCCCCGCACTGACACCGGCAGCCGTGATCAGCTTTCCCTCGTGAACGTATCGTTCGGCTACTGGGTTCGCCCCCAAACCAGAAAGCGTTTGGAGCAGTGCAAAGTTGATGGTTGCTGATTTACCTTTCAACAACCCCGCAGCTGCCAGTATCATTGCTCCGGAACACACTGGTTGTCCACTTTGTGGTGGCATCTATTCGCCGAATATGGTTGATGGTTTCACCATTTTTCATCACATTTATGAATGTGGCTGTTGCACCTGGTATCAGCAGAATGTCAGCTTTGTCGATGTCGGCAAGTCGATGTGTGGCAATCATTTCATGCTTGCATATCCACTTTCAACTATGCCTTTTTCGTTTGCTGCAAACTTCACCACCGCATTTGGCAAAAGGCGTAACACTTCATATGGCCCAATTATGTCTAATACGGTGAAGCCTTTATAAAGAGGAATAACAATTTCCATTTCATTTCTTGTTACAGTGAAGAAGTTGAAGCGTGGCAACCATGCAACTTTTCCTGTTTCGGCAGCACCGGTGCAGTTGGATCCACCACTTCGAAATGGGCCATCATACCGGCTGCATGATGTTCCAGGATATGACAGTGGTACATCCACCTTCCTGGACGATTATCCGGCATCCAGGCAATTTTGATTTTGCTTTTTGGTTTTAGGTTGTAGGTGTCTTTCCATGCTTTGTATTCCGGTGCTTTACCGTTTTCTTCCAGCACCTGAAAGAAAAACCCGTGCAGGTGAAAGGGATGGTCCATCAGGCTGGTGTTGGAAATTTCCCACACCTGTAAGTCACCAACCATAACGGGTTTATCCTGGCAATGCATTTCACCATTGACCAGGAAATCAATGCCTCGCTTCAGGCTGGGACCAACAGACATCTTTACCTTTCTGTTAACGGCTGCATCTTGTGCCGCAAGCAGTGGGATCTGAGTAAATCCTTCCGGTATAAAAGCGTTGGACGGCTTTTTCTCCATCACATGTACCGTGGCATACTTGTGCTTTTTGGGCCGGGCAAAGGTGACCCGATTGTAAGGAAGGGTTTCCATGTGAAAGACTTCCCATTCATCAAATGGCCCAACCAAAATGTCGAAGCGTTCGCCCGGGGTGATCAGCAATTCCGTTTCCGTCCGTGGAGCTTCCAGCAATCCGCCATCGGTTGCAATAACCTTGAATGGCTTGCCCTGTAAACTCAATTTAAAATACCGGGCACTGGCCGCATTGACTATCCTCCATCTTTCTACCTGTCCTGCGTGCATGTACAGGGTCATGGCTTCTTTTCCGTTCATCAGTAAAGTATCTCCTTCCCGTCCGTCGTGCCTTTCCATCCAGCGCCCAATGGCGCCATGTCTTTTAAAGGTATTGTTCTTTGCCAGTTTCATGTCATCTATCAGCAGTATCCGGTCTTCATCTACCACCGGATCATTTTCGGCTTCCACTACAATGCCACCATACATTCCCTTTTCCATCTGCTCTGTCTCATTTTGATGAGAGTGATACCAAAATGTGCCGGCGTCGGGTACTGTAAATCGGTACTCAAAAGTTTCTCCGGGTTCAATGGGCTTTTGCACTTCGCCGGTTCCATCCATCGAAGCCGGAAGCCGGATGCCATGCCAGTGAACAATGGTTGCTTCGGGCAGGTTGTTGATCACCTTTACCACAAGCGTATCGCCTTGTTTTGCTTTCAGTACCGGGCCGGGTACCATGCCGTTAAAGCCCCAGGCACGGATGACTTTCCCCGGGCGAATTTCCCAGTCAAACTCGCTGGCTTCCAGTGTGTACTCGACAGTTTTGTTAGTTGGTTTCATTTTGAAGTTGTTTAGGAGGATGTTTTTGGTTTATAGGTGCAAAGCTACTGCTGCGATATGGCGGGGCTGTTACACTTTGTAGGGATGGATTTATATAATTTCAGATAGAGAGGCTACACAGGAAAAAGTTATTTTTGCGCTAACGATGGTCTTATATATCAAGAATATGGTTTGTAACCGCTGCATCATGGTGGTGGAACAGCGGCTTACGGCTTTGTCGCTACCGTTTGAAAAAGTGGAGCTGGGAGAAGTGACGATGCAGGCGCCACCAACTGATGCACAGTTTGACCAGCTTAAGAAAGAGCTGAATTTGCTTGGCTTTGAATTGCTTGATGACCGTAAAGCCTCTGTCGTATCGCAGATAAAATCGTGCATCATCAGGTATATTCATTGTGATGATGATACGGTACTGAATAAAAAGCTGTCGGTTATTTTAGCCGAAAAGCTAAACGCTGATTATAACTATCTCTCCTCTCTTTTTTCTTCTATCGAAGGTCTCACTATTGAAAAGTATGTTATTCTTCAGCGCATTGAACGAGCCAAAGAACTACTGGCTTATAATGAACTGAGCTTAAATGAGATTGCTTATAAACTCTGTTACAGCAGTGTACAGCATCTTTCCCAGCAGTTTAAAAAAGTGACCGGCTTAACCCCTTCACAATACAAGCAATCGGCAAAAGAACTCGGTCGCCAGGCACTCGACCAGGTAGGTTCCTGAAAATTATATAACACCGGCGAATTATTATATAACAGCCAGGCGCTGTTACCGCTTCATCTTTGCAGGATAAAACCAACAAACATGGAGCAACAGACAATTTTTATCAAAGGAATGGTATGTAACCGCTGTGTGATGACGGTGGAAACGGAACTCTTGCAAATGGGGCATACCCCCGTTAAACTGTCTTTGGGAGAAGTTTCTTTTCTGCCGAATATAGCGCATGATGGCACCGCCCTGGAAGAAAGACTGACCCTGCTTGGTTTCAGCTTGTTGGAAGATAAAAACGTAAAAATGACAAAAGAAGTAAAACAGCTGGTTGAAGAAGTTTACGGTGGCAACTTTGACTTTCCCGAACGTTTTCGTTTTTCTGACCTTGTTCGGCAGCGGTTGCAAAAAGAGTATGATGCTGTCAGTGACGCTTTCATCGCCACAGAAAAGAAAACGATTGAACAATACATCATTGACTTTCGCATTAATAAAATCAAGGAGTATCTTGTTTACACGGACCTGACATTGGCCGACATCGCTTTCCGGTTAAACTTCAACAGCGTTGCTCATTTATCTACCCAGTTTAAGCAGCAAACCGGCTTAACGCCTTCTTTCTTTAAAAGCATCAGGCGACAAAAATCTGAAACGGTTTTTTCGCAAAATTGAATTGCCTTTCATGCAGGAACTAACCATCGGAAAGGCAACCTTACAGGATATTGAAACGCTAATGCAGTCTGAGCAAGGTTTGGTAGCTGCAGAATAAAACTTTACAAATGTATTTAAGCCTGCCCCTGTCCGGTACTATCAACTGGGTGAAATGCTGAAGAGTCCAATTATTGATTTGTGATGGCTGAACGAGAGGGGCGACCTGTTGCTTGTGGCTATTCACGCATTGGGCCATCAAAGCATTTCTATCGAACGGAGAAACATGCTTACCTGGGTATGATGTACGTGATACCCGAGGAGCGTGGGAAAGGGATTAATGCAGCCATTATACAGGCCTTGATAAAACTGGCAAATGAACGTGGTATCACCGAAATCTGCCTGGAAGTTTTCAGTAAAAATAATTCTGCCATAAAAGCCTATAAAAAACTGGGATTTGAGTAGCATATCCTTCAAATGCGGCTGCATCTACAATAGCTCTCCGTAACCAGGAGAAGGGCATGCAACGTTCCCTTCATAGCTTCTGTATACTTTATTTGCACAGTAAAAGGTAAACTGCTTGGACAATTGACGAGCCTTCTTCTTTTCTTCCTAACCAGAAGAGTTTTTCGGCACTGCCATTTATGACTTGCATGACGTGTAATCCTGATAAGGGTTGACATGCATGTTTTGCCAAATCAATCATGGGTTTCCCCGCATGAATACAGGACACAATGTCCCCTGGAATTTTATAAAACTCACCCTTTATTCTATAACAACATGGGAATGGTGCGAATCTACTTTTGCCCCCGACAAAACAAACTATATGTTACAACAGCTCAAACATGGAATGGCTAGCAATAAGCTCTCCATTATCAAAAGACCCATCAAAAGAAAAACAAATCAATTCCAGCGGTTATGGCTACTCAGCTTTGTTTACTTCAGCTTTTTCTTTTCTGCCGGTGCCCAGGAAAAATTTACCGTCAGTGGTTCGGTTAATTCTCAACGCACAGGGGAAAAACTGATTGGGATAACAGCCCGTGTAGCCGGAACCGGAATAGGTACCACCAGCAATGAATACGGCTTTTATTCGCTAACGCTTCCAAAAGGAAAGTGGAATATTGAATTCAGCGGGTCGGCACATCAGCAGCAGATCATTACTGTACCTGTCGTAAAAGACACGATGGTAGATGTATGGCTTGCTGATAAAGAGGTCCAGTTGCAGGATGTGGTGGTGGTGGCCCGACCAACCTCCCGCAGCATCTCTTCTCCGCAAATGGGAATGGAGAAGCTGAGCATCAGCGACATCAAACACCTGCCGGTGCTATTGGGTGAGCGGGATGTGCTCAAAAGCATCCAACTGCTACCCGGCATCAAATCGGCAGGCGAGGGTGGCAGCGGCTTTTTTGTGCGTGGCGGAGCGGCAGACCAGAACCTGATCTTGCTGGACGAAGCAACCGTATACAACGCATCACACCTGCTGGGGTTTTTCTCCACCTTCAACTCCGATGCTATCAAGGATATTACGGTGTACAAAGGGGGGATGCCCGCACAATACGGTGGCAGGCTTTCGTCGGTGCTGGATTTCAAAATGAACGAGGGCAATAACCAGGACCTGGCCGTAAGCGGCGGAATCGGCTTGATTTCATCAAAGCTGAATGTAGAAGGACCGCTGCAGAAGGGCCGTTCTTCCTTCCTGGTTTCCGGCCGTAGAACCTATGCCGACATGTTTTTAAAATTATCATCCGATACAGGCATCAACCGGAACAAGCTTTATTTCTACGACCTGAATACAAAGCTTAATTATAAGCTCGGAAAAAAAGACCACCTCTATCTTTCCGGCTACTTTGGACGTGATGTGATGGGCTTGGACGATAAGTTTGGCATCAGGTGGGGCAACGGTACAGGCACACTCCGCTGGAACCATCTTTTCTCAAATAAGCTGTTTGTAAACACCTCTCTAATTTTCAGTAATTATAATTATGAAATCGATGTGCAATCAGATGGTAACAATTTTTCCATCTTTTCGCAAATCCGCGACTGGAACATCAAGCAGGATTATCAATGGTACCTGGATAATAAAAACACACTTCGTTTTGGCTTCAATGCCATTTATCACCACCTGCGGCCGGGTGAGGTAAAGGCTTCTGAAAAATTTGGTGTAAATGATTTTACCCTGCAGAAAAGAAAAGCCCTGGAGAATGCACTTTACCTTACCAATACCTGGAAGGCAACGGAAAAGCTGACGCTGACGTATGGTATTCGCATGAATGGCTTTTCGGTACTCGGCGGAGGCGACTACTACACGCTTGACAAAAACGGCAATGTGACAGACACCCTGCATTACCGCAATGGACAGGTGGTGAAAACCTATATCAACCCAGAGCCAAGAGTAGCCGCCAGTTACCGGATCAATCATCAGTCCTCTGTCAAAGCAGCATACGTACGCAATGTGCAGAACCTGCATCTCATCTCTAATTCCACAACTACCAGTCCTACGGATAAATGGATAGCCAGCTCGAATATCATCAAGCCGGAAATTTCCGACCAGGTTTCTGTTGGTTATTATAGAAACCTTTTCGACAACCGGTACGAACTGACGGTGGAAGCCTATTACAAAGACATGCAGAACCAGATAGACTACCGCAATGGTGCCGATGTGTATACCAATGATGCTATTGAATCGCAACTGGTGTTTGGCAAGGGAAGGGCCTATGGAATTGAATGGCTGCTCCGTAAACAGGAAGGCCGGCTGAAAGGATGGGTGAGCTATACACTATCGAAAACCAAGCGCCTGTTTGACGGTGTGAATAACGGCACCTGGTTTAATGCGCGGCAGGACCGTACGCACGACATTGCTGTTGTGGGTATCTATCAGCTCAATAACAAATGGACTCTTTCCGCTAACTGGGTATTTTATACCGGTGATGCAGTGACATTTCCGGCGGGTAAATACACAATTGATGACCGGGTGGTATTCTACTATACAGAACGCAATGGCTATCGCATGCCAAGCTATCACCGCTTAGACCTGGGCGCCACCATGCAGCTAAAAAAACGTGGTCGCTTTAGCTCGGAGCTGACTTTTAGTCTTTACAACGCCTACGGGCGGGAGAATGCTTTTACCATCAACTTCCGGGAAAGCAAAGACAATCCGGAAAAAACAGAAGCCGTACAAACAACACTGTTCAAATATGTTCCCTCCATTACCTACACCTTTAAATTTTAATTATTATGAAATTGCATTTACCTATTATAATCCTCGTTTTCGCTGCCTTATTCTTTACATCCTGCGAAAAAGTAATTGATGTTAACGTCAGAGATGCTGATAAAAAGCTGGTGATTGAAGGCGTGTTAACAGATCAGAGTGGAGACTGCCTGGTAAAAATCTCACGAACAAAAAGCCTGTCATCAACAAACGAAATGGATGCCGTGAGTGGAGCCAGTGTGCAAATCAGAGATGGGAATGGAGCGGTGGTACAACTCATTGAAACTGCTGCCGGACAGTACAGGGCCGACTTGATTGGTCAACCCGGCACTACGTATGAATTAACGGTAAAACTTGGAGGGCAGACCTATACTGCCGTTTCCAGCATGCCAACATCCATAGCCATTGACAGCCTCTATGTTTCTGAAATGGATATGATGGGAGAAAAGCAATATGTGACAAATGTTGTTTTCACTGACCCAACGGAGGCAGGAAATGCTTACCGCTTTGTACAGTACCGGAATGAGGTAAAAAACAAAATGTTCATGGTTCAGAAAGATGACCTTACAAATGGCCGGAAGAACACAGTTTCTTTTTTCCATCATATGGATGAACTAAAGAAAGGTGATCGAATCAGGGTGCAACTGCAAAGCATTGACCCGGCGGTTTATACCTACTGGTACAGCCTGTGGCAAGGCGGTACCGGCGAAGGCAATTCTGCTTCTCCGGCCAACCCGGTTTCGAACATAAGGGGTGGCTCACTGGGGTATTTCAGTGCACAAGCGGTCACCAGCAAAGAAACTGCCGTATTGTAGTCTTTACCGCCCTGGCAGATCTTACTTCAGGATGTCTATGACTAACCACTGGGGGAGTCGAACTCGGGCACTCCTCCTATGGGCCAGTGGCATGTTTTGCATCTTTTCTGATAGTGGTATGTTCAACCTGCTGAAGCAGGAGAATATATAACTAAAGATGGTTCTTGATTCAGGTTCTTAGCAGCAAGTGCTCCAGTGAAATAACCAATGAACAGGGGATTTGGTTTTGGATGAATCAAATTGGGTTTCTGAAATACGCATCAGGCTTTTTAGCTCCTTTGAATGGAAGTGTTTAGGATGGGTGCACAACCTCCCCCTCTTTTTTCTTTCTTTTTGGCTGATAGGAATGTTTGAAAAGCAGCCGCAGGTTCTGGTCATAAGTGAAGTACTGGTAAACCCAATTGATAAAGACCTGCAGCTTGTTTTTCACGCCAATCAACTGCAAAAGGTGAAATCCCATCCATGACACCCAGGCTGTAAATCCTGCAAAGTGGGCCCCATTGAAAGGAAAATTATCAACTACAGCACGATTCCTTCCGATGGTTGCCATCGTGCCGGGATCTTTGTACTCGAATTCTTTTTCTTTGCCTGAACCTTTTCTCCATTGCTCCAGGTTATATGCCAGTGTTTCGGCATGCTTGATGGCGACATTACAAACCTGGGGCTGTCCATTGGGGTAGTTTGGTGATGGCATGTAGGCAACATCACCAATGGCAAAAACATCGCTAAAGCCAGGCACCCGGTTATATCGGTCAACTTTAATGCGATCACCTTTTGCTCTCGTTTCTACTGGTATCCCAGGTGGCGTATTAGCCCTGATACCTGCCGCCCAGATCACAAAAGCCGTTTGAATCAACCTGCCATCGCTAAGTTGCACCTTCTCGCCATCGTAGGCGGAAACGACAGTCTGCGTACAAACCTGAACGCCTAAGTTTTCTAAATACACCTTGCTTTTTCTACGGCTCTTCTCACTCATGGTTGGCAGCGTTTCAGGGCCGCTTTCAAGGAGATAAATATTCATTTTGCTGAAGTCCAGTTCCTTGAAATCTTTTGGCAAAATGCTCTTTTTCATTTCGGCCAGGGTGCCGCTTAGTTCAACACCTGTAGGCCCTGCACCCACAATTACAATGTTCAATAATCTTTCCTGTTCTTCTTCACTGGTGGTTCGTGCCGCCAACTCCAGATTCTCTACAATGCTGTGGCGTATGTTTAGGGCCTCTACTGTGCTTTTCATAGGATATGCATAGGCTTCCAGTTGTTTGTTGCCAAAAAAGTTGGTGGCACAGCCGGTTGCCATCACCAGGTAATCATAGCAGAAGTTGCCGGCATCGGTGATGATTTGTTTCTGTTCCGGGAGCACTTCTTTTAACGTAGCCAACACAACGCGTACATTGGTGCTGTTCTGAAAAATCTTTCGTAGCGGGAAAGAAATATTACTGGCATCCAGTCCTGCGGTGGCTACCTGGTAGAACAGGGGTTGAAACTGGTGAAAGTTGAAACGGTCAATAAGTATGATTTTATAATTGGCGTTGTTATTGAGTTTTTTAGCAAGGGTTAGTCCTGCGAAGCCGGCGCCAACAATAATGACATTTTTCATGTCTTTGGTTTTATGGTGAGGAAGCGGTTCTTATTCGAACCATTTCTTAAAATCTGCTGCCTTTTCTTTACTGATGATGATATCATCTATTTTGCTTAAGCGCATCCTGATCGTGATTTTCCCGGTATCATCCGAGCGGTAGCTTTCTACAAAGGACAGGTGCACAATCGTCTGCCGGTTGGCACGGTAAAAGTTTCTGGGGTCGAGCAGTTCCTGTACTTCATCCAGCGACCGGTAATCGGTTATAAATTTTTTGCCCTCGCCATTCACCAGGTAAATAATTTCTTCTTTTGTAAACAGTGCAATGCCTTCTACAGGCACAAGCGTTACGTTTCTGCCCATATGAACGGCAAAACGTTCCTTGTATTTTTTTTCGTTATGGAAGTTGGTAAATAAGGTGGTGATTTGCCGCAGGTAGTCATTGTTGGCAAATTTGGATTGCAGCAGGTGAAACTTCTTCAGGGCTGATTCCATATCTGCTTTATCAATGGGCTTTAACAGGTAATCAATACTGTTCAATTTAAATGCCCGGATCGCATATTCATTATAAGCTGTTGTAAAAATAATAGGGCAGTAAATCCTGTCGGTGCTGAAGATGTCAAGTGCTATACCGTCTGAAAGCTGTATATCGGAAAAGATCAGATCAGGTTCTTTATTTTTTGACAGCCAGTCTTTTGCTTCTGACACGCTTTCCAGCGTGCCAACGATGGTAGCTTCCGGTTCCAGTTGCCGTAGCAGCTTTTCCAGGCTAAGGGCAACCAGGGGTTCGTCTTCTATAATCAACACATTCATAGCAGGGGTAATTTTACTTCAAAGAATTCATCTGTATCCCTGATTTGTACATCAGTTGCTGATATGTGGTGATAAAGTGTACGCAGGTGGTACAAACCCTGTTTGGTGGAGAGTTCCAGTTGCCTCCGTATTTGCTTGTTGTTTTTAACCGAAAGAAAGTCGTCTTCATCACGGATCGTGATTTGCAGCGGAGTGGCGGCACGCACCATGTTATGTTTGATGGCATTGTCAATCAGCATTTGGAGCGTTACCATGGCAATGCCTTTTTCTTTTGCCTTGTCGGAAATGCATAGGGTAAAATGAATACCCTCGTTAAATTTCATTTGAAGGATGGCAATGTAATGCTGTATAAAATCCAGTTCTGTTTGCAATGACACCACCTCGTTTTCAGCATGTTCCAGTACATAGCGATAAACCTTTGACAAGTGCCGGACAAACTGGGAAGCCAGCTCCGGGTCCGTAACGATCAAGCCGTCCAATGATGTTAGGGTGTTGAACAAAAAATGCGGATTGACCTGATTGCGCAGGTGATGGTACTGCATCAGCGATTTTTCTCTTTCCAGTTTTTCTGTTTTCAGTTGCAAGGCCATTTTTTCCTCAGAAGATTGTTTCCACTCCTGGAAAAACTGGTAGGCATAAAAGCTGAAATTGAGAAACAGCAGCACAAAAAGAATCAGCATGTAGAGCAGTGTCAAGTATCGGCTGTCGATATAGGCAGGCATGTAGGGCCGGGCAAAATGCACGGAAAGGAAAACAACAGGCAGGAAAATAATGATGGATACCAACACCTGCAGTGAAACACGGGTGACCGGGCTTTTTTCAAAGGAGTAATATTTTTCCAGCTTCTTGTTTACGAGCTGAATGAGCTCCCAGGTGCCAATCAGGAAGGCCACCTGGAAGAAATAGAGACCAACATGTGCATACCAGGGCCATGCTTCAATAACGGAACTGCGTGCAACTCCAAGGGTAACACAAATGATGGCGATTGCAATATAGGGTGCTCTGTTCCTTTTCATCAGGCTCTAAGAATTTGTCCGTCCTGCATCTCAATTATCCTGTCACTGCGTAGCGCAAAGTCAGGATCATGGGTTACGGTAATGATCGTTTGGCCATTCTCCACAGAAAGTTGCTTGAAGATTTCAAATACCCGTTGCGAATTGGTTTTATCCAGGTTGCCGGTGGGTTCATCGCCCATAATAATATCCGGATCATTGATGAGGGCTCTTGCAATGGCTACTCTTTGCTGCTGGCCACCAGAAAGCCGAGAAGCCAGCTTGGTTGCATGCATGTCCATGCCTACCAACTGCAGTTTTGCCAGTGCTTTTTCTTCTATTTCTGCCTTGCATAATTTACCCAGTTTCAGTGCAGGCAGCATAACATTCTTCAGTACGGTAAACTCGGGCAGCAGGTAATGAAACTGGAATACAAAACCAAGATGTGCGTTTCGAAATGCAGCGAGTGCATTTTGGTGATTGCCTGTGAGGGCTTCACCTTTTATTTCCAGTTTGCCGGAGTAATCTGTATCCATCGTAGACAAAATATAAAGAAGTGTTGATTTCCCGCAGCCCGATTTTCCGACAATGGAGAGAAACTCGCCTCTTTTTACTTCGAAGTTCACATTATTTAATACCTGGAAAGGCTCGGGCTCATTAAAGTATTTGACAATGGAGGAGGCTCTTAATATTATTTCCATACAATTGATTTTTGGAGAAGATGGTTACTTTTTTTCAACCACGAATGATTTTAACCGGGTCTATCTTCGCTGCCCGCTTCGAAGGGAAATAACCGGCAAGCAGGGTAGTGACAAAGCCAAACAGCATTCCCGCTACATAAAACCGGCTGTCAAAATTCACAGGCAATGTATCCATGCGCCAGAATTCACCTGCCGGAAATGGCGTAACCAGCAGCAAGCAACAGCAACCATAACCAAGCAGGAGGCCAAGCAGTCCGCCGGTGATGCCGATGAATACAGATTGCAACAAGAAAATTCCAACGATATCGGATCCCTGAAACCCTGTTGCCTTTAAAATAGCAATATCCTTCATTTTGTTCATGATGTTCATGTTCATGATATTGTAGATGCCAAAGCCGGCAACAAGCAGAAGCGTGAAGGAAATAATACCGGTCATCATGTTGCGAATAACATCACCGGCCAGCAGCGAAGCGTTGGCTGTTTCCCAGTCTTCGGCATACACCTGAAAACGGGGTTGAATCTTTTGCGCAAAGGACCTGGACTGCCGGTAATCTTTTAGCTTGATATGCAGGTCGGTGACATAAGAAGGATCTTTCTGCACAATTTTCTGTACCGTGGCAATACTGGCAAAAGCTTTGGTATCATCAAAGGTGGAAATGCCATAGGAAAAGGTGCCCACCACCTTTAGCAAAAGGGTATTGCCTTCAGGAGTGGTGATGCTGACACGGTTGCCAACAACTGCATTCAACTTCCGGGCAAGACCTCTTCCCAGGAGAATAGCATTGGAAGCGGTTAACAGATCATCGAGGCTGCCATCTTCCACTTTCGATTGCAGGTTAAACAGCGCCTGCTGCTTTTTCACATCAATACCGGAGATGCTCCCCGAGATTTTAATGGGACCATTGTTGAAGAAAGACTGCGTTGCCAGTTGCGGTGCAACACCTTCCACTTCGGGAATGTTTTCCAGTTCTTTCGCCAGTAAAGCAGCATTCCTGATTTTTGGCAAATCGTTGCTTGGCTTTTGATGCGCAACCACCCGCCAGCTATGGCTGCTTGTATAAACCGCATCAATAATCTTTTCATCCTTTACCTGCATGGGATTAAAGATGCGCACATGCGGCGTGCCATCCATCGCCACATCTTCCATCCATTGGTTCACCCCTGTCATAAAAGAAATCATGGTGATAAACATGGAAATGCCAAACATCACACCCATCATGGCAACAAGGGTTTGTTTGCGTTTGGTAAAGAGATGTGTTAGCGCAATTGAGATTGCAAGTTTCCAGTTCATTGTATTACGATTAAATGGTTTGCAGTAAGGCCGCTTTTTACTTCTACCCACTCCTTGTCTTCAACGCCTTTGCTGATTTTTATTTTTTTTAAACTGTTGTTTTCCTTTGTAAGCACGCTGTCGCCTTTTAACAAGGCTTCTTTCGGAATGGCCAGTACAGGTTTGTTCTCTTCTGTTACAATATTGGCTTCTATATTCAATCCATACAGCGTTTGAGGAAGAGCATCTGATAGTTCCGCATCTACACGGAACGTCTGGTCAGCTTTATTCAGCAGGGGATAAATTTTACTTATCCGTGCCTGGAGAACTTTGTCGGGGAAGGCATCCGTTTTAAGCAGGACTTTTTGTCCTGGCTGCAATTTTCCAAAATCATCTTCATCTACGGAAAGCCTGGCAATGATTTTACCGCTTCCCAATAAGGCAATCGGTTCATGCGGTGTTATGTGATCTCCAACCTGTTTGTACACTTCGTAAACAGTGCCATCGGTAAAACTTTTCAGGTGACCGTTGTTTTTTTCTGCCAACGATAGCGTGACGCCGTTGACAGCGCCTTGTCGTTGTAAGTTCAGTGAAAGCTGTTGTGCTTTTATTTGCTCAATAATGGCAGTTCTGTCCTGTTGCGCCGTAAGGTATAAATGCTGCCATTTTTCAAAGCTGCTCCTGGCAATGGCATCCTGCTCGAATAGATTCTTATAACGGATGTATTGCAGGCTGTCGTTTTTTACCCTGAGATTTGCCGCTGCCAGATTGCTGTACAGGCCCTTGATGAGTGGGGAAGAAGAGGCGGTCAGTGCTTCAGTCCTTTTTGCCATGAGGGCAGCCGTTGTCAGGCTGGCCTCCTTTGTAGCGCTACGGATGAAGAACAGCTGTTGTCCTTTCTTAATCTGGGTACCTTCCTGGATGAAGCTCTCCGTGAGATAGCCTTCTGTAGCGGAAGTTACTTTGTATTCTTTTTCGGGAACCAGCGTGCCGGAGGCATAGACAGCCTCGGTCAGTTGCCTCTTTTGGGGGCTTACTTCTTTTTGTTTTTGGCCGCAGCTAAATACCAATAGCAGCAGGGTTAAATAGAGGAGGTTGAGAAGTGTCATGATTATCTTTTTTGGGTCAAGAGAAATTGATAGAAAAGGCCTTCGTTGATCACCTGCAGGTGTTCCATGCGTGCACTGAGCCATTCCTGAAAAATGGTATGGAATTCGTCAAACTCCATCACGCCTTCTTCGAGGCTCAATTGAGCGATGCGTAGATTATCGGAAGTGGCGCGTATTTTTTGCTGCAGGCTTTTTTGTTTGTCAGCTGCAGCGGTGAAATGAATCATCCAGTTGGCCTGCTCTTTTTTTACCTGCGCCAGGCTTTGCTGTTCATCTGCTTTTGCAGCCTCAGTCAAGAGGGCAGCTCTTTTTTGCGCGGTTTTGTAAAAACCTCCGGCAAAAAGGGGTACGCTGAGCCGCAGGCCAACTGTACTCATATCAAACTGCACGGTTTGTCCCTTTTGCACTTGCCACTGGTAGGCATACCTTGCCTGCAGGGACAGTTTGGGAAGCGTCGCTTTTTTGCTTTGCAGGATGGATTGTTCTGCAATCTTTGAGGCGGTTTTTGCCAGCAAAAACCGGGGCCGTTGGGAAGCCTCTGCCAGCTCGGTCAACTGCCAGTTGATCGTGAATCTTTCCGCCAGAAGAAGGCTATCCGTCTCCGGAATATGCAGCAGCTGTTGAAGTTCATTCATTGATTTGGCAAGCAGCAACCGCCACTGAATGGCATTGTTATCAATGTCAGCCTGCAGGAGTTTTGCACGGTTGTAAGCAACGGGTTGTAAAACACCTTCTTTTTTGCGCAGTTCAAGAACGGTTAATAGCTGTGCAACGGTTTTTTTGCTTTCTGCCGCTAGCGCCAGTAATTCTTTTGCAGCCAGGGCGTTGAAATAGGCCTGTGCCAGTTGAATGTGCAGGTATTCCAGTTGCACGGCGGAGTGATAGTGGGCTTTTTCTTTTTCCAGCACATATTTTTTTAGCTCTTCCCATTTTTCAGGATTTATCAGCGGCAGAGAAAATTCCAGTGCCGGTGTGAAGACGAAAGGAAGTCCAAAGCGAATGGTGGAATATTTTCCATCAGTACCGCCCATCAATTTGTCCGGAACAACCATCGAAGGGATGATGATGTTGTAATCGGCTGCGGTAGCCAGGTCAAGTCGCGGCAGCAAAGTGGATCGGTACAACTGTTCGTTTTTTGCCGCGGCCTGTTCGGTCAGCTCCGCAGCTTTTGCGGTTAGGCTGTTTTTGTCGGCATAAGCCAATACGTCATCCAGGCTCCCGAATTGAATCTGCGCCCAAAGTGGCAAGGTGAAAAAAAGTGCAGCTAAACCCAGTATCTGCTTTTTCATTTTGGTTGATTTAGCACAAAAGGACAACGATACCGGGTCGGAAAAAAGCGAAAGGCAGTAAAGCGGAAGAAAAGAACAAGGAAGGGCAATGATCCTGCATCAAAGCCTTTTCTGGCGTTTCAGCTCCGCGAACACGCAAAGCACAAGCAACGATCATTTGTTGTGCTTTGTGAATGACGTGAAGAAAACAAAAGGAACGTTTTACCTCCACGTGCAGCGATAACACGGTGTATGGAAAGTGTTTCCAGGCAAATAATGCAGCGGCTTACGATCTTGCTTCTCCAAGCAGCAGCTTTTGATGCTCACCATTTAAAAACTTCATCCGTTATTTTGTCCGTTAAAAATATTTTTGCCGGCAATAACCATCTCCGGTTCAGGAAAGGTGCATCACTTTTAATAACTATTTTTTTCATTTCCAATCCTAAATGCCCCGCAGTTCCCTGCAGGGATAAAAATGGAGACGCTGTTTTAAATAGAAGGAAATTTTTTTCAACAACCTGCAATGACAGTAGCCCTTTGGGCCTGTTTTTCAGAGCAATCTACGAGTTGTTTTTTAGATAAGTCTGTAATGAAGTGAGTAATCAGGCTAAGAATGTTTCCCCGTGAAGAAGCATTTTATTTTAGAGTGGTATCGGTGTATCGTGCAGGTATTTTCCCAGGTAAGCGCAAAATTGTAAACAACGAAGAGCGATCCTGCACATGGATGATATTTTTCAACACATTCTTGGCGGTCAATTCGAAGATGCCTATGAGACAATTAAGACGGAACGCTTGATTATGTCAAAAGTGCCGGGTAGGAATAGGAGAAAAGCTCAGGTTTATGTATTCAATCCTTTTCGTGTTTGATTGAACCTGGCATAGCTTTATTTCTTCTCACATGATTATGACGGGCAATTTTATTGACTTCTATCCATCTTTACTACCGGTGAAAACAGCGGTTAGCCTGGTTGCTCATGGACTTAACCAAAAGCCGGATGCTATGTTATCCCTGGTCAGTTGGATGACAAAACAGGGTTCGGATGTATACCTGGTGAAGTTATCAGGCCACCATAAAGGTGGCAGGGACATTCAAAACGTTACGGCATCTGTATGGCAGAAGGAAATGCTGGAAGGTTACCAACTGGCAAAAAGGGCATCGCTGGATGCTGCCGTGCCCATTTTCTTCCTGGGGTATTCACTCGGAGCCTTGCTGGGACAATCAATGGCAGTAGCAATGGATAGTGCTCTTTTTGACAAGCAAGTGCTTATTGCACCAGCGATTGCTATCCGGAGTCGATCATACCTGATAAAGCTTCTTTTCTTTTTTGGTAAACAAAGACACCTGCCAAGCTTTACCCCGAGAGAATACAGGGTAAACAAGTCCCTTCCGCTACTTATCTATGATTATTTATTTACGGAAGAAAGAAAGATCTTGAAGTCCGGGTTCAACAAGCTAAATATTCCCACGCTTATCATCATTGACCCGAAGGATGAACTCGTGAGTTATAAGAAGCTGTTGCAGTTGATCAGCAGGTTTGGCCTTTCCAATTACCGCGTGGTTGTTTTAGATGATGTAAAGGAGAGAAGCGGTGCCTACCACCATTTGATCGTTGACGAGAAAACAATGGGTCCAAAGAATTGGAAAATGGCAACAGGGGCCATAGGGAGGTTTTTATTTGGAGATCCTGGTTAGGATGAGAAGGCTGATTTTGAGCAGGCGTATTTTTCTACCGGCATAAAGGACAGCATCACGGCTTGAAATGCTCTGTCAACTTCGTTTTTAATTTGCTTTTGCGATTGGCATAAGAGAGCAACCGCGCCTGTGGTGTATCGCAACTGAGGAGTCACTTGGATAGGGAGCAGGATTTTTTTAGTTACACCTAATGCTCTTACCAGTTGAATAAACAAGAAGAACGTTTACTTGCCAAATTCCCTACAGGCGGCCAGTAAAGCTTGCATGTAAGGCAGGCCTTTTTGCCGGGCAAACGCCACGTTTCTTTCGGGGATCTTTTGCGTACCGGGGTAACTGTCAACAGCCTTGCTCACACTTTCCTCCCTAAGAATTTGAAGCATCGGGTAGGGAGAACGGTTGGTATAGTTAGCAGCATCGTTTAGGCTGCTACCCGCAAATACATAAGCAGGATGAAAAGTAGCGACCTGGTAAATTCCTTCGTACCCTTCTTTCCTTATCAATTCTTCTGCGGCAGACACCAGCTTCAGGTAGTCTGCAAACCGGTTAAAGCTTTCAGGTAGCACCAGGAACATTGTTTCAATTTCTGCCTGCCCATTCATTTTTGAAAAGGCTGTTGATAAGGCTTTTAAAACAATAGCCTTGTTTCCTGTAATAACATCGAAATAAATACTATCCCTTTTTACTTCCGGCAGGGCAAAAGGACAAAAATTGCAACCAACAACAACATCAACGATCCATTTTTTGGTTTGTGCAATTATGCGTTCTTTGTTCATACGCTTACAATTAATGCGAAAGTAGCTTCATAAGTGGTCGAAGGCACTTCTTTTTCTTTCCTGTCAGGATGGTTCCCGGCAAGGCAGAAAACAACAAGCCGGGGTTCAACAACTTATCCTGCCTTACAACAGAGAATGGGCATACTACACAATAACCTGGATAAGAAACAACTAAACTGTTGCCCATGTTGAAATGCATGAAATTACCAAACGTGAATTAATTCCTTCCGATCAGGTATCCAGGATCCAATTGTAACGTCGCAATAGCCAGATAAGGGAAATTGTCAAGGGATAAGCAGGATATTAGTGTTCCTGAACATATCCTGCTCATCCCATCCTGGAAAATAACAAACACATATGGTTGCAATCCCCTGTACATGATCACGTCAGCCACGATAACTAACAGTTCTTGTCTAATACCATCCACTGCTATTTTGTTTAATTATTTAGGGAAATACTTGCCGGTTTTCAAAACAATTGTTATTTTTTCAAACCTTCACCCCCTGAAAGCTCCTAGTCTGAAATAACGATTCGACAAAACAATCATTTTGAAAGGGTGTATTCCTCCAAAAGAAGTTTTTATGACGCTTTCCCAATTCCAACAACTGGATCATGAAACCCAATTGCAGGTGGCAGACAGGGCAACCTGCCTGCGGAGCCGGATGGATCCCGAACACCTGATTTTACTCTACCAGATTGAAGGTTTCTACATTGAAGTGTATTACCACAAAAGGCTCCGAAGCTTTACCAGGGCGCATGCCTTTGATGATATGGTGCTGTTAGATCCATACCTGGAAGAAATGCAGATCAACCTGAGTTCCTAATCAGCCTTTCTACAAAAAGCCTACAGTACAAAGAAAAGCGGGAGGCGCTGTATGGCGGAGATGCATCGGTTAGCGATAAGCAAAGTGGACACGGTAACTTACCTAGGTAAACCCCGGGCAAGCAGCGCACCCAGGAGCACACAGGCAAGGCCAATGACTACTCCCCGGCTGCTTTCGTCGTTTCGTTGAATGAAGTAGAGCCCTGCCAGCATCAGCCCAAATGCCAGTGAAATGTAAAGGCCCACACGTGTGTCGTTCTTCCCCATACAAAACAAGGTACAACAAACAGAGCGGCTTTGAAAGCCGGGTATTTTGCTAATACTGTCTTGCTGGAGTTCCTTTGCATGAAAAAGGCCCCTGTAAAAACAGCGGCCGTAATGAGATTGAGAGGATTAACACAGCGATCAAGATCTGGTTTTTAGGATGCGGATGATCAGCTTTTGCCGGTGGCATGAAAAACACTGCCTGAAGAATGCGTTTACAATCCCAAAGAACCGGTTGTGTACAGGTGCAAGTTCCTGTAGAACCAGGCGGTACGAAAAACAAAGCGCCTCAACAGGAGATCCGTATCAATTATGAATTAGTATTTCCCAACAGCCACCGGTTTTGCTGCACTACAGATTTGCCAGGAACCGGACAAGTTTTTCCAGATCATCCTTTCGGGTAAAGTCCACGTTATTTTTCTTCAGGTAAATTTTGATGGTTTGCTGTTTTTTGGCAAAAAGTTCCAGCACGTTCTTTTTACTGGCCAGGCCGAAACGATTGAACGGATCACCCAGGAAAAACTGTTCTACTCTTCTCAGGTCCAGATCCTCATTCAGGGTTAAATGATAACTCCCATCCTTCCCTACAAAGGTGCTGACAGTGGTGATGGCGGCAGAGGTGTTGGCCTGGTTGAAAGCTCCCATTTTTTTAACGTCTCCAAGTGCCCATACTTGTTTGTAGGTGAGTTTGATGCCCCTGGTTTGCATAAGGAGCCTTTGGTACCCGTTGTGGTAGTAGAAGGTATCCTTATCTACAACAATGAATTGAATGGTGTTTTCGTTCGTCAGGGCAAGTGTGTCCTCTTTGCGGTCAATAAAATGCATTTCATCAACAAGATGGCTGTAATTCAGTTTGGCTTCTACCTGCGAGCCATCCTTAAAGTACACCTTTCCGTTAGTGAATTGCAGAAAATAATAAATATCGGATGGGGTCAGTACGTCAGCAATGGTATTCCCTGCTTTAATGGTTACCTTTTTTTTGCCTTGTGCCAGTAAGCCGGCAGATAACATCAATGCAATAGACCCTAGCAGCCCTGTTTTTAAAATGGATAACATAGTAATCAGTTGATTGAATATAACAAAAGATCCACTTGCAGGCAAGCCGAAAGCGGGTGGAGTGGTACTGGTAAAAGAAAGTTCCTGTAGAGACTGGCAGCGTGAAATACAAAAAATTAAAACATGAGAATCATTATAATTCAGGAAATATTAGTAAGCTTTTCTAATACTGTTGCATTTAAATAAAAAACATCGTTGTGCTGCACACCTGTAAACAAAATATATCAGGACCCGACAGCCGAGTTGATTTTAATGGCAGGTTCTAATAATGCAAATGGTTTTTTAAAACTCACTTGTAAAGACTTGTATAGCCTTTACCTCCTTTCAGGGCGATTTCCTTTTCAACATACATGGAATGTAGGAATGAACTCCATTTTCTGTCAACTCGACTTTCTTAAAATGTTTTGCTTTTACATCAGCCAAATGAATAGTTGTAAGGTAATCACCTTCAAAAACAACTCGATAAGTGTTCTTCCTGTCCCCTTACAGGAAAGGAGGGAGTGTTGTTAAATAATCAATGACCTGGTAACATAAATGGATGTTGATTGTCTCCCATCCATTTGTACTTATAAAGGATGCTTTGTTGTTGTCCGTCTCTGTCCTTACTATGATGTGATATATACCATAATCCATCGCCTAAGGGACACAGACCGGTAGCGCCCCACTTAAAATACCAACCCCTGATACCTGAGGCAGCATCCCTTGAACCGGCGTCGAGCAAAGAAAGTGTTTTGACTTTTGTTTTCTTATTATCAGACGTTATATGATTTTTGACAGGCTTTTTTCTGCCATCAATTACAAAGAGGTCATAATTTGGAAACTGAGTTTTGGATCCCCGGTATACTGCGGCAAACAGATTTCCTGTGTATGGATCATAAGCTAAGTTTTGGATGCCATAACGGGTATTGCCTGTTTTTACGAAATATTTTTCTAACGGCTTTTTCGGTCCGGAATGGTGGAGTTTATGTTGTGATAGTTTTTGCGCATACTGCTCCCAGTCGCTAACATCATATTTTAAAATAACCTGGTGGTCATTGTCGCTTCTTGCAATATCGCCATACACACCGTATGCTACATAAAGATACTTTTTAGTAGAGCCGGGGCTGCCTATGGCTGGAGCAAATGCAACTCCGTCTATTCCCGAACAGGCAAACCGATGCAGCCGTTCTTCATTGCCATCTTTTACTGTCACCGTATAATCTTTTACGGCTTCCCTGATATATACTGTGCGTAACACATCTTCCTTTTCTGCATTCATATCAGGACGGATAATTCGTGAGCCATCAAATATGGCAATATAGAACCCAATCTCACCCTTGTTTTCAACTCCCAGTTCTTTGCTTATGCCTTTGCCGATTGCATCATTTTTGTATTCCAATGAACCGTATATCTTCCCGTCTTCCGTAAAATCCAGATCGCCAAGATGCCCAACAAAACCGGTCACGCTACCAAGTAGTTTACCCGTGAGATCCATTTTGATCAATTTATCGGTAAAAGAGAAGTAGACATGACCGTTTACTTTATCAACGGCAACGCCTTGCATATGCAATCCGCCCTGTTTGCCTGAATAAATAGATTGGGGCAGGTCTACAATTTGCGCTTGCGACTGCGCTGTCAGTACTGCTATAACGATGAAGTATAAAATGAGTTTTTTCATTCTTTCCAGGCCTGGGTTTTAGTAGGTAAATATAAATGTTCCAAGCTGTTGGGATTGGGGCAGTATTACCGTTCCTGCAGGATTTTCAACCGTGTAGAGGTACAGCCTTTCTTTGGGTGTGTCACGCAAGTACAGAGTCTTTCGGCGATGAAGCAGCCTGGGATATTACCCCGGGGGTCTTTCTAAAAGAATAGCGAAACATCAATTGAAATAGATGATGTGCGGATGCAATAGAGAAATTTTCGCGGCAACCAGAGTTGCTTTTTTCATGCAGGTACTGGTTGTGTATCGTGTCTGACTTTCAGGGAATGATAAAACACAAACCACACCGCACAACCATCGAACTGGGATACTTTCTGCAGATCCAGTTACTTTGCAGGAAAGAAAATAAATGGAAAGTTCTTCAATCGATCACCTGAAGTTTCCCATTGGGAATTTTGTACCAAAAGATCAGTATACACACCAGGAACTGGCGCAAAATAGGGAAAGCATCGGTCTGGCACCGGAACAATACAGAGAGGCAGTGCAGAATCTTACTGAGGGGGATTTGGAAAAGACCTACCGCCCCGGCAGTTGGACGGTAAAGCAACTGGTACATCACGTTGCAGATATTCAATTGCTTCATTACCTGCGAATGAAAAAAGCATTGACTGAATCTGACTACAAAGAAGTCACCTTGATCAATATGGATGGCTGGGCGACCACTCCGGATGCAAATGAGGCTCCCGTAATAGATTCTCTGGATATGCTGGACAGTATCACCAGGCGGTATGTACTCCTGCTGCGTTCATTAGGAGATCAGGAACTTACCATACAGTATTATCACCCGGTCAGAAGATACACCATCAATCAGGCGCAAGCTATCGCCATGTCTGCCTGGCATCTGCAGCACCACCTGGCACATATACGGATTGCGCTGACTTCTACATAAAAGATTTCCTAAACCCTAGCCAGGGTTTGGAATGAAAGAATACACGGTAAAATTTCATCAATGCGGTAGGAGACTGATGTTAGTTCCCAGTTTGTCGATAACAACGTACTGGCCTATACAATCAAAGTGCTGGAAGTCTATTCAGCACAAACTGTCTGCCAATCCAGGATTCATGAAATACCGCAAGCTGTCATCTATACCGTGGATGAAAAGATAATTTGCGGCTAAACACTATTTGCGCCCTTTTTGGTTGTGTTCTTATCTGCACCGTCTGATTCATCTTTTTTATGCTTGCCGGTTTTATCATTGGCTACACTTTTAGCACCTTGCTGGTGAGATTGCTGGCTTTCGCCTTTATGCTTTGTCGTGCTTCCATCGAGACCTTCCTGTGCCATATGTTCTTTGTTACTCATGCTGCTGGTATATTAAATGTGAATGATTTCAAAATGAATATTTCGTCCTTACTTCCATCACAAGAATGCTGCCATAGCACCAATTGTTGCGTAAGAAAACAGCTAATGACGATGGATAGCAGCGTACAGGTTTTATTTATCGGTATAATAAATTTCCTGTAGAGCTAGGCCGTGCAGGGAGTTAAAGGGTGCTTGTCTTTGCTGCGGGTTGGTTTGGAGATGCACTTCTGTCTGCTGTCTTTAGTTTCCTTGTTACACTGATCAAAATGGGTATGGTAAAAAGAAGAATTGTGGCAAGGATAATGTACAGCAGGTACGGCTTCAGCGCCGGCACGTTTCCAATGAGAAAGCCGGCCAATACAAAGGTGAGAATCCATGCTGATGACCCAATGGCAGTAAACACGAAAAACCGGCGGAACCTCATGCCGGTTAAGCCGGCCACAATGGGAGCAAAGGTGCGTACTACCGGAAAAAACAGGGCGGCCATTACCGCCACGCCGCCATATCGCTGAAAGAAATTTTCCGCCGTCTGCAGATGTTCTTTACGAAAAAACCGGGAGTTCTTCCGGCTGTAAAGCCGTGGGCCCGTTTTGCGACCAAATGCATAGCCGGCGGTATTCCCCAGGATGGCGGACACAATCAATAACAGGCATACGATAATTATGTTCTGATCCAGCCTCCCGCTGGCAACCAACACACCGGCTGCAAACAGGAGCCCTCCACTTGGAAGAAAAAAACAAAAGAACAGCCCTGTCTGGCAAAAGACAGCCAGGCATACGAGGAGCAGCCCTCCGTATTGAATTAATGATTCTGCATCAAACATATTCTATCCCTTAGCAAACCTAACTGGTTTTCCTTTGCTGTTTTGTAAATGGTATGGCATAGAAACTGGATTGCCTGCCGGTCCATAGGTTGACTATGGTTTCAGCAGTGCTTTTAATTTTTTAAAGCTTTCATAGGGTCCTTTTTCTATAAAGCTGTTTACCAGCCAGGCAGGGACGCTGCCACCCGGATCGGCCTCTAAGGTATAGATAACATGGAGCGTAGTCGCAGAGGGCATCGTCACATACCAGGCCACTTTAGAACGCTGAATCCGCACCTTGCCATCTCTTTGAGGAGAATACCCGGCATCGGCAACCGAATGCACCCGTAAAAAGCGGTTGAGGCTATCCTTTTTGATCGTGGTATGCATCACTGCGTCCCGGTTATTCATGGGCCAGGGTAAATTCGTTTCCGTGTAGTAATAAAACTCTGAAGGGCTTACTGTTTTCAGTAGTGAAGCCGACTTGTTATTGTATACCCACTGCTTGTGCTGGCTGACATTGCTGAGTACAGAGATGAGCCGGTCGTATGTACCATCCAGGGTACACTCTACCTTTATGCTTTTAAAAGAAGAACCTGGGACCGTACCCTCATATATGGCAATGCCATCTTTGTTCTTCGTAAGTTTCCAGTTTGTCTGACTAAGAGCCGGGCGTCCTACTGTAATCAAGGCGATCAGGAAAATAGCGATCTGCATTTTCATGTACTAAAGTTGAAGGGTGATGTTTTGCGCAGCGGGGCTGGTGATGTTATACCAATCGGAATGAACCTGCAGACCATGCATATCAAAAAAGACAGCAATCAGGCAATAAAATTTACTCTTTCGGCAGGATTACTACCAAAAAGAATTTGATCTTGCTTTGTGCCTGTCTATCCAAAAAAATAGTTGCCAAAACAATCTACGGAATGCAGATCACTGAATCCTGATTTATGCAAGGCGTGCTTTTTAATGAACGGGAGGTAAGGTAGAGTTTTACGCTTAATCAAGGTGTCAACGACTTCACAATGTGAACCTTTCGCTCCTGATGGCCTCGGTTGCTTTTTCGGAACTCCGGCTGTACCTACGGGTAAAAACTGACTTGGATTAGTTGATGCATCACCTTGGCGGCTAAAGCTGCCTGTGGTAGTAAGAAAGAAGAAACGGTCCACACTGGCTAACCAGTACAGTTGCGAACTCCATCCAGGGAAAAAGGATCTGCAACTAACGTAAACAGATATAACTTTTTAACATGGAGAGTTTGAGGAATCCATGTTATATGGTGTTCAATGACTGTTCAGTCACCTCTACTTGAATGGAAAAGTGAAGGAGTGAATAGGGGCAATAGTGAAAGTATGTCCGGGTAAAAAGAAGTTTTCGTCTTGTGTTGCTTACTTTTAGTGGTCTCATTTTATTTTTTATGAAAACAAAGCTTGTTACCATTCTCGCATTCCTGTTAATAAGTTTTACTTCCTTTGGACAGCAGGGAAAGCCGCCTGCTCCTTATGGGGCGTTGCCAAGCCAAAGCCAGGTGCAATGGCAAAAGCTGGAATACTATATGTTCATTCATTTTGGACCAAACACCTTTACTGATAAAGAATGGGGACATGGCGATGAAGACCCGAAAGTGTTCAATCCAACACAACTGGATGCAGGGCAATGGGCACGTACGGCAAAAGCTGCCGGCATGAAAGGTATTATCATCACCGCAAAACACCACGATGGCTTTTGCCTCTGGCCCAGTAAGTACAGCACACACACGGTGCGGGAAAGTGCCTGGAAGAATGGCAAGGGCGATGTGTTGCGGGAACTTTCTGATGCCTGCAAGAAGTATGGGCTCAAGTTCGGCGTGTATCTATCACCGTGGGACCGCAACCACCCGGCTTATGGGACGCCGGAATACAATACCATTTTTGCCAGTACGCTTCAGGAAGTACTGACCGGTTATGGACCAGTGTTTGAGCAGTGGTTTGACGGGGCAAACGGCGAAGGGCCCAATGGGAAAAAACAGGTGTATGATTGGCCTCTTTTTCACCAGACAGTTTATACGTATCAGCCGCAGGCGATTATTTTCAGTGACGTAGGACCCGGTGCCCGCTGGGTGGGTAATGAAAGTGGCATTGCGGGAACAACCAACTGGTCAACGTTAGACACCGATGGTTTTGCTCCGGGTTTATCAGCACCACCGACAAATGTTTTGAACGAAGGCAACGAAGATGGCAAATACTGGGTGCCTGCTGAAGTGGACGTCTCCATCAGGCCGGGCTGGTTTTACAGTCCATCAACCGATGATAAAGTAAAATCGCTCAACCATCTTTTAAATATCTATTACAGCTCTGTAGGCCGCAACGCCAACCTGCTGCTGAATGTGCCGGTTGACCGCCGGGGGCTGATTCATGCCAATGATTCCATCCGGTTAATGGAATTAAAGAAAACGCTTGATGAAACATTTAAAACCAATTTAGCCAAAGGAAGAAAAGTTGCCGCATCCGATGTGAGAGCAAAACAATTTGCGGCAGCCAATTTAACCGATGGCAATTACAATACCTACTGGACCACTAATGATAATGTAACGAAGGCTTCTTTTACGATTGACCTGGGTAAAGAAACTTCTGTCAATCGTATTGTACTACAGGAATACATTCCATTGGGACAGCGTGTTAAATCCTTTTCTGTTGACTACTGGGATGGTAAAATGTTCCGTGAATTGGACCGGCAAACAACGATAGGGTACAAACGCATCCTGACATTTCCGGCCATCAAAACCACAAAAGTTAGAGTGACTGTTCTGGAGGCCAAAGCTTGTCCGGTACTTTCTGAAGTGCAGTTGTACAAAGCACCGGAATTGCTTTCCCTTCCGCAAATCACCCGCAGCAAGGAAGGAAAGGTTTCCATCACTTCGGAAAGTGCGGATGTAGTGCTTACCTATACAACAGACGGCAGCGAACCCGCTTTCACATCCCTTCGGTACACGCAGCCCTTGGATGTAGCAAGGGGCGGAACAGTGAAAGCAAGAGCATTTATTGGGAATGGGACAAAAGGAAGTGAAACGGTAACAGCCACGTTTGACCTGGCGCCGGCCAAATGGAAGATAGTGGGGGCGGAGCAGAACCCGCGGCTCAACCGGGTTATTGACGCTAATCCTGCCACTTTTTGGATAGCGCAATTGAACGAGGCTGCTAAAAAAGAGATTGTCATAGACCTGGGTGAACAAATAACATTAAAAGGATTTAGCTATACGCCACGGCAGGATGGAAAAAAAGAAGGCATTATTTACCAGTATAATTTCTATATAAGTGAAGACGGTACAAATTGGACCAGTGCAATAGAACGTGCCGCCTTTGCCAATATTGGAAACAATCCTGTAAGGCAGGATGTACGTTTTAACCGCACGTATAAGGCCCGGTTTATCAGGTTGGAGGCGCTATCAACAGTAAACGAAAACGACCAGCAGCTATCGGTTGCTGAAATAGGTGTGTTAACCCGGGAATAAATGTTTCTGCTTTAAAAAGATTTTTAAAACCTTGGGCATCTCCGGCTTTTCTGACAGTGTTGGCTGGAATTGAAACCGGTAACCACCCAAAGAATGCTGCCTGCAATTGGCAAAGAATACACATTGTAAGCTTTAGGCTTATAGTTTTGGCAAGTGCGTTACAGGCAGGAGGCGGGGTTAAATCCTGCAGGCAATTACAATTGTGCAGGCTGTGTCATAAATTTCTTGCCACAGTTGCATTTTTTGCACACATATATTTAACGTTACGTGTGCATATACTGCCGAGAGATGGAAAGTAGTTCCGGTTGAAGCCATAACAAACATATGTTTGGCGCCTATGGCAAAGCGGTGTACAAAACCTGTATCACATTTGTTTCACAGGTGTCTTTGATAACAAGGTCGTTGAAGGACACGGTCTGCAAAAGAGGATAGTGCCGGTAAAAGGATGCCCCCACCGTTTCGAAAAAAGACCTGATCCACAATGATAAAACGCCGCAGCTATATATACGGGTGTCCATAAATCCTGCACCACAAACATTGCCAAACAAAGTTTCTGTCATTAAACAACGTTTACAGCAACCCAAAACCGTTATAATAATCAACCATCAATAACTTAATAACTCAATAATTCCTTCATCTTAATCTTAACCTCCTTCCTCCATCCTCTTCCTCTTCTATGCAAGGATGGTCGCTTTTTCCTTCCGGGAACCTGCAACACTAGCATCTGAAAAGCAGGCCGAATAAAAAACTAAAGCCCCCACACCTGCAGGTAGCCTAAAAATTTAAGCATCAAATATGTAAAGACAACAAAAAGGGTAAAGAGAAACTTTGCGAGTGAATAGTCTTTGTAGTTCTGTCTATCTGTGTTCATAAAGCAATTGGTTTATTGTAAGCAGCGGGCCGGAGCGGAAATTCAAAGGAGAA